>Ga0207705_10000005_pt1:5000-673478 | contig 673478 bp, 615 predicted proteins | sample KBSC13metaG_FD_184314 | JGI IMG/M metagenome (GOLD analysis project Ga0207705, IMG submission 184314) | Corn rhizosphere microbial communities from Kellogg Biological Station, Michigan, USA - KBS C1-3 metaG (SPAdes) (version 2) | ecosystem: Host-associated > Plants > Roots >...
TGCCGGGGCCGGTGGACGGATCCGCCGGCCTTCGCCATGCCTCGCCAAGGAGAGTGTGAGGAAAGGACGTCCACCCGAGGGCGCGCCCTTCACGCAGCTCCAGATAGGCAGGGCGGACCCGGCCTTCAAGAGCCACGAAGCTCAATTTTCAAAGAGTTTCCAGCGAGTTGGCAGCGCGAGAAGCGCCGTGCCCGCCGGGTGAGCGGTCATCTAGTCGGGGCGTTCGCGGCTGGCAACCCCCGAAAGCGATTTTTTCGCCGGCCCGGCGCGGTCGCCCGCATCCGCGGAAGGGCATGCTTAACTCCTTGGTCGTAAAGGGGGCGGCGATGGACACGCCCGAGTGGAACGGCGCCGGCCCCGCGCCGGTGGAGACGCGCTTCGAGGAGGAAGCTGCGCTGGCCGCGGCCGACGCCGGCGCGCCTGCCCTGGCCGCGGCCGGTCTCGGCGACCAGGTCAAGGGGGCGGTGCTGTGGCGCTCGGGCAGCCAGATCGTCGCCCAGGCGCTGAGCTGGGGCTCGACCCTCTTCGTCGTGCGCATCCTCGACCCGGCCGATTACGGCCTGTTCGCGATGACCCAGGTGATCCTCGCCTTTCTGACCTTCCTCAACGGCTACGGCTTCGCCAGCGCGCTGATTCGCGCCGAATCGATCGAGCCGCACCGCCTCCGGCAGACCTTCGGGCTGCTGCTGCTGCTGAACGGCGCCCTCGCCCTCACCCAGCTCGCCATCGCGCCGCTCGCCGCCGCCCATTACCACCAGCCCGCCATCGCGACGCTGCTGCGCTGGCAGTCGCTCCTCTACCTCTCGACGCCGTTCGTCGCGATTCCCGAGGTGCTGCTGATCCGCCGCCTCCAGTACCGGCCGCTGGCCGTCGTGACGATCGGCGCGACGGCGCTCGGCGCCGCCACCGCGATCAGCCTCGCCCTCGCCGGCGCCGGCGTCTGGACTTTGGTCGTTGCCCCGATCGTCATCTTCTGGGCCCGCGCCATCGGCCTCGTCGCGGCGACCCGCTGCCTGCTGGTGCCGAGCTTCGACCTGAAGGGGACCGGCGCGATGGTGGCGTTCGGCGGCGCCCTGCTCGTCAACCAGGGCTTCTGGGTGGTGCAGAGCCAGGCCGACGTGTTCATCGCCGGCCGGGTGCTGGATCCGCACAATCTCGGCCTCTACGCCGAGGCCTTGTTCCTCACCCAGATCTTCTCCTCGCGATTCGTGCCGCCGCTGAACGAGGTCGCCTTCCCGGCCTATGCGCGCCTCCAGAAGGACCCGGCGCGCCTCGCCGCCTCCTTCCTCACCGCGGTTCGGCTGGTGATGGCGATCGCGCTTCCCCTCTATCTCGGGCTCGCCGTCACCGCCGCTCCGGCGGTCGAGACTTTGTTCGGGCCGAAATGGCTGGCGATGGCGCCGCTCGTCTCGATCCTCGCCCTCGCCATGCCGTGGATGACCCTCCAGATCCTGTTCGCGCCGGCGCTGAACGCGGTCGGCAAGCCGCAGGTGACGGCGCGCATCTCCGCCTGCGGCGCGGTGCTGATGCCGGCGACCTTCCTTGTCGCCGTGCATTTCGGCGCCGTCGGCATGGCGTGGGGCTGGACGATCGCCTTCCCGTTGCTTTGCGCCGCCACCTATGCGCAGGCGCGCCGCCACATCGGCATCGGCCTGCCCGGGCTCGTCGACGCGGTGACGCCGAGCCTGGTCGCCGCCATCGGCATGGCGGCGCTGGTCTGGGCGGTGCGCGCGCTGGTGCCGCCGATGCCGGCGCCGGCGCTGCTCGCCCTGCTCGGCGCGACCGGCGCGGGCGGCTATGCCTTGCTGCTCAGGATCGGCGCGCCGCGCCTCGTCGAGGAAGTGCTGGGGCTCGTCTTCAGGCGCCGGGCGCCGGACGCGCAGCCCGCCTGATCCGCGCGAGCGCCAGCCGGTCGAACCAGCGGTGCCCCGGCCGCGGCGACCAAAGCGGCAGCCACTCGGCGTAGAGATCGGCAAGCCGCTCCGGCAGCGCCTCGGGGCCCGGGCCGCGCATGATGTCCGAGACGATGCGGTTCTGGAAATGGCGGACGCTGTAGGCGACCAGCCGCCCGTGCTGGCTGCGCAGCGAGGCAAGGCCGAGTCGCCCCGGCTCGCAGGTGAAGCCGGCCGCCGGCACCGGCACGACGCGCCGGTCGTCCCACTGCGTCTCGTCGCCGAGATTCGTCTTGGCAAGCGCGCCAACCAGGCTGTCGTCGCCGACCAGGTCCACCGGGAGCCTGAGGCCCCGCGCCTTCATCCGCGCGAGGAACGCGCCGCGCAGGGCGTAGAGATCGCCGAACAGGCCATGTCCGGCGATCAGCTCGGCCCGATAGGCGGCGGCGTTGCGGCCGTTGAGCGGCACCGCGCTCGCCGCGTTCGCGGGCGGATCGGCGTCGAGCGCCGCGGCGAGGGCCGCCACGGAGCCCGGCGCCACTTCCGCGTCGCCGTCGACGAAGACGTGCACCGGCGAGAAGGCGGGCAGCACGTCGAACAGGAACCGGTTCCAGCTGCGCGCCTTGCCGCCTTCCGGGAATTCGTGGACGCGCCAGCCCGGCCGCCCCTCCGCCGCGTCGCGCGCGATCGCCGCGGTCCGGTCGCGCGATCCGTTGACGACGACATGCACCGCGGTGCCCGCGGGCGCGTCGGCGAGACTGGCGAGGCAGGCGCCGATCCGCCGCTCCTCGTTATGGGCGAGCACGGCGATCGAAATGGGGGGCGCGTCGGACATCGGCCCCTTCCTAGCAGCTCCGGCTTGCCGGCCGGTAAAGCCGGTCAGGCGCTCTGGATGTAGGCGCGCATCGCTTCGGCTTCCTCTTCGATCCGGGCGATGCGGTATGCGACGAGATCGCCGATCGAGACGATGCCGGTGAGGCGCCCCTCCTCGACCACCGGCAGGTGGCGGATCCGGCGCCGGCTCATCTGCGACAAGGCGGCGAGGATGCCGACCTGCGGCTCGACCGTGATCGCCGGCGCCGTCATCACCCGCGACACCGGCCAGTCGAGCACGGCCGCGCCCTCCCGGCTCAGGCACTGGACCACGTCGCGCTCGGAAAAGATGCCGGCGACCTTGTCCCCCTCGGTGACCGGCACCGCGCCGATTCGCCTGTCGGCCAGCAGCGCCACGGCGTCGCGGACGCTGGCATCGGCGGGAACGGAGGCGACCTGGCGCCCCTTCTTCTCGAGAATCGCGGCTATCGTCATCGCCTGCTCCTCTTGCGGGTGACGCGACTCGAAGCCGGCCTTCTCCCACGAGCGGCGGCCGAAAGGAAGCGCGGGGTTGATGAAGCGGCGCGACGCGGCCACATGGCGGCGATGCCTCGGCACGATCCCCTCCCCCGCCGGCGCGACCCGCGCGAGCTCGAGCGGGCCCACCGCGCCTGGATCCACTACAAGAAATTGATGCGCTGGATGGCGCTCGCCGCCGCCCTCGCGGTCGTCGCCGCGCTGACTTACCTCAAGCTCTCCGGCAGCCCGATGCCGATCCACCTCGTCATCGCGACCATCGCCGGGGTGGGCCTGTCGGTCCTGCTCGGCACGGCGCTGATGGGCCTCACTTTCCTCAGCAATGCCGGCGGCCACGACGACGCCGCCTCCGGACGGAGCGACAGGCCATGACACAAGAGCGCGGCGAGCCGATCCTGAGGGTGGTGCCGCGGCCGGGCGACATCAACGCCAACGGCCACATCTTCGGCGGCTGGGTTCTGAGCCAGATGGACATCGCCGCAGGCATCGTCGCCTCGCGCCGCGCCAAGGGGCCGGTCGCGACAGTGGCGATCGAGGCGATGGAGTTCATCGCCCCAATCCTCCTCCACGACATCATCTCGGTCTACGCCCGCATCGAACGCACCGGCCGCACCTCCATGGGCATCCGCATCGAGGTCGTCGCCGACCGCGACCGCGGCACGCGGCAGGTCAAGGTCACCGAAGGCCTGTTCACCTTCGTCGCGCTCGACGACGAGGCGCGGCCGCGGGCGCTTCCCGCCGCCTGATCACCCGCCGATCGTATAGGCGCCCTTGTACCAGCCGCCGCCCTGATCGATGCACCATTCGGTGGTGACGTCCTCGAAGGTGCAATAGACGCGGATCGAGAGACCGCCTTTCCCCATCCAGCTCGTCGCCGACACGGCGTCGCCGGCGGCCTTGAAGCTGCCGTCGGTCCAGCCGTTGCCGTCCCAGCAGCGCTCGGTGACGTTGTAGCCGTCTGTCGAATAGACGCGGATATGGACCTGGCCCGCGTCGTCCAGCCAATTGACCGCGGCCGTTCCGATCGGATCTTTCTGCATCGCGACTCTCCCCCTCGAGAGCGGCGATCATCGTCCCGTAAGGCGGCCGAGGCAACTTGTTTCGCTGCCGTATCGTGATCGGCCCGTGAGCGGCTCTGTCAACGTTTCGAGTAGCGGTAGCGCAAGGTCGCGCGGCCGTTCGCCGGCACCGTCACCGCCCAGACCGGCCGGCCGTTCTTGCGGCTAAGCGCGGTCTCGGGGAAGAAGCCGAACTCGTCCCCGTCGAAATTTAGCTCGAACGCGACCGGCACGGCCCGCGCATTGGCGACGCTATACTCGACCTCCGTCGTCCAATAGCCCTTGGGCGACAGCACCCTCGCGGTGACGCGGACGCCGCCGGCGCCGCCCAGGCCGATCTCCACGTCCTCGCCGACCGCCTTGTCCTCGATCGACCCGCGTCCGTAGACCAGCGGCCGCAACGCGCCGTCCTTCATGAGCAGCACGCCGCCCGCCGGCAGCGGCACGCCGAGCCCCCGCTCCGCGACGTTCTTCGTCCTCAGGAGCCGCTGGACCGGCTGCAGGGCGGCCGGTTGATAGAGCCAGATGCGGCTGCGGTAGACGGGGTCGAGCTTGACCCCTTGGCGCACCAGCAGCGCCACCTGCTTCTGGCTCGCGGCGGCGACGGTGACCGGGATCGGTATCCGGTAGAGCTTGAGGTCGCCGAGCGATTCCTGCTGCGCCATCATCGGTGCCGGCGGGGGAGGCGGCGGCGGGGGAGGAGGCGGTGGCGGAGGGGGCGGCGGCGCCAGCCCGTTGATGCTGATCTCCTCCTGCTCATATTCCTCGGCGGGCGGCAGGTCGCTGGTCGTCGTGCCGAGCGGCCAGCATTTGAGCGTCAGCGGCTCCGCGCGCGCCTTGCGCGCGCGCACCTCGCGGCGGTTGAGGCGGCCGGCGACCGCCTGCGTCTCGGCGTCGGCGAAGCCCGTTTCGCCGCCGTTCGCCAGGGTCAGCCAGGCGAACAGGTCGGCGCTCTTCTCGTCCGGCGCGACGCGGGCGACGTAATTGGCCTGCCAGTCGAACTCGCTGGCGAGGTAGGAGAGGGTGACGGTGGCGGCGACGCGGCGCGGGCTGCGCACCCGCACCGACAAGGTCGGCTTGGCCGACAGCCGCTCCGGAACGCGGTCGTAGGCCAGGGTCTCGGGAAGGCCGCTGCAGCGCAGCGATTCGGTTCCGGCCGGCGTATCGATCACCACCGCGCCCGCCGGCCCCGAACGGACCACGGCGTCCTCCTCGCGCACCGCGCCGGTCTTCTTCGAGGTGCGGCGCAGGTGGACGCGGCGGCCGAGCGAGGCGTCGACCAGGCTCGCCGGCGAGAGCAGCCACGCATCCTGGTTCTTCTCGACGACGTCGCCGGGCAGGCCGGTGACGATCGCCGTCTGCGGAAGGATGCCGCCCGCCACGCCCTCGAAGCGCAGGTCCGATTCGCCCGCCGGGATCGTCAGGCGGCGCGTCTCGGTGATCAGCGCATAGCCGTTCAGCCATTTGAGGTTGATCGCCTCGCTCGCCGAGCGCCACGGCGCGCGGTAGACGGTGACCGCCGTCGCCTGCGGGCCCTTCGACACGGCCACGGCCACGGCCGTCGCGGGCGCGGGCGCGGGCGGAGCCGGCGGGGCCGCAGCGATGGTCGCCGCGAGCAGCAGGAAGCGCAGCGCGCGCACCGCCGCGCCGGTCAGTAGCGGGTGTCGAAGGTGGCGGTGACCGTCGCCTTGCCGTTGGCCGGCACCGGCACCCGCCACAGCACCTCGTCGGCCGAGCGGCGGACGCTCTTCATGCTTTCGTCGTGGACGCGGCTGTCGCCCCAAAAGCCCGCCTGGACGAGATCGACGGTGACGGCGTTCGGGCGGGCGTTCGAGAGCTCGTAGCGCATCGTCGTGCGCCAGCGATTGTCGCCGGTCTTCTCGCGCTTCTCGACCACCGGCTTCACCTTGACGTCGAAGGCCTGGCCGGTGGCGAGGGAGATGTCGGAGCCCATCGGCGTATGGTCGATCTGGTTCTCGCCGACGAATTGCGACTTGCCGCGCGAATCCTTCTGGTAGACCCGGACGGTCCCCGCCGGCAGCGCATCGCCCAGGCCCTGGTCGCGGCTCGAGGAGAATTGGAGGACGCTGTCGGCGCTCTCCGCCTCGTCGCGCGTCGCCAGCCAGCCGGAGCGGTAGACGTAGGCGCGCCGGGCGGCGGCGCCGTTCACGTCGAGGAAGCTCACCTGCTTGGTCTGGGCGTTGGCGATCGTCGTCCGCTCCTTGAGCGGATAGAGGTAGAAATCGCCGACGCTTTCGCGCTCGCCGCTTTCGGTGCCGGGCCGGGTCGTCTTGCCGCGCCGCGCCGGGCGGTAGCCACCGTTGCTGTCCGAAAGGTCGCCCGCAACGAGGACGGTGTCGGCATTGTCGAAGGTCGTGCCGGTCGTGTTGGTGAGCGTCACCCAGCCCTGGACGTCGATCTTCCCCGCCTGCTCGTCGAACAAGGCGACATAATCGGCTTTCCAGCCCATGCCCTTGGTGAGGTAGCTCAGCGTCACCGGCCGCGCGCCGGCGGGGCGGCTGTCGACGGTGACGGAGAGGGTCGGGCGGGCGCGCAGGTTCGGCGGGACATGATCGAAGACGACGCGGACGGGGAGGCCGTCGTCGCGCAGCACCTCGATCCGGCTGCCGACCTGGATGACGACGCCGCCGTTCACCGCCAGCACCTTCGCGCGCTCGCGCGTCTCGATGCCGGTCGCGGGGTTGGTCCTGAGCAAAGTCACTTCCTCGCCGACCGCCTTTTCCATCAGCTTGGACGGCGAGAGCAGGTCGAAGTCGAAATTCTGCTCGACGATGCCGACGCCGGCGCCGGAGAGGGTCACCGTCTCGGGGCTGATCCGGCCCGACACGCCGGGAAATTCCTGGCGGGAGCGGCCCGCCGGGAGGTCGAGCTGGCGGGTGTCCTGCACGAGCGCCAGATCGTCATTGTAGATGGTGACGGCGAGATTGCTTTGTGCGGGCTGGGCCGTGGCCGGTGCCGCCAGGACGCTGGTAAGCAACAGGAAACAGGCGCGCATTCTCGCTTCTCCCCCGGTGGATCGAGTGCAGCCTGTTACAAGGTTACCTGCCCTGTCAACGCCGCCGGAAGGCGGTGCCGAGCCTCGCCGCGCGATTGTTGCGTCGGCGCATCAATCCTCCTCCGCGTCCGCACTCTCGCGCTTGGGGAGGAGCGCCGGCACGGGGCGCAACGTGAAGCGCAGCTTCGCCCGTCCGTTCGCCGGGACCCGCGCCAGCCAGAGCTGGCGGCCGTTCTTGACGCCGAGATGGCGGCTCGGCTTCACCGCTTCCCAGGGCTGGTCGACGGCGATCGTCACCTCAACGATGGCCTCCCGGTCCGTGGCGTTGCTGAGCTCGACCTCGTGCAGCTCCGGCCGCGGGTTGTAATAGCTGTCATAATGGGGGCGGCGGCGGCGCTTGCTCTTGTGGTGGGCATCATCGTCGTCATCGTCGTCGTCGGCGGCCTCGTCTTCCGCCTCGTGGCCGTCGCGCACGATGCGGTGGGCGATGCGCACGTCGGGGCTCTCGCCGACGGAAATCTCCAGCTCCTGCCCGACGGCGCTGTCGTCGATCGCGGTTTCGCCGACGAGGAGCGACTGCCCGTCGACCGGCTGGAACAGCGCGACCCGGCCTTGCGGGAGCGGCAGGCCGAGCCCCTTCTCCTTGCGGTTCTGCATGCGCAGCAGGAGGCCAACCGGTACCGGCGTCGAATCCTGCTCGCGGCTGCGGGTGCCGAGCCAATAGCCGTAGCGCCGCTCGAACGGCACCGCCTTGCGCGCCAGCAGGGCGACCTGCTTCTGCGCGTGCGCGGCGACGGTGACGGGAATCGGGATGCGGTAGAGCTTGAGGTCGCCGAGCTCCTCCTGCGTCGCCATCACCGTCACGATCGGCGTTGCGCTGGTGAGGTTCGGCCGGGCGATGCGCGTCCCGGTGACGACGATGGCGCCCTCCTCCGCGAAGCTTTGCGGCAGTTCGTTGACGATGTCGCGGACCTCCCGGCCGCGTTCCGGAATCTCGTGCGTGCGGCCCTGGGGCCAGCATTCGAGGCTGATCCCGGCGGCGTCCGGCCTCTCCTCCTCCTTGTCCTCCGCATTGGCCTTGCCGGCGACGGCCATGGTGCGCGCGTCGGCGAAGCTCCCGTCATTGCCGTTGGCGAGCGTCAGCCAGGCGAAGAGGTCGAGCGTGCGCCCGTCGGCCGCGGCCTCGGCGACATAATTGGCGTGCCAGTCGAAGCCGGTGGCGAGATAGCTCAGCCGCACCGTGGCGACGGTCGCTTCGGGGCTGGCGGTGGTGACGGCGAGGGTCGGCTTGTCGCTCAGGCCCTGCGGCAGCGAATCGTAGATCAGGGTCTCGGGCAGGCCGGTGCAGCGCAGCGCCTCGAATCCTTGCCGGGTCTTGAGCACGATGCCGCCGGGGCCGGAGAGGATCGTCGCCTCCTCCTCGCTCACTCGGCCAGTCTTCCGGTCGGTTCGCCGGACGTGGACCCGCCGGCCGAGCGCCGCTTCCACCAGGCTTCCCGCCGAGATCAGCCGGGCGTCCCGGTTCTTTTCTCCGGGCGCGCCGGGGAGTCCCTGGGCGATCGCGCTGGCCGGAACGATCCCGTCCGAAACCCCCTCGAACCGGACGACGCTGGTCCCCGCCGGTAGCCGAACGGTGCGGGTCTCGGTGATCAGCGCATAGCCGCGCAGGTCGTCGAGATCGAGCGACTCCGCCTGGCGGCCGGGGTTGCGGTAGACGGTGACGGCCACCGCCTCCGGCCCCGGCGACACCACCACCGGAGGCGCCGCCCCGGCCGGCGCCGCGAGGAGCAGGAGCAAGGCGCCGGCGAGGCGCCGCGGCCCGCCCACGTCAGTAACGGGTCTCGAAGGTGGCGGTGACGCTCGCCTCGCCGTTGGCGGGCACCTGCACGTGCCAGAGGGCGGCATCGGCCGAGCGGCGCTCGCTCTTCAGGCTCTCCTCGACGATGCGCGTGTCCTCCCACACCCATTCGAGGCCCTTCTGGACGAGGTCGACCATGACCGGCTGCGGGCGGGCGTTGGTGAGGGTGTAGCGCATCGTCGTGCGCCACTTCCTGTCGCCCAGCTTCTCGCGCTTCTCCATCACCGGCTTGACCAGCACGTCGAAGGCGGCGCCGGTGCGGACCTCGACCTCGGAGCCCATCGGGATATGCCCGATCGTGTTGGCGCCGACGAATTGCGGGTCGCCCCGCCGGTCCTTCATATAGACCCTGACGGTTCCCGCCGGGAGCTGGTCGGCAAGGCCTTCCGTCCCCGAATTGCGGAAGCGGATCAGCGTCGCCGCACTCTCCCCATAGGTGGCGGTGCGCAGCCAGGGCACGTCGTACACATAGGCCTTGCGCCCGGCGACGCCGCGCGCGTCGAGGAAGCTCACCTGCTTGGTCTGGGCGTTGGCGATCGTCGTGCGCTGCTTGAGCGGATAGAGATAATAATCGGCGAGGCGCTCGCGCGTCCCGCTCTCGGTCCCCGCCCGGCGCAGGCCCTCGCGCCGGTCGTTCTCCACCCCCTCCTGGCTCGGCGTGCCGGCGACCATCACGACCGCGGCGTCGGTGAAGGTCGTGCCGGTGGTGTTGCTGAGCGTGATCCAGCCCTGGGCGTCGAGCCTCCCCGCCAGCTCGTCGAACAGCACGACATAGTCCGCCTTCCAGCCGAGGCCGGGGGTCAGGTAGGTGAGCTGCGCGGGTCGGATTCCGGCTCGGCTGCTGTCGACGGTGACGGAGAGGGTCGGCCGCGCCCGCAGGTTCTGCGGCACCTGGTCGAAGATGACGCGCACCGGCATGCCGTCGTCGCGCAGCACTTCGATGCGGCTGCCGATCTGGAGGACGACGCCCCCGTTGGCGGCGAGGATCTTGGCCTGCTCGCGCGTCTCGGCGCCGTTGGACGGGTTCACCCGCACGATCGTCACCGTCTTGCCGACCGCCTTTTCCATCAGCTTGGCCGGGGTGAGCAGGTCGTAATCGAAATTCTGCTCGACGATGCCGGCGTCGGCGGCGGCGAATGAGACGGTTTCCGCGCGGATCTGGGCGGAGACGTCGGGGAATTCCTGCCGCGATACGCCGGCCGGGATGGAGAGCTGCCGGATGTCCTGCACCAAGGCGAGATTGTCGGTGTAGATGGTGACGGCGAGGCGGCCCTGGGCGGAGGGGCCCTGCGGCGCGGCGGCTTGCGACGACGGGGCCTGCGCCGCGGCGGGCGCGGCGGCGGCGGCGAGCGCCGCCAGAAGAATGCCGTGCCGGATCATGCGTCCCTCCCCCTGCGAAAGGCGAGACTGTGCTTCCCCGCCTTGCGCGTCAAGCCGCTGGCCGGACACAAAAAAGGCGGCGCTCCCGCGGGAGGCCGCCTCTTTCGTTCTCAGTGCGCCCGGGCTCAGGCCGCGGGAGCGATCTCCTCGCCGCCTTCGTCGGCACGGGGACGGCGGGTGCGGCGGCGCGGCGCCTTGGCCGGCGCGTCGCCCTCGACGACGGTCATCGGCGGCGAGATGGCCGGCGGCAGCACATCGAGGGAGATGCGCTCGCCGTTTTCGACCGGTGCATCGCGGCGCGGCTCGCGCGGCCGCCGCTCGCTGCGGACGTCGCCGTTGCGGGCTTCGCGCGGCTCGCGGGCCGGCCGCTCCTCACGCGGCTCGCGAGCCGGGCGCTCGTCGCGGGGCTCGCGCGCCTCGCGATTGTCGCGAGCTTCGCGATTGCCGTCGCGGCTTTCAAACTCGCGGTCGCGGCGGAAGTCCCGGCGGGGACGGTCGCCCTCGGCACGGTAGCCGCGATCCTGCCGGTCGTTACGATCGTTGCGATCGTTCCGAACGCCGCGATCCTCGTCGCCCTCGTCGCCGTCGTCATTATCGGCGGACTGCAGCTGCTCCTCGTCGCCCTCGTCCTCGTCCTGATAATCGTCGCGGCGCGGGCGCTGCTCCTCAAAGCGCGGCCGGTTCTCGTTCAGGATGCGGAAGTAATGGTCGGCGAACTGCAGCCAATATTCGGTCTGCACGCGGTCGCCCTGCATCTGCGCGTCGCGGGCGAGCGACTTGTACTTCTCGTGGAGCTGGGCGGCATTGCCGCGCGAGCGGTTTTCCTGCCGGTTGCCCGGGTTGGGCCCCTGGTTCGGCGAGCGGGGCCCGCCGCCGCGACCGCGACGGCGGCCGTTCTGACGATTGTTGATCAAAAGTTGGTCCTCGTCCTCGTGGTCCTGTTCGCCACTTGACAGCCGGGCCCTCCCGGCCGCCTTGAACTTCGTGCACGACCCCAAGGCAGGCGGACGCACGCGCGGCCTCAAGCCACCTCACGCTGCGGCCGTCCGGGAACGGCTAAGCAATCGGGGGTCGGCGACGGCTGGCCTCACGCATGTCTGACGCTGTGATGGCCCCGTCCCTGGCCCCCTATGTAGCCAGCGCTCCGGGCTTTTCCAAGCGGAAAAGATGATGACGTGGGTTAACGTGTTGCAATGAGGCACCGATCCTGTCCGGAAAGGTCCTTATGGGCCGCAATCGTGAAGCCGCAATGACGGAATAAGGACGCGACGGCGTCGAACTGGCCGGCGCCGACCTCGACGCAGGCGGCGCCTCCCGCGGCGAGCAGCGGCGGGAGCGCGGGCGCGAGGCGGCGATACTCGTCGAGGCCGTGCGGGCCGGCGAACAAGGCTTCCGCCGGCTCCCATTCGGCCACGTCGCGGGGCAGCGGGGCGCCGTCCTCGACGTAGGGCGGATTGCACAGGATGAGGTCGAACGATCCGGCGACGCCCGAGGTCCAGTCGCGGACACGGAAGGCCGCGCGGGCGGCGAGGCCGAGGCGCTCGGCATTGCGGCAGGCATAGTCCAGCGCGGCGCTCGAGGCGTCGATGCCGATTCCGCTCGCGCCGGGCCACTGCGCCAGCGCGGCGAGGAGCAAGGTGCCGGGGCCGGTGCCGAGATCGAGGATGGTGCGCGGGCCGGCCTTGCCGAAATGCGCAAGCGCGGCCTCGATCAGCGCCTCGCTATCGGGGCGGGGGACGAGCGCGCCCGGGCCGACTTCCAGCTCGATCGTCCAGAAGGCGCGGCGACCGGTGATGTAGGCGATCGGCTCGGCGGCGAGGCGGCGGGCGAGGAGGGCGTCGAAGGCCTCAGGTACGGGTTCGTCGAGGCGTCGCAGCAGCATTTCCTCCCGTGATACATCGAGCGCGTGGGCCATGAGCAGCTCCGCGTCCAGGCGGGCGGTGTCGCTGGTCGCGGCGAGTTGCCGTGCGGCGGAGCCGAGGGCTTCGGAGATATTCACCGAAGTCCGTTCGTCCCGAGCGAAGTCGAGGGGCGCTGACACGGACTCATCACGAGCGCCCCTCGACTTCGCTCGGGACGAACGAGTCCTGTGCACCGTGCGGATTCACACCGTCTCGTCGAGATGCGCCAGCCGCTCCGCCTCGTCCTCGGCGATGAGGGCGTCGAGCAGCTCGTCCATATTGCCCTCGAGGATTTCGGGCAGGCGGTGGAGGGTGAGGTTGATGCGGTGGTCGGTCACCCGCCCCTGCGGGAAATTGTAGGTGCGGATGCGCTCGGAGCGGTCTCCCGACCCGACCATCGACTTGCGCGCGCCGGCCCGCTCCGAGGCAAGCCGCTCCCGCTCGGCCTCGTAGAGGCGGGTGCGCAGCACCTTCAGCGCCTTGGCCTTGTTCTTGTGCTGCGACTTCTCGTCCTGCTGGATGACGACGAGGCCGGTGGGGAGGTGGGTGATCCTGACGGCGCTGTCGGTGGTGTTGACCGACTGGCCGCCCGGGCCCGACGAGCGGTAGACGTCGATGCGCAGGTCCTTCGCCTCGTCGATCTGGACGTCGACGTCCTCCGCCTCCGGGAGCACCGCCACGGTCGCCGCGGAGGTGTGGATGCGCCCGCCGCTCTCCGTCACCGGCACGCGCTGCACGCGGTGGACGCCGCTCTCGAACTTGAGGCGCCTGAACACGCCCGGACCGGTCACCGACGCGACCACTTCCTTGTAGCCGCCCATCTCGGACGGGCTGGCCGAGATCAGCTCCACCCGCCAGCCTTTGGCGTCGGCATAACGCTGGTACATGCGCAGCAGGTCGCCAGCGAACAAAGCCGCCTCGTCGCCGCCGGTGCCGGCGCGGATCTCGAGCATCGCAGGGCGGTCGTCGGCGGCGTCGCGCGGCAGGAGCTTCAGCGCCAGCGCCCGCTCCGCCTCCGGCAGCTTGCGCTCGAGCTCGGCGACCTCGTCCGCCGCCATCTCGCGTATCTCCGGGTTGGGATCGGCGAGCATTTCGCGGATCGTCGCGAGCTCGGCGCGCAGCCGCCTGACCTCGCGCGCCGCCGCCGCGACCGGCTCGATCTCGGCATAATCCTTTGACAGCCGCACGAACTGGTCCGGCGCCATGTCGGGCGACGACATCGCCGCCTGCAACTCGTCCCGCCGCGCCTCGATCTGCGCGATCCGCCCGTCGGAGATGGTGGTCATCGGCGGCCGGCGACCGACTGGACGAGCCGATCGACGTCGGCGAACTCCTCCACCTCGTTCGATGCTCGCGAATTGGCGACGATCTCACCGTCACGGACGGCGAGGCTCACCAGGACCTTGGCCGGGACCTTCGCCGCCTTGTCGTACCGCTTCCGCGGCGAACCTGTGGCGATCATGTCGGTGGAATACCCCGCTCGCCGAAGCTCGGCGAGGACCCGCTGAGCCACCGCGAGCGCCGCATCGTCTTCCACGGCCATGATGACAGTCGGTGCCTGCACTACGGGCGCCTCGATCAGCATCGCCAGCCGCTCGATCCCCGCCGCCCAGCCAACCGCCGGCGTCGGCGGGCCGCCGAGCGCTTCGATGAGGCCGTCATAGCGACCGCCGGCGATGACGGCGCCCTGGGCGCCGAGGCGGTCGGTGACGAACTCGAAGGCGGTGTGGCGGTAATAATCGAGACCGCGGACGAGGCCGGCGTTGCGCATCCAGGGGACGCCGGCGGCGTCGAGGCCGGCGGTGACCTTTTCGAAGAAGCTGCGCGCCTCGTCGGTGAGAAAGTCGTCGATCGGCGGCGCACTGTCGGCGGAGGGGCGGTCGCGCGGGTCCTTGCTGTCGAGGATGCGCATCGGGTTCTTGGCGAGGCGCACGAGGCTGTCGTCGGAGAGCTCGGCGCGATGCGCCTCGAAATGCGCGACGAGCGCGGCGCGCCACGCCTCGCGCGTCTCCGCGTCGCCGAGCGTGTTGAGCTGCAGCGTCACGCCTTCGGTGATGCCGAGCTCGCCGAGCAGTTGGTGGGCGAGGACGAGCAGTTCGACGTCGGCGAGCGGCTCGCCCGAGCCGATGATCTCGGCGTCGAGCTGGTGGAATTGCCGGTAACGGCCCTTCTGCGGGCGCTCGTAGCGGAACACCGGCCCGTGGGTGGCGAGCTTGACCGGCGCGTGCTGCTGCCAGCCTTCGGAGATGTACGCGCGGCAGAGGCCGGCGGTGAATTCCGGGCGCAGCGTCAGGCTGTCGCCGCCGCGGTCCGGGAAGGTGTACATCTCCTTCGACACGATGTCGCTGGTCTCGCCGATCGACCGGGCGAACACCTCGGTCGCCTCGAACACCGGAGTCTCGACGCGCCGGAAGCCGTAGAGGCGGCGCACCTTGTCGAAGGCGGCGACCACCGCCTGGAAGCGATCCGCCTCCTCGCCGAAAATGTCCTGCGTCCCGCGGACGCGCTGGGGGCCCTTGCTCATCGGCGCGCCCTTAGCACGTTTGGGGGAGCACGAAAGCCGCGTGACACCGCTGGACAGGGGGGCGGGGGATTTGCCATGCGGCAGCCGCACTTAGCCCGGAGTCTCCCGCATGCGCGCTGCCCTCGCCGCCCTCCTCCTCACCGCCGCCGCCCCGCTCGCCGCGCAGACGCCGGCCAACTTCACCCGCGCCACGCCGGCGCCGAAGGTCGACACCATTCCGCCGGCGCGCGACGTACGCTTCCCGGGCACGATCAAGCTCCACGTCGACGCGACCGACCTCCAGCGCCGCATCTTTCGGGTGAAGGAGACGATCCCGGTGGCTCAGGCGGGCGACTTCGTGCTGCTCTACCCGAAGTGGCTGCCCGGCAACCACAGCCCCAGCGGCCAGATCAGCAAGGTCGCGGGCCTCGTCGTCACCGCCAATGGCAAGCGGCTCGAATGGGTGCGCGACACGCTCGACGTTTTCGCCTTCCACATCCCGGTGCCGCAGGGCGTCCATTCGATCGATGTCGAGTTCATGTTCCTCGCGCCGACCGAGCAGAATCAGGGCCGCACCCTCATGACGCCGGACATGGCGAGCATCGAGTGGATCGCCACCTCGCTCTACCCGGCCGGCTATTACGTCCGGAATATCATGGTCGAGCCGACGGTGACGGTGCCCAAGGGCTGGCACGTCGCGACCGCGCTCAGGCCGGCGGCGGGCGCCGGCACCTCCACCATCACCTATCCGGTCACCCAGTACGACATCCTCGCGGACTCGCCGATGATCGCCGGCGCGCACTACCGGCGCATTCCGCTCTCGGACGACGTCGCGATCGACGTCATCGCCGACAATGAGGCCGAGCTCGCCGCGACGCCCGAGCAGATCCAGCTCCACAAGAATCTGGTGACGCAGGCGGTCCGGAATTTCGGCGCGCAGCATTACGACCATTACGACTTCCTGTTCACCATCTCGAAGAATCTCGGCGGCATCGGACTGGAGCACCATCGCAGCTCCGAGGACGGGGTGACGCCGGGCTATTTCACCGACTGGAAGAACGCCCAGCGCGACCGCAACCTCCTGCCGCACGAATATACCCACAGCTGGGACGGCAAGTACCGGCGCGGCAAGGACCTGTGGACGCCCGACTACCGTACGCCGATGCAGGACAGCCTGCTCTGGGTCTATGAGGGCCAGACGCAATTCTGGGGCTATGTGCTCGACGCCCGCTCCGGGATGATGTCGAAGCAGGAGACGCTGGACGCGCTCGCCTCGATCGCCGCGACCTACGACGCGACGCCCGGGCGGCAATGGCGGCCGCTCATCGACACGACCAACGATCCGATCATCGCCCAGCGCTCGCCGCAGGGATGGCGCAGCTTCCAGCGCTCGGAGGATTATTACAACGAAGGGCTGCTGATCTGGCTCGACGTCGACCGTATCATCCGCCAGCAATCCGGCGGCAGCCGCTCGATCAACGACTTCGCCAAGGCCTTCTTCGGGGTCAACGACCGCGATTATGGCGAGCTCACCTACACGTTCGACGACGTCGTCGCGACGCTGAACCGGGTCCAGCCCTACGACTGGGCCGGCTACCTGCGCCATCGCACCGCCGACTATACCCAGCACGCGCCGCTCGAAGGGATCAACGAGGGCGGCTACAAGCTGGTCTATACCGACACGCCGACCGACTGGTTCAGGCAGGGCGAGCGCAAGTCGAAGGCGGTCGACCTCACTTATTCAGGCGGCTTCAGCGTCGCCTCGGCGGGCGGGCGCGTGTCCTCGGTCCTGTGGGACAGCCCGGCCTTCAATGCCGGCCTCACCGTCGGCAGCACGATCCTGGCGGTCAACGGGCGCAGCTTCGACGGCGACGCGCTGAAGGAAGCGATCCGGGCGGCGAAGGACAATCGCGAGCCGGTCCACCTGCTCGTCCAGAGCGGCGATACCTACCGCACGCTCGACCTCGATTGGCACGGCGGCCTGCGCTACCCGCGCCTGCAGCAGACCGCCGGCGGCAAGGGCACGCTCGACGCCCTGCTCGCGCCGCTTTGATCTTCGGAGACCCGGCCATGACCCTGCGCACCTTGCTCCTCGCCTTCCTCGCCGGCGGCTCCGCCTCGGCGGCGCCGCCGCCTGCCCCGTCCGCCCAGAGCCAGACGGCGGCGGCGCTGCAGCGCATCCGCGCGCTCAACCCGCGGGTGAACGCCGTCATCGCCGTCGATCCGACCGCGATGGAGCAGGCGCGGGCGATCGACCGCCAGAAGGGACGCGGGCCGCTCGCCGGCATGCCGATCCTGATCAAGGACAATATCGAGAGCCTGGGGCCCCTGCCGACGACCGCGGGGAGCCTCGCCCTTGCCCAGAACGTCACCAATCGCGATGCGCCTTTGGTGGCGCGGCTGCGGGCGGCGGGCGGGGTGATCGTCGGCAAGACCAATCTTTCCGAATGGGCGAACATCCGCTCCAACAGCTCGATCTCGGGCTGGAGCGCGGTCGGCGGGCAGACCCGCAATCCGTTTGCCTTGAACCGCAACCCCTGCGGCTCGTCGAGCGGCAGCGGCGCGGCGGTGGCGGCGGGGATGGTGCCGGCGGCGATCGGCACCGAGACCGACGGCTCGGTCACCTGTCCCGCCTCGATCAACGGCATCGTCGGCTTCAAGCCCAGCGTCGGCCTCGTCAGCCGCACCCGCGTCGTGCCGATCAGCCACAGCCAGGACACGCCCGGGCCGATGACCCGCACCGTCCGCGACGCGGCGCTCGTGCTCGGCGCCATGGCCGGAAGCGACCCCGCCGATCCCGCGACCGCGGACGCCGACCGCCACAAGGTCGACTATGCCAACACCCTCTCCGCCCAGTCCCTGAAGGGCACCCGCATCGGCGTGATGCGCTTCGCAGCGGGCTTCGGCGGCACCGATCCGCTGTTCGAGCAGGCGCTGCAGACGCTCCGCAACCAGGGCGCCATTCTCGTGGATATCAAGGAGTTCAAAGGCCGCCAGGAAATCGGCAAGAACGAATTCCAGGTGCTGCTGACCGAACTCAAGGCGGACATGAACGCCTATCTCGCCACCACCCCGCCGGCAGTGCGCAGCCGTACCCTCGCCGACCTCATCCAGTTCAACCGCGCCCATGCGTCCACGGAGCTGGCGCTCTTCGGCCAGGAGACGTTCGAGGAGGCGGAGCAGACCAAGGGGCTCGCCGACCCGGATTACGTCAAGGCGCGCGAGACCTCCTACCGGCTCGCCGGCCCCGAGGGCATCGACCGGCTGCTGCGCGAGAACAATGTCGTGGCGCTGGTCGGGCCCACCATGCCCCCGGCCTGGTTCATCGACGCGGTGACCGGCGACCGCGTGTCCGGCGGCGGCGCCGGGGGCCTTGCCGCGGTGGCCGGCTATCCGCACCTCACCGTGCCGATGGGCCTGATCAAGGGGCTGCCGGTGGGCCTCAGCTTCATCGGCACCAAGTGGGACGACGCGCGCATCCTGTCCCTGGGCTACGCCTACGAGCAGGCGTCGATGAAGCGCGCCGATCCGAAGCTCTACCCGTCGATCGAGGAGAGCCCGGACTTCGCGCCGCATTTCAGGCCGGGGGGGCGGTAGGAACGACGCCGATCACCGATCAGTCATTCCGGCGAAAGCCGGAATCCACCTTCCTTTGCTGCAGCTGGAAGGAGAAGGCGGATCCCGGATCAAGTCCGGGATGACGGCTGCACCTTCCTCCGCGGCTTCTTCTTCGCCGCAGCCCGGGTGCCCGCTTCGAGCGCCAGCCGCGCCCAGCGCTGCATCGCTTCCGCGTCGTCGTAGACGTCGGCGGGCGCGCGGCGGTAGTTCATCGTCTCGACGCGGCCGTCTTTCGCGGTGAAGGTGAAGCGCTCGCAGCCGGCGTCGTCCCAGGCGGCGGCGCTCTGCGCGTCGGCCTTGAACCAGAGCTCGTCGTCCAGGACGGCGAACACAATGCCGTCGAGATAGAGCACCGCCGCGCCCATCATGGGCCGCAAGGTCGCCGTCCCGATCGGCTCCAGCGCCTCCTGCACCCAGGCAAAGAGCCCCTCGTCGTAGCTCACGCCGCGACGAGCCGCAGCCCGACGATGCAGCCAATGAGGCCGAGGAGGAAAAGCATTCGCATCGCGCCCGCGGGCTCCGCGAAGAAGGCGATGCCGACGATCACCGTGCCGAGCGCGCCGATCCCGCCCCAGACGGCGTAGGCGGTGCCCATCGGGATCGTCCGCGAGGCGACCTCCAGCAGGCCCATCGACAGCGTCACCGAGGCGAGGAAGCCCAGCGTCCACGGCACGTTCCTGAAGCCGTCGACGAAGCGCAGGCAGGTGGTGAAGCCGACCTCGAAGCAGCCGCCGAGGATGAGGAGGAGCCAGGCCATGGCGATTGGGTTAGCGCGCGCGGCCCGGCTCGGCTAGCGTCGCGCCATGACGCCGCCCTCGAAACGCACGATCGGCAACCGCGTCGCGCCGGCGCGCTTCATCGTCTTCCTCGCGCTCCTCATTCCGGGCGGCGCCTTCGCCGGCATCGAATGGGGCTGGCGGCTCGGCGTGATGACCGGCTTCGACGTCGGCGCGGCCGTGTTCCTCGCGTCGCTCTGGCCCTTGTTCGGCACCGACGTGCCGGGAATCCGCGCCCGCGCCAAGGCGAACGACGCCAATCGCGGCCTTCTCCTCGCCGTCACGGGCGTGGTGATGGTCGCCGTCCTCGCCGCGGTCGGCGCCGAGCTCCAGAAGGGCGAGCCGCCGACCGGCGCGGCCAAGGCGGTGATCGTCGTCACCTTGGCGCTCGCCTGGCTGTTCAGCAACATGGTCTACGCGCTCCACTATGCGCACCTCTTCTACAGCCGCCGCGCCGGCACCGGCGGCGACGAGGGCGGCCTCGATTTCTCCGGCACCGGCAAGCCCTGCTATTCCGACTTCGTCTATTTCGCCTTCACGCTCGGCATGACCTTTCAGACCTCCGACACCGGCGTCACCACGGCCGGCATGCGCAAGATCGTCACCGCCCATTGCTTCGCCGCCTTCGTCTTCAACCTCGGCGTCATCGCCTTCACGATCAACGTGCTCGGCAGCGCTAAATAGCGCCCTCGGCATGCTCGGCCGGCAAGCGGGTGCGCGCGGCGACAAGGCAGGCGACGACGATCATCGCCGCGCCGGCGAGCGTCAGCGGCCGCACCGGCTCCGAAAAGACCAGCCAGCCGTAGAAGGCCGCCCAGACGAATCCGCTATATTCGGTCGGCGCGAGGTGCTGGGCCTCGGCCCGCGCATAGGCCCAGGCGAGCAGCATCAGCGAGGCGAAGGCGAGCAGCGCCGCCGCGACGATCCCCGGCCAGGCCTCCGGGGGAGGCAGCGCGGCGAAGACCGGGGCGGCGAGGAGGAAGCAGGCGCTCATGATCGCGCTCATGAAGAACGCGACTTCGACCGGCCCCGCCACCCGCGCCTGGGCGCGCATCAGGATGATGTTGCAGGCGTAGAGCGCCGCCGAGACGAGGATGGCCGCCGAGCCCTTGAGCGCCTCGGACCCCATGTCGGCGCGCGCCTGGCCGAACAGGATCACCGCGACTCCCGCAAAGCCGAGCAGGGAGGCGAGGACGGCGCGGCGGCGGATCGTCTCCCCCAGCCAGAGCGCGGCGAGGTAGAGCGCGACGAGCGGGGCGATGAAGGCGAGCGCGATCGCCTGCGCCATCGGCACCCGGGCGAGGCCCCAGAAGAACAGCACCGCCATCACGCTCGACATGCTGCCCCGGACGAGGTGCATGCGCAGCGCCGCCTTGCCCGGCCAGGCCATACGCCGGGCGAGGAACACCGCGCCGCCGACCAGCGCGCCGGCCGCCGTCCGCCAGAGCAGCGCATTGTAGGCGCCGATCGACAGCGCCAGCCCCTTCATCACGGCGTCCATGGTCGAGAAGACGCCGATGCCGAGCAGCGCCACGCCGAAGGGGATCGCGATCCCGCGCTGCTGCCCGCCTGCCGCCATTGGGGGCGCTTAGCGGCCGACGTGCGTTGCCACCAGAGGCCCCAGGATCCGTCATGCCGGACTTGATCCGGCATCCACCTTGCTTCTCCCTGCTGCAATGAATGGCGGACCCCGGATCAAGCCCCGGGTGACGGATCAAGTGTGCGGTGGCGTTTCGATCCGCCTTTGCGGGCTAGTCGAGGCGCATATAGTCGCCGCTCATCTCGACCGAGCCGAGCTTCGACAGATAGGCTTGGCCGAGCAGCGAGATGCCCGATCCCTGGAGGATGGCGCCGTGCACGCCGCGCGCCTCCTTGCCGTCGAGGGAGACGCGGTCGAGGGTGACGAGCTTGCCGCGGATCGGGCCGCCGGCGCCGAGGCCGACTTCCTCATAGTCGGCCGGCGAGAAGCGCAGGCCGACGCGCTGCGCATCCTCCTCGGTGAGCGCGACGCCGGAGGCGCCGGTGTCGATGAGGAAGTGGACGATCTCGCCGTTCACCTCGGCGTCGGCGTAGAAATGGCCGTCCTCGTGGCGTTTCAGCAGGGTTTCCCGCGGCGCCGAGCGGCTCGCTGACGCAGCCCTGACGGGCGCCGGCGCGCGACCGGCGGGCAGGATCATGCCGATCCCGGCACCGAGCGCGACGACGCAGAGGAGCGGCTTCAGCATCGCGCCAGCCTAGCCGCCGGCGGTGAAGAAAGGCTTATTCGGCCGCTTGGGCCGGCGCGGCGGTTGCCGCTTCGATTTCGGCGGCCTTTGCTTCGACGAGGCGAACTATGTGGTCGACCATCTCCTCGTCGCGGACATGGTGGTCGGTGACGCCGGAGAGGTAGACCATGTGCTTGCCGTTGCCGCCGCCGGTGATGCCGATGTCGGTCTCGCGCGCCTCGCCCGGCCCGTTGACGACGCAGCCGAGCACGGAGAGCGACATCGGGGTGCGGATATGGGCGAGGCGGTCCTCGAGTTTCTGGACGGTGCGGATCACGTCGAACCCCTGGCGCGCGCAGCTGGGGCAGGAGACGACCCGGACGCCGCGGTTGCGGATGCCGAGCGCCTTCAGGATCTCGAAGCCGGCGCGGACCTCCTCCTCCGGCTCAGCGGAGAGGGAGACGCGGATCGTGTCGCCGATCCCGAACCAAAGGAGCGAGCCGATGCCGATCGCGCTCTTCACCGTGCCGCCGCGCAAGCCGCCCGCCTCGGTGATGCCGAGGTGAAGCGGGCAATCCACCGCCTCGGCGAGCTGCTGGTAGGCGGCGACGGCGAGGAACACGTCCGACGCCTTCACCGCCACCTTGTATTCGCGGAAATCATGGTCCTCGAGGATGCGGATATGGTCGAGCGCGCTCTCGACCAGGGCCTCGGGGCAAGGCTCGCCATATTTTTCCAGCAGGTCCCGCTCCAGGCTCCCGGCATTGACGCCGATGCGGATCGCGCAGCCGTTCGCCTTGGCGGCGTTCACCACCTCGCGCACCCGCTCGGCCGAGCCGATATTCCCCGGATTGATCCTGAGGCAGGCGGCGCCGGCGTCGGCGGCCTCCAGCGCGCGCTTGTAGTGGAAGTGGATGTCGGCGACGATCGGCACGCGGGCGGCGCGGACGATCTGCCTGAGCGCCTGCGTCGACGCCTCGTCGGGGCAGGAGACGCGGACGATGTCGGCCCCGGCCTCCTCGCAGCGCCGGATCTGGTCGATCGTCGCCTTCGCGTCGGCGGTGACGGTGTTGGTCATCGTCTGCACGGTGACGGGCGCGTCGCCGCCGACGGGCACGGAGCCGACCATGATCTGACGCGAAGGGCGGCGCGCGATGTCGCGCCAGGGTCTTACGGACATGGCGCCCATATAGGCGCTGCGGCGCGCCGGCGAAAGCCGAGCGCTCGTCCGCGGACGGTGCAGGCCCGGTGCAGGGAAGCGCAGGTTAATCTTCGTCTACCCGCTAAGTGCTGTACCTGGCCCGAGAAATCGTGCAGTTCGGATCAAGTTGCGACAGATTGTTCATCTTTGATGGACTAAGCTCGGACCCGAAACGAGACTTCGATAAGTGGGGAGATCGAAGAAATGGCTGAGTCGGACGGCGCGGTGGCGCGCCCGGGGCCGAACGGCACGGAACTATTCCATTATCACGGCCGGGTGGCGCCCATGCTCTGGGTCTTCGCCGCTTTGGCGCTGATCGAGCTGTCCGTGGTCCACCTGCTGCTGTCGCACTGGAGCCGGGCTGCCGCCTTCGCGCTCGACCTCGCCAGCGGCGCGTCGCTGCTCGCGCTCCTGGCGCTGATCCTCTCGCTGCGGCGGCGGCCCGTGCTGCTGGATTCGGACCGGCTCATCGTGCGGCTCGGCTGGCTGCTCGACGCGGCCGTGCCGCTCGACGAGATCGCCTTCGCGCAGAGCGGCTATGCGCCCGCCGACTACATGCCCGGGTCGCTGCTCAAGGCGAATCTTCTCGCCCAGCCGAACGTCCTCGTTCTCCTTCGCCGCGACCTCGACCTGCCCGGCCCGTTGGGACGGACGCGGCGGGTGCACGCCGTCGCGCTCGCCCTCGACGAGCCCGCGCGCTTCCTGCTCGCCCTCAACACGCGGGTGAAGAAGCTGGAGGGCGACGCCTCGGCCGCCGCCTGACGGCCGAGACGCTCCCCTGACGCAGCCGGCTCAGGCGATGATGTCGCCGCTGACGATCGTCACCGCGCCGTCGAGCTTGACCTCGAAATCGGCGACCGCATCGCCGTTTATGTCGCCCTGGATCCACGTGTCGGTGCCGTCGAAATAGGTGCGCAGCTCCCCGGCCGTTCCCGTGAAGGCGGCGCCGCCGACAAAATTGAAAGCCTGGTCGCCCGCCGTGTTGACGTCGGCGTCCCAGCCCGACAGGTCGATCTTGTCGGCGCCGGTGGTGAAGTCGGCGATCCGGTCGGCGCCGGCCCCGGTGCCGCTTTCGTAATAGCCGATGCGAAACGTGTCGGCCCCCGCGCCGCCGGTCATCGTGTCGGCGCCCGCGCCGCCGATCAGCAGGTCGGCGCCGTTGCCGCCGTCGAGAACGTCGTCGCCGCCCTGGCCGCGGATCGTGTCGGCGCCGTCGAGGCCGCTCAGGACGTCGTTGCCGGCGGCGCCGTACAGCGTGTTGTCGAGGGCGTTGCCGGTGAGGGTGAAGTCGGCCACGCTGGTGCCGTTGTAGCTGCCGCTCTCGACATTGTCGGGCAGCGTGTAGGTGGTGAGGGTGGTGTAGACATAGTCGCTGCCCTCGCCGCTATTCTCGACGACGACATCGCCGACATTGTCGACGATGTAGACGTCGTCGCCGGTGCCGCCTTCCATATGGTCCGCGCCGGTGCCGCCGGAGAGGACGTCGCCGCCGTCGCCGCCATAGAGGCTGTCGTCGCCGCCGCCGCCGTAGAGCTGGTCGTAGCCGTCGCCGCCGGAGAGGTTGTCGCCCGAAGCGCCGCCCGTGATGACATTGTTGAGCTCGTTGCCGGTGCCGGTGAAGCCGCCGCTGCCGGTGAACGTCAAATTCTCGACATTGGCCCCGAGCGTCAGGGAGGCGAGGGTGGTGCGCACCTCGTCCGTCCCTTCGCCGGAATATTCGACGACCGAATCGCCGACGTCGTCGACAAAATAGATATCGTTGCCGGTGCCGCCGAACATGGTGTCGGCGCCCGTGCCGCCGTCGAGGCGGTCGTTGCCGCCGCCGCCGCTCAAGATGTCGTCGCCGGCGAAGCCGAATATCTGGTCCGCGCTCGAAGTGCCGGTGAGCGTGTCGTTGCCGCTGGTCCCGTTGATGATAGCCATGATCAGCCCCTCGTCTTAGCCCCGCGCGACTCGGCGCCGCACGACCCATGGGCCGGAAGATCATCACCAAAAGCACGCCGATATGCCAGCGTAATGAACGCAGCGGAATCAGCGCTCTAGTCAGTTCGGTGCAATCTCTTGGGAGCGTCGACTGATCGAATGCTTGCATCCGGCCCGCCGCCGTCATGGCAGCGGCACGGCCAGCGCGCGATCGACTATCCCTCCTCCTTGGGCGGCCTTCCCCGCTTTCGCGGCTCCGGCGGCGCCAGCTTTACGCCGCGGCGCTGCAGCGCTTCCCGCAGCAGGCATTCGACCTGCGCGTTGACGCTCCTGAAGTCGGCCGCCGCCGAGCGCTCGAGCGCGTCCCAGAGGGACGGCTCGATGCGCAGCGGGAATGCCTTCTTCGGCGGCGGCGGCACGGCGGGTGCTATTGGTAGAGGGTGCCGGTGTTGACGACAGGCTGTGTGTCGCGCTCGCCGCACAGCACCACCATCAGGTTCGAGACCATTGCCGCCTTGCGCTCGTCGTCGAGCTCGACCACGCCCTTTTCGGACAGCAGCTGCAGCGCGTTCTCGACCATCGAGACGGCGCCGATCACGATCTTCGAGCGCGCCGCGATCACCGCCTCGGCCTGCTGGCGCCGCAGCATCGCCTGGGCGATCTCCGGCGCATAGGCGAGGTGGGTGAGGCGGCATTCGTCGACGGTGATGCCGGCGATGCGCACCCGGTCCTGCAGCTCGGCGCGCAGCTCCTCGTTCACCTCGTCCGCGTGGCCGCGCAAGGTCGTCTCCTGATGCTCGATGTCGTCATAGGGATAGCGCGCGCCGATCGTGCGGACCGCGCTCTCGATCTGGACGAAGACGAACTTGGCGTAGTCGTCGATGTCGAACAGCGCCTGGGCCGTGTCCGTCACGCGCCAGACGACGTTGGTGGCGATCTCGATCGGATTGCCGCGCAGGTCGTTCACCTTCAGCCGCTCGGAGGTGACGTTGCGGGCGCGCGTCGAGATCTTCGACTTGCTGTACCAGGGCAGGACCCAGCGCAGCCCCGTGGTGCGGTCGGTGCCCTTGTAGGAGCCGAACAGCAGGATCGCCGCGGCCTGGTTCGGCTGGAGCAGGTAGAAGCCCTTGACGATCAGCAGGAAGCCGAGGCCGCAGGCGATCATCAGCAAGGTGCCGGCGACCTCGACCTCCGGCGTGGCCGCCATGCCGAGGCCGAAGAAGCCGCCGACGAGGGTCAGCAGCAGCATCAGCAGCATCAGATAGCCGCTCAACGTCGAGGCCGGCCGCTCGACCGACAGGCGCAGCGCCTGGTGATCCGCTTCGCGCCCCTGCACCGGTTCCCGAATGTCCGTCATGGCGATTTCCTCCCTCGTAATGATGATATCATAATTATATGAAAGTCGTTGCGCAAGCGTCATCGTCGCATTGCCGGGCGGGGGCGCCGCGGATAGAGCGCGGCGCTCGAACGTTCGCCTGCCCGAAGGACCTTATCGATGACCGACGCACCCCTCTCCTGGAAGCTCGTCGTGCACGGCGGCGCCGGCGTGATCGAGCGCGCGCAGCTCAGCGCGATCGAGGAGAAGGACATTCGCGCCGCCCTCGCCGCCGCGCTCGACGCGGGATCGGCGATCCTCGCGGCGGGCGGGAGCGCGCTCGACGCGGTCGAGGCGGCGGCGCGCAGCCTCGAGGACGATCCCCATTTTAACGCCGGCCGCGGCTCCGTCTTCACCTATCAGGGCACGATCGAGACGGACGCGGCGATCATGGAAGGCGCCAGGCGCAACGCCGGCGCGGTGACGGGCGCGACGGCCACCCGCAACCCGGTGAGCCTCGCCCGCGCCGTGATGGAGCACAGCCCGCACGTCCTCCTCTCCCGCGAGGGCGCCGATCAATTCTCGCGCGAGCACGGGCTGGAGCAGGTCGGGCCGGAGTGGTTCGCCACCCCGGAGCGGCGCCGGCAGCTCGACCTCATGAAACAGGACGAGAGCCATTATTTCGACGAGGAACTGAAGTACGGGACCGTCGGCGCCGTCGCCTGCGACGTCCACGGCCATGTCGCGGCGGCGACATCGACCGGCGGCCTCACCGGCAAGCGCTGGGGCCGGATCGGCGATTCGCCGCTGATCGGCGCCGGCACCTATGCCGACGACCGCGCCGCCGCCATCTCGGCGACCGGGGCGGGCGAATATTTCATCCGCGCCGCCGTCGCCCACGAAATCTGCGCCCGCATGCGCATGCTCAGCGAGGATGCGGCGACCGCGGCGGACAAGGTCATCGCCGACGTCGGCAGCTTAGGCGGCAGCGGCGGCGTCATCGTGGTGACCCCAGGCGGCGAAGCGGCCTACGCCTTCAACACCCCCGGCATGTACCGCGGCATGGCCGGGCCGGAGGGAAAGACCGTCGCGATCTACGGGGACGAATAGGCAAGTGCCTCCCCATCGCCAGATGGGGAGGGGGACCAGCGTAGCTGGTGGAGGGGTGACCTGCCGAAGCGCCGGTGTTCCAGGTGCGCGACACTCGGACCGTCTTCAGCTACCCCTCCACCAGGTTTCACCTGGTCCCCCTCCCCATCCTGCGGATGGGGAGGCACGATCTTACTCCGGCAGCACCGTGACGGCCCGGCGGTTCTTGGCCCAGCTCTCCTCGTCGGAGCCGAGCGCCTCGGGGCGCTCCTTGCCGTAGCTGATCACCGTCATGCGCGACGGGTCGATGCCCTTGCCGGCGAGATAATTCTTCGCCGCGTTGGCGCGCCGGTCGCCGAGCGCGAGATTGTACTCGCGCGTGCCGCGCTCGTCGCAATGGCCCTCGATGGTGACGTGGACGCGCGCATTGCGGGTGAGCCAGGCCGCCTGCGCGTCGAGCACCGCCCGGTCCTGGTCGTCGAGCGAATAGGAATCGAGGGTGAAGAAGACGCGGTCGGAGGGAACGCTGGCGAGGAAATCCGCGCGCGAGCCGGGCAGCGCCGCCGTCCCGACGCCGCCGGAACCGGAGCCGCTTCCCGGCCCATTCCCCCCGGACGCGTCGGCGGGTCCCGACGCCGGCGGCGGGGGCAGCATCTTCGGCGGCTTCTTGGCGCAGCCGGCAAGCGCCACCGCCGCGGCGGTGGCGGCGATCAGGGCCAGGTTTCTCATCACGCTGTCTCCTCGATACTTAGGGAAGGATGGGGCCCCAGGCGGGGTCGGAGCCGTCGAGCGGGGTCGGGATGCGCCGCTCGTGGGTGCCGGTGAGGTCGACCTGCCAGACGCTCGACGCGCCGGAGCGGCCCTGGCTGGTGCGGAAGAACTGGATGACGCGGCCGTTGGGCGACCAGGTCGGCGCCTCGTCCTGCCAGCTGTCGGTGAGGAGCCGCTCGCCCGCGCCGTCCGGGCTCATCACCCCGATCCGGAAATTGCCGGCGATCCGGGTGAAGGCGATGAGGTCCCCGCGGGGACTCCATTCGGGAGTCGCATAGCGCCCGCCGCCGAAGCTGATCCGGTGCTGGTTCGAGCCGTCCGCGTTCATCACGTAGATCTGCTGCGAGCCCGACCGGTCGCTCTCGAAGACGATGCGGCTGCCGTCGGGCGAGAAGCTGCCGCCGACGTCGATGCCGGGCGTGTTGGTCAGCCGCTGCACCGGCCCGCCGACCGCCGGGACCTTGTAGACGTCGGTGTTGCCGTTCACCGCCATCGAGAAGAGGATCCACTTCCCGTCCGGCGAGAAGCGCGGCGCGAAGGTCTGGTTGGCGCTTTCGGTCACCACCCGCTGGCGGCCGGTGCCGATGTCGTAGACGTAGATGCGCGGCCGGTTCTCGATATAGCTGACGTAGACGATCTGCTTGTAGTCGGGCGAGAAGCGGGGGCCGAGCACGACCGACTGGCCGTTGGTGAGGAAGCGGTGGTTGGCGCCGTCCGAATCCATGATGGCGAGGCGCTTCACCCGCCGGTCCTTGGGGCCGCTTTCGGCGATGTAGGCGATGCGGCTGTCGAAGAAGGGGCTCTCGCCGGTGAGCCGGGAATAGACGGTGTCGGCGCATTTGTGCGCGGCGCGGCGCCAGTCGGCGGGCGCGACGACATAGCCCTGTCGGGCGAGCTCGGACTTCAGCGCGACGTCGTAGAGGTAGCAGCCGACGGTGATCCGCCCGTCCGGCTCGGCGCGGACGAAGCCCTGGACGAGGGCGGAGGCGCCGGCGTTCGACCAATAGGGATAATCGGGCGCGCTCACCTGGGGGAAGGCGACGGCGGCCACTCCCGCCGGCCCCATCGGCGTGAACAGGCCCGAATTCCTGAGGTCGCCGGCGACGACGTCGGCGACCTGGCGGCCGAGCGCGCCCGTCTCGCCCGCCGCGGTCTGCGCCGAGGCGGGGGTCGGCATGGCGGGGACGCCGACCGCGAGCGGCGCCGACATGCCGCCGACGACGTCGACGACCAGCTTCCCGCCGGGGCGCTGCTCGGCGGGGGGCGGCGTCTGCGCGGCGGCGAGGGCCGGGAGCGCGATCAGCAACGAGGCAATGAGCAGGCGACGCATGGACAGGCTCCCGATCAGGGCAAATTGTAGGTCATGTCGAAATCGCTCCAGCCGTTCTCGACGGCATAGAGGTCGGCGGGAAGGCCGCGCAGCGGCGAGCAGGAGGTGAAGGCGGCGACGGCCAGCTCTTTCACCCGCTGGACGTAGCGGCGATTCTCGTCGTCGACGCCGCTGACGGCGGCAATGGTCGGCTGCGCGCGCAGCGATCCGTCGCGCGCGAGCTGGAGGTTGATCCGGACCTTGATGCGGCTCGCGCCGGGGCCCGGATTGACCATGCGGTTGGCGCAGGGCTGGACCTGCCGTTTGATGAGGGCGCCGATGCTTGCCGCCGCCTGCTGGCTCATCACCGCCGCGGGCGCCGCCGTCGCGTGGCTCCTGCTCGGGCTGTCGGCGACGCCGGCGAGGAGGCCGGAGAGCCGCCCCGTCGGGCGGGGCTGAGGCCGGGCGGGGGCGGGCTTGGCCTGCGGCTGGGGCGGCGCAGGCTTGGGCGGCGCAGGCCGATGCGCGGCGGGGGCCGGAGCAGGGCTCGGCGGCTGGGGGCGCGCCGGGACCGGCTGGACCTGGGGCGGCGCCGGAAGCGGGGGTGCGGGCGCGGCGGCCGGCTCCGGCGGGCCCTCGACCGAGCCGAGCTGCGGCGCGGGCGGCGTCGGCGAGGGGGCGGGCGCGCTGCTCGTCAGGGCCGCCTCGTCGACGAACGAGACCTCGATCGGCTGCTGGCGCGGCGGCTGGAGACGGGTGGCGGCGAAACCGAGCGACAGCGCGGCGAGCAGGGCGAGGTGGCCCGCCGTCGCGACTCCGAAGCCGGCCGCTTCAGCGCGGTCCATCGGCGGCACCTTCGGTGCTGACGAGGGCGACCTTCCTGAGGCCCGCCGCGTTGATCTCGCCCATCACGGCCATGACCTTGCCGTAGCCGAGGCTGCGGTCGGCGCGCAGGAAGATGCGCGGGCCGCCCGGCTCCTTCGCGTTCGCGGCGAGCGCGGCGAGGCGGGCGGGGAGCTGCGCGGCCGTCACCGCCTGGTCGTCGACATGGATGATTCCGGCGGCGTCGAGCGCGACCTGGACCGGCTTCTGCTCCTGGTCGAGCGCCCGCGCCTTGCTCTCGGGCAGGTCGACCGGGACGCCGGCGACGAGGAGGGGGGCGGTGACCATGAAGATGATGAGGAGCACCAGCATCACGTCGACCATCGGCGTGACGTTGATCTCCGCCATCGGCGCGCGGCGGGCGCGGCGGTTCGCGCCGTGGATGGGAGGGAGGGACACCGTCAGTGCCTCCCCATCTCAGATTGGGAGGGGGACCACCCGCAGGGTGGTGGAGGGGTCTTTGGCGAGCACGGCGGGGACGAGTACCCCTCCACCACCCTTCGGGTGGTCCCCCTCCCCCCGCTTCGCGCGGGGAGGCACGGATTGGCCGACCTCATTCCCGCTCCAGCTCGCGGCTGAGGGTGGCGTGGAAGGCGTCGGCGAAGCGCTGGAGGGCGGCTTCCATGCGGTTGATGCCGAAGCTCATGCGATTGTAGGCGATCACCGCCGGGATGGCGGCGAACAGGCCGAGCGCGGTCGCGAACAAAGCCTCGGCGATCCCGGGGGCGACGACGGCGAGGCTGGTATTGTTGGCGCCGGCGATGTCGCCGAAGCTGCGCATGATCCCCCAGACCGTGCCGAACAGGCCGACGAACGGGGCGACCGAGCCGATCGTCGCGAGGATGTTGAGGCGCGCCGCGACCTCGTCGACCGCCTCGGCGAGCGCGGACTGCATCGCGACGGCGAGGCGGGCGCGGGCACCCTCCCGGTCGACGCGACTGCCGCCGGTCGAGCGGCGCCATTCGGCGATGCCGGCGCCGAGCACCTTCGCGCTCGGCAGCGGCTCCTTGCCGCGGCGGTCGTAGAAGCCGTCGATGTCGTCGGCCTTCCAGAAGTCCCGCTCGAAGGCGGCGTTGCCGCGGCGCAGGCGGCCGATCCTCAGCGCATGGGCGACGATGATCGCCCAGGTCCAGATGCTGGCGAGGACCAGCCCCGCCATCACCACCTTCACGACGATGTCGGCCCGGAGGAACAGGGCGACCGGGGAGAGGCTGCCGCCCGCCAGCTCGGGTTGAATCACGTCGAACCTTCCTCCTTCATCAGCCTCTCGAAGCGTTCGAGCCACTCTCTCGGCTGGCGCCGCGGCCGCCCCTCCGGACTGAGGAAGGCGGCGGTGACGCGGGCGTCGGCCAGCACTTCCTCCCCGCGCATGACTCGCTGCTGAATGAGCACCGAAGCGGCGCGGACTTCGTCAATGCGGGTGGCGATCGTCAGCGCGTCGCCGAGCTTCGCCGGCGCCTTGTAGCGGATCGAGACCTCGGCGACGGCGTAGACGCCGGTGCCCTCCTCGAGCGCGCCGCGCTGGTCGATGCCGGCCAGCGCCAGCATGTCGGAGCGGGCCCGCTCCATGAAGCGCAGGTAATTGGCGTAGTAGACGATGCCGGCGACGTCGGTGTCCTCGAAATAGACGCGCAGCGGGAAGAGGTGCGTCGCGCCCCGCATGACGCCGTGCGCCGGCTCCACGATCTCCTCGGCCATAGGAAGCCTCTAGGGTGCGCGGATTCGCCGGGGCAAGGCCAAAGCGTCCGCGCCGGACGGGCCGCGCCTATTTTGCGGGCGGCGGAGGGTCAGCCGTCCCAGTCGGGCCCGACATAGACGAAGGCGGGGGTGCCGGAGGCGAGCGCGACCTCGACGCGGGCGTAGACGTCGACCTCGTAGCGGTCGGTGGCGGCGAGCTCGGCCGCGGTGAGGCGGAAGACGACGCCTTCGATCCTGTCGGCCGGATCGCCGGTGCGGCGGGCGATGGTGTGGACCGCCTTGCCGCTGATCCGCACCACTTCGGGATCGGTGATCGCGAGCGGTGCCAGGCGATAGCCGGGGAGCGCGTCGGCGCGGCCTTCGAGCAGGCGGCCGTACGTGGCGCGCTGCACCTCGCTTTGGCGGAGCGTGCCGTAGGAGAAGAGGAGGACGTCCTCCGCCACGGCTCAGGCGTCGATCGCGGCGTGGAGCGGCACCGCGCCGAAGACGGTGAGCGGGCTCAGCCGGCCGGCGAGGCCGCGGCCGGGGCGCGGCTCGGTGCGGATCTCGAAATGGAGGTGGAGGTCCGGGCCCTGCATGCCCTTTGCATTGCCCGAATCGCCGGTGAGGCCGATCCGCTCGCCCTTCTTCACCTCCTGCCCGAGCGTCACCTCGATCACGCTCAGGTGCGCATAGGCGGCGTAGAGGGTCCTGCCTTCGAAGGCGAAGCCGATGGCGACGAGGTTGCCGTAATCGCCGGCGCGGTTGACGAATGCGACCGTGCCGTCGGCGATCGCGAAGCAGGGCGTGCCGATCGCCGCCTCGAAATCCCAGCCCTGGTGCGGCCGCTTGCTGCCGTCGCGATTGCGGCGGACGAGGCCGAACGTGTTCGCCTCGGCCTTGCGCCGGATGAGATTGTGCGCCAGCGGCCAGCCGATGCCCGGATTCATGACAGCCCCCCTCTTCCCCACGCGGAGGCGAGTCGCCCCGCAGGCCGAGCGTCCCGCAAAGGCGGCGGCAAGGCAAGCGCGCTGTGCGCTCGCGGCCGGCGGCGCGATCGCGCTCCTGGCCCTCGCCGGCTGCGGCGGCACGCCGTCGGCGAACCAGGCGGCGCCGGCCGACGCGGCCGCGGCGCAGCGCTCGTTCGACCCGCCGGTGCCTGCGAACCTGCCCGACACCGTCACATTGAGAATCGAGACCGAGCTCGGCGCGATCGTCGTCGCGCTCGACCACAAGCACGCGCCGATCACGACGACCAATTTCGTGCGCTATGCCGACGACCATCGCTTCGACGGCACGACCTTCTACCGCACCGCCCGCAACAAGTGGGCGCCCAGGCAAGGCTTCGTGCAGGGCGGCATCGCGCACAGCGCGAAGCGGCTGCTGCCGCCGATCCGGCTCGAGCCGACCAGCGAGACGGGCCTTCGTCACGCCGACGGCACGATCTCGATGGCGCATTCGACGCCCGACACGGCGATGGGCGATTTCGTGCTGTGCGTGGGAGCGCAGCCGGGGCTCGACGCCAAGCCGGGCGGCGACAAGGGCTATGCCGCCTTCGGGCGGGTCGTCGCCGGGATGGACGTCGTCCGCCGCATCCTCGCCGCCCCGGCCGCCGGCGAGCGGCTGACGCCGCCGGTGAAGATCCTTCGCGTCGCCCGCACCGGCTAGGCCGTCTCGCCAAAGCCGTTTCGGCCGTGTATCCCTCCCCGATCTTCCGGGGGGAGGAAATGCAATGAACGAGACGATGACGACCCGCGCCCGCACGCCCTGGCACATCTGGGCGGTGGGGCTGCTGAGCCTGGTGTGGAATGCCGGCGGTGCGATCGACTATGTGATGACGAAGACCCACAACGCGAAATATCTCAGCGCCTTCACCGCCGAGCAGAAGGCCTGGTTCGAGAGCTTCCCGCTGTGGATGAACTGCGCCTGGGCGCTGGGCGTCTGGGGAGCGATCCTCGGCTCGCTGCTCCTCCTGCTGCGCAGCCGCTTCGCCGTCCACGCCTTCGCGGTGTCGCTGGCCGGGCTGGTCGTCGCGACGGTCTATCAATATTTCATCGGCGCCATGCCGGAGAGCCTGAGGACGAACGGCGGCATGGGCTTCACCTTCGTGCTGTGGATCGTCGCGGCGCTGCTGCTCTGGTACGCGGCGCGGCAACGCGCCGCCGGGGTGCTGCGCTAGGCCGCGACGCACCCCGAAAATATTTCGACGCGACTTTTTTCGTGACGGCAATTCCTATTTCCGGCGGAAATCCGCGGCGAACGCGCGTTATCCTATCCGGCTAAAAGGGCTTGACAGCGTCACGCTCCTAGGGTACAAATAAATCAACGTCGGGAAGTGCGCCCGAGTCGCCGGCCCCTCCGCCCGATCAGATGCCGAGGCCCCTCAGCAGCAGCGGCAGCTCTCCGCTTTCGCCACGCGCTTCGGCCATGAACTGGTCCTTGAGCGGGCCCATCTTCTGGACGAGGCCCATGCCGAAGCGGCGGACGGCCGAGGCGGCGCGGCCGGGCACGCCGTAGAGGCGGGTGAGGCCGTCGGTGGCGGCGGCGACCATGAAGGTATCGAGGCTGCGCCAGCGCTCGTAGCGGGCGAGGAGCTGCGCGTCGCCGAGATCGAGACCGAGGCGCGCACCCTCGACCAGCACCTGGGCGAGCGCGGCGGCGTCGCGCAGGCCGAGGTTCAGCCCCTGGCCGGCGATCGGATGGATGCCGTGGGCGGCGTCGCCGACGAGGGCGAGGCGCTGCGACGTCATGACGGCGGCATGGTGGAAGCCGAGGGGATAAGTCCAGCGCGGGCCAGCGAGCGTGATTGGGCCGAGGAAGCCGCCCATCCTCTTTTCGATCTCGTGCGCCATCGCCCGGTCCGGAAGGTCCACATAAGCCGGCGCGTCGGCGGCGGGGACCGACCAGACGATGGCCGAGCGGGTGCCCGGCAGCATCGGCAGGATGGCGAACGGGCCGGTGGGGTAGAAGATCTCGTAGGCGGTATTTTCGTGGTGGCGCGCATGATCGACGGTGACGACGATGGCGTGGTGGCCGTAGCGCCAGCGCGCGACCTGGATGCCGGCCGCCTCGCGCGTCGGCGAGTTGCGGCCTTCCGCCCCGACGAGCAGCGGCGCCGTCATCGCCCGGCCGTCGGCGAGGGCGACGCGGACGCCGGCGCCGTCGCGCACCACGTCGGCCGCGCGCGCCGGCATCAGCAGCCGCACCCGCTCCGACTGGCGCGCCGCCTCGCGCAGCACCTGCCGCAGGCGCCGGTTCTCGACCATGATGCCCAGCGGATCGTCCTCCTCCGGCGCGTCGAAGACGATGCCGCCGGGCGCGAGCCCTTCAGTGACGCGGATGGTCCGGATCGGGCAACCCTCGCCCTCGAGCCGGCCGGCGACGCCGAGCGTTTCGAACATCCGCCAGGAGGCGCTGGCGATGGCGGTGGCGCGGCCGTCATAGGCGGGGGCGGTCGTCTCCTCGGGGTCGGCGGGGTCGATTATCGTGGCGGCGAGGCCGTGGCGGTCGAGGGCGAGGGCGAGGGTCAGGCCGACGAGGCCGCCGCCGAGGATGATGACGTCCGCACGCTCCATGCGATTCGGGCCTTTCGCGCCGCACAACGATTTTCCCGCCCTACCGATGCAAAGCTGCAACGCCAAGCGCTTGACCGTGGACTCCCGGCAGGCGCATTAACCAACCTGCGGGAACATTCGGGGCACGAGAGCGAGATGGCGACAGTCGCGGCAGGCGCCCGCCAGGACAGGCTGGCGCAGTGGCGTTCGGGGATGAAGAAGGGGATGCGGCGCACCGCCCGCCTCCTCGCCGGCGGCGCGCTCGGCGCGCTGGCCCTGCTCCTGCTCCTCGCTCTGGCGAGCTACCGGCCGACCGACCCGTCGCTCGACACCGCCGCCGCGGGGCCGGTGCGCAACTGGATCGGCACGCCGGGCGCCTATGCCGCCGACCTGCTGCTCGCCCTGTTCGGGCCGCCGGCGGCGCTGCTGCTGCCGCTCGCCGCCCTCGCCGGCTTTCGCATCGCCCGGCTCGGCAGCGCCGGGCGCTGGGTGCGCTCGCTGATGCTGACCCTAGTCGGCATCGTGCTAGTCGGGGCGGCGGCGGGGCTCCTCGTCGGCGGCGCGGTGAACGGCCTTCCCGCCGCCTGGGGCGGCGCGCTGGGGCTCAGCCTCGCCCGCCTGATCGGGCTCGGCCTCGGCAAGATCGGCGAGGCGTCGGTGGTCGAGCCGTTCCGCATCGCCGCGATCGTGCTGCTGAGCGCGGCCGGGCTCGCCTTCGCCTGGTTCGGCCTCGGCCTCAGCGCCGACGAGCGCGAGTGGATCGCCAGCCGCCGGCTTCCCAAGCGCGTGCGCGCGCTGCCCTCCCCGGCGCTGTTCGCCGACGAGGACGAGGAGGAGGATTTCCCGGTCGAGCGGCCGGGCCGCGCGCCCGTCGTCGCGCCGGCCGAGCCGCCGCGCACCGTCATCGCCGACCGCGTCCGCGCGCCCGAGGCGGCGCGGCGGCCGGCGCGCGACCGCCAGCCCTCGCTCGCGCTCGGCGATTCCTACCAGCTGCCCGGCCTCGACCTGCTCGCGCCGCCGCCCAAGCACACCGACACCAAGCTCGACAAGGCGAGCCTCGAGCGCAACGCCCGGCTGCTCGAAAGCGTGCTGTCGGACTTCTCGGTGAAGGGCGAGATCGTCGAGGTGCGGCCCGGCCCCGTCGTCACCATGTACGAGCTCGAGCCGGCGAGCGGGATCAAGGCGAGCCGAGTCATCCAGCTCGCCGACGACATCGCGCGCAACATGTCGGCGCTGTCGGCGCGCGTCGCGACCATCCCGGGCCGCAGCGTGATCGGCATCGAGCTTCCCAACCCGAAGCGCGAGATGGTGTCGCTCTCCGAGCTCATCGCCAGCCACGCCTTCGAGGACCAGGTCGCCCAGCTGCCGATCGTGCTCGGCAAGAACATCGCCGGCGATCCGGTCGTCGCCGACCTCGCGCCGATGCCGCACCTGCTCGTCGCCGGCACCACCGGATCGGGCAAGTCGGTCGGCCTCAACTGCATGATCCTGTCCCTGCTTTACCGGCTGACTCCCGAGCAGTGCAAAATGATCATGATCGACCCGAAGATGCTGGAGCTCAGCAGCTACGACGACATTCCCCACCTTCTTGCGCCGGTCGTCACCGAGCCGGCCAAGGCGATCCGCGCCCTGAAATGGACGGTCGAGCAGATGGAGGAGCGCTACCGGATGATGGCGTCGATCGGGGTACGCCAGCTCTCCAGCTTCAACGCCAAGGTGCGCGAGGCCAAGGCCAAGGGCCAGTCGATGGGCCGCCGCGTCCAGACCGGCTACGACCCCGAAACCGGCCAGCCGAAATACGAGATGGAGGAGCTGGACTATGACGTCCTCCCCCAGATCGTCGTCGTCGTCGACGAGCTCGCCGACCTCATGATGACGGCGGGCAAGGAGGTCGAGTTCCTGATCCAGCGCCTGGCGCAGAAGGCGCGGGCGGCGGGCATCCACCTCATCATGGCGACGCAGCGCCCGTCGGTCGACGTCATCACCGGCGTCATCAAGGCGAACCTGCCGACGCGGATCAGCTTCGCGGTCACGTCCAAGATCGATTCGCGCACCATCCTCGGCGAGCAGGGCGCCGAGCAGCTGCTCGGCAAGGGCGACATGCTCTACATGCCGGGCGGGAAGCAGATCGCCCGCGTCCACGGCCCCTTCGTCTCCGACGAGGAGGTGCGCGCCGTCGCCGATTTCTGGCGCGGCCAGGGGCGGCCCGAATATGTCCAGTCGGTGACTGAGGAGCCGGAGGACGGCGGCTACATGTTCGAGGGCCAGCCGACCGGCGACGACGACCCCGAGGCCCAGCTCTACCGCAAGGCGATCCAGACGGTGGCGGAGAGCCAGAAGGCCTCGACCTCCTACCTCCAGCGCCAGCTGCGCGTCGGCTACAACAACGCCGCGCGGCTCATCGAGCGGATGGAGAAGGACGGCATCGTCTCCGCGCCGGACCATGTCGGCCGGCGCGAGGTGCTGGTCGATCCGGAAGGGCGGCCGATCGGGTGACGGTCCGGACCGGGATTTGGTCGCGCAGCCAAGCACATCGCCGTCTCTGACCCATCGTCACCCCGGACTTGATCCGGGGTCCACCTCCTTCAGGCTCGCAAAAGGAAGGTGGATGCCGGATCAAGTCCGGCATGACGGCGCCGGCTGAACCGTTGGCTGGAACCCGGCGGGTTCACGCCGCATTCAAGGGCGTAACGATAGCCGCCCCGCCAAACCCCACCCCAACGGAGTCTTCCATGCTGCGTTTCAAGACGCTCCTCCTCGCCGCGCTTCCCGCCGCCGCCGCGCTGCCGGTGCCGAGCGCGGTCGCGGCCGCCGCGCAGCCGTCGCCGGCGCTGGAGAAGGTCCAGGCGCATTTTCGCGCCGTCGCCTCGATGACCGCCAGCTTCACCCAGACCGACCGGCGCGGCCACACGCTGAGCGGCACCCTGACCCTCAAGCGCCCGGCGCGGATGCGGTTCGAATACCAGAAGGGCGTGCCCTTGCTCGTCGTCGGCGACGGCAAGGCGATCCATGTCGTCGACTATCAGGTGAAGCGGGTGCAGCGCCTCCCCATCGTCAACTCGCCGCTGTCGGTGCTCCTGAACGCGCGGCCGGACCTGTCGCGCATCGCCCGCGTCGTGCGCGACGACGCCGGCTCGATCGTCATCTCCGCGCGCGATCCCCAGCGGCCGGAATTCGGCACCATCACCCTCGCTTTCTCCAAGGGCGCCGGCCCCGCCGGCCTGACGCTGCAGGCCTGGACGGTGCTCGATTCGCAGAACAACCAGACGACCGTGCGGCTCTCCAACCAGCGGTTCAACGTGCCCGTCGCGGACACGGCGTTCCGCTGGACCGACCCGCGCACCGGGCGGACAATAGGTTAATTCGTTCATCCCGCCGACAGCTTGGCGGCGCTAGAGAAGGCCATGCGGTCGCGGGGAGTCGACGTCGGGATTTCCCCCTGTTGCCTGACGAGGCGCCTGCGACCGAGCCTCGCGTGAACAACGCCTGGTTGGCCCCCGCTCCACGCCCCCGGAGCGGGGGCCTTTGCTTTTTCGGACGGGATCGGACGTCGGTCCCTCCTCTGCCTCCCCATCGCCACATGGGGAGGGGGACCACCCGGAGGGTGGTGGAGGGGTGATCTGCCCCGGCCACCGAGGGTCCGGCACGCGGCGGCATAGGCCTCGACCCGTCACCCCTCCACCACCCTTCGGGTGGTCCCCCTCCCCACGAGCTGCGCTCGCAGGGAGGCAAGTCCCTCCATCGACACCCGGCTCCCCCGCCACTACATCCGCGCCATGTCCCTCAAGATCGCTTCCTGGAACATCAATTCGGTCCGCGCGCGGCTCGCCATCGTCGAACGCTTCCTCGACGAGGAGCAGCCGGACATCCTGTGCCTCCAGGAGACGAAGGTCACCGACGACATCTTCCCGGCCGCGGGGTTCCACGCGCGGGGCTATGTCCACCGCATCCTGTGCGGCCAGCGCATGCATCATGGCGTCGCCATCCTTTCCCGCATCCCGCTCGAGGAGGAGGAGCGCCACGACTGGCAGGCGAACGGCGAGGCGCGCCACATCGGCGTGCGGCTGCCGAGCGGCATCCGGCTGGAGAACGTCTACGTCCCCGCCGGCGGCGACGTGCCGGACCGGGCGGTGAACCCGAAGTTCGGCCAGAAGCTGGACTTCCTCGCCCGCATGACGCGCTGGTCGGAAGCCTGCCGCTGCCCGACCATCATGGTGGGCGACTTCAACGTCGCCCCGCTCGAATGCGACGTCTGGAGCCACAAGCAGCTCCTGACCGTCGTCAGCCACACGCCGGTGGAGGTCGAGGCGCTGACCGAGCTGCAGGCGAGCAACGACTGGGTCGACCTCGGCCGCCATTTCCACCCGGCGCCGCAGCGCCTCCACACCTGGTGGAGCTACCGCTCCCCGGACTGGACGAAGAACGACCGCGGCCGCCGCCTCGACCATATGTGGGCGACGCCGGACGTCGCGGCCCATGCGGTGGCGCACCAGGTGCACGAGCCCTGCCGCAACTGGGAGCGGCCGTCCGACCATGTGCCGCTGGTGACGGAATTCGCGGTGTGACGCCGACCGGCGCCGACCCCCGCGCCGTCGCCCGCGCCGTCGACGCCCTTCGCCGCGGGTGGCCGGTGACGATCGACGGCACCGCCTTCCTCGCCGTCGAGACGGCGGACGACGCGGCGCTCGCCGCATTCGACGCCGGCGGGGCCGCCGACCTCCTCGTCTCCGGCAACCGCGCCGTGACGCTGAAGCTCGCCAACCAGGTCGACGGGACGCCGACCGGCCCGGTGCGGATCGCCCGGACGGCCTGGCTCGGCCTCGCCGAGGCGACCGCCGTCGCCGACCCGGCGCTCGACCTCGCCCACCCGCTCAAGGGCCCGTTCCGCACCGTGCCGCTCGGCTGCGACGCTGCCGCTTTGGCCGCGCTGACGCTGGCACGGCGGGCGGGGCTGCTGCCGGCCTTCTTCGTCGGCGGCGGCGCGGGCGAAGGCGCACCGTCACTCGACGCGGCGGAGGTAAAGCGCTTCGAGCGCGAGCCCGCGCTGCGCGTCGCCTCGCGCGCCCGCCTGCCGACCCGGGCCGCCGACAAGGCCGAGATCGTCGCCTTCCGCTCGGAGGAGGATGCCGCCGAGCATGTCGCCCTCCTCATCGGCGCCCCCAACGACGCGCCGCCGCTGGTCCGGCTGCACAGCGAATGCCTGACCGGCGACGTGCTCGGCTCGCTCAAGTGCGATTGCGGGCCGCAGCTCGACGCCGCCCTCGGCGCCATCGCCGAGGCGGGCTGGGGCATCCTCCTTTACCTGCGCCAGGAAGGGCGCGGCATCGGCCTGGTCAACAAGCTTCGCGCCTATGCGCTGCAGGACCAGGGCTTCGACACGGTCGACGCCAACCTGCGCCTCGGCTTCGCCGACGACGAGCGCGATTTCGGCGTCGCGGCCGCCATGCTTCGCCTGCTCGGCCAGGACGAGGTGCGTCTCCTCACCAACAACCCGCGCAAGGTCGCCGGGCTCGAGGCCGCGGGGATCCGCGTCGCCGAGCGCGTGCCGCTCAGGACCGGCGGCAACCCCCACAACCAGGCCTATCTCGACGCCAAGCGCCTGAGGAGCGGCCACCAGCTTTGACGCCGTAACGGCTCCTACTCCCCTTCCTGGAAAGGGAGGGGAGCTTCATGCCGCCGACCCTTGACACGCCCGCTGTATGAATGCTCCAACACACTGGTGGACCAGTGGGGAACGACCGGCCGATGAGCGACACGCAAGCGCCGGTGCTGGAGCTGGTCAATCTCAGCAAGACCTACGGGCGGCGCGGCAAGGGCGTGGCCGCGGTGCGCGACGTCAGCCTCACCGTGGCGCCGGGCGAGGTCTACGGCTTCCTCGGCCCCAACGGCGCCGGCAAGAGCACCACTATCCGCATGGCGCTCGGCCTCATCGCCCCGACCGGCGGCGAGGTGCGGCTGTTCGGCGAGGACCTGCGCCGCAACGGCGCGGTGCTGAAGCGGGTGGGCTCGCTGGTCGACGGCGGCGCCTTCTACCCCTTCCTCTCCGGCCGCCGGAACCTCGAGGTGGTGGCGCGCACCCATGGCGGCGCCGCCGACGCCGGGCGCATCGAGGCGCTGCTCGACCAGGTGGGCCTCGCCAGGGACGCGAAGCGCAAGGTGAAGGGCTATTCGACCGGCATGCGCCAGCGGCTCGGCGTCGCCGCGGCTTTGCTGCACGACCCGGACATCGTCATCCTCGACGAGCCGGTGAACGGCCTCGACGTCGCCGGGATCCAGGAGATGCGGGCGCTGATCCGCGGCCTCGCCGCCGACCAGGGGAAGACCGTCTTCCTCTCCAGCCACCTGCTCCACGAGGTGCAGCAGGTGTGCGACCGGGTCGCCATCATCAGCAAGGGCGAGATCGTCCGCGAGGCGCGCATCGCCGACCTGCTCCGCCAGGAAGCGGGGCTGCGGGTCGAGGCGGCGCCGCTCGACGTCGCCGAGGCGGCGCTCGCCGCCAGGTGGAAGGTGGAGCGCAGCGGCGAGGCGCTCGTCGTCGCCGCCACCCGCGAGGAAGCGCCGGAAGTCGCGCGCCGGCTGATCGGCGCGGGCGCCGACCTCTTCGCCCTCGCCGCCGAGCAGCGCAACCTCGAGGAAGTGTTCCTCTCCATCACCCAGCCGGAGACGGACCATGCTTGACGCCCTCGCGGCCGAACGGCTGAAGCTGACCCGCCACAAGGCGACCTGGTTCCTCGTCTGGCTCTACCCGATCCTGTTCCTCGTCGCTTACCTGATCGCCGTGGCGGTCGCCGCGGCCCATGCCGGCGCCCCGTCGAAGCCGACCGGCGCGGCGGAGTGGATCGCCGAGACGGCGATCATCTGGAAGCTTCCCGACCAGACGATCGGCCGCCTCCTCATCGGCGCCTATGTCGCGGTCGTGTTCGCCGGCGAATATGGCTGGAACACCTGGAAGCTCATCGTCCCGCACCGCTCGCGCGCCTCCCTCCTCCTCGCCAAGGTGGGAATGATCGTCCTGCTCTTCCTCGCGACCTTCCTGCTGACGGCGGTGATCTCCCTCGTCTTCACCTGGATCGAAGGCGCCGTCCGCGGCCGCGCCGTTCCCGACGGCGTCACCGCGGCGGCGATCCTCGACGCGCACGGCCGGGCCGCGCTCGCGGGGCTCGCCCCGTTCCTCTTCACCCTCGCCTCGGTCGGCCTCGCCGCCATCCTCACCCGATCGACCATCGCCGCACTGGTGATCGGCGTCGTCGTCGCGATCCTGGAGAAGCTCTTCGTCCAGCTCGGCCCCTATCTCGCGCCTTATGCGACGAGCCTGGTCTGGAGCCTCTATCACGCGCTGCCCGGCTACCATCTGGTCAACCTGGCCGCCTGGGTGACGGAAGGCGCGGCGCACCGCACGCCCTTCCCGGACGGCCGCATCGTCGCGCTCGACTGGACGACGTCGCTCGCCGTTGCCGCCGCCTGGACGCTCGGCCTCGCCGCCGCCGCCTTCGCCGCCTTCCGCCGTCAGGACATCAACTAGGGCACGGACCGCCTGAGGGTGAATCGCGCCGCAAGGCAGCACTCGCCGTCACCCTGAACTTGTTTCAGGGTCCAGTTCTCCACCCGCTCCGCCGCCTCCACCCTGGATGCTGAAACAAGTTCAGCATGACGGCGCCGGCGCGTGCTTCGAAGCACGATAATCAGGCTCCCTTGCCGAGCAGGCGCCGGATCGGCGTCAGGTCATACCCCGCGTCGGCGGCCTGGCGAACCAGCGTATCGGGGTCGGCCCCGCGGCTCGCCCGCGCCAGCGCCCACAAATAGGTCGAGCGCGTCCCCGAACGGCAGAAGGCCAGCGCCGGCCCCGTCTCCAGCGCGTCCGCCATGCCCTCGATCTGGCCGGGCGAAAGGCCGTGCGCCACCGGGATCCAGCGATAGCCGAGCCCCGCCGCGCGCGCGGCGATTTCGATGTCCGAGGCGCCCGGCTGCCCGGGTTCCTCCCCGTCCGGGCGGTTGTTGACGATCGTCCGTATCCCGCGCGCGGCGATCCCCGGCAGATCCTCTGGCCGGATCTGCACGGCCACCCAAGTCGTGTCGTCGAGCTTCCTCACCGGTCGCGCCGTATCAGCTCCTCCCTGGGACGGGGAGGACCTATTCGAACCCGCGCACCACCTCCACGAACGCGTCGCCATATTTGTCGAGCTTGGCGGCGCCGACGCCGGACACCCGCGCCAGCGCCTCGCGGCTGGTCGGCCGCACCGCCGCCATCTCGCGCAGCGTCGAATCGTGGAAGATGACGTAGGGCGGCACCCCCGCCGCCTTGGCGAGGTCCCGCCGGCAGGCGCGGAGCGCGTCGAACAGCGGATCGCCTTCGGGATTCGCCTCGCGGTTCGCCCGCGCCCGCCGCGCCCGCTTCGGCGGCAGCACGAGCTCGAGGCTCTGCTCGCCCTTGAGGATCGGCTTGGCCGCCGGCCCGAAGGAGAGGCCGCCATAGGCGTCGGCGCGCAAAGCATCGCGCGCCAGCAGCGCCCGCGCCACCGGCTTCACCAGCGCCACCTCCTCCTCGCCGGCGATGCCGAACACCGAGAGGCGGTGATGGCCGAAGGAGAGCACCTTCTCCGTCTCGCGGCCGGCGAGGACGTCGGTCAAATGCTGCACGCCGAAGCGCATTTCGGTGCGGAAGGCGGCGGAGAGCAATTTGCGCGCCGTCTCGGTCGCGTCGAGCGTCACCGGCGGGGCGAGGCAATTGTCGCAATTGCCGCACCGCTGCGGCGGGTCCTCGCCGAAATGCCGGAGCAGCAGGGCGCGCCGGCAGGCGCCGGTCTCGACCATCGCCGCCAGCGCGTTCAGCCGCTGCCGCTCGCCGCCGCGCCGTTCCGGCGGCACTTCGGTCTCGAGCCGCGAGCGCGCCCGCGCAAAATCCTCGGCGCCCCAGAACAGCCACGCCTCGGCCGGCTCGCCGTCGCGCCCGGCGCGGCCCGTCTCCTGGTAATAGGATTCGACCGACTTCGGGATGCCGGCATGGGCGACGAAGCGCACGTCCGGCTTGTCGATCCCCATGCCGAAGGCGACGGTCGCGACCATCACCATGTCCTCGCTGGCGACGAACGCCGCCTGGTTGCGCGCCCGCACCCTCGGATCGAGCCCGGCATGGTAGGGCAGCGCCCTCCGCCCCGGCGTCGACAGCTGCTCGGCGAGCTTCTCCGCCTTGTCGCGGCTGGTGACGTAGACGATGCCGGGGCCCGGCTGCTCGGCCAGCAGGGCCTTCAATTGCTGCCCCACGCCGTCGCGCGGCCGCACATGGTAGCGGATGTTGGGCCGGTCGAAGCCGGCGACGATCAGGCCGTCGGCGGGAATGCCGAGCTGGACGAGGATGTCGTCGCGGGTCTGCTTGTCGGCGGTGGCGGTGAGCGCGAGACGCGGCACGTCGGGAAAGGCGTCGAGCAGGGGCCTCAGCAGCCGGTAGTCCGGCCGGAAGTCGTGCCCCCATTCGGAGACGCAATGCGCCTCGTCGACCGCGATCAGCGACAAGGGCGTGCGCGCCGCCAGCTCCCGGAAGGCGTGCGTGCTCGCCCGCTCCGGCGCGACGTAGAGGAGGTCGAGCGCGCCGGCCTTGAGCCGCGCCAGCGTCTCCTGCCGCTCCTCCTCGGGATCGGCCGACGTCAGCGACGCCGCGCGGATGCCGAAGGCGTCGGCCGATCGGATCTGGTCGTGCATCAAGGCGATGAGCGGCGAGACGACGAGCGCCGTCCCCTCCCGCGCCAGCGCCGGCAGCTGGTAGCAGAGCGACTTGCCCGCGCCCGTCGGCATCACCGCGAGCGTGTGCAGCCCCGCCATCACGCGGTCCACCACCCGCTCCTGCACGCCGCGGAAGCTTTGGAATCCGAAGGTTTGGCGTAGAATCGAAAGGGGCGCGTTCACCCCCTCCCGGTAATCGTCGCGGACAGCCAGCGCGAGTCGCATCGCGCTCTCATAGCAGAACAGAGAACGAACGCAATGCGCCGCCGCGCCGTCGGTCAGGCGCAGGGAAGGCCGTCCTCCGGCTTCCACGGCACCAGCCGGAAGGCGCTGAGATCGAGGCGCTCGATCGGATACGGCCAATATTCGTACGCGCGCTTGCCCGGCAGGACGAGGCAGACGTCGGTCGGCTCCGCCCGCTCGCCCCGGCGCATGACGGCACGGTAACGCACACCGTCGCCATAGCCGTTCTCGATAACCAGCAGGGTGTCGTGCGGGGTTCGCGCCGCAACGTCGCGCAAGGTGATCCGCAGCTTGCCCGCGGCGATGGGCGTGTCGCGGGCAGCCTTGTCCTGCATCGGCAGGCCGGGCGCCACCGTCCCGGGCGGGACTTCGACGGCGGCGAGCTTGCGCAGCGTGCGCCGATCGAAGTCGGTCATCGGCGCGGCGCGGGAGCGGCGCTCGATCGTCAGCGCACCGTCGTCTCCCGCGCGCACGAGCACCTCCTCCCCCGAGCCGATGGCGACTTCGCCGGGCGTCTGCGCGGCGGACGGGGCCGCGACAGCGAGCGCGGCGAGCAGGAACGGCGAAATCGTGCGCATGGCGGGGCCCCCTTGACGCGAGGAGGAGACACCAGTTGGGGGACGCGATCAAGCGCGTGCCGTCGACGCTTCCGCTCGCCGGACTTTGCGCCTATGCCGGCTCCATCCCCGGGGGACCGCTGACGCTGCGGTTGAGAGTCGGCCCGCAGGCCGAGACCCGTCGAACCTGATCCGGCTGACACCGGCGTAGGGAGGGAGCGGCACCACGCTCTCCCTCCATTTTGGAGAGACACATGGCCGACACGCCCGCCCGCACCGAGCTCACCGCCGAAGGCAGCCAGCGCCCCGAAGGGGTGCTGAACGTCACCACCGGCCCGATCCGCGGCAGCCGCAAGGTTCGCGTCGGGCCGCTCGGCGTGGCGATGCGCGAGATCCACCTCGAGTCCTCGTCGGGCGAGCCGCCGCTGCGCGTCTACGATTGCTCCGGCCCCTACACGGACCCGGAGGCGCGGATCGACATCATGGCCGGCCTGCCGGAGCTCCGCCGCGACTGGATCCGCGGCCGCGGCGACGTCGAGGAAGTGACGCAGCGCGAGGTCCGGCCCGAAGACAACGGCCAGCTCGGCCCCGACCGCTCGGGCGGCGTCGCCCCCTTCCCCAATGTCCGCCGCAAGGTCCTGCGCGCGCGCGCCGGCGCCAACGTCAGCCAGATGCACTATGCGCGGAAGGGCATCATCACTCCCGAGATGGAGTATGTCGCGGTCCGCGAAAATCTCGGCCGCGAGCAGGTGCGCGATCTCGTCCGCGACGGACAGGATTTCGGCGCGAGCATCCCCGACTGCGTCACCCCCGAGTTCGTCCGCGACGAGGTGGCGAGGGGCCGCGCCATCATCCCCTCCAACATCAACCATCCCGAGTCCGAGCCGATGGCGATCGGCCGCAATTTCCTGGTCAAGATCAACGCCAATATCGGCAACTCGGCCGTCGCCTCCGACGTCGCCGCCGAGGTCGACAAGATGGTCTGGTCGATCCGCTGGGGCGCCGACACGGTGATGGACCTCTCGACCGGCCGCAACATCCACGACACGCGCGAATGGATCATCCGCAACAGCCCCGTGCCGATCGGCACCGTCCCCATCTACCAGGCGCTCGAGAAAGTCGGCGGCGTCGCCGAGGACCTCACCTGGGAAATCTACCGCGACACGCTCATCGAGCAGGCCGAGCAGGGCGTCGACTATTTCACCATCCACGCCGGCGTGCGCCTCCCCTACATCCCGATGACCGCGAGCCGCGTCACCGGCATCGTCAGCCGCGGCGGCTCGATCATGGCGAAATGGTGCCTCGCCCACCACAAGGAGAGCTTCCTCTACACCCGCTTCGAGGAGATCTGCGAGATCATGAAGGCGTACGACATTGCCTTCAGCCTCGGCGACGGCCTGCGCCCCGGCTCCATCGCCGACGCGAACGACGAAGCCCAGTTCGCCGAACTCGCCACGCTGGGCGAGCTCACCCAGATCGCCTGGAAGCACGACGTCCAGGTGATGATCGAGGGCCCCGGCCACGTGCCGATGCACAAGATCAAGGCCAACATGGACAAGCAGCTCGAGGCCTGCGGCGAAGCCCCCTTCTACACCTTGGGCCCCCTCACCACCGACATCGCCCCCGGCTACGACCACATCACCAGCGCGATCGGCGCCGCGATGATCGGCTGGTTCGGCACCGCGATGCTCTGCTACGTGACGCCGAAGGAGCATTTGGGCCTCCCCGACCGCGACGACGTCAAGGTCGGCGTCGTCACCTACAAGCTAGCCGCCCACGCGGCGGACCTCGCCAAGGGCCACCCGGCGGCAAAGCTCCGCGACGACGCCCTAAGCCGCGCCCGCTTCGAATTCCGCTGGCGCGACCAGTTCCACCTGAGCCTCGACCCCGACACCGCCGAACAATATCACGACCAGACCCTCCCCGCCGAAGGCGCCAAAACCGCCCACTTCTGCTCCATGTGCGGCCCCAAATTCTGCAGCATGAAGATCACCCAGGAGGTGCGGGACTTCGCGGCGCGCGGCATGTCGGATATGAGTGTTCGCTTCAAAGAGCACGGCACCAAAATCTATATTGCCTCACCCTCTCCGTCGGATGAAGTCGCATGAACGATCTTTCCTCGCTCAAGCCCGCAGTCGGAGAAGCGGCGGTGCAGCATATGGTGCAGCATATATGGAATCCTGCGACAGGTATTCTGGACCTGCCGGCGGACTGGCAGTCTTTGGGAGCGTCGGAAATTCCAGGGATCCGCCTGGTTTGGGAAGATCAGCGTGAGCGTCTGAAGGGCACCGAGCAGCTCTCGGAGTTCACGGAGCGACTCAGCCGCGAGTGGGCGATTGAAACTGGCATCATCGAGAACCTCTATGAGATCGAACGAGGTATCACCCAGACGCTCATTGAGAGGGGCTTTCAGGCTGAGCTGCTTAGTTACGGCTCAACGAATCGACCTCGCGAGTATGTTCTTCAGCTTCTAAGGGACCAGAAGGACGCTCTAGAGGGCGTCTTCGATTTCGTGAGTAGTCGTCGAGAGCTCTCGGTCTCGTATATCAAAGAACTTCACGCCGCTCTTGTGCGGAGCCAGACGCACACAGATGCCTTGGATGCTGAAGGACGGTCGGTCCAGATGGAGCTGATCCGGGGAGACTGGAAGAAGCAGCCCAACTTCCCGGTTCGAGGCGGCGTCACCTACGCTTACTGCCCCCCCGAGCACGTGGCATCGGAGATGGATCGGCTCATTGAGATGCATCGGACACACATTGCTCAGGATATACCCCCCGACGTGCAAGCGGCTTGGCTCCATCATCGGTTTACTCAGATCCACCCTTTCCAGGACGGCAATGGTCGCGTCGCCCGCGCACTTGCATCGCTAGTACTTGTAAAGTCCGGCCTCTTTCCGCTTGTGGTGACTCGCGATGATAAATCGCAGTACCTGGATTCGCTTGAATCGGCTGACCTAGGTGACTTGAAGGCGTTGGTCCGTCTCATCGCTAGGTTGCAGCGAGTCCAATTTACGAAAGCCTCCGCAGTCTCCGAGGCCATTCTTGCGGCAGACGCAGATGTTCAGCAGATGCTTGGCAATCTTAACCGTGCTGCTGAGAAGGCTGCGGAGAAGAAGCGGGAAGAGCTACAAAAAGTATTCGTACGCGCCCAAGAGATTGAGGATGAAACCTATGAACGCCTGCAAGTGCTAGCTCCTGGCGTTGTGGAGGCGTTAAGAAAGGTTTCTGCCTCAGCGGATGCTTTTGTCGTTCGAGCTAGCGACAGCACTGACCATTATTACCGAGCACAGATTATCGAAAACGCGAAGAAGAACTTGGGCTACTACGCTGACACCGGTTCGTACCGTTCATGGGTCGCGTTATGTTTAACTTGGGAACGGAAAGCACGACTTGTTTTCGCGTTCCACGGAATTGGTCGGCCGTTTAGTGGCAGCTTGATTTGTGCGCCCTTTTTGGAGTTCCGGGACGTTGATGAGGAAGACCATCCGAGGTCCACGGTCGTGCCTATAGCAGAAGAAGGATTTGTCTTCTTCTACAACGAAGCCCCTGCCACCGTTCTGGAGAGATTTAAACCTTGGCGGGAGTACGTGCTCAAGGTGGCGATTCGGGAACTCAGCCTCAACCTCTGACGAGATCAGGGTTACGCGGTGCCCCAATCCTTCGCCCACGTCACCCTCGTCGTCCGCGAATATGACGAGGCGATCGCCTGGCTCACCCAGAAAGTCGGCTTCACGCTCGTCGCCGACCAGTACTAGGTCGATCAGGACAAACGCTGGGTGCTCGTCGCCCCGCCGGGCGCCGGGCCGGGTACCGCCACCCTCCTACTCGCCTGCGCCGCCTCGGCGGAGCAGGAGGCCTTCATCGGCAACCAGGCGGGCGGGCGCGTCTTCCTGTTCCTGAAGACCGACGATTTCGACCGCGACTACGCCGCCTACCGCGCCCGCGGCGTCCGCTTCGTCCGGCCGCCCGCCGAGCAGCCCTACGGCAAGGTCGCCGTGTTCGAGGATCTCTACGGCAACCTCTGGGACCTCATCCAGTTCGCCGCCTGAACCCGCGGCAGCATCTGTTTTCACCCGAAGCAGCGAAGGGACCGAAGGGTCCGAAGCACCGGATCTCCCGGTTCCTCCATGCATGCCGAAGGCACGACCTCGCTCCCATCAGGCCTCGTCGAGAGGCGTCGACACCGTCGCCGCGCAAGCGCCTTCGGGTCCTTCGGTGCTTCGGGTGAACCCGGCCGCGCGCGCCGCCGACGAGGCGCGCGGCGCCGCGCCTGGCAGAATCGCCAGAGCGGCGAGCTGTCCCGCGACGACTTCGCCGCCATGTGCCGCTACCTCGATCCGGGCGCCCGAACGGAGCGCGGGCGGAAGCGCTACAGGTGAGACGCGAGTGTGACCTTAGCGCCGCCGCTGCGGCTCCTGGCGGACGGCGCGCGTGCGCAGGCCGCCGCCCCTCAGGCGCACACCTCCGCTTCCGCCTCTCCGGCCTCCGCCTCCGCTCCAGCCGCCGGCGGCGGGCCGAACAGGGTGATGCCGACGGTGAGCGGCCCATCCGGCGAGACCGGCCCGGTCACCGCGGGAAGGCCGAAGGTAGTCGTGCCGTCGCCGCCGTAGGTGGTGCCGATCAGCTTGAAGAGCGCCGGATATTCGGAGGTGGGGAGCGACTGCCCCTCGCACGCGGTCCAGCCGGCCGGCGCGAAGGGGAAGGCGAAGATCCGGGTTTCGCCGAGGTACGGATAGTCGGCCTGGTCCCCTCCGCTCGCCGTACCGACCGTTCCACTCCTCGCCTCCGCCTCGATCTCCCCCTCCGCCTCCGCCTCCGCCTCCGGCCGCCCCGGATAGGTCCCGGCGACCGCGATGCAATATTGCAGCGTCCCCGTTTCCGCCGCCAGCGGCGGCAAATGGGGCAGCCCGAAATCCGTCTCGCCGTCCCCGCCGTAGGTGATCTGGAGCAGGCTGAAGAGCGCGGTGTTGGAGCCGATCGGCAGCAACTGCCCCTTGCACGCCATCCAGCCCGGCGGCGCGAAGCCGAACGGCATCGCCCTCACTTCGCCGATGAATATCAGGCCCATGCGTGTCTCCTCCGGTTCGCGTGCGGCGGGCCGCGGTCAGGCCGCCGGCGGCGTGACGAGGATGCAGTAATTGAGGAAGGCGCCATTGCCGGCCGGGACGCCGCTCAGCGACGGCAAGGCGAAGCTGGCGCGCCCGTCGCCGCCGTAGGCGGTGCCGAGCAGGCCGAACAAGGCCTGGTTCTGGGCGATGGGCAGCAGCTGGCCCTTGCACGGCGCCCACCCGGCCGGGACCGCCGTGAAGCTCATCGCGCGCACGTCGCCGAGATAGGATCCGCCCATGTTCTGCTCCCCCCGAAAGCGGCGGTGCCGCCCGCCCGAACGATCCTGCGCCCCGCCGCGGACGAAAACAAGCGACACGCCCTCCGTCTCGCCGCGCCGCGATCGACGACAGGCCCGGGCCGCCGGCGCAGCGCTGACCGGCACACTTCCCGACGATGACTTACTTGTACCAGTGCAGCGTGACGCTGTCAAGCCATTTTTCCAAATAGGAGATTTTCCTATTTATCGCGCTTTGCCGCCGAAAATAGGAAATCGGCGGTGCAATCACGGCCGCGGCAAATTTTTTTTTACCCGGCGCAGCTGCGGCATGCGGCGGTTCTGCCTCACCCGTGCAAGGTTTTCCCCCGCTCCAGCATCGCCACGAACTCCGCCACCCGTTTCGCCCGAGTCTCCGGCCGCTTGGCGTCGAGCACGCGGTAGATGAGGGCATAGCGGTTCGCGCCCTTCAGCGTCGCGAAGAAGGCCGCCGCCTTCGGGCTGGCGTCGAGCGCGGCCTGGAAATCGGGCGGCGGCGCGGCGCGGCTGTGCGGGGGATAGGCGTCGGCCCAGCGGCCGTCGGCCTTCGCGGCCTCGACCTCGGCGAGGCCCGCCGGCCGCATCCGCCCTTCGGCGATCAGCGCCTCCGCCCGCTCGCGGTTGATCACCGACCATTTGCTCCGCGGCCGGCGCGGCGTGAAGCGGATCAGCCAGCTCGCCGCGTCATACGGGTTCATCAGCCCGTCGATCCACCCGAAGCACAGCGCCGCGTCCACCGCCTCGGCTTTCGAGACGCTCGCGACGCCGGAGCCCTTCGTGGACAGCCGCAGCCAGAAGCCGCCGGCCTGCGCGCCATGCCGCTCGAGCCAGGCCTCCATCGCCTTCGCATCCGCGAAGCGCAGCACCGGAAGTCCCGCCCGCATCTCCTCGCCGGCCATCGCCCTTCCCTTCCCGCCCCGGGCGATCGCCGCCCGCGCGCTCGCCTCACCAGTTGAACATCGCCCCGTCCTCGAGCCGGTTCACGGGCAGGTAGGCGCGTTTGTAGGAGAAGCGGGCGGCGAGCGCCTCGTCGATGTCGACGCCGAGGCCCGGCGCGTCGCCGGGGTGGAAGTGGCCGCGCTCGAAGCGATAGGCGTGGGGGAAGACGGCGTCGGTCTCCTCGGTGTGGCGCATATATTCCTGGATGCCGAAATTGGGCACCGAGAGGCCGAAGTGGAGCGCGGCGGCCATCGTCACCGGCGAGAGGTCGGTGGCGCCGTGGCAGCCGGTGCGGACGTTGAACATGTCGGCGAAGGCGGCGATGCGCCTGAGGTGGGTGATGCCGCCGGCATGGACGACGGTGGCGCGGATATAGTCGATCAGCTGGTCCTGGATGAGCTGCTTGGCGTCCCACACCGAATTGAAGATCTCGCCGACCGCGAGCGGGGTGGTGGTATGCTGCCGGACCAGGCGGAAGCTGTCCTGGTTGTCGGCGACGACGGCGTCCTCCATCCAGAAGGGCCGGTAGGGCTCGAGGTCCTTGCCGAGCCGCGCCGCCTCGATCGGGGTGAGGCGGTGGTGGACGTCGTGGAGGAGGTGGACGTCGGGCCCGAGCCGCTCGCGCGCGGCGGCGAACAGCGCGGGGACGACCCGCATGTACTTTTCGGTCGACCAGACATTTTCGGTGGGAAGGTCGGCGTCGGCGGGCTCGTAGAAATAGCGGTCCTTGGAGACGCCGTAGGTCGAGGCGAGGCCCGGGACCCCGCATTGCAGGCGCACCGCCTTGTAGCCCTGCTCGACATAGTCCGCCGCGCGCTCGACCGTCTCGTCGATGCCCTCGCCATTGGCGTGGCCATAGACCATCACCCGCTCGCGCGCCGCGCCGCCCAGCAATTGGTAGAGCGGGAGCCCGGCGACCTTCCCCTTGATGTCCCACAGCGCCATGTCCACCGCGGCGATCGCCGTCATCGTCACCGGGCCGCGCCGCCAATAGGCGCCGCGGTAGAGGAACTGCCAGATGTCCTCGATGCGATGCGCGTCGCGGCCGATCAGGCAGGGGACGACATGGTCGGAGAGATAGGAGGCAACGGCCAGCTCGCGGCCGTTCAGCGTCGCGTCGCCGACCCCGCGGACGCCGTCGCTGGTCTCGATCACCAGGGTGACGAAGTTGCGGCCGGGGCAGGTGACGACGACTCGCGCCGATTCGATCTTCAGCATGCTTCGCTCTCCGGGGCGGGCGCCCGTGCCTTGGGGCGCCCGCCAGGCGAGTCAAGCGCCGGGCGGCGGGTCACAGCAGGCCGAGGCCGTCGCCGAGCAGCTTCGCCCCCGCCACCACCATCAGCGCGTAGACGATCGTGTAGAAGCGCTCGACCGCCACGCGGCGGACCAGCCACACGCCCGCCAGGCTCGAGAGGATGGCGAGCGGGAGGAGGATCGCGGCGGCGGCGAGGTTGCCGGGGGTGAACTGGCCGAGGGCGACATAGGCGGGCACCTTGATCCAGTTGAGCGCGGCGAAGAAGATCGCGCTGGTGCCGACGAAAACGTCGCGCGGCAGGCGCCGGGGCATCACCCACATCTGGAAGGGCGGCCCGCCGGCATGGGCGATCTGGCTGGTGAAGCCGGTCGCGACGCCGAACAGGGCGCCGACCCAGGCGGGCGAGCGGGTCGACGCCTCGACCCGGTGGCCCCTTTCGGCCCACAGGCGGTAGGCGCCGAACAGGATCGAGACCGCGCCGAGCGCGGCGAGCACCAGCCGCTCGGAGACCGCAGCCGCGAAGGCGTAGCCGATTGCCACGCCGAGGGCGGCGCCGGGGAGCATGATCGCCAGGACGCGGCCGTCCCAGGTCCGCCGGAAGGCGGCGACGCCGACCACGTCCTGGACGATGAGGATCGGGAGCAGGATCGCCGCGCCGCGGATCGGGTCGATGCCGAGCGCGATGAGCGGCGTGCCCAGCGCGCCGAGGCCGGAGAAGCCGCCCTTGGCGAGGCCGATCAGGATCACGGCCGGGATCGCGAAGAGGTAGAAGCGCAGGTCCGTGGGCACGAGACTAGCCGGCTGTGCTTTCCCTGAGCCGGACCGTCACCCGGACTAGGATCCGGGGTCCACCTTTCCTTGAACGCACGCTCATCTTCGGAAGAAGATGGATGCCGGATCAAGTCCGGCATGACGTCGAAAGGGGCGTCCGCTTCGCACCGTCAGCACACCTCCGCCTGGGCGAGGCGCGGCGACAGCCAGTGGATGACCGCGAGGGCGATCAGATAGACCGAGCCGGCGACGTAGAAGATGAGGCTGTAGGTGCCGATCCGCTCGAGCACCTGGCCGATGTAGAGCGAGAAGACCATGCCGCCGATGGCGCCGGCGGTGCCGCCGATGCCGACCACCGAGGCGACCGCCTTGCGCGGGAACATGTCCGAGGGGAGGGTGTAGAGGTTGGCCGACCAGGCCTGGTGCGCGGCGGTGGCGAGGCTGATGATTGCGACGGCGGCCCACAGGCTGTCGACATATTGGGCGAAGACGATCGGCGTCACGGCGAGCGCGCAGATCAGCATCGTCGTCTTGCGCGCCCGGTTGATCGACCAGCCGCCGTGGATGAGGCGCGAGGAGAGCCAGCCGCCGGCGATCGAGCCCAGGTCGGAGACGATGTAGACGATGGCAAGCGGAATGCCGAAGGTCTTGAGGTCGAGGCCGTGGCGCTTCACCAGGAAGTCGGGCAGCCAGAAGAGGAACATCCACCACACCGGGTCGGTCAGGAACTTGCCGATCGCGAAGGCCCAGGTCTCGCGCCGGCCGAGCAGGCGCAGCCACGGCACCCGGGCGGACGGATCGGCGGGGTCGCTCTCGATATAGGCGAGTTCGGCCGGCGAGAGGCGCTTCGACTGGTGCGGGCGGCGGTAGACCGCGAGCCAGGCGACGAGCCAGACGAGGCTCGCCGCGCCGGTGATGACGAAGGCGGCGCGCCAGCCGTAAGCGAGCGTGATTGCCGGGACGATCAGCGGCGTGACGATCGCGCCGACGTTGGAGCCGGCGTTGAAGATGCCGGTGGCGAGCGCCCGCTCCTTCTTGGGAAACCACTCGGTGACGGCCTTGAGGCCCGCGGGAAAATTGCCACTCTCGCCAAGGCCGAGCAAAGCGCGCACGCCAGCGAAGCCGAGCACGGAGGTCGCGGCGGCGTGGAGCATGTGCGCGCCGGTCCAGATCACGAAGGCGGCGGCATAGCCGAGGCGCGCGCCGATCCGGTCGACGATGGTGCCGAAGACGATGTAGCCGACGGCATAGGCGAGCTGGAAGTAGAAGACGATGTCGGCATAGGTCGTCTCCTTCCAGCCGAACTCGCCCTGCAGGGTCGGCTTCAGGAGCCCGATCATCTGCCGGTCGACATAATTGATCGCGGTGGCGGCGAAGAGGAGGCCGACGATGACCCAGCGCACGCGGCCGACGCGCACGGCGGACTCGGCGGGCGCGGCCCGCTCGGCAGAATCAGTCGCCATCCTCGATCCTCTCCATGGGCCGGCCCCGGCGCGTCGTTACGCTTGTTCGGGAATGGCCGCCTTCAACGTACAGGTCAGTCCATAGGCATCGCCGAAGCGCGCCTCGACGGTCTGGCCGGCGGCGGCGTCGTGGACGCCGCTGACCGCGCCCGACGAGATCCATTGGCCCGGCGTCAGCGCGATGCCGCGCCGCGCCATCAGCTCGAACAGGAACCGCGCCGCGCCGATCGCGCCGTCCGGGAAGGCGGCGGCGCGGCCGGTGCCGACCTCGACGCCGTCGATGCGGGTGGTGACCGGCCATTGCTCGAATCCGCTGCCGCGCCAGTCCGCAACGGCCGCGCCGACGACGAGGCCGTTATTGTTGCCGAAATCGGAGATGACGGCGACGGGGCCGAGGCGGTTGATGGCGCCGAGCGGGGAGCTGGCGATCTCGATGCCGACATGGACCGCGTCGATCAGCTCGGCGGCTTCGTCGAGCATGAAGCGGGCCTGGCCGGCGGGCGGCGCGCGGCCGATGCGCAGCAGGAACTCGGCCTCGCCGGCGACGAAACCGTGCGCGAAGACCGGCATCTCCGGGACGCCGCCGGCTACGAATTTGCGGGCCGCGAAGATCGGCCCGGCGAGGCGGTCGGCGCCGTAGCGCTCGACGAGCGGCGGGTTGATCCGGCCGACCTTCCAGCCGACCACCGGCTGTCCCCACGCGGCGATCGCGGCGTCCTGGATCGCGTAGGCCTCGTCGAGCGACTCGGGAAAGACGCCGGGATATTCGGCAAGGCCGCCGGCCGCGCGCCGCGCCGCAAGGAAACGCCCGGCGATCGTCGCCGCGTCGTCGCTCACCAGACCCACCTCTCGCAAACCCCTCATCTTCTCTTTCCGGCGGCTCTAATGGAAACCGGTGTCATAAGCAATGGCGGATGACCGGCGTGGTCGATCGTCGCGACGGTCAGGCGCGCGGACGCAGCGCCGCAGCCGCCTCGGCGCGGGAGCGCACGACCTGCGGATCGACGGCGCCGGGCGGCACCAGCCAGCTCCCGCCGACGCAGGCGACCGCGGGCAGGGCAAGCCAGTCCGGCGCTGTCTCGGCCGTGATGCCGCCGGTCGGGCAGAAGCGCACCCCGCCGAACACCGCGCCGAAGCCCTTGAGCGCGGGGACGCCGCCCGATGCGGTTGCCGGGAAGAATTTCAGCCGGCTGAAACCATGGTCGAGCGCGCGCATGATGTCGCTCGCGGTGGCGACCCCGGGGAGGAGCGGAACGCGGGCGCCGCGCGCCGCGGCTGCGAGGGGATCGGTGAGGCCCGGGCTGACGACGAATTCGGCCCCCGCGTCGGCCGCCTCGTCGAACTGGCGCGGGTTGAGGACGGTGCCGGCACCGACGATCGCGCCTTCGACGGCCCGCATGGCGCGGATCGCGTCGAGCGCGGCGGGGGTGCGCAACGTGACTTCGAGCACTGGCAGGCCGCCCCCCACCAGGGCGCGGGCGACCGGCATCGCATCCTCGACCCGCTCGATCACCAGCACCGGGATCACCGGGGCGGCGGCCATGATCGCGTCGAGGTCAGGCATGAAGCGGCTCCTCCACGAGCGCGGCGCGCGGGTCTTCGCGCAGCCGGGCGGCGGCTGTCGACACCGCGTCCCTGAACTTGGGATCGGCGGCGAGCCGCTCCGGAAACACCTGCCGCAGCGAGAGCAGCGCGTCCACAAGGTCGTGCGCGCGGGCGGCGGCGACGAGCGCAGGGGCGAGCGGGTCGACGATTTCCGCGCCGGCGCGCGCGCGCGCTTCCACGAACAGCATCCAGGCGGCGACCGGCACGGCGAGGCGCGCGACGTCGCGGCCGGCGGCGAGCGCCTCGCCGATCGTGTCGAGCAGCCGGTAGGGGAGCTTCTGCGAGCCGTCCCAGGCGATCTGGGCGAGCTTGTGGCCGATCGCCGGGTTGCGGAAACGGGCGAAGATCTCGCCTGCATAGGTTTCGAGGTCGAGCGGCGAGGGGGCGAGGCTGGCGAGGATATCCCGGCGGACGAGGCGTTCGACGAAGGCGGCGAGCGCCGCGTCGGCCATGGCGTCGGCGACGGTTTCGCGGCCCAGCAGCAGGCCGAGATAGGCGAGGCTCGAGTGGGCGCCGTTGAGGATGCGCAGCTTCGCCTTCTCCCAGGCGGCGACGTCGGCGGCGAGGGTGACGCCGACCGACGCCAGGTCGGGCGCGCCGGGCGGCAGCACGTCCTCGATCACCCAGGCCGTATAGGCTTCGCGGCTGACGGGGATGGCGTCGTCATAGCCTTCTGCGCGCACCGCACGCAGCAGGCGGTCGTCGGTGGCAGGGGTGATCGAATCGACCATCGTGTCGGGGAACACCGCCTCGCCCGCGATCCAGGCGGCGAGGTCCGGCGCCGTCCGCCCGGCATAAGCGAGCACGGCGGCGCGCAGCTTCTTGCCGTTGGCGACCATGTTGTCGCAGCACAGCGGCGTGAAGGCGGGAAGGCCCGCCGCCTTTCGGTCCGCGAGGCCGAGGGCGAGCCAGCCGACGATGCTGGCCGGATGCCCCGGATCGGCAAGGTCGCGCACGATGTCCGGATGCGCGAAGTCGAGCGTCCCGTCGGCGGCGAGGCAATAGCCCTTTTCGGTGACGGTCGAGGAGACGATGCGCACCGCCGGGTCGGCGAGGAGGGCGCGCACGGCGGCACCTTCGCCTGGCCCGTAGCCGCGCGTGTGGGCGGCGAGGGTACGAAAATGCGTCTCGCGGTCCAGCACCGCCAGCGTGTAGCGGCCCTGCTGGCGGTTGAGCGCCGCGACGGTGCCGGGCGAGCGCAGCGACACGGGGGCGATTCCCCAGCGTGGATCCTCCGTGAGCAGGCGGTCGACATAATCGGCCTGGTGGGCGCGGTGGAAGGCGCCCGGGCCGAAATGGACGATGCCGGTGCCGGTCACAGCGTGACGCCGCGCTTCCAGATCGCGATCTCGCGCTCGGCGTTGCGCTCGGCGGCGGTGGCCTCTCCCGAGGCGACGGCGGCGATACGTGCTGCGAGGGCCTCCGCGGCGGCGTCGAGACCGTCCGAGAGGACGCGGCCGGCGTCGAAATCGATCCAGCCGGGCTTGCGGGCCGCCAGATCGCTGTTCGAGGCGATCTTGAGCGTCGGCACCGGGAAGCCGAGCGGCGTGCCGCGGCCGGTGGTGAAAAGGATCAGCGTCGCACCGGCGGCGGCGAGCGCCGTCGAGGAGACGGCGTCGTTGCCCGGCGCTTCGAGCAGGCTGAGCCCGCGCCGCCGTACCCGCTCGCCGTAGCGCAGCACGTCCTCGACCGGGGCGCGGCCGGCCTTCTGGACGGCGCCAAGCGATTTCTCCTCGAGCGTCGTGATGCCGCCGGCGAGATTGCCCGGCGACGGGTTCTCCGACACCGGCTCGCCATGGGCGAGGAAGTAGCGCTTGAAGTCGTTGACGGCGCCGACGATGCCTTCGAACACGCCCCGGTCGCGGGCGCGGGCCATCAGCAGCCGCTCGGCGCCGAACACTTCGGGGATCTCGCTGAGGATCGCGCTGCCGCCCGCCGACACGGCGCGATCCGCCATGCGTCCGACCAGCGGGTTGGCGGTGAGGCCGGAGAAGCCGTCCGAGCCGCCGCATTTGAGGCCGAGGACGAGCTCGCCGAAGCCGACCTCCTCGCGCTTCGCCGCCGCGGCCTGCTCGACGATCACGTCGACGAGAGCCAGGCCTTCCGCGATCTCATCCCCTGCCCCCTGCGCGTGGAGGGTGCGGACGCGGTCGCGCAGCGGCTCCGGGATCTCCTCGAGGAGGCGGTCGAGCTGGTTCGATTCGCAGCCCAGACCGACGAGCAGCACACCGCCTGCGTTCGGATGCGACGCGAGGGCCGCCAGGATGGCGCGGGTGCCGCCCAGATCGTCGCCGAGCTGCGAGCAGCCAAAGGGGTGGGCGAAGGCGTGAACGCCGTCTACCGCCCCGGCGTGGCGGGCGTCGGCGATCGCGGCGATCTTCTGGGCGGTGCGGCCGACGCAGCCGACGGTGGGCAGAATCCAGATTTCGTTGCGCGTGGCGACGCGCCCATCGGGGCGCCGGTAGCCGAGGAACGACGGCGACGGCGGGGCAGTGTGGGGTTCGGCGGCGAGCGGCGCCCAGGCATAGCCCTCGACGCCGGCGAGCTGCGTCGCGAGATTGTGGGTGTGGACATGCGCGCCCGGCTGGACGGCTTCGGTGAGCGCGCCGATCGGCCAGCCGAACTTGCGCATCGTCTGGCCGGCGGCCATCGCGCGGAGCGCGAGCTTGTGGCCCTGCGGCACGAGTTCGGCCGCCTGCACCGCGATGCCGTCGACCCTCAACCGCTCCCCGGCGACGAGCGGGCGCAACGCCACGGCGACGTCGTCGCGCGGATCGAGTCGGAGCAGCGCCGGCATGTCCGCGGCGGCGGCGAGAGGAGCGGCTTGTGTCATTCGGTAACCGGTGTCAAATAGCGCGGGGCGGCGGCGCGGGCAAGGCCGCCGGACCTATCGCGACGCGACGCGGTACGATAACGACCGCGGTGAGGGAGAGCTTGGGTGAGCGAGGCACGGGAGCCGCCGGCGCAGGGGAGCCGCCGCACGGGCAAGCCGACGATCAACGACGTCGCGCGCCTCTCCGGCGTCTCCAAGAAGACGGTGAGCCGCGTCATCAACCGATCGCCCCTGCTCAACGACGAGACCCGGGAGCGGGTCGAGAAGGTGATCCGCGAGCTCGGCTACGTGCCCAACCCGCAGGCGCGGGCGCTTGCGCTGCGGACCAACTTCCTGATCGGCCTCATCCACGACAATCCCAATGCCCAGATGGTGCTCAACGTCCAGCAGGGCATCCTGGAGGCGCTGCAGGGCACCGACTTCGCCATGGTCGTGCGCCCCGTCGACCGCGGCGCCGCGACGCTGATGGACGACGTGCGCCACTTCCTCGAGCGGCAGCGGCCCTACGGCGTCGTCATCCTTCCGCCGCTCAGCGAGAATGACGCCATCGCGCGGCTGTGCGACGAATTGGGCTGCCGCTACGTGCGGATGGGCTCCGCCGAGCTCGACGATCCGGACCATATGGTCGCCTCCAACGATCGCGAGGCGGTCGCCGAGGCGGTGCAGTTCCTCTACACGTCGGGGCACAAGCTGATCGGCCTCATCGCCGGGCCGCACGGCTTCCGCTCGGCGGCCGAGCGGCGGCGCGGCTTCGAGGACGCGCTCGCCGCCGCCTCGCTCAAGCTGCCGCGCAGCCTCATCGCGGAGGGAAATTATACGTTCGAGTCGGGGATCTCGGCCGCGGAGAAGCTGCTCGACCTCAGCCCGCGCCCGACCGCCATCTTCGCGAGCAACGACGAGATGGCCGCGGGCGTGATCCACGCCGCCCGCGAGCGGAGCATCGCCGTGCCGGAGGAGCTCTCCGTCATCGGCTTCGACGACACGCCGATCGCCAGCCACATCTGGCCGCCGCTCACCACGGTGCGGTGGCCGATCGTGTCGATGGCGCGCTCGGCGGCGCTCAAGCTGCTCGCGGGGCAAGCAGGCGGCAGCGACGTCGCCGAGCCCTCGCTCTTCCTCTCGCGCCTGGTGCGCCGCGCCTCGGTCGCCTTCGCGCCGAAGGGGTGAGGCACTTGCATTGCCTCATGACACCGGTTACCGGCAAACGCGGAGCGGCCCGGGAGACGGCCGCCGCGAGAGGCGTTTAGACCGCATGCCGAGGCCCCTGAAGCTCGATCCGGACAGGCTGTTCCCAGCCGATCCCGCGACCCGCGCCATCGCGCGGAGCCTATATGCGGAGGTCGCGGGCCTTCCGATCGTCAGCCCGCACGGCCACACCGACCCCGCCTGGTTTGCCGGCGATGCGCCGTGGACGAACGCCACGGAGCTGCTGCTCGCGCCCGACCATTATCTCTACCGGATGCTCTATTCGCAGGGCGTGCCCCTGGACGCGCTCGGGGTTCCCAGTCGCGCCGGCCCCTCGCCTGCCGACCCGCGCCAGGCGTGGCGGCTGTTCGCCGAGCATTATTATCTGTTTCGTGGGACGCCGTCGCGGCTGTGGCTCGACCATGTGTTCGCGGACGTCTTCGGCTTCGACGTGGCGCTCGAGCCGGCGACCGCCGACGCGTATTTCGACCGCATCAATGCGGCCCTGGCTACCCCGGCCTTCCGTCCCCGCGCGCTTTTCGAGCGGTTCGGCATCGAGCTGCTGGCGACGACCGAGGGACCGCACGAGGACCTCGTCCACCACGCCCGCATCCGCGCCTCCGGCTGGAAGGGCCGGGTCGTCACCACCTACCGCCCCGACGCGGTGATCGATCCGGAGCACGAGCAGTTCGCCGAGGCGCTCGCCCGGTTCGCAAAGCTGACCGGCGAGGACGTCCACAGCTGGAAGGGCTATCTCGCCGCCCACCGCAAGCGGCGCGCCGACTTCCGCGCCGCCGGCGCCACCGCGACCGACCACGGCCACCCGACCGCCCGGACCGCGGACCTCCCGCCCGCGGAGGCGGAGGCGCTGTTCCGCCGCATCGTCACCGGCAACTGGTCCGCCGACGATGCCGAGCTGTTCCGCGCCCAGATGCTGACCGAGATGGCGGCGATGAGCGTCGAGGACGGGATGGTGATGCAAATCCATCCCGGCTCCTTCAGGAACCACAATCTCTGGCTGCACCGCACCTACGGCCGCGACAAGGGGGCCGACATCCCGACGCCGACCGACTATGTGCATGCGCTGAAGCCGCTGCTCGACCGCTTCGGCAACGAGACGCGGCTGGCGATCATCCTCTTCACGCTCGACGAGACCGCTTACGGGCGGGAGCTGGCGCCGCTCGCCGGTCACTATCCGTGCCTCAAGCTCGGCCCAGCCTGGTGGTTCCACGACAGCCCGGAAGGCATGCGCCGCTTCCGCGAGATGACGACGGAGACGGCCGGCTTCTACAACACGGTCGGCTTCAACGACGACACGCGCGCCTTCCTCTCGATCCCCGCCCGCCACGACGTCGCCCGCCGCGTCGACTGCGCCTTCCTCGCCCGGCTCGTCGCCGAGGGGCGGCTGCAGGACTGGGAGGCCGCCGAGCTGGCGCGCGAGCTCGCCTACGACCTCGTCAAGCGCGCCTACCGCCTCGATGAGCCAACGGCGGCTGCGGCATGATCTCCTGTTTCGTCATCCCGGACGTGATCCGGCATCCACCTCTTCCTGGACCACCACCGCGCGAGAAGAAGGTGGATCCCGGATCAAGTCCGGAATGACGGCCTTCGCCACCGCCTCCCCGATTACCCACGGAGCCTGACCACAATGTACGACCGGACCTACTACGCCACCCATCCCGACATGATGGAGTGCGTCTCCAACGAGGAGCTGCGCGACCGGTACCTGATCCAGGGCCTCTTCCGCGAGGGCGAGTGCGTCCTGAACTACACCCACGCCGACCGGTTCGTGATCGGGGGCGTCGTGGTCGGCGCAGGCGACGTGCGACTGCCCGACCAGGCGGAGCCCGCCTCGGCGGCCGGACACCCGTTCCTCGAGCGGCGCGAGCTGGCCATCGTCAACGTCGGTAAGGCGGCTGGCACGGTAACGGTCGACGGCGAGGCATTCGACCTCGGCAACAAGGATTGCCTCTACGTCACCATGGGCGCCAGGGACGTGGTCTTCTCCGGCGCCGGCGCGCGATTCTATCTCGCCTCCTGCCCGGCCCATAAGGCGTTCCGGACCCGCAAGCTGGAGATCGCCCAGGCCAATGCGCTGGAGCGCGGCAGCCTCGAGGAATCGAACGAGCGGACCATCTACCAGCTCGTCATCCCCGGCGTCTGCGATTCGGCGCAGCTCGTCATGGGCCTGACGGTGCTGAAGCCCGGCTCTGTGTGGAACACGATGCCGCCGCACATTCACGAGCGGCGCAGCGAAATCTATTTCTACTTCGAGCTCGACGGGGACAGCGACCGCGTCTTCCATTTCATGGGCGAGGGCGAGCAGCTCCGCCACATCGTCATCGCCAACGAGGAAGCGGTGATCAGCCCGGTCTGGTCGGTCCACATGGGCGCCGGCACCAAGGCCTATGCCTTCATCTGGGCGATGGCCGGCGAGAACCAGGATTATACCGACATGAACGTCCTCGACATCTGCCAGCTGCAATGACCCACCACCGTCATCCCGGACTTGATCCGGGATCCACCTTCTTCCCCCGGGCCTTGCAGGCGAAGGTGGATTCGGGCCTTCGCCGGAATGACGAGAGAGCGGAGCGCGAATGACCAACCTGTTCGACCTCACCGGCCGCGTGGCCGTCGTCACCGGAGCGAACACCGGGATCGGCCAAGGAATCGCGGTCGCCCTCGCCCAGGCCGGTGCGGACGTCGCGCTGGTCGGCCGCTCGCCCGCCGACGAGACGGCGGGACGGATCGCCGCCGCGGGCCGCCGCGCGATCCAGGTCCGCGCCGACCTTTCGACGATGGCGCCGGTCCAGGAGGTCGTCGACCGGACGCTGGCCGAGCTCGGCGGCCTCGACATCCTCGTCAACAATGCCGGCATCATCCGCCGCGCCGACGCCGTCGATTTTTCCGAGGAGGATTGGGACGCCGTCGTCGACACCAACCTCAAGTCGGTCTTCTTCCTGTGCCAAGCGGCGGGACGGCACATGATCGCGCGCGGCCGCGGCAAGATCGTCAACATCGCCTCGATGCTGAGCTTCCAGGGCGGCATCCGGGTGCCGAGCTACACGGCCTCGAAATCGGGCGTCGCAGGGCTTACCAAGCTCCTCGCCAACGAATGGGCGGCGAAGGGGGTGAACGTGAACGCGATCGCGCCGGGCTATATCGCCACCAGCAACACCGCCGCGCTGCAGGCCGACGAGACCCGCAACCGCCAGATCGTCGAGCGCATCCCCGCCGGCCGCTGGGGCGCGGCGTCCGACCTCGGCGGCGCGGCGGTGTTCCTCGCCTCCGGCGCCTCCGATTACGTCAACGGCCACATCCTCGCGGTCGACGGCGGCTGGCTGGCGCGATGACGGGCACCATCGCCTGCTTCGGGGAGATCCTGCTGCGCATGACGGCGCCGGGGCGGGAGCTGATGCTGCAGAAGCCGCATCTCGACGTCTATGTCGCGGGCGCGGAGGCGAATGTCGGCGTGGCCCTCGCCAATCTCGGCCACCGCGTGAAGATGGTGAGCCGGCTGCCGGAGAACGCGCTCGGCCAGGCCGCCCTCGACGCGGTCCGCCGCCACGGCGTCGACGTTTCGGGGGTTGCGCGTACGAAGGACCGGATGGGGCTCTACTTCCTCACGCAAGGCGCGGGGCTCAGGGCGTCGGAAATCTTCTACGACCGCAAGGACAGCGCTTTCGCCAAGGCGCGGCCGGAGGATTTCGACTGGCCGACCCTGCTCGACGGCGTCGCGCTCCTCCATCTGTCGGGGATCACGCCGGCGCTGGGGCCGCGCTCCGCGGAGGCGGCGGTCGCGGCGGCGGAAGCGGCGGCGGAGCGCGGCATCGCCGTCTCTTTCGACGGCAATTACCGCTCGCAGCTCTGGGAAAGCTGGGACAGCGATCCGAAAACGGTTCTGACCCGCTTGGTGTCGCGGGCGCGGATCCTGTTCGGCAACCACCGCGACATCTCGCTCCTCCTCGGCCGTGACTTCGGCGGCGAGGGACCGGAGCGGCGCCGGCAGGCGGCGGAAGCGGCGTTCGCGGCCTTCCCCAACCTCGAGCTCATCGCCTCGACCGCGCGCCATGTCGAGGACGCCGACCGGCACCGCATCTCCGCCCGGGTCGACACGTCGGCGGAGGGTATCCAGACCGAGGATGTGCTGGTCGCCGGTATCGTCGACCGCATCGGGGCGGGCGACGCCTTCGCGGCCGGCGTGCTGCACGGGGTGCGCAGCGGCCGCGATCTCGCCTGGACGGTGCGCTCCGGCCTCGCTCTCACCTGCCTCAAGCATTCTCTGCCTGGCGACTTCAGCCTGTTCGGCCCCACCGACATCGACGCTTTCCTCGAAGGCGGGCTCGACGTCCGGCGGTGATTGGCCGCCGCGCCTTCCTCGCCGCCGCGGCGGCCGTGCCGCTGGCGGGCGCCGGACCCGCCGACCCAGTCGTCCCGACGACGCTGGGGCCGGTGCGCGGGACCCGCGAGAGCGGCCTCTCGGTGTTCCGCGGCATACGCTACGGGACGGCCGAGCGCTTCCAGGCGCCGCGTCCGCCGGCGCAGCGGCGCGACGTGGCGGACGCACGCCTCTTCGCGCCGTCCTGCCCGCAAATCGGCGGCCGGTACCGCGAGCGGAGTGAGGACTGCCTCTTCCTGAACGTCTGGACGCCGGAGGCGCGGCCGGGCGGGCGGCGGCCGGTGATGGTCTACATCCATGGCGGCGCCTATTCGACGGGGTCGGTCGCGGACCCGCTCAACGACGGGCGGCACCTCGCGGCGCGCGACGTGGTCGTCGTGACGGTGAACCACCGCCTCAACGCCTTCGGCTATCTTTACCTCGCCCGGCTGGACCCGCGTTTCCCGGACAGCGGCAATGCGGGGCAGCTCGACCTCGTGCTGGCCTTGAACTGGGTGCGGGACAACATCGCCGCGTTCGGGGGCGACCCGTCGCGCGTCCTCGTGTTCGGCCAGTCGGGCGGCGGGGCGAAGATCGCGACGATGATGGCGATGCCCGCGGCTGCGGGGCTGTTCCAGCGGGCGATCACGATGAGCGGCCAGCAGGTGACCGCCTCGGGGCCGCTCAACGCGTCGGCGCGGGCAAAGGCCTTTCTCTCCCAGCTCAAGGCGTCTCCGGCCGATCTCCTCGCCATGCCGGCGGAGCGGCTCCTCGAGGGCCTTGCCGCGACCGATCCGATCCTCGGCGGCGGCCTCTACATGGGTCCGGTGCTCGACATGAAGTGGCTCGTCCGCCACCCGTTCTGGCCCGACGCGCCGCCCCAGTCGAACGCCATCCCGATGATGCTCGGCAACACGCGCGACGAGACCCGCGCCTTTATCGACCCCGAGAGCGAGAAGGTGCGCACCCTCGCCTGGGACAATCTCGCCGCGCGAATGGCGCCGGAGCTGCGGGTCGACATCGCGCCGGAATGGGTCGTCGCACAGTATCGCCGGCATTTTCCCGACTGGTCGCCGGAGCGGATCTTCTACGCGGCGACGACGGCGGGGCGGAGCTGGCCCGGCCAGGTGATCGAGGCCGACGCGCGCGCCCGCGCCGGCGCGGCGACCTGGGTCTACCAGGTCGATTTCCAGTCGCCGACGCAGCCGCGCCGCGGCGCGCCGCACACGATGGACATCGCCCTCTCCTTCGGCACGCTCGACGCACCGGGCTCCTTCACCGGCACCGGCGCGGGGGCGCGGGCGGCGAGCGCGGCGCTGATGTCCGCCTTCACCGGTTTCGCCCGAGCGGGCGATCCGAACGGCCCCGGCGTCCCGCGCTGGCCGAAATACCGGCTGCCGGGGCGGGAGACGATGCTCTTCGACGTGACGTCCCACGCGGCGGCGGATCCGCGGCAGTGGGAGCGGGAGCTGTTCGCCCGCGTCCCCTACATCCAGCCTGGCAGCTGACCCGCCGGGTTGACACCGGGCGCAGTCGCCGCCAGAAGAACTATGACACCGGTTTCTCGCAGAGGCCGGACAGGACGACCCGGCAGGCATAGCCGGGCGGCCGCGGGAGAGGAAAGCGGCGGGTTCACGCCCCTTCACCCAATCCCGCACGGCTCGGCCGTCTTTTTTTGGCGCTGGTTTAGACACCGGTGTCATGATCGAAGCAGCCGCGGGCGCGGCAACAGGAGGGGATAGAAATGGGTTCCAGTCTCGGATTGCATCGGCGGCCTCGCGCCGGCCGCTATCTCGCCGCCGCCTCGCTGGGTGCCGTCGCGCTGATCCTCGCCGCCCCGGCCACCGCGCAGAACGCGCAGGCGCCGCAGAACCCGCCGCCGGCACCTGCCCCCGCGCCCGGCGTGCCGAGCGCAGCCGCGCCGGCCGACCGCGCCGTCACCACGATCGACCAGCCGGGAACCCCCGTTGCCGGCGCTAGCGCCGATCAGCCCGCCGACGGGAGCGCCATCGTCGTCACCGGCTTCAGGAGCAGCCTCGCCCGGGCGCTCAACATGAAGAAGCTGGAGAATGCCGCGACCGATTCGATCCTCGCCGAGGACATCGGCAAGTTCCCCGACCTCAACCTCTCCGAATCGATCCAGCGCATTCCGGGGGTCGCCCTGCAGCGCGACGGCGGCGAGGGGCGGCAGATCACGGTACGCGGCCTCGGCCCGCAATTCACCCGGGTCCGCATCAACGGCATGGAGGCGCTGACCACCGCCGGCGGCGCCGACGCCTCGGGCGGCACCAACCGCAGCCGCTCGTTCGACTTCAACGTCTTCGCCTCCGACCTCTTCAACGCGATCACGCTGCGCAAGACGGCGGAAGCCTCGGTCGAGGAAGGCTCGCTCGGAGCGACCGTCGACCTGCGCACCGCCCGCCCGTTCGACTATAAGGGCTTCACCCTCACCGCCTCACTCCAGGGCGATTATAACGATTTGTCGAAGAAGACGACGCCGCGCGGCGCCATCCTCCTCTCCGACACTTTCGCCAACGGCACCCTCGGCGCCCTCGTCTCGGTCGCCTACACCAAGCGCCAGCTGATCGAGGAAGGGCCGAGCACCGTGCGCTGGGCGCCGGCGACGAGCTTCGCGCCCGGCTTCCAGAGCGTGAACGGTGTCACCTGCCTCAACGCGGCCGGCAGCGCCGCGCTCAGCCCGCCTCCGGGCGATTGCGGCACCGTCAACGCGGCCCAGCACCCGCGCTTCCCGCGTCAGGACTGGTATTATGACGACCAGCAGCGGATCGGCGTCACCGCCTCGCTGCAGTGGAAGCCCTCGGACCGCACCCTGATCAGCCTCGACGGCCTCTACGCCGACTTCAAGGGCACGCGCGAGGAGCGCTATCTCGAGGCGCCTTCGTTCAGCGTCGGCGGCGCCTGCACCGCGGCGAACCGCGCGACGAGCTGCGGCATCGCCGACACCGAGGTGGTGAGCTCCAAGATCACCAACGGCGTCATGTATGCCGGCACGTTCAACGACGTCGACCTGCGCGTCGAGGACCGGTTCGACCGGCTCGACACCAAGTTCAAGCAGGTGACGCTCGACGGGATGCAGAAGTTCGGGGATCAGTTCACGCTCACCTTCACGGGCGGCCACTCGATCTCGCAGCACCGCAACCCGGTGCAGAACACCCTCACCTTCGACCAGTACAATGTCGACAATTACAGCTACGATTACGGCTCGCCGAGCGGGCGGGCGCCGGTGTTCAACTTCGGCACGGCGAATCTCACCGACCCCAATTCCTGGGTGCTGTCGCAGATCCGCCTCCGCGCGGCGACCGCCGACAACGTCTTCGACAACGCCCAGGCGGCGCTGAACTGGAAGCTCAATGACGATTTCCAGATCGATTTCGGCGGCGAGTGGAAGAAGTACAAGTTCACCACCACCGAGCTGCGGCGCCAGAATCCGGCGAGCCCGAGCACCAACCAGGAGACGGTAATCCCCGCGGCGATCGCGGCGATGGGGACGGGCGGCCTCGGCCACCTGGTGACGGTCGGCGGCTACACCTTCTTCGCGCCCAATTATGCCGGCGCCGACGCGCAGCTCCACTTCGGCGATCCGACGGCGTTCGGCGGCGCCTTCGCGCTCGGCCCGGGGCCGGCGCTGGGCAACAACGCGACGGTGCGCGAGCGCGACGAGGGCGGGTTCGTCCAGGCGAGCTTCCACCACGATTTCGGCGGGATGGTGCTGCGCGGCAATGTCGGCGTGCGCTACGTCGAGACCCGCACCGCTTCCACCGGCTATGCGATCGTCAACAACGCGATCAACCAGATCACGGTCAACAGCAGCTATCACGACTGGCTGCCGTCCGCGAACATCGTGTTCGAGCCGGTGCGCAACTTCGACATCCGCTTCGCTGCGGCCAAGGTGATGTCGCGGCCCAGCCTCGGCAGCCTCAACCCGGGCGCGACGATCAACGTGTCGGGCGCCAACCGCACCGTCTCGGGCGGCAACCCCTTCCTGCAGCCGTTCCGCGCGAACAGCTACGACCTCGCCTTCGAATGGTATTTCCAGCCCGGCGCGCTGATCTCGGTGGCGCTGTTCGAGAAGGATGTCGGGAGCTTCATCACGACCCTGCAGAGCCGCGGCGTGTTCGCCAGCAATCCGTTCGGCCTGCCGACCAGCTTGATGACCGCGGCCTGCGGCAATCTCGCCGGCTGCGACGCGACGACGATCTTCACCTTCAGCTCGCCGGCCAACACGCCCGGCGGCCCGGTGCAGGGCTTCGAGATCAACTACCAGCAGCCGTTCAAATTCCTGCCGGGCTTCCTCAGCCACACCGGCGTGCTGCTCAACTACACGGGCGTCAAATCGAAGATCAAATATCTGAACGCCGCCGGGGCGGTGGTCGCCACCAACGACCTCACCCAGCTCTCGCGCCGCTCGGCCAACGCCACCCTCTATTACGAGGACAGCAAGTTCAGCGCCCGCGTCTCGGCCGCCTATCGCAGCGGCTACCTCACCCAGATCCCCGCCGCCGAGGCCGGGAACGACGTGCAGGGGACGAACAGCACGCTCAATATCGACGCGTCGGTCCAGTATACGATCAACAAGCACTTCAAGCTCACGATCGAGGGGATCAACCTCACCGACGAATATCAGGACCAGTATGTCGACACGCGCAACATGCTGTCGGTCTACCACCATACCGGCCGCGAGCTGCTGTTCGGCGTCCGCTACACCTTCTGAGCCGAAGGCGGGGAGGAGCGAGCAATGCGCATCGACCGGCGCACCGCGCTCCTCGCCGGCCTCGCTCTTCCGTTCGCCGCCGGGGCGCAGACGCCGCCGCCGGCGACGCCAGGTCCGGACCGGCTGGTGACGCCGGATCCGGACGAGACGATCGACCTGTGGCCCGGCGGCGCGCCGGGGGCGCCGGCACGCCTTCCCGCCGAGGCCGTCAAGGAGCGGAGCACCGATCCCGCCTACAACGACCGCTTTGCCGCCGGGATCGCGCGGCCGCGCATGGCGGTGTTCCGCCCCGCCAAGCCCAGCGGCGCGGCCGTTCTGATCGCGCCGGGCGGCGGCTATTCCTGGGTGGTGGTCGACAAGGAAGGCTATGAGATGGCGCGCTGGCTGGCGGCGCGCGGCGTCACCGCCTTCGTCCTCTTCTACCGCTTGCCTGGCGACGGCTGGGCGGCGGGGCCGGACACGCCGCTCCAGGATTCGCAGCGGGCGATGCGGCTCATCCGCCACCATGCCGGCCGCTTCGGCGTGGACCCGGATCGGGTCTGCGCGATGGGCTTCTCCGCCGGCGGCCACGTCTGTTCCGACCTTCTCGCCCGGCACGCCGTATCGGTCTATGCGCCGGTCGATGCCGCCGACCGGCTGAGCGCCCGCCCTGACGGCGCGGCGCCGATCTACCCGGTGGTGTCGATGACGGCGCCGGCGGCGCATGCCGGCTCCCGCAGGAACCTGGTCGGGGACCGCGCGGGTCCCGCGCTGGAGCGGGCGCATTCGCCGCATCTCCATATAATCCCGGGAGCGCCGCCGGCTTTCCTGCTCCACGCGGAGGACGATCCGTCGGTGCCGGTCGCGAACACGCTGCTGCTGCGCTCGGCGCTGCTCGCGGCGAAGGTGCCGGTGGAGACTCATCTCTTCCCCGACGGCGGGCACGGCTTCGGGCTGCGCCTGTCGCGCGGCAAGAGCGTCCAGGGGTGGCAGGAGATCTTCTGGGCGTGGGGCGTGAAGCGGCGGCTGTTCGCCTGACGGCTCAGGCGACCTCGCGGAGTGCCTCGGCCGAAAGAGGACCGCGATTCAAGACCTTATCGTGAAAGGCGCGGAGGTCGCCGCGGCCCGCGGCGAGCTCGATCAGGGTCAGCGCCACGGCCGCGTCGCCGGCGAAGCCGGCTGGCTCGGCGGCGTAGCGGTCCACCTCCTGCGCGAAGGGGAAGAACAGCTCGAAGCCGACCGTCTCCTCGAGGAAGCGCATCGCGCGGGGCCGGTCCCAGCCGTGCCAGTGCAGGCCGATGTCGGCCGCGACGCGGGCGAGGCGGAAGAGCTGCGACTGGCAGAAGCCGACCTGCTCGACCGGGGACAGCAAGCCCATCCGGTCGGCGAGGCTCTCGGCGTAGATCGCCCAGCCTTCGGCATAACCGGGGGCATACCGGAGCTGCGCCGGCGACGGGACCCGGTCCGCCTGCCGGGGGAGCTGGAGGAGATGCCCGGGGAGGGTCTCGTGATAGGCCACGGGAACCAGCGTGAACCGCGGCCGGTCGCGGACCGAAGCCAGGTCCGGGAAATAGAAAGGCGGTGCGCGGTAGCCGCGGCGGCGGGCCCGCTCGTCGGCGGGCGACATGCGGCGGATCGCGGCCGGCGGGATCGGCGGATGGAAGACCCCCGGCAGCTTCGGGCGCAGCCGGTCGAGGGCGGCGTTCATGTCGGCGACGGCCCGCGCGCGGCCGGCGTCGTCGTCGGTGTAGAGATGCTCCGGCCGCGTCTTCAGGGCGCGCAGGCGGGCGCCGACGCTGCCGCGCGGGAAACCGAGGCCGGCGAGCAGGCCCTCGGCGCGGAGGACGAGGCGGCGGATCGCGGCGCCGACCCGCGCCTCCAGCTGCTCCGGCGTCCAGTCGGTGCCGGTCGCGCAGGCGAGGCGCGCGGCATAATAAGCGCGGCCGCCGGGCAGCGCCCAGACCCCCGGCGCCGCGCGCGCGCCGGGCCGCAGCGCCTCGAGCGCATCGCGCTGCCGCCGCAGCGCATCCGGGCCCTGCAGCTTGCCCTGGGCGGCGATGATCTGGTCGAGCAGGAAGGCGGGCGGGACGACGCCCTTGGCGGCGGCCGAGCGCAGGCGCTCGGTCTCCGCGTCGAGCCGGGCGGCGGCATCCGGCGCCGCGAGATCGAGCCAGGCGCCGTGGCGCGGGCCGACGACGTAGGGGGAGCCGCCGTCGGGCCGGCCGAACGGGAAGGCGCGGCGGAGCGCCGCCTCGCGCGCCTCGCCGCGGCGGATCATCGCTGCGATGATCGCATCGGCTGACCCCGGCGGCGGGGCCAGCGCCGTCGCGGCGAGCCCGACGAGGACGTGTCGGCGATGCGGTCCTGCCCCTCTCATGCGGCGCTTCTACGTCTCCATTGATACCGGTGTCAAAAGCAGCTTATGAGAGGGACGAACAGCGCGCGGGAGGGGCAGAGTCGCCCCCCGCGCGGATGGGCGAGAGGATGAGCAAGATGGGCCTGAGGCTGCGCGCGTGTCTCCTGCTTTCGGCGGCGGCGGCCGCGTTTCCCGCCACGGCGCAGGCGCAGGCGCCGCAGCTCCTCTTCCACGTCTCCGCCGACAAGAGCCTCGTCGCCGACCGCGCCGGCGGCGATCCGGTGCCGAACTTCCAGGACAAGGTGCGGATCGTGCCCGACGGGGCGGCGGGCGGCGCCATCCGGTGGGACGACGACGGCGTCCTCACCTGGAACGCACCCGGCAACATCTACGCCCAGCGCGGCACCCTCGCCTTCTTCTGGCGCTCGCGCACGCCGGTCGGCGAGGCGCCGTTCACCATCTTCCGCGTCGGCTTCGCCGACCATTCGAGCTGGGACATGGCGTTCCTCAGGATCGACTGGAACGGCCACGGCTTCGACGCCTTCGTCACCGACGCCAACCTCGCCCGCACCCGCGTCTCCTTCGCGATCCCGCACGCGCCGAAGCCGGATGAATGGCACCATATCGCCTTCGCCTGGGACGAGACGGTGGGCGTTCGCCTCTACGTCGACGGCCGCGAAGCCGCCCGCGCCGACCGCAAGGCCGATTACGACAGCGGCCTCGACCAGCTCGGCCTCGCCGGCCGCGTCGTGTCGCCGCACCAGGTGCAGAGCCGCTACCATTTCATGCGCGGCAGCGACGTCGACGAGATCCGCGTCTACGACCGGATGGTGGCGCCCGCCGCCGTCGCCGCGCTCGCCGCCAGGCAGGAGCCCGTGCAGGCGCCGGAGCCGGACGCCGCCGCCCGCCGCGCCGCCTGGCTGCACCGCTTCGGCTGGGACCGCGCCAGCCCCCCGCCGCTCACCGCGCCGGTCACCCGCATCCGCAAGGTCGAGTTCGCCGACGCGAAGGACCTCAAGGAATGGATGTGGAAAGGCGTCGACGGGATCGAGGAGACGACCTGGCCCGGCGTCTACAACCGCTCCCGCCTCCCCGGCCGCGACGACTATTTCGAGCTGCCGGACTGGAACACCTATGTCGAGGGCGGCAAGACCTACGACCTCACCGTCCCCGCCGGCGAGAGCGTGAACCGCGTCGAGATCCGCGGCGCCGCTTATGGCGCGCTGTCCTGGTCCGCGGACGGGAAGACGTACCGTAACCTGGCGCGGCGCCCGGAGGGCGTGGTGCGCAGCGTCGATGCCTTCGCGTCGCTGACGGGCGGGAAGCTGCGCTTCACCAACGTCGCGCAGGAAACGCCGATCCAGGAGATCTGGGCCTATGACGTCGACGCGGGGAAGGAGCCTGCCGGCACGTTCAAATTGAGCTACACGGTGAACCCCGACGCGGCGCCCGCCTACGGCAATCTCAGCGGACTCGTCGACTTCATCCGCGGCCGCTACCCCGCCGACGAGCGCGAGACGGTGGTCGCGCTCCCGGCCGGCGCCTCGTCCGGCCGCGCCGCCGCCGCGGCGGGCGATCCGACGGCGACCGGCACCGTCACCCGGTCGGCGCATGCGGCGCCGATCGTCCACATCCTCATCCCCGCCGGTTTCGGCGATGCGCTCCCCGCCCGCGCGCCCTCGCGCGCCTGGAATTACGGGTGGGAGAACGTCCACGACGGGTTGGACGGCATCGCCATCGACATCCCGCCGCTCAAGGCGACGCCCGGCGCCGACGGGCTGATCCCGCTCGACATCCGGGTCAAGGACCCGATCTGGCCGCAGCGCGACATGATCGACGTCTCCGTCTCGGTGCGGCCGGGGGAGGCGCGGACGCTCTGGCTCGACCTCAGGGACCGCATCCTCACCGACGACAGCCTCTATCTGACGATCGCGTCCGCGGCGCCGGACTTCGGTCCCGCCTCGCTCAAGGGCATGAACGTCCGCCTCGTCTTCAAGGACCGCGAGGCGGCGAAGAAGGAGCATGTCGCCGACCGCTTCAACCAGGTGAAGGACAATTGGGGGTTCCTCGTCGAGGAGCATACCGCCTCGAAGCGCCTCGCCCTCTATCGCCGCCTCTACACCGACATTTCGGACCTGCTGCGCGTCGACCCGGACAATATCCTCGCCCGCCAATATTGGGCCGACATCAGCTACAACGCGCAGGGGCCCTTGCCCTTCGTCCAGCCGGCGCCGCCGCCGGGCGTGCCGCTCTGGGCCTTCCGCCAGCTCGAGGACCTGAAGCTCGTCCGCCGCTTCGTGAACTGGTGGATCGACGAGCGGCAGGTGCCCTACGGCGATTTCGGCGGCGGCATCTCCGACGACGTCGATCTCACCGAGCAATGGCCGGGGCTCGCGCTGATGGGAGTCGATCCGGACAAGATCAACGCGTCGCTGCGCGCCCTTTCGGACGCCGTCTACACCAACGGCATGCGCACCAACGGGCTCGGCACGATCACGACCGACGAGCTCCATGCCTATGAGGAAGGGCTCAATTCCGACGCCGAGCGGCTCTACCTCAACTGGGGCGAGCCCAAGGCGATCGAGCGGCTGATGGACACGGTGCGGGCGCTGCAGGGGATCATCCTCCCCAACCCCGCCGGCCACATGCATTTCGCGTCGAACTGGTATGGCGGCCGCAAAATCTATCGCGAGGGGCCGTGGGAATGGCAGAAGCCCTATTCCTTCACCGTCCTCCACGCGCCCATCCTCATCGGCCTCTACAACTCGAACCCCGCGGCGCGGGCGCTCGTCACCGGCACGATCGACGGCTGGATGGCCCACGGCAAAGAGGGCCCGGGCGGCCGCTGGACCTATCCGAACGAGATCAACTGGCGCACCGACGCCGAACGCGTCGGCGACCGCGGCGGCGTCTCGACGCCGCTGCAGGGGGCCTGGGCAAGCTACCGCTGGACCGGCGACGCGCGCTACCTGCGCCCGCTCGAAGGCCGCATCGCCGAATCCCCGGCCATCCTCGCCGAGATCAACGACGACGCGGTCGACCTGCTCGGCCGGCGAAAGGACTGGGGCGCGGCGCTGACGGCGAAACCGTCCGGCGCCTTCGAGCAGTACGAGGCGTGGCAGCAGACCGGCGACAAGGCATGGCTGGAGAAGCTCCACGGCGAGGCGGTCCGGACCAAGTCCCAGAACATGTACATGCTGACCGAAGGCCATTGGTGGTCCGACCGGGTCGACCAGCCCAACGAGATCCTCCAGCGCGAGCGGCTCGGCGGCATCGCGCTGCGGCGCAACCAGACGGTGCCGGGCAATGTGGTGAGCTGGCGCTTCGCCGAGGCGGACGGGGCGGAGCAGGTCGCGATCCTGTTGCCGGGGCCGACGCCGAACCGTTTCAAGGTGATCGCCTACAATATGAGCGACCGGCCGCAGCGCGCGACGATGACCGGCTGGAACGTCGCCGCCGGCCGCTGGCGCATGACGAGCGGCATCGACGCGAACGGCGACGACAAGGCCGACGGCGCGGCCGAGACGCGCAGCGTGCCGCTCGAGCGCAGCGCCTCCGTGGACGTCGTCTTCGCGCCGCGGCAGACGACCGTCCTCGACTTCGCGCTCGAGCAGCCGGCGACGCCGGTCGAGCAGCGCCCCGACATCGGCATCGGCGCCGACGACGTGGTGCTGAAAGGGCGGCAGGCGCTGGTGACGGTGCACGGCCTCGGCGCCGTCGCGAGCGGCGCGGGTATCGTGCGGGTGGAGGATGCGGCGGGCCGCCTGCTCGGCACGGCGCGGGTGCCGCCGCTGCCGGCGCCGCTCGACCTCAAGCCGAAGACGGCGCGCGTCGCGGTGCCGCTCTCCCGCACGCCGGCACGCACGGGTCTCAAGGTGACGATCGCGATCGGCGAGGGCGCGCCGGAGGTCACCCGCCTCAACAACGAAGTGACGCTGCGCTGACGCGATCGGCCCGCGGCCGCGGCAACGCGCCGGGCGCCGCATGAAAGACAGCCGCCCCGGGGACACGGGGCGGCTGCAGGGGACCTCCGGGAGAGGCCGGAGCCTAGAAGGAGTAGCGGGCGCCGAGGATGAACTGGCGGCCGCTGTGGGTCAGCACGTTCAGCCGGTTCGACACGTCCACGAACTGGTCGTTGAGCTCGTCGGTGAGGTTGATCATCTCGAGCGTCACCTTCAGCCGGTTGGTGAAGCTGTACGAGATCTGGGCGTCGACGTTGGTCGTCGCGTTCGTGCCGTTGTAGCTGTTGCCCTCGGTGCCCGGCACGGCCGTCAGATATTTCGAGCGGTAGGCGAGCGAGACGCGGGCCGACAGCTTCTTGTCCTCGTAATAGAGGGTGGCGTTGGCGGCGTGCTTCGACAGGCCGACGAGCGGCGCGCGCACGCTGGTGCTGCCGTTGGCCGAGGTCAGGTACTCGATCTTGGAATCGACGAACGTGTAGTTGGCGAGGATGCCGAAATTCCTGAGGAAGCCCGGCAGGAAGACGAAGGGCTGCTGGATGTTGACCTCGAAGCCCCTCAATGTCCCGCCCTTCGAGTTGACCGGCTGGCTGACGATGAACGAATCGGTGGGGCTCGCCGGTGTGCCGTTGAGCAGCTCCGGCGGCAGGCCGAGCGCGCTGAACGGGACGGTGGTGCTCAGCGTCTGGACGAAGGTCGAGATGTTCTTCTGGAAGCCCGAGACCGCGTAGATCGCGCCCTTCACCGGATACCATTCGAGCGACACGTCGAAATTGGTCGATTCGGTCGGGTTCAGCGCGGGATTGCCCGAGCTGAAGGTGCGGTTGCCGCCCGAGACGTTGAGGTTGCCGCCCGGCGTGATCGAGGAGATGCCGGCGCGGGCCAGCGTCTTCGCGGCCGCGGCGCGGGCGAGGAGGGTGTCGGTGATGTCGACGACCACGTTCGCGGACGGCAGCCAGCGGCCGTAGCTGCGCGAGGCGGTGACGAGGTTGATCGCCGCGCCCTGGCTCGCATAGCCGGTCGAGACCTGGTCGGTGCGGACGTAGCGCAGGCCCGCGTCGCCGCGGACCGGCAGGCCGAGATGATTGAGGTTGAACTCGGCCATGCCCCAGACGCCGAGATCGCTCTCGCGCACCGTGATGAACGAGCCGCGGGCGGTAGCGTTCTCGACGCCGCCGATCGCGTAGAGCGGGTTCGAATAGATGCCGTAGAGATCGATGAACTTCTGGAGGTCGGGAACGACCCAGGCGGTGGGCGTGCCGGTCGGCACGTTGAGACCGCGGCCGAAGCCGGAGAAGAGGGTCGTCCCGGCGGCGAGCTGCGCCGGGGTCAGCGTCTGCACCACCGTCTCGCCCTGGAGGCGGCGGCCTTCGGTCGAATCGTAGGTGAAGCGGCGCCAGTCCACGCCGGCCTTCAGCGTCACCGGCTGAGTCGCCTTCCACTCGAGGAAGCCCTTGGCGGTGGTGAAGGCATTGTCGACCGTCTGCGGGCGGATGCGGACTTCCGACGTGCCGTTGACGAAGGAGAAGGTCGCCGGGTTGGTGACGTCCACGCCCGGGCGGATGGTCGGGAAGCGCGTCGAGAAATCGTAGAAGAAATTGTTGGTGTTGGCGGCGTCGATCGTCACCGTCGTCTGCACCGGGTTGGTGAAGGCCGAGCTGGCATAGCCCACCTCGCCGCCGAACTTGAGCGTGTCGGTGAACTTGTGGCTGACGCTGCCGGTGAGCTGGTAGAATTCGGTCTTGAGGATGTCGTAGCGCGACTGGGTCCTCAGATCGACATTGTCGAACGTGCCGCTGATAATGTTGTTGTTCGAATCGACCTTGCCGTCGCGGATCACCGTCTGCGGCTTGCCGGTGCCCGAGCGGCTGAAGCTGATCGCCTGGAACTGCGCTTCCTGGCGGGTGCCGGACAGGTTCGAATAGAGCGCGTCGATGGTGAAGAGGGTGCGCTCCGTCGGCTGGAACTGGAGCGAGCCCGACGCGCCGAAGCGCTTCTGGAAGATGTCGTAGCTGACGAGGCCGGGGATGCGCGGATGGTAGAGCGCGGTCGCCGGATCGGCGTTGTTGATCTGCGCGATCGTGTAGCCGGGCAGGGTCGAGGTCTTGGCGAAGCCGCCGTTGAACCCGCCATAGGTCCAGCGGGTGATGTTGGCGCCTTCCTCCTTGAGCTGGCGCTCCTCGTAGGCGACCGAGAGGAGCGCGCCGAAGCGGCCGTCCGGCGTGACGGTGCTGACGAGGCCGGAGAGGCGCGGCGTCACCTTGCGCTTCAAGTCGTTCCAGCTCCCCTGGACGGAGACGACCTTGGTCGGCTTCTTGTAGTCGAACGGGCGAGCGGTCTGGAGATCGACGGTGCCGCCGAGCGAGCCTTCCTCGATGTCCGCGGTCGCCGTCTTGCGAACCGCGAGGCTGTTGAACAGGTCGGAGGAGAAGATGTTGAAATCGAAGCCGCGGCCGCGGTTGACGCCGCCACTATTGTCGGTGCCGCCGGTGGTGCCGATCGCCTCCATGCCGTTGATGCGGACGCGGGTATAGTCCGGGCCGAGGCCGCGAACCGAGATGTTGCGGCCTTCGCCGTTGACCCGGCTGATCGCCACGCCGGGGATGCGCTGGAGCGACTCGGCGAGGTTCAGGTCCGGGAATTCGGCGATGTCCTCGGCCTTGATGACGTCCACCGTCGCCGTCTCGTTGCGCTTCTGGGCGAGCGCCGAGCCGAGGCTGCCGCGAAAGCCGGTGACGACGATCGCGTCGCCGCCGGCCTCCGGGACGTCGCCGGGCGCGGCCGTGACCGGCGCCGCCTGCGGGACGGCCGGAGAGGCGGGCGGCTGGTCGGTGGCGGCGGGGCTGCCGGGGACGCGCGAGGCCTTCTCCTCGTTCGTGTTCGGCGAGGTCTGCGCGTGCGCGCCCGGCGCCGCCGCAAGCGCGGCGAGGGCGGTGGAAACGGTGAGCGCGAACCTGAAACCGGTAACGCCAGCAAAGGCCATCAGACTTCCCCTCATTCGGCGTCTCGTGCGCCGCATCGGTTGGTCCGGCTTCCACGGCGCCGGACAAGGACAGCCTCCGTTAGCCGTCGCGGCTTCGCCAAAGCCAACCTCAATCAGGCATTGATCGTTGCGGATCGCGCACCGATGGGCGGGGGCGTCCGGCGCATCCCCGCGCGTATGCGGTCATTCAGCCAAGAGCCGACTGGATCATGCCGCTTTTCGACTTGGACGGTTGCGCCCCGCGCCACTAATCCTCCCCGCCCAGACCAGCCGCAGAGGATGGCGAGGAGAGCAATGGCGGCCGCACCCAGACCGACGCGCGTGCGCCACCGCATCATCGCGCTCATCTTCCTCATCACGGCGATCAACTATGCCGACCGGGCGACCTTCTCGATCGCCGGCAACGCCGCCTCGCACGAGCTCGGCCTCTCCGCGGTGCAGACCGGATTCGTCCTCTCCGCCTTCGCCTGGGCCTATGTGATCGCGCAAATCCCGGGCGGGGCGCTGCTCGACCGGTTCGGGACCAAGCGCATCTATGTCGGCGCGATCGTCCTGTGGTCGCTGTTCACAGCGCTGCAGGGCGTGCCGGGGCTCGTCGCCGGCGGGGCCGCGGTGGGGACCCTGTTCGCGCTGCGCTTCCTGGTGGGGCTCGCCGAGGGGCCCTCCTTCCCGGGCAATGCCCGCCTCGTCGCCGCCTGGTTTCCGGGGCCCGAGCGGGGGACGGCGGCGGCGATCTTCAACTCGGCCCAATATTTCTCAATCGTCGCCTTCGCGCCGCTGATGGGCTGGCTGGTCCACGCCTTCGGCTGGCGGAGCATCTTCTGGGCGATGGGCGCGCTCGGCCTCGCCGCCGCGGCGAGCTTCGCCGCCTTCATCCACAGCCCCTTGCGCCACCCCTCGATCAACGCGGCCGAGCTAAGGCACATCGAGGAGGGCGGCGGCCTCGTCCGCATCGAGGAGCGCGGGGAAGCGCGGGAGCGCACCTTCACCTGGCCCAACCTTCGGCAGCTTCTCTCCAGCCGGATGATGGTCGGCATCTACCTCGCCCAATATGCGATCAACGTGCTCACCTATTTCTTCGTCACCTGGTTTCCGATCTACCTGGTGAAGGAGCGCGGCCTCACCATCGTCCAGGCCGGCTTCGCCGCCGCCGTGCCGGCCCTGTTCGGATTCGCCGGCGGCCTCGCCGGCGGCTTCGCCTCGGACATGATCCTCAGGCGCACCGGCTCCCTCGACCTCGCCCGCAAGGCGCCGATCGTCGCCGGCATGCTGCTCGCCACGCTGATCATCGGCTGCGTGTTCGTCGAGGCGCAGTGGCTGGTGATCGCACTGATGGCGCTCGCCTTCTTCGGCAAGGGCGTCGGATCGCTCGGCTGGGCGGTGATGGCCGACGTCTCGCCCAAAGAGCTGGCGGGCCTCGCCGGCGGCGTCTTCAACACCTTCGGCAACGTCGCCGGCATCGTCGCGCCGATCGTCGTCGGCTACATCGTCGGCGCCACCGGATCGTTCGACTGGGCCCTCGTCTTCGTCGGCGGCCACTGCCTCCTCACCATCTTCGCCTTCCTCGTCGTCGTCGGCCCGATCCGCCGGCTGGAGCTCAGCACATGATCGTCGACCGCCGCGCCTTCCTCGCCGGCACCGCCCTCGCCGCGACCGTCCCGGCCGCCGCCGCCGGCGTGCGCGCCGACCTGCGCATCGCGACGCCGATGGCGCCGCCGCGCTGGGCGGTGCTCCAGCGCAGGCTGCTGCAGGCCAATGCGGAGGCGTGCGAGGCCTTCTACCGCACCTATGTCGACGGCCGCGACTGGCTGAAGGTGTTCGCCCGCTGGGGCGCGAACGACGGGCCGGACGACGCCGCCGAATTTACCAACGACTGGGTGGTCCTCCACGCCCTCGGCGCTTCCGACCGGCTGCTGGAGCTCAGCCGCCGCTATTACGAAGGCCATGTCCGCCAATATACCGCCGCCCGGACGCGCGACGTGCCGGCGGCGCGGCAGGGCATGTATTTCCGCGAATTCCCGGTCCAGATGGACTGGCAGCACAATTCCGAAGGCCTCACCACCTTCAACGTCTTCGGCCTCAGCGAACCGCGCGATCCGAAGCTGCTCGAGCGCACCCGCCGCTTCGCCGATTTCTACACCGGCCGCGACCCGACTGCACCGAATTACGACCCGGTGCGCAGGATCATCCGCAGCGTCTTGAACGGCAGCCGCGGACCGATGCTGCGCGAGGCGACTTCGGTCGACTGGGCCGGGGACCCGTTCGACCCGCGCCCCTTCCACATGGAACATGGCGAGACGACCTACGAGCAGACGCTCGGCCATTATGCCGAATATGGCCACGTCGCCGGCGACAATCCGCTGAACCTCCAGGCGACCACTCTCGGCCTCAACGCCTACGCGCTCGGCGGCGAGGAACGGTACCGCACCTGGGCGCTCAACTATCTCGGCGCCTGGGCGGAGCGGGCCGAGGCCAATGGCGGCATCCTGCCGAGCCATGTCGGCCTCGACGGCAAGGTCGGCGCCGACTGGTGGCGCGGCGTCTACGGCTGGGGCTTCTCGCCGGTCGTGCCCCAGACGGGCAAGCGCGAGGACCGCAACCGGGTGCCGCGCTCGATCACCGCCTTCTACAACGCGCTGCTGCTGAGCGGCGACATGGGATTCCTTCACCTCTGGCGCCGCCAGAATGCGCGGATCAACGCGGCAGCGAAGATGGTGAACGGCGTCCTCTCCGCGCCGACCATGTTCGGCGCCGACGGCTGGTACGGCTTCAAGCCGGGTCCCTACCGGACCAGCGGATTCGAGATCTGGTACGCGACGCAGGCGCGCGAGGATCGCGAGGCGGCGGGCGACCATCCGTGGCTCGCCTTCCTCGAGGGCCGCAATCCGGCCTATCCCGAGGCGGCGATCGAGGCGGACCTCCGGCACCTCGCCGACCGGGTCGCGGCGCGCGAGGCAGACAGCACGACGCCCGAGACCCGCCTCGCCGACTGGCCGCTCGACATCAACCCGGCAAGCGCCAACGCCCTCGTGCAGTTGATGACCGGCGGCCTCCACATCGCTCGTCCGCCTTGGTCGCCGACCAGCCCCGCGCAGGGCGGCGTGCCGCTCCACTGCCGGCTGCGATATTTCGACGCGGACCGCCGCCGGGCAGGCGTCCCCGGCGACGTGGCCGCCCTCGTCCACAGCCTCGGCGACCGCTCGACGGAGGTGACGCTGGTGAACCTGGGCAAGCAGCCGCGCACCGTGATCGTGCAGGGCGGCGCCTATGGCGAGCACCGCATCGACAGCGTCGCCATCGCCGGCGAGACGCGGCGGGTGGCGGCCCGCCACTTCGCCGTCCGGCTCGAGCCCGGCTGCGGCGCGCGGCTCGCCCTGACCATGGCGCGCTACGCCAACCGGCCTTCGCTCGCCTTTCCCTGGAGCTAGCCGCCCGGCTTCACGTAGGGCGCCACCTCGAACAGCAGGCGCTCCTCGTGCCGCGGGTCGTTCTCGATCCGGCAGGTGCGGTCGAAGATCATCGTGGCGCGCCGCGCGAGGTCGTAGTGCGGCCAGTGCGGCAGCGCGCGGATGTTGGGATCGCCGGTCCGGGCCAGTGCGATGAAGGCGTCTGCCATCCTGCTCGCGAGGGCGCGGGCGTCCGGGCCGTTGCCGGTGCGGGCGCCGGGCTGGCCGGTATTGTCGAACACGAGCGGGATGTCGAGCGTGTGGAAGGCGCCGAGCACGCCGCCGGCTTCGGGCGAGGGGAAGTCGAGCTGGTACATCCAGGTCGGCGCACCGATCCGCGCCCGCTGCTCGGCCTGGATGAGGTGGCCGGGCCAGGAGCGCGAGGCGGTGGACGCGGCGAGCAGGATCTGCCCCGGCGTGCGGTTCGGATAGAGCTGCCGGTAGCGGGCGATCACGTAGTCGGGCGCAAGATCCCGGACCATCTCCTTGGCCAGGCGCGCGGGAAGGTTCTCCCAGGTCGTGTCGCCTTTCTTCAGCGTGTCGCCGATCCACGCGGCGGTCTCGTCATGGGTGTTGCCGACGACGAGCGGGATGTGCGCCGCCTCCCGCGGCGCGTCCGGGTAGAAGGGGTGGCGAGTCAGCACCAGGTGGTCGAGCGTGGAAACGAAGCTGATCTCGCCCTTGCGCTCGACCGGATCGGTCATGCCCATCGCGGCGACCAGCCGTTCGACCGGCATGCTGGCGAGCTCGGCGACGGACTTCGCCCCCGCCTTCTCCATCCACGCCCGCGCCCGCTCCGTGGCGTGGAGCGGCCCTGCGGCGGTGACGTGCTGGCCGCTCATCGTCGCGGCCGAATGGAAGAGCGGCCGCGCCTCGGCCATCGCCATCAGGGTGACGACCTTGGCGCCGCCGCCGGATTGGCCGAAGATCATCACTCGCGCCGGATCGCCGCCGAAATGGGCGATGTTGGCGCGCACCCATTGAAGCGCGAGGACGATGTCGAGATTGCCGACATTGCCCGATTCGGCCGGGCCGCCGAGCTGCGCCAGATAGGCGTAGCCGAGGGCGGCGAGGCGGTGGTTGAGGGTAACGACGACGACGTCGCCGCGCCGCACGAGGTTCGCGCCGTCGTAGAGCGGGTCCGAGCCCGAGCCGTGGGAGTGGGCCCCGCCGTGGAGATAGACCATCACCGGGCGCCGCCCGGCGTCGAGAGCGGGGGTCCAGACGTTGAGGAACAGGCAATCCTCGCTGGTCGGCTCGTCGGACCTCGTCTGGGGGGCCGCGGGGCCATAGCGGGTCGCGTCGGCGATGCCGGTCCAGGGTTGCGGCGGCAGCGCCCGGCGGAAGCGGCGCGGGGCGGTGTCGGCGCCGTAGCGTATGCCGCGGAAGACGAGGATTCCGTGTTCGCGCAGGCCCCGCACGCGGCCGTAGCGTGTTTCCGCGACCGGATCGCCGGCGGGAGGGGCCGCGGTGAGCAGCGGCGCGGCCGCGAGGCCGCCGAGCACCGCGCGCCGGTCGATCATTGCGGGGCGATCTCGGCGCAGAGGCGGCGCATGCTCTCCAGCGCCGGATTGGCGTTGTCGCGGCGCCAGGCGACGTGCATCTCGACGGGATTTTCGGGGTTGGTGACGAGGCGGCGGAACTGCACGTCCCGGAAGTGCAGGCCCGAGGCGGATTCGGGGACGATCGCCGCGCCGATGCCCGCGCGGACCAGCCCCAGCATCGAGTGGATCTGAGCGACGTGCTGGACGTAGACCGGCGCCGCCCCGGCCTCGTCGAACAGCCGGACCAGCATGTCGTGGAAATAGCCGGCGCCCTGGCGGGCGTACATGATCAGGGGCTGCCCGTCGAAATCTTGGGGCCGGAAGGTCGGCTGGCCCTGGCGCGGGTCGCCGGGCGGCAGCGCGACGAGGAGGGGCTCGGCGAGCACGGCCCTCGTCTCGAATTCCTGGCGGTCGACCGGCGGGCGCACGAAGGCGAGGTCGATGAGGCCGGTGAGCAGCGCCTCGACCTGGTCGGTGGTGACCATCTCCTTGAGCTCGACCTCGATATTGGGAAGCGAGGCGCGGGCCTGGGCGACAATCTGGGGGATAAGCCCATAGCCCGACACCGCCGTAAAACCGATGGCGATGCGGCCGGCGTCGCCGTGGGCGACCCGTCGCGCGGAAAGGGCGGCGCTCTCGGCGAGACGGACGATCCGCCGCGCCTCGATCAGGAAGACGCGGCCGGCGGGGGTGAGCGAGACGGTGCGGCTCGTGCGCTCGAGCAGCGTCAGGCCGAGGATCCGCTCGAGGAGCTGGATCTGCCGGCTGAGCGGCGATTGGGTCATGTTGAGCCGCTGCGCCGCGCGGCCGAAATGGAGCTCCTCGGCGGCGGCGACGAAGCAGCGGAGCTGGCTCAGCTCGAACATCATGGCCGCGCCTTACGCGCTTCAGGCCGCGGCGGCGAGTTCCCCGGGCGAGGCGCGCTCGATGAGAAGGCGAAGCTCCTCATGCTCGGCCGCGCTCAGGTCGACGAGCGGCGTGCGGACCGGCCCCGGATCGCGTCCGACCAGCCGGCAGCCGGCCTTGATGATCGAGACGGCATAGCCCCGGCCGCGGTCGCGCAGCGCGATGTAGGGCAGGACGAACTCCTGCAGCCGCGTCAGCACCTCCTCGCCGCGGCCGGCGCGGACGGCGCGATAGAAGCCCAGCGCCCATTCGGGCATGAAGTTGAAGATCGCCGACGAATAGGTGGTCACCCCCATCGTCAGATAAGGCGTCGCGAAGGTCTCGGCGGTGGGAAGGCCGCCGATGTAGGTCAGGCGGTCGCCAAGGCGGGCGTGGATGCGCGTCATCAGCTCGATGTCGCCGACGCCGTCCTTGTAGCCGACGAGGTTCGGGTTGCGCTCGCACAGGCGGGCGAGCGTGTCGTCGCGGACGATCGCATTGTCGCGGTTGTAGACGATGACACCGAGGCCGGTGGCGCGGCAGACCGCCTCGATATGGCGTTCCAAGCCCTCCTGGCTCGGCTGCACGAGGTAAGGCGGGAGGAGCAGGATGCCGTCGGCGCCCGCCGCCTCGACGCCGCGGGCGATCTCGACGGCGATCGCGGTGCCGTAGCCGCAGCCCGCGACCACGGGCACGCGCCCGCCGGCTTCCCCGACCGCCGCCGCGACGACCGCGGCGACTTCCGCCGGGGTCAGCGAGAAGAATTCGCCGGTGCCGCCGGCCGGGAACAGGCCGCTCAGCTCATGCTCCAGCATCCATGCGCAATGTGCGCGATAGCTGTCCTCCCGGAAGGCGCCCGCAGCGTCGAAATGGGTGACCGGAAAGGAGAGGAGGCCGCCGCCGAGGCTGCGCGCCATGTCTGTCGGATCCCACCTGCTCACGCCCAATCCTCCCTTGCGCTCCGTCGCTCGCGCTTCGAGGCTCCTTAGGACGGGGCGGTGCCGCAGGGCCAAGCTAAAGGGACAATGGATCGATGCATCCCGGGACTTGATCGGTAAGCGCGCGCACTGTTGTTGCGCGTCGGCGCGCGCGCTACCGGAGGGCGATGGGACGGGACGACCCTTGGCGGGATGCACAAGGCGGCGCGCTGCTGCACGCCTTCCTCGCCCGCACGGTGGCGCGATCGCCGGACGCCGTCGCCGTCGAAGTGCCACCGGGGCGTGGACGGCCCGAGCGGCAGACGCTGACCTACGCGGCGCTGGAGGCGCTCTCCGACCGGCTCGCCCGCCACCTCGCACCGCTGCTGGCGCCGGAGGCGATCGTGCCGCTGCTGGTCGCGCGCACCTCGCCTTTGCTCCATGTCGCGCAAATGGCGGTGCTGAAGGCGGGCGGCGCCTTCACCTGCCTCGATCCGGCCTTCCCGCTCGAGCGGATGGAGGAGATCCTCTCCGACGCGGGGGCGAGCGTGGCGCTCGCCGACCATGCCGGCCTGGCGCGCCTGTCCACGCTCGACTCCGAAGGGCTGCGCTTGCTCGACCCGGCCGCGCTCCTCGAGGCGGAGCCGCCGGCGGGGGCGCTCCCCGGCGTGGCGCCGGAGCGGCTCGCCTACGTCATCTACACATCGGGCACGACCGGCCGGCCCAAGGGCGTGATGATCGAGCATCGGAGCATCGCCAACCTCGTCGCCTCCGACATGGAGGAATTCGGCCTCGGCACGGCCGACCGCGTCGTGCAGGGCTCGTCGGCCGCCTACGATTCCTTCCTGGAGGAGACGTGGCTCGCCTTCGCCGCGGGGGCGACGCTGCTCGTCATGGACGACGAGACGGCGCGGCTCGGGCCCGACCTGGTGCCGTGGCTGCGCGACGAGCGCGCCACCGTCTTCTGCCCGCCGCCGACTTTGCTCCGGAGCACCGGCTGCGCCGATCCCGCCGCCGCCCTGCCCGGCCTGCGCCTGCTCTACGTGGGGGGTGAGGCGCTGCCGGCCGACATAGCGGCGCTCTGGGCTGCGGGGCGGCGGCTCGTGAACGGCTACGGCCCCACCGAATGCGCGGTCACCTGCATCCGCGGCGACGTCCATGCGGCGGGCCCGGTGACGATCGGCCGCCCCGTCCCCGGCATGGAGGCCTGGGTCCTCGACGAGCACCTCGCCGAGGTGCCCAACGGCGGGCGCGGCGAGCTGTGCATGAGCGGCATCGGCCTCGCGCGCGGCTATCGCAACCGGCCCGGGATCAGCGCGGAGAAGTTCGTCGACCACCCGGCGCTGGGGCGGATCTACCGCACCGGCGACCTCGTCCACCGCGATGCGGCGGGCCGCTTCCACTATCACGGCCGCATCGACGCGCAGGTCAAGATACGCGGCCACCGCGTCGAGCTCGGCGAGATCGAGGCGCGGCTCGCCGCTTTGCCCGGCGTCCGCGCCGCCGCCGCCCGGCTGCAGGAAGAGGCGGGCGCCGCCGAGCTCGTCGCCTGGATCGTTCCCGAGGATCCGGCGGTCGCACCGGAGGCCGAGGCGCTGAAGGCGGCGCTGGGCGCGACGCTGCCGCGCCACATGGTGCCGCGCCGGATCGGCACGCTGGCGGCGCTTCCGACCAGCGTCGGCGGCAAGCTCGACCGCAAGGCGCTGCCCGTCCTGGCCGCGGCGGCGGACGCGGCCCCGCGCCGCGCGGCCGCGGCCGCGACGCCGCTCGAACGGCAGCTCGCCGCCGCCGTCGCCGACATCCTCAAGCGGCCGGGAGCGGTCTCGGTCGAGGACGATTTCTTCGAGGATCTGGGCGGCGACTCGCTTTCGGCGGCGATGCTGGTGACGTTGCTGCGCGACGATCCCGCGACGGACTGGATCACCGTCAGCGACGTCTACGAGGCGCGGACCGTGCGCAAGCTGGCGGAGGTCGGCGCGGCACATGTCGATCTCGCGGCCGCCGCGCCGCTGCCGTTCCACCGCGAGGGCTGGCCGCGCCCGCTGCTGACTGCATGCGTCCAGGCCCTGTGGCTGGCCGGCGAGCTGTTCGTCGGCGCCTGGGCGGCCTGGGCGCTCGCCTTCCGGCTGCTGCCGCCGCTGTTCGACGGCCTCGGCCTCGTCGCCTTCGTGCTCCTCGCGCCGCTGCTCGGCCTCGCGGGAGTCGCGCTGTACGTGCCGGCGGCGGTGGCCTTCGCGGTGCTGGTGAAGCGGGTGGCCATCGGCCGCTACCGGCCGCTGCGCACGCCGTACCGGAGCGGTTATTATGCGCGCCACTGGGTGACGGTGCAGGCGGCCCGGCTGATCCCCTGGGCGATGCTGCAGGGGACGAGCTTCCAGCAGGCGGCCCTGCGGGCGCTCGGCGCGCGGATCGGCCGCCGCGTCCATATCCACCGCGGCGTCGATCTGGGGCGCGGCGGCTGGGACCTGCTCGAGATCGGCGACGACGCCTCGCTCGGCCAGGACGCCCATGTCGGCCTGGTCGAGATCGACCGCGGCGACATCGTCGTCGGGCCGGTGGTGATCGGCGCCGGCGCCTCGCTCCGCACCCGCGCGGCGGTGGAGGGGGGCTGCAGCGTTGGCGAGGGCGCCGAGCTCGCCGCGCTGTCGGTGCTGTGCACCGGCGAGGCGATCCCGCCGGGCGAGCGATGGGATGGAGTACCGGCTGTTCCCGCTGGCATGGCCGAGGCGCCGTCCCCGGCGTCCGGCGGGCAGATGACGCCATGGCGTCACGGGCTGCTGACCGTGGTTGCGAAGGGCGCGGCGGGCGCCGTCGCGCTCGTTCCGGCCGAGCTCCTCGCCCTCGCCGTCTGCGCGGCCGCCGGGGTCGGCGTCGCCGACGTCTGGCGCTGGCTGTACCGGCCGAGCCTCGATCCGCTGGTCGTCGCGGTCGTGCTCGGCCTCACCTTCGCCAGCCTGCCGCTGACGCTCGTCGCCAACGCCCTGCTGCTCCGCGCGCTCGGCCCAGTTAAGGCGGGGACGATCTCCCGCTGGAGCCCGGCCTATGTGCGCGTATGGCTGAAGACCGGGATCCTGTTCGGCTCCGGCGAGTGGCTGAGTGGGTCGATTTTCTGGCCGATGTGGCTGCGCCTCGCCGGCATGCGGATCGGCCCCAAATGCGAGATCAGCACGATCATCGACGTGGTGCCGGAGCTGGTGTCGATCGGCGCGGAAACCTTCTTCGCCGACGGCATCTATCTGGGCGGCGCGGAGGTGACGGCGGGCGCGGCGAAGCTCTCGCCGGTCGTGCTCGGCCGCAACACCTTCCTCGGCAACCATGCCGTCGTCCCGGCGGGCGAGTCTCTGCCGGACGACATCCTCATCGGCATCGCCACGGTGGCCGATTCGCGCCACATCGCCGCCGGCCATTCGCGCTTCGGCCATCCGAGCTTCGACCTGCCGCGGCGCGAAGTGGTGGAAATCGACCGCAGCCTCACCCACGATCCTTCCGCGATCCGTTACTGGAACCGCGTCTTTTGGGAGCTGCTGCGCTTCGCCCTTCCGATCACGCCCTTGCTCCTCACCGCCTTCTGGTACGCGATGCTGGCGGGAGGGGAGCGCGCCGCCGGCCGCTGGACCTTCGCCCTCGCCGTCATTCCCGGCGCGACGCTCCTCACCCTCGCCGCCTCCTGCGGAATCGTGCTGGCGCTGAAATGGCTGCTGATCGGGCGGGTCAAGCCGGGCCAGCATGCCCTCTGGTCCTGCTGGTGCAGCCGCTGGGATTTCATCTACGTCGCCTGGGCCCGCTATGCGAGCCGCATCCTCCAGCAGCTCGAGGGGACCGGGGCGCTGCGCGCCTACCTCCGCCTGATGGGGCTGAAGATCGGGAAGGGCGCTCTGCTCGGGCCGCAATTCTCCCAAGTCGTCGATCCCGACATGATCGAGATCGGCGCCGGCGCGACGGTCAGCGCGATGTTCCAGGCGCACACGTTCGAGGACAGGGTGCTCAAGGTCGGCAAGGTGACGATCGGCGCCGGCGCTACCGTCGCCTTCGGCACCGTGCCGCTCTACGGCGCCGCGATCGGGGAGGGCGCGCATGTCGGCGCCCACAGCGTGGTGATGAAGCAGGAGCATCTGCGGCCGGGGCTGCGCTACCAGGGGGTCCCGACCCGCGTGTTCGGGCGGGAGGCGCCGCCGCCGGCCTGAGCGCGGCTTGGATTCGCCCCGCCCCTGTGCTTTAGGGCCGCGACACGAGACGAGGACGCGAAGCCTTAACGATGAACATCCACGAATATCAGGCCAAGGAGCTGCTCGCGAAGAAGGGCGTACCGGTCCCCGCCGGCTTTCCCGCGATGAGCGCCGACGAGGCCGTCGCCGCCGCCGGCAAGCTCCCGGGGCCGCTTTACGTCGTCAAGGCGCAGATCCACGCCGGCGGACGCGGCAAGGGCAAGTTCAAGGAGCTGGGGCCGGACGCCAAGGGCGGCGTGCGGCTTGCCAAATCGGTCGAGGAGGTGCGCGCGAACGCCGAGGAGATGCTCGGCAGGACCCTCGTCACCATCCAGACCGGCGCCGACGGCAAGCAGGTCAACCGCCTCTACGTCACCGACGGCGTCGACATCGCGAAGGAATATTATCTCGCCCTCCTCGTCGACCGCGGCAGCGGGAGGATCGCCATGGTCGCCTCGACCGAGGGCGGCATGGACATCGAGGCGGTCGCCCACGACACCCCCGAGCGGATCGCCACCATCACCATCGATCCGGCGCAGGGCTTCATGCCCCACCACGGCCGCGCCCTGGCGCATGCGCTGAAGCTCGGCGGCGAGCTCAACAAGCAGGCGCAGGCGCTCGCCGCGAAGCTCTACGACGCCTTCCTCGCCTACGATTGCGCGATGCTGGAGATCAATCCGCTGGTGGAGACCGAGGACGGCCGCCTGCTCGTCCTCGACGCCAAGATGAGCTTCGATTCGAACGCCCTCTATCGCCACCCGGACGTCGAGGCGCTTCGCGACGAGACCGAGGAGGATCCGATGGAGGTCGAGGCGTCGAAATACGACCTCGCCTACATCAAGCTGGACGGCGACATCGGCTGCATGGTGAACGGCGCCGGCCTCGCCATGGCGACGATGGACATCATCAAGCTGAACGGCGCCTTCCCGGCCAACTTCCTCGACGTCGGCGGCGGCGCCTCCAAGGAAAAGGTGACGGCGGCGTTCAAGATCATCCTCTCCGACCCGGCCGTGAAGGGGATCCTCGTCAACATCTTCGGCGGCATCATGCGCTGCGACATCATCGCGGAAGGCATCGTCGCGGCGGCGAAGGAAGTGAACCTGACGGTGCCGCTCGTCGTCCGGCTCGAGGGCACCAACGTCGAGGAAGGCAAGCGCATCCTCGCCGACAGCGGACTCGCCATCGTCCCCGCGAACGATCTCGGCGACGCCGCGAAGAAGATCGTCGCGGCGGTGAAGGACGCGGCGTAGGACCGAAGGAACAGAAGCCGTCATGCCGGACTTGATCCGGCATCCACCTTCTTGTTTCGTCGGAAGAAGGTGGACCCCGGATCAAGTCCGGGGTGACGAGTAAGAGAGGGCAAAGCGAATGAAACTTCTCGTCCCCGTGAAGCGGGTGATCGATTACAACGTGAAGCCGCGGGTCAAGGCGGACGGCACGGGAGTCGACCTCGCCAACGTCAAGATGAGCATGAACCCCTTCGACGAGATCGCCGTCGAGGAGGCCATCCGCCTCAAGGAAAAGGGCGTGGCGAGCGAGATCGTCGCCGTCTCAATCGGCCCGGCCAAGGCGCAGGAGACGCTGCGCACCGCCCTGGCGATGGGCGCCGATCGCGCCATCCTCGTCCAGACCGACGACACGGTCGAGCCGCTCGCCGTCGCCAAGATCCTCGCCGCCATCGCCAAGGAGGAGCAGCCGGGGATGGTGATCCTCGGCAAGCAGGCGATCGACGACGATTCGAACCAGACGGGCCAGATGCTCGCCGCGTTGCTTGGCTGGGCGCAGGGCACCTTCGCCTCGAAGGTCGAGGTGAACGGGGAGCAGGTGGACGTGACCCGCGAGGTGGACGGCGGGCTCGAGACGGTGCGGCTGAAGCTGCCGGCCATCGTGACGACCGACCTTCGGCTCAACGAGCCGCGCTACGCGTCGCTGCCCAACATCATGAAGGCCAAGTCGAAGCCGCTCGCGACCAAGTCGCCAGGGGATTACGGCGTCGACACCGCGCCGCGGCTTGAGACGCTCAGCGTCCGCGAGCCCTCGAAGCGCGAGGCCGGCATCAAGGTTCAATCGGTCGACGAGCTGATCGACCGCCTTCGCACCGCAGGAGTCGTCGGATGATCGCGCTCGTCCTCGTCGAACATGAAGGCGGCCAGCTGAAGGACGCCACCCTTTCCGCCGTCACCGCCGCGTCGAAGCTCGGCGAGGTCCACGCGCTGGTCGCGGGCGAAGGCGTCGGCGCCGTGGCCGAGGCGGCGGCGAAGATCGCCGGCGTGACGCGCGTGCACGTCGCCGACGGCGCGCCATACGCCCACCAGCTCGCCGAGAATGTCGCCCCGGTCGCCGCCGACCTGGTGCGAGACCATTGCGACTATTTCGTCGCGGCCTCGACGACCACAGGCAAGAACGTCGCGCCGCGCGTCGCCGCGCTGCTCGACGTCATGCAGATTTCCGACGTCATCGCCGTCGAGGGGCCGGACACGTTCGTGCGCCCGATCTACGCCGGCAACGCCATCGCGACGGTGAAATCCTCCGACGCCAAGAAGGTGCTCACCGTGCGCGGCACCGCCTTCGAGAAGGCCGCGGCGGAGGGGGGTTCCGGAACCATCGAGCCTTATGCGGCCGGCAGCGACGCCGGCCTCTCCAGCTTCGTCGGTGCGGAGATCGCCGCGTCGGAGCGGCCGGAGCTGACCAGCGCGAAGATCATCGTGTCCGGCGGCCGCGCGCTCGGCTCCTCGGAGCAGTTCCACAAGTTCATCGATCCGCTCGCCGACAAGCTCGGCGCCGCGGTCGGCGCCAGCCGGGCCGCCGTCGACGCCGGCTATGCGCCGAACGACTATCAGGTGGGCCAGACCGGCAAGATCGTGGCGCCGGAGGTCTACATCGCGATCGGCATTTCGGGCGCGATCCAGCACCTCGCCGGCATGAAGGATTCCAAGCTGATCGTCGCGATCAACAAGGACGAGGAAGCGCCGATCTTCCAGGTCGCCGACATCGGCCTCATCGGCGACCTGTTCAAGATCGTCCCGGAGCTCACCGAGAAACTGTGACGGCGCCGGAGCGGCGGGCGGCTTCGCGCGCGCTCCGCGGGCTGAGCCTCAGCCCTTGGGCTTCGTGAAGGTGGCCAGCAGTCGGCCTTTGCCGAGCACATGGCCCTTCATCGCCTCGACGAGCTCGTCGCGGCCGGCGGTCGGCGCGAGGTTGAGCTTCGCATCCAGCGCGAACAGCTGGAAATGATAATGGTGCAGCTTGCCGTCGGACGGGTGCGGCCCCCACCAGCCCTCGGCGCCCTTGCCGTTGCGTCCCTGCACCGCGCCGGCGAGCCCTTCCGGGACGCCGTGCGCGGTCGGGGCGATGTTCCAGGCGGTCCAGTGCACGAAGGGCTGCGGCGTCGACGCGTCGGGGTCTTCGACGATCACCGCCAGGCTCTGGGTGCCGGCAGGCAGAGCGGACCAGCTGAGCGGCGGCAGCTGGTTCCTGCCGTACGCGCTGTACGCGAGCGGGATCGGCCCACCCGGCGACAAGGCGGGGCTGGTGACGAGCATCATCTGCGCCTTCGCCATTTCGGGGCGCTCGCCGGCGAGAGTGCCGGCGGCGGGTGCCGACGACGAGCAGCCGACGGCGAGGAGGAGGAAGACGGCGAGGGCGGAAGCTTTCATGGGGGGCGCCTCATAGGCCGGAGAGGAAGGCGGCGACGTTAGCGCCGAGCGCCTCGACCGCATAGCCGCCCTCCATCAGCACCACCGTCGGGAGCCCAAGCGTGGCGATCCGGCGCCCGACGATCGCGTAATCCTCCGTTTCGAGGGCGAGGAAGCTGATCGGGTCCCCGACGAACGTGTCTGCGCCGTAGGAGCAGAGGAGCAGGTCCGGCGCGAAGCCGGCGATTCGCTCCAGCGCGGTACCCAATGCGGGCTCGAATTGGCGCAGCGCCGTCCCGCGGGGCAGCGGCAGGTTGAGCGTGGCGCCCACGCCGTCGCCCTCGCCCGTCTCCTCGGCATGGCCCCAGTAGAAGGGATAGTCTGTCGCCGGGTCGGCGTGGATCGAGACGAACAGGACGTCGCCGCGCGCGTAGAAGATGTCCTGCGTGCCATTGCCGTGGTGATAGTCGATGTCGAGGATCGCGACCTTGCGGCAGCCGGCTGCGCGCGCAGCCTCGGCCGCGACGGCGGCGGCATTCAGGTAGCAATAGCCGCCCATATAGTCGGCGCCGCAATGGTGGCCGGGCGGCCGGCACAGGGCGAAGGCGGCGCGCTCGCCCGCCAGCACCGCCTCGGTCGCGGCGAGGGCGGACTGGCAGGACCAGTAAGCGGAGTCCCACGTGCCGGAGGCGATCGGCGTCGAAGCATCGTAGCTGTAGCGGCCGAGCCGCGCATCGATCCGCTCCAGCCGCAGCGGCCGGCGCCGCACCACCGGCCAGACGTAGCCGGCGGCGTCGCCTGCCCGCCCGGCGGCGCGCCACGCCTCGTGCGCCTCCTTGAGGAAGTCCAGGTAATCCTGCGGGTGGACGCGGAGCAGCGGCGCCTCGCCCCGGTCCTGCGGCGCCTCGGCAGGCCCGACGGCGGCGAGGATCGCGTCCGCGCGCGCGGGCGTCTCCGCGAACGGCACGAAGGCGCCATTGTGCAATTCCGTCGCCGGCGCGTGGCGCCGCTGCCGCTCGTCCCAGAAGATCCGCATGCCGCTCCGTTAGGCGCGGGGCAGGGATTCGAGCAAGGCGGCGCGGGCCAGATCCTTTTCCCGTCCGAACCGCCGGAGCAGCCCGATCAGCTCCCCCCGCTCGGGGACCCAGACCCGCACGCCTCCCACCTCCGCCGGTTCGCGGGTCGCAAGGGCCAGAGCTTCCCAGCCCTGCGCGGTACGCAGCGAGAGGCCGCCCATGACCTCGAGCGGCAGCGGCCCGTCCCCGATCCTGCCGAAGACGGCCGAGCGGAACAGGTCCGAACCCTCCCCCTGCCGTACCGGCAGCCCCGCTTCGCGCAGCAGCGCCGCCGCCGTGGCGGCGTCGGTGACGACGTCGACGTCCGCGACCTCAGTCTGCGCGCCGTGGAGCGCGGCCGCCGCGCTGCCGATGATCCACCAGGGCGCCTCCGTCCGGTCCAGCCTCGCGGCAAGCGCTGCGAGGGCGGCGGCGAGTCTGGGATCGACAGCGGGCATGCGGGCGGCACCGTGGCAGGCGCCGTGCGCCGAGTCACCCGTTGCAGGCGCAGCCCTTGCCCGGCGTCAGCGTCGCCGCGGCCGCGAGCCTGGCCAATGCGCGCGTCATTGGGCCGTCGGGCGATAATAGCCGGTCGTGATCGCACCGTCGCTACCGATCAGGATGACGACATTGTCGCATCCGCCCGGCTTGCCGTCATTGGGGGTGCCGATCTTCGTCGTGCTGGTCTTGCACGCGGCGTCGTCCGCGTCGGTCCGCCAGACGGTGCCGCGGCTGGACAGCTCCTGCACGACCACGTCGTCGGGAAGGGTCACCGACCCATATTTCGTCGGGCCCGCCGAGATGACGTAGGTCTTGGCCTTGATCGCGTCGAGGAACACCGTGCGCGACGAGGTTTTGCTGCCGTGGTGGCCCGCCACCAACACGTCGGAAGCGAGCAGGGCCCTGCAGCAGTCGAGCGCCTGCCACTCGACCGAGCCGACCGCCGCCGGCTCGGAAGGCGCCTTGCGCTGGCCCCCTTGGGCGTCGCCCGGGAGCAGGATGTGCCGGCCGCGGAGCGTCAGCCGGACGATCAGGCTGGCATTGTTGAAATCCTTCGTCTCAGCGCCGTAGCCGTGCAGGAAGGTCATCGTCGCGCCGGCGCCGAGCTGGATCTCCAGCTTCGGCGCGATGACCGTGCCGCGGGCGACGCTGACCGCACCGGCGGGGACCGACTTTCCGTAGCATTTCTGCTGTGCGAAGCTGACCTTGTGTTCACCGCTGCCGTCGATCGAATCGTGATAGGTGAGCCCATGCTTGGTCGCAGCGGCGGTCAGCAGCATGCGGTAGCTGCAGATCGGGTTTGTCGAGCCGGAATCCCACAGATTGCCGATCTCGTACGTGCCGAGGACGTCCGGCATCAGCTCGGAATGATCCTTGTGCGGGTGGCTGAGGAGGAGGTGGTCGATCCTGGTCAGGTGCGGCCGGACCTTGTTCAGATAGGCCACCACCCTGTTGCCTTCGCCGCGCGCGAAATCGTCGTTGCTGCCGGCGTCGAAGAGCAAGGTGAAATCCGCGCCTTCGACGAACACGGAGAGGCCGGTACCGACGTCGATGACGTGGATCCTGTAGGTCCCCTGGGCCGGAACCCCGATCACCTTGTCGGCGGAGATGACGGCCGTGCCAGCATCGCCCCCGGCGAAGGCGGGGACCGGGGTGAAGCCGACGGCGGCGGCGGCGAGGAGGAGGGCGAAGCGGCGCCCGATGCCGGTCACGGCGCTCACGCTCCGAACCCCGGATAGGCGGGATCGAGCGCGCGGTTGAGCGCGTCGGCGAGGCGGATGCCGGCCCGGCTGAGCCGGCCGCTGACGATCGGCGCGGCGCGGTCGAGATAGGCGGCGCTCAGCGGTTGGACGCGCGGCTTGGCGCCGGCCTTGTAGGTGGCCTGCGTCTTCGAATAGCGGCAGCTGCCGCCCTTCTTGAAGCAATAGAGAGTCTGCGGCTGGAGCGTCACCGCGTAGGATTCGGCGGCCCAGGTCCAGGGCTGCGATCCCAGCCAGGCCGTGCGGTCGGCGGGCGTGATCGCGGCGTTGAGGGCGGCCGCCGTCGCCACGTCCCGCGCCAAAGGGTCGCCGCCGCCGCCGGCGAGTATCCGCTCGCGCAGGATGCAGCTGTCCCAGGCGGCGTGGAGGTTCTTGGTGTGGACGGGCCCGCAGGCGCCGGTGACGTTGACGGAATTGCCGCCGCGATCATCCTCGAACGAGATGTGGAGCGGCTGGTGGATGTCCCCAAACCAGTGGCCGACCCATTTCAGCGCCTCGACCCGCGCCGTGTCCGGGCCGGGGCTGCCCAGCGTCTTGAGGTCTGCGTCGATGGCGCTGATCACGCACGGCGCGGCGCCGGGGCAGGCCGGGCCCGTCACCTTGGCGAGGCTGCGCGGGTAGTTGACGAAATGCTCGCCGCCGCGGCCGCGGGTGCTGCGCACGTCGTCGGCCCAGGTGCAGGAATCGGCGAAGCTCTTGTAACGGCCGTCGGCCGCCGTCAGCCGGTCGACCTCCGCCTTCGCCACGCTGGTGAGGTTGAGATAGGCGAGGGCGCAGACGATGTGGTGGCCGTCTGGCCCCCACGCCCGCGCCGGGCCCTGCGGTACCAGTGCGAAGGCGGCTGCGGCCAGTGCCGCGCCGCCGAGATATGCCAGCTTGCGCATGTGCGAGTCCCCCTCGCGCCGAGGCTGCGCCTGCGGGGGCCTGCGGTGGTGGGGAGCTGAGTCCGCTTCGGAGCGAAGCGGGCGCCGGCGAAGATGTTTCTTATCCGAAACGGATGGATGTTGCGCTTTCCGAAAAGCTCTTGCGTCGGGTTCATCCGAAATGGATGATGGAATCTCCGATTCGGGGGCGAATCGAATGAACGTGGTTGGGCTGCTGTTCGGCGGCCTCGAGATCATCATGCGGGAGGCGGGGCTGTTCGCGGCCGCGGGCTTCCTGCTGCTCGGGCTCAGCGACCTCGCGGTCGACCTGATCTGGATCCGGCTCGCGCTGCGCGGGCGGGGCGAGCCGCCGCTCGCGGTCTCCGACCTCCCGCCGCCCCTCTCCCCGGCCCCGCTCGCCGTCTTCGTCCCGGCCTGGGACGAGGCGGCGGTGATCGGCGCCATGCTCCGCGCCGCGCTCGCCGCATGGGCCGGGGAGGACGTGCGGATCTTCGTCGGCTGCTATGCCAACGATCCCGAGACGATCGCCGCCGTGCGCGCCGTCCGCGACGACCGCGTCGCGCTCGTCGTCGGCACCGTCCCCGGGCCGACGACCAAGGCGGACTGCCTGAACGTCTTGTGGGACGCGATGCTGGAGGAGGAGCGCCGCGCCGGCCGCCGGTTCAAGGCGGTCGTCCTCCACGACGCGGAAGACGTCGTCCACCCGCTCGCCCTCCGCCTCTTCGCGACCCTGGTGGAGCGCTGGGACTTCGTCCAGCTCCCCGTCCGGCCGCTGCCCGACCCGGGCTCCCGATGGATCGCCGGCCATTACCTCGACGAGTTCGCCGAATCGCACGGCAAGGAGCTGATCGTCCGGCAGGCGCTCGGCGCGGCGCTCCCCGGCGCCGGCGTCGGCTGCGCCTTCGAGCGGGTGGCGCTGGAGCTCATCGCCTATGAAAGCGGCCACCCGTTCGACGCCGCCAGCCTCACCGAGGATTACGAAATGGGGCTGGCGCTGGCCGAGCATGGCTGCAACGCCCGCTTCGTCCGCATCGCCGAGGCGCCCGGCGGGCCGTATGTCGCGACCCGCGAATATTTCCCCGCCGCCTTCTCCGCCGCCGTCCGGCAGAAGGCGCGCTGGATGGCGGGCATCGCCCTGCTCGGCTGGGACCGGCTCGGCTGGCGCGGCGGCGCGGCGGAGCGCTGGATGCGGCTGCGCGACCGCCAGGGCCCGCTCGCCGCCCTTCTGCTCTTCGCGGGTTATCTCGCCTTCGGCCTGTGGCTGCTGCTCGCGGCCCGTGCGACGGCCGCCGGCGAGGCGCTGGACCCGCTGCCTGCCGTCCTCAAATGGCTCACGGCGGCGAACCTCGCGCTGCTGGCGTGGCGCCTCGTCCTGCGCTGCGGCTTCACGGCGTCCGCTCATGGCTGGCGCGAGGGGCTGCGGGCGATCCCCCGGGCGGTGGTGGCGAACCTGGTGGCGATGGCGGCGGCGGCGCGGGCGATCGGCCTCTACCGTCGCCAGCGCCGCACCGGCCGCACCCGCTGGGACAAGACGCGGCATCGCTATCCCGGCCCGCAGGCGCCGCGGTGAAGCGCCTGCCGCCTCCCTTGCGCTTCCTCGTCGGCGTCTGCGCCGGCTGGACCTGCGCCCGCGCCGCGCTCCTGTGGGTGGCGGCCGCCGGCACGACCCTTTCCCTCCCGGCGCCGCGCCCCCTCGCGCGCGCCGGGCCGGCTGCAGCGGCCATGGGGCTAACCCCCCTCCAGGCGCCTCGTGCCGCTGCAGCCGCGTCCCTTGCCGGAGCGCCCGCCTCGCGTTGGGGCGATGAGCCGGCCTTCCGGGGCCGACGCGCGCGGCCTCCGCCCGGCGCGCCGCCAATGCCGTCCCAGTTTCCGGTCGCGTTCGGAGAGGTCGCATCAATCCGCGTCGAACCGGAGCTTCGCGCCGCCGGGGCCGTCCGAGCGGTAGAGCCGGTCCGCGCCCTGCCCCCGGACCTGGCGCCGGCGCTTCACCCAGGAGGCCCGCGCCGCTGGAGCCTGTCCGCCTGGGCCTTCCTCCGTCGCGGCGGCGCGGACGCGCTGGCTCCCGGCGGGATGCTCGGCGGGAGCCAGAGCGGCGTGCGCGGGACCTACCGGGTCGCCGGCGGGGCGGCGCCGCTCGCACTCAGCCTGCGGCTGACGGTGCCGGTCGATCGCCCACGCGGCGCCGAGGCGGCCGCCGGCCTCGACTGGAAGCCGTTGCGCGCGCTCGCCGTACACGTGCTGGTCGAGCGGCGGCAGCGGCTGGGGCCCGAGGGGCGTTCCGCGTTCGGCACCACAGTCTATGGCGGCGGCGAGACACGGATCGGGCCCTTGCGGATCGACGGTTATGCGCAGGCCGGCATGGTCGGCCTCAAGCGCCGCGACCTTTTCGCCGACGGCGGGGTGCGTGCCGCTGTTCCCGTCGGGCGCCTCCGCTTCGGTGCCGGCGCCTGGGCGGCGGCCCAGCCGGGCGTCGCGCGCGTCGACCTCGGCCCGCACGCGGCGCTGCGGCTCGCGCCGCTGAACGCGGCCCTCTCGGCGGATTGGCGCTTCCGTATTGCCGGCAATGCGCGGCCCGGATCCGGACCGGCCGTGACGCTGGCCGCGGACTTCTAGGCGGCGAGCGGGAAGCGCAGCAGCCGGTCCGCGACCGGGACGAGCGCCTCGGCGCCGGGGCCGACGGCGCGGACGATCTCCGGATGGCCGGCGTCGAGGCCGCCGGTCAGCGCGCCGAAGGCCGGCAGGATCAGCTTGCGACCGGTGGCGACGAAGCAGCGGCGCGAGACCAGGCGGCCGCGCCGGGTGATGCGCAGCTTCGGGTGGAAATGCCCGGACAGCTCCGGCCGCGGCTCGGCGGGATCGGCCTCGTGCCGGAGGAGGAGGCCGTCGACCTCCGCCTCGGCGGCGACGGCGCCGCCGCAATGGTCGGCGATGCCCGCATCGTGGTTGCCCGCGATCCACGTCCAGCGCGTCGCGGCGGTGAGGGCGGTGAGCAGCGCCCGCGCGCGCTCGGGCAGCCGGTCGCAGCCGAAGCGGTCGTGGAAGCTGTCGCCCAGGCACCAGATCTCCTCGGCGCCCGTGGCGGCGACGAGGGCGGTGAGGTCGGTGAGGGTGGCGATGGAATCGTAAGGGGGAAGCATCTGGCCGAGGCGGGCGAACCAGCTCGCTTTCTCGAGATGCAGGTCGGCGAGGAGCAAGGCGCGGCGCGACGGCCAGAACAGCGCGCCCTGCGGCAGCGCCGCAAGCTCGTGGCCACAGAACGTAAAGCGAACCATCGCGCCGCTATAGCCGGACGCGCCGGCAGTTCAAGCGCTCAGCGGATCAGCGCCTGGACGAGGGCGGCGGCGCGGTCGTCGCCGGCGGAGCGGTGGTGGAGGAGGCTGGGGTTGCCGGCCACGAACAGCAAGGCGCCGGCGAGGAACCCCTCGGCGACGAGCGCGACCGGACTGCGAAGCTTGGTCAACATGAACGCACCCACGGGCCCGCGGCCCGCCTCCCTCAAATCTGTGCGGTGATCGCCGCGCCGGCTCCGCCGGGCGATCCCAGGCGAGGCATGGAGCGGCAAGTCTTAACCGGAGATAAGCGGAGAGTCCGTTCGGACAATGGCGCAGGGCGGTAGCGCGGCGAGCGGTTCGTCTTTCGCGGCCAGCCGTTGGCGAGCCTCGCCGCTCAGCGGGTGAGCTCGGCGAGCAGCGCCGTCGCCTGCGCGTCGTTGCCGGTGCCTTTGGAGCCGACCACGGTCGGGTCGGCCGCGACGAACAGGAGCGCGGCGGCGAGGAAGCCCTGCGCCACCAGCGCGAAGGGGTGGGAAAATCTGCTCGGCCGTCTCACTGCTTCACCGCTCGCGTCGTGGTTCGAAGGGGGAGCGCTTAGCGGCGGCGTCCGCGGCGGTCTCTCGGCAGTCTCGGCAAAAATGGGGACAGTTACGTAACTGTCCCCACTTTGCGGACCGGTCAGGCCTCGACGGCCTCGCTTTCGGCGGGGACGTCGGCCCTGGGGCCGGTGTCCGCGTCGAGCGTCCGGCGCTCGCCGCCGTTGATCTCGATCTTGCGCGGCTTCATCGCGTCGGGGATCTCGCGGACCAGCTCGATCGAGAGCAGGCCGTCCTTCATGTCGGCATTCTCGACCCGCACGAAATCGGCGAGCTCGAAGCGCCGTTCGAAGGCGCGGGTGGCGATGCCCATGTGGACGTAATTGCCGTCCCGGTTGCGGCTCTCCGCCTTGCGGCCGGTGATGGTGAGCAGGTTCTGCCGCGCCGTGATGTCGATGTCGCCGGGCGCGAAGCCGGCCACCGCCAGCGTGATGCGGTAGCGGTCGTCGCTCAGCTTCTCGATGTCGTAGGGCGGGTAATTGTCCGACTGCTCCCGGTTCGCGTTCTCGAGGAACTCGAACAGGCGGTCGAAGCCGATGGTGGAGCGGCGGTAGGGGGTAAAATCGAAGCTTCTCATGATCCAAGGTCCTCTCTTGTGAGCAACATGGCCACGAGGGGACCGGCACGAGGCCCGGAGCCCCTCGCTGGAACGAGCCGGGCACCGAAGTCGCCCGACGGCGGGAATCTAGGAGCGGGAAAGCGCCGTTCAAGAGGCCATGCGGCTAGCCCGCGCGCCGCGCATTCTCTTCCACCGCGGCGGCGAGATCGGCGAGCGAGAAGGGCTTGCGCAGCACCGGTACGTCGGGGCCGAGCGCGGCTTCGAGCTGCTCGCTCTCGGCATAGCCAGTGACGAAGACGATGGGCAGGCCGGGCGCCATCTCCCGCGCCGCCCGCGCCACCTCGGCGCCGTGCATCCCGGGCATCGCATAGTCGATGAGGGCGAGGTCGGGGCGGCCCTCGCGCAGCCGCGCGAGCCCTTCCTCGCCGCTCTCCGCCGCCATGACGTCATGGCCCAGGCCTTCGAGGGAGGCGATGAGGAAGGCGCGGACCTCGTCGTCGTCGTCGATGACGAGCACCTTGGCGCTGACCGCCCGCGCGGCACCGGCCGCCGCCGCCGCCGGGCCCTCGCCCTCGCCCGCCGCCGCCGCGTCCGTCGCCGGGATGAGAATGTCGACTTGCGTCCCCCTCCCCGGCGTGCTGGCGATGCGCAGCGTGCCGCCGGACTGCTGGGCGATGCCGTAGACCTGGGCGAGTCCCAGGCCGGTGCCCTTGCCGAGCGGCTTGGTCGAGAAAAAGGGCTCGGTCGCGCGCGCGGCGACCTCCGCCGGCATGCCCTCGCCGGTGTCGGCGACCCGGATGCGCACGAAGGTGCCGGCGCGGTGGTCCGCCTCCTCCGGCAGGGTGAGCCGCGCGGTCGAGATGGCGAGCGTGCCGCCGCCCGGCATCGCGTCGCGGGCGTTGATCGCGAGGTTGAGGATCGCATTCTCGAGCTGGTTCGCGTCGCACAGGCCGCAGCCCGCCTCCGGCTCGAGCGCCGTCTCGATGGTGACGGCCCGCCCGATCGTGTGGCGCAGCAGCGTCTGCATCTTGTCGATCAGCGCGTTGACGTCGACCGGCGCCATGCTGATCCGCTGGATGCGCGAGAAAGCGAGGAGCTGGCCGGTGAGCTTCGCCCCGCGCCGCGCCGATTCGAGCGCCGTATCGGCGACGCGCTTCATGCGCGGATCCTCCGCCCGCGCGGCGAGCAGCTCCAGCCCGCCCATGATCGGCGTCAGCAGATTGTTGAAATCGTGGGCGATGCCGCCGGTGAGCTGGCCCACCGCCTCCATCTTCTGGGCCTGGCGCAGCGCCTCCTCGGCGCGGATCCGCTCGCCGACCTCGGCCTGCAATCGGTCGAGGGCGGCGCTCAAATCGGCGGTGCGCTCGCCGACCCGGCGCTCCAGCGTCTCGTTCGCCTCCCGCAAGGTCACCTCGGCTTCCTTGAGCGCGGTGACGTCGTGGGCGACGCCGATGAAGCCGACATGCTCGCCTTGCGGCCCGAAGCGCGGCTGGGAGATGGACCGGATCCAGCGCCAGCCGCCGTCGCCGCTGCGATAGCGGCCGACCAGCTCGAACGGCTTGAGCGAGGCCTCGCCGGCGAGCGATTCGGCGAGGATGCGCGGCGCGTCTTCGGGGTGGATGACGGTCCGCCAGTCGAACCGCACCGCCTCGTCGTAGCTGATGCCCAGGAACTCGACATAGGCGCGGTTGACGAAGCTGCGGGCGCGGTCGAGCCGAGTCACCCACATCGGCACGGGCGCCGAATCGGCGATGAGGCGGAAGCGCTCCTCGCTCTCGCGCACCGCCAGCTCGGCGCGGTGCCGCTCGGTGACGTCGGTGCCCTCAACGAAGATGCCGCCGGCGCTGCCGTCCGGCTCCAACATCGGCTGGAAGACGAAGTCGACCTGCCGCTGCTCGACGGCGGCGCCGGGCTCGCGCTGCAGGCCGATCGTCATCGAGCGGCCGGAAAAGGCCTCGCCGCTGCGATAGACCTGGTCGAGCAGCTCGAAGAAGCCCTGGCCCTCGACCTCCGGCAGCGCCTCGCGCACCGGACGGCCGAGGATGTCGCGATGGCCGACGAGCTGGAGATAGGCGGCGTTGGCGAGCTCGATGACGTGGTCGGGGCCGCGCAGCACGGCCATGAAGCCGGGCGCATGGTCGAACAGCTGGCGCAGCCGCTCCGCCTCGCTCACCCGCCGCCGCTCGGCAAGCACGGTCGCCGTCGTCTCGGTGCACACGCAGAACATGCCCTCGGCCTCGCCCGAATCGCCGCGCAGCGGGCCGTAGGAGAAGGTGAACCAGGTCTGCTCCTCATAGCCCTTGCGGGTCATGACGAGGGGCAGGTTCTCGAAATAGGTGGCTTCGCCGGCGACTGCGCGGCGGGCGAGCGGCCCGACCTCGTCCCAGATGTCGGCCCAGATATCCTCGAACGCATGGCCGAGCGCGGCCGGATGCTTGCCGCCGAGGATCTCGGCATAGGCGTCGTTGTAGAGGAAGCGCAGCTCCGGACCCCAGGCGATGAACATCGGGAATTTGGTGCTGAGCAGCATGCCGACGGCGGTCTTCAGCGCCGGCGGCCACGCCTCCGGGCGGCCGAGCGGCGACTTCGCCCAATCGAAGGCGCGGATGCGCGCGCCCATCTCCCCGCCGTCGCGCAGGAAGGCCAGGCGGTCTCGCTCGATCATGGCGTCAGGCGGCGGCATCGCAGTCGAGATCGGTTTCCCATGCGGCCCCCGCCGGCGGCGCGGAGACTAGCGGCGCGGATGCCGATCGGAAAGACCGCATTGTTGTCAGGCCGCCGCGGCGGGATTAGCCTTGAAGCGAAGGAGAGGCGCCGATGTTCACCGACATGCGCGAAGGGACGCTCGCCGACTGGGCGCACATCGCCGCCGAGCACGGCAAGCACCAGAAGAGCGCGGCGGCGCGCCAGATCATGGATGCCTTGGCGCGGCTGGAGGCGATCGAGGTCGGCTTCGCGGCGAACCAGCTCACCCACTCGCTGATGGCCGGCACCCTCGCCCGCCGCGCCGGCGCCCGCGACGAGGAGGTGGTCGCGGCGCTCTGCCACGATCTCGGCAAGCTCTTCTCGATCCCCAACCACGGCGCCATCGCCGCCGAGATGCTCAAGCCCTACGTCTCGGAGGATATCTACCACGCCGTCTACTGGCACCAGGAGTTCCAGGGCCGCTATTATTTCGAGCACCTGGGCAAGGACCCGGAGGGGCGCAGGCGGTTCGAGGGCGAGAGCTGGTATGCCTTCGCCGAACGCCTCGTCGACGAATGGGACGCGCCCGCCTTCGATCCCGCCTTCGACGTCGATCCGCTCGAGAGCTTCGAGCCCGAGGTGACGCGCGTCTTCGCCAACCCGCGCGCGATGATCTGAAGGGGACAGTTACCGGAGGGAGGGGACAGTTACCGGCCCCAAGAGCCGGCGAGAACCTGCCGCGCGGTGAGGCCGGTAACTGTCCCAACACTCCAACACTGTCCCCACACCGTCCCCACACGGAACCGCCCGCTCCGGCGCCGGTTCTGCGCCGCATGGCGATCGAACCCGTACGCTGGCCCGCCGCAGCCCAATGGCGCGCGGTGCTCACCCGCACCTGGAAGGAGGCGGGGGACGACAATGTCGGCTTCCTCGCCGCCGGCATCGCCTTCTACGCCTTCCTCGCCTTCGTGCCCCTGCTCGCTTCAGTGGTGCTGGTCTACGGCCTCGCCGCCGACCCGCACACGGTCGCCGAGCATATCGGCAAGCTGTTCGCCACCCTGCCGCGCGACGCGGCGGCCCTGATCGCCGACCAGCTCAAGAGCCTGACCTCAAGCCCCAAGTCCGCCAAGGGGATCAGCCTCGCCGTCGCCATCGCCTTCGCCCTCTACGGCGCCAGCAAGGGCGCGGGCGGCGTCGTGACGGCACTCAACATCGCCTATGAGCTGAAGGAGGATCGCGGCTTCGTGAAGACGACGCTGCTGACCCTGGCGATGACCGTCGGCGGGCTTCTTGTCATCCTGCTGGCCGTCGGCGCCATTTCGGTCAGCGCGCTCGTCGAGCACCTCCTCCCCTTCTCCTCGCCGGTCGTCCACTTCCTCGTCCAGGCGCTCGCCTGGGCGGTGGCGGTGGCGGCGGTCGCGATCGGCCTCGCCGCCGTCTACCGCTTCGCCCCCAACCGCCCGGAGGCGCCGTGGGTGTGGGTGAGCCCCGGCTCCGCCGCCGCGACCCTGCTGTGGCTCGTCGGGACGGCGGGCTTCGGCCTCTACGTCAGCCACTTCGGCAGCTACAACAAGACCTACGGCTCGCTCGGCGGAGTCGTCGTCTTCCTGACCTGGCTCTACCTGACCGGCTACATCGTCCTGATGGGCGGCGAGCTGAATTCCGAGCTCGAGAAGGAGCAGGCGGCGGAGGCGGCGGGCAAAGCGCGGAGCCCGGTGGCGGAGGTGCAGGCGGCGGCCGCTTCGGCCGTCCCGACCGGCGCGAGCGGTGCCTCCCCGGCTACCGAGCCCGCCCGACCGGCCCGGGCCACACCCGCGCCGCCTCCTTCCAAGGCCCCGCTCGCCGGCCTCGCCCTCGTCGCCGCCGCGCTCGGCATCCGCACCTGGCGCCGCCGGCGCCGGGCCGTGTCGGGTGAGCATTACGGGCCGGACCGCATCGCGCCGGCCGCTTCGCGCGCCTGACGCCGCCCTGGGCCCGGCCTTGCGGGCCGGAGCCGGGCCGTTGCCGGGCAAGTGCCGTGCCGCTGCCGGACTGCCGCCGGGTCGCTGCCGTGCGCGTGCCGGCTGCCCGCCGGACCGCGGGGGCGCGGGCCTTGGCTCGCCGCGGGACGCTCCCAAGGCCGCCGCCGAAGCCGCGGAAGTTTCGAACTTTCGTGAAAAATAAAAAACCGTCCGACCCGCCGCGTCGCCGAATCGCTCCTGTCGACCCGCCCATCCGCCACGAACCATTCGCGAACATAGGCTGTCGTATCACACGCGCGGGGGTGTAGGAAAATCGGCGCCAGAGCGGTTTCCTCAGTCCCGCCCTGTCGTCGGCGGTGCCCTAGGCCATGCTTTCGCGGCCGATGATGGTGACGACGGGGGTGCGGCCCCTACCGCCCCTTCACGATCCCCGTCGGCACCCTTGCCGGGCGCGGTTCGCCGGGCTCTACCCAGGGAAGCTCGTCGAAGGGCGGGAGGTAGCCGCGCGAGCGGTAGAGGCGTTCGCCGATGTCGAAGGCGATGCTGCGGTCGTTGACGAAGGCGGTGTGGCCGCTCGCGTCTGCGCCTCGGCTTCGATACTGACCGGTTCCGTCCATCGCCTTGGCCTCCCGTTGCACGCGGAGACGCCGGTGCGGCAGCGGCCGGCTGGGGCGCCGGGCATCCGGCGCGCCCCGCGAAGGAGACACCCTGCCGGCAAGGACCAAGATGGGGATCGGGCGCTCCGATTACGAGGGAGGGCGCGTCGGCGAGAGGTGCCCGCCTCGCGCCCGCGCGCCGCGATCGGCCGCCCTCCCCATGGCGATCCCCGGCACCCTCTCCGCCTTCTCCGCCGCGATCAGCAGCCGCTCAGCGCCCGGATCGAGCGGATGAGGCTTTGCCCCCCGCGGCTGGCGAGGGTGACGATGGCGGTGCCGGTGCAGTGGGAGCGGCCGGTCGAGTAACGGTAGCCGACCCGGTAGGCGCCGGGGCCGACGGGGGCGATGGCGGTGACGCGCAGCGGTCCGGGGAGGCGGCCGTAGAAATGCGTGATCGCGTCCGGCGAGAAGGCGCGGCTGGAGCGCTTCTCGGGGACGACATGGGCGGAGGCGGCGCCGCCATTGCCGGCGCCGAGGGCGGCGTAGAAGGCGCGCACCGTCGCCCCGCCGGTTCCGGCCGCGGAGGACGCGGGCGCCGGCTCGGCCGGTTGCGGGGCGCCGGACTCGCGCGGCGGCGCGGCCGGTCGCTGCCGGGCAGGCGGCGGCGCGGGACTTTGCCTCGCGGCCGGCGGCGCGCGGGGCGGTTCGGCGGCCGGCGCGGGGGCCTGCGGCTCGGCGGAGGCGAGCTCGGTGGGCTTGGGCGCGCCTGCTCCCCCTTGCCATTCGTCGACCGCCGGCGGAGGCCGATAGGCGACGCCGGCGAGGTTGAACGCGGCGAGCCTGGCGACGATCGGCTCGCCGCCCTTCAGCTGGTAGACGAAGCCGCTGCCGTCGGCGGCGGCCTGCGCGGTATAGTCGATGTCCGCCTGCAGGCGGCGCTCGCCGGCCAGCCCCCGCTCCGCGCCGGGCGGCACTTCGAGGATGAAGCGGCCGGTGCAGCGGGTGAGGTCGAGGGCGGCGTCGCGGCCCTTGACGAGCGGCTCCTCCATCCGCGCCGTCGAATAGTCGGCCAGCGTATCGAGGTTGGCGCGGTCGCCGCCGCGCCGGCCGATCGCCTCGTCGAACAGCGCGTTCTTGAGGCGGTCGTAGGCGGTGGCGGAGGCGCAGGCGGCCTTGTCCCGCTTCGCTTCCGCGGCGACCCTGGCGGTCTGGGCCGGATCGTTCTGCTTGATCTTGCCGCATCCGGCCAGGCCCGAGGCCAGCGCCAGTGCGATGCCGCCCGCGGCGGGCAGTCTCGTCGCCGCTCCCATGCTCGATGCGTCCTTTGCCGTTGCCGGCCCGTAAGGGCCCCGGTCGCCAACGCACGAGAGGGACAATCTATCAATCCCGCCGCATCGCCACTTCCGCCAGGCTCTCCGCCTCGATCAGCAACTGGTCGTCGGCCGTACCCTGGGCCATGCGCTCGCGGCCGATGATGGTGAGGACCGGCACCGCCATCGGCGAGACGCGGTCGAGCGTCACGTGGAGCATCGTCGCCTGCGCCCGGTCGAGCAGCCGCGCCAGCCGGCCGACGTCCGTCATCTTCTCGCGCGCGTCGGCCCATGCGGCCTTCAGCAGCAGATGGTCCGGCTCGTAGCGGCGCAGCACGTCGTAGATGAGGTCGGTCGAGAAGGTGACTTGCTTGCCGGTCTTGCGCTTGCCGGGATGCGCGCGCTCGACGAGGCCGCCGATCACCGCCACTTCGCGGAAGGCGCGCTTCAACAGGTGCGAGCCCTCGACCCACTCGACGAACTCCTTTTCCAATATGTCGGCCGAGAAGAGCGCGGCGGGGTCGGCGATCGGCTCGAGGCCGTAGCAGGCGAGGGCGTAATCGTTGGCGACGAAGCCCAAAGGCTTGAGCCCCGCCGCCTCCATCCGCCGGGTGATCAGCATGCCGAGCGACTGGTGGGCGTTCCAGCCTTCGAAGCTGTAGGCGATCATGTAGTGGACGCCCTCGTGCGGGAAGGTCTCGACGAGCAGCTGGTCGGGCGCCGGGATGGCGGAGCGATATTCCTGCGTGGCCAGCCATTCGCGCACCGGATCGGGGAAGCGCCGCCACTGGCTGCGATCGTCAAGGAAGGCGCGGACGCGGTCGGCGAGGTTGGTGCTGATCGCGATCCGCGCGCCCATATAGGTGGGGATGCGGGCCGACTTGGAGGTCGCGTGGACGATGAGGTCGACGCCGTCGATCCGCTCGACCTCGAGCACCAGGCCGGAGAAATAGAATGTGTCGCCGGGGCTCAACGTCTCGGCGAAATTGTCCTCGACCGTGCCGAGGCGGCGGCCGTTGCGGAAGCGGACGAAGTAGAGCGGCGTGTCGACGATGATGCCGGCGTTCATCCGGTGTTGCTGGATGAAGCGCGGGTGGGCGACCCGCCAGGTGGCGCCGCCGTCGGCATCTTCCTCGCGGACGATGCGGCGGAAGCGGTCGTAGGCGCGCAGCGCGTAGCCGCCGCTCTCGATGAAGGAGAGGACGGCGCGGAAGGTCTCCTCGTGCAGGCCGGCATAGGGGGCGGCGGAGCGGACCTCGTCGAGCAGTTCCTCCTCGCCGAACGGCGCGGCGCAGGCGACGGCCATGATGTGCTGGGCGAGGACGTCGAGCGTGCCGGGGCGGAAGAACTCCGCGTCGAGCGCGCCTTCCCCGATCGCGTCGAGCGCGGCGCGGGCTTCCAGATATTCGAAGCGGTTTCCGGGCACGATGATCGCCTGCGACGGCTCGTCGAGGCGGTGGTTGGCCCGGCCGATCCGCTGCATGAGGCGCGACGAGCCCTTGGGCGCGCCCATCTGGATGACGAGGTCGACGTCGCCCCAGTCGACGCCGAGGTCGAGGCTGGCGGTGCAGACCAGGGCCCTCAGGCGCCCGTCGGCGACCGCATTCTCGACCTTGCGGCGCGCCTCCAGGGCGAGCGAGCCGTGGTGGATGCCGATCGGCAGGTGCGCCTCGTTCACCGCCCACAGGTCCTGGAAGATCAGTTCGGCGAGGCTGCGCGTGTTGCAGAAGATGAGCGTGGTCCTGTGGCCCTCGATCTCCCGCATGACGCTCGTCGCCGCCCAGCGGCCGCTATGGCCCGCCCAGGGGATCTTGTCCTCCGCCGGCAGCATGATGGCGAGCTCGGCCGGCGCCCCGGGATCGCCCTCGACCAGCTCCACCGTCTCGGCGTCGCCATGCGGTGCGAGCCAGCCCTGGAAGGCTTCGGGGTCGGAGACGGTGGCGGAGAGGCCGACCCGCCGCAGGCCCGGCGCGATGCGCTGCAGGCGGGCGAGGGCCAGGCTCAGGAGGTCGCCGCGCTTGCCGGTCGCGAAGGCGTGGATCTCGTCGACCACGACGGTCGAGAGGTTGGCGAACAGCAGGAAGCTGTCTTCGTGGCTGAGCAGGAGGCTGAGCGATTCGGGCGTGGTGAGCAGGATCTGGGGCGGTCGCACCCGCTGCCTCGCCTTGCGGTCGGCGGGCGTGTCGCCGGTGCGGGTCTCGACGCGGATCGGCAGCCCCATCTCCTCGATCGGCGCGAGGAGGTTGCGGCGGACGTCGACGGCGAGCGCCTTCAACGGCGAGATGTAGAGCGTGTGGAGCCCCTCGGTCGGGCTTTCCGCGAGCTCGGAGATGCTGGGGAGGAAGCCGGCGAGCGTCTTGCCGGCCCCGGTCGGCGCGACGAGCAAAGCGTTGCGGCCGGCGCGGGCGGCGGCGAGCATCTCGAGCTGGTGCCGGCGCGGCGCCCAGCCCTTGGCGGCGAACCAGCCTGAGATTGCGGAGGGGAGTGCAGTGTCCGTCATCCCGGAAAGGGTACCCATCCAAGTACCACTTTGATGGGAGCCCGTGATCCCGGATCCATGAACACCCGCCTTCGCGGATCCGCGCATTCCGTGTTCATGGGTCCTGACTTTCGTCAGGATGACGCGGGGTGCAAGAGCTTAGGCCGGATCATCGTCCCCGCTCTGGCGCACCTCCTCCGCCTCGTCATAGACCCGCCGCGTGCCGCGCTCGCTGCGGTCGACGTCCTTTTTCGAGCTGCGGTTGCGGAGCACCGCCCAGGCCAGAACCGCCACCAGCAGCAGCCCGCCGACGATCGTTTGAAGCCCCCAGCCTGCGCCGCCCATGTCCATGCTTCGGCTCCTTCTTTGCCCGGCAGCGCGCTTGACGCCGCAGGGCGCGTTCACGCGTATAGCTCCCGATGGCCCGCCTCGGTTCCTGGATCGAGCCTTTCCCGGAAGGCATTTACGTCAAGCCCGCCGACGCGTGGGTGGATCCGTCGCAGCCCAAGCCGCGCGCGCTCGTCACCCACGGCCATGCCGACCATGCCCGCGGCGGGCATTCGCAGCTGTGGGCGACTCCCGAGACGCTCGCGATCATGGAATGCCGCTACGGGCCGCAGCCCGGCGGCTGCGCCGTCCAATATGGCGAGGTGGTCCGCCTCGGCGACGTCGACGTCAGCTTCGTCCCCGCCGGCCATGTCCTGGGCTCGGCGCAGATCGTGCTGGAGCATGGCGGCGAGCGGATAGTCGTCTCAGGCGACTATAAGCGCCGCGAGGACCCGACATGCCTCCCGTTCGAGCCGGTGCCCTGCGACATCTTCGTCACCGAGGCGACCTTCGGCCTGCCCGTCTTCCGCCACCCCGACACGCGCGGCGAGATCGACCGCCTGCTCGGGCGCCTGCACGAAAATCCGGAACGCTGCGTGCTGGTCGGCGCCTATGCGCTCGGCAAGGCGCAGCGGCTGATGGCGGAGCTCAGGCGCCGCGGCTACGAAGAGGCGATCTACATCCACGGCGCGCTCCAGCGCCTCTGCGACCTCTACCGCGAGCTCGGCGTCGACCTCGGCGACATCCGCCCCGCCACCGGCGCCTCCAAGGAGGAGCTCAAGGGCCGCATCGTGGTGGCGCCGCCGGGGGCGCTCAACGACCGCTGGTCGCGGCGGCTGCCCGATCCGATTACCGCCATGGCGTCAGGCTGGATGCGCATCCGCCAGCGCGCCCGCCAGCGCAACGTCGAGCTGCCGCTCGTCGTCTCCGACCATGCCGACTGGGACGAGCTGACCGAGACGATCCAGGAGCTCAAGCCCCGCGAGGTCTGGATCACCCACGGCCGCGAGGACGCGCTGATGCACTGGTGCATGACCCGCCAGATCAAGGCGCGGGAGCTGAACTTGGTTGGGCGGGAGGATGAGGACGATTAGGGGCCGGCCCGCACCCCGAGCACGCCTGAGATGTAGTTGACCGGCGCGTGGTCGGCGAGCGCCCGCAGCGGCACGTTGCCCTTGCGGCCGAAGCAGCGGGCGACATAGGCGCCGCGGCCGGCCCATTTGTCCCGGTTCCTTGCCAGGAGGCCCGGCGGCTCCGGCAGGACCCGGCCGGCGCGATCGATATAGCATTCGGTGCCGACGTGGCCGTAGCCGATCGCCGGCGGCACCGTGGCGACCACGTCGCAGCAGTCGACGTAGCGGCGCACCGTCCGGCCGGCGAGGACGGCGCGAAAGGCGGCGTCGCCGACCCGCGGAGAGCCGAAGGTGATGAGGGTCGCGCCCGCAAGGCGCGCCGCGCTGATCGTGGCCATCCCCGCGCCGAGGCTGTGGCCGGTGACGACGAGCGGACCCCGCGGCCCGCGCGCGAGCCACGCATCGACGGCGGCGGCAAGGGCCTGCTCCGCGCGCAGGAAGCCGTTGTGGACACGTCCGGGGCCGCTCCATCGGCTGCCCCAGAAGCGCAGGTCGGAGACGAGGTCCTTGAGCCGGTCCGCCTGGGTGCCGCGATAGGCGAGGAAGCGGGTCCCGTCCGAGGCGAGGGTGCCGAACCCCTGCGCGTCCAGCTCCGGGTCGTGAAAGGGTGCGGCGGGACCGAAGCCGCCGAGCGCGAGCGCGGCGTCGAGCCGCGCGCCGTCCCCATCCTCGTGACGGATATAGGCGAGCCGGGAAAGCTCCGCGCAGGTCGCGTCGAGCGTCCATTTCAGGTCGGAGCCGAACAAGGGCGGCGCCGCCTCCGGATGGAACAGCGCCTGTGCCGTCGGATCGTATCGCATGGATGTGCCCCCCGCGGCCATCATGCGCGCCTCGGCCCGAAAAGGCCAACGGCCTCGCGCAAGGGGCGGGTTCAGGTGTCAGGTACGCGTACCTGACACCTGCTGCATGACGTCAGCGCAGCAGGTCGGCGACCGAGGCGGTGACGATGGCGGCGGCGGCGAGGATCCCCCAGCGGACGATGCGCTCGGCGGCAAAATTGCCGGTGCGGGTGAGGATGAGGGCGCTCGATGGCATGATGATCATGAAGAGGCCGACTGAGAGCAGCGCCCCGGCCTCCCAGCCGATCAGGGCGAAGCCGGCGACGGCGAGCGCGGCCCAGAGGATGCAGAAGAGCAGGGCCTCCGGGTAGAGCTTGGGCATTTCAGTGCGCCGCCTGCGGGCCGCGGACGATGCCGGATTTCGCCAGCTGCGCGTCGATCTGCGCGAGCAGGCGCTCGACGGCGGCTTCGTCCTTGCCCTCGGCGCGGGCGACGAGGACGTCCTGGGTGTTGGAGGCGCGCAGCAGCCACCAGCCGTCGGGCGTGTTGACGCGGGCGCCGTCGGTGCGGTCGACCGTCGCGCCTTCCTTCTCGAGCCGGTCGAGAACCTCGTCGACCACCGCGAACTTGCGGCTCTCGTCGACCTGGAAGCGCATCTCCGGCGTGTTGACCATCGCCGGCATCGCGTCCTTGAGACGGGTGAGCGAGCCGCCGAGCGCGCCGACCGCCTCGATCAGGCGCAGGCCGGCATAGATGCCGTCGTCGAAGCCGTACCAGCGGTGGGCGAAGAAGACGTGGCCCGACATTTCGCCGGCGAGCGGCGCGCCGGTCTCCTTCATCTTCGACTTGATCAGGCTGTGGCCGGTCTTCCACATGACCGGTTTGCCGCCGAGCTCCGCGACCCGGTCGAACAGGGCCTGGCTCGCCTTGACGTCGGCGATGATCGTCGAGCCGGGCAGCGCCTCCAGCACCGGCTCGGCGAGGATCGAAAGAAGCTGGTCGCCCCAGATCACCCGGCCCTCGCCGTCGACCGCGCCGATGCGGTCGGCGTCGCCGTCCAGCGCGATGCCGAAGTCGAGGCCGTTGTCGCGGACCAGCCGCTTGAGGTCCTCGAGGTTCGCCTCGACCGTGGGATCGGGATGGTGGTTGGGAAAGCGGCCGTCGACCTCGGTGTAGAGCGTGTGGTGCTCGCCCGGCAGGCGCTTCACCAGCCGCTCGACCACCGGTCCGCCCGCGCCGTTGCCGGCGTCCCAACCGATGCGGAAGGCGGGGCCGGAAAAATCCTGGAGCAGCCGCTCGACATAGCGGTCCATCGCCGGGTCGTCGGCGACCGTCCCCTCGCCCTCCTCCCAGTCGCCGGCGGCGGAGACGCGGCCGAGCTCCTGGATGCGCTCGCCGAAGAAGGCGGTGTGCCGGAGCACCATCTTGAAGCCGTTATAATCGGCGGGATTGTGGCTGCCGGTGATCTGGATACCGCCGTCCACGCCGAACTCGGCCTCGGCATAATAGAGCATGGCGGTGGGCCCCAGGCCGATGCGCACGACGTCGCAGCCGCTCTTCCTCAGTCCCTCGACCAGCCGGGCCTCGAAGGCGGGGGAGCTCTCCCGGCCGTCGCGGCCGACGGCGACGCGCTTGCCGCCGGCGCGGCGGACGAAGGTGCCGAAGGTGCGGCCGACCGCTTCCGCGTCGTCCGGGCCCAGCGTCTCACCGACGACTCCCCTGATGTCGTACTCGCGCAAGGAAGTCGGGTGGAAACGGTGGCTCATCGGCTTCTCCAAATGGTGTGGGAATGAGGGTCAAGACGCCCGAGGCGGGCGGCGGTTCATTTCGGCGACGAGCGCGTCGCGCGCGGCGTTGACGCGGGTTGCGAGCTCGGCGGAGCCGCCGGCGTCGGGGTGGACGCGGGCGATGAGGCGGCGGTGGGCGTCGCGGATCTCGGCCAAAGTGGCGTCATGGCGCAGGCCCAGGAGCCGGCGCGCCTCATCGGCCGGCATCGGCGGCGGCGCGGCGGCGGCGCGCGGCTTCCTACGCCAGGCGGCCCAGAGCAGGCTCGCGGCCATCAGGGCGGCGCCCGGGAGGAGGTTGCCCTTCATCAGGAGCTCGAAGCCGAGCAGGAAGACAAGCGCGGCGACGATGTCGTCCTGGGTCAGCGACTTCAGGCGGCCGGTCCACCAGGCGAAGACGAGGCCCGCCGCGGCGAGCAGGACGAAAAGCCCCATCAGCCCGCGGCGGCGGCGCGCGGCGGGGCCGCCTCTCCGGGCTGCGGCAGCGCGAGGGCGGCGATCATCTCGCGCAGCTCCTGGCGCGCGGCGATGTGGCCGATGCCGACGTCGCCCATCTGGGCGAGGTCGAGCAGGGTGATGCCCTTGGGGAAGAGCTCGCGGTAGATGACGCGCTCGCCCAGGCCCGGGATGACGCGGAAGCCGACGCGCTTCGACAGCTCGTTCAGCGCGTCGCCGACGCGGCGCATGTTGCGCGCCTCGATATGCTGCATGCGGTTCCTCAGCACCACCCAGTCGACGGTGGCCCCGTGCGCCTTGGCGCGCTGGGTGCGGCTGTTCCACACCAGCTCCGCATAGAAGCTCGGGCGGCGGACGCGATAGGTCTCCGGGTCGACCTGGCCGATCAGGTCGAGGTCGACGAAGCTGTCGTTGATCGGGGTGACGAGCGTGTCGGCGCGCAGCATCGCCTTGCGGGCATCCGGATCGTCGCGCCCGGGGGTGTCGACGACGACGATGTCGGCGTCGGCGGCGAGGCGGTCGAGCGCGGCGTCGATCGTCTCGCTCTTGGCGGGGTCGAACGTGTCGTAGGCCGGCATGGGCAGGTCGACGCCGAGGCGTTTCACCGTTTCCTGGCGATTATCGAGATATCTTCCGAGAGTACGCTGCCGGGTGTCGAGATCCAAGGCGGCGACGCGGCGTCCCGCCGCCGTCAGCGCGACGGCCGCGTGAACGGCCGTGGTGGACTTTCCAGTGCCGCCTTTCTCGTTGGCGAACACAATGAAATGCGCCCCGGCCATGAAGCCCTTCCCGCTCTTGATTCTGCCCGCGCCGCCCCGCACAGGCGACGGCACGAGGCTCTATCGGAGGCGGGTGAAGGGTGCAAACGGTCCGTGACCTCGAGGGGCTCGGCGCGGCGCTGGCGGCGTTGCGCGCGGAGGGCGGCCGCCTCGCCTTCGTGCCGACCATGGGCGCGCTTCACGCCGGGCATATGGCGCTGGTCGCGGAAGCGCGGCGGCGGGCGGAGCATGTCGTCGCCTCGATCTTCGTCAATCCGACCCAGTTCGGCCCCAACGAGGACCTCGCGCGCTATCCTCGCCGCGAGGTGAGCGACGCGCAGATGCTCGAGGCCGAGGGCGTCGCCCTGCTGTGGGCGCCGGACGTCGCGGCGATGTACCCGAACGGACCGGAGATCGCCGTGCGCGCGGGCGCGGTCGGCGACACGCTCGACGGGGCCGCCCGGCCCGGCCATTTCGACGGCGTGGCGACCGTGGTCGCGCGGCTGTTCGAGCAGGTGCAGCCCGACGTCGCCTTGTTCGGCGAGAAGGATTACCAGCAGCTGCTCGTCGTGCGGCAGATGGTGCGCGACCTTCAGCTGCCGGTGGAGATCGTCGGCGTGCCGACCCAGCGCGACGCCGACGGCCTCGCCCTCTCCTCGCGCAACCTCTATCTGACCGAGGAGGAGCGGCGCGCCGCCCGGGCGCTGCCGCGCGCGCTCGGCGAGGCGGCACAGGCTATCGTCGAGGGTGAGAGCGTCGCCGCGGCGCTCGACACGGCGCGCGACAAGCTGGCCCGCGCCGGCTTCGATCCGGTCGATTATGTCGAGCTGCGCGACGCCGAGACGCTGGCGCCGCTCGGCGCGCTCGACCGCCCGGCGCGGCTGCTCGCGGCCGCGAGAATGGGCGCCACCCGGCTGATCGACAACCTGCCCGTAACGCCGGCCTGACCGGCTGCGCGCGCGGGGTGGCGGCCCCCGTTCCGGCCGTGTAACCAGTGCCGGGGGGATGAGTCGCATGCGCGCATCGCTGGCTTTGCTGTCTCTGTTCGCGTCGGGCGCCGCCGAGGCGCAGGCGGTCCGTCACATCGGGCCGGCCGAGGCGCCGATCGCCGCGGCGACCGACATCCCCGCCGGCGCCCGCACCGTCTACTTGAGCGGCAACGTGCCGGACGTCGCCGATCCGGCCGCGCCCGCGGGGAGCGTGGCGCGCTACGGCGACACGGCGGCGCAGACCCGCTCCATCCTCGCCAAGATCGAGAAGCAACTTGCCGGCCTCGGCCTCGGCCTCGGCGACGTGGTGATGATGCGCGTCTTCCTCGTTGCACCGCCAGGGCAGCCGCGGATGGACTTCGCCGGCATGATGAAGGCCTATTCGGAGAAATTCGGCACGCCAGCCCAGCCGAACAAGCCGGCGCGCTCGACCATGCAGGTCGCCGCGCTCGTCGACCCCGGCTGGCTGGTCGAGATCGAGGTTACCGCCGCCCGCAAATAGGAGAAGCCGCATGACGCAGACGCGCCGGGACGTCCTCACCAAGCTCGGCGCCCTCGGCGGCGCCTCGGCGGTATGGATGGCGATGGAGACGCTGGGCCTCGCCGCCGTGACGCCGGCCAAGGCCGCCAGCTTCGCGCTGCCGCCGGGCAGCGGGCAGGGGCGATCGGCGGTGATCCTCGGCGCGGGCATCGCCGGCCTGGTCTCCGCCTACGAGTTGCGCAAGGCGGGGTGGACCGTCACCGTTCTCGAGGCACGCGACCGGATCGGCGGGCGGGTGTGGACGGTCCGCGGCGGCGATCGCATCGTGCAGATGGGTCGGCCGGACCAGCGCGCCGAGTTCGCGGCCGGCAATTATCTCAACGCCGGCGCGGCGCGCATCCCCTCCACCCACCGCCTCATCCTCTCCTATGCCCGCCGGCTCGGCGTGCCGATGGAGGTGATGGTCAATTGCAACCGCGGCGCCGGATGGGATTTCGGGGGCAGAGTCGTGCGCGAGCGGCAGGCGGTGAACGACATGCGGGGGCGCATCTCCGAATTGCTCGCCAAGGCGATCGACAGCCGCGCACTCGACCAGGAGATGCCGAAGGACGAGCTTGCGACCCTTCGCCAGTTCCTCGCCGCCTACGGCGCGCTCGACGAGAAGGGCCGCTACGAGCCGGACGGCCGCTCCGGCTTCGCCGAGGAGCCGGGCGGCTACGCCCACGCGCCGGTGCCGGCAAAGGCGCTCGGCTTCGGAGAGCTGGTGCCGTCGCGCGCGGTCGTGCTCCCCTATCTGTTCGAGCAGATATCCGACATGCAGGCGCCGATGCTGCAGCCGGTCGGCGGAATGGACGGCATCGCCCGCGCCCTCTACCGCGAGGTGCGCCCCAGCGTCCGCCTCGGCCGCCCCGTCGTCTCGGTCCGCCGCGTCGGCGAGCGGGTCCGGGTGGTGCACGGCGCCGATCGGCACGCGATCGAGGCGGATTATTGCGTCTGCACCCTGCCGCTGCCGACCCTCGCCAAGGTCGACGCCGATTTCTCCCCCGCCAAGCAGGCGGCGATGAAGGACGTGCCGTACCTCCCCAGCGTCAAGGTCGGCTTCGAGGCGCCGCGCTTCTGGGAGACGGACGATTATCTCTACGGCGGCGTCGCCTGGACCGACCGCCTCAACGAGAACATCCTCTACCCGTCCGGCAATTTCCACGCGCCGACCGGCGTGCTGGTCGCCGCCTACGTCGCCGGCTGGACCAACCAGGACAATCCGAAGAAATTCGCCGACCTCACCCACGAGGAGCGGATCCGGATCAGCCGCGAATCGGTCGAAGCGCTCCATCCGGGCCGTTCGAGGCTGCTGACGAAGCCGGTGACGGTCGCCTGGGGGCTCACGCCCTGGTCCGAAGGCGTCGGCGCGGTCGGTCCCGAATGGGACGTCAAGCGCGGCGCGCGCTATGCCGAGCTGCTGCGGCCTGAAGGGCCGGTCGTGTTCGCGGGCGAGCACCTCTCCTATGTCGGCCTTTGGCAGGAGGGGGCGGCGCTTTCGGCGCATGAGGCGCTGCGCTTGCTCGCCTCGATGGCGGCGGGGCGGGCACCCGCCCACGCTTGACGGCCCCGCCGCCGCGTGCCTCTGTCACGGCGCCGTGGAATTCGCGCTGGACCCTTCGCTCGACGTCGACGCCGCGGCGCGCACCTATCGCGCGGGAGGCCACGTCCAGATCGCGCCGTTCCTGGCCGAGCCGTGCGCGCAGGCGCTGCGGGCGCATCTCGACGCCCGCGCGGACTGGCGGCGCGACCTGCGGCTGCCGGGGGGGCGCAGGTCCAGCTTCGCGCCGGACGAGCTCGCCGCGCTGAGCCCGGCGCAACGCCAGGCCCTGCGCGCCCTCGCCGCGCCGCGGGAGGCGAAGGGCTTCCGCTTCGCCTATGAAAGCATCGGCATCGTCGACCATGCCGGGCGCCGCGCCGAGCCGGGGACCCCGCTCGACGATTTCGCCGCCTTCCTTTCGGCCCCGGCGACCGTCGAGCTGCTGCGACGTATCGTCGGCGACCCGGCAATCGCCTTCGCCGACGCCTTCGCCAGCCGCTACGGCCCCGGCGACTTCCTCGCCATCCACGAGGACGTGCGCGAAGGCGTGGCGCGGATCGCCGCCTACACGTTCGGCCTGACGCCGGAATGGCGGCCGGAATGGGGCGGGCTCTTGCTGTTCCACGATGCGGCCGGCGACGTGGTGCGCGGGCTCGTCCCGCGGTGGAACGCGCTCAACCTCTTCGCCGTCCCGGCGGACCACAGCGTCAGCGAGGTGGCGAGCTTCGCGCCCGCGCCGCGGCTCTCGATCACCGGGTGGCTGCATCCCCCGCTCGGCTGAGCCGCGCGAAAGATGGTCACCGCCGCGTTAACCATTTGTTGGGGAAAGCGGCCGCATTCATCCTCCATCAAAGGTCCTCAACAGGGGCACGTAAAATGGGGAACAGCCTGAAATCCGCCGCTTTCCTGCTGGAAAGCTATCTGATGGACGCCGCCTCGGGCGACGCCAACGCGCTTTACGAGCTCGGCGTCGCCTACTCGACCGGCACGCACGGCATGGAGGTCGACCTCGTCGAGGCGCACAAATGGTTCAACCTCGCCGCCCTGAACGGCAGCGAGCTTGGCCAGATGTGCCGCGCCGAGATCGCCGAGGAGATGACCGCCCGCGAGATCGCCGAGGCCCAGCGCCAGGCCCGCTCCTGGCTCGCCGAGACGGGAATGCGCCGGGCGGCTTAGCCGGCGGATATCGTCCCGAGGGCGAACTCCTCTCGTCATGCTGAACTTGTTTCAGCATCCAGGCCGGAGACCCCGGAGCGAGCGGAGAACTGGACCCTGAAACAAGTTCAGGGTGACCGCTCCGGCGTCACTCAAGCGATCCTATTTCACTGCGGCCGATCCCCCGCCATTGGCCCCGCCGCCGGCAAGCCATTCTCGTACTTGCGGAACCAGGCAAGGATAGCCGCGGCCTTGGCGCCCGCTTGGCTCGGCCGCGCCGCGATGCCGCCGTGGCTGGCACCGGGCACCTTGACGAGGGCGGTGGGCACGCCGCGAATCTGGAGCGCCGTATAATATTGCTCCGCCTCGCTGACCGGGGTGCGGTAATCCTCCGAGCCGACGACGACGAGCGTCGGCGTCTTCACATTCCCCACCAGCGACAGCGGCGAGCGCGCCCAATAGCCCTGCGGATCCTCCCATGGATATTTGCCGAACCAGTAGCGCGAGAAGAAGCCGGGCGCGTCCGAAGTGAGCGCGAAGCTGGCCCAGTCGATCACCGGCTTCTGCGCGGCCGCCGCCTTGAAGCGGTCGGTCTTGCCGACGATCCAGGCGGTGAGGACGCCGCCGCCCGAACCGCCGGTGACGAACAGCTTGTTCGGATCGGCATAACCCTGCGCCACCGCCGCATCGACGGCGGCCATCAGGTCGTCATAGTCGCGGCCGGGATAGGCGTGGTGGATCTGGTTGGCGAAATCCTCGCCATAAGAGGTGGAGCCGCGCGGGTTGGTCGACAGCACCGCGAAGCCGGCGGCCGCATAAAGCTGGTCGTCGGTCGAGAACCACGGCCCGTAGGCGGAGAAGGGGCCGCCGTGGATTTCCAGGATCAGCGGCACGCGCTGTCCCTCGCGCCAGCCGGGCGGCAGCGTCAGCCACGCGTCGATCGGCCGCTGGTCGAAGGACGTGACCGCGATCTTCCTGACCGGCCCCAGCGCCTTGGTGTCGAGCAGGTCGGCGTTGAGATGGGTGAGGAGGCGAGTCGTCCCGGCCCGCGCGATCGCGACGTCCGGCGGCCGGTTCCAGGCGCCGACCGAGGCGGCGACGCTGCCGTCCTTCGCCACCGTGAAGCTGCCGCCCGTATAGGGGCGGTCGATGCCGGCGCCGGCGAGGTTCTCGGTGACCGTCCGGATCGCGCCGTCGAGCCCGACCCGCGCGACCTTGCGCACGCCATGATCGTCATAATCGACGAAGACCGACCGCCCGTCGGCGGCCCAGACCGGGCTTGAGACGCTGCGGTCGAGCGATCCGGTGAGGGTGCGGCGGTTCTTCCCGTCGCGGTCCATCACGTAGAGCCGGCTGTTCTGGTAGCCGAGCTGCTTGTCGTCGAAGCCGACGAAGGCGATCGACCGGCCGTCCGGCGACACCGCCGGCTCGGCGTCCGGCCCCTGCCGCGCCGTCAGCGCGGAGATCGTGCCGCTGGCGACGTCGAGGGCGTAGACTTCGCTGTTGACCGGGTTGCGCTCCCAGTCCGCATTGCGGTTGGCGGAGAAGACGATCGTCCGCCCGTCCGGCGTCCAGCTCAGCGGCCCGTTGTCGTTGACCGAGCCGAAGCTCAGCTGCCGCGGCGCGCCGCCGTCCGCGGCGACCAGGAAGATGTGGCTGAAGCCGGGCTTCAGATAGCCCTCCTCGTCGGTGCGGTAGGTGACCGCGCTGTGCACCTCGAGCGGCGGCGCCCATTGCGCGCCCTCCGGACGGTCCGGCAGCGACCCCAGGCGCAGCTCCTCGCCCGGCACGTGCATCACATAGGCGATCTGCCGCCCGTCGGGCGACCAGGCGACGTCCTCGGGCGTGGTGGGAAGGCCGGTGATGCGCACCGACTGCCCCGTCTCCATCCACTTGACGAAAAGCTGGGCGCCGCCGCCCTCGCCCGTCGAGATGTAGGCGAGCCTCTTGCCGTCCGGCGACCAGCGCGGCTGGCTGTGCGCGCCGGGACCGGCGACGAGCGGCGCCTGCTCGCCGCTCCGCGTGTCGACGAGCCAGATGGTCGGCCGCATCCGGTCGGTCATGATGTCGCCCGACCTCCGGACATAGGCGATGCGGCCGCCGTCGGGGCTGATCTCCGGGTCCGCCGCAGCCTCGAGGCTGAACAGGTCCCGCGCCTCGAACGTGCGCGACGGCCCGCTCGGCGCGGCCGCGGCCGCCCCGGTTGCCGCAACAACGGCCATGAACGCCGCGCAGACTTGTTTGAGCATCCTCGCCCTCCCTTTCGCCGGAGCGGCGCCTTATGCGCCAGCCGCCGCCGTGGGGAAAGACGCCAGAGCCCCGCGCGCGGTTGCTACCGTGCCCCCGTCCCCGCGACGGCGTCCTGGAAGTCGGGGTCGGCGAGCAGCTTGCCGACGAGCTCGTCGTAGAGTCCGCTATAGCGTCCCTCGGCCTCCATGAACGCGACCGCCCCGATGACGTTGGACGTCCAGCGCGCTTCGACGGCGAGCCGCTTCGCATAGAGCGGCTTCCCGTCGCGAAGGACCGTGAAGCGGGCCGCGACGGCGGCGCGGCCGGTGCCGAAGCCGGCGCTGATCCTGTTCTCGACGAGCCGGCCGCTCACCACCGTCGGCGCGCGCGGATCTAGCGCGCCGGCGGCACGGAGCTGCGCGGCCAGCGTCGCGCCGAGATAGGCGGAGAAGGTCGATCCCGACGGCGGCTTCAGCGCCGCGGCACGGATATCGAGGGCGCGATCGGCGCGCGGCGGCAGCGCCGGGTCGGCGTCGAAGCGCCCGAGCGCGATCGCCTTGATCCCCGCCGCCCGCACCAGCTGCACGCCGGCGAGCGACCCGGCGGGCTCGCCGAGCGCCGAGGCGCAGCCGGCGAGGAGCAGCGCAGCCCCCGCGCCGGCCGCGAGGCGCATCATTTCGCGGCCGCCGGCGCCGGGGCCGCCTCGGCCGCACGCTCGGCTCCGGCAACGGCCGGATCGGCGGCGATGCCGTTCAGCGCATGGGCCACCGTCTGCCGGACGACTCCGTCGAACGCGTCGAGAAGGTTCTGCATCTTGGTCGCGTCCGCCGGCGGCGTCGATTTGAGGCCGATCGTCGTAAAGATGGCGTGATCGACAACGCGGGTCACGGTCGGCTTGCCGGCCGCGGGGACATAATCGACGGTGACCTTGTAGCGGTCGGTGACCATCGTTCCGGCCAGCCCGAAGGTGAGGCCGGTCTTGAACCCTTTGCCCGCGGCGCCCTTCTCGGTGATGTTGTTGATGGTGACGCTGACGATCGCGCCGTTCGGGACGGGCGTGTCGCTCAGGGTCGTGAACATGCCGCTCGCCTTGAGCTCGCGCTCGACCTTCGGCCTGACGATCTTCAGCACCTTGGGGACGGCGGTGCCGTCGCGCTGGAAAGTGACGAGGATCTGGACCGGCTGGGCGGCGGGCGGCTTCACGCGCTCCTCCGCCTTGAGCTCGCCGGGCTTGTTGGCAAGGTAGCTGCCGGCCTGGGCCGGCAGGGCCGCGGCAGCGAGGCCGAGGAAGGTCAAGGCGCGAAAAAGGCGGCGGCACGCGGCCGCCAGAATGGCGATTGTCATCTGGTCCCCCTGTCTCGGCCGGACGGCCGCATGCCCATGATATGCCGCAAATTTCGCGGCGCTACCTCATTTCTTTGAGCGCCTCAGGCCCTGCGGAATGGCGTCATGGCGTCGAGCATCTCGATCTCGTCCGCCACCGCCTCGCGCTCGCGGGCGAGGAAGTCGGCGACGGCGCGGCGGAAGGCGGGGTCGGGAATATGGTGGGCGGAAAAGGTCGGCACCGGCCGGTAGCCGCGGGCGAGTTTGTGGGAGCCCTGCGCGCCCGCCTCGACCCGGGCGAGGCCGCGGGCGATCGCCGCCTCGATCGCCTGATAGTAGCAGATCTCGAAATGGAGGTGCGGCACCTCGGCGATGCTCCCCCAATAGCGGCCGTAGAGCGTGTCCGCGCCGATCATGTTGAGCGCCCCGGCGATCGGCCGCCCCTCGTGCAGCGCGAAGACGAGCAGCACCCGCTCCGCCATCCGCTCGCCGAGCAGGGAGAAGAAGCGGCGGGTAAGGTAGGGGCGACCCCATTTCCTGGAGCCGGTGTCCTGGTAGAAGGCCCAGAAGGCGTCCCAATGCGCCTCGGTGATCGCCGCGCCGGTGACGTGCTCGACGGTCAGCCCCTCAAGCGCCGCCGCCCGCTCCTTGCGGATCGTCTTGCGCTTGCGCGAGGACAAAGCGGCGAGGAAGTCCTCGAAGTCGCGATAGCCGTCATTGTGCCAGTGGAACTGGCTGTCGGCGCGGATCAGCCAGCCCGCGCGCTCGAACAGCGGCACCTCCTCCGGCGCGATGAAGGTGGCGTGGGCGGAGGAAAGGCCGTTCTGCTCGACCACCGCCTCGGCGGCCCCCAGCAGGCCGGCGGCCAAATCCGGCCGATCCGTCAAGAGCCGCCGCCCCGGCACCGGGGTGAACGGCACGGCGATCTGCAGCTTGGGATAATAATCTCCACCGGCGCGCTCCCACGCGGCGGCCCAGGCATGGTCGAAGACATATTCGCCCTGGCTGTGGCTCTTGACATAGGCCGGCATCACCGCCGCCAGGCGGGCGTCCTCGCCGTCGATGGCGATCGGAACGGGCTGCCAGCCGGTGCGGGCGGTGGCGCTTCTCGATTCCTCCAGCACCGCCAGGAAGGCGTGGGTGGTGAACGGATTGTCGAGGCCGGCGCACGCGTCCCATTCCGCCGCGTCGAAGGCGGCGACGCCCCCGCCGATCCGCGCGACGAGCTCGCTCACGCGGAAAGCTGCTCGAAGATGATCTGGTCGGCATGCTCGGCGGCGCGGGCGCGGTCCGCGTCGCTGCGCACCGTCCAGGTATAGACCGGCCGCCCCTCGAAGCGCGCGAAGGCCGAGGTCTCCGACGGCAGGTCGCGTATGTCGCAGGCGAGGAAGTCGGGCCGCGCCCGCCACAGCGCCAGGTTGCGCTCGATCCGACCGCGCCACTTGCCCTTGCCCTGCTCGGTGACGACGAGGCCGCGCAGAGGGCCGTCCCCGGCACGGCCGAACCAGCGGGGAACCTCCGGATTGAACGACATCACGCCCACGGGCCCGATGTAGGAAGCGAGCGCGCGCGCGACAGCCCCGCACAAGGGCTGCACGTGCCGGTCCGGCGCCTTCACCTCGATGAGCAGGGGCGCCCCGGCGACGACGGCCAGCGCTTCGCCCAGGGTCGGGATGGTCTCGTCCGTGCCGGCGACGCGGATTTGCCCCAACTCCGCGGCCGTGCGGTCCGCGACGCGGCCATTGCGGCCCGTCAGCCGGTCCAGCTCATGGTCGTGGAACACCATCGCCTCGCCGTCCCCGCTCAGCTGGACGTCGAGCTCGATCCCGAATCCGCCGGCCACGGCGGCGGCGAAAGCGGCACGGCTGTTCTCGACGATGCCGCCGCCGTGCAGCCCGCGATGGGCGAACGGCCTGGCGCCGAGCGCCGCGAGGTCAGCTTCCTTTGATTTGGACGACGGCATCGATCTCGACGGCGACGCCGAGCGGGAGGACCGGCACGCCGACCGCGCTGCGGGCGTGGCGGCCGGCCTCTCCGAACACCTCGAACATCAGCTCGGAGGCGCCGTTGGCAACCTGCGGCTGGTCGGTGAAATGGGGCGCGCTGTTGACGAACACGCCAAGCTTCACGATCCGCTCGACCCGGTCGAGGCTGCTCAATGCTTTCCTGAGCTGGGCGAGGATCATCAGCCCGCACGCCCGCGCGGCGCGCTTGCCGTAATCGAGGTCGCGATCCTCGCCGAGCCGCCCGATCATCCGCTCGCCATTCTCCATCGACACCTGGCCGGAGACGTGGAGAAGGTTGCCGGCCTGCACCGTAGGCACATAGGCGGCGACGGGCGCTGCGGGTTCGGGAAGCTCGATGCCGAGCTCGGCGAGGCGGGAGTCGATGGCGGTCATGGGCCGGGGGCTAAGCACCGGCGGGGCGGCAGGGTCAAGCCGGGGCATTGTTCTACCCCGTCATGCTGAACTTGTTTCAGCATCCAGTCCTCCGCCCACACGGCGGGTGACCACCTGGACCCTGAAACAAGTTCAGGGTGACGGTTACCACCTGCCGCCGAGCTCCCTCACCCCTCCCGCGCCACGGCGAAGCCGGCGAAGCTCTGGTTCGTCGGCATCAGCTCGAGGGCATTGACGTTGACGTGGGGCGGGCGAGTCGCGACCCAGTGGAGCACGTCGGCCGTGTCCTCGGCGGTCATCGGGTTCATGCCGGCGTAGAGCGCGTCGGACGCGGCCTTGTCGCCGCCGTTGCGGACCAGGGTGAATTCGGTCTCGATCATGCCGGGCTCGATCGAGGTGACCCGGACGCCGGTGCCGTGGAGGTCGGCGCGCAGGTCCAGTGAGAATTGGCGGACGAAGGCCTTGGTGCCGCCGTAGACCGCGCCGCCGCGATAGGGGTAGGTCGCCGCCACCGAGCTGAGGTTGATGATCGCGCCGCGCCGCGCGATCAGGCCGGGGAGGAGCTTGCGGGTCAGCGCGACGAGGCCGGTGATGTTGGTCTCGATCGCCTGCAGCGACGGCTCGAGCGCGGAATCCTGGACCGTGTCGAGCGGCGGCGCGAGGCCGGCATTGTTGATCAGCAGGTCGATGTCGCGGAAGCGTTCGGGCAGGTCGTCCGTGGCGGCGCCGATCGCCGCGAGGTCGCGCATGTCCAGTACGACCGGGTGGAAGGCCTCGCCCAATTCTCCGGCGAGCCCCTCCAGCCGTTCGCGCCGGCGGCCGGTGCCGATCACCTTCCATCCGTCCTGCGCGAAGCGACGCGCGGCGGCCTCGCCGATGCCGGCGGTGGTCCCGGTGATGAAGACGGTCTTCGCGGTCATTTTTCCTCCAGCAGGCGGCGGGCGGCGTCGAGCCGCGCCGAATAGGCGTCGAGCGCGGCGGCGGTGAGCTTCGCGTAGGTCGCGGCGTCGGCGAAGCGGCGCTCCTCGATCGCCTCGCGCACGCCCGGCAGCGTCTTGGCGCCGTAGCCGGTGAAGCGGCCGGGCGCGGTCACGAGGTTGCGGTACCAGGGGCGGAAGGGCAGGCCCTGCGGCAGGATCAGGGTCTGGTCGATGTCGCGCAGCATCGCGTTCAGCCGGTCCCGCCGCTCCGGGGTCAGTCCGGACGACTTGTCGGCATAGGCGGCGTCATAGGCGTTGGCGCTCGCCTTCAGCCGGTCGACGGCATTCTCCAGCACCGCCAGCTCGACATAGGGGGTGGAGGCCACCGCCTCGGGCGGGCCGACCGGCTTCAGCGGATCCATCGCCACCCTGAAGTCGCCCTGCCGCATCATCTTCTCGCGCAGGCGGTCCTGAGCGCGGCGATTCTCCTCCAGCGTCTTCACTTCGCGCAGGTAGCGGTCGACCGTGTTGGCGAAGTCGGCGAAGCGGTACGGCACGGTGTCGGCGTCGGCGATGCGCAGCACCATCCGCCCGACCGTCTGGGCCAGCGCCGCGCCATATTTCAGCCCGGGATCGTCGAACCGGGTGAAATGGTCGTAGCTGTCGTAGATCGAGTGGTAGACGCCGCCGCTCTCCGCCTCCCCCCCATAGCCGATGTTGAGGGACGGGATGCCGATATGGTGCATGAAGGCGGTGTAGTCTGAGCCCGAGCCGAGCGGGCCGATCGGGATATCCTGTCCGTTCTCGGCGGCATTCACCTCCTCGTCGCGGGCGCCGTAATCGAAGGCGCGGGCGAGGACCTTGGCGCGGATGCGGCGGATGCCGCTGGCGCCGCTCTCCGGATCGGTGACGTCGGCCGCGACCGTGTTGACGAGGTGCTGGAAGCTGTGCGTGCCCTCCGCCTCCAGGTTGCCGCGGCCGTTGCCGTCGGTGTTGATATAGACGACGCCCTTGCGCTTGAGCTCCGCCTGGTGCTCCTCCGCCCATTCGGTCGAGCCGAGCAGGCCCGGCTCCTCGCCGTCCCAGCTGGCGTAGACGATGGTGCGAAGCGGCCGCCAGCCGGACCTGTAGAGCGCGCCCAGCCCCTTCGCCTCGGAGAGCATGGCGACGTTGCCGGAGAGCGGGTCCTCGGCGCCGAACACCCAGCCGTCATGATGGTTGCCGCGCAGCACCCACTGGTCGGGGTAGCGGCTGCCGGGCAGCATCGCGATGACGTCGTAGATCGTCTTCAACGACCAGTCCGACTTGACCGCGAGGTGCACCTTCACCGTGGGCGAGCCGCCGAAATGGTAAGTGATCGGCAGTCCGCCCCGCCAGTTGCCAGGCACCACCGGCCCGTCGAGGCGGGCGAGGAGCTGCTGCGCATCGCCATACCCCATCGGCAGGACCGGGATCTTGAGGATCGTCTCGGCCTGGGCGCGGGTCAGCCGCTTCGCGTTCGCCGTCGCGCCTTCGTCGGGGGTGAGCGGGTCTCCCGGGCGGATCGGCAGCTCCTGCACGGATCCCCGCTGGACCCCCTTCGGTGGCCGGGTCGGGCCCTTGGGATAGGCATCGCCCGGTCCGTAGCCGTCGTCGGCGGGGTCGGAATAGATGATGCAGCCGATCGCGCCATGGTCCTGCGCGAGCTTGGGCTTAAGGCCGCGCCAGCCGACGCCGTAGCGCGCGATGACGATCTTCCCCCTGACGTCGATGCCGCGCCGGGCGAGCGCCTCATAATCGGCCGGCATGCCGTAATTGACGTAGACCAATGGCGCCGTGACGTCGCCGTCGCCCTGGTAGGCGACATAGGGCGGCAGCGCCGTGGCGGTGTTCCCGGACGTGGCGTCGCCGGCCACCGCCGGCTCCTGCCCGCCCAGCCTGACGCGCTCGGGCGCCACCATCTCCACCGTCGTCGATATCGGGGTCGGGTAGAGCACCTGGAAGCTCTCGATGTGCGCGTCCCAGCCGAACTCCTTGAAGCGGGCGAGGATGAACTCGGCATTGGCCTTGTCATGGGGCGAGCCGACATTGTTCGGCGCCGACGTCATCGTCTTCAGCCACGCCATCTGCTCGGCGCTGCTAATCTGCGCGTCGAACGCGGCCTCGTGCGCCTTCTGGTCCTGCGGCAGCGCCGCCCGCGCCGCCCCGCCCAGCATCAACGTTGCCGCCAGTCCGATCCGCCAGCTCTTCTTCATCTCGCCCCTCCGTCTCGCGCCGTTCGCGCTCGCCGCCGGTGCAGCGGCAGCGCGAGTCGGTCAAGCGCCCTCAAAGCTCCAGAGTCAGCGCGCCGCCCACGGGCACTTGCGACCAGCGCTCGCTAAGGTCGTCGAGCCGCGCCCTGACCGCCTCCACATCCTCGGCGGAGACCGGAACGCGGGCATGGCCGCGCGCGCCGCAGGCATGCTCGTAGGTGGCGAGGAGGTCGGCGGCGGCGACCCGGCCGCCCCACATCTCGGCCTGGAAGACCTCGACCAGCCGCTCGACCGCTTCTTCGCTGTCGCCGCCCAGCGTCGTGTAGGCCGAGCTCGCGCCTTCCGCGACGAGCCCCAGGAAGCCGCGATGGGCGAGCACGCTCTCGACCGCGTGATGGACCATGTCGTGCGGGATAATGCCCTGCTTGGGGCAGCGGATCGTCTCGACTGCGCGCGCCTCCCGCTCCACCGCGAGATCGTCATACTTGCCGTCGCGCTTGGTGAAGGTGAGGCGCATCGTCAGCCCCGCGCCGCCGGACCGCGCGCGAGCCGGCTCAGGACCCAAGGCACCGCCTCCTCCCACGCGTCGATGCGCGCATGGGCGTGCGGCGATGGAGGCGTGTGGGCGGCGAGGCGCGGCTCGGCGATCATGTGCAGCCGCCAGACCTCAGGCGCGTGCTCGGCGACCGACTCGTGGTGCACCGGCAGGTCGTCGACGAACACCGTGGCAGGAGGCCGCATCTGCGCGACAAGCTCGGCCACCGGTGGGCCCTTGCCGCCGCGGTTGCACAGCACGCGGTGGCGGATCTCGAATCGCTCCAGCTGCTCGATCCGCGCCGCCTCGAACTCGTCGCCGATATTGGTCAGGATGACGATCTCCGCCACTTGGCCGATCCGCCGCAGCGCCTCGATCGCGCCGGGGACGACGTTCTGGCGGTGCATCTCCGTCTCGAGGAAACCGTCGAGCAGGGGCCAGACCTGCTCGGCCGGGACCGGCTCCCCCTGCCGCGTCAGCAGCGCGTTGCGGAAGCCCGGCGCGGTGAGGTCGAAGCTCAGGTCGTGCGCCTCGCCGACCCAATCGGCGAAGTGCGAGATCATGTGCAGCAGCACCTCGTCGCAATCGGTAATGAGGAGCGGGCGCGTCACGCGGGCCCCTTCGGCGCGACACGCCCCGCGATAAACCGGGACAGTATACATTTTCCGACGCCACGGCGGGTTCGGCCGCGCCGTACCTGGAAACTGTATACTGTCCCCGTTTTGTGGCTCACCGCTCCAGCTCCCGCCGCGCGGCGACGAGGCTTGCGGGCGCCACCTCGAGCGCCTCGGCGCAGGCGAGGAGGTCCGGCTCGTGCGCCTCGAGGAAGCCGAGGATCGCCGCCTGCACGCTCGCCACGCCGAGCCGCTCGCGCAGGTCGTCCGGGGTCAGGCCGGTAAGCGCGAGCAGGCGCTGGGCGCGCGCGTCGTCGGCCAGCACCCAGCCGAGGGCCGAGAGTGCCAGCGCTTCCGGGTCCGGCCGGTTTGTGCGATCCCTGATCATCTTCTACAGGAGCGCCGGTGGGACAAAAAATCCTGGTTGTCGAGGACAACGAGCTCAACCTGAAGCTGTTCTGCGACCTGCTCCGCGCCCACCGCTACGAGGCGGAGCCGGTCCGCGACGGGCGCGAAGCCGTGGCCCGCGCCCGCGCCTTCGCCCCCGATCTCATCGTCATGGACATTCAGATGCCGCACATCAGCGGCCTCGAGCTGATCGAGCAGCTCAAGGCCGATGCGGAGCTGCGCCGCGTGCCGATCATGGCTGTCACCGCCTACGCCGCCAAGGGAGACGAGGAGCGCATCCGCGAGGCCGGCGCCGAAGGTTATGTCTCGAAGCCGATCTCGGTCGTTCGCTTCGTCGAGGCGGTGCGCGCGCTGCTCGCCGCCCCGCGGCCCGAGAAGGCGGGCGAGCCGCCGGAAGACGTCCGCGTCGCCCGGCATTTCCCCGCCCCGGCCGAGACCGTATTCGACGCCTGGATCGACCCGGAGACGGTCGGCGACTGGCTGTTCCGCACGCCGGACGGGGAGCTGGTGCGCTGCGCCGTCGATCCCGTCGTCGGCGGCCGCTACGAGATCGTCGAACGGCGCGGCGAGGAGGAGGTGCTGCACACCGGCACTTACGAGGCGATCGAGCGGCCGGAGCGGCTCGTCTTCACCCTCGCCGTCCCTCTCTACGCACAAGGCGAGGAGCGCGTGGCGATCGCCATCGCGGCCGACGACGACGGCTCTACGCTGACGCTGATCCAGACCCGCCCCGCCGACGCCCCGGTCGGCGCCGAGCAGATCGCCCACGGCTGGTCGACCCTGCTCGATGCCCTTGCCGCCCGCCTCGAACCCAAGGGAGACCAGTCATGACCCGCGTCTACGCCTTCAACTGGGTGCCGCCCTTCGCGCAGGGCCTGGTCCGCGACCTTCGCGTCCGTTGGGCCCTGGAGGAAGCGGGGCAGCCGTACGAGGAAGTGCTGATCGACCATGAGGAGAAGAACGGCGCCGACTATCTCGCCCTCCAGCCCTTCGGCCAGGTCCCGGCCTACGAGGAGGACGGCCTCGAGCTCTTCGAATCGGGCGCCATCGTGCTGCGCATCGCCGCGCGCTCGGAAGCGCTGATGCCCCATGACGGCCCGGCGCGGGCGAAGGCGGTACAGTGGGTGTTCGCGGCGCTGAACAGCATCGAGCCGCACGTCCAGCAGATCGCCTTGATCCTCGGCTTCTACAAGGACGAGGAATGGGCGAAGCTCAGGCGCCTGAGCGCGCAGGAGCTCGCCGAGCGCCGGCTCGACCAGCTCGCCGGGCGCCTCGGCGACAAGCCGTTCCTCGAGGAAGGCGGCTTCACCGTCGGCGACCTGATGATGACCAGCGTGCTGCGCCTCGGCAACACCTGCGGCCTGCTCGACCGCCGTCCGACCCTCTCCGCCTACGTCGCCCGCTGCGAATCGCGCCCGGCCTTCCAGAAGGCGCTCGCCGACCAGCTCCGCCCCTTCGCGAAGAACGCGCCAGCCTAGTCTCCCTCCCCCTTGATTGGGGGAGAGTTGGGGAGGGGGCGGAGCAAATGAAACGCGATGCTTTTGCGGAGAGGCCACCCCTCCCCCAAGGAAGGGGAAACAGCAAAAGCGCCCCAACCTCGCGGCGGGGCGCTTGCGGAAGGCCGAAGCGGCGCGCGGCCGGAGCCGCGACGGCTTACTTGATCTTGGCTTCCTTGAAGTCGACGTGCTTGCGCGCGACCGGATCGTATTTCCGGAAGGTCATCTTCTCGGTGATGTTCCGCGGATTCTTCTTGGTCACGTAGAAGAAGCCGGTGTCGGCGGTGCTGACGAGCTTGATCTTGACCGTGGTCGGCTTGGCCATGACAGCCTCTCAAAACGGGGTTTGCGAAAAAAATAAAGCGGCGTCCCCGCCGCTCATATGCGCAGCGGCCTCTGCCGCGAAGGCGGCGGTCTGTCAAGAGCGGGAGCGGTTTAACGCTTCGGTAACCATAAGCGCGCATCGTCGGCATCGGGCAAGCCGGGAGACGGGCGATGCAGCCGATCGATGATGGAATGATGCTAGTGCGCGCGGAGCTTTGCGACCGGCTCGCGACGCTGCAGAACGGCCTCGGCCGCTGCACGTCCGCCTCGATGCAGGCGCAGGCGGAGACGATCCGCACCCTGGCGGCGGCCTACGGCCTCACTCCGGTCGCCCGCCTCGCCGAGGCGCTTGGCCGCGCCGCGCGCGACGCCGGTGCCTGCCCGCCCTCGCTCTACCTCGCGCGCCTCAAGGACGCGATCGGCTGCGAGCGGCTCGACGAGGAGGCGACGCAGGCGATGCTCGCCTCGGTCTCCGTGCGGCTCTGCGGCTGAGTTGGAGCCGCTCCTCACGACATTCGTCGCCGCCCTGCTCGGCGGCTGGGCCGACAAGAGCCAGCAGGTCGCCGCGGCGCTGCGCGCCCGCTCGGCGGCCGGGACCGTCGTCGCGGCACTCGTCCTCGTCGTCGCCGTCAACAGCTTCGCCTCGGCGCTCGCCGGCTCCCTCCTGCGGCGCGAGCTGACGGCGACTGCCTCGGCGCTGCTCCTCGCCATCGCCCTCGCCTTCGCCGGGATCGCCGGCCTGATCGGCGAGGCGGCCAAGCCGCCGAGGAAAGGCGGTGGCGGCTTCGTCCCCGCCCTGGCGGCTTTGTTCGCCGCCGGCTGGGGCGACAGGACGCAATATGTGGTCGCCGCGCTCGCCGCTTATTACGGCAGCCTGCTCCCCGTCGCGGCGGCGGCCTTCGCCGGGACGCTCGGTGTCGTGCTGCCCGCCGCCCTGGGAGGCGAGGCGTTCATGGCGCCGGCCCCCGTCAAGCCCTTGCGCTTCCTGTTCGCCGCCTTGTTCCTGCTCGCCGCTGCGGTCGTGACGGTCAACGCCTTGCGCCTCGTCTGACCGTCAACCCCTTGGCGCAGCGGGATTTCCGTGTATCGTCAAGCACAAGGGAAGACGGCGGACGGGGGCGTTTCGATGCGAGTGTGGACAGCGGCGGCCCTCGGCTGGGCGGCGTGTGCGGGCGTGCCGGCGGGCGCGCAGGCTCCGGCGCAGCCGGCGGCGAAGGCCCCGGCCGCGAGCCCGGCGCTGATCCCGAGCGCCGACTTCGCCGCGCGCCCGCTCGTCTCGCGTCCACGGCTCTCGCCGGACGGCAAATGGGTCCTCGCCAGCGCCAGCGCCGGCGGCCGCAAGGCGCTCGTCCTCGTCTCGACCGGGGACAAGGACGTCAAGCTGTTCGCCCTCCCCAAGGACAACGAGCTGGTCTCGTTTCGCTGGGCCGGCTCCGGCCGCGCACTGGTGAGCATCGGCAAGACCCAGCCCTGGCAGGACGGCGAGGTGTTCGTCACGCGCCTGCTCCTGCTCGACGTCGCGACGCGGAGCTTCCAGTTCATCGGCAGTGCCGACGAAGGGCCCAAGGGCGACGACGTGCTCTACGTGGACCCGGAGGGCGGCTGGATCCTGCTCGCCATCCAGCGCACCGTCTTCGACTATCCGTCGGTCTTCCGCGTCGATCTCGCGACCCGCGCGATGAAAGAAGTCGTGCACCAGCGCGACGACGTCTGGGACTGGTATGCCGACGGCAGGGGCGTGGTCCGCGCCGGCGTCGGCTATACCGAGCGCAAATGGTCGCTCGTCTACCGGCGCAACGAGGGCGAGAGCTTCAGGCACGCCGGCAGCGCCCGCTACGACGACCGCAAGGCCTCGCTGGGCCTGCTCCGCTTCGCCCGCGACGGCGACGAGGGCTATATTCTCTCCAACGAGAAGACCGGCCGCGACGCCCTCTACCGCTTCAACTACGCGACGCTCGCGCTCGGCGACCTGGTGTTCGAAAGCAAGACCAACGACGTCAGCGACTACGCCGTGTCGGACGAGGGAAATGTCCAAGCCGCCTTCTACACCGACGACCGCGATCGGGTGGAGTGGTTCGATCCCAAGCTGAAGGCGATCCAGGCCGATCTCGACAAGGCGGTCGGCGCGCGCGAGGCGTGGATCGTCTCGCGCAACCGCGACGACAGCCTGTTCCTGGTGCTCGTCACCGGCGCCAACGACCCGGGCGCCTATTTCTACTACGCCCCGGCGGAGGGCGTCATGCGGCGCATGGCGGTGGTCAACGAGCGGCTGAAGGGGAAGCAACTCGCCGCCACCCGGCCGGTCGCCTACCAGGCGCGCGACGGCCTCGCCATCCACGCCTACCTCACCTTGCCGCCGGGGCGATCGCCCAAGGGGCTGCCGCTCGTCATCATGCCGCACGGCGGCCCCTTCGGCGTGCGCGACAACGGCGACTACGATCCCTACGTCCAGTTCCTCGCCAACCGCGGCTATGCCGTCCTCCAGCCCAATTACCGCGGCTCCGAAAGCTACGGGCGCGAGTTCGAGGAGAAGGGGAACGGCCAGTGGGGGCGGGCGATGCAGGACGATCTCGACGACGGGATGGACTGGCTCGCCAGGGAAGGCATCGCCGACCCGAAGCGGGTCTGCATGGTCGGCGCCTCTTACGGCGGCTATGCGGCGCTCTGGGCGGCGACGCGCAACCCGGAGCGCTATCGCTGCGCCGTCAGCCTCGCCGGGATCAGCGACGTCGGCCGGCAGCTGCGCTACTCGGCCGATTCGTTCCACAGCGCCAGGGCGGCGCGCGACTGGAAGCAGCGGGTGCAGGGCGATGCCGGGGCGGCGGACATTTCCCCGCTCGCCCAGGTCGAGAAGCTGAAGGTCCCGGTGCTCCTCGCCCACGGCAAGGACGACCAGCGCGTGCCGATCAAGCAGTCGGCGCTCTACGCCAGGGCCCTCGCCGCCGCCGGCAAGCCGCACGATTATGTCGCCTACGAGGGCGAAGGCCACGGGCTCGAGGACCCGGCCCACCTCCAGGACTTCCTCGACCGGCTCGAGGCCTTCCTGGGCAAGTACAACCCGCCGGGCTGACGGGGCTCAGCGGCGCGGCTTGCGGGTCGGGGCGTGGAAGTCCGGCGGCTTGTCGGCGACCCAGGCGACGAAACGGGCCAGTTCGGGCTGGTTCCTCAAGGCATCCGCGCTGGAGAAGCCGCGCTCCAGCTCCTTGTTGGAGAGCGCCCGGTGGATGGCGCGGTGGCAGATCGGATGGACCGGCACCGTCTCGCGCCCGCCGCGGCTCTTGGGAACGGGATGGTGCCATTCGAGGCGCGTGCCCAGAGGGCGCCCGCACAGCCAGCACGCAGGATCCGCCGCGTCGGGCGAGGCTCAGCTCCGCAAGGGGCTGACGCGAAGGGCGGCGCGGCCGGGGCCGGGGAGCTTCACGTCCGCGCCGCGGACGCTCGCTCGCGCTCCCGCGGCAACGCACTGGGCGATGACCACCGGCGCGTCGACGTCCGTCGCCGAAGCGAGGGCGGTCGTGGTCGCCGCGGTGCAGGCGGCGCGGCTTTCGTAGCGCGCCTCCAGCGTACGCACGGGACGGCATGCGCCGCCGCCGTCGCCGCAGCCCATGATCGCGATGAGGAAGATGCCCGGTCCCATGATCAGCTAAACCCTTGTTAAGCCGCCCTGTTCCGGACGTTTCGCACGCGTTCCTTGGGAACCGCACTCGGTGTCCCTACGTAGGGGGGCGATGCGGCCCCTCGAGAATCCCGACACGACCCCCAGCGCGGGGTGGAAGGCGCTGAGGCGCTTCCTGCCCTACCTGTGGCCGGCGCATGCGCCGGCGCTACGCGCGCGCGTCGTCGTCGCCGTGCTGCTCGTCTTCGCGGCCAAGGCGGCGACCTTGGTCATGCCGTTCGCGTACAAGAGCGCCATCGACCGCATGTCGCACGGCGTCACCCCCGCCGCGGGCCTGGCGATCGCCCTGGTCGCCGCTTATGCGGGCGCGCGCTTCGGCGGCGTGCTGTTCGAGAATCTGAGGAACGCCATCTTCGAACGGGTCGGCCAGGACGCCGCCCGCCGCCTCGCCGAGACGGTGTTCCGCCACATCCACGATCTGTCGCTCCGCTTCCACCTCGAGCGGCGCACCGGCGCGCTCACCAAGATCGTCGAGCGCGGCACCAAGAGCATCGACATGATGCTCTATTTCCTCCTCTTCAACATCGCGCCGACGGTGATCGAGCTCGCCGCCGTCTGCGTCATCTTCGGCGTCAAGTTCGGACCGGGCCTCGTCGTCGCGACCCTCGTCATGGTCGTCGCCTACATCGCCTTCACCCGGGTCGTGACCGAGTGGCGCACCCACCTCCAGCGCAAGATGAACGAGGTCGACAACCAGGCGATCGCCCGCGCCGTCGACTCCCTCCTCAACTACGAGACGGTCAAATATTTCAACGCCGAAGGCCGCGAGGCCGCCCGCTACGGCCAGGCGATGCGCGCCTTCGCCGATGCCGCGGTCAGGAACGAGGTGTCGCTCGCCTGGCTCAACATCGGCCAGTCCTTCATCACCAACCTGATGATGGCCGGCGCGATGGGCTACACCGTGTGGGGCTGGAGCGTCGGCAAGTTCACCACCGGCGACGTCGTCTTCGTCAACACCTTCCTCGCCCAGCTCTTCCGCCCGCTCGACATGCTCGGCTGGGTCTACCGCACGATCCGCCAGGGGCTGATCGACATGGAGGCGATGTTCGGCCTCATCGACACGCCCGCCGAAGTCACCGACGCGCCGGACGCCGGCCCGCTCCGCGTCGAGGCGGCCAGCGTCCGCTTCGAGGACGTCCGCTTCGGCTACGATCCCGAGCGCGAGATATTGAAGGGCGTCTCGTTCGACGTGCCGGCGGGGACGACGCTGGCCATCGTCGGCCCGTCGGGCGCCGGCAAGTCGACCTTGTCGCGCCTCCTCTTCCGCTTCTACGATCCGACGGCCGGGCGGATCTGCATCGACGGCCAGGATATCGCCCACGTCACGCAGGCGAGCCTGCGCGCCGCGATCGGCATCGTCCCGCAGGATACGGTGCTGTTCAACGACACGATCGGCTACAATATTGGCTACGGCAAGGACGGCTCCTCGCAGGCGGAGATCGAGGGTGCGGCCAGGGGCGCGGCGATCCACAGCTTCATCGAGAGCCTCCCCGACGGCTATGGCGCGATGGTCGGCGAGCGCGGCCTCAAGCTCTCCGGCGGCGAGAAGCAGCGCGTCGCCATCGCCCGCACCCTGCTCAAGAACCCGCCGATCCTGATCTTCGACGAGGCGACCTCCGCCCTCGACAGCCGCACCGAGGCGGCGATCCAGGAGACGCTCAGCGAAGTCTCCTCGCGCCGCACCTCGATCGTCATCGCCCACCGGCTCTCGACCGTCGTGGACGCCGACCAGATCGTCGTCCTCGACCAGGGCCGCGTCGCCGAGCGCGGCACCCATGCGGAGCTGCTGCGCAGGAACGGCCTCTACGCCGAGATGTGGACCCGCCAGCAGGCCGAGGCGGAGGAGCAGGCCGAGGCGGCCGAGTGACCTGGCTCGTCGAGATCCTCTTGCCGCTGCTCGACAATGACGGCCGCCCATTCGGCCGAGAGGCCTTCGCGCGGGTGCGCGAGGAGCTTATCGACCGGTTCGGCGGCCTCACCGCCTTCACGCGCAGCCCCGCCGAGGGCGTCTGGGACGAAGGCGAGGGCCGCAGCCGCGACGAGATCGTCATCTTCGAGGTTATGGCCGACGAACTAGACCGACCGTGGTGGCGCGAATACCGCCGCGCGCTCGAAGTGCGCTTCCGCCAGGAAGAGATCGTCGTCCGCGCGCGGGCGGTGGAACGGCTTTAGGCTCAAGGTTCAACCGACGGGGGCGCTTCTGCCTCCCTGCCGCGCAGCGGCGGGGAGGGGGACCACCCGAAGGGTGGTGGAGGGGTGACTGGCGACACCCCCCGCCGTCTCGCTCCGGACCCAATGACTCCTCGGCAGCTACCCCTCCACCACCCTTCGGGTGGTCCCCCTCCCCATCTGGAGATGGGGAGGCAGAAAGGAGCGGCCTCGCGCCATCTAAATGCCGACACCGCCTACAGCGGAAGCGCCAGCTCGCGTTCGTCCCGGGGCCGCTCCGCCTCGCCGAGGCCCGAAAGGCCCAGGCCGAGCAGGCGGATCGCTTTTACGGGCGGCAGGATCGAGCGCAGCAGCGCCGCGCCCATGTCGAGGAACTCGGCGAGGTCGCGCACCGGGCGGTCGAGCGACCTGGCCCGGGTGACGATCTGGAAGTCGGCATATTTGACCTTGAGGTTCACCGTCCGTCCGGCGAGCGCCTTGGTTTCGATGCGGGTCCAGACGTGGCGGCCGATCCGGTCGAGCTCCGCGAGCAGGGCCTCGGGTTCGGCGAGGTCGGTGAGGAACGTGTCTTCCGCGCTCACCGACTTGTAGGGCCGATCGGCCTTGACCTGGCGGTGGCAGATGCCGCGGGCGAGGTCGTGATAATAACGCGCCGAGCTGCCGAAATGCGCGGCGAGGAATTCCAGGCTGCGCGCCTTGAGGTCGGCGCCGGTCTCGATGCCGAGCCGCGCCATCTTCTCCGCGGTCTTCGGGCCGACGCCGTGGAAGCGGGCGACCGGCAGCCCCTCGACGAAGGCGGGGCCGCGCCCGGGCGTCACCACGCACAGGCCGTCCGGCTTGTTCTGGTCGGACGCGAGCTTGGCGAGGAACTTGTTGTAGGAGACGCCGGCCGAGGCGGTGAGGCCCGTCTCGGCGCGGATGCGGGCGCGTATCTCCTCGGCGATGGTCGTCGCGACGCCGATCCCCTTCAAATCCTCCGTCACGTCGAGATAGGCCTCGTCGAGGCTCAGCGGCTCGACGTGCGGCGTGTAGTCGAGGAAGATGGCGCGGATCTGCTGGCTGACGGCGCGGTAGGCGTCGAAGCGCGGCTTGACGAAGATAAGCTCCGGGCAGCGCCGCTTGGCCGTGACCGCCGGCATCGCCGAGCGGACGCCGAACTTGCGCGCCTCGTAGCTCGCCGCCGCGACGACGCCTCGCACGCCCCCTCCGACGGCCAGCGGCTTGCCCCGGAGCTCCGGATTGTCGCGCTGCTCGACCGACGCATAGAAGGCGTCCATGTCGACATGGATGATCTTGCGCACCCCGTTCACGCCATGTTCTTAGCGCGCCGCGAGGCCCGGCGGAAGCCCCGTCAGAAGCTGTAGGCGAGGCCGCCGCCGGCGGCATATTGGTCCGGATCGCCGGCGATCGCGACGACCGGGCTGCGTGCGAAGCGGCCGAGCATCCGGGCGTAGCTTAGCGCCACGAATGCGGAGAGGTGGGGGTTCCTGAGGTCGCCGGTGAGGACGCGGGCGAGGACAAGGTTGGCGCGCCAGTTCTTCCACCCGCCCTTCGCGCTGTAGATCGGGAGGCCGCTGCGCGCGGACCCGGCGGCGTCGACGCCGTAATAGGTGCGGGCGAAGCCGCCGCCGACCCTCTCCGCGGAGGCGGACAGGCTGATCGCGGCGCGGTGGCTCATCGGCGTCATATATTCGACTGACGGCGAGACGATGGTGCTGCCGTGGGTGGCGGTGACGTCGCGGGTGACGGCGACGCGCAGGTTCAGCGTGTCGTAGCCATGCAGGACGCGGTTCTTGGTGATGCCCGCATAGGCGCCGAGCTCGACGGCCGGGCCGATCTTGCCGAGGCGCGAGACCTGCTTGTCCTCGACCTCGCGCGAGCGGTCGAGGCGAAGGTTGCCTACCGGTCCGCCTTCGAACCCGAAGGAGGACTTGGTGTCGCTCGGCACGACGTCGACATACAGGGCCGTGCCGCGGGTGGCGAAGCCGATCCCCGCCACCTTGCCGAAGGCGAACACGACCGGGGTCAGCGAATAATCGTCCGAACCCTCGTAGGTCGGCAGCCACGCCGCGCCGAGACCGATGGTGAGGCTGTTGTGGCGGTCCGCCATCGGCTGCTGCGCCGGCGCGGGAGGGGGATCGGCGGCGCGGACGGGCGCGGCGGCGAGGAGGGCGAGCGCCGCCCCGGTGAGATAACTGGCATGCACGGCGCGACGGTCCTGAAAGACGGTTCGAAAAGCAAAAGCGACGGCGGCGGACGGGGTTCCGGAGCCGTTACGAGAAGCGCTGAAAAGGGTACCGAAATGGGGCTGCGGCGAAAGGGAGCCGGTCCGCCGTAGCGCCCGGCGGGCCGCCGCGCTACACGGCCGCCATGCCGAAGGGGCGCAACCACGGTCTGCTGATCGCCGGCGGCGGTCTCGCCGGAAGCCTCGCCGCGCTCGCCATGGCGCGGCTGCGGCCGGACGTGCCGATGCTGCTCGTCGCCGAAACCGACGCGCTGGGCGGCCGCGGCACCCTCCTCGTCCTCGACGACATGCTCGGCGAGGCGGAGCGCGAATTCCTCGCGCCGCTCGCCACGCGCAGCTGGGACGGCTTCTACGCGCTCCTTCCAGGGCGGGCCCGCAAGCTCAAGCTGCGCTGCCACGCGATCGAGGCCAGCGCCTTAGACGCGGCGCTGCGCGAGGCGCTGCGGCCGGAGCAGCTGCGCCTCGACGCGAGGATCGTCGCCGTGCGCGACGACAGCCTGCTGCTCGCCGGCGGCGAGTCGGTAAGCGGGGTCGGCGCACTCGACGCGCGCGGCTGGGCGCACCAGACGACGCTGGAGCTGGGCTGGCGGCATGGCGTCAGCCGCATCGTCCGCACCGCTACGCCCCACCGGCTCGATCTGCCGGTCGCCGTCGACACCAGTCTCGGCGGCGCCAACGGCTGCGCCCTCTTCACCTGCCTGCCGCTCGACGCCGACCGCCTTGTCGTGGAGCACATCCGCTTCGCGCCAGGCGCCGAGGCGGAGGTGGAGCAAGGCCGCGCCGCGATCGACTCCTATCTTGTCGTCCGGGGCTGGTCCGGCGCGGCGACCGAAAGCGAGGAGAGCTTCTCGACGCCGGTGCCTCTCGGCGGGGATTTCGCGGCCTACTGGCGGATCGGCGGCGCGCGGGTCGCCAAGCTCGGCGCGCGCGGCGGCTTCTTCGGCCTCGGCATCGGCCCCGCCGTGGGCGATGCGGCGGAGGCCGCGCTCGCTCTGTCGCGCCGCCGCGACTTCGGCGGCGCTGCCCTTCACGACGGGTTCGAGGAAGCCGCCGTCGGCCTGTGGCGCCGCCGCGACCTCTATCGCGCCTTCGCGCGGCGGCTGGTGGAGGGCGGCGGCTGCGAGGCGCTCGAGGCGCTCTACGGCCGTGAGGCGGGGACGGTGGCGCGCTTCTTCGAGGAGCGATTGGGCCTCCTCGAACGGCGCCGCCTGCTGAGCGCCGCCGGAAGCTAGAGCGCCGCCGCCTCGATCCGGCCGTTCGCCTCCCGCAGGATAACGAGGGACGTGCCTTCAGCCGAGGAGGCGCTCAGACGATTCCCCGCGAGAAAGGCGGTGTCGATTGACGCGGGATCGGCATGGCGCGCGAAGCGCCATCTCTTCGCATGCGCCTCCTTGGCGGTCCAGGCGCGCAGCCAGGCGCGCGGCCGGTCGGACGGCGCCAGCCCCTCGATCCGCGCCGCCTCCGCCGGGGTCAGCATGTCCCAGAGCGGCGGCGCCGCGTCGAGCGGCTCGGCATCGACTCCGATCGGACGGTCGGCCAGTCCGATCAGCGCATGTCCGGCCCGCCCGGCGACGCTGACATGCCATCCCGCCGGAGCGAGAACCGAAGGTGCGCCGTCACCTCTCCGGCCGAACAGGATGCTCTCCGGCGCCACTTCGGCCAGATGCGCGAGCAGCGCGCGGGTCAGGCGCCGGCGGAGGAGGCGATAGCCGGCATCCGGCGCAGCTGCGAAGTCGGCAAGGTCCCGCGCGTCGTGCGGGCTGCGGGCAAGCGCGCCGGCCGCCGCCTCGCTGTCCGGCCGGACGCTCCACAGCACCGGACGGCCCGGTTCCCGTGCGATTCCCGCCAAGGGTCCCTCGTGCCAGAGCGTCTCCGTCAGCCGGCCCTCGCCAGCTTGGCGGGCGACCCTTCCCACGAGGTTCCCGCCGGGAGGGATTCGCCCTTCATCACCACGGAAAGGTCGCCGAGCTGCGCGTCCTCGCCGATCTCGGCGTCGTAGAGCACGATGGCGAGCGAGCCGATCGTCGCGCGGTTCTCCACCTTGACGCCGCTCACCTTCATCACTCGGTCCTCGAACAGGTGGGTCTGCAGGCCGGCAAGGTCGTTGAGCGCCACGTCGTCGCCGATCTCGACCAGATCGTGCTCGGTGATGTCGGTGGTGTCGATGTAGCAGCGCTTGCCGATCCGACAGCCGAGCAGGCGCAGATACAGGGGCAGCCAGAAAGTGCCCCTCAGCGGCTCCAGCAGGTTCGGCACGGCGAGATTCTCGTAGGTGGCGGTGACCAGCTCCGAGCGCCAGACGAAGGTGCTCCACAGCGGCGCCGTCGTCGGCTTGTAGCGGCCGACGACGATCCACTTGATCGCCGCCACCGAGAGGCCGCAGGCGACGCAGAAGGCGACGTAGAGGAAGGGGAAGGCGGCGAGGATGGCGAGCCAGCCCTGCTCCTGGTCCGAAATGTCGCCGACCACCGACAGCATCAGGCTGAAGAAGCTCAGGAAGATGGTGAGCGACAGGATCGCGCGGATGCTCTCGATGATGAGGCGGGTGGTGACCAGCCGCTTGGACGGATTGAAGCGCGCGCCCTCGTCGAACAGGCCGACGCTCTGGCGGACCGGCAGGCAGATGGCGGGCGAGCCAAACCAGGTCGTCCCCGTCGCCATGTTCGCCGCTTCCGGGGGCTTGGAGAGGACGCCGATCAGCACCTCGTCCCCGACATGGGTACCGGCGGGGAGCAAAGCCGAATTGCCGATGAAGGTGCGCCGCCCGATGCTGGTCCGCTCGAGCCGGATCGCGCCGGGCTCCACCTTGGCGGCGCCGAACACCACCGCATCCGCGATGAAGCTTTCCGGCCCGATCTCAACGAGATCCGGGACGATCGCCGCGGCGGTGGAGATTTCCGCGCGCCGCCCGACCTTGACGCCGAGCGCCCGGTACCAGGGGCCGACGAACAGGGTCGCGTAGATCGGGTGGAGGAAGCGCAGCGCCATGTCGTTGATCTGCTGCAGGAACCAGTAGCGTATGTAGAACCAGCTCGCCTTGGCGTAGCGGCCCGGCGCCACCTTGCCGAGCAGCAGCCTCTTGGCCGCGACGGTGAGGACGCACATCAGCACGACATAGGTCGCCGCCAGCAGCGGCTCGAGCATCAGGTAGCGGTATCCGGCCGTGGACCAGTCGATTTCGATGATCGCGATGATGCCCGGCGCGATCGGCAGGATGGCGAAGAGCGGCAGCAGGAAGGCGGCGATGGCGAGGCCGGCGGTGACGAGCGCGCGCTTGGCCGGCGTCACCTCCGGGCGCGGCTCGGGCGGGTCGGCCAAGCCCCGGCGCTGGGCGGGGGAGCCGCTCCACCGCTCGCCCGCGGCGATGGTCGCGCCCGCGGAGAGGGCGGAGAGATCGTCGAGCACGCCGTCCGCCTCGATCCGCGAGTCGCGGCCCATCACGCACATCGAGCCCAGGAAGGCGCGCTCGCCGATGTCGGCGCGGCCGATATGGAGCATGCCCCGCTCGACCGAGCTGGTGGCGAGCAGGGCATAATCGCTGAGGATCGCGCCTTCGCCGATCGAGACGAGGTCCGGCGCGTCGATGATCGAGCTGCCGATATGCGCCTTGTCGCCCACCCTGGCGCCGAGCATCCGGTAATAGCCGCGGATCATCGGCGTGCCGGCGAGATAGGGGGTCGCGATCACGTCCGAGAAGCGGCGGACGAACCACCAGCGGAAATAATAAAGGCCCCAGAGCGGGTAGGCGCCGGCGCGGTAGCGGCCGATCACCAGCCATTTGACCGCGATCGAGAGCATCATCGCGGCGGGCGGGATGAGCAGGAACGAAAGGCCGCTCAGCAGCAGGGCATCGAGCCGCGACATGTAGCCCGCGAGCCAGGAATAAGCGAGGTAGGGGAAGAACCACTGCGCCCCGGCGACGGTGAAGATCGGCACCAGCGCGATCGTCTGCGCGAAGCCGCAGAGCCAGCGCGTCCAGGCGGGGGTGCGGTGGAAGCTGGTCTCGTCGAGGCGCTCGGTGGGGCCCGTGTCGCCGAGCCGCGCCGCGAGCGCGCGGATGGTCGGCGCCGAATAGACGTCGTCGATGGAGAGGCCTTCGAGCCCCGGCACCTTGCGCGCCGCCGAGACCAGGCGTGCCGCCTTGAGGCTGTGGCCGCCGAGATCCTCGAAGAGGTTGTCGAGGACGGAGACAGGCTGCGGCGCGAAGCCCTCGGCCCAGACGGCGTGGAGCTTCGCCTCCATCGGCGTCGACGGCGGCACGATCTCGCGCTCCGCCGCCTCATGCGCCGCCGGCCGCTTCAGCGCCTTGCGGTCGACCTTGCCGGAGGCGGCAAGCGTCGGCATCGCGTCCAGCTGCTCGTAGGCGGCGGGACGCATGTAATTGGGCAGGCGCTCGGCGACGGTCTTGCGGATGCGCTCGAGGTCGACCTTGGCGCCGCGCGCCGCGACGAAGAAGGCGGCGAGGAATTCCGAGCCGTCCTCGTCCTTGAACAGCTGCACCACCGCCTGGGCGACGGCCGGATCCTCGGCGATCACCGCCTCGATCTCGGCCAGCTCGACGCGGAAGCCGCGGATCTTCACCTGGGTGTCGATGCGTCCGATGAAATCGATCTCGCCCGCCGCGTCGAGCCGCACCAGGTCGCCGGAGCGGTAGATCGGCTCGGGCGCGCCGGAGGGGCCGTTGAACGGCGTCGTCACGAACTTCTCGGCGCTGAGCTCGGGCCGGTTGACGTAGCCGGCGCCGACGCCCGGGCCGCCGATCACCAGCTCGCCCTCCGCGCCGGCGGGGACGGGTTGCAGCGTCTCGTCGACGATCCACGCCGTGTAACCGGGGATGGGGCGACCGATCGTGATGCGCCGACCGGGCTGTACTTCGGTCCAGGTGGCCGTGACGGTCGTCTCGGTCGGCCCGTAGGTGTTGTAGATGGTGAGGCCCGGCCGCGCCCAGCGGGCGACGAGGTCGGGCGGGCAGGCTTCGCCTCCAAGGTTGAGAATCCGGAGCGTCGGCATGGGATGCTCGACGAGCGTGAGGAGCGACGGCACGACGTGCCAGACGGTCACCCCCTCCTCCTCGAGCGACGGCGCGATGTCGGGGCCCGCCTTGGTCAGCGCATCGGAGGCGACGAGCACCACCGCGCCGACGAACCACGCCGTCCACATGGTTTCGACCGACATGTCGAAGGCGAGGCTGAACCCGCCATAGCAAATGTCGCTCGGCTCCAGCGCGATGACCGCGCTTTCCGAGCGGACGAGGTGGCAGGCGTTGGAGTGTCGGATCATTACGCCCTTCGGCCGACCCGTCGTCCCCGACGTGTAGATGATGTAGGCGATGTCGTCCGGCGTCGCCCCCGTCTCCTCGCGCGTCAGCGGCGCGGCACTCTCCGCGGCGACGTCACCGAGGGCGTCGTCGAGCACCAGGGTTTCGGTCGCCATCTCCCCGGCCCGCTCGTGGAAGGTGAGGATGAGCCTCGCGCCGCAATCCTCGGCGATGAAATCGATGCGGTCCTTGGGATAGCCCCAGTCGACCGGCACGTAGGCGGCGCCGGCCCAGAGGATGCCGAGGATGGCCATATATTGGTCGAGGCCGCGCGGCAGGCAGATGAGGACGCGGTCGCCGCGGCCGATCCCCATCGTCCTCAATTGGTGGGCGAGGCGCAGGCTTCGCTCGCGCAGCTCGGCATAGGTGAGGCTGGTGCGGCGGTCATATTCGGCGCCGAAGCCGACGAGGCGGAGCGCGCAGCGGTCGGCGAATTGCTGCGCCTTGGCGTCGAACAGTTCGTGGAGCAGCTCGTCCCGGAGATAGGGTTCCTCCGGCCGCAGCGCCGGGATCGGCGCGATCGACGGCTCAAGGGTGCTGCCGTCGGCGGCCGGCACGCGACTGTCCCCGGAGGGCGCCTCCGCGCCGGCAGCCGCGGAAGCGGAAAGGAGGCTGTGTTCGTCGTTCATGCCCTGCCGGTCGTCGTCTCAATTCCGCCCATCGCAACGCCTCCGGTCGCCCTTTGGCTCCGCGTCGCGGGGGGTTAGCGCATTTCCGGCGCATGCGCAGCAGCGTCTCAAATCTCGACCTGGCTGCCGAGCTCGACCACCCGGTTGGGCGGCAGCTTGAAGAAGTCCATCGCGGTCGCGCTGTTGCGGACCATCCAGGCGAAGACCTGCGCGCGCCACTTCGCCATGCCGGGCTTGCGCGCCGGGATCACCGTCTGGCGCGAGATGAAGTAGCTGGTCGTCATAGGCGGCAGCGGGCCGAGCACGTCGCGCGCGGCGGCGAGGGCGGCCGGGATGTCCGGATCCTCGCTGAAGCCGTAGCGCAGCACGACGCGCTTCATGCCGCAGCCGAGCGGATCGACGTCGACCCGGTCCTCCTCCCTGACCCGCGGCACGTCGAGGACGGAGACGGTCAGCAGGAAAATCTGCTCGTGCAGCACCTGATTGTGCTTCAGATTGTGAAGCAGCGAGGGCGGCACGCCGTCCGGGGAGGCGGTGAGGTATACGCCAGTACCGCGGACGCGGTGGATGCCGTGCTCCACCGATTTGACGAAGATCGGCACCGGCATGTTGCCCTGGCTGAGCCGGCGGTGGACAAGGCCGCGGCCCTTGGCCCATGTCGTCAGCAAGGTGAAAGCCAGCGCGGCGACGAGCAGGGGAAACCAGCCGCCGTCGGTGAACTTGGTGAGGTTGGAGGCGAAATAGACGCCGTCGACGATGCCAAACAGCAGGACGAGCGCCGCCGCCGGCAGCAGCGGCCATTTCCACAACCGCCGCAGCACCACGGCAAGCATCACGGTGGTGATGAACATCGTCCCCGTCACCGCGATTCCGTAGGCCGAGGCGAGGTTGGACGACGTGCGGAAGGTGAGGACGAGGAGCAGCACGGCGGCGAGCAGCGACCAATTCACCAAGGGCACGTAGATCTGCCCCTGGGCCAGCTCGCTCGTGTGGTGCACCTTGAGGCGCGGGAAAAGGCCGAGCTGCACCGCCTGGCGGATCACAGAATAGGCGCCGGTGATCACCGCCTGGCTGGCGATGATCGTCGCCACCGTCGCCAGGACGACGAGCGGGAAGCGCCAGCTCTCCGGCGCCAGCAGGTAGAAGGGATTCTCGACTGCCCCCGGGCGGCGCAGCAGCAGCGCCGCCTGGCCGAGATAATTCAGCATCAGGGTGGGGAAGGCGACGGCGAGCCACGCGAGCCGGATCGGGCGGCGGCCGAAATGGCTCATGTCGGCGTAGAGCGTCTCCGCGCCGGTGACGGCGAGGACGATCGAGCCCAGGGCGAAGAAGGCGAGGACCGGGTCGGAGGCGACGAAGCGTATGCCCCAGATCGGCAGCAACGCCGCGAGCACGCCCGGCGTCTCGCGGATCGAAGCGACGCCGAGAACGGCCAGCACGGCGAAATAAAGGAGCATGATCGGCCCAAAGATTGCACCGACCCGCTCCGTCCCACGCCTCTGGATGGCGAACAGCGCGACGATCACGACGACCGAGGCGGGTATGACGTACCGCTCGAAGTTCGGGTTGAGGATTTCCAGCCCCTCGACCGCGGACAGCACCGAGACGGCGGGGGTTATCATCGCGTCGCCGAAGAATAAGGCGGTCGAGAAGACTCCCAGCATGGTGAGCCCGGCGGTCCAGCGTCCCGGCCCCGAGTGGCGGGAGATGAGCGCGAGGAGCGACAGGCTGCCGCCTTCGCCCTTGTTGTCGGCGCGCATCATGATCGTCACATATTTGAGCGTGACCACGAGCAGCATCGTCCAGAAGATGACGCTGCAGACGCCGTAGACCCGCCCCGGATCGACCGCCATCCGGTGGTGGCCGACGAACGTCTCCTTGAGCGCGTAGAGCGGGCTGGTGCCAATGTCCCCGAACACGACGCCGAGCGCGCCGAGCGAGAGCCACGCGGTGCGCCGCGCCCCGGCGGAGCGCTGTTGGCCCGCGGCGAAGGCGGGCGCGATGGTCGCGGTCATGGTTGAAAGGGTCCCCGAAGCGGCGCCGCGCCATGCGCCGCCGCCCACCCCTGCTCAAGTTAATTCCCGGTCATCGCGGATGCAGATTCGTTACGCACCCGGCGCGGCGCTGCGATAATGGGCGGGGCGGCGGACGAGCTTCCACAGCCGCGCGAATGGCGAGGTGCGGCCGGTGAGGCGGCGGACCCATCCGGTGTCCGGCTCCTCGCACGGCGGCGGCGCTTCGCCGTAGAGCTCCAGCGGCTCGGGCAGGCGGCGGCGGAGCACCAGCTTGCGGCGGCCGCGGACGATGTCCTCCGCCTCGGCGAGTGCGCGCGCGAGGTCCGCCTCCTCGAAGGGCTTCGACAGGCAGCCGATGGCGAGGTCGCCGACCGGGAAGGAGGGCGGCCGGGCCGTGGTGAACAGGCAGAGGATGCCGAGATCCTGCATCCGCGCCGCCACCCGGAAGCCGCTGGCGCCGTTCGCGAGCTGCAGGTCGACGAGCGCGAGGTCCGGCCGCCGCGCCTCGACGGCGGCCGAGGCGCTGGCGAGATCGTCGGCGGTGCCGGTGACGCGGTAGAGCGGGTTGAGCTCGATCAGCTGCTTGAGCGTCCGCGCCAGCAGCGGTTCGTCCTCGACGATCAGGATGTTGAGCACCTCAGGCCGCCTCCCAAACCCCTCGCGCCATCGTGGGACGGAGCCGCGCCGGTGGCGAGGTGCGAAGGCGCGAAACGCGCCGAGCGATTCCGCAGGCGCGGCGAGTTGAGGCTCAATCGTTCACGGGCCTGTATGAACCACCTTCGTCATGCCGGACTTGATCCGGCATCCACCTTCTTTCCTGGTTGGTCGGCGGTTCAAGGAGGTGGACCCCGGATCAAGTCCGGGGTGGACGTTCAAATCCAGCGCTCGAAGCTTTAAGGTCCCGGTTCAGCTGTAGAAGATGTGGGTGCCGATCTGCGCGGCGCGGGTCTTCTGGCGGCCCCAGGCGGGGGCGACGTAGTTCGCGTGGTACCACAGCACGTTCGGCGCGAGGCTGGCGGCGAGATGCTTGGAGGCGATCTCGGCGATCGCCAGGGCCTTCTTCCAGCAGTCGCTCGACTCGTTGACCGCCGGGAACTTGCCGGCGCGGATGAAGGAGAATTGCGCCGGCTGGGTGACGACGCCGCAAATGCTCGACGCGAAGCGGCCGGAGCGGGCGCGGTTGAGCACCACCTCCGCGACGGCAAGCTGGCCCTCGAGCGTCTCGCCGCGCGCCTCGAAATAGACCGCCTTGGCGAGGCAGAGCTGCTCCTCGTCCTGGTTGCCGAAATTGACGTAGGCGATGACGAGGTCGTGAAGGGTGCGGCCGGCGAGTGTCACCGGCGGCTGCGCGGGTTCCACGGCCGGCTGCGGGGCGACGCCCTGGGCGGGGGCGGTGCGGACGAGGTCGGCGAGGCTCGGCTGGGCCGGCGCGGCGGCCGAAACCGCCGGGGCGGTGACGGAGACCGCCGGCGCGAGGCCGCGCAGGTCGGGAAGGCTGGCCTCGGCTCCGGCGGCCATGGCGGGCGCCGCGGCAAGGAACGACAAGGCGATCGTGGCGGCCGCAATCAGGCTCGCCCGGAAACGTCCGAACATGCAGTCTCAGCTATTTGCGGTCGGCTGTCCCGGGACCGGACGGTCCGTTTCGCAACCCCCGACTGGCGCTCCGTCGCATCCTGGCAACGAAGGCGCCCCCTCGAATGAGTCGGAACCTGTCCGCGGGGGCGGCCGGCGTCAACGAAAGGAGCCCGTAACGACGATGGGCTGTGGGCAGGGCGGGATCAGCCGATGGAACGGACCTCGATCCGCACAAAGCTGTGGACGAGCCGAGCGACTCACTCCTCCGGCCCGAGCGCCGGATCGAGGTCGCGCGGGCGGACGAATCGCGCGAGGGTGGCCGCGCCGTCGCGCAGCTGGCGCCATGACGCCACGTCGAAGCGCATCTCCGCCAGGGTGGCGGTGGGATATTTGACCTCGGCCTCGCCCCGCAGCGCGCCTTTGGCGGAGAGGCGCAGCACGAGCTCCTCGAGCCCGGGATTGTGGCCGACGAGGAGCAGGCTCTCTGCCTCCTCCCCCGTCTCCCGCGCGACCTCCAGCAGCGTCTCCGGCGGCGCGAGGTAAAGCCGCTGATCGTAGCAGGGCGCGAGCGTTCCAAACGCCTTCTCGACTTCGTCCAGCGTCTCGATCACCCGACGCGCGGGCGACGCGACGACGACATCGAAGCCGAGGCCGAGGCGGCGCATCTCCCGCCCGACCGTGGCGGCGGCGCGGCGGCCGCGCGGGTTGAGCGGCCGGTCGAAATCGCGCAGCGACGGATCGTCCCAGCCCGACTTGGCATGGCGCAGCAGGGTCAGGATTTTCATCGCGCCTCGTCGGGCTGCTTCTCCGGCTCGGCCTGATGCCCGAAAGCGCTGGCGGTGGAAAGACGCTCGCGCACCCGCGCCAGCGCCGTGTCGAGCGTCACTCGCCGCACCGCGACGCCCGGCGGAAAAGCGGTGAGCAGCCGCGACGGCGTTGCTGCCGAGAGGAGGACGAAGACGCCGCGGTCTCCCTGCCGCCGGATCAGCCGCCCGAAAGCCTGGGCAAGCCGGGCACGCACCACCCGGTCGTCATAGCCCGTGCCGCCGCCCGCCGCCCGCCGCGCCGCGTGCAGCACCGTCGGCCGCGGCCACGGCACGCCCTCCATCACCACCAGCCGCAGCGACTCGCCGGGCACGTCGACGCCGTCGCGCAACGCGTCGGTGCCGAGCAGGGACGCGCGCGGATCGTCGCGGAAGATGTCCACCAGGGTGCCGGTGTCGATCGGGTCGACATGCTGGGCGTAGAGCGGCAGGCCGGCGCGGGCGAGGCGGTCGGCGATGCGGGCGTGCACCGCCTTCAGGCGCTGGATCGCGGTGAACAGGCCCAGCGTGCCGCCCTCCGCCGCCTCGATGAGCTTGGCGTAGGCGCCGGCGAGCTGCGGGATGTCGCCGCGCTTGACGTCGGTGACGATCAGCACCTCGCTCCGCGCCGCATAATCGAACGGGCTCTCCGCCTCGAACCGCGTGGCCGGGGCGGGCAAGTGACAGGCGCCGGTGCGCGCTTCGGCCGCGTCCCAGCCTTCGCAGCCGCGCAGGGTGGCCGAGGTGACGACGACGCTGTGCGCCGGCTTCAGCACCGCCTCCGCCAGCGGCCGCGTCGGATCGAGCCAGTGGCGGTGCAGGCCGATATCATATTCGCGGCCGTCGACCCGCTCGACCGCCATCCAATCGACATAGTCCGGATCGGCCGGGCCGCCGATGCGGCCGGCGAGGCCGATCCAGGCGGCCAGCGTCTGGGTGCGCCACGCGAGGCCGCCGATCGCCCCCTCGATGCGCGCCCGCGCCGCGGCGTCGAGCCAGTCCGGCCCGTCCTCGAGCACCGCCTGCAGCCGGTTGCCCAGCGCCGTCAGCGGCCGGACCAGCAGCTCCAGCGCCTCGACGGCCGGAGCGGCGGCCCCGACGATCGGCCCGTCGAGCTCGGCCATCTCGGTCTCGAGGCCGTAGCCGGCGTCCTGCGCCGTCGCTCGCGCATAGACGGTGGCGCGCACCGCCGAGAGCAGCTTCTCGACCGGTCCGAACGGCATCCCTTCCGCGATGCGGCCGAGCCAGCCGTCGGAGGGCAGCAGCTGCGCCGCCTCGACCGCCTGCTCGAGAGCGGCGCCGCCGGCCTCGTCATAGGAAGCGACGTCCATCAGCCGCGCGGAAAGGCCGCGCCGCCGGCCGCGGCTCTTGCCTTCCGGGCCGACGATCCAGCGCCGCATCTCGATCGCCTCCTGCCCCGTCAGCGCCGCGGCGAAGGTCGAATCCGCCGCGTCGAACAGGTGGTGCCCCTCGTCGAACACGATGCGGGTCGGCGCGTTGCCGGTGTCGCGGCCCCGCGCGGCGTTGACCATGACGAGGGCGTGGTTGGCGATGACGAGGTCGGCGTCCTGGCTCGCCCTCGCCGCCCGCTCGATGAAGCATTTGCGGTAATGCGGGCAGCCCGCATAGACGCACTCGCCGCGCCGGTCGGTGAGCGCGGTGGCGCCGGCGCGGCGGAACAGGCTCGTCAGCCACCCCGGCAGGTCGCCGCCGACCATGTCGCCGTCCTTCGTGTAGCCCGCCCAGCGCGCCGCGAGCTGCGCAAGGATTGCAGCGCGGCCGGAGAAGCCGCCCTGCAGCGCATCCTCGAGATTGAGCAGGCACAGATAATTCTCCCGCCCCTTGCGGATGACCACCTTCTTCCGCCTCTCGGCGGCATCGGGGAAAAGCCGCGCGCTCTCCCGGTCGAGCTGGCGCTGCAGGGCCTTGGTGTAGGTCGAGACCCATACCGCCCCGTCCGCCCGCTCCGCCCAGACTGAGGCCGGGGCGAGGTAGCCCAGGGTCTTGCCGATCCCGGTACCGGCCTCGGCGAGCAGCAGGTTCGGCTGGTCCTGCGCGCGGCGCGGAGCGAAGACCTGCGCCGCGGCCGCGGCATAGTCGCGCTGGCCCTGGCGGACCTCGGCGCCGTCGCCGACGAGGCGCTCGAGCCGCTCCGCCGTTTCCTCCGCGCCGATCCGCACCGTCGCCGGCGGCGGGCGGCCGCCGCTCTCCTCCCATTCCGGCAGGCGCGAGAACAGCCAGCGCTCGTCCCGCTCCGGCTGCTTCAGCCGCTGCGCCACGGCCGGCGCCCAGGTCCAGCGCAGGCGCGCCAGCGATTGCGCGGAGGTCCAGGCGCCCTCCCGCTCCGGCCATTCGCGCTCGAGCGTGGCGAGCAAGGCCTCGGCCGCGCCGAGCAGAAAGGCGGGCGCCTGCGCGTCGCTCTCCGGCGGCTCCAGCCCCAGCGCGTGGGCCATGCCCTTGGGCGTCGGCACGGCGAAGCGCGCCGGGTGGACGAAGGCGAAGAGCTCGAGCAGGTCGAGGCCGGACAAATCCGGATAGCCGAGCCTTTGCCCGACCAGGGGCGCGTTGAGCATGATCGTCGGCGTCTCCGCCGCCCGCGCGACTGCCTCGCCGCGGCCGAGCCCGCGCGTCCCTTCCGCACCGGCGAGCCAGATGCCGCCATGGGTCGCATGCAGCGCGGGATAGGGAAGCGGCATCATCGCGCCTGCTATACGCACGCCGGAACGAACGCGAAACGGCAGATTAGCGTCCGAGGGCTTTCAGCAGCAATTCCTTGACCTTGGCGACGCTCGCCCGCGAGCGGGGGCCGAGGATGCCCCTCGCCTCCTCGGGGAGGTGCGCCACCGGATCGCCGCCGGCGCGGAAGACATAATGGTCGAAGAAGACGCGCCAGGCGGCGAGCTCGCGCTCCGGCATCCCCTGCATGGTCATGATCGCATGGTAGAGGGCGTTCAATGGGGTGAGCCGCGGCGCCTCCCCGTCGCGCCACCAGAAATTGACCATCGCCCCGACCTCGTCGAGCCCGGCGACAGCGTGCCACCAGAGGCTCGGCAGATACAGCGCGTCGCCCGGCCCGAGCTCCGCCACCTCCGCGTGGCGGAGCGCCTCGCGGAAGCGCGGGTGGCGCTCGAAATCAGGTTGCTCGATGTCGACGAGGCTGGTCGGCTGGCCCGCGAGGGTGAAGTCGAGCGGACCGGCGTAGAGGTTCGCCACCTGATCGGTCGGAAAGAGGGTGAACCGCCGCCGGCCCGAGACGACGCAGGCAAGGTTCTGAGCAAGGTCCCAGTGGGCCGCCGTTCGGGTCCGGTTGCCCAGCCACAGCGAGACCAGCATCTCCCGCCCCGGATCGAGCAGCGGCATCGGGATTTCCGGCCGGAGCTTCGGCAGATGCCTGGCCACCGGGATCGCGCCGGCATAGATCGAGAAGGGCGCCGGATGGCCGCGCTGGCGGAGCAGCAGGTCGAGCAACTGGCCGACCGTCGCGAGGCGGCGGTCGTGGTTGAAGCCGGCCAAGTCGTCGGAATAGCCGAACCGGCCGTCTATCCCCGGGGGGCCGAACCAGGCTTCGAACGGCACCTCGGCCGCCCGCGCGGTGAGATAGGCAGCGAGCGCCTCGTCCCCGTGGCGAGCCGCAGCAATCGCCGGCCACTTCGCGCACAGGCCGCGCAGCACCGCCGGACGTCCGGCCGGGACGATCTCCGTCTCAAACCGGGCGCGGTCGACGCGGGTGAATTCGGGGACGGCGGGGAGGGAGCCCATCGGCCGCCGGTGCTAGCAGAGCGCCCGCCCCTTCGCTAGGAGCCGGGGCATGACCGTTCCCGCCGCCCTGCGCGAAGCCGCCCTCGTCTCCAAGGCCTGGCCGTACGAGGAAGCGCGCAAGATCCTGAAGCGCTATCCCGACGGACCCGGGAAGGGCGAGATCGTCTTCGAGACCGGCTACGGCCCCTCCGGCCTGCCGCATCTCGGCACCTTCCAGGAGGTGGCGCGGACGCTGATGGTCCGCCACGCGCTTTCGGAGATGGTCGACTGGCCGAGCCGCCTCATCGCCTTCTCCGACGACATGGACGGCATGCGCAAGGTCCCGCCCGGCGTGCCGCAGCAGGACATGATGCACGCCCATCTCGACCAGCCCCTGAGCCGGGTGCCGGACCCCTATGGCTGCGGGCACGAGAGCTTCGCCGCGCACAACAACAACCTGCTGCGCCAATTCCTCGACCGGTTCGGCTTCGACTACGAATTCCTCTCCTCGTCCGACTGCTACGGCAGCGGCCGTTTCGACGAGGCGCTGCGCCAGGTCCTGCGCCGCTATGACGCCATTATGGACGTGATGCTGCCGACGTTGCGCGAGGAGCGGCGGCAGACCTATTCCCCGATCCTTCCGATCAGCCCGGAGAGCGGCAAGGTGCTGCAAGTCCCGGTGGAGGTGGTGAACGCCGAGGCGGGCCTGATCCGTTACACCGACCCACTGACCCTCCAGCCGGTCGAGCAGTCGGTGCTGGGTGGCGGCGCCAAGCTGCAGTGGAAGGTCGACTGGGCGATGCGCTGGTACGCGCTCGGCGTCGACTATGAGATGTCGGGCAAGGACCTCATCGACAGCGTCACGCAAAGCTCGAAGATTGTCCGCATCCTCGGCGCCCGGCCGCCCGAGGGCTTCAACTACGAGCTGTTCCTCGACGAGAATGGCGAGAAGATCTCGAAGACCCGCGGCAACGGCGTGACCATCGACGAGTGGCTCGCCTATGCGCCGGAGGAAAGCCTCGTCTTCTACCTCTACCGCGAGCCGAAGCGGGCGAAGCAGCTCTCGTTCGGGATCATCCCGCGGGCCGTGGACGAATATTACCAGTCGCTCGCCCTCTACCCGACGCAGGAGGTGGACAAGCAGCTCGGCAATCCGGTCCACCACATCCATGCCGGCAAGGTGCCGGAGGCGCAGTTGCCCGTCAGCTTCGCGCTCCTGCTCAACATCGCCAGCCTCCCCGGCGTCGGCGACCGCAACACGATCTGGAGCTTCCTGCGCCGCTACAATCCGGCGCTGTCGCCGGAGACCTACCCGGCGCTCGACGCGCTCGTCGGCCATGCGGTGGACTATGCCGCGCGTTTCGTCGCGCCCTCGCTACGCCGGCGCGCGCCTACATCCGAGGAGGTGGCTGCGCTGCGCGAGCTCGACGCCCTCCTCGCCGCCGACGACGGCGGGGGGGCGGACGACGAGGATCCCGCGGTGACCTTGCAGAATCACATCTACGAGATCGGCAAGCGGCATTACGGCAAGGAGCGCCTGCGCGACTGGTTCAAGGCGCTCTACGAGACGTTGCTCGGAAGCGAGCAAGGACCCCGCATGGGCAGCTTCATCGCGCTCTACGGCGTCGACAACAGCCGCAGGCTGATCGCCGAAGCCCTCGCGGCGGCGGGCGGGGAGGGCTAAGGCGGCCACCATGACCGACAGCGCCATCTCGATCGTCGACCTTCAGAAGACCTATGCCGGCGGCAAACGCGCGCTGGACGGGGTCAGCCTCGAAGTGCCGCGCGGGCAGATCTTCGGCCTGCTGGGGCCGAACGGCGCCGGCAAGTCGACGATGATCAACATCCTCGCGGGCCTGGTGAACAAGTCCGGCGGCACGGCGACCATCTGGGGCTTCGACATCGACGCTCATCCCCGCAACGCCAAGGTGTCGATCGGCATCGTGCCGCAGGAGATCGTCTTCGATCCCTTCTTCACACCATCGGAGACGCTGGAGATCCAGGCCGGCCTCTACGGCGTCCCCAAGGGCAAGCGCCAGACCGCCGAGCTGCTGCGCGCGATGCACCTCACCGACAAGGCCAACGCTTACTCGCGCACGCTGTCGGGCGGCATGAAGCGGCGGCTGCTCGTCGCCAAGGCGATGGTCCATTCGCCTCCCATCCTCGTCCTCGACGAGCCGACCGCAGGCGTCGACATCGAGCTTCGCCAGCAGCTCTGGGCCTATGTGCGCCAGCTCAACGAGCGCGGCGTCACCATCGTGCTCACCACCCATTATCTCGAGGAAGCCGAGAATCTCTGCGACCGCATCGCGATCATCAACCACGGCCGCCTCATCGCGAACGAGGCGACGCGGACGCTGGTCGGGATGGCGCAGGAGAAAGCGGTGGAAGTGACGGTCGACCGCGACATCGTCCACGCCCCCGACGCGAGCTGCTTCGAGAAGATCGAGCGCAAGGGCGATCGCACCCTCGCCATCACCTACCGCAAGGACAAGGTGAATGCCGGCGAGGTGCTGGCGGCGCTGCAGCGCGAGGGCCTCGGCATCGTCGACGTCTCGACGCGGGAGGCCGACCTCGAGGACGTGTTCCTCAACCTCACCCGCGCCGCCGACGCGGCCGGCGCCGCCGCTTGAAGCACGAATTCGACGTCGTCATCGTCGGCACCGGCGCGGCCGGCCTCTCCGCGGCGCTGGCGCTCGCGCCGCACCTGCGCATTGCCGTTCTCGCCAAGGGCGACGTGTCCGAAGGCTCGACCGCCTGGGCGCAGGGCGGAATCGCCGCGGTGCTGGAGCCGGGCGACACGTTCGACAGCCATGTCGAGGACACGATCGTCGCCGGCGCCGGCCTCAACGACCGCCGCACCGTCGAGTTCGTCGTCGGCAATGCCCCCGCCGCCATCGACCGGCTCGCCGCGCTCGGGGTGCCGTTCGACCGTGGCGCGGAAGCGGGCTGGCACCTCACCCGCGAGGGCGGGCACAGCCACAGGCGCATCGTCCATGTCGCCGACGCAACGGGCGCCGCCGTCCAGCATGCGCTGGAGGAAGCGGTGGCGGGGCGGGCGAACATCACCTTGTTCCCCGGCCGCGCTGCGGTCGACCTTGCCACCGGGCGGCATGCGGCCTCCGCGGATGGCGAGCCGCGGGTGTGGGGGGTCTATGCGCTCGACCGCAAGCGGGGTCGCGTCGACCTGTTCACCGGCCGCGCGACGCTGCTCGCGACGGGAGGCGCCAGCCGCGCCTGGCTCTATTCGACCAATCCCAAGGGCTCGACCGGCGACGGCATCGCGATGGCGTGGCGGGCGGGCTGCCGCGTCGCCAACATGGAGTTCGCGCAGTTCCACCCGACCTGCCTCTACCACCACGAGGTCCGCAACTTCCTCATCACCGAGGCGATGCGCGGCGAGGGTGGGCAGCTCAAGCTGCCCGGGAGCGGCCGGCGCTTCATGCCGGAGTTCGACGCCGGCGCCGAGCTGGCGCCGCGCGACGTCGTCGCCCGCGCCATCGACCACGAGCTGAAGCGGCTCGGCCTCGACTTCGTCCACCTGGACATCAGCCACCGCGAGCCTGACTTCGTCCGCGCCCACTTCCCGACCATCGCGGCGCGGCTGGCGGAGCTCGGCATCGACATCACGCGCGAGCCGATCCCGGTCGTTCCCGCCGCCCATTATACGTGCGGCGGCATCGTCGTGGACCTCGACGGCCGCACCGACCTTCCCGGCCTCTACGCCGCCGGCGAGGTGACCATGTCCGGCCTGCACGGCGCGAACCGCCTCGCCTCCAACTCGGTGCTAGAATGCCTGGTGTTCGGGGTCGCCGCCGCCGAACATATCAACGGGCAGTTCGACGGTCTGCCGGTCCCGCCGCCGATCCGGGCCTGGGACGAGAGCCGCGTCACCGATTCCGACGAGGAGGTCGTCGTCCACCACAATTGGCGCGAAATCCGCCGCTTCATGTGGGATTATGTCGGCATCGTCCGCACGACCAAGCGGCTCGAGCGCGCCCTCCACCGCGTCGCCCTGCTGCGGCAGGAGACCGAGGATTATTACGGCCACTTCCGGGTGACGGCCGATCTCATCGAGCTGCGCAGCCTCGTCACGGTCGCCGAGCTGATCGTCCGCTCCGCCCTCGCCCGCAAGGAAAGCCGCGGCCTCCACTATACGCTCGATTATCCCGCGCTGCTGCCGGAGGCGAAAGACACGGTGCTGGCGCCCTGACTGCCTCCCCATCGCCAGATGGGGAGGCATCAGCTCAAGAACCGCTTCAGCTCCTGCGCGAACCGGGCCGGCTGGTCCGCCATGACCATGTGGCCGCTGCCGTCGATGCGGATCAGTCTTGCTGCGGGATCGCCTGCATAGGCGCGGCGGTAGACGCCGTCGGCGGTGGCGGCGAGGCTGTCGGCGGGGCTCGCGTAGAGCACCGTAAGCGGCGCGGCGATGCGCGGCAGCTCGGGCGTCAGGTCCGTTACGGCCAGCTCGCGGGCGGCGCGGGCGACGACGTCGCGGTCGCTCTTCACGTTCGCCGGTGCATTGTTCCCGAACATCCGGACCGCCGAGTCGATGAGGCTTTGGCCGAAGCTGGTGCCGGAGACGCTCTCCAGCAAGTCGGCGAGGCCGCGGATATTCTCGGCGCTGCTGCCGAGCAGCTCGGCGGGCTGCGGGAGCATGTCGACGACCATCGCCCGGCCGACCAGCCGGGGATGCCGCGCCGCGATCATCAGCGCGAGTGTTCCGCCCATCGAATGGCCGACCACTGCGGGACGCCGCAGCCGGTGCGCCTCGATGTAGCGGGCGATCTCCTCGGCGAGCGGCGCCACCACCGGGCCTTCGCGGTTCCCGCGCGCCGGCGCGCCGGCAAATCCCGACACCTGGATGAGGTGGTAGCGATAGCCCGGCACGGCCGAGACCGTGCTGCGCCACACCTCTTTCGAGGCGGTGAGACCGGGGATGAGCACGACGTCTGGGCCCTGGCCGACCACCTCCACCGTGAAGCGCGTCGGCGCGAAGGCCGGGACAGCCGCCGCGGCTGCCGGGAGCGTCGCCGGACCGGGGGCGGCGAGGAGCAGAGCGAGGAGGGGCGCGAGGGCTTTCACCATGGCGTCATAGCTCTCCGCGTTTGAACGCGGGATTAGCCGTGCTCCTCGCGCAGCAGCTTCAGCCGTCGGACCAACGGCGCCATCGTCAGCCCCTGGACGAATACCGAGAAGGCGACGATCGCGAACGCCACGGGAATGATCTGCTCGCGCTCCGGCACCGAGGCGGGGACGGCGAGGGCGAGGCCCAGCGCGAGCGCGCCCCTGAGACCGCCCCACCACAGAACGTGCTGATAGGGGCCGCTCAGGCAGAGCGAGGTGCGGCGGAAGGCGAGCGCGAGCGGATAGATGGTCGCGGCGCGCCCGAGCATCGCCAGCACGATCGCCACCGCCGCCGCGGCGAGCACCGGCAGGATCGGCGTCCCGGCCCCCGCCGCGCCGATCAGGATGAAGATGAACGAGTTGGCGAGGAAGGCTGCATAGTCCCAGAAATAGAGGACGTTCGGCCGGCTCGTGTCCGAGATCGAGCCCATCCATCCGAAATTGCCGACGATGAGGCCGGCGGTGAGGCCCGCGAGGACGCCGGAGACGTGGAAATGCTCGGCGAGCAGGAACGAGCCGAAGGCGGCGAGCGTCGTCAGCGTGATCTCGACGAGACGATCGTCGGTGCGTCCGGCGAGGAGCAGGAGGGGCAGCGCCACCGCACCGCCGGCGAGGATCCCGCCGGCCGCGGTGGTAAGAAGCTTCAGGCCCACGATCGGTATCGTGATCTCCGACCCGCCCGCGATCACCACCAGCACGGCGAAAACCACCGCTGCGACGCCGTCGTTGAGCAGGCTCTCGGCCTCCACCAGCAAATGGAGGCGCGGCTCCACCGGCACTTCCTTGAACAGGGCGATGACCGAGACCGGATCGGTCGCGGCGACGAGGATCGCGAAGAAGGCGGCGCCGAGCCAGGACCAGCCGATGAGGTAATGCATGCCCACGGCGACCACCGCCGCCGCGAGCAGCACGCCGATCGTCACCAGCACGCCGAGCAGCGGCAGCTCGCGCCGGAACGGGGCCCAGGGGATCTGGATCGCCGCCTCGAAGATCAGCGGCGGCAGGAACAGGGTGAAGATCATCTCCGGCGTCAGCCGGACCTCGAAGCCGATCGGCAGCAGCGACAAGGCGAGGCCCGCGGCGACCAACCCGGCGCTGTAGGGGAGCTTCAGCCGCCGGGTGATCATCGCCACCAGGCAGGCGACGAACAGGATCAGCCCGAGCTTGGGAAAGTCGAGCGGGTGCACGGCGCTCAGCCCCGGCCGCGCGCGAGGAAGGTTGTCTCCGCGTCCATATTGGCTAAGTCCACGTGATGCCTTCCCCGCATCTCTACCTCGTCGACGGATCGAGCTACATCTTCCGCGCCTACCATCGCCTGCCGCCCTTGACCAACCGGCACGGCCTCAACGTCGGCGCGGTCTACGGCTACACGACGATGCTGTGGAAGCTCGCCGAGAGCCTGCACAAGGAGGAAGGGCCGACCCACCTCGCCGTCATTTTCGACGCCGGCTCGCACACCTTCCGCAACGAGATGTACGTTGAGTACAAGGCGCAGCGGCCGCCGCCGCCGCCGGACCTCGTTCCCCAATTCCCGTTGATCCGCGACGCCACCCGCGCCTTCTCGCTGCCCTGCATCGAGGAGGAGGGGCTGGAGGCCGACGACATCATCGCCTGCTACGCCAAGGCCGCGCTGGCCGAGGACTGGAAGGTGACCATCGTCTCGTCGGACAAGGACCTGATGCAGCTCGTCGAGGAGGGCCGGCTCGACCTCTACGACACGATGAACGACCGCCGGCTCGGCCGCGACTACGTCATCGAGAAGTTCGGCGTGCCGCCGGAGAAGCTGGGCGACGTGCTGGCGCTGATGGGCGACAGCGTCGACAACGTGCCCGGCGTGCCCGGCGTCGGCCCCAAGACCGCCGCCCAGCTCATCCAGGAATATGGCGATCTCGAGAGCGTCCTCGCCCATGCCGAGGAGATCAAGAAGCCCAAGCTCCGCCAGAATCTGATCGAGCATGCCGAGAGCGCCCGCCTCTCGCGCGAGCTCGTCCGGCTGGTCTGCGATTCGCCGCTCCCCGAGCCGCTCGACGCACTCGAGATGAAGGGCATCCCGCCCGAACCCTTGCGCGAGTTCCTCGAGGAGCAGGGCTTCCGCTCGCTCTTGAACCGGCTCGGCGGCGGCACCGACGTGAAGCCGGCGACCGGCGCCGCCTCGCCCACCGTCACCCCGCAGCAACGCGAGGTGCGGCCCGAGCCGAAGATCGACCGCTCGCTCTACGAGACGGTGACCAGCCTCGACGCCCTCGACCGCTGGATCGCCGAAGCGCGGGCGAACGGCTTCGTCGCGCTCGACACCGAGACGGACGGCTTCGACTGCGTCACCGCCAAGCTGGTCGGCATCAGCCTCGCCACCGACTGCAACCGCGCCTGCTATGTGCCGCTTGAACATGGCGGCCACGATTTGCTCTCCGAGCGGCCGGAGCAGATCCCCGCCGCCGAGGCGCTCGCCCGCCTCAAGCCGCTGCTCGAGGACCCCGCCATCCTCAAGATCGGCCACAATTTCAAGTTCGACTGGATCGTCTTCGACCGCCGCGGCATCTGCGTCTCCCCGGTCGACGACAGCCTCGTGATGAGCTTCGACCTCGACGCGGGCGGCCTCAACAGCCACGCGATGGACGATCTCGCGAAGAAGCATCTCGACCACGATTGCATCGCCTACAAGGACGTCTGCGGCTCCGGGCAGAAGCAGATCAAGTTCAACCAGGTGCCGCTCGACCGCGCCACCGAATATGCCGCCGAGGACGCCGACGTCACCCTGCGCCTGTGGAAGCGCTTCCGCGCCCGCCTCCCCTACGAGCGCGTCACCCAGGTCTACGAGACGGTCGACCGCCCGCTCGTCCCCGTGGTCGCGCGGATGGAGAGCCATGGCGTCAAGGTCGATCGCGAGGAATTGGGCAGGCTCAGCCAGGAATTCTCGCTGCAGATCGCGGCGCTCGAGGAGCGGATCTGCGGCGAGGCCGGCTGCCAGTTCACCATCGGCTCGCCCCAGCAGCTTGGCGACGTCCTGTTCAACCAGATGGGCCTCAAGGGCGGCCGCAAGGGCAAGTCCGGCACCTGGTCGACCGACGTCACCGAGCTCGAGCGCCTGTCGCGCGAAGGGGTGCCGATCGCCGCGCTCGTCCTGGAATGGCGGCAGCTCACCAAGCTGCGCTCGACCTATACCGAGGCGCTCCAGCAGCAGATCAACAAGGAGACGGGGCGGGTCCACACCTCCTATTCCCTCTCCGGCGCCCAGACCGGCCGCCTCTCCTCGACCGACCCCAACCTCCAGAACATCCCGATCCGCACCGAGATCGGCCGCCGCATCCGCGACGCCTTCATCGCCGAGCCCGGCCACGTCATGCTCTCGGCCGACTACAGCCAGATCGAGCTTCGCCTCGCCGCCCACATGGCCGACGTGCCCCAGCTCAAATCCGCCTTCGCCCACGGCCTCGATATCCATTCCATGACCGCGCAGGAGCTGTTCGGCGAGGTCAACCGCGACACCCGCGCCTCGGCCAAGACGATCAACTTCGCCATCCTCTACGGCATCTCGCGCTGGGGCCTCGCCGGCCGCCTCTCGATCACGGCCGACGAGGCGCAGGCGATGATCGACCGCTATTTCGAGCGCTTCCCCGGCATCCAATCCTACATCGCCGAGACGCTGAACAAGGTGCGCGAGACCGGCTTCACCACCACCCTGTTCGGCCGCAAGACCCATTTCCCCTCGATCCGCGCCAAGAACCAGGGCGAGCGCCAGGGCGCCGAGCGCGCCGCGATCAACGCGCCCATCCAGGGCACCAGCGCCGACATCATCAAGCGCGCCATGGTCCGCATGGAGCCGGCGCTGAGGGCTGAGCGGCTCGACGGCACGCGCATGCTGATGCAGGTCCACGACGAGCTCGTCTTCGAAGTGCCGGAGGCGGAGGTGGAGGCCGCGACGGCGGTGATCCGCCGCGTCATGGAGACGGCCGCCGAGCCGGCGGTGACGCTCGACGTCCCGCTCGGGGTCGAGATCGGCACCGGCCCCAATTGGGGCGCGGCGCATTGAGCGCGGCTCCGGCCGACTCCCCCCAGGACGACATCGCCGCCCTCGCCCGCGGCGGCCGGACCAACTTCTTCGGATTCGTGCTCCGCCTCGCCGCGCGCCTCCCCTTCCTGTTCATCGCGGGGAGGCTCTACGGGCCGGAGCTGCTCGGCCGCTTCGCCTATGCGGTCATCGTCGTCGAGTTCGCTGCCCAGCTCGCCACGCTCGGCCTCAAGCGCGGCCTCGCCCAGCAGCTCGCCGAGACCGACCAGCCGCACGTCTGCATCGTTTTCGACGCGATGCTCGCGGCGCTGATCGCTTCCGCCGGCGCGACCATCCTCCTCCTCGTCTTCCCGATGGCGATGTTCCCGCCCCAAGGCGTGATGTACGGCGGCGAGTGGCTGCTGCCGCTGGCGATCTTCCCGGTGGCGGGCTGCGACATCGCCCTCGCCGCGCTCGCCTACCGCCACGACGTCGGCGCGACGGTCCGTGCCCGCGCGCTCGTCGAGCCCTGGACGATCAGCATCGGCGCGGGCCTCCTCTATTTCGTGACGCCCCGGGACGGCCTCATCGTCGCCTATATCCTCTCGGAAGTCGCCGCGCTCGCCGCCGCTCTGATCCCGCTGTTCCGCAGCTACGGCGTGCCGCACGGCTGGAGCCCGCATCCCGGCAAGCTCCTCGCCGTCGCCCGCCGCAACGTGCCGCTCGCCGCCGCCGACGCAATCGAATGGGGCTCGCGGCGGCTCGACATCGCCATCCTCGGCCTGCTCCTCCCGGCCGCCGTCGCACCGCATTATGTCGGCATCTATTATGTCGCCCAGCAGGTCGCGACGCTGCCGCAGAAGCTCAAGACCAGCTTCGACCCGATCCTCGCCCCCGTCATCACCAACCGCCTCGCCGAGGGCGACCGCAAGGCCGTGGCGAAGCAGGTGCGCCAGGTCGGCTTCTGGATCATCGCTGCCCAGACCGGAGTCGCGCTCGCGCTCGGCATCCCGGCCAAGGCGGTGATGGCGCTGATCGGCGCCAAGTTCGTCGCCGGCACCGCCGCCCTCGTCTTCCTGCTCGGCGCCGAGATCGCCGCCGCGACGGCGGCCGTCTCGGAATCCGCGCTCGTCTACGTCGCCCGCCACCGCAATTTGACCATCTCCTTGTTCGTCATCGCGGTCGAGGCGGTGCTCGCCGCGGGCTTCATCCTCGCCGCGCGGGCCTCAGGCCTGCCCGAAAGCTGGCAGGCGGCGAGCGCGGCACTCGCCCTTCTCCTCGCCCTCGGCCTGGGATCGATCCTCAAGGCGCGGCTGCTCTGCCGCCTGCTCGAGGCGCCGGTCCAGCCCTGGCGCTGGCCGCTCTTCTGGGCCGCCGCCGGCGCCACCCTGGTCGGCTGGCTGTTCAGCCTGCTCCCCGGGGACCTCGTCTGGATCGACCTCGCCATCGGGGTCCCCGGCATCCTCGCCACCTTCACCGCCATCGTCTGGAAGAAGGGCTTCACCGCCGAGGACCGAGTGCTCTTCCGATTCGTCAAGGCACCCGAGACGCCGGGGCCTTAAGGCGTGGAGCATGTCGTCGGCTGTGATCAGCCGCGTCACGGCCGTCACCCTGAACTCGTTTCAGGGTCCAGGCGCGAGACCGCCGCGCGGGCGGAGAACTGGACCCTGAACCAAGTTCAGGGTGACGGCGCAAGTCTCGACGGCCGGCTCGACCTTCAATGATCGCGCCGCTCAGTGCCTGAAGTGCCGCATTCCCGTGAACACCATCGCGAGCCCCGCCTCGTCGGCGGCGGCGATCACCTCGGCGTCGCGCACCGAGCCGCCCGGCTGGATCACAGCCGTGGCCCCCGCCTCGACGGCGGCGAGCAGCCCGTCTGCGAATGGGAAGAAGGCATCGGACGCCACCGCCGAGCCGATCGTCCGCGGCTCCGTCCAGCCCGCCTTCTCGGCCGCGTCGCGCGCCTTCCAGGCGGCGATGCGCGCGCTTTCCAGCCGGTTCATCTGCCCGGCGCCGATTCCCGCGGTGGCGCCGCCCCTGGCGTAGACGATGGCGTTCGACTTGACGTGCTTGGCCACCGTCCAGGCGAACAGGCAGTCGGCGAGCTCTTGGGCGGTAGGCGCCCGTTTCGTCACCACCTTCAGCGCTTCCGCACCGACGCGCCCATTGTCGCGGGTCTGGACGAGATATCCGCCCGCGATCGCCTTCATCGTCAGCCCCGGCCGCGCCGGGTCCGGCAGCGCGCCGGTGAGGAGCAGGCGGAGGTTCTTCTTGCGCGCGAACACGGCCCGCGCCGCTTCGTCGGCGTCGGGGGCGATGACGACCTCGGTGAAGATCTGCGTCATCGCCTCCGCCGCGGCGGCGTCGATGGGACGGTTGACCGCGATGATGCCGCCGAAAGCCGACACCGTGTCGCAGGCGAAGGCGGCCTCATAGGCTTCGACCAGCGTGCCGCCGGTCGCCACGCCGCAGGGATTGGCATGCTTGACGATCACGCAGGCGGGGTCGCCGTCGTGGAATTCCGACACCAGCTCGAGCGCGGCGTCGGCGTCGTTGTAATTGTTGTAGCTGAGCTCCTTGCCCTGCACCTGGCCCGCCTGGGCGATGCCGCGGCCGTGGGGCCCCAAGGGGGTGTAGAGCGCCGCCTTCTGGTGCGGGTTCTCGCCGTAGCGCAGTTCCTCCCGCCGCTTCATCGTCAGCGGCAGGACGTCGGGGAAAAGCTGACCCTGGTCCCCGAACGCGAACCATTGGGCGATCATCGAATCGTACACCGCCGTCGCCGCGAATGCCTTGGCGGCGAGATACTTGCGCAGCTCGAGCGACGTCGTGACGTCATCCACGTCGAGCGCCTCCGCCAGCCGTGGATAGTCCGCCGGATCGGTGAGGATGGCCACGTAGGCGTGGTTCTTCGCCGCCGAGCGGACCATCGAGGGGCCGCCTATGTCGATATTCTCGATGATCTCGTCCCGCACGGCGCCGCGAGCGACCGTCTCGGCGAAGGGATAGAGGTTCACCACCACCAGGTCGATTGCGCCGATGCCGTGCGCGGCCATCGCCGCCGCGTGCTCGGCATCGTCCCGCACGGCGAGCAGCCCGCCATGGACCTTGGGATGGAGGGTCTTCACCCGCCCGTCCATCATCTCGGGAAAGCCGGTAAGCTCCGAGACGTCGCGCACGGCGAGGCCGGCCTCGCGCAGCGCCTTTGCCGTGCCGCCGGTCGAGACCAGCTCCACCCCATGCCGCGCCAGCGTCGCTCCGAGCTCGGCGAGGCCCGTCTTGTCGGAGACCGACAGCAGGGCCCGCTTCACCTTCACCCGATCCGGCAATCCGTCCTCCTAAATCAGCTCGCGCGGCGGAAGACCCAGCCGATCGTCATCCCGTCCGCCGGCGTCTCGCCCGCGACGACGAGCTGCGCGCTCGCATGGGGTACGCCATCGCCGTCGATCCACAGGCTCTCTTCGATCGTCAGGCGCCCGCCGCGGCAGCGGAACTGCCATACGGTGGCGCCGCGCACCCGGAGCAGCGCGCCCTGCCCGTCGGCCGTGCTCGCCGCCTCGACCGCGGGGGCGAGGTGGAAGCGCAGTGCGAAGGGCACCGGATCGCCGCGCCGCTTACGCCCCGAGGGCCCGAGCGAATCCTGGCCGCGCAGCTCGCGCCCGTCGGCGGACAGGATGAGCTGGCGCTGGTGGATGAGGCCCAGGCGCTTGGCATAGCCGTCATGGCTCGCCTCGACGGTGGCGATGCCCCCAGTCTCGTCTCGGGCCAGCTCGACCTGGCCGACGCCCTTGCCGAGCGTGCCGTCCTCGAGGAGGGCCGTCGAATTGCGATCGCCGAGCGTCAGCGTCGAATGGGCGGCCGTCGTGCGCAGTGCGCGGACCAGCTCCGCCGGAAGCGCGTCGATGGCGGCGCCCGGCCCGCCGCAATTCACCACGAGCCGGTTCGCCCCGTCGCTCATTTCGAAGGCGAGCGTCGAGGCGGAGCCGAGCGACGGCCCGCGGCTCGGCGGCGGCGGCGCGGCGTCGAGGACGATGACGGTGCTCTTCGCCTCGAGACGCTGATAGCCCCAGCCGCGCGCCTGGCGCAGCGGCCGCGCCCGCACGCCCGAGCCTTCGACCGCGGCGGCGATCCGCCGCTTCGACGCCGGGTTGCCGCCCTGCCAGCTCGACAGCGCTTCGTCTCCCAGCGTCGTGCCGAGCAGCGCGCCGACGGCGCCCGCCATGGCGTCGGCGACGGCGTCGGGCACCTCGGCATGGCCCGCATTGTAGGCGGCGCGCAGCTGGGCCAGCGTCTCGACGAGCGTCAGCTGCTCGAACGGCGCGCGGCTGACGAGGCCGCCGTCGTCGGTGAGCGACACATCGAGCGCCCGCACCAACCCTGCTTCCGCGCGGCCGAGCCGAACGCCTCCCCCCTGCAACACCAGGGCGGAGGCGACGAGACCCGCCCAAGCGGTGACCCGGGGGAGCCCCACCGGAGCGCGGTCGGCATTCTTGTCGAGATGACGGGTGGCAAGCGCGAGGTGGCGCAGCACCGCGGCGCGATAGTCGGCGTCGCGGCTGGAAAGGATGTAAGGAGCATAGGCGACCCAGAACAGGATCCGCCGCCCGGCATTGTCGGGCCGCCACGCCGGCTCGGCGGGGTGGGCGCCGTGGGCGGCGAGCCAGGCCTCGACGATCCGCTCCGAGCGCTTGGAGGCGCGCTCGCGGGTCGCGGCCGCGGCGATGTCGCGCAGCCAGGCGAAACCGTGCAGCCGGTCGGCGAGATCGCGCGGCATGTCGCCGGTGCGGGCGAAATCGATGCGTTCGACGGGGATGCGGTCGCCGCGGTGGAGCAGGGCCCCCTGCATCAGCGCCTCGCCCGCCGCCTTGTCGCCTGCGACCGGGTCCTTCGGCACCGCGACGAGCTTGAGCGGCGCGCGGCGGCCGAGCGCGGGCAGCGAGAAGCGCCGCAGCCGCCAGGCGATCTTCTCGAACAGGGTGGTGCCGCCCTCGTCGCCGGCGCGGATCAGCTGCTTGCCGGATTCGATCGGCGCCTGGTCGGCCGGCGCGATCTTCTCGAGCAGGCTCATCCCCTCAGCCTTGCGATATTGTCCGCATAGGCCGAGGGGCCGCCGCGGAAGGTCGCGGTGCCGGCGACGAGGGCGTCGGCGCCGGCGCTCACCGCCAGCCGCGCCGTCTCCGCGTCGATGCCGCCGTCGACCTCGAGGTCGATCGCCTTGCCGCTCTTGTCGATCTGCTTTCTGATCGCTTCGATCTTCCTTAGCTGCGAGTCGATGAAGCTCTGCCCGCCGAAGCCGGGGTTGACGCTCATCACCAGGACGAGGTCGACCTCCTCCAGCACGTAATCGAGCATCTTCGCCGGCGTCGCCGGGTTGAGCGACACGCCGGCGCGCTTGCCGAGCGTCTTGATCGCCTGCAGCGTGCGGTGGAGGTGCGGTCCCGCTTCGGGGTGGACGGTGATCGTGTCCGCCCCCGCCTCGGCGAAGGCGGCGAGGAACGGGTCGACCGGAGAGATCATCAGGTGGACGTCGAACGGCTTGGCGGTGTGGGGCCGGAGCGCCTTCACCACCGCGGGGCCGATGGTGAGGTTCGGTACGAAATGGCCGTCCATCACGTCGACGTGGATCCAGTCCGCGCCCGCCGCGTCGAGCGCGCGTACCTCCTCGCCGAGCCGCGCGAAATCGGCGGAGAGGATCGAGGGGGCGATGCGGACGGGCTGCTGCACGCCGAATCATTAACCCTGCGCGAGTCGCCCGGCAAGGAAGCCTCCGCGACTTATCCCCCGCTAAGTCCGCCTGAACCGCGCGACGAAGAAGCCGTCGGCGCCGCCTTGCTCCAGCCACAGGCCGGGCAGTGTCCGGACGAACCCGGCGGGAACCGGCACCTCCCGCGGCAACTCACCGGGTTCCGGGGCGACGAGCCGGAGGGTCCCGCCGGACGCAAGCAGCGCTTCGGCGACGCGCTCCCCTTCTTCCGGCTCCAGCGAGCAGACCGAGTAGACGAGAGTCCCGCCCGGCTTCAGCCACCCGGCCGCCCGGGCCAGCATCGCCTTCTGCCCCTCCGCCAGCTCGGCCAGCGCCCGCTCCCGCACCCGGTGCAGCACCTCCGGATGCCGCCGGAAGATCCCGGTCGCCGAGCACGGCGCGTCGAGCAGGATGGCGTCGACCGGCTCCGCCGGTTCCCATGCCATCACGTCCGCGACCACCACCTCCGCGGAGAGACCGGTGCGGGCGAGGTTCTCCCTTAGTCGTGCAAGACGACTTTCCGACGCATCGACCGCCGTCACCCGGAAGCCGGCGGCGGCGAGCTGCATCGTCTTTCCGCCCGGGGCGGCGCAGAGGTCCAGTGCCGTCCGCCCTTCCCCCGGCCCGAGCAGCCGCGCCGGGATCGAGGCCGCGACGTCCTGCACCCACCATTTTCCCTCGCCATAGCCGGTGAGGCCGGCGACGGCGGTGCGGGACGGAAGCCGCAGGTGGCCCGGCATGAGGCTCACCCCCTCCACCTCCGGCGCGGTTCCCGGCGGGAAGCACAGATCGAGCGGCGGCGGCACCGCGAGCAGCCGCGCCGCCGCTTCGGCCACCGTCGCGCCCCAGTTGCGCTCCCACCGGTCGCCGATGCGGGAAGGGAGGGTCGGCACCTCCGGCAGCCCCGCCTTGCGGCGCATCAGCGTCCCGAACACGCCGTGGACCAGCCGGCGCGGTCCGCCCTCGACCAGCGGCAGGACGGTGGCGATGGCGGCATGCGGCGGCGTCCCCATCGCCAGCGCCTGGACGAGGGCGATGCGCAAGGCGAACCGCGCCTTCGCGTCGTCCGGCAGGCGCTGCTTCGTGGCGCTGTCGATCAGCGCGTCAAGGTCGGGCAGGCGGCGCAGCGCCTCGGCGGCGATGGCGTGCGCGAAGCCGCGGTCGTCGGCGCGGACGAGGTCCCGCGCCGCCACGTCGAGCGCCGCCTCGAGCGGCAGCCCCTTGCGCAGCACCGCGTCGAGCAGGCGCAGCGCGGCGCGGCGGGAGGCAGTACCCTGGGCTTCGTCCATCTTGCATCCGCGCCTGCCACAGCCGACATGGCGGGTCTAGGAGATGCCGCGATGGGCCAGCGCCCGCCCCACGTGAAGCCGCCGAGCCACTGGACCAAGAGCGACCCACCGCCCTCGCCCGCCGCGCCGCGCGAAAGCGAGGAGATCGGCGGCCCCAAAGGGGAGGAGCCGACGCGCTACGGCGACTGGGAAAATCACGGCCGCGCCTGGGATTTCTGAAGGTATCAGAGTCCTTCCGCTCTCAGGGGCCTGGCGAGGAGCTGCTCCACGACCTCGTCGGCGCCGGCGTCGCCGGCGAGGAGCGCGCAGACGGCATCGACGATGGGCATGTCCACCCCCGCCTCGTTCGCCGCGCGGCGCAGCACCGGCGCGGTGAACGCGCCCTCCGCCACGGTGCGGCGGTCGGCGAGGAGGTCGGCGGCGGTGCGGCCTTCGCCGAGGCCCTTGCCGAGGCTGAAGTTGCGCGAGTTCGTCGAGGAGCAGGTGAGGACGAGGTCGCCGAGCCCCGACAGGCCCGCCAGCGTCTCCGCCCGCGCGCCGCGGGCGAGGCCGAAGCGGGTCATCTCGGCGAACCCGCGCGAGATGAGGGCGGCGCGCGCATTCTGCCCGAGCCGCCGCCCCTCCACCACGCCGCAGGCGATGGCGAGCACGTTCTTGACCGCCCCGCCGATCTCGGCGCCGACGACGTCGTCGGAGAGGTAGGGACGAAACCAGGGTCTCGCGATCCGCCCGCGCAGTCGCTCGCCGAGCGCCTCGTCTTCGATCGCGAGCGTGACCGCCGCCGGCAGCCGCGCCGCGACTTCGTGCGCGAAGGTCGGTCCGGAGAGCACGGCCACGGGCGCCTCCGGCTGCACCTCGCGGGCGACGTCGTGCATCAGCTTCATCGACGCCTCCTCCATCCCCTTGGCGCAGAGGATGAGCGGAACGGCGAGGCGGGGCAGGGCCGCAAGGACGCCGCGCATGTGCTGCGCCGGCGTGACCACGAGGAGGGCTTCGCAGCCGCCGAGCTCGGCAAGGTTGCCGGTGGCGCGGATCGCCGGATCGAGCACGCGGCCGGCGAGGAACAGGCTGTTCTCGTGGGCGGCGTTGATGCTCTCGACCACCTCGCGCTCGCGAGCCCAGAGCAGGGTCTCGCCGCCCTCGGCCGCCACTTGCGCGAGCGCTGTCCCCCACGCCCCGCCGCCGAGGATGCCGAGCTTCATGCCTTCACCCCGGCGCCGCGGACCCGCTCCGCCTCCGGGTCGAGCGGCCAGCGGGCGCGGGCGGGAGCGTCGAGTGTGTCGACCAGCCCCGCTTCGAAGCGCAACGCGCCCGCCCATGCGATCATCGCGGCGTTGTCGGTGCACAGCCACAAAGGCGGCGCGACGAAGGGAAGACCGTGTTTGCTCGCGAGACCGGTGAGCGCGGCGCGCACGGCGTTGTTCGCAGCGACCCCGCCGGCCACCACCAGCGCCGTCGCTTCGGGCGCCGCCGCAAGGGCGCGGGCGGTGCGGTCGAGGAGGCAGTCGACGACCGCCTGCTGGAAGGAGGCGGCGATGTCCTCGCCGGCGTAGCGACCGCTCTCCCTCGCGCGCAGCACGGCGCTCTTGAGGCCGGCGAACGAGAAATGCGGCTCGGCCGATCCGACCAGCGGCCGCGGCAGCGGCACCGCCCTCGGATCGCCCGCCGACGCCGCGCGTTCGACCGCCGGGCCGCCCGGAAAGCCGAGACCGAGCAGCTTCGCGGTCTTGTCGAATGCCTCGCCCGCCGCATCGTCGATCGTCGTCGCGAGGCGCCGGTAGCGGCCGAGCCCCTCGACCAGCAGCAGCTGGCAATGGCCGCCGGAGACGAGGAGCAGCAGATAGGGGAAGGCGAGGTCCGGCGCCGTCAACATCGGCGACAAAGCGTGTCCTTCCAGATGGTTGACCGCAACAAGCGGTTTGCCGGCGGCAAGCGCCAGCCCCTTCGCTGCCACCAGCCCGACCATCACCCCGCCGATCAGCCCCGGTCCGGCCGTGGCGGCGATCGCGTCGACCGCGCCGAGCCGCACGCCGGCCTCCGCCAAGGTCGCCTCGATCAGGTCTGGCAGGATCTCGACATGGGCGCGCGCGGCGATCTCCGGCACGACGCCGCCATAGGGCGCGTGCGCGGCCTCCTGCCCCGCGATGCGGCTGGCGAGGATGCGCCGGTCGCTGTCCACCAGCGCCGCCGCCGTCTCGTCGCAGGAGGATTCGATGCCGAGGATCAGGCTCATCGCAGCTTCCCTGCCACCGCGCGACCCGCTAGCACAAGCGCCCCATGATGCCGCCCCTCCGCCTCGGCACCCGCGGCTCGCCGCTCGCCCTCGCCCAGGCGCGGATGGTGGCGACGGCGCTGCGCGACGCGCACGGCTGGCGCCCCGAGCGGATCGAGATCGTCCCGATCACCACCACCGGCGACCAGATCCGCGACCGGCCGCTCGCCGAGCTGGGCGGCAAGGGCCTCTGGACGCGCGAGCTCGACCGGGCGCTCGCCGAGAACCGTACCGACATCTCCGTCCATTCGATGAAGGACGTCGAGACGCTCCGGCCGGCCGAATTCGCTCTCGCCGCGATGCTGCCGCGGGCCGACGTCACCGACCGGCTGATCGGCGCGGAAAGCCTCGCCGCGCTCCCTCAAGGCGCCCGGTTCGGGACTTCCTCGCCCCGGCGCGCCGCCCAATTGCTCGCCCGAAGGCCGGACCTGGCCATCGTCACCTTCCGCGGCAATGTCGAGACGCGGCTGCGCAAGATCGCGCTCGGCGAGGCCGACGCGACCCTGCTCGCCTCCGCGGGGCTCCTGCGCCTCGGCCACGACGACGTCGGCGTCGTGCTCGACGACCTGCTGCCCGCGCCGGCGCAGGGCGCCGTGGGGATCGAGTGCCGCGCCGACGACAAGAGGGTGCTGCAGTGGATGCGCGCGATCGACGATGAGGCAACCCACGCCTGCGTAAGAGCCGAGCGGCGCCTGCTCGCCGGCCTCGGCGGCACTTGCCGCTCGGCGGTCGCCGCGCTGGCGACGCTCGAGGAGGGAGCCATCCGGCTCCGCGCCGAGATACTCAGCCCGGACGGGTCCGAGGTGGTGCGTGCGGAGGAGCGATTCGGCGCCGACGACGAGGCAGGACCTTTGGACATGGCGCGCGACCTGCTCGCCCGCGCCTCCGCGCCGCTGCGGGCGCTGTTCGCCGGTTGAGCGGCACCGTCCTGATCCTCCGCCCGGAGCCGGGCGCTTCCGCGACCGCCGCCCGCGCCCGCGCGATGGGTCTTGCCCCCGTCGTCGCCCCGCTGTTCGAGGTCGAGCCTCTGGCGTGGTCGCCGCCGACGGGACGGCGTCATGACGCCATTTTCTTCACGAGTGCCCACGCGGCGCGCCTAGGAGGAGCCGGTCTCGAGGCTTTGCGATGCCTCCCAGTCTACGCGGTCGGCGAAGCGACTGCGGACGCCGCCCGCGCCGCCGGCTTCGCGCAGGTCCACGCCGGCCCGGCCGATGGCGCCGCCCTCCTCGCCCTTGCCGCCGCCGACGGCGTGCGAAGGGCGCTGCACCTGTGCGGGCGCGACCATATGCCGCTCCGCCACCCGGACGTGGAGGTCGAGGCGCAGCCGGTCTACGCGGCGGTGGAGTGCGGTGCGCCGCTCGACATTCCGGCCGGCGCGGTCGCGCTCCTCCACTCGCCGCGGGCCGCCGCACTCTTCGCCCGCCGGGTACGCGGGCGCGGCGGCATCCGCATCGCCGCGATCAGCGCGGCGACCGCGGCGGCGGCGGGGGAGGGATGGGCAGCGGTCGCGGTGGCTGCCCGACCGCGCGACGAGGCGGTGCTGGAGGTTGCCCACGCGCTGTGCCAGAGTAGCGGGCCTGACAGGGCGGGAGCGGACGCGTGACGGACTATGGGACGGAGAGTGCGGTGCAGCGGCGGCGTTCGCTGGTGTCGCTGCTGTTCGTGCCGCTCCTCGCCTTCGTCGCCGGGCTGGCGCTGATGGGCTGGGTGCTAACCCGCTCCGGAACCGCCGACCGCTGGCTCGGCCTGGTCCGTGCAGCGGAAGTGCCGAAGCCGGCTCCCCCGCCGCCGGTGACGGTCCAGAAGGAAGCGATGCCGCCCGCCCCGCAGGCGGAGGCGCCGCCGGCCGTCACGGCCGGCTCCGCCTCCGATCCCGAGCTCCTCCGCCGCGTCAACCGGATGGAGGAGAAGGTGACGCAGCTCGACCTCCAGTCGCGGGCTGCCGTGGGCAATGCCGACCGCGCCGAGTCGCTGCTCGTCGCCTTCGCGGCGCGCCGCGCGCTCGATCGCGGCCTCGGCCTCGGCTATCTCGAGACCCTGCTGCGCCAGCGCTTCGCGGCGACCGAGCCGCAGGCGGTCGCCACCATCTTCACCGCCGCGCGGTCGCCCGTCACGCTCGAGCAGCTCCAGTCCGAGCTCCAGGACCTGACGCCGAAGCTCACCGGCGGCGGACCCGACCAGGGCTGGTGGGAGGCGTTCCGTACCGAGCTCGCCGGGCTCATCTCGATCCGCAAGGAAGGCACGCCCTCGCCGCTGCCGTCGGAGCATCTGCGCCGCGCCCAGTCGAGCCTCCAGGCGGGGCAGGTGGACGTCGCACTGGTCGAGGTCAGCCGCCTGCCCGGCCGCGCCAATGCGGCGGACTGGATCGAGAAGGCGCGGCGCTACGTCGGCGCCCGGCGCGCCCTCGACACGATCGAGACCAGCGCCCTCATGGAGCCGCCGCCGGCCGCGCCCGTTCCCCATCCGCAGCCGGCGCAACCCGCCAAGCCGCCGGCACGCTAGATTTCAAGCAGCGCGTATTTGCGTCCGAAGGCCGGCTCCACCACGAACTGGGCGCAATTGTAGACGGGAATGCCCCGCGGCGTGCGCCCTTCGTACGAACCGCGATGGGCGTGGCCGTGCACCACCGCCTTGACGTTGTCGAAGCGGTCCACCGCGTGGGCGAGGCGCGACGAGCCGAGAAAGGGGTAGATTTCGAGCGGCTCGCCTTCGACCGTCTCGGCGACGGGCGCATAGTGGAGCACGGCGAGCGTGCGCTCGGTGCGCAGCGAGCGCAGCGCGTTCTCGAGCTTGCGCGCCTCCTCGCTCGATTCCTCGACGAAGGCCTTGATCGCCTGCTCGCCGAAGGCGCCGAGCTCGCCGCGCCCGAAGCCGCCGACGAAGCCTTTGACTCCCGCGAAGCCGACCCCGTCGATCACCGTCGCCTGCTCGCCTAGCATGCGGACGCCCGCCTCGGTGAGTATCTTCTCGACCTCCTGCGGACAGCCGCATTCGAAGTCGTGGTTGCCGAGCACCGCGAGCACGGGAACGGTCGCCGCGCGGACATCTTCGGCCAGAACCTCCGCCTCGCTCGGCTTGCCGAAATTGGTGAGGTCGCCGCACAGGACGATGACGTCGGCGGCGTCGGACATCTCCTCGAAGAGGGCGCGATACCGATCCTGCGACGTATCGGTGACGTGGAGGTCGCCGATCGCGGCGACGGTCAGGGGCTCAATGGGGGTGGTGGCGTTCATGCTTCTCGTCCACGCCCTTCCCGACGACGTCCGCGAAGCCCCATTCGGTGACGTCGATCACATAGTCGGTGGGGCTGATGAGGCGGCCGCGGCAGATCTTGATCTGTGCCGGCGGCATCGCGTCCTGGTTCTTCAGCCGCTCCAGCAGCTCGTCATAGAGCCAGCGCGGAATGAGGTCCCGCTCCGTCGGATAGACGAAGCGGAAGTTGAGGATGTTGATCAGCAGCACCTCCCAGTAGAGCTCCATCGAGGAGAGCAGCCACTGCCAGTCGATCTCCTCATGCTTGAGCAGGATGGCGTGGACGATGTCGGCGCCGTCATAGCGGTAGCGGGTCTGGAGGAAGAGCTTGGAGAGGATGAACTGCGTCGGCGGCGTCACCCGCACCGTCGTGCCGTAGACCTCGGCTTCGTACACCTCCTGGAACCACTCGTCGGTGATCGGGATCGAGGCGGAGGAGATGTTGAAGATGACGTCGAAGAAATGCTCGTCCTTCCAGACCTTGCCGATCCAGCGCACGTCCTCGACCTCGATGCGGTACCCCCGCTCCTGGAAGAAGGCGAGGATGCGCGGCGCGTCGGACGGCTTGCAGAAGACGTCGAGATCCTTGGTGGGCCGGGTGATGCCGGTGAAGCAGGCGAGGGCGTAGGTGCCCGACAGCAGGAACGGGATGCCCGATTCCTTCAGCAGCTGCAGGCTCTCGGTGTAGAAGCCCACCGCCTCGGGCGGGGGCTCGAAGGCCGAGGAGTCGAGGGCGTCGAGAAGGTTGCTCACGCCTCCGTAACGGAGCCGGAGCGCTCCCGGTTCCGGATCAGGGCTGCGGCGCCGGAGCCGGCGCCTTGATCACCGCGCTGAGCGTCACGGTGAAGTCGAGCGTGGCCCCCGGCGGCACGACTCCGCCGCCCGCGCCCTTGTCGCCGTAGGCGAGTTGCGGCGGGATCCAGACTCGGTAGGTGCCGCCCTGGCGCATCAGCAGCAGGGCCTCGGTGAACCCGGGGACGACGCGCGACACAGGGAAGCTCGCATTCTTCGCCTGGTCGAAAATCTTTCCATCGGCGAGGCGGCCGACATAATCGATGATGACGCTATCCTCGCGGGACGGTGCCCCGCCCTTGCCCGGCTTGAGCGTCCTGAAGCGCAGGCCCGAGGCGGTGGTCACGACGCCGCGCATGGCGGGCGGCGGCGGGGCGGAATGGGCGGGCGCGGCGGCGGCGAGGGCGAGAGCGAGGATCAGCATGGCCCCCGACTAAGCCCGCCGGCAGGTGGCGGCAAGCCGCCTCAGCGTCGCCATGCCTTCCAGTCGCGGACCGTGGCGGCGGCGACGTCGGCCGCGGCCTCGGCCAGCCAGCCTTCTCCTCGCCGGGCAAGATCGGCCTTGACCGCCTCGGCGGCGCCCCGCCGGCCCGCATGGACCGCCGCGATGTCGCGGGCCATGGCGCGTAGCAGGCGCCGGCGCAGATGCGGGCGCAGCTCGTCGAAGCCGAGCTTGCGGCTGTCGGGGGCGAGGCGGCGTACAACGAGATCGCCGTCCGCCTTGAGCCAGGGGTCGGGGGCACGAAAGCGGCCGGCGGCGTAAGCGTAGCCCGCCCCCGTGCGGCTCTTCGGGCTCCAGCACGAGGGTATCGCCGCCTTTGCCTCGCGCGCCACCGGACCGCCCCGCCATGCCGGCGCGGCCGCCACCAGCCGCAGCCGGCCGAGGCTGCCCACTCCGGCGCGGCGGCGGGAGACGCTCACCGCGATGCCGCGCTCGGGAAGCGCGTTCTTCAGCGCTGCGACGAAAGCGTCATCGGGGCGGCGCGCGCGGGGCAAGGCGAGGATGCCTGCCCAGAAGTCCGCGCGGTCGTTGGCGCTCGCCGCGAACAGCGCGCGCAGCCAGCCGCGCTCGCGCTCGAGCACGTATGGCCGGGGAGTCTCGATCCCCAGGGCGTAGCCGTCGAGGATCGCGGCCTCGGTCTCCGCCGCGCTGCATCCCTGCTTGCCGCCTGCAACCAGAGCGCTGGCGGCGAGGCGGACGAGGTCGAGCGGCCAGGGCGCGGGCGCCGCTTCGTCGAAGTCGTTGACGCCCCAGACCATGCGCCCTTCGATGTCGCTCCACAGGCCGAAATTGCCGACATGGCTGTCGATCACCGACGGCACCGCCGGCGCCCCCATGAGGTCGGGACAGAGTTCGGGCGCCGTCTCCGCCCAGCGAAAGCAGGTGCCGCGCAGAAAGGCGAACGCCTCCTCGCGCATCAGCTTGTGCTTATGCTCGAGATCCTCCCGGACCAACCGGGTGCCCAGTCGCTCCCCGTGCCACTGCTCGTAGGCGCGAATCGCGGCGCGCAGGTCGGCCATGGCCTATCCCTCCGGAGAAGGGGATGCGCCGGTTCGCGGCGCCGCGCAACGTCAGCGGGCGATGCGGAAGTTGATCGAGCGCTCCATCCCGCCGCAGCCGAGGCTCCCGTCCGGCCGGAAGCTCGGATCGTAGCGGAGCCGTTCGACGATGTCCGAACCCGCCTTGCCGAAGATGAAGGGGGGATAGGCGACGGTGGGGCGAACGCGGGTCGGCACGCCCGCGGCCGTGAGGTCGTATTCGAGCTTTACCCAGCCTTCGAACCCCCAGCGCAAGGCGGCGTTCGGAAAATCGTCGCTCGATCCGGCCATCCGCTTGAGGCGCGGCGTCGCGTCGAGGAGCGCGCACTGGTCCGCCCGAACGCCGGATGCGACGAAGGCGGCGCGCGCGCCTTCCGCGTCGCCGCTCGCCAGCCGCAGCGAGGAAAGGCGCGCGAAGGCAGCCGCGCGCATGGCGTCGCCGGCACCCAGGGCCGGCGCCTTGCCCACCTCCTCGAGCAAGGTCATCGCTTCCGGCCGGCGGTTCTTGGAAGTTGCCAGTGCTCCGGCGAGCGCGAGCCGAACGGCGTTTACGGCGTGGGCGTCCTGGACGATCCCAGGATCGGCAAGGAGCGCGCGGAGCGGCCGTTCATAGGCGCCGCCGCGCAGTCCGCGCCAATCGATCATGAGGGACCGGCGGATGCCGAGGAAAGCGACGACCGGTGCCGGCGCATTGGCGGCCCGGGCGATGCCGAGCGCGCGATCGAGCAGGATGCGGCTCTCCTCCTGGCCGACCAGCGGATTATGGGCGAGCTCGATGAGTATGGGTACGAGCGCCGGCCCGTTGGGGCCCGAGGCGGCCTCGCGGCGGCCGAGCTCGTCGCGCAGGGGCTTGAGGCGCTGGGCCTGGCCCGCGCTGTCCGCATCAAGGGCCGGGACATGCATCCGCTCGAGCCAGGCGTCGACCTCCGGCCGCAGCAGCTGGTCGACGCCGGGGTGATGCGCGGCGGTCGAGCATCGCATCTCGACCCGCGTCACCGCACGAAACAGCGCTCCGATCCTTTCCAGCCGCTCGGGCTGCCACGACCAGCCGAAAGCGGCGCGCGCGAAGGCGAGGGCGCTTGTTCCCTGTCGGGAGGAATAGACCGGCAGCGCGTCGCCGACCGTGCCATCCTTCGCCACGGAGAGCTCGACGACCGCGACGTCGTCAGGCTTCAACTCTTCGTCGCACAGCGGCGGCGGCATGTCGGCGGCCGGCGGGAAAGGCTCGTCGAAATGGCCGGCGCCGGTCCAGGCCAGATATTTGCGCGCCTCCTCCTCGTCGCCCGCGAGACGGGCGGCGACGGCGGCATCGGACCGCGCCGCCAGATCGTTGATGTCGACCTTTTCGGTCAGGCCGCCGAGCAGCGAGACCGCGCGGGCGAATTCCTTGCGCGCCTCGCCGGTGCGGCCGAGGTTGAGCAGCACGCGTCCGCGCATCGTGCGGAACACGGCCTCGCGACGTTTGTCCGCCGGCGTTTCGGCGGCGAAGGCGAGGGCACGGTCGGCATCGGCGAGCGCCGCGGGCGCGTCGTAGAACATTCCGGTCTGGATGAGCCCGCGCAAGGCGCGCACGCGATAGCCGCCCGTGAGCCCCGCCTCGGCGCTGCGATAGTCGTTGAGCGCCTCGCCATAATCGAGGGCGTGCTCGGCCAGCTCGCCAAGATCGAGAAGCGCGATGCCGCGATCCTCGCGGAGCGATGCATCGTCGGCCGGAAGACCGGCGACCCCCGCGCGCAGGGCCGCCTCGGCCTCGCTCCAGCGCTGCAGGTTGAGCAGCGCCTGCCCCTTGCGAACGCGGACCAGCGCGCGGCTGCGGCTGGCGGCGGCACCGGAGCCGCCGACCCGTCGCTCGAGGTCCTCGTAGAGGCGAAGCGCCTCGGAGGCGTCGCCTTTGTCGAGCGCGGCCGTCGCCGCCTCGAACTGCTGCTGCACGGTAAGCGCCGGCTGCTGCGCCTGCACGGACGCGAGCGCGACTGCGAGCAATGCGATGGCCGGCACCGTTCTCTCCCCACCTCGATCGACGTCGAGCCTAGCAACTGAGGCGGCGCTGCGTCAGCAGGAAAAGATATTGCGCCTCAAACATTTGCCGGCGCGGCCAGCGCAGCGAACCAGCACGCGGCACAGGGCCGAAGCCTGGAGGTTATAATGGAGGCTCGCTGGAGCGGGCGAAGGGATTCGAACCCTCGACCCCAACCTTGGCAAGGTTGTGCTCTACCCCTGAGCTACGCCCGCTCGTGCGTGGAGCCGATGCGCGCAGGACGCGGCGTCGGCCGAGGTGAGGCGGCGGCTGCTAGCATTCCGCCAACGGCCCCGCAAGCCCCTCTCGCCCAGAGCCGGCCGAGGGTTGGCAGGGGCCGGCGGCATCCCACATAGGGGCCCGGACGATTCGCGGGCGGAGAGAGCAGGACGTGGCGACTTTGGGCATGAGCGCGGCCGAGAAAGAGGCGCTGGAGACCTTCCGCCGCGACGTCGTCGAGCCGTCGATGGATGCGCTCGTCATCCTCGATTTCTGGGCGGAATGGTGCGGGCCGTGCAAGCAGCTCGGGCCGATCCTCGAGAAGGTGGCGGCCGATTATGCCGCCCGCGGCGTCAAGTTGGTCAAGATCGACGTCGACGCGAACAAGATCATTGCCGCCCAATTCCGGGTCCAGTCTATCCCCACCGTCTACGCGATCTTCCAGGGCCAGCTCGTTGCCGACCTGACGAGCGCCCGCACCGAAGGGCAGCTCACCCGCATCCTCGACCAGATCCTGGCCCAACTGCCGGTGGCGGGCGAGGCGCAGCAGCTGGAAGCGGAGATCGAGCCGCTCATCGCGATGGGCGAGGAGGTGCTCGCCGGCGGCGACGGCGAGCGGGCCGCCAGCATCTTCGCGCAGATCCGCGACATGGCGCCGGACAATCCGGAGGTGCTCGGCGGCCTCGCCCGGGCGCTCACCGCCGCCGGGCGGGCCGAGGAAGCGAAGGCCGTCCTCGACGCGGCACCCGAGAAGGCGGCGAACGACCCGGCGATCGCCCGCGCCCGCGCCGCCATAGCCCTTGCCGAAGCGGCGCCCGCGGGTGCCCAGACCCAGGCGCTCGAAACGCGCATCGCCGCGGACCCCGACGATCATGAGGCGCGGATCGAGCTCGCCGGCGCGCTGATGGCGGCGGGGCGGCGCGACGAGGCCGCCGACCAGCTGCTCGAGGCGATCCGCCGCGACCGCGACTGGAACGAGGGGGCGGCCCGCAAGCGGCTTCTCCAACTGATGGAGGTGGTCGGGCTGGAGGATCCCTGGGCGCGCGAGCAGCGCCGGCGCCTCTCGGCGATCCTGTTCACCTGATGCCCGAGACGGCGCTCCTGCGCGTGCCCGTCTTCCCGCTCGCCGGGGCTCTGCTCTTCCCGGGCGCCCAGCTGCCGCTGCACATCTTCGAGCCGCGCTATAGGGCGATGATCCGGGACGCGCTCGGCAGCGACCGGCTGATCGGCATGATCCAGCCGCGCGACCAGGGCGACCCGCCCTCGCTGTTCGAGATCGGCTGCCTCGGCCGTATCGCCGCCGCCGAGGAGCTTGAAGACGGGCGCTACAACATCGTCCTCGAAGGCCTTGGCCGCTTCCGCATCGCTCGGGAGGCGGCGGTCGAGACCCCCTATCGCCAGGTCGACGCCGACCGCAGCGGCTTCGACGACGGTGGCGAGGCGGATCCGCTCGGCCTCGCCCAGCGCGCGGAGCTGGAGCGCGAGGCGCGCCGCTACGCCGACGCGCTCGGCTATTCGGTGGACTGGGAGGCGGTGTCGCGGCTCGACGACGAAATGCTGGTCAACGGCATCGCCCAGATCGCGCCGCTCGATGTCGGCTCCAAGCAGGCCCTGCTGGAAGCGCCCGACATCGCCGAGCGCTGCGACCTACTCGTCCAGTTCATGCAGTTCCAGCGGATGGTCCCCGGCGGGGCCGACGGGCCGGAGACGCTGCAGTGACGCAGGCGGCGCGGCCGCGGTGAACCGCGCCGGCGACCTCAGCGGCCGCTGGCACGGCTTCTACACCTACGCGACCGGCCGCAGCTGCGCCTTCGACGCGGACCTGCGCGACCATGGCGGGGAGCTGGTCGGCGTCACCTTCGAAGTCGCAGATTTCGGCCCTTCGCCCGGCAGCACCCTCAGCGCCGCGATCGAGGGCCGCCGCCGAGGGCAGGCTGTCGATTTCGCCAAGACCTACGACGAGGTGGCGGTGGCCGGTTATGCGATCCTCTATGCCGGGACGCTCGCCGATGGCGGCGACGAAATCCAGGGGACGTGGTCGATCCCCGGGCACGCGCAAAGCGGAACGTTCCTGATGGTCCGCGAAGGCGGCGCCGAGGCCGGCGAAGAGGCGCTCGCGGCGGCGGCGCTCCCGCAACCTACACGCTGAGGGCCGTCGCACGGGGTCGGCTGTGGGCGCACCGGCCGGGCCTGAACCTTTGCCGGCTCGACCCGTTGGCCCTTCGAACCAGAGGAGATCCCCATGGCCGAGAAGAGCCTTGCCGCGCTGGCGGAGAAGATGAAGGACATCGATTTCGCGATCCTGTCCACCCGCACCGACGGCGGCGCGATCGCGTCGCGGCCGATGAGCAACAACCGGGAGGTGGCGTTCGACGGCGACGCCTTCTTCTTCACCTGCGCCGACACGCGGATGGTGGCTGACATCGAGGCCGACCCGCGCGTCGGGCTCGCCTATCAGGGCAAATCGGGAATGTTGGGCATGCGGCCCTTCTTCCTCGCCGTCGAGGGGCGGGCGGAGCTGATCCGCGACAAGGCGCGCTTCCGGGAGCATTGGACAAGCGGCCTCGATCGCTGGTTCAAGGAGGGCGTGGACACGCCGGGCCTGGTGCTGCTCAAGGTGACGGCGGAGCGGGTCCATTATTGGGACGGCGAAGAGGAAGGCGAGATCCAGGTCGGCGCGGGGCGCGAAGCTGTCGGGGCCTGACGCGGAGCCGGCGGCGCGGCCGGACGATCCGCCGGCGCGGCGCTGGGCACGGTGGGCGCTCTCGGCAGCCTATCTGGTCGCGGGGATTGCCCATCTGCGCGCACCCGGCGGCTTCGTAGCCATCACTCCCGCTTGGGTACCCTGGCCGCGCGAGGTCGTGGCGCTGACCGGCCTAGCCGAGCTTGCTGGGGCGCTCGGGCTGATCGTCCCGCCGACGCGCCGGGCAGCAGCCATCGGCCTCGCCCTTTACGCGCTGTGCGTGTGGCCGGCCAATTTCAACCATGCGCTGAACGACATTCCCTTGGGCGGCGTCCATCTGGGCTGGTGGTATCACGCCCCGCGGCTCGCGCTGCAGCCGCTGATCATCTGGTGGGCGCTGTGGGCCGGCGGCGTAACGGGCTGGCCGTTTCGTCGACGCCGGGTCAATCGATGACGTAGCCGGCGACTTTCCAGCCGTCGCCTTCGCGGGCGAGGGAGAGGGTTTCGATGGCGCCGAGCTTGGCGGCGAAATCGGTCCTGAAGCGGACGACGCGGTAGCCGTTGGGCGGAGCCGGGACGCTTTCGTCGGCGACGAGGCGCCGCGAAAGGACGCGGCCGAGCGGCACGCGCCCGCCGACCGAAGCCGATTGCCACATCTCCAGGGTGTTCAAGGTCTGGAAGGACTTGGTGGTGGCGGTGAAGCTCTCCGGCCATTGCCGCGCGTCGACGAGGGCGAGCCAGCGGCGGGCGGCTTCGGAAGCGGGGGATTCGGCGATGGCGGCCGGCTTGGCCTCGGAATCGGCGCGATGCTGCGCGCCCTGCGGGACGGCAGAGAGAGCGAGGGCGGCGGCGGCGAGCGAGATCATGGCGAATCCTCCGATGGCCCAGGCGGCCCGGCGATGCGGGCCTGGATGGACGCTCTCGCCGTCCTGACCGGCTGCGGCGCCCGCCGCATCCCCGATCGCTTTGTCCCCCAGCAATTCGGGATCCGCCCCTTCGGCATCGCGGAGCAGCCGCGCCGCCTCCCGGCTGCTCGAAGCGGAGAGCTTGCGGCGGGCGTCGCGCAGCCGCTCGTTGATCGTGTGCACCGACAGGCCGAAATGGCGCGCCATCGATTTGGCGTCGTGCCCCTCCAGCAGCAGGCGCAGCGTCTGCTTCTCCTTTTCGGTGAGGGCCTGGTAGCCTTGCGTCATGGTTCCCGTCGCGGCCTGAGTCCACCGGCCGTAGGCTAGGGCCGCGGGAGGAGGCGCGTCACCCCTAAAGAATTGTAGGGCGGCAGGCGCCGGTCCAGCCTTTGCACAGACGTGGCAGCGTGGCGGAGCGGGAGGGATTCGAACCCTCGATACGGTTTTGCCGTATACTCACTTTCCAGGCGAGCGCCTTCGACCACTCGGCCACCGCTCCGCATGCCTTGGAAGGGCGCTCACTTAGGCGGCGAACCTCCCGAGGGCAAGCCGGCCGCTGCGTCGCAGATCCGGGCCAGCGTGAGGTCGAGGATAGTGACTCCGCCGGCGCTGTGGGTGGAGAGGGCGACGTCGACCTTGTTCCAGCCGTTCGACCAGTCCGGATGGTGGTCCATCTTCTCCGCCGCGAGGGCAACACGAGTCATGAAGGCGAACGCTTCGGCGAAATCCTGGAATACGAAATGTCGGCGAATCGCGGGGGCGTGCGGGTCGTAGCTCCAGCCCGGCAGGTCCTGGAGCGCGGCCTCGCGGTCGGCGTCGGCGAGCGGCGTCCTTTTCTCCATCGCCTCCTCCCTTTATGGCTTCTCCCGATGGCGGCAAGCGGAACCTACGCGCCCACGGCGGCGGAGATCGAGCGGCTCGCCGAAGCGGCGATCGCCCGCATGCCCGCCACCTTCCGACGCCACCTCGACGGTGTGGTGCTCCGCATCGACGACTGGCCGGAGGAGGAGGTGCTCGACCAGCTCGGCATCGAGGATTCGCTCGACCTCACCGGCCTCTACACCGGTCGGCCGATCGGCGAGCAATCGTCGCTCCTCTCCGGCGAGCTGCCGGCGATGATCCACCTCTACCGGCTGCCCTTGCTCCATGAATGGGCGGAGACCGGCGTGGGGCTCGAGGAGCTCGTCGCCCACGTCATCGTCCACGAGGTCGGCCACCATTTCGGCTTCTCCGACGCCGACATGCACGCGATCGAGGACGCCGCCGGGTGAGCGGTGCGCCGCTGCTGCACATGGAGCAGGTGGCGTGCCTGCGTGGCGGGCGGCTGCTGTTCGAGTATCTGGACCTCACCTTGGCGGCCGGCGAGGCGGCGCTGGTCACCGGGGCGAACGGCGCCGGCAAGTCCAGCCTGATCCGCGTCGCCGCGGGGCTGTTGCGCCCCTCCGCCGGCCTTGTACTCCGCGGCGGCGACGCGGCGCTGGCGGACGAGGGTCTGGCGCTGGACGCGAAGCTGCCGCTGGCGCGCGCGCTCGGATTCTGGGCGAGGCTCGACGGCGGCGACCCGGCGGCGGCGATGGCCGCTTTCGGCCTCACGCACCTCGCCGGCGTGCCGGTGCGGATGCTCTCGACCGGACAGCGCAAGCGCGCCGCGCTGGCAAGGGTGGCGGCGAGCGGTTCGCCGCTCTGGCTGCTCGACGAGCCGGCCAACGGCCTCGACGCCGACGGAGAGGCGCGGCTGGGCGCGGCGATCGCGGCACACCGCGCGGGCGGCGGCGCGATCTTCGCCGCCTCGCACCAGCCGCTCGATCTTCCGGACGCGCGCCGGGTGGCGCTGTGACGCGCCTGCTGCTGCGGGAACTGCGTCTCGCCGCGGCCGGCGGCAGCGCGTTGCTGCCGCTGATCTTCTTCCTGCTCGTCGCGACGCTCTTTCCCTTCGCGGTCGGCCCCGACGCGCCGCTCCTCGCCCGCACCGGCGGCGGCGCCTTGTGGATGGCCGCGCTGCTCGCCGCGCTGCTGCCGGTCGACCGGCTGGTCGAGCCGGATCGCGGCGCCGGCGTCCTCGACCAACTCGCCGTGCGAGGCATCGGCGAGGAGACGGTCGCGCTCGCCAAGCTCGCCGGACACTGGCTGAGCTTCGGTCCGCCGCTGATGCTCGCCGCCCTCCCGGCCGCGGCGCTGATGAAGCTGCCCGCCGACCTCCTCCTGCGCCTCGAGCTGGGGCTGCTGGCCGGCACGCCGGGCCTCGCGGCATTGACCCTGATCGTCGCCGCGCTCACCGCGGGTCTGCGCACCACCGGCGCGCTCGCAGGGCTGCTGATGCTGCCGCTCGCCGTGCCGATCCTGATCTTCGGCGCCGGGATGACGGAGGAGGGCGGCGCGATGGGCGCGGCGAAGCTCCTCGCCGCCGTCTCGCTGCTGCTCGTGGCGATCGCACCGTTCGCGGCGGGGGCAGCGTTGCGGGCGGCGCGCGACTGATCGGCCTCCCAGCGAGGGAGGGGAGGTCAGCGGCTCCAGCGCGCGAAGATGGCCGTGGGAAGCAGCAGGCCGCGGGCTTCCTCGCGAACCGCCATGTCGCCGCACTCGACGGTGCCCGGCAGGTCCGCCAGCGCCTGGCGGAGCAGCTCCCCGATCGCCAGCGCGGACATCCGCACGGCATAGACGGTAAGCACCAGGAAGCGGCTGTCCGCGTCGAGCAGGCGGCGGCAGTCGGCGATGAGGCCGGGCAGCCCCTCCTCCAGGCGCCAGATCTCGCCATCGGGCCCACGGCCATATTTGGGCGGATCGAGGATGATGCCGTCATAGCGGCGGCCGCGGCGCACCTCGCGCGCCGTGAACTTGGCGGCGTCGTCGACGAGCCAGCGGATCGGCCGGTCCGCCATACCGGAGAGGCGGCCATTCTCCTTGCCCGCTTCGACCGATTTCTTCGAGGCGTCCACATGAGTGAGCCGCGCACCCGCCGAGCTCATCGCCAGGGTGCCGACGCCGGTATAGCCGAACAGGTTGAGTGCCTCGGTCCCCTCCCCCAAGCGGTCGCGCATCCACGCCCATTGCGGCGCCATGTCGGGGAAGAAGGCGAGGTGGCGGAACGGCGTCGCCTGGGCGCGGAAGCGCACCTCCTCCCAGCCGAGCTCCCACCCCTCGTGCGGCACCGGCCGGGAGAAATGCCAGCGCCCGCCCCCTTCCTCGTCGGAGCCCGGGATGAATTCGCCGTCGGCGTCCCAGGCCGGCGAGGACGGCGCCCACATTGCCTGCGGCTCGGGGCGGATGAAGCGATAGCGGCCGTAGCGCTCGAGCTTGCGGCCGTGACCGGAGTCGAGGAGGCCGTAGTCGGCCCACGGCTCCGCGACCAGCGTGGCGAGGCTCATGCCGCGCGGACGGCCGGGAAGCCGATCGTGGCGCGCGCCCGCGGCCCGGCGAGCATCGCCGCTCCCGCGGCACGGAGCTCGTCGAGGGTGACGGCGTCGAGCGCGGCGACGACCTCCGACGGCTCCACCAGCCGCCCCCACACCGAGAGCTGCCGCGCGACATAGTGCGCCTGGCCCCAAGGGCTCTCCATCGACATGAGCAGCCCGGCGCGGGACTGGGTGCGGACGCGGTCGAGCTCGCGCTGCGTGACGGTCTCGACGGAGTCCGCGATGACGTCCTCGATGAGCTGTGCGGCGGCGGCCGATTCGCGCCGCGCCGTAGCGGCGTAGGCGTAGAAGATGCCGGTGTCGGCATAAGGCTGGAGCGAGGCGTAGACCGAATAAGCGAGCCCGCGCTCCTCGCGCACCTGCTGGAACAGGCGCGACGACATGCCGCCGCCCACCGCGTCGGCAAACAGCCGCGCGGCGAAATAGACCGGATCGCGCTGCGCGGGCGCCGGAAAGGCCAGGGTGAGGTGCGCCTGCTCGCTCGACATGCGGCTGACGCGGGTGCCGCCGGTGAAGCTGGCGGGGACGGGATCCTCGATCGTCCCGTCGGGGAGCTCGGTGAAGTGCGCCTCGGCGAGGGCGACAAGCGCCTCGTGCTCGACCTTGCCGGCGGCGACGAGCGCCAGGCTGCCGGCGCGGTAACGCGTGCGCCGCCACGCGTGGAGGTCGTCGAGCGCGATCGCCTCGATGCTCTCCTCGTCGCCCAGAACCGGGCGGCCAAGCGGCTGCGCGTCGAAGGCGGCCGACCAGAGGTCGTCGAAGATGATGTCGGACGGCGTATCGCGCGCCTCGCCGAGCTCCTGGAGGACGACCTCCTTCTCGCGCTCGAGATCGGCGGGCGCGAAATGGGGGCGCTGGACGAGGTCGGCGATCAGCTCGACGCCGAGCGGGAGGTGCTCGGCCATCACCGACGCCGTGAAGCTGGTGCCGTCGCGATCGGTGGCGGCATTCAGCTCACCGCCGACATCCTCTATCGCCTCGCTGATCTCGCGGGCGTTGCGGCCGCCGGCACCCTTGAACACCATATGCTCGAACAGATGAGCGATGCCATTGAGCCGCGCCGGCTCGTGCCGCGCGCCGGCCTCGGCATACAGGCCGACCGCGGCGGTCTCGAGGCCCGGCATCTGGCGGCTGGCGACCTTGAAGCCGTTGGGGAGGATCGTGAGCTGCATGGGGAGCCCCGCCATTTAGGCGTGCGGTCCGGCGCGATCAACCGGAGCGCGCCGCGTCCCGCTGCCGCCGCCGGAGTGCGACGAGGTAGATGATCGCCGCGGTGAGGGCGAAGAGGAACCACTGGATGGCATAGGCGAAATGGTTGTTGGGCACGTCCTGAGGCGAAGTCGGGACGCTGCGTCGCAGCCCCGGCGCCGGCTGGTCCGCGACGAGGCGGATGCGGTGCTTGCGGTCCGGGACGATGGTGCCGGCGACGGCGCCGCCCTTCCATTGGGGCGTGCCGGTCTGCGCCGACCAGCCGACGTCGACTTCCATCCCGGGGCCCTCCGCGCCGCCGGTGCGGCACGAGGCGATATGGCTCCACCCCGGCTCCCCCTTGGGATTGTGCCCGACGATCTCGCGCCAGGCGACGGGCTGCAGGCAGAAGCCGGTGGCGCGGCGGTAGAGGAGCTGGCTGTCGTCCTTGGGCAGCATCGCCGGCCACGGTACCGGCGGCTTTGCGCGGTTCGCTTCGTAGGTCGCGATCAGCGCTGTCTTCCAGTCTGCGCGCCTGAGCTGCCAGATGCCGAGCACGACCATCGCCACCACCGCAAGGGCGACGATACCGGTGGCGACGATCGGCACGCGCTTCACGCGCCGCCCTCGATCCGGCCCTCGCGGGCGCGGTTGCGATATTCGAGGATGAGGAGGAGGGCTTTGGCGAAGCGCAGCAGACCGACGACCAGCGCTATTGTGAGCGGCAGCCAGAGCAGGATGTGCACCCAGAAGGGCGGGTTGAAATTCAGCTCCGTCAGGATGGCGAGGAGCACGACCAGCCCGCCGACGATGAAGATCAGGAAGGCCGCCGGCCCGTCGCCGACGTTGAAGCTCGCATAATCGAGCCCGCAGGCGCGGCAGCGCGGCGCGAAGCTGGCTAGACCCTTGAACAAGGTGCGCGCGCCGCACCGGGGACAGAGGCCGCGCAGCGCCGCGATGGCGGCGTGGGTGTCAGCCGCCGGCGCCGCGGGAGGGAGAAACGGCTCAGGCGTCGGCGCGGTCACCCCGCGACCGGCGCGCCCCAGCCGCCCCAGACGTAGACGCAGATGAACAGGAACAGCCACACGACGTCGACGAAATGCCAGTACCAGGCCGCCGCCTCGAAGCCGAAATGCTGGCGCGGCGTGAAGTCGCCCCGCTTGGCGCGGATCAGGCAAACGATCAGGAAGATGGTGCCGATGAGGACGTGGGCGCCGTGGAAGCCCGTCGCCATGAAGAAGGCGGAGGTGTAGACGTTCTGTTTGAAGCCGAAGGGCGCGTGGGCGTACTCCCAGGCCTGGATGCTGGTGAACAGCATGCCGAGCAGGATGGTGAGGATCAGGCCGTTGACCAGCCCCTTGCGGTCGCCGTGGATCAGCGCGTGGTGGGCCCAGGTGACGGTGGTGCCCGAGCAGAGCAGGATCAACGTGTTGAGCAGCGGGAAGCCGAACGGGTTCAGCACCTCCATGCCCTTGGGCGGCCAAACGCCGCCGATGGCGTCGACGCTGGACGGAAAGAGCGAGGAATCGAACCACGCCCAGAACCAGGCGACGAAGAACATCACTTCGGAAGCGATGAACAGGATCATGCCGTAGCGCAGGTGGAGCTGGACGATCGGCGTATGATCGCCCTGATGCGCTTCCTTGATGACGTCCGACCACCACAGGAACATGGTCGAGAGCACGCCGAGCAGCCCGAGCAGGAGCACCGGCGTGCCGCCCGCGACCGAATGCATCCACATCACGCCGCCGCCCGTCAGCGCCAGCGCAGAGAAGGAGCCGATGAGCGGCCACGGGCTCGGGCTCAGGATGTGATATTGGTGGTTCTTCGCTCCGGCCATCTCGTCCTCTGCGGCTTTTCCGCGTGCGTCTCTAGCTTCGCCCCTGTGGCCCGTCCACCGGGTAAAAGGTGTAGCTCAAGGTGATCTCGGCGATGTCCTTCGTGTCGGGGTCCTTGGCGAAGGCCGGATCGACGAAGAAGATCACGGGCATGCGGGCTTCCTCGCCCGGCTTCAGGGTCTGCTCGGTGAAGCAGAAGCACTGGATCTTGTTGAAATATTTGGCGGCCTGGGTCGGCGTCACGTTGAAGCTGGCGCGGCCGGTGATCGGCCGGGCGGTAAGGTTGCGGGCGGTGAAGAAGGCGATCTGGCGGCCGCCGATCGGCACCAATTGGGTCGTCTTCTCCGGCCCGAACCGCCACGGCAGCGCCGGCGCGACATTGCCGTCGAACCGCACCGAGACGCTCTCGCCGGGAACCACCCCCGGCGCCCGCTTGCCGACCGCGCGCCCCGGCGTTCCGTCGAAGCCGGTCACCTGGCAGAAGACGCGATAGAGGGGGACGCTGGCGAAGGCGAGGCCGACCATCGCCGCGGCGACCAGCGCCATGATCGCGGCGGTGCGGCCGTTCCGCCGCGCGGCGCTCCCCGCCATCGCCGTCACCGGTTGATCGACATCTTGGCGATGGTGATCGCGTAGACCAGGATCACGAAGGCGGCGAGCAGCACCGCCATCACGATCGCCCGCCCCTTCTGGCGGCGGCGGACTTCCTCCTCGGGATCGGTCACGACAGCCACACCTTGTCCGCCACCAGCGCGCCGAACAGCGCGAACAGATAGAGGATCGAGAAAGCGAAGAGCCTTTTCTCCGGCTTCATCCCCGCGGGCTCCGTCGCCCGGTTCCACCACACCTGCACGGCAATGCCGAGGAAGACCAGGCTGAAGGCGCTGGCGACGATGCCGTAAAAGGCGCCCGCGAGCCCCAGAGGCCAGGGCGCGACCGCGGCGACGCCCATCGGCAGGGTGTAGAGGAGGATGTGCTGGCGCGTCGTCTTGAGCCCGGCAGTGACCGGCAGCATCGGCACGCCGGCGGCGGCATAATCGGAGCGCACGAACAGCGACAGCGCCCAGAAATGCGGCGGCGTCCACAGGAAGATGAGCAGGAAGAGGAGCACCGGGAGCAAGGTCACGTTGCCCGTCGCCGCCGCCCAGCCGATCACCGGCGGAAACGCCCCGGCGGCGCCGCCGATAACGATGTTCTGCGGCGTCCGCCGCTTCAGCCACACGGTGTAGACGAGCACGTAGAAGAGGATTGAGACCGCCAAGACGGCGGCGGCGATTCGGTTGGTCGCCAGCTCCATCAGGATGACGGAGAAGAAGGCGAGGCCGACGCCGAAGTGAAGCGCCGACTGCCGGTCCATCCGGCCCGCCGGGAGAGGTCGCCGCGCCGTGCGCTTCATTTTGGCATCGAGATCGGCCTCGTACCACATATTGAGCGCCGCGGCGGCGCCCGCGCCGAGCGCGATGCAGAGGATGGCGGTGAAGCCGATCACCGGATTTACCGGCACGTCGGCCGCCAGCATCCCGCACAGGCCGGTGAACACGACGAGGCTCATCACCCGCGGCTTCGTCAGCGCGAGGAAGTCCCGCCAGTCGGCGGGGAGGGTCGTCCTGTTCAGTGCCGCGCTGTTCATATCCACTGCCGTTCGCCCTGAGCCTGTCGAACTGCTGTCCTTGTCCTCCTCCCGGACGGAAGAAGGGAGGGCTTCGACAGGCTCAGCCCGAACGGTTTTCCTGCTCTCCGGCTTTAGTCCTCAATCGATCCGCGGGAGCGTCTCGAACTGGTGGAAAGGCGGCGGGCTCGAAAGGGTCCATTCGAGCGTCGTCGCGCCCTCGCCCCAGTAATTGTCGGCCGCCTTGCGCCCCGCCGCGAGCGACCAGAGCACGTTGATGAAGAACACGCCCATGCTCGCCGCGACGGCGATGAAGCCGAGCGACGCAATGTGGTTCCAATAGGCGTAGGCGTCGGCATAGTCGGAGATGCGGCGCTGCATTCCCTCCATGCCGAGGAAGTGCATCGGGAAGAACAGGATGTTCACGCCGATGAAGAACAGCCAGAAGTGGATCTGGCCGAGCGCCTCGTTGTACATCCGCCCCGACATCTTGCCGAACCAGTAATAGAAGCCGGCGAAGAGCGAGAAGACCGCGCCCAGGGACAGCACGTAGTGGAAGTGCGCGACCACGTAATAAGTGTCCTGGAAGGCGATATCGACGCCGCCGTTGGCGAGGACGACACCGGTGACGCCGCCGACGGTGAACATGAAGATGAAGCCCAGCGCCCACAGCATCGGCGTCTCGAAGGTGATCGAGCCGCCCCACATGGTGGCGATCCACGAGAAGATCTTGATGCCGGTGGGCACCGCGATCACCATCGTCGCCGCCGTGAAGTACATCTTGGTGTTCACGTCCATGCCGACGGTGAACATGTGGTGCGCCCAGACGACGAAGCCGATCACGCCGATCGCGACCATGGCGTAGGCCATGCCGAGATAGCCGAAGACGGGCTTGCGGCTGAAGGTGGCGACGATCTGGCTGATCATGCCGAAGCCCGGCAGGATCATGATGTAGACCTCCGGATGGCCGAAGAACCAGAACAGGTGCTGATAGAGCACCGGATCGCCGCCGCCGGCCGCGTCGAAGAAGTGGGTGCCGAAATTGCGGTCGGTCAGGAGCATGGTGATCGCGCCGGCGAGGACCGGAAGCGCGAGCAGCAGCAGGAAGACGGTGACCAGGATCGACCAGACGAACAGCGGCATCTTGTGCAGCGTCATGCCTGGCGCGCGCATGTTGAAGATCGTGGTGATGAAGTTGATCGCCCCCAGGATCGACGACGCGCCGGCGAGGTGGAGCGAGAAGATCGCCATGTCGACCGCGGGGCCGCTCGACCCCGAGGTCGAGAGCGGCGCATAGGCCGTCCAGCCGATGCCGGCCCCGTTGCCGGTGCCGCCGGAGACCTGGGTCGAGCCGAGCAGCAGGAGGAAGGCGGGAACGAGCAGCCAGAAGCTGATATTGTTCATCCGCGGGAAGGCCATGTCCGGCGCGCCGATCATCAGCGGCACGAACCAGTTGCCGAAGCCGCCGATCATCGCCGGCATGACCATGAAGAACACCATGATGAGGCCGTGCGCCGTCACCAGCACGTTCCACAGGTGAGTCGCCTCGTCCTGCGTGGCGTGGGCGCCCGCCCAGGTGTGGAGGTACTGAATGCCCGGATGGGCGAGCTCGAGCCGCATCATCCCCGAGATGGTGCCGCCGATGATGCCGGCGACGATCGCGAAGATCAGGTAGAGCGTGCCGATGTCCTTGTGGTTCGTCGACATGAACCAGCGCGCGAAGAAGCCGGGCTTGTGATCGGCATCGTGGTGCGCGTCATGCGCGTCATGCGCATGGAAATGGGCGGCGTTGGCGGTGGTGTCGGTCATCTTATTGTCCGCGGCTGGAATGGGCCTGGCTCTGGTTGGTGGCCGTGGCAGCGGCGGTTCCAGCAGAGACGTTGGTGGGAGTCGGCGTGGCGGAGGTCCCGCCGCCCGGGGCGGTGGTCGCGCCTGCCGCGGGCGCCGGGTCGGTGATCGGCGAGTTCTGCGTCGCATCGGGCGAGGCCGGCTTCTTCTGGCCCGGCATCGTGCCGCCCTTCGAGGCGACCCAGGCCGCGAACTGCGCCGGCGGGACGACGTCGACGGCAATCGGCATGAACGGGTGGCGCGCGCCGCACAATTCGTAGCAGGCGCCGTAATAGACGCCCGGCTTGTCGGTCCTGAACCAGGTCTCGTTGAGCCGGCCGGGCACCGCGTCCATTTTCACCCAGAAGGAGGGAACGCCGAACGAGTGGATGACGTCGGCAGAGGTGACGATCAGCTTCACCGTCGCGCCGGCGGGCACGACAAGCCGCTCGTCCACTCCGAGCAGGCGGGGCTCGCCGCGCTTCTTGGCGTCGGCATCGGACAGCATGTTCGAGACGATCTCGAAGCCGCCATTGTCGGGGTAGGAATAGGTCCAATACCATTGGTTGCCCGTCACCTTGATGGTGATGTCCGGCTTGGGCGGCGAATATTGGTGGGCGAGGAGGCGGATCGAGGGGACGGCGATCGCCACCAGGATCAGCACCGGCACCAGCGTCCACATCACCTCGAGGAAGGTGTTGTGGGTGTTGCGCGAGGGCACCGGATTCGCTCCGCGCCGGAAGCGGACGATGACGATCAGCAGCAGGATCAGCACGAACGCCGAGATGAAGGTGATAAGCGGCATCAGGATCGTGTTGTGGAACCAGCGCGCCTCCTCGCCGATCGGCGTGAATTGCGGCTGGAGCTGCGGCTTGTCGGTGGGCTGGCCGACGCCGACCTGAGGCGTGGTGCGCGCCGCGAGCGCGCTCGCGGCGACCGAGGCGTTGCTCGGCGCGCTGGTGTTGAAGGGGCCGACGGCGGGGCTCGAGACGTCCCTGGGCTGGGCCGGCTGGGCCTGGCTCTTGGCGCTGATCGCGTCGCGCGGCGCCTGCGGCGTCGCGGCATTGGCCGACGCGGCCGGGGCGGGAGCCGGCGCCTGCGCCGCGGCGGCAACCGGCACCAGCCCGAAGGCGGCGGCGACGGCGAAAAGCTTCGTGAGGTTCTTCATCTATACCCCTTGCGGCCTCCGGGCGGAGCGGGATTGGTTGGGCGCCGGGACGGCGGATCGCGGCGCCTTATAGGCAGGGTGCCCCCGCGCCTCAAGCGCCGCTTTGGTCGGTATTCCCGCCGCCTTGAAGAGCCCTCGTCCCGTGCCTATTCACCATCCGGCAGCGAGGCGGAGGCGGACGCGCAATGACCGAAGACGATATCCTCGCCGAGTTCCGCGCCGCCGAGGCGCTGCTCGAGGGTCATTTCATCCTCTCCTCCGGCCTCCACAGCGCCCGCTACCTTCAGTGCGCACGGGTTCTGATGGATCCGCGGCGGGCGGCGCGGCTTGCCGAAGCGCTGGCGGCGAAGATCCCCGAGCAGATCCGCCGCGCGATCGACCTCGTCGTCTCCCCGGCGATGGGAGGCGTGATCGTCGGCCACGAAATGGGCCGCGCGCTCGGCGTCGAGGCCGTCTTCGTCGAACGGCCGACCGGGACTTTCGAGCTGCGCCGCGGCTTCAAGCTCCGCCCCGGGCAAAAGGTCCTGCTCGTCGAGGACGTGGTGACGACCGGCCTCAGCTCCCGCGAGGCGATCGCGGCGGTGGCGGCGGCCGGGGGAGAGGTGATCGCTGGCGCCGCCCTCGTCGACCGCTCAGCGGGCGCCGCCGATCTCGGCGTGCCCTTCTTCCCGCTCATCCGCCTCGACGTTCCCGCTTACCCGGCCGATGGCCTCCCGCCGGAGCTGGCGGCGATTCCCGCCGAAAAGCCCGGGAGCCGGAAAGCGGCGTGACGGCCGGCCTGCGCCTCGGGGTCAATATCGACCATGTCGCGACCATCCGGAACGCGCGCGGCGGCGATCATCCCGATCCGGTCAAGGCGGCGCTGATCGCCGCCGAAGCCGGGGCGAACGGCATCACCGCCCACCTGCGCGAGGACCGCCGCCACATACGCGACGACGACATCGCCGCTTTGATCGCTCGGCTCACCATACCGCTGAACCTCGAGATGGCGGCGACCGAGGAGATGCTGGAGATCGCGCTCCGGCATCGCCCGCACGCGGCCTGCATCGTGCCGGAGCGGCGCGAGGAGCGTACCACCGAAGGCGGGCTGGATGCCGCCGGCCAGGACAATTACCTGAAGCCGTTCGTCGAGCGGCTGGCCGGGGCCAACATCCGCGTCAGCCTGTTCATCGAGCCGGACCCGCGCCAGATCGAGGCCGCGATCCGCCTCGGGGCGCCGGTGGTCGAGTTCCACACCGGCCGCTACGCCCATCTGGACGGCGAGGCGCGCGCCGCCGAGCTGCGCCGCATCGCCGACGCCGCGGCGCTCGCGGCGAAGAACGGCATCGAGCCGCATGCCGGCCACGGCCTCACCTTCGACAATGTCCAGCCGGTCGCCGCCATCCCGCAGGTCCGCGAGCTCAACATCGGCCACTTCCTGATCGGCGAGGCGATCTTCTGCGGCCTCGAGGAGAGCGTCGCGCACATGCGCCGCCTGATGGACGAAGCCCGGTGACGATCATCGGCATCGGCTCGGACCTGTGCAACATCGAGCGGATCCAGAATTCGCTCGACCGCTTCGGTGAGCGTTTCATCGCGCGGGTCTTCACCGCCACCGAAAAGGCCAAGGCGGAGAGCCGCCCGTTCACCCGCGCCGGCACCTACGCGAAGCGCTTCGCCGCGAAGGAGGCCTTCTCCAAAGCCGTCGGCACCGGGTTCAAGCGCGGCGTGTTCATGCGCGACATAGGCGTGGTGAACCAGAAGTCGGGTGCGCCGACCCTGGCGCTGAGCGGTGGCGCGAAGGAGAGGCTGGACGCGCTCACTCCATCAGGCCATCGTGCCGAGGTGCATCTCACCATGACCGACGACCACCCGTTCGCCCAGGCTTTCGTGATCATCGTCGCCGTGCCGCTGGAAAGGACGCCCGCGTGACCGACGACGCTCCCGTTACCGCCGCCGAGGCCGCGCCGCCTCCCGCCAAGACGGAAAAGAAACCGACCGACTGGTGGGCGGAGATACGCAGCATATTGTGGCTCGTGCTCGGTGTGCTCTCGTTGCACACCTTCATCGCCAAGCCTTTCTACATCCCGTCCGAATCGATGATGCCGGGCCTCATCAAGGGCGACCAGCTGCTCGTCACCAAATATCCCTATGGCTGGTCGTGGGTGTCTCCGTCCTTCCACGTGCTTCCCCGCTTCTCGGGACGCCTGTTCGGCCGGATGCCGCAACGCGGCGACGTCGTCATCCTCACCCCGCCCGACGAGACGCGGCATTCGGAGGACTGGATCAAGCGCGTCATCGGCCTACCCGGCGATACGATCCGCATGGTCGGCGGCCAGCTTTACCTCAACGGCAAGCCGGTGAAACGCGAGGCGCGGGGCACGACGATGATCCCGATCGACCCCAACGTCCCTTGCCTCGTCCCCAGCGACGGCGGCGACGCCGAGCGCTTCCGCCGGCAGGGGCCGGACGGCCGCCTCTATTGCGCGATGCCGGTGTTCCGCGAGACGCTGCCCGACGGAAAGAGCTACGACACGATCGACCAGGGCCCGCGGGCGGTCGACGATTACGGCCCCTACACCGTTCCGGCCGGCCGGGTCTTCCTGATGGGCGACAATCGCGACGATTCCGCTGACAGCCGGGTTCCCATCGAAGAGGGCGGGCTCGGCGGGCCGATCCCCTGGGAAAATATCGGCGGCCGCGCCGAGTTCATCAGCTGGTCGTCCGATGGCTCCTGGCGCTGGTACAATCCGGTGAGCTGGTTCCAGGCGCTGCGGGGCGGCCGCGCCGGCACCTCGCTGCGGCCGCACGCGGGCCAGGGCAAGTAGCGGCCGAGGGTTGACGCGGCGGGCGGGGAGCGCCACCTCGCGCGCCACACCGGACGCGCGCCGTCACCTGCGCCGCGCCGACCCCTTCCCTGCCAAGGAGATTTCCAGGGTGAGCCTCAGCGATCCCGCCGTGCCGACGAGCGATTCCGAAGCCGCCGCCGTGCCCGAGGCGCAGCCCGACAAGAAGGCGACCGACTGGTGGGCCGAGATACGTGGGATTCTCTGGCTCATCCTTGCCGTGCTCGCCTTCCACAGCTTGGTCGCAAAGCCCTTCTACATCCCGTCGGAATCGATGATGCCGGGGCTGCTCAAGGGCGACCGCCTCGTGGTCAGCAAATTTCCCTACGGCTGGTCGTGGGTTTCCCCCTCCTTCCATATCCTCCCGCATTTCTCCGGCCGCCTGTTCGGACGCATGCCTGAGCGCGGCGACGTGGTGATCGTGACGCCGCCGGGCGAGACGTCCGATTATATCAAGCGGGTGATCGGCCTTCCCGGCGACACGGTGCGGATGATCGACGGGCGTCTCTACCTGAACGGCCAGCCGGTGAAGCGCGAGGCCCGCGGCGAGACGATGATTCCGGTCGACGACAATGTGCCGTGCGACGGCGTCCGCGACCACGACCCGTTCGGGCCGCACCGGGTGACGCGCGACGGCAAGGATTATTGCCGGCTGCCGGTGTTCCGAGAGACGCTCCCCAACGGCCGCTCCTACGATACGATCGACGAGGGCGCATCGATGGAGGACAATTACGGACCGACGGTGGTGCCGGCCGGCCACGTCTTCCTGATGGGCGACAATCGCGACAATTCGGCCGACAGCCGGGTCGCCTCGGCCCAGAACGGGCTCGGCGGACCGGTGCCGTGGGAGAATATCGGCGGCAGGGCCGAATTCATCACCTTCTCGTACGACGGCTCGTCCAAGTGGCTGAACCCGCTGAGCTGGTTCACCGCGCTGCGCGGTGGACGCGCTGGCACGTCGCTGCGGCCCCAGCACGCCCCCTGAGGCGGATCAGCGGCCCTGCGGCGGCTCCGCGGGAGCGGCGCCGCCCGCGGCGTCGGGGCCCGCGTCCTGCGCCGCGCCTGCTCCACCGGGGCTCCCCGCCGGCGCTCCGCCCTGGCCGCGGCCGGCGCCCTGGAGTTGCTGCATCAGCATCTGCTGCTGCATCATCTGGCGAATCTCCGCCTCGGACATGATGCCGCGCACGGCAACATCGAACTCGAGCGTTGAATTGGGCGGGATCTGGCCCATGTCGCGCTTGCCGTAGCCCAGCTCCGGCGGGATGCGCAGGCGGTAGATCCCGCCCTTGCGCATCATCTTGAGGCCCTCCGAGAAACCCTTGACCGTTGCGCCCTCCGCCACCGGGAACGGCGCCGGCTGCTGGCCGACGTTGGAATCGAAGACGGTGCCGTTGGGCAGCCGGCCGACATAGTTCACCAGCGCGAAGTCCTTCGGCCCCGGCGTCGGCCCCTCGCCTTCCTTGATCACCTGGAAGCGAAGGCCCGAGGCGGTGCGGGTGAAGCGGTGGTGGCCCGTCGTCCACCAGGCGAGCGCGCCGGCGAGCAAGGCGAGGACGACGAGCGCCGCCCACAATTTCGCGACCGAGCCCTTCTTGATCGGGCGGAGCGGGACGGCGGTCACGGACATGGATGTTCCCCGGAAAAGCGAAAGGGCGGCGATAATCGCCGCCCTTCACGGAAGCAAGGAGGGGGGTGGATCGCCCTGGAGACGCATCGGCCCTCTATCGTCATGCCGGACTTGATCCGGCATCCATGAACACGGCTGATGCGAACCGGAACGCCGCGGCGTTCATCGGTCCCGGACGCCGCGAACGTCGGTAGCTCAGCGCACCCCGTCGCGCTCGGCGCGCTTGCGCTCGAGCTTGCGGGCGCGGCGGATCGCCGCGGCGCGCTCGCGGGCGCGCTTCTCGGACGGCTTCTCGTAGTGGCGACGGAGCTTCATCTCGCGGTAGACGCCCTCGCGCTGCAGCTTCTTCTTGAGCGCGCGCAGCGCCTGGTCGACATTGTTGTCGCGAACGATGATTTGCATAAAGTCCCGTCACTCTCCGCTTCGAATGGAGCAGGGCGGCCGCCGCGAGGCGCCGCCCCGAAAAATCTTCGATACCACAAAAAAGGGTTCGCCGCGAGCAGCTTCCCGCGACGACGCGCGGCGCCGATAGCAGGCAAGCCGTCCGCGATCAAGCATCGAGATCGGGGAAGGACGCCTCCGCCCTGGCGAGCCGCGCCTTCGCCGCGACGCCAACGTCGCCGCTGACGAGGGTGGCCGCGTTCCACATGGCGACGTGGCGCAACCCCTCCTCCACCGTGCGGCCGCGGCTGTAGTTGAGGCTGGCCTTGGCGCCGGCCACGGCGAGCGGGGATTTGGCGGCGATTCCCCGTGCCAGCGCGAGGCCGGCGGCGACCGCCGCCTCCCGGTCCGGCTCGACTCGGTTCACGAAGCCGAGGCGGAGCGCCTCGTCCGCCGCGAATCGCCGCCCAGTGTAGGCGAGCTCGCGGACGATTCCTTCCGGCAGCAGGCGCGTCATGCGCTGGAGCGTGCCGAGATCTGCGGTGATCGCGACGTCGACCTCGGCCACCTGGAAGTAAGCGTCGGCGGCAAGGATGCGGATATCGCAGGCGCAGGCGAGGTCCACGCCCGCGCCGATGCAGCCGCCGTGGATCGCCGCGATCACCGGCGGACGCGCCTCCTCAGCCGCGGTGAAGCAATCCTGCAGCCACTGGATGTGGCGCAGCCGCGATTCGGCGGCCCGCCCGGGATCCGCCGCCGGGGCGAACTGGCTCCCCGCATATTGAAGGTCCAGCCCGGCCGTGAAGTGGCGCCCGCGGGCCGAGAGGAGGATGCAGCGCACCGAAGGGTCGGCGCCGAGCGTGCGGAACGCCTCGCCGATCGCGACGAACATCGCCCCGTCCATCGCGTTCAGCTTGTCCTCGCGCGCCAGCGTCATATGGGCGACGCCGCCCTCCCGCTCGATCGCCACCCGCTCGTCCGCCATCGCCAATCCTTTCAGTCGGCTGACGTTACAGTTCAGCAACGGCTCAGCAAGGTTTACGTAAAGGTCAGTCCATGGGCGGGCGAATCGTCGCCTTCCGGGTTGAGGAGTGACATCGATGCGCAAGGCATTGATCGGATTGCTTATCGCGACGACGGCGGCGAGCCCGCTCGCGGCGCAGGACAATGGCTGGCATGGCCGCGGCAACGGCAACGGCGAGCATCATCAGCGCAGCGAGGGCGAGCGCCCGGCGCGGCAGGAACGCCAGGCGGCACCACAGCAGCAGCAGCAGGCGCCGCGTGCAGAGCAGTATCGCGGCGGCGGCGGCTGGCAGGGACGCCAGCAGGCGCAGGTCCAGCAGCAACAGCAGCAGGTCCAGGTGCAGCAGCAGGTCCAGGCCCGCGGCTACCGCCAGGGCGGCGGCGACGCGCAGCGCGACGCCTATCGCCAGCAGATCGAAGCGAGCCGGGCAGCCAACCGCCAGGTCGCGCAGAACCTGCCCGAGCGCTATCAGCGTCGCGCGGCCGAGAACGAGGCGCGTTACGAGACCCAGGTGCGCGAGCAGTACCGGCGCGACCGCGGCGGCAGCTATGACGGCCAGCGCCGTTACGACCAGCGGCAATATGACGGGCAGCGCAGCTACCAGCGCGATCGCGACTATCGCGGCGGCAACCGGGTCCAGTGGAACCGCGGCTGGCGCAACGACAACCGCTACGACTGGCAGCGCTACCGCTATTCCAACCGCAGCATCTTCCGCTCGCCTTATTATGCGCCGCGGGGTTACGGCTACGGCTACAACCGGCTCTCCATCGGCCTGGTCCTCGACCAGATCTTCTGGGGACGCGATTATTGGATCAGCGATCCGTGGCAGTACCGCCTGCCGGCGGCGCCCTACGGCACGCAGTGGGTCCGCTACTATAACGACGTGGTCCTGGTCGACGTCTACACCGGCGAGGTGATCGACGTGATCTACGACTTCTTCTGGTAAGATCGCCCGAGGGACGTGCGGGGCACGTCCGGACGGCGATCTTCCCGAAGGGCAGGATGGAAAGGAGCCCGGGAGCGCACGCGCTTCCGGGCTTTTTCCTTGTCAAAACCGCCCGGGCCGCAGCATGAACGGCCCCTGCTTCCCGCGGGGTACCGTCCGATGCTGAAACGCCTGCTTTTCCTTCTCGCCGCACTGGTCGCAGCCCCCGCCACGGCCGACACCGTCATCGTCCATGCCGGCCGCGTGATCGTCGATCCCGCGCAGCCTGCGCAGGGTCCCTCGACCATCGTCATCGTCGACGGCCGCATCCAGTCCGTGTCGCCCGGCATCGCGCCGCCGCCGCCCGGCGCACGCGTCGTCGAGCTTCAGGACAAGACGGTGCTGCCGGGGCTCATCGACACCCATGTCCACTTCATGTCGGTGCCCGGCGCGGCCTTCTGGCAGGAGGCGACGCTCTCCGACGACTGGATGGCGCTGGTCGGCGCCCACAACGCGCTCACCACCGCCCGCGCCGGTTTCACCACGGTGCGCGATCTCGGCTCGACCAGGCTCGGCGGCTTCGCGCTGCGCGACGCGATCGCGCAGGGGCTGGTGCCGGGGCCGCGGATGCTCGCCGCCGGCCAGGCCCTGTCGACGATCGGCGGCCATGGCGACGTCTCGGGCTTCCGCCCCGAAGTCGCGGAGGCGCTCGACGGCCACAACACCTGCACCGGCCCCGACCAATGCGCCGCGCGGGTGCGCGAGGCGGCGAAGCTCGGTGCCGACGTCATCAAGTTCCACGCCACCGGCGGCGTGCTCAGCCAGGGAGACAAGGGTCTCGGCCAGGCCTTCACCGACGAGGAGATGCGGGCGATCGTCACCACCGCCCACAATCTCGGCCTCAAGGTCGCCGCCCACGCCCATGCCGACGCCGGCATCGCCGCGGCGGTCCGTGCCGGGGTCGATTCGATCGAGCACGGCACCTTCGCCAGCCCGGCGACGATCCAGCTGATGAAGCAGCGGGGCACCGTGCTGGTGCCGACCCTGATGGCCTTCACCGGCATCCGCGAACGGCTCGGCAAGAACGTCTACACGGCCGTGGTCGAGGAGAAGGTGCGGATGACCTTGAACGAGGTGGGCAAGGCGGCGCGGCTCGCCCGGGCCGCCGGTGTACCGGTCATCTTCGGCACCGACGCCGGCGTCTATGAGCACGGCCGCAACGCCGGCGAGTTCGTCCAGTACGTGGACCTGGTCGGCATGAGCCCGGCCGAGGCGCTGGCGACGGCGACTACCGGCGCGGCGAAGCTGCTTGGGCTGGAGCGCGAGATCGGCCGGCTCGCGCCCGGCTATTCGGCCGATCTCATCGCCGTCTCCGGCGATCCGCTGAAGGACGTGCGCGTCCTCCAGCATGTCGATTATGTGATGGTGAAAGGCCGCACGATCCCGTGAGCACGCAGAGCTACGACCCCTCCCTCGCCTATCGCGTCGATATCGGCCGCCACGTCCGCGAGCGCCTGTCGCGCACGCCCAACGCGCTGAAGATCCCGGCCATGGGACTCGACCTGTTCGTCGTGCGCGAGTTCCTCTCCGCGAAGGAATGCGAGCAGGTGATCGCGCTGATCGACAAGGACCGCGTCCCTTCCGGACTGCTCGCACCAAGCGCCGACCCGGAGTTCAGGACCAGCGAGAGCTGCAACCTGCGGCTCAGCGACCCGGTCAACCTCAAGGTCCAGGCGAAGATCGACATGCTGATGGGCATCGATCCGCGCCACGGCGAGACCATCCAGGGCCAGCGCTACGCCGCCGGCCAGCAGTTCAAGGAGCATCACGACTTCTTCTACACGTCCGAGCCCTATTGGCCGGAGCAGGAGAAGGTCGGCGGCCAGCGCACCTGGACGGCTATGATCTTCCTGAACGAGCCCGAGGCGGGCGGGCAGACCTGGTTCACCAAGGCGAACGTGCGGGTCACGCCGCGCGCCGGCAACCTCCTGGCCTGGAACAATCTCGACGAATACGGCCAGCCCAACCCGTGGTCGCTGCACACCGGCATGCCGGTCGGCGCCGGGGTCAAGTACATCATCACCAAATGGTATCGCGAGCGGCCGTGGGGCGTGCAGCCCGGCGCGTCGGCGCCGTCGGGCCCTTATTGAGCCGCAATTCTACCGCCCTTGCGCATCTCCGGAGCGGAGCGTAGTGCCCGGCTAACACACTCCGGGGAGGATTTGATGCGCACCTTGGCCCTGACCTTGCTCGCCGCGACGGCGCTCGCCTCCCCCGTCCTTGCCGCGCCGGCGCCGAAACATGCGTCGGCGCCGGCCGCGACCCCCCAGCTCAGCGAGGGTGAAAAGCTGAAGCGGCTCTTCGCCGCCAGCGACGAGGCGCAGCTGCGCCGGAACCCTATCCAGGCGCTGTTCCGGGGCGACATGCGGTACGCGCCGGAATTCGGCGACTACATCACCGATCGCTACGCTGCGGCGGAGAAGGCCGCCGCGGAGGCGGACCTTGCCGCGCTGGCGAAGATCGACCGGGCGAAGCTCAGCGCGGACGACCGCATCTCCTACGACGTGTTCAAGTGGCAGACTGAGCTCAACCTCAAGGGATACCGGCCGGACCTCTTGAAGGCGCAGATCGAGCGGCCGATCGACCATTTCGCCGGTTTCCAGGTGTTCGTCCCCGACCTCAGCTCCGGCGAGGGCGCCGCGCCGTTCAAGACAGTGGCCGACTATGAGAATAACTTGAAGCGGCTCGACGGCTACATCGTCTATCTCGACCGGGCGATCGGGCGGATGCGCCAGGGGCTCGCCGACGGGATCGTCAACCCGAAGCTGGTGATGAAGAACGTCGTCGACCAGCTCGACGGCATTGTCGGCCAGGGGGTGGAGGGCTCGACTTTCTACAAGCCGGTGACCAAATTTCCGGCGGCCATTTCCGCCGCCGACCAGGCGCGGCTCAAGGCGGAATATGCGGCCTTCATCCGCGACCGGCTGAACCCCGCCCATGCGCGCCTCAGGGACTTCATCCGCGACCAGTATCTGCCCCACGCGCGCGACGCTGTCGGCCTCGGCCAGATGCCGGGAGGGGCGGCGCTCTACCGCTACCTCGTCGAATCGAACACGACGACCGACATGACGCCCGAGGCGATCCATCAGCTCGGACTGCGCGAGGTCGACCGCATCCACGGCGAAATGGAGAAGGTGAAGAACGCGGTCGGCTTCAAGGGCGACCTCCACCAGTTCGCCGACTTCCTGCGCACCGACCCGCGGTTCAAGCCGGCCACCGCCGCGGCGATGCGCGACGCCTTTCTCGACATCGACCGGCGCATCGGCCTGGTCGTCGGCCGCGACTTCTCGGTCATCCCGAAGACGCCGCTCGAGATCCGGCCCGACCCACCGTATCGCGAGAAGACGTCGGCGGGCGGCGAGTACCAACAGGGCACGCCCGACGGCTCCCGGCCGGGCATCTTCTACTACAACAGCTACGACCTGCCTTCGCGCTACACCTGGGGCTACGAGACGCTGTTCCTCCACGAGGGGCGTCCCGGCCACCATTTCCAGATCAGCCTGGCGCAGGAGAATACGAAGCTGCCCGCCTTTCAGCGCTTCGGCGGCAACACCGCCTTCGCGGAAGGGTGGGCGCTCTACGCCGAGAGCCTGGGCTACGAGCTCGGCTTCTTCACCGATCCGTACCAGAATTACGGACATCTCAACGACGAGATCCTGCGCGCAATGCGGCTGGTCGTGGACACGGGAATCCACGCCAAAGGCTGGAGCCGCGACCAGGCGATCCAGTACATGCTGGACAACAGCGCGATGAGCAAAACCGACGCGGTGGCCGAGGTCGAGCGGTACATCGCCATTCCGGGCCAGGCGCTCGCCTACAAGGTCGGCCAGCTCACCATCCGCCGGCTACGCACCCGCGCCGAGCAGGCGCTCGGGCCGAAGTTCGACATCCGCGAATTCCACGCCCAGGTGCTGATGTCCGGCGCGCTGCCGATGGCGGTGATGGAGCGCAAGATCGACGACTGGATCGCGGCGAATAAGCGCAGCTGAGGCTCAGCGCGTTACGTCCTGCTCGCCGAGCGGCACGGTGGGCCGGTTCTTGATCTCCGATTTGACGAAGCTGGTCTCGTAGCGGCGGACCGCTGGATCCGCGGCGAAATAGGCGTCGGCGAAGGCGTTGAACTCGCGCATCGTCCGGGTGACGACGAGGGCGAGCAGGTCGACGGGGCCGGCGATGTTGACGAGGAGCTGGACCTCGGGCGCGGCGGCGAGGCGGGCGCGCAGCTGCGCGATTCCCTTCTCCTCGGCATGCTCGTGCACCTGGACCTGCACGATCGCGCGCAGCCGGTCGGCGGTGAGCGCCGGAGCGAGGATGGCCGCGTCCGCGGCGATCAGCCCCTCCTCCCGGAGGCTGCGGATGCGCCGCGCGATCGCGGAGGGCGAGAGCGGCACGGTTTCGGCAAGGGCGTCGGCGGTCGCCAGCGTATTCTCCTGGAGGAGGTTGAGGAGCTGGATGTCGAACCGGTCGAGCTTGCGGGCCATGCGCGCACTATGCCGCGCCCGGCCGGCTTTGGCAGCGTCCGAATCGCACCGGACAGGGACGCTTGGCGCCGCGGGCCCCGGTTGCTAAGGGCGCGGCCATGGAGACCGACCGCTTCACGCCCGAAATCGCCTTCGTGACGAGCCCCCGCGTCGCCTGCGACGGCGCGAGCGAGACGTGGCCGGCCCTCGGCCACCCGCGCGTCTACTTACAGATCGACGAGAAAGGCTATGTCGACTGCGGCTATTGCGACAAGCGCTTCGTCCTGAAGGGCGGCCCGGCCGACGAGGGCGCGGCCGCCGCCTGAGCGGGGCCGCCTCGACTTCCGACCCGCGCCGCCTATATCGGCGGGATGACCTTCACAGCCGATCCCCGCCGCTTCCTCTACCGTGACGGCGCGCTCGATCCCGACGCCGCGCTTCGCCTCACCGCCGACGCCCTGCGCGGGCTCGACGACGGGGAGCTCTACCTCCAGTACACCGCCTCGGAGAGCTTCGGCTTCGACGACGGGCGGATGAAGAGCGCGGACTTCAACACCCATGCCGGCTTCGGCCTGCGCGGCGTATCCGGCGAGACGACGGCCTTCGCCCATGCCAACGAGCTGTCCGAGGCGGCGATCCGCCGGGCGGCGGAGACGATGACGGTGCTCGACCCCTCCCGGGGGACGCGGCCCCCGCCGCCGCGGCGCACGAACGCGAAGCTCTATACCGACGCCGACCCGCTGACCCTCATCCCGTTCGCGAAGAAGGTGGCGCTCTGCCAGCGGATCGATGCCGCCGCCCGCGCGCGCGACCCGCGGGTGGCGCAGGTGACGGTCGGCCTGTCCGGCTCCTGGTCGGTGGTTGAGATCGTCCGGCCGGACGGCTTCGTCGCCCACGACGTGCGGCCGCTCGTCCGCCTCAACGTCACGATCGTCGCCGAACAGAACGGCCGGCGGGAGAGCGGCTTCCACGGCATCGGCGGCCGCTACCTTTACGACGCCTTGTTCGAGGAGCCTGCGTGGCAGCGGGCGATCGACATCGCGCTCGCCCAGGCGCTGGTGAACCTCGAGTCGGTCGCGGCGCCTGCCGGCGAGATGACGGTGGTGCTCGGCCCCGGCTGGCCGGGCGTGCTTCTCCACGAGGCGATCGGCCACGGGCTGGAGGGCGATTTCAACCGCAAGGGGACGTCGGCCTTTTCCGGCCGGATCGGCGAGCGCGTCGCGGCTCCAGGGGTGACGGTGGTCGACGACGGCGCCCTCGACGCGCGGCGCGGCTCCCTCACCATCGACGACGAAGGGACGCCGACCCAGCGCACCACCTTGATCGAGGACGGGATCCTCAAGGGCTATATCCAGGACCGCCTCAACGCGCGGCTGATGGGAGTGGCGCCGACCGGCAACGGCCGCCGCGAAAGCTTCGCCCATGCGCCGATGCCGCGGATGACCAACACCTTCATGCTCGGCGGCCGCGACGATCCGGCCGAGATCCTGGCGCGTGCGAAGGACGGCATCTTCTGCAAGAGCTTCGGCGGCGGCCAGGTCGACATCACGTCGGGCAAGTTCGTCTTCTCCTGCACCGAAGCCTATCGGATCGAGGACGGCCGCCTCGGCGCGCCGCTCAAGGGCGCCACCCTGATCGGCGACGGGCCGACCGTGCTCACCAAGGTCGCCGCGATCGGCAACGACATGGCGCTCGACGAGGGCGTCGGCATCTGCGGCAAGGGCGGCCAGTCGGTCCCGGCGGGCGTCGGCCAGCCGACCCTGCTCGTCGAGGGACTGACCGTCGGCGGCACCGCCGCGTGAGCGAGTGGCCGGGCGAGGTCCTCGATTTCTGGTTCGGCCTGACGCCGGAGCAATGGTGGACCAGCGATCCGGCGCTCGACGACGAAGTGCGGGCGCGTTTCGAGCCGGTCTGGGCGAAGGAGCGGGAGAATGTGCCCGAGGCCTTCCTCGGCAGCGCGCGGGAGGCGCTGGCGGCGGCGATCCTGTTCGACCAATTCCCGCGCAATATGTTCCGCGGCCATGCCGACCAATTCTCCACCGATCCGCTCGCGCTCGCGGTCGCGAAGGGGGCCGTCGAGCGGGGCTATGACGCGGAGCTGCCGCCGGAGCGGCGCGCCTTCCTCTACATGCCCTTCGAGCATAGCGAGGAGCTCGCCGACCAGGAGCGGTCGCTGCTCCTCTTTACGCGCCTCGGCGACGACCGCGCGCTGAGCTATGCGCGAAAGCACCACGACATCGTCGCCCGCTTCGGCCGCTTCCCCCACCGCAACGCGATCCTCGGCCGCGCCCCGCGCGCGGACGAGGAAGCGGCCGGCAATCCGGTCCCCTGGTGATGGCGCTGGTCCTGGCCGAGCGGTTCTACACGGCGAGCGAAGGGCAGATCGTGCGCGGCCGCCTCGCCGCCGAGGGCGTGGAAAGCTATTTGTTCGACACCGGCATCAACCTCGTCGAACTGGGCGGCATCGCCGCGCCGGTGCGGCTGATGGTGGATGAGGACGACCTCGTCCGGGCCCGCCGTATCCTGGCCGACTTTCCCCGAGCCTAGGCGAGCAGCGCCGCCACTTCGTCGAAATCGTGCGCGATCTCCCGCACGCCGAGCGCGCGCAGCCGTTCCTCATGGCCGTCGAGGCAGTGGCGGCCGCCGACAAAACCGATCACGGTCGCGCCCGATTCGAGTGCGCCGCGCACGCCGACCGGCGAATCCTCGATGATCGCGCAGCGGCCGATGGGCACGCCCATCGCGTCGGCCGCCAGGAGGTAAAGGTCGGGCGCCGGCTTGCCCCGGGCGACATGCTCGCGTCCGCTGAAGATCCTGTCGCCGAAAGCCTGCTCGAGCCCGAGGTGGCGCAGGTGCGTACGCACCCATTGCGACGAACTGGACGAAGCGACCGCGCGCGGCAAACCGGGCGGCAGGCTGCGCACGAACGCCACGGCGCCCGCAACCTCTGCCACCCCTTCCGCCAGCGCCCGCCTGTCCTCCTCGGCGCGCGCTTCGGCAAAGCCCTTCGGGAGCGGGCCGCCGATCCAGCGTTCGATCGCCGCGTGGAATTCGCCCCCGGCAAGGCCCATGAAATGGTGCATCGCCTCCTCGACGCTGGTCGGGTGGCCCGCGTGGGTGAGGAAGTCGGCAATCTGCGCGTTGCCCGCCCACTCGCTCTCGAGCAGTACGCCGTCGAAGTCGAAGATCAGGCCGTCGAACCTCAGCGCCGCTCTCCGAACAGGGCAGTGCCGACGCGCACGTGGGTGGCGCCGAGCGTCACCGCGGTGGGATAATCGCCCGACATGCCCATGCTCAGCCCGGTGACGTCATGCCGCCGCGCCAGCTTGGCGAGCAAGGTGAAATAGGGCGCGGGTTCCACCTCGGCCGGCGGAATGCACATCAGCCCCGCCAGCGGCAGGCCGGCGGCGCGGACCGCCTCGAGCAGCGCCGGAAGGTCCGCCACCGCGCACCCGCTCTTCTGCGGCTCGTCGCCGATATTGACCTGGACGAAGCAGTCCGGCCGCCGCCCCGCCTTGTCCATCGCGCGGGCGAGAGCGGCGACGAGCGAGGGGCGGTCGACGGAGTGGATCGCGTCGAACAGCGCGACGGCCTCCACGGCCTTGTTCGACTGCAGGCTGCCGATGAGATGCAGCCGCGCGTCCGGCGTCTCGACCTTGAGCGCCGGCCATTTCGCCTGCGCTTCCTGCACCCGGTTCTCGCCGAAGACGCGCTGGCCGGCGGCGAGGAGCGGCCGGATTTCCTCAGCCCCGTGCGTCTTCGAGACGGCGACGAGCGTCACGCCGGCAGCCTTGCGGCCCGCGAGCCGCGCCGCCTTGTCGATGCCGGCGCGGACGTCGGCGAGCCTGTCTGCAGCGGATGCGCCGGTCATGGCGTCTGCTATAGGAAGCGCCATGCGCCGCCGCCACCCTCTCCCGCGCCTCTGGCTGATGACCGACGAGCGGCTCGGCGAGCGGCTCTGGGACGCGCTCCGCCGCCTCCCCGAGGAAGCGGGGATCGTCTTCCGCCACTATTCGCTCGGCATCCGGGAGCGGCAGGCGCTGTTCGACGAGGTGCGGCTGCGGGCGGCAGGCCGGATCCTCGTCTCGGCCGGCGGCTTGCTCCGCGGCGCGGACGGAGTCCACAACGCCAGGGGACCGGGGCTGCGCACCGCTTCGGCCCACGACCTGCGCGAACTGCGGCGGGCCGAGCGGCGCGGCGTCGACCTCGTCTTCCTGTCCCCGGTCCATCCGACGCGCTCGCACGCCGGGGCAAGGCCGCTGGGACCCCGCCGATTCGCGCTGCTCGCCCGGCAGACCCGGCTGCCGGTGATCGCCCTCGGCGGCGTGGACGGGGAACGCTTCCGCGCCTTGCGGCACGCTTACGGGTGGGCCGGGATCGACGCCTTCGCCTAGAAGCGGAAGGCGGTGCCGATATAGACGGACTGGCTGTCGCGGCGCTGGTCGGCGAGGGGCTCGAGCCGATCACGCTCGATCTTGTAGCGGACGCCGCCGGTCAGATCGAAATTACGCGCGATCCGGTAGGATCCGCCGACCCCGACGACATAGGTGTCCGGATCGGCGACCGCGCTCGGCGTATCGGCGGCGCTGCGGGCGAGACCGGCTTCGGCGCGGGCGGTGAAGCGCTTCAGATTGTAGCTGACGCCCACCTCGGCCTGCTCTCGGCCGCCGCGGACGGGCCCACCCTCGACGCGATCGATATCTCCGGTGAGCGCGAAACGCTTCCAACCGACCGACGCGCCGAGACTGTAGGCGGTCGGGGTGATCGCGGTGATCGGCGTCGCCGACGCCTCCACACCGCGCGCGACGACGACGGGCGCGTTGGCATGGCCGCGTACGGCGATGCGAAGCGCCTTGCTGCCGCCCGGCGCCGCGGAGGGCGTGAGACGGAAGAGGTTCGGCTGGACGCCGCGGCGGGCGAGCTCGGCCGCCAGGCGCGGGTCGGAGATGGCGGGGGTGAAGCCGACGCTCCCCGCGGACGGGGCATGGCCGGCGAGCCGCTGGTTCGGGTTGGCGGCGATCGCTGGGCTCAGGACAAGCGAAAGCGCGGCCAGGGCCGTCAAGCTCACACCCGTTTTCGAACCCACCCTCAGCACATTCGACTCCCGAAACGATGCTGATTTAGGCCGTCTAACGCGCATGTTCCAGAAGAGCCGCACGCAAGCGGGTGAATCTCCACGGGTTGTTGCATCTTTTCCACAACCCTGCGCGCATGCCCTCCAAGCCGGACGTCGGCACAGAGCGCTTGCCGCATGCGCCCGCTTGCCTATAACGGCCCCGATCCCCTGTCGAAGGACCTTCTTCTATGTTCCGTCCCGCCGTGCTCGGCATCGCCCTCGCCAGCGCCGTCGCCCTTTCGGGATGCGGCTTCGTCCGCAACGACATCAACAAGACGCTCGGCCGCCATCATGAAAACCGGGCGCGCCAGGCGGATCTCGCCGCCAGCCAGGTCACGACCATCGGGGTCAACGCCTATCTGTGGCACGCCGCGCTCGACACCCTGTCCTTCGCGCCGCTGGTGCAGGCGGACGCGAACGGCGGCGTCATCGTCACCGACTGGTACGCCAACCCCCGCTCGCCCAACGAGCGCGTTAAGGTGACCGCCACCATCCTCGACCGAGATCTGCGGGCCGATGCGCTCCGCGTCGCCGCCTCGCGCCAGGTGCTGACCAACGGCATCTGGATCGACGCACCGGTCGCCGCGGCGACCGTGCAACGGCTCGAGGACATCATCCTCACCCGGGCCCGCGACCTGAGGCGCGCCGCGTCCGCCGGCTGAGGAGGAAGCTTTCCCTTATGGCAGCGCGCTTCAACCCGCTCGAGGCCGACGCGCACTGGCAGAAGGTCTGGGAGGATCGGGGGACCTTCCACGCCTCCGACACCAGCGCCAAGCCCCGCTCCTACGTCCTGGAGATGTTCCCCTATCCCTCGGGGCGTATTCACATGGGCCATGTCCGCAACTACACGATGGGAGACGTGCTCGCCCGCTACCGGCGGATGACGGGCCACGAGGTGCTCCACCCGATGGGCTGGGACGCCTTCGGCATGCCGGCCGAGAATGCGGCGATGGAGAAGAAGGTCCATCCGGGCGAATGGACGTGGTCGAACATCGCGACGATGCGCGCGCAGCTGAAACGGCTCGGCTTCGCGCTGGACTGGAGCCGCGAGCTGGCGACCTGCGACCCGGCCTATTACGGACACGAGCAGGCGCTGTTCCTCGACCTGTTCGACGCCGGCCTCGTCTATCGCAAGGAGAGCGAGGTCAATTGGGACCCGGTCGACATGACCGTCCTCGCCAACGAGCAGGTGATCGACGGGCGCGGCTGGCGCTCGGGCGCGCTCGTCGAGCGGCGCAAGCTCAGCCAGTGGTTCCTCCGCATCACCGACTTCGCCGAGGAGCTGCTCGACGGCCTGGCGACGCTCGATCAGTGGCCGGACAAAGTGCGGCTGATGCAGGAGAACTGGATCGGCAAGAGCCAGGGCCTCCGATTCCGCTTCGAGCTCGCCTCGCACCTGCCCGGCATCACCGGCTTCGAGGTGTTCACGACCCGGCCCGACACGATCTTCGGCGCGAGCTTCGCGGCGATCTCGCCCGACCATCCGATCGCGACGGAGCTCGCTGCGCACGACCCCGCCCTCGCCGCCTTCGTCGAGGAGTGCCGCAAGGGCGGCACCACCGCCGCGGAGCTGGAGACGGCGGAGAAGAAGGGCTTCGACACGGGCCTCAAGGTCCTCCACCCCTTCGACGCGTCGTGGAAGCTGCCCCTCTACGTCGCGAATTTCGTGCTCATGGATTATGGTACCGGCGCCATCTTCGGCTGCCCGGCGCACGACCAGCGCGACCTCGATTTCGCGCGCAAATACGGGCTCCCCGTCACCCGCGTCGTCGCGCCCACGCCGGAGGAGGCGGTCGAGCCGATCGGCGACGAGGCCTATACCGGCCCAGGCCGGCTGGTGAATTCGGGAGTCCTCGACGGCCTCACCGCGGAGGAAGGCATCCGCGCCGTCATCGCCCGTGCCGAAGAAGAGGGCTGGGGCGAGGGCACGACGGTCTGGCGCCTCAGGGACTGGGGCGTCTCGCGCCAGCGTTACTGGGGAACGCCGATCCCGATCGTCCATTGCGCGGCGTGCGGCCCCGTGCCGGTGCCGCGCGAGCAACTGCCGGTGGTGCTGCCCGACGACGTCAGCTTCGACATTCCCGGCAATCCGCTCGACCGCCATCCCACCTGGGCGCACACCGACTGCCCGTCCTGCGGCGGCGCGGCGCGGCGCGAGACGGACACGCTCGACACGTTCGTCGATTCGAGCTGGTACTTCATCCGCTTCGCCAGCCAGCCGGACGACAGGCCGTTCGACCGGGAGGTCGCGGAGCGCTGGCTGCCGGTCGGCCAGTATATCGGCGGGGTCGAGCATGCGATCCTGCACCTGCTCTACGCCCGCTTCTGGACGCGGGCGCTGCAGCGGATCGGGCGGCTCGACATCGCCGAGCCGTTCCAGGGCCTCTTCACCCAGGGGATGGTGACCCACGTCACCTTCCAGGACGCCGAAGGGCGCTGGCTGACGCCGGAGGAGGCGGACAGCCACGCCGGACCGGTGACGCGCGGGCGTATCGAGAAGATGTCCAAGTCGAAGCGCAACACGGTCGATCCCGAGCCGATCGTCGACCAGTACGGCGCCGACGCGGTGCGCTGGTTCATGCTCTCGGACAGCCCGCCGGAGCGCGACCTCGAATGGAGCGAGGCCGGCATTCAGGGCGCCTGGCGGTTCGTCCAGCGGCTGTGGCGGCTGGCCGCGGAGGAGGCGGAGCGCGGCCATTCGTCCTGGCTCGGCGGCGAGGGCGAGGGCGGTGAGGACCGGCCGCTCACCCGCAAGCTCCACCAGACCATCGCCGCCGTCGGCGCGAACATCGAGAGCCTGTCGTTCAACAAGGCGGTCGCCAACCTCTACGAACTCGCCAGCGCGATCGAGAAGGCCCCGCTTTCGCCGGCGCGCAGTGCGGCGGTCGAGGCGATCGTGCGGCTCGCCGCGCCGATGGTGCCACACCTCGCCGAGCAGGCGTGGTCCGCAATGGGGCGCGAAGGCCTCATCGCCGACGCGCCATGGCCCGAGGCGGACCCGGCGCTGCTCACCGAGGACGAGGTGACGATCGCGGTGCAGGTCAACGGGAAGCTCCGCGACACGCTGAAGGCGCCGAAAGGCTCCGGCCGGGAAGCGCTCGAGGCGCTGGCGCTGGGCTCGGACAAGGTGTCGCGGCAGCTCGAGGGGAAGGCGCCCCGCAAGGTCATCGTCGTGCCGGACCGGCTTGTGAACATCGTCGCATGAGGCGCCTCGCCATCCTCTGGCTTGCGCTGGCGCTTCCCGGCTGCGGCCTTCATCCGCTCTACGCCGGCGGCGGCTCGGGGCCGGTCGCGCAGTCTCTGCACTCCGTCTCGGTGGCGCCGATCGCGGGCAAGTCCGGCTGGCTGGTGCGCACGGCGCTGGAGGACCGGCTCGGAGGCCGCACGGACGGCAGCGCCCGCTACCGGCTTGAAGTGCTGCTCGACGACAATATCACCGCCTTCGGCATCCGCTCCGACGACGCGCCGACCCGCGAGCGCCGGACGCTGCGCGCGCGTTACCGGCTGATCGAGCAGGCGCGCGGCACCGTCGTGCTCGACGCGACGGCCGGCTCCGACGTCGGTATCGACGTTGTATCCTCCGAATATGCGACGGTGGCGGCCGAGCAGACCGCGCTCGAGCGCCTCTCGAAGCTCGTCGCCGACCAGATCGTCACGCGCCTCGCCCTCTACGCCCGCAACCAGGGCGGGCCGGCGCGGTGAAGGCGAACCGGGCGCAGGTCGAGCGCGCCCTCCGCAGCCCCGGCGAGCAGCGTTTCTTCCTTCTCTACGGCCCCGACGACAGCGGCTCGCGCGCGCTGGCGAAGCTCGCGGCGGCCGCGCTTGGCGGGGAAGCCGAGCGGATCGAGTTCAGCGGCGCCGAACTGCGCGCGGATCCGGCACGGCTGACCGACGAGGCGGCGTCGATCTCCTTGTTCGGAGGCGCCCGCTATGTGCTGGTCGATCCCGCCGGCGACGAGTGCGTGGCGGCGGTGGAGGCGCTGACGGAGGCGCCGGCCGGCGGAAACCCGGTGATCCTCATTGCCGGCGCCCTGAAGCCCGCCTCGAGGCTGCTCAAGCTGGCCTTGGCGCGGCCGGACGCGATGGCCTTTGCCAGCTATGCGCCGGAGGGCCAGGATGCCGAGCGGCTCGCCGCCGAGATGGGGCGGAGCGAAGGTCTGATCGTCCGTCCGGACGTCGCCCGCCGCCTCGCGGACGCGTGTGGCGGGAATCGCGCGGTGCTGGCCCAGGAGCTGGCGAAGCTCGCCGCCTATCTCGACGCCGCGCCGGAACGGCCGCGCGAGCTCGATCATGATGCGCTCGACGCAATCGGCGCCGCGGCCGAGGAAGGGGACCTGAGCCGCCTCGTCGACAGCGTCGGCAGCGGCGACGCGGCGCTGCTCCAGGCCGAGCTGTTGCGCTTGTCCAGCCAGGGTATCGAGGGAGTCCCGCTCATCCGGGCGGTGCTGCGGCGGATGAGCCTTCTTGCCCGCATGCGTGCCGCCGTCGAGCGCGGGTCGACTCCTGACGCCGTCATGGCGTCACAAGGTAAGTCATTGTTCTGGAAGGAGAAATCCTCGGTGGCGCGGCAGCTGGGCCGCTGGCGCTCGGATCTTCTCGCCAAGAGCGTCAGCCGCCTCGTCGCCGCCGAGCGGGAGCTTAAGGCGTCCGGCGGCCTCGGCGCGGTAGCGGTGGACGAGGAGCTGTTCGCGATCTGCCGCCAGGCGGCGCGGCTGCGTTAGATCCGCTCGCCGCTGAGGCGCTGGCAGATCATGTCGAGCTGATCGAGGCTCGAATAATGCAACGCGACCGTGCCGCCGTCGGGGCGGTGGGCGATCTGGACCTTGAGGCCCAGCATGTCGCCGAGCTGGCGCTCGAGCGCGTCGATGTCGGCGGACGCGCCCTTATATTCGAGCTTGGGCTGGCGCTCGCGCCCCGGCTTGCCGAACTTCGCGAGCTTCTCGGTGTCGCGCACGGAGAGCCCGCGGGCGACGACATCCTTGGCTACCGCCTCCGGGTCGAGCGCCGTCACCAACGCCCGCGCGTGGCCCATGCTAAGCTCGCCGGTCGCCACCAGCGCCCGCACCGACTCCGGAAGATCGAGCAATCTCAACAGGTTGGCCACATGACTGCGCGACTTGTGGACGAGCTTGCCGAGTGCCTCCTGGGTATGGCCGAACTCGTCCATCAGGCGCTTGTAGGCCTCGGCCTCCTCGATTGCGTTGAGGTCCCGGCGCTGGATATTCTCGAGCAGCGCGACTTCGAGCGTCTCGGAATCGGTGAACTCCCGCACGATCACCGGCACTTCGTGGAGCCGCGCCCGCTGCGCCGCGCGCCAGCGGCGCTCGCCCGCGACGATCTGGTAGCGGTGGCCGTGCGGCCTCACGACGATCGGCTGGATCAGCCCGCGGGCGCGGATCGACTCCGCCAGCTCCTCGAGCGCCTCTTCGTCGAAATGCCGGCGCGGCTGGTCGAGATGCGGCTCGATCGACGAGACCGGCATCATCTGGATGCCGCCGCGCTGCAGCGCCCCGCCGGCATTGCCGCCGGTGGCGACGGGCGCTTCCTGCGCGACATCTCCGAGCAGGGCGGAAAGACCCCTCCCAAGCCCCGACGGACGCTTGCGGGCGGGGGTGTCGTCGCTCATGCCGCCGCCGCCGGCTTCGGCAGCCGCCCGATCAGCTCGCGCGCCAGCTGCATATAGGCTTCCGAGCCGGGGCAGCGATGGTCGTAGATCAGCGCCGGGATGCCGTGGCTCGGCGCCTCGGACAGCCGCACATTGCGGGGGATGACGGTCTCGAACACGACTTTTCCCAGGCAGGCGCGGACGTCGTCGGCGACCTGGGCGGAGAGATTGTTGCGCCGGTCGTACATGGTGAGCGCGACGCCGAGGATCGACAGCTCCGGATTGAACCGCGCGCGGATACGCTCGATCGTCTGAAGGAGCTGACTAAGGCCTTCCAGGGCGAAGAACTCAGTCTGCAGCGGAACGAGGATCGATTCCGCCGCGACCAGCGCGTTGATGGTGAGCAGGCCGAGGCTAGGCGGGCAGTCGATGAGGCACACGTCCCAGCGGGCGGCGACAGCGTCCAGGGCCCGGTCGAGCCGGTGCGTTCGCTCGTCCAGGGCGACCAGCTCGATCTCGGCGCCGGACAAATCGACGGTCGCCGGCACGAGGTCGAGGCGCGGCACGCGGGTCGACAGCACGGCGTCTTCGATGCCGGCATGCCCGGTCAGCACGTCGTAGCTCGAGAGGCTCCGCTCCGCATGGCTGATCCCGAGGCCGGTGGACGCGTTGCCCTGCGGATCGAGGTCGATCAGCAGCACCCGCCACCCGGTCGCCGCCAGCGCGGTGGCGAGGTTGATCGCCGTCGTCGTCTTGCCAACGCCGCCTTTCTGGTTCGCGACCGCAACCCGGATCATCGGTGCTTCTTCCCGCCCTTCCGCTGGACGCCCGTGGCGACGAGGATCTTCGCGTCCGCGTCGGTGAGGCTTTGCTCGAGACGGAAGTCACCCTGCCACGAACGCCGCGCCGCTTCCAGTTCCGTCTGCGCGTTGCGGCCCTTCGGCAGGATCCAGACCGTCTCACTTGTGGAAAAGGCGCTGCCGAGTGCGAGCAGCTTCTCGAGCGGCGCGAAGGCGCGGGCGCTGATCACCTCGAAGGACCGGGCGGGGACGGCTTCGGCGCGGGCGCAGAGAATCTCGGTCTTCGAGCCGATATCCAGCACGTCGACCGCCTGGCGGAGAAAGTCGGCGCGAAGCTTGCGGGACTCGACGAGGGTCACGTTTCCGGGGCGCAGCGCCGAGACGATCAACCCAGGGAAGCCCGCGCCCGTACCGAGATCCAGCCATGTCTCCGCGCCTTGGGGAGCAAAGCGGAGCAGCTGCGCCGAATCGTAGATGTGCCGGACCCACAATTGGTCGAGGGACGAGCGCGACACGAGGTTCTGCCGCCCATTCTCCTCTCGGAGAAGCGAGGCGAAGGCATCTAGGCGCTCCAGTGTTTCACGTGAAACATTGAGCTTCGCGCGCGCCTCTCCCTCTGTCATTAGGCCGCCCGCCGCCGCACGTGGACGAGTATCGCGGCAAGCGCCGCCGGCGTGATGCCGCGAACACGGGAGGCGGCGCCCAGTGTCTCGGGAGTCGCGGCCGAGAGCCTTTCCACCATCTCGTTCGAAAGGCCCGGGATCGCCGCATAATCGATCTCGCGCGGCAGTCTCACCGCCTCGTCGCTTTGCAGCCGCGCCACCTCCGCGGCCTGCCGCTCCAGGTAGGGAGCGTAACGATGGTCTTCGATCGCTTCGTCGAGGAGAGGCACGGCGGCCGCCGCAAGCTCGGGCGCGACGCGGACGAGCGCCTCCCGCGTCATCTCCGGGTAGCGCAGCCATTCGCCCAGGGTCCGGATAACGCCGTCATCGCGGATGCCGATACCTGCGTCTCGCAGCCGCCCGGCGCGGCAACGTCCTGCGAGCGCTGCCTCAATCCGGGCCCGCTCCACAGTGCGCTGCTCCCAGTGCGCGCGCCGCGCCGGCGACGCGCAGCCCGCGGCGAGCGCCTTGGGCGTCAGCCGCGCCTCGGCATTGTCCGCACGCAGGCGCAGCCGGAACTCGGCCCGCGACGTCAGCATGCGGTAGGGCTCGGTGACGCCCTGCAACGTCAGGTCGTCGACCATCACACCTATGTAGCTTTCCGCGCGGTCGAACAGCACGGGAAGCTTCCCGCCAGCGGAGGCGGCGGCGTTGAGGCCCGCCACAAGTCCCTGCGCAGCGGCCTCTTCGTAGCCGGTGGTGCCGTTGATCTGCCCGGCGAGATAGAGACCCTCGACGGTGCGGACGCGCAGGGTCGTGTCGAGGATGCGCGGATCGACATGGTCGTACTCGACGGCGTAGCCGGGCTGGAGGATCTGGACTCGTGCCAAGCCCGGCATCGAGCGGACCATCGCGAGTTGCACGTCGGCGGGAAGCGACGTCGAGATGCCATTCGGGTAGACCGTCGCGTCGTCCAGACCCTCCGGCTCGAGGAAGACCTGGTGCCCGTCGCGGTCGGCGAAGCGGCGCACCTTGTCCTCGATCGACGGGCAGTAGCGGGGGCCCGTGCCGCTGATCTCCCCTGCGAAGAGCGGCGAGCGGTGGAGGTTCGCACGGATGATCTCGTGGGTCTCCGCGGTCGTGCGGGTAACGCCGCAGAAGAGCTGCGGCAGGCGACGCCCCCTCGTCAGGGGGGACATCGTCCAAGGCGCGCAGTCGCTCTCCTGCCGCTCGAGCGCGGCCCAGTCGATCGTTCGACCGTCGAGGCGCGGCGGGGTCCCCGTCTTGAGCCTGGCCAGCGGCAGGGCCAGGGTACGGAGCTGATCGGCGAGGGCCGTTGCCGCCCGCTCCCCGACGCGCCCGCCGGCGCAGCTGGACATGCCGAAGTGAAGCTTGCCGCCGAGAAACGTCCCCGTGGCGAGCACCACCGACTTCGACAGGATCGTAGTCCCATCGGCGAGCGCGAGACCTTCGACGGCATTGTCGCGATAGACCAAGCTGGCCGCTTCGCCTTCCACGATCGTCAGATCGGCTTGGGCGGCCAGCAGCCTCTGCACGGCGTCCTTGAAACGCCGACGGTCCGCCTGGACGCGTGGCCCGCGGACCGCGGCGCCCTTGCTCGCGTTCAGCATCCGGTAGTGGATGCCGCCGGCGTCCGTGGCGCGGGCCAGCAGCCCATCCATCGCATCTACTTCGCGGACGAGGTGCCCTTTCCCGAGGCCGCCGATCGCGGGGTTGCAGGACATCGTGCCAATCTGGTCGCGCATGAACGTGACGAGCGCAACGGACGCGCCCATGCGAGCAGCAGCGGCGGCCGCCTCGCAACCCGCATGGCCTCCTCCCACCACCACCACATCGAAGCTTCGTGTCATGCCGTCGCCTGTAGCTGTTCCACGTGGAACAATCACTTTCCGATGCAAAATCGGGAGAACAATGCGTCGAGCATATCTTCCACCCCGCCGCGCCCGGTGACTCGATCCAGCGCACGCCTCGCCACCCGCACTGCTTCCGCGGCCAAGACAAGGTCCTCCAGCTCCACCGCCTGCTGCAGAGCGTCGGCGCCCTCTCGCACGGCTTCGCGGTGGCGCGCATTCAGCGCCACGTCGTCTTCCGCCGGCAGCAGGGCGCGTGCCCGCACGACCAAAATGTCGACGAGGCCGGCCATGCCCTCGCCGGTTTCGGAGGAAACGTGCACGTCCGCCGCGGGGTCGGCCTCCGCCATGTCGATCTTCGACTGCACGATGAGCGCGCGTTCGGGCCGCGGACAGTCTCCGGGCGGGCCGAGCCAGAGGAGCAGATCGGCCATCTCTACGCTTTCCAGGGCCCGGCTCACGCCGATGCCCTCGATCTCGTCCGCGCTGTCTCGGAGCCCCGCCGTGTCGACGAGCAGAAAGGGCGTCCCGGCAATGGCGGTCGGCGCCTCGACGAGATCGCGCGTCGTCCCCGCCACGGCGGAGGTGATCGCCGCCTGTCGCCCGGCTAACCAGTTGAGAAGGCTTGATTTCCCAGCGTTCGGAGGGCCTGCGATTACGACCCGCACGCCGCTCCGCAATCGCTCGATCGTCGGCCGGGCCATCAGCTCGGCCAGCTCCGTCCGGAGCGCCTCCGCCGACTCCCGCCACCCCGGTGGTAAAGCGTCCCCCACCTCGCCCTCGTCCGAAAAATCGATGACCGCTTCGAGCTGGGCGGCGAGCCGGGTCAGCCTGTCCTGCCATCCGCCGACGAGCCGGCTCAGGGTTCCCCCTGCCAGGGAAAGCGCCGCCCGGCGCTGCGACTCGGTTTCCGCCTCGAGCAAGTCCGCCAAGCCCTCCGCCTCGGCAAGGTCGATCCGGCCGTTCTCGAAGCTTCGGCGGGTGAATTCCCCCGGCGCCGCCTCTCGCAAGCCCTCGATCCGCGACAAGGACTCCAGCACGGTCGCGACCACGGCCCGGCCGCCATGGAGGTGAAGCTCGGCCACGTCCTCGCCCGTCGCGCTGGCCGGGCCGGGGAAGCGGAGCACCAGCGCCGTGTCCAGCCGCTCCCCTTGCGCCGCACGCAAGGCTGCCAGGGTCGCCACCCGCGGCTCGGGGACCTTTCCGGCCAGCGCGGCGAGGGCCGCGTCCGCTTTCGGGCCGCTGATCCGCACCACCGCAATCGCGGCGGGCGGGCTGCCGGAGGAGAGCGCGAAGATCGTGTCAGCCGTCACGCCGGCCGCTCATCCCTTCGAGCATGGACTTCCACATCTGCATCCCGGCCTCGCTCATCGGCCCCCATTGCCGCGCCAGCTCGACGAAGCTCTCGGGCGACACGCCGTCGGTGACGGCCCGGGTCATCCGCTCGACATAGGCCTGGTGGACGGGCGTGAGGTCGGGAAGGCCGAGGAAGCGGCGCGCCTCCTCCGGCGTGCAGTCGACATCGACGCTGATCTTCATGGCCGTCCCTCCTGTTGCGCATCGCCCCTATGTGTATAGAGGCGCCGCCAGACAAGGAGGAGCGCGGATGGTGCGGATCGACACCCTCGACGGCGACGGCAGCTTCGACGCCTATCTCGCCGAGCCGCAAGGCGGCCCGCGCGGCGCGATCGTCGTCATCCAGGAAATCTTCGGCGTCAACGAAGGCATACGCCGCAAATGCGACGACTGGGCCGCCAAGGGCTATCTCGCCCTCGCCCCCGACCTCTTCTGGCGGCTCGAGCCCGGCGTCGAGCTCGACCCGGACGTCGAGCCGGAGTTTAAGCGCGCGCTCGACCTGATGGGCCGCTTCGACCAGGACCAGGGAGTGAAGGACATCGAGGCGACGATCCGCGCTGCGCGTAGCCGGCTGCCGGATGGGGGCAAGGTCGGCGTCGTCGGCTACTGCCTCGGCGGACGGCTCGCCTACATGACGGCGGCCCGCACGGACGCCGATGCCTGCGTCGGCTATTATGCGGTGGCCTTACCGAACATCCTCGACGAGAGGAACGCCATCGCCAAACCGCTCCTCCTCCACATCGCCGGCGCCGACCATTTCGTGCCGCCCGAGCAGCAGCAGGCGATGCACGCCGCGCTCGATCCGCACCCGCGGGTGACGCTCTACGACTATCCCGGCGAAGACCACGGCTTTGCGGCCGAAATGGGCAAGCGCCGCAGCGAAGCGGCCGCCCGCCAGGCCGATGCCCGCACGGCATCCTTCTTCGCCGAGCATATCGGATGAGCCAACCCTACGCTTTCCTCGTCCGCGAGACCGGCGGCCCGGACGTGCTGCAAGCGGAAGCGATCGACATTCCGCGGCCCGGCGCCGGCCAGGTGCTCGTGCGCAACGAGGCGGTCGGGCTCAATTTCATCGATACCTATCACCGCTCCGGCCTCTACAAGGTGCCGCTTCCGACCGGGATCGGCAACGAGGGCGCCGGCGTCGTCGAAGCGGCGGGCGAAGGGGTCGAAGAGTTCCGGGAAGGGAACCGCGTCGGCTACTTCGCCGGCCCCTTGGGAGCCTATTCGACACACCGGCTGGTGGATGCGGATCGCCTGGTGAAGCTGCCCGAGGCCGTCTCCTTTGAGCAGGCGGCGGCCGCGATGCTGAAGGGATGCACGGCGGAATATCTGATCGAGCGATGCGCGCGCGTGCAGTCGGGAGAGACCGTGCTCGTCCACGCCGCGGCCGGGGGAGTCGGCTCGATCCTGGTGCCGTGGCTGAAGCATCTCGGCGCCGTCGTGATCGCCCACGCCGGAGACAGCCGCAAGGCGGCGCTTGCTCGGGAGCTGGGCGCGGACCATTCCCTCTGCTGCCCGCTCGACCAGCTGGCGGCGGAAGTTCGCTCGCTGACCGAAGGCAAGGGCGTGCCGATCGTCCTGGACGGGGTGGGGCAGGCGAGCTGGGCCGCTTCGCTCGGCTCCGTCGCCCGCCGCGGCCTCATCGTCACCTACGGCAACGCTTCGGGCCCCGTGCCCCCTTTCAGCGCCCTGGATCTGCTGAGCGCCGGCTCCATCTTCGTCACGCGCCCGACGCTCGCCGATTATTGCCGCACGCCGGAGGAAATCCGCGCCTCGGCCGCCCGCGTCTTCGAGCTGATCGAGAAAGGCGTGCTGGACATCCGCATCGGCGCCCGCTTCCCCCTGCGCGACGCCGCCGAGGCCCATCGCGCGATCGAATCCCGCGCGACCACCGGTTCTACGGTGCTGATTCCCTAGGCGGAGAGCAGCCCGACCTGGTGGAGACCGTCCCAGATCATGCGGCCAGCCACGTAGAGGATCATGAGCAGGCCGCCCCAGGCGATCCAGTGGAAGCGCTGGACCAGCTTGGCGACCAGGTTGGCGGCAAGCCCCATAAGGGTGACGGACAGCGCCAGACCGATGAACAGCACCGCCGGATGATCGCGCGCCGCCGCGGCCACGGCGAGGACGTTGTCCAGGCTCATCGACAGGTCCGCGATCGTCACTTGGATCGCCGCCTGCAGGAAGGTCTTGGTCGCCGGCGGGCCCTCCACCGCTTCGGTATCGGGGTCGTCAGCCTCGACGTCGGCGGCCCGCGGCCTGAGCTCGCGGTACATGTTGTACGCCACCCACAGCAGCAGAAGTCCGCCGGCGACGAGCAGTCCCGTCACCCGCAGCAACTGCGTCGCGACGAGCGCGAAGGCGATCAGGAAGACGAGCGCCATGGCGACGCCGAGCATGATCACCCGGCGCCGATCCTTGGCGGGAAGGCCGGATGTCAGCGTGCCGATGATGACGACGTTGTCGCCGGCCATCGTGAGGTCGATCAGGATCACCTGGCCGAGCGCGACCAGCCCGGCCGCCGTGAAGATATCCGCGAAATCGAACATCGCGGGCCGGCCCGGCCTACGAGTTCATCGAGGCGAAGAAGTCCTCGTTGGACTTGGCGTCCTTCATCTTGTCGAGCAGGAACTGCATCGCGTCGACCGTCCCCATCTGCATGAGGATGCGGCGCAGCACCCACATCTTTGCGAGCGTCGCCTGGTCGACGAGCAGCTCCTCCTTGCGGGTGCCGGACTTGCCCACGTCGAGCGCCGGGAAGATGCGCTTGTCGGCGACCTTGCGGTCGAGCACGATCTCGGAATTGCCGGTGCCCTTGAACTCCTCGAAGATCACCTCGTCCATCTTCGAGCCGGTGTCGATGAGGGCGGTGGCGATGATCGAGAGGGATCCGCCCTCCTCGATGTTGCGGGCCGCGCCGAAGAAGCGCTTCGGGCGCTGCAACGCGTTGGCGTCGACGCCGCCGGTCAGCACCTTGCCGGAGCTTGGCACCACCGTGTTGTAGGCGCGGCCGAGGCGAGTGATCGAGTCGAGCAGGATCACCACGTCCTTCTTGTGCTCGACGAGGCGCTTGGCCTTTTCGATCACCATCTCGGCGACCTGAACATGGCGGCTGGCCGGCTCGTCGAAGGTCGAGGAGATGACCTCGCCCTTCACCGAGCGCTGCATGTCGGTCACTTCCTCCGGCCGCTCGTCGATCAGCAGGACGATGAGGAACACCTCGGGGTGGTTGTCGGTGATCGCCTTGGCGATGTTCTGGAGCAGCACGGTCTTGCCGACCCGCGGCGGGGCGACGATCAGCGCACGCTGGCCCTTGCCCTGCGGCGAGACGATGTCGATCACCCGCGCCGACTTGTCCTTCTGGGTCGGATCGGCGCTGTCGAGGGTGAGCTTCTCATCTGGGTAAAGTGGCGTCAAATTGTCGAAATTGACCCGGTGGCGGACGGCGTCGGGGTCGTCGTAATTGACCTTGGCGAGCCGTGTGAGGGCGAAATAGCGCTCGCCGTCCTTAGGGCCCCGGATCTCACCCTCGACGGTGTCACCGGTGCGGAGGCCGAATTTCCGCACCTGGTTCGGCGCGACGTAGATGTCGTCGGGGCCGGCGAGATAATTCGCCTCAGGCGAGCGGAGGAAGCCGAAGCCGTCGGGCAGCACCTCGATCGTTCCCATGCCCATGATCTCCTGGCCGTTCTCGGCCTGGACCTTGAGGATGGAGAACATCAGCTCTTGCTTGCGGAGCGTCGATGCGCCCTCGATGCCGAGCTCTTCGGCCATGGCGACGAGGTCGGCGGGGGATTTTTGCTTCAGGTCTTTGAGATGCATGGAAGAGATACTCGGATTTTGGATGGTCGTCCGGTCGCGCGGGAGAAGGTGGGATGTGCGGCTGGATCGGCCCACGCGGACGGCGGGCGAACGACTAAGGTGCGGGTTAGGCTCCAGCGATATTCAAGTCAATCGCTCAGAACGGCTTCACGATCACCAGGATGACGATCAGCACCGCGGCGAGCCCCGGAATCTCGTTCATGATCCTCAGTGCCCGGCCGCACACCGGCCGCTCGCCCCGCGCGAGCTTGCGGCCGTAGCCCACCATCCAGCCATGATAGCCGGACAGCGCGAGCACCAGCAGGAACTTGGCCTGGAACCAGTGGAAGACCCAAGCCTGCGTCGTCCACATCAGCGACAGGCCGAAGATCCAGACGAGGATCATCGCCGGCGTGATGATGATGTTGCGGAGCTTGCGCTCCCGCTCGATCCACTTCTTCTCCTCGGCCGAGCCGGGGGCGCTCTCCTGGTGGTAAATATAGTAGCGCGGCAGCAGGAACAGCCCCGCCATCCAGAAGATGACGAAGATGACGTGCCCGGCCTTGATCCAGGCGTATGTCAAGCTGAGGACCGTCTGCAGCGCATCGATCACCGGCGCACCAGGCTCAGCAGCTCTTCGACATGGGCGATCGGCGTGTCCGGCAAGATTCCGTGCCCCAGGTTGAAGACGTGCGGGCGGTCCCGGAACACAGATAGGATGTGCGCGACCGCGCTTTCAAGCGCCTCCCCGCCGGCGATCAGCGCAAGCGGGTCGAGATTGCCCTGGACCGGCAGCCCTTTCGGAAGCTCTGCATCCGCCCAAGCCGGATCGACGGTCTCGTCCAGGCCGATAGCGTCGACTCCCGTCTCCCGGGGATAGGCCGGCAACTTCCCGCCGGCGCCCTTCGGGAAGCCGATGACCGGCGTCTCCGGATGCCGCGCCTTGAGCGCCGCGACGATCCCCGCCGTCGGCGCGATCACCCAGCGTTCGAATTGCGCCGGGGATAGGCTGCCGGACCAGCTGTCGAACAATTGCACCGCCTCGACGCCGCTCTCGATCTGCCGCGAGAGATAGTCGACCGTCATCGCCGCGATCGCGTCGATGATCGCGCCGAAGCCTCCAGGATCGCCGTAAGCGTACCGCCTCGCTTCGCCCTGATCGCGGCTCCCCTGACCCGCCACCATGTAGGTCGCGACCGTCCACGGGCTCCCTGCGAAGCCCAGGAAGGTTGTTTGCGGCGGGAGGGCGGCGGCAACTTTCTCCACAGTAGCGTAAACCGGCTCCAGCCGAGTCGCGGCGCGCGTCAGCGCCTCGAGCTTCGCGTCGACCAGAGGCGGGGAAAGGCGCGGCCCTTCGCCGGCCTCGAAGCGCAGGTCCTGGCCTAGCGCAAACGGCACCATCAGGATGTCGGAGAAGAGGATCGCCCCGTCGAAGCCGAAGCGGCGGATCGGCTGGAGCGTCACCTCGGCCGCGGCTTCCGGGTCGGTCGCGAGATCGAGGAACCCGCCTTTCTCGGCTCTGAGCGCGCGATATTCGGGAAGGTAGCGGCCGGCCTGGCGCATCAGCCAAACCGGTGTTTTCTCAGGCTTTTCGCCTCTGAGCACGCGAAGAAGGGGCTTGTCGGCGAGGGGCATAAGCGGCTTCGAGGCTCCCCTCTCTTCTCTCTTTAAGAGTCTTTATAAGAGGATTGTAGAAGGATGTAGGACGGCGGATGGCGGGGTTTATTGGCTTCGCCCGATTTTGCAAACAGCTTGACGCCCGAGAAACCCGCGGAACCCCGCGGAGTCGCGACGCCGATCCCCGCAATCCACAGCCTGGGGGTAAGAGATTCTCAACCTTTGCAACTCTGTGGACGGTTCGGCGGGTTGCGGGGACGGGGGTTCGGCTTGCAAGCGCCCCGAGGGTTACGGTAGCGCTTCCCACATGCTTATCCACAGCGCGTTCTGATGCCGGAGCCGCTCCACCTCCATCTCCTCTCCGACTCGACCGGGGAGACGCTGGAGGTGATCGCCAAGGCCTGCCTCGCGCAATTCGACCATGTCGATGTGTTGCGCCACTTCTGGCCGATGGTCCGTTCCGAAGGCCACCTCGACCGCGTGCTCGACGACATAGAGCGGCGTCCGGGCCTTGTCCTCTACACTTTGGTGAACAGCAACATCCGTCGCGAGCTCGAGCAGAAGACGCGGCGCCGCGGCATCCATGCAGTGTCGGTGCTGGACCCCGTGACGCACGCCCTCTCCGCCGTGCTTGGGCAGGAGGCGAAGGGCCGGCCGGGACGTCAGCATGCGCTCGACGCGGCCTATTTCGCCCGCGTCGACGCGATCCAGTTTACCATCGCCCATGACGACGGCGTCGGCGTGGAGAATTGGGAGGAAGCGGACATCATCCTTGCCGGCGTCTCGCGCACATCGAAGACGCCGACCTCCATCTATCTCGCCAATCGCGGCTACAAGGTGGCGAACATTCCGCTCGTGCCGGAATCGCCGCCGCCGGCGCAGCTCTTCTCGCTGGAGCATCCGCTGATCGTGGGCCTCACCACCAATCCGGACCGGCTGATCCAGATTCGCCGCAACCGCCTGCTCGCGCTCAACCAGGCGCCGGAGACCGACTATGTCGATCTCGAGGCGGTCAATGCCGAGCTCGGCTTTGCCCGGCGGATCTTCGCGGACCAGGGATGGCCGGTGATCGACGTGACGAGGCGTTCGATCGAGGAGACCGCGTTTGCGATCGTCCGGCTGTGCAACGAGCGGATCGACGCGGCGCGGGAGCGCGTCCAATGAAGCTCCTGCTCGCCTCCAAGAGCGCGGCACGTCGTTCGATACTCGATGCGGCGGGCGTTCCCTTTGGGCTCGTCGAGGCGGAACTCGAGGAGGAGCAGGCGAAGGCGGGCCTGTGGGGGGCAGGCTTCGACGCGCTCGGCGTTGCGGAGGAGCTCGCGCAGCTCAAGGCGCTGTCCGCAAAGGGTAGTCCCGGCGACCTGATCCTCGGCGCAGACCAGACGCTGGAGCGGGAGGACGGTACGATGCTGTCCAAGCCGGCTTCCCGCGCGGAAGCGCGCGGCCAGCTCGAATCGCTGCGGGGCACGACCCACAAGCTGCACAGCGCGGCAGTCGTCGCCGAGGACGGAAACGCGGTCTGGTGGGGCCGCGAAACCGTCCAGCTCACCATGCGCCACTTCAGCGACGCCTTCCTGGAAGAGTATCTGGAGCGCGAATGGGAAGCGGTACGCTGGAATGTCGGCGGCTATCGCATCGAGGGACCCGGCGTGCAGCTGTTCGACAAGATTGAGGGCAGCCACTTCGCCATTCTGGGTCTCCCCCTCCTGCCGCTGCTCGACTGGCTGCGCCATCGGGGCGTCGTGTCGTCGTGAATGTGCCCTATGCCGAGGTCATCGGCGATCCGATCTCGCATTCAAGGTCGCCGCTGATCCACCGCTTCTGGCTGGCGAAGCTTGGGCTCTCCGGCGACTACCGGCGGAAGCGCGTCGCGCCGGGAGACCTGGCCAATTACCTGGATCGTGCCTGTGCCGACGCCGACTGGCGCGGTTGCAACGTCACCATTCCCCACAAGATATCGATCATGAACCTGGTCGCGGATCCCGCAGGCGTGCGTGAAACGATAGGTGCCATGAACACTGTCACTCGGGCCGCCGACGGATCGGTCCAGGGCACCAACACGGATGCCGCGGGTTTCGGCACGACCATCGAGCATCTCGACCTTGCCGGTGCGCACGCATTGATCATCGGCGCCGGCGGCGCCGCGCGGGCGGTTTTGTTTGGACTGCGCGCCGCCGGAATCGGGTTCGTGACCCTGCAGAACCGCGACGTCGGCAAGGCGGCCGAGCTCCTCGCGCGCTTCGGCATGGCCGGTGAGGCGCGGCCGCTGGGAAGTCCGCCGCCCGCCGCTTCCCTTGTCGTCAACGCCAGCGCGCTTGGCATGGTCGGCATGCCGACGCTGGATGTCGATCTCGACGGCATGCCGCCCGAGGCGGTGGTTTACGACGCCGTCTACGCACCGTTGGAAACGCCGCTGCTGACGCGGGCGCGGGCCCGGGGGTTGCGCACGATCGACGGGCTGGAGATGCTCGTCGCGCAGGCCGCCTTGGCCTTCGCCTTGTTCTTCGGAGTGGAGCCGCTGCGGGCCTTCGACCGTGAGCTGCGTGCGGCGCTCACCGCATGATCCGCCTCGGGCTCACCGGCTCCATCGGCATGGGAAAGTCCACGGCCGCCCGGATGTTCGCGGACGAAGGGGTGCCGGTCTTCGACGCAGATGCGGCGGTACACGGCCTGCAAGGCCCGGATGGTGCGCTCGTCGCCGCGATCGAGATGCGGTTTCCCGGCACCACCAGCGCCGGGGGCGTGGATCGGACGGCGCTGGCCGAGCGGGTCCTGGGGGAGCCTGGGGAGCTCCGGGCGCTGGAGGCACTGATCCATCCCGCGGTGGAGCAGGCGCGGGAGACGTTCCTCACGCAGCATGCGGAGGCGCCGCTGGTGGTGCTCGACATCCCGCTGCTGTTCGAGGCGGGCGGCTGGCGGGAAGTCGACAAGATCGCGGTCGTTTCCGCGCCGGAGCAAGTGCAGCGGGCGCGGGTGCTGGCGCGGCCGGGCATGACCAAGGAGAAGCTCGAGCGGATCCTCGCCCGCCAACTGCCGGACGTCGTCAAGCGGGAGCGCGCCGATTTCGTCATCCCCACCGGCTGCACCCTGGATGAGACGCGACAAGCGGTTCGCCGCATCGTCGCTTGCCTCGCCGAGGCCGCGGATTCATAGTTGCCCGCATGCGGGAAATCGTTTTCGACACCGAAACCACCGGGCTCAACCCGCTTGCCGGCGACCGCATCGTCGAGATCGGCTGCGTCGAGCTGGTGAACCGCGTCGAAACCGGCCGGACATTCCATTCCTACTTCAACCCGGACCGATCGATGCCGCCCGGCGCAGAGGCGGTCCACGGCCTCTCTGACGCCTTTCTCGCCGACAAGCCGCGCTTCCACGAGGTGGTCGAGGACCTGATAGAGTTTCTCGGGGAGTGCCCGCTGGTCGCTCACAATGCCGGATTCGATTTCGGCTTCCTCAACCACGAGTTGAACAATTGCGGGCGGCCGGTCGTCTGCATGACGCGGATGGTCGACACGCTGCAGCTCGCCCGCGCCCGCCACCCTGGCGCGAAGCACAGCCTCGATGCGCTCTGCACCCGCTACGGCGTCGATCGCAGCATCAGGATCAAGCATGGCGCGCTGATCGACGCGCAGCTCCTCGCCCAATGCTATGTCGAACTGACCGGCGGGCGGCAGATCGGCTTCGGCCTCGACACCATCGTAGCCGAGCCGATCGAGGTCGATCTCGTCGAGGCGGCGCCGGCGCCGATCAGGATCGAAGTGCGGCCGCCGCGGGCCCATGCGCCGACCGAGGAGGAGCTCGCCGCGCATGCCCACTTCCTCAGCGGCATATCCGACCCCATATGGGCCCGGCTGGACGGACGTTGACCTCCCGGAGAGGCGGCGCCTAAGCGCCCGCGGAGCATTTCGGAGACTCTCATGGATATCCGGGTTTCTGGTCACCAGGTCGAAGTCGGCGACGCCTTGCGCGGCCATGCCGTCGCGGCGCTGCAAGCCGCGGACGAGAAATATCATATGCGCTCCACCTCCGCGCAGGTGACTTTCGGCAAGGGGCCGCACGACCACCGCTTCACCTGCGAGATCGTCGCCTATGCGCCGCCCGGCCTCGTCCTGAAGGCGCTCGAGTCCGCGGCGGAGGCGCATCCTGCCTTCGAAGCCGCCTTGGACAAGGTCGCCAAGCAGATGCGGCGCCACACCCGCCGGCAAAAGGACCGCAACGGTCCCGGTGGCCATGAGGAGGCGTTCTCCGACGCTGAGCCGGGCGAGCAGCGACGAGGCGTTGGCTGAGCCACCCGCCCCGCCGAATCCCCTCAATCCGGACCTATTTTCCCCTCGCAGACGCCATGCGCGTCTTCCATCTGGTGAGCGATGAACGACCTCCACGACCTTCTGACCATCGACCGCGTCGACGCGGCCCTGAGCGTCGCCAACAAGAAGGCCCTTTTCCAGCAGCTCGGGCTCGTCGCGGGCCGCAAGCTAGGGTTCGAACCGAAGGCGATCGTCGCGGCGCTCGGCGATCGGGAGAAGCTCGGCTCGACCGGCTTCGGCGGCGGCGCGGCGATTCCGCACGCCAAGCTCCCCGGCCTGACCCGCGTGTTCGGCTATTTCGCGCGTCTCGCCAATCCAGTGGAGTTCCAGGCGGTGGACGGGCTGCCGGTGGACCTGGTCTTCCTGCTCCTTTCGCCGCCGGATGCGGGGGCCGACCATCTGAAGGCGCTCGCCAGCGTTAGCCGCGCGCTACGCGACCGGGAGACGACGGCGAAGCTCCGCGGCGCCCGCTCGCGCGACGCGATCTTCGCGCTGCTCGCCGGCGTCGAAACGCTCAATGCCGCCTGAAGCGGGCGCTACCGCGCACTTCCGCGCGCTCGAGTCCCTCTACCGGGCCGCACCGATCAATGGCGCCTTCGAGTCGATGCTGGAGATTGTCGAAGAAGGGTTCGCGCGAATCCGCTTCGAAATCGGCGAGTCGCACTTCCACGCCGCCGGGGCGGCGCACGGCACGGTCTATTTCAAAATGATGGACGACGCCGCCTTCTACGCGTGCAACAGCCTCGTCACCGACCGCTTCCTCCTCACCACCGCCTTCAACCTCCTCTTCACCAAGCCGCTGCGGCCCGGTCGCGCAATTGCCGAAGGGCGCTGGGCCAGTGGCCGTCGCCGCGTGTTCGTCGGCGAGGCGCGCATTCTCGACGCGTCGGGAGAGGAAGCCGGGCGCGGTACGGGCACGTTCATGCGCAGCCACATCCCGCTTTCCAGCCTTCCAGGCTACCGCGCCTGATGGAACCACGGCTCGCCACTTCGGTGCTGGTGTCCGCGCTGGTGCGGCGAGCCGAGGCGGAAGGAGGATTCGCGGCTGTGCTCGCAAAGGGCGACCCAACGGCGGGATCGGTGCTTGTCGTGCTTACGGAAAAAGCCGCCAAAACAGCGATTTACGAGAGGGCGCTGCAGGGAGACGGCTGCTACGTCTGGGGACCCGTGACGGGTGAAGTCGCTGAAAACATGTCGGAAGTTCCAGGATTCGTCGCGCGGCGGAGGCGCTTCGACCCGGATTTGTGGGTGCTGGAACTGGACATCCCGTCAATCGAACGGTTCGCCGCTGCAATGACTGCGTTCGGTTGACTCTGCTGCGCCGCACAACCTAGCCCCCGCCTCGCACTTTCGCGAGTAGCGGGGAGCCTGCCGAACCGGGGTAATGGGGAGGAGGCCGCGCGAGACGGAAGGCTGTCATCGGGCGCGATCTTCCTCAATCGCTGCGCCCGGGTTTCCGATGGCCGGCCGCACTGATGAAAAGTTGAATGAGTCGCATTTCCCTGACCGCGGGTTTCGCCGCGGCCTTCGTTCTTGCCGCTTTCGGCACCGTCCACGCCACCCCGTCCCGGGCCTGGCAGCTCGACCTTCCCGCCGCCACGCCGGCGGTCGTCACCACCCTTCCAGCCGCTCCCGCTCCTGCCGCGCCCGCCGTGCAGGTTCCGGCGCTCGAACAGCCGGTCGCCGCGGAGCCGCAGCCCGTCCACGAGAGCACCAGCCAGGCCGTCGCTCATACCGGCGCCGACGCGAATGCGAGCGCTGAGCAGACTTGCCTCGCCACGGCGGTCTATTTCGAATCGAAGGGCGAGCCGCTGAAGGGGCAGCTCGGCGTCGCGCATGTCATCCTCAACCGCACCAAGTCGGGCCGCTTCCCGCGCTCCGTGTGCGGCGTCGTCCGCCAGCCGGGCCAGTTCTCCTTCGTCCATGGCGGGCGCCTCCCGACCGTCGCCCATGGCGGTGCGCAGTGGAAGACGGCGCTGGCCGTCGCTGCGCTGACTTTGTCGGGCACTTCGTCGGCGCCGGCGCCGAAGGCGCTGTTCTTCCACGCGCGTTCCGTGTCGCCGGGGTGGCACCTGACCCGCGTCGCGGCCATCGGAAACCACGTCTTCTATCGCTGAGGCCCTTAAGCCGGCTTGCGCTTCGTTCCGATTTCGTTCTAGCTGGCGGGATGGCCGCTTCTCCGAGTCGCCAGCCGCAGCTCTGCTTCACCGATGCGCCGCCGGCGGCGCAGGACGTGGCGCGCGGAGTGACGAGGCTGCTCTTCCACCGCGACAGCTTCGCCTTGTGCGAGGTCCCGCTCCCCAACGGCCGCCGCGCCGACATGATGGCGGTGGACGCCGACGGGCTGATCACGATCGTCGAGATCAAGGTCTCGCGCGCCGATCTGATGGGCGATGCGAAGTGGCTCGATTATCTCGGCTATTGCGATCGCTTCTTCTGGGCGGTGCCGGGCGGCTTCGATCTCTCCCCCTTCGAGACGGACGGCTTCCATCCCGAGCTTTGCGGCCTGATGGTCGCAGACCGCTATGAGGCGGCGGTGGTGCGGGAAGCACCGCTGCGCAAGCTGCCGCCCGCACGTCGCAAGGCCGAGACGCTGCGTTTCGCGCGCCGCGCGGCGCGCCGGCTGATCGGGGACTTAGACCCCGCGCTTGCGGGATTCGCCTAGGGCTTCGGCGTCGCGGCGGCCCTGGCCGGACCCGCCTTGTCGGTCATCGCCTTGAGGATCGCCGCGGCGCGGGGGTCGCGCCTGGCGAACTCGATGGCGGAATAGCCGCTCACGCGGTCGCTCTTGTTCGGATTTGCGCCGTGGGCAAGGAGCAGCTGGACCATCGGCAGGTCGCGATGCTGGACGGCGATCATCAGCGGCGTCTCGCCGCGCTGGTTGCCGAGGTCGACGCTCGCGCCGCGATTGAGCAACAGCTCGGCGCCCTCCGTCCAGCCGATCTGCGTGGCGAGGCTGAGCGGCGTCTCGCCCCGGTTGTTCTGGATGTCGGCACGCGCCCCTTTGGTGAGGAGGAAGTTCAGCCAGACGATCTCCCGGTCGCGGGTGACGTAGTGGAGCGCGCCCTCCCCGTCCGACTGGTCGCGGATGTTGAGGACGACGTTGGCCGAGCTGGCGACAAGCTGGTTGACCTTTTCCGGGTCCTTGTCGCGCACCGCCTTGAGGAACAGGTAGCCGTCGGAATAATTTTGCGCGGCGACGGGCGTCGCCACCGCCAGCCCGAGCGCGAGAGCTGCCGCCGCCATGCGGCTCAATGCCTTGGTCACCTGGGTCCCCATATCTCGACTTCGCATCCCGTCTGTAGCAAAGCACGCCTGCCTGCGCCATGAACGAAACCCATCCCAAGCGCCTCATCGCATTGATGCTTTCGCTGCTCCTCGCCGCCTGTTCGGGCGCCCCGGGGGAGCCGCCGCTCAGCGGCGCGCGCATCGGCGGGCCGTTCGTGCTGACCGACCAGAACGGCCGCACGGTCCGCGACGGCGATTTTGCCGGCAAGTACCGGATCGTCTATTTCGGCTATACCCACTGCCCGGACATCTGTCCGAACGACCTCGCCGTCATCGGGCAGGCGCTGCGGCGGACCGAGAAAGAGGCGCCCGCGCGGGCGGCGAAGATCCAGCCGCTCTTCATCACCGTCGATCCCGAGCGCGACACGCCTGCGGTGATGAAGGCCTACGCATCCGCATTTCATCCCCGCCTCCTCGGCCTTACCGGCACGCCGCAGCAGGTGGCGGCGGCGGAGAAGGCCTATGCCGTCTGGTCAGCGAAGCAGCCAGACCAGCCGGGCGGCGGCTATGCGGTCGACCACAGCCGAATGGCCGTGCTGATGGGACCGAAGGGGGAGCCGGTAGCGCTTCTCCCGACCGACCAGGGCGCCGAACAGGTCGCTGCGGAGCTCGCGAAATGGGTGTCGTGAAGTTTTGGGAAAAGCCCTTGGCCGACCTGAACCGCGACGAGTGGGAGGCGCTCTGCGACGGCTGCGGCCGGTGCTGCCTGCACAAGCTGGAGGACGAGGAGACCGGCGCCATCCACCCGACCAACGTCGCCTGCAAGCTGCTGAACCTGAGGACGGCGCGCTGCTCCGACTATCGCGGCCGGCGCGCGTTCGTCCCGGATTGCGTGCGGCTGACGGCCGGGACCGTCGCCAAGCTCGACTGGCTCCCTGCGACCTGCGCCTATCGCCTCCGCTCCGAGGGCAAGCCGCTCTACGATTGGCACCCGCTCATTTCCGGCGATCCGGAGAGCGTCCACCGCGCCGGCATCTCGATCCGCGGCTGGACCGTCTCCGAGCGCGACACGGGCGATGAAAATCTCGAAATGTACATCATCGACGATGAACTCTGAGCTGACTTTCGCCGGTGGCGGGCGGAGCGCGGCGGTGAAGCTGACCGTCTCGCCCCGCGCGCGGGTGATGCGGCTGAGGGTCGACCGGCGGACCGGCGACGTGGTCCTCACCGTCCCGCGCCGGGTGTCGCAGCGCAAGGCGCTGGAATGGGCGGCGGAGCACCGGCCGTGGGTCGAGGCCCAACTCGCCGCGATCGGCGCGCGGGAGCCGCTTGCCGCCGGCAGCGAGATCCCGCTGTTCGGCGCCCCGCACCGGGTGGAGTGGGACCCGGCCCGGTCACGCATCCCGCGGGTCGAAGGCACCTCCATCCTCGTCGGCGGCCCTGCCGAAAGCCTCGAAGCGCGGCTCATCCGCTGGCTCGCGCGGACGGCGCTGCAGGTGCTGGAGGCGGAAACCCTGGAATTTGCGGCGAAAGCCGGGGTGAGCGTCGCCCGCGTCGGCGTCGGCGATCCGGTGTCGCGCTGGGGAAGCTGCGCGGCCTCGGGAGCGATCCGCTACAGCTGGCGGCTGATCCTCGCGCCCGACTCGGTGCGGCGGGCCACGGTCGCACACGAAGTCGCGCACCGTGTCCACATGAACCACGGACCGCATTTCCATGCGCTCGTCGAGACGCTGCTCGGCGCCGACCCGAAGCCGGCGAGGCTATGGCTGCGGCGCGAAGGCCCTCGGCTCCACCGCATCGGGCGGCGGTAACGGACGCGGACGCCGCCGCGGCGGCGGAGGCGGCAGCGGCTCGTCGCGCCCGGTCGCCCGGTCCAGCATCGACTGGTAGGCGCGATCCTCGTCGGACGGCGGCGCCGGCTGCGGGCGCATCCGCACCGGCGGCGCCGGCTGGCGATCCTCCGGCAGTGCGTTGCCGTCCGGATCGACGAACTGGCCGGCCGCCGGCGCCTGGCCGTTCTCGGGCGCCTGGGTCCAGGCATCCTGATCCGGCTCCTGCCAGTCGGGCGCCTTTACCTGGACGTCGAAATTCTCAACCGGACGATTGGCGACGGCCTTGATCATGAAGTCGTGGAAGGCGCGCGCCGGCGCCGTGCCGCCCTGGAGGCCCGGCACGACCTTGTTGTCGTCGCGGCCCATCCAGATGCCGGTTGTGAGGCCACTCGAGAAGCCGAGGAACCAGCCGTCCTTGTTGAGCGTGGTGGTGCCCGTCTTGCCGGCGACCGGACGGCCGATCTGCGCGGCCCGTCCGGTGCCGGTCAGCACCGCCGTCTGCATGAGGTCGGTCATCTCTGCCGCGATCCAGGGGGTGAAGAGGGCGCGATTGTCCGGCGGCTGGGCCTGATAGAGCAATTCGCCTTTGGGCGTGGTCACCCGCTTGATCCCGTAGGGAACCACCGCGACGCCCTTGGCGGCCACTGCCGCGTAGGCGCGCGTCATGTCGATCAGCCGCACCTCCGAGCTGCCGAGGGTGATCGAGGGATGGGTGACGAGCTTCGACGTGATCCCCAGCCGCTGCGCCATGTCGGCGACGGTGCGGAAGCCGACTTCCTGGCCGAGCCGCGCCGACACGGTGTTGATCGACTGGGCGAAAGCCTGGCGCAGCGTGATCATGCCCGACACCGCATGGCCGTTGTTGCGCGGGCTCCAGCCGTTGATGTTGATCGGATCCGCCGAGACCAGCTGGTCCGGCTTGTATCCCGCCTCCATCGCGGCGAGGTAGACGAACAGCTTGAACGAAGAGCCGGGCTGGCGGTTCGCCTGGGTGGCGCGGTTGTAGATCGAGTTCACATAATCCTTGCCGCCGACCATCGCACGCACCGCCCCGTCCCGGTCGAGGGCGACCAGCGCGCCCTGCGCGCCCGCGGGCGCGTCGGCGTTGATCACCTGGTCGGCGAGCCTCTGCATGTTCGGGTCGAGCGTCGTCCACACCTCGATCGGCTGGTTGTTGACGCTGATCAAAGTGTCGAGCTGCGGCAGCACCCAGTCGGTGAAATAGCGGACGCTGTTCTGCTTGGGCGTCGGCACGATCTTCACCTCGGCCGGCTGCGCGGCGGCGGCCTGCTCCTGGGTGATTACGCCATTCTCGAGCATCAGCTTGATGACGGTCGCGGCGCGCGCCTTGCCCGCCTCGGGGTCCGCCGTGGGGGCGTAATTGGACGGCGCCTTGACGAGGCCGGCGATGATGGCGGCCTCCGACAGGTTGAGCGTCCGCGCGGAGTGGCCGAAGAATTTGCGCGAGGCGGCGTCGATGCCGAAGGCGCCGCCGCCGAAATAGACGCGGTTCAGGTAGAGCTCGAGAATCTGGTTCTTCGAGAATTTGCGTTCCAGCGCCATCGCCAGGATCGCCTCCCGCCCCTTGCGGCCGAAGGTGCGCGAGCTGGACAGGAAGATGTTGCGGGCGAGCTGCTGGGTGATGGTCGATCCGCCCTGGGTCCAGCGGCCGCGGGTGGCGCGGACGCTGACCGCGCGGGCGAAACCGATCGGATCGACCCCGATATGGGAGCGGAAGCGCTTGTCCTCGACCGAGACGATGGCGTCCTTCATGATCTGCGGGATTTCGTCGTAATTCAGCCATTCGCCGAAGCTCGGGCCCATCGCGACGAGCACCGATCCGTCGGCGGCGTGGACGCGGATCGTCTGGCCGAGGTCGTTGCGGCGGACGAGCTCCTGATAGGTAGGCAGTGAGTTCATCGCCACGACGACCGCCACAGCCACGGCAAGAAGCCCGATCAGCCCGGCGTAGAGGAGACCCTTGAGGGTGGTGATGATGCCCCGCTTGAGGCGGGAGGGCGGGGCGGACGCGTCACGGGCCATAGGCGGGGAACCTAGGGCGTGACCGCGGGCCCCACAAGCGGCGCGGCTTCAGCAAAGCCGGTTCGCTCTGAAGACCGGACCCGAGGCCCGGCCTTCAGGCGAAAAGCGGATGCGGCCGGAGCCGCACCGGCTCAATGCATCGCGTTCGAGGTCGCGTTCGCGGTCGACTCGATATCCTTGCCGGCGCCGCGGACGGTGTTGCAGGCGACGATCGACACGATCGCGCCGGTGATGAGAACGAGGTTCATGGCCTTGCGGAACATCTGGAACTCTCCCTGCGTGGCGCGCGCAACGGGCGGCGCCCGCCGGGTCAATGCCGGGCAAGGCGCGGAGTTCCCGTTGCGGTTCCGCAACTTTGGGCGGAAGAGGAATGCGGAGGTGTCGCCATGCTCGTTCCCGCCCTCGCCGCCATGCTGCTCGCCGCGCCCACGCCCGAGGCCGAGGCGCTCGGCCGCCGCCTCGCCGCGACCGGTGCGCTCGAGACGCTGTTCCCCGCCGTGGCCGTGAAGGAGACGGAGGAGATGATCGCGCAACACCCGGAGCTCAGCGCCGCAGAGCGCGACACGCTGCGGCAGACCAGCGCCGAGGTGCGAACGGCGATCTCCGCGAAGATGATCGGCGCGTTCGGCCACGAATATGCGGCGACGCTCAGCCTCGAGGACCTGCGCGCGCTCGTCGCCTTCGCCGAGACGCCGGCCGCGCGCCGCTACCGCGAGGCGGTGCCGGGCGTGCTGATGCGGACCATGGCAACGATCGGCAACGTCGATTTCGGCGGGGACCTGCGCAAGGCCTTCTGCGCCAAGACGGGCAAGCTCTGCCCGAAATGAGCGGGAATCCCGCCTGAGATCGTCCGCCGGACGATCTCCTTCCGGCATGATGGTGCGGTCGAGAAGACTCGAACTTCCACGGCCTTTCGGCCACAGCGACCTCAACGCTGCGCGTCTACCAGTTCCGCCACGACCGCACGTGATGCCGCCGGACAAGGCCCGGCGCCGGTAGGAGCGGGGCCTCTAGCAAAGGGGTTTGGGCAACGCAATGGCCGCGAAGGATCGGCCGCGATGCGGTCAATAGAGGAACATCGGCATGCCTTCGACGCGCATGAGCTTCGCGCGATAGGCGGCTGCGTCGTAGAGACCGGACACGTCGACGGACTTGCGGCCGGTGAGCAAGGTGTCGGCCGGGACGTGACCGTAATTGCCGTCCGTCAGCGTCACCATGCGCCCGTGCTCGCCCCGAGCGAGCAGCTGCACGGCAAGCGCGCCGAAGGCGAGGCCGACCATCCGGTCCATGGCGTCCGGCTCGCCGGCGCGCATCAGATAAGCCAGCTCCTGGTTGACGACGCCGCAGCCGAGGCGGGCGGAGATGGCGCGGCCGAGGCGGTGGCCGACGCCGACGTCGGCGCGCTCGCTCGCCGGGCGCGACAATTGGTCCTCGCCCGCTTCGCCCCGGATCTCGGCGCCTTCGGAGATGACGCACATCGCGTAGCGGGCGGGGTTGGTCGCCTTGTCCTCGGCGAGCAGCGGGAGGAGGATTTCGAGGTCGGCGGGGACCTCGGCGATGACGGTGCGGTCGACCTGGGCGAGGAAGCCGGCGAGCAGCGCCGTCTCGCCGCTCCGCCGGCCGAACAGCTCGACGACGCCGATCCGCTCGTGGCTTTCGACCGTGGTCCGGAGCGCGTTGATCGCCTCGACCGAGCGGCTGACCGCGGTCGAGAAACCGATGCAATAGTCGGTGCCGAAGACGTCGTTGTCCATCGTCTTGGGGATGGAGACGACCGGCACGCCCTGCGCGGCGAGATGGGCGGAGAAGCGCAAGGTCCCGTCGCCGCCGAGCGTCACCATCGCGTCGATGCCGAGCGCCTCGAGCGTGGCCATGACCTGTGCGGTCTGGTCGCCCGCCTTGAGTGTGCGCGGGTCGGTGCGGGAGGTGTGGAGCATCGTCCCGCCCATGCGATCGAGGCCGCGCACGCCCTCCCGGGTCAGCGGCAGGCTGTTCGCGGCGACCGACGCCGGGTCGGACGGATCGATGGCGAGCACCCCTTCCCAGCCGCGGCGGAAGCCGGTGACGCTCCAGCCGAGATCGTCGGCGGAGAGCGTGATCGAGCGGATGCAGGGATTGAGGCCGGGAACGTCGCCGCCGCCGGTGAGGATGCCGATGCGCATGCGCCTAGACGCTGGGGCCGAAGCTGAGGTGGAGCCGTTTCGCGGCGGCCGGCGCGTCGATCTCGGTATTGCTGAAGGTGGCGCTCTGGCCCGGACTAAGCTCCGAGACGGGCGCGGCGATGGACCAGCTCGAGACCAGCGTGCCGGCACCGTCGAAAAGCTCGACCTTGATCGGCGGCACGCGTTGCGGCTTGCCGCCCGGGTTCCACACGCGACCGTTGACGGTGAGGAGCGAATTGCCGCTCGCCAGTTGCTGGCGCGTGGTGCTGCCGTCGATACCCAGATGGGAGGAAGAGGCGGTACCTGTCATGGCGCCGAGTCTCGGCATTCCGATCAGGTAGATGGCAGCCACCGCGGCGAGCGTCAGAACCGCGAAGGCGATGGCCAAGGCGGTCCACAGTCGTGCCGGGTTGCGGCGGGCACGGAAGGGGGGCTCGTGGGCGAAGGCGTCGAAATCCTCCGCCGCGTCGGCGGGAGGCGCGCCGATCAGGTCGCTCGCGGCCGGTCGGGTCGGAACCGGCACCTCCTCCGGCTCGGGGCGGCGCCGCGGTGCTGCGAAAGCGGGCGGCGGCTCTGCCGGTGCCGCGCGCGGCGACGGCGGAGGGGGTGGCGCAGGCGGCGGCGGGGGCGAGGGAGGCGGCGCAGCTGCGAGAGGCGCGGGGGCGCTCTGGAACCAGCTGTGGCGGCACGAGGCGCAGCGCACCTGGCGGCCCGCCGCTCCGATCGCGCTGTCGGGAACCACGTAGCGCGTCTTGCAGGCGGGGCAGCTGAGGATCATCGCTGGGGAACGGCTCCGGACACGCGGTCTATGGTTAAGACCAAGCACAGTTGCGCCGCGCCATGCAAGCAAATGCCGCCTTTTCGCGGGTTTGCGCCGCGCCCGCGCCCATGTCATGGGGAAGGCTGAGAAGCGAGGGCGAGCGGAGGCGGGTCTGGCCAGCGGCGGCAGCATCGTGCAGTTCGACAATGTGGGCCTGCGCTACGGCACCGGCGCGGAGACGCTGTCGGATCTCAGCTTTTCGCTGCAGGAAGGTGGATTCTACTTTCTCACAGGGCCTTCCGGCGCGGGCAAGACCTCGCTGCTGCGCCTCCTATACCTTGCGCAGCGGCCGAGCCGCGGCCTCATCCGCCTGTTCGGCGAGGACATCGTGACCATGCCGAGGAGGCGCCTTCCCGGCTTTCGCCGGCGGATCGGCGTCGTGTTCCAGGATTTCCGGCTGGTCCCGCACCTCTCGGCTTTCGACAACGTCGCGCTGCCCTTGCGGGTCGCCGGCGTCGCCGACAAGGACTTGGAAAATCCGGTCAAGGAGATGCTCGCCTGGGTTGGCCTCGGCCACCGCGCGACCGCGCGGCCGGCAACGCTGTCGGGCGGGGAGCAGCAGCGCGTCGCCATCGCCCGTGCCGTCATCGCCCGTCCCGAGCTGCTGGTCGCGGACGAGCCGACCGGCAACGTCGATCCCGACATGGCCAAGCGCCTGCTCCACCTGTTCGACAGCCTCAACAAGCTCGGCACGACGATCGTCGTCGCCACCCACGATCTGCATCTCATCTCTTCGATCGGGCGTGCCCAGATGCTGCGGCTCGATCGCGGCGAGCTGCTCGATCCGACCGGCGCGCTTCGCCACCCGCCGCGGCGGCTCGACGCATGAGCGAGCGCGGCGGATGAAAGCCGGCGTGCGCAAGTTCGGCGCCGCGGACCGGCGGCTGCTGCCGGAGGGACGGCTGGCGGGGCCGATGCCGTGGGTGATCGCAATCATGACCTTCCTCACCGTGCTCGCCGCCGCCGCAGGCCTCGGTCTCGGCAGCGCGGCCGGTAATCTCGATGCCTCGATGGCGAGCCGCCTCACCGTCCAGATCATGGCGGCCAACCCGGACCGGAGGGAGGCGGAGGCGGCGGCGGCGCTCGGGGCGCTGGAGCATGCGCCGGGCGTGACTCGCGTCCACCGGCTGACCCAGGACGAGATGCAAAAGCTGCTCGAGCCGTGGCTCGGCGGGGGCAGCCTGGAAGCCGACCTGCCGATCCCGGCGATGATCGACGTCGATCTTGCGTCGGCGGCCGGCGATCGGCTGGACGCCGTCCGCGGCGCGATCGCCGCGGCGGCGCCGTCGGCCCGAGTCGACAGCAACGCCACTTGGCTGGCGCCGCTCGGCCGGCTCATCGGCGCGCTTCGCTGGCTCGCCATCACCCTCGTGCTGCTGATGATCGGGGCGACGGCGGCGACGGTGGTGCTTGCCGCCCGCGCCGCGCTCGACACCCATCGCGCCACGATCGAAGTGCTTCACCTGATGGGAGCGACGGACGTGCAGGTCGCGCGCCTGTTCCAGCGTCGCATCGCGCTCGATGCGTTGTTCGGCGGGGCCGTCGGACTGGCGGCGGCCGCTCTGGTGCTGGTCCTGCTCGGAAGCCGGGCGGCGGCGCTGGGATCGGACCTGCTCGGATCGGTGGCGCTGGGGCCCCTCGCCTGGGCTTTGCTGATCGCTTTGCCGATCCTGGGCGTCCTTCTGGCGATGCTGGTGGCGCGCGCCACCATACTTCGTGCATTGGGGCGGATGTTGTGATTTCGCGCCTGCTCGCCTTCCTGGCTCTCGCCTATGTCCTCGGCTACGTCGCCTTCTCGGTGCTGCTGCCCGAGCCGGGCGACGATCGTACCACCGACGGCCTCGTCGTGCTGACGGGGGGGCCGAAGCGGATCGAGCGCGGGCTCGACCTTCTCGCCCAGCACAAGGCGCAGCGCATGCTCGTCTCCGGCGTCGATGCGACGGTCGCCTCGCGCGATCTCGCCGCGCAATATCCCGCGAGCGCGCCGCTCTTCGCCTGCTGCATCGATCTTGGCCGCGAAGCGGTGGACACGCGCTCCAACGCCGACGAGGTCGCCCGGTGGGTGAAGAGGCGGCGCTTCAAGAGCGTGCGGCTGGTGACGACGGACTGGCACATGCCCCGGGCCGGCTTCGAGATCGAGCGCCAGGTGGGGAATACCGCGCAGGTCTACGAGGACGCGATCGAGAGCCACCCGCGCTTCCAGACGCTGTTCCTTGAGTACAACAAATATCTGCTGCGGCGGGCGGCGGTGCTGCTCGGCATCTGATGGACCGGCTGCGGACGCTTGTCTTTTCCCTCGTTTTCTACGGGGGCACTGTCCTGTGGGTGACAGCGGCCGCACTGGCGCTGCCGTTCGGGCGGCGGGCGGTGCAGGCGGTGGCCAACGGCTGGGCCCGCTATCATCGATGGTGCGCGGCGCGCATCCTCGGCATCCGCACGCGCGTGGAGGGCGAGGTGCCGCACGGGGCGGTGCTGGTCGCCGCCAAGCACCAGGCGATGTTCGAGACGCTGGAGATGGTCCCGGTGCTCGGCCTGCCGCAGGTGGTGATGAAGCGGGAGCTGGCGCGCATCCCGGTGTGGGGGTGGCTGGCGCGGCGCTACGGGATGATCGCGGTGGACCGCAGCGGCGGCGCCGCGGCGCTCAGGCGGCTGATGAAGGAGGCGGAGCGCGCGGTGGCGGAGGAGAGGCCTATCGTCATCTTCCCGGAGGGAACCCGGGTGGAACCGGGCGACCGGCCGGCGCTGCAGCCCGGATTTGCGGGACTCTACCGGGCGTTCAACTTGCCCGTAGTCCCGGTCGCGCTCGACAGCGGCCGCCTCTGGCCCCGGACCGGACCGAAGCGCGCGGGAATCGTCACCTTCCGGTTCGGGACCCCTATTCCGCCCGGGCTTCCCCGGCGGGAGGTGGAGGCACGGGTCCACGCGGCGATCAACGCGCTGGAGCCGCCAGCCAGCTGACCTGCCGCCCGTGCGGATGAGTCCAGGCGAGCAACCGGTCCTCGCCGCCCGGCCAGAGCCGGAGGCGCAGGCTGAACTTCTCCTCGCCCGGGCATTTCTCCATCCGCAGCCAGGCGCGGGGTCCCGCCGCCGCCTCGATCGCCGCGGTGACGCGCTCCTGGGTGGCGGCGGGGAAATATTGATAGGCGACCGAGTGCATGATCACCCGTGCGCCGCGCTCCGGGGGAGCAGAGGAGAGCTGCATCTCTATCCAGTCCGCCGCGTCGCCGCGATCGACGGCCGGGCGGTTCGCCGCGAGCAGCCGGATCGCCGCCTCGGCCTGGGCGAGCCGCTCCGCCTGGTCCGCCCAGACGTAAGCGAGCAGCCGCTGGGGATCCGCAGGCGGATCCAGGTCGACACCGCGGCGCGTGGCGATGCGGATTGTGCCATCCGGCGGCGGATTGCCCGTCCATTCCGGCCGCAGCTGCAGCGGCGACGCCGGCTCGCCGGCGCGGAGGCCACCCAGATCGTAGGCGTAGCGGTCGAGGTTGAGATTGAGGCCGGCGCTGGCGCCGAGCTCGAGCAGGTGGAACGGCCCGGGCAGCGCCTCGGCGGCGACGAGAAGGCCCGAATAAAGGAGCGCGGAGCGGCCGACCTCGTTGGTCTGCGGCGGCACGTCGAGCCAGGCGGCGAGGTCGTCCCGCGCGAGCGCCGGCCGCAGGGCTTCGGCAAGCTCGGCCGGATCGGGCATCGGGCGGGGCGGATAGAGCGCGGCCAGGGCCGGCACCTCGCCATTCCGCACCAGCGCGTGGAGGCCGCCGCACAGCCGCAGCGCCAGCGCGTCCCCGGAGGGGGACGGGTCGCCGGGCCAATCGAGCGCCCGGCGTCCGGTCTCGGTCGTCCGGTCGAGCGTCTCGCCGAGGACCGTGCAGAGACGCGCGGTGAAGGGGGAGCCGAGCTTTTCGCACCAGCCCGCCTGCTCCGCGAACGCAGCGCGGACGGCGGCCTCAATCGCGGAGCCGGGCACCCGTCTTCGCGGCGGCGGCGACGATGCGGTCGGCGATCGCCTTGAGGTCGTCCTCGGTGAAGCTCTTTTCGACCGGCTGGAGGGTGACCTCGACGGCCAGCGATTTCTGGCCCTCCGGCACGCCGGCGCCGGTGAAGACGTCGAACAGCGCCACGCCCACGATCGCCTGCCGGTCGGCGCCGCGCACCGCCCGCAGCAGGCCATCCGCCGCCACACTCTCCGGCACCAGGAATGCGAAGTCGCGCCGCACGGCCTGGAGCGCCGGCGGCGCATAGGCGTCGCGGGTGCGGCCGCTCGCCCGCTTCGCCGGGATCGCGTCGAAATAGAGTTCGACCGCCGCGACGGGGCCGGAGAGGTCGAACGCCTTGAGCAGCGCCGGGTGGAGCTCTCCGCATTCGGCCAGCACGTTCTTCGGCCCTAGGCAGAGGCGCGCCGAGCGGCCGGGATGGTAGACGCCGGAGGCGGGGCCCAGCGCCTGGAGATTGTCCACCCGCGCGCCGGCGGCGGCGAGGAGCGCCAGCGCCTCGGCCTTGGCGTCGAAGGCATCGAAGCCGCCCGACTTGCCGCCGCGCCAGTCGCGCGCGGCCCGCGCGCCGGCGAGGACGAGTCCGAGCGTCGGCCGCTCCCCGTCGGCGAGATAGCGCCGGCCAATCTCGAACAGCCGGACGCTTTCGGCGCCGCGCGCCAGGTTGCGGCGGGCGGCGGCAAGCAGGCCGGGGAGGAGCGAGGGCCGCATCGCCTTCATCTCCTCGCTGATCGGATTTTCGAGGGAGAAGGCCGCGCCGCCGAACGGCGCCGCCTCGGTCTCGGCGACGAAACTCCACGTGACCGCTTCGTTCAGCCCGCGGGCCGCTGCCGTCCGGCGCACGCGGCGCTCGGTGAGCTGCTCGGGCGTCGCGGTCGGCTTCGCGACGCCGGCCGCTCGGGGAAGCGGGGCGGCCTCGATGCGGTCATACCCCTCGATCCGCGCCACTTCCTCCACCAGGTCGGCCGCCCCGTCGACGTCGCGGCGCCAGCTCGGCACCCGGACCTGCCAAGGGTCCCCTTCCGCAACCTCGAAGCCCAGCCGGCCGAGGATGTCGCGCTGGCGCGCTTCGGCGATGTCGACGCCGCCGAGCTCCCGTGCCCGCGACGGCCGATAGGCGACGACCTTGTCCGGAACCGGGAGGCGGCCGGCGCGGACGATCTGCGAAGCCTCGCCGCCGGCAAGCTGCAGCGCAAGCTCGGTGGCGAGCGCAAGGCCAGTGTCGAGAAAGGCGGGATCGACGCCGCGCTCGAAACGACTCCGCGCATCCGAGGTGAGGCCGAGCTTCTGCCCGGTGCGGGCGATCGCCGACGGATCGAAATAGGCGCATTCGATGAGGATGTCGCTGGTCGCCTCGGTCACGCCCGAATGCTCGCCGCCCATGATGCCGCCTATGTCGTGGACGCCGGCATCGTCGGCGATCACCGTCATCGTTGCATCGAGCGTGTAGGTCTTGCCGTTGAGCGCGAGCACTTCCTCGCCGTCCCGCGCCTTGCGCGCGACGACGGCGCCCTGCAGCCTGGCGAGGTCGTAGACGTGGAGCGGGCGGCCGTAGCTCAGCATGACATAGTTGGTCATGTCGACCAGCGCGCTGATCGGCCGCTGCCCGACCGCCTTGAGGCGCTGCTGCAGCCAGGCCGGCGAGGCTCCGTTCTTCACGCCCCGGACGACGCGGCCGTAGAAGGCCGGGCAGCCTTCGGAATCCTCGATGCGGATTTCGACCGGGCAGGGGAAGGCGCCGGGGACCTCGCGCACCGCGATCGGCTTCAGCGTGCCGAGGCCGGCGGCCGCGAGGTCGCGCGCGATGCCGTGGACGCCCATGCAATCCTGGCGGTTCGGCGTGATGGCGACGTCGATGACCGGATCGTCCAGCCCCGCCCACCCGGCATAAGCGGCGCCGACCGGCGCGCCGGCCGGGAGCTCGATGATGCCGTCATGCTCGTCGCCGAGCTCGAGCTCGCGCACCGAGCACATCATGCCGCGGCTCTCGACCCCGCGGATTGCGGCGACCTTCAAGGTGATGTCGCTCCCCGGCACATAGGCGCCCGGCGCGCCGAACACGCCGACGAGGCCGGCCCGCGCGTTCGGGGCGCCGCAGACGACCTGGACCGGCGCGCCGGTGCCGGCATCGACGCTGAGCACCTGGAGCTTGTCCGCCTGCGGATGGCGCTCGGCGGTGAGCACCCTGGCGATGGTGAAGGGAGCGAGCTTCTCGGCCGGGTTCTCGACGCCCTCGACCTCGAGTCCGATGCGAGTCAGCGCCTCGACGATCGCGTCGAGCGAAGCGTTCGTTTCGAGATGGTCCTTCAGCCAGGAGAGGGTGAACTTCATGCGCCCACGCCCCCGCTCAGCGTCGGCACGTCGAAGGCGGAGAAGCCGTAATGGCGCAGCCACCTCAAGTCGCCGTCGAAGAAGGCGCGCAGGTCGTCCATCCCGTATTTGAGCATGGCGAGGCGGTCGACGCCGGTGCCGAAGGCGAAGCCCTGCCATTCGTCAGGATCGAGCCCGCAGGCGCGGATCACGTTGGGGTGGACCATGCCCGACCCGAGCACCTCCATCCAGCCGTCCGACCCGCCGACGACGCGCCGCCCCTTCTCCCACGAATAGCCGACATCGACCTCGGCCGAGGGCTCGGTGAAGGGGAAGTAGCTCGGGCGGAGGCGCAGCACGATGTCGTCGCGCTCGAAGAACGCCTTGAGAAAGGTCTCCAGCGTCCACTTGAGGTGGCCCATGTGGATGCCGCGGTCGATCACCAGCCCTTCGATCTGGTGGAACATCGGCGTGTGGGTGGCGTCGCTGTCGGAGCGGTACACCCGCCCCGGCGCAATGACGTAGAGCGGCGGCTGCTGGGCCTGCATCGTGCGGATCTGCACCGGCGAGGTGTGGGTCCGGAGCAGATGGCGCACCGCATTGCCGGCGAAGCCCGGGTCGAGCTCGCCCCTTTGCGGCAAGTAGAAGGTATCGTGCATCGCCCGCGCCGGATGGGTCTCGGGGATGTTGAGGGCGGTGAAATTGTGCCAGTCGTCCTCGATCTCGGGGCCGGTGACGACCGCGAAGCCGAGGTCGGCGAAAATCTCGGCGAGCTCGTCCATCACCTGGCTGACTGGGTGGACGCTCCCCTGTGGCCCGAGGCCTGCGGGGAGGGTCATGTCGAGCGTCTCGGTGGCGAGCTTGCGCTCCAGCGCCTCCGCCTCGAGCTCCGCCTTGCGTGCCGCGATCGCGGCGGTGACGGCCTCGCGCAGCGCGTGGATGCGCGGCCCCTCGGCCTGGCGCTGCTCGGGGGTCATGCCGCCGAGCGTCTTCAGGAGCTGCGTGATCGCGCCCTGCTTCCCGAGGGCGGCAACCCGCTCCGCCTCCAGTGCGGCAAGGTCGGGCGCGGCGGCGATGCGGTCGAGGAGCGCGGCGGGATCGGACATGGCGCGCGCTCTAGACGAGATTGGCCGCCGAGTGGAACCCTCCCGCCTATTCCCGCAGCTTCGCCCGCTCGAACGCCGCCAACCGCGTGTCGGCGCACTTGGCGAAGACCCCGCCCACCGCCGGGTCGGTGAAGAGGCCGTCGCCGCTCGCCTGCATCGCTTCGGCGAATTCGCGCAGGGGATAGGCGGCGGCGAGCCGGTCGAGCTCGGCCTTCTCGGCTGCCGAGAGCGGCTTGTCGGCGGGCCGGTCCGGGCCGAGGGCGGCAAAGCGGGCGAAGTCGGACCCTTCGTAAAAGGCGATCATCCGGTCGAGCCGCTCCGGCCCGAGCCGGTCGGCGGTCGCGCGCGCCATGCGCAGCAGCGCGGCCTCCCGTGCTGGCGCCGTGCAGCTTGCATCGGCGGCGAGGATCGCCTCGATCTCCTTCTCCCGGCCCGGATTGCGCTTTGCCAAGGCCGCCACCTCGGCAGGATCGACGCCGGTGCGCGGCCTCTCCTTCGCGTCGGGGAGCACCTTGAGGAAATGCTGGAAGCGCGCCTCGCCGACGGGCGGCGGCAGCGCGGGGGCGGCCATCGCCGCGAGCAGGAGAAGAAGAGCAGCCATGGCCCTTCCTATCGGCGAAGGCGCTGCCAATGCATCCCTTTTCGATTATGATGCGTCGGGCGAACAGGAGGTGACCGATGCCCTGGCCCGAGCTCGGCGCCGCGCGCGACGGCGGTACGATCGCGACCTTGCACCTCGCCAGCCAGATGGTCGGCAAGGCGGCGGTGGCGCTGCTGCCGTGGCGCAACCACAGCTGGCACGCGACCCTCCACCTCCACCCGCGCGGGATGCGGACCGAGCCGCTCTACGCACCGGAGGGGCCGTTCGAGCTGGGGCTCGACCTTTTGGACGGCGCCATCGTCTTCGCCGACGCGCGCGGCGAGCGGCGGGTGGCGCTGGGCCCGCGGCCGGTCGCCGACATCTTCGCGGAACTGACGGCGATGCTGCGCGCCGCCGGCCGCGCGGTGCGGCTGCACCCGGCGCCGAACGAGCTCGATCCCGCCATAGCTTTCGCCGACGACCGGCGGCCGCGCCAGTACGATGAGGGCAGCGCGCACCGGCTGCTCGGCGCGCTGCTCGAAGCGGACCGAGTGCTCCGCCTGTTCCGCTCCTCCTTCCTCGGCAAGGCGAGCCCGGTGCATTTCTTCTGGGGAAGCTTCGATCTGGCCGTCACTCGCTTCTCGGGCCGCCCGGCGCCGCTCCACCCCGGCGGCATCCCGAACCTGCCCGACGAAGTGACGCGGGAGGCCTACAGCCATGAGGTCTCCAGCGCCGGCTTCTGGCCCGGCGGCGCCGGAGCGGCGGGCGGCCCCTTCTTCTATTCCTACGCCTATCCGGTGCCGGTGGGGTTCGCCGCAGCGAAAGTGGCGCCGGAGGCGGCGCGGTTCGACCCGGGGCTGGGCGAATTCGTGCTCGATTACGAGGCGGTGCGCACGGCGCCGGACCCGGACGCTGCGCTGCTCGCCTTTCTGGGCTCGACCTACGCCGCCGCCGCCGACCTCGCGGCGTGGGACCGCGCCGCCCTCGAATGCGACGCGGGCCTGCCGCGGATTCCCCGCCGCGTTTGAGCGCGCAGGCGCGCCTAGGGCTGCTTCAGCTTCGCCTTCTGGAGCGCTTCGGCGCGCGCTGTCGCGCACCGTGTGGCTTCGTTCATGAAGACGCTGTCCTCGGCCACGATCCCGCCGATATTCTGGATGCCGGCGGCGAATTCCGCGACGACGGGATTGGCGGCCCGGATGCGGGCGAGCTCTTCTTCTTGCGCCGGCGTGATCTTCCCGCCCGCCTGCCCAGCCGCGTCGATAGCGTCCATGCGGCGCAGATCGTCGCTCCGATAGAAAGCGATGAGCCGCCGCACCTTATCGGCGCCGAGACGCGTACCCACGACGCGGATCGCGCGCCGCGTGGTGGCGACGAGCGCCGGAGCGAGGCAGCGGGTATGGTCCGACAGGATCGTTCGCACGTCGCGCTCGCGACCCGGATTCAATGCGACGAAGCGCGCCACCTCCTGCGGATCGGGGTCCGCGGTCATCGCCCATTCCTCCTGGTGCGGAAGGGCCGTCAGCAATTCGTCGAGCATCGACTCCGGCACCGGCGGCATCGGCGACGCCGGTTGCGCGAGAGCGGGGGTGGCGGCGAGGAAGGCGGCGGCGAAGACGTGGGCAAGCTTCATGGCAGGCTCCGGTGGCGGCGCGACGATCCCCCGCGCCGTGCCCGCTGTCCAGCAGGGCAAGAAAAAAGGCGCGGAGACCGAAGCCTCCGCGCCCTTTCGCGGTTCGATGGCGGCAGGCTCAACCCTGGGCGGGCAGGGCCGCGCGCGCCTGGGCGATGATGGCGCCGAACGCCTCGCCCTCGTGCATCGCGATGTCGGCGAGGACCTTGCGGTCGAGGTCGACGCCGGCGAGCTTCAGGCCGTGCATGAACTGGCCGTAGGTCAGGCCCTCGGCCCGCACCGCGGCGTTGATCCGCTGAATCCAGAGCGCGCGGAACGAGCGCTTCTTCACCTTGCGGTCGCGATAGGCGTACTGGCCGGCCTTCTCGACGGCCTGCTTGGCGATGCGGATCGTGTTCTTGCGACGGCCGTAATAGCCCTTCGCCTGCTCCAGGATCCTCTTGTGGCGGGCCTTGGTGGTGGTCCCGCGCTTGACGCGTGCCATGTGCGGTTCCTCCTTACTTCAGGCCGTAGGGCGCCCAGGCCTTCACCCGCGCCGTATCGGCGTCGGCGAGCACCTCGGTACCGCGATTCTGACGGATGTACTTGGCGTTGTGGCTGATCAGGCGGTGGCGCTTGCCGGCGACCCCGTGCTTGATCTTGCCGGTCGCCGTGAGCTTGAAGCGCTTCTTGACGCCGCTCTTGGTCTTCAGCTTGGGCATTTTCGTCTCCTTGCCGCTCGGGGCGGACGCTTTTGAACAGCCACGGCAGCCCTTGTGGCCGGGCCGTTCGGTTTCTTCCAAAGGTGGAAAGAAGCGGCGCCTATAGAGGGGAGGGCCGGGGAAGGCAAGCGGGCGGGGGGACCGGGGACACTCACTTTTCCGCACGGCCGTGGAAAGCGTCACGCCGCGGTGCGGAAAAGTGAGTGTCCCCTCTCCCTTCCCCTCCGTCAGTCGAACAGGCTCGACACGCTCGTCTCGTCGGCGATGCGCTTGATCGCTTCGCCGAGCAGGGGGGCGATGGTGAGGATGCGGACCTTGGATGAGGCCGCGGCGGCTTCGGACGGCTGGATCGAATCGGTGATGACGAGCTCCGTCAATACGGATCGATCGACCCGCGGCACGGCGGCGCCGGAGAGCACGCCGTGGGTGCAATAAGCGACGACGCCTTCCGCGCCGGCCTCCATCAGCGCGCCGGCGGCGTTGCACAAGGTGCCCGCCGAATCGACGATGTCGTCGATGAGGATGCAGAAGCGGCCGGTCACGTCGCCGATGATGTTCATCACCTCCGATTCGCCGGGCCGCTCGCGCCGCTTGTCGACGATGGCGAGCGGGGCGTTGTCGAGCCGCTTGGCGAGCGCCCGGGCGCGGACGACGCCGCCGACGTCGGGCGAGACGACGGTGATCGGGCGGCGGCCGAAATGGGTCTTGATGTCCTCGGCCATCACCGGCGCGGCCCACAGATTGTCGGTGGGGATGTCGAAGAAGCCCTGAATCTGGCCGGCGTGGAGGTCGACGGAGAGGACGCGGTTCGCACCGGCGACGGTGATGATGTTGGCGACGAGCTTCGCGGAGATCGGCGTGCGCGGACCCGGTTTGCGGTCCTGCCGGGCATAGCCGAAATAGGGGAGGACGGCGGTGATCCTGCGAGCCGAGGCGCGGCGCAGCGCGTCGATGCAGATCAGCAGCTCCATCAGATTGTCGTTGGCCGGGAAGGAGGTCGACTGGACCACGAACACGTCCTCGCCCCGGACATTCTCGTTGATCTCGACGAACACCTCCTCGTCGGCGAAACGGCGGACCGACGTGTCGGTGACCGGCATCTCGAGATAGGCGGCGATGGCGCGGACCAGCGGCAGGTTCGAATTGCCGGACATCAGCTTCATGCGGGCGGTCCCTCCTCGCGCGTTGCCGTCTCCTTAGAGGGGGGGTAGCAGGCGCGACAAGGGGCAGGAGGAAATGCGTGGAAGGAGACGTGAGCTACAGGCCGACCGAGGATCATGCGGCCGCGGTGTCGCGCGACCTGTTCGTTGCGCGGCTGAGGCGCGCGCGGACGTGGCGGGCGGCGTTCTTCCTCTGCCTCGCCATGGGGCTGCTCCTCGCCTTCCTCGCCTTGCCGCGCCGGGCGAGGCGTCTGTTCCGGGAGATGCGGGTCCGCCGCGGCCCGTCGCACTGGCGTTGGGATGCGGAGGGCTTCGAGATCGCGACGCCCAACGGGAGCGCCGTCTACCTGTGGGACGAGGTCCTTCGCGGCGCGGAGGGACGCCGCGCCTTCATCCTCTTCGTGTCGGAGGCCGTGCCCTATTTCCTGCCGCGCGAGGCGCTGACGGCGGAGCAGGAGCGGAGCTTCCGCGCCGCGATGCGGGCCGGGCTCGCCGGCCGCGGCTGAGGCTTGTTCCGCCGCCTGCGCCAGCCTAGGCGCGCCGCATGAGCGTCGTCACCCGCTTCGCCCCCGCGCCGACGGGACGGCTCCATGTCGGCAACATGCGCACCGCGATCCACAATTGGCTGTGGGCGCGCAAGATGGGCGGCCGGTTCCTGCTCCGGCTTGACGACACCGACCGGGAGCGGTCGCGGGAGGAGCATGTCGAGGGCATCCGCGAGGATCTGGCCTGGCTGGGGCTGCTGCCGGACGAGGAGCATCGCCAGTCGGCGCGGTTCGACCGCTACGAGGCCGCGCTGGAGCGCCTCAGGGCGGCGGGACGGGTGTATCCCGCCTTCGAGACGGCGCAGGAGCTCGAGCTCAAGCGCAAGGTCCAGCTCGGCCGCGGCCTGCCGCCGGTCTACGATCGCGCGGCCTTGCGGCTGACCGGGGCGGAGAGGGCGCAGCTCGAGGCGGAGGGGCGGCGGCCGCACTGGCGATTCCGGCTCGACCACGACGCGCCGATCGCCTGGGACGACCTCATCCGCGGGCCGCAGCATTTCGACCCTGCGCGGCTGTCCGATCCGGTGGTTCGGCGCGAGGACGGCAGCTGGCTCTACATGCTGCCGAGCACAGTCGACGACATCGATCTCGGCGTCACCCACGTGCTGCGCGGCGAGGACCATGTCGCCAATACGGCGCTCCAGATCCAGATGTTCGAGGCGCTGGGCGCGCCGGTACCGGCCTTCGCGCACGAGGCGCTGCTGGTCGGCTCCGAGGGCAAGCTGTCGAAGCGGCTCGGCTCGCTCGGCGCCGGGGCGTTGCGCGAGCAGGGGATCGAGCCGGCGGCTTTGGTGGCGAAGCTGGCCCGCATCGGCACCAGCCTTCCCGTCGAGCCCTTCGTCGATCCGGTGCCGCTGATCGAGAGCTTCGACTTCGCCGCCTTCGGCCGCGCGCCGGCGCGCTTCGACCTGGACGAGCTCGCCGCCCTCAATGCGCGCATCGTCCACCAGCTGCCCTACGAGCGGGTGCAGGAGCGTCTGCCGGAGGGGATGAGCGAGGCCGACTGGATCGCCGTGCGGCCGAATCTGCGCACCGTTGCGGAGGCCGCGGACTGGTGGTCAATTCTGCACGGCAATATCGAACCCGCCCCGGCGGCGGAGGATGTCGAATTCCTGCACGCCGCCGCGGCAGCGGCGCGGGAGATCGACTGGACCGCGGATCCCTGGCGGCAGCTCGTCGCGCGGCTGAAGGAGGCGACGGGGCGCACCGGCAAGGCCCTGTTCCATCCGCTGCGCCTTGCCCTGACCGGTCGAGACAGCGGCCCGGAAATGGCGGCGCTCCTCCCGCTGATCGGGCGGGACGAGACGATCGCCCGCTTCGGCGGCTGAGCGAAAGCCGCCGTTCAGCTGCGGGGCCGTAACGATTCGCGCTTCACGATCCTTGGGGAGGAACCGGATGCGAAACCTTTTGCTGTCGGTGGCGATCATCGCCCTTTCCGTCGGCGGTACTCCCGCCGAAGCCGCATCGAAGCCGCGCCGGATCAGCGAGGCGCAGCTGGTCCGCTATGCCGCCACCTCCTTCGACAAGCGCAAGAAGATGTTCACCCGGGAGGTGGTCGGCCTCCACCGCAATCTCCTGGTCGTCGCCGACTATCCCTGCGGCGACGTCTGCCCGACCTACACCCGGCGGATCATCCGCTACGATGTGCCGCTCGCGGATTGCGCGCGGAAGGGCGGCGTGGTCGTCTCCGAGCGGATCGTCCGCGGCATCGGCCTCGCCAGCATCGAGGTCTGCAAGCCCGCGGTGCTGGCCAAGGCGCCTGCGCAGCCCTGAGCTTCCAAGAGGCGGCGGAACAAAGCCTCTTCTCCTGCTTTACGATATGTTGTATCATTCATGATATAACATGTCCCGAGTCGCACGAAGCGGCCGGGAGCGAGAAGGAGAAGGGTCATGGTGCAAGGAGGCTTTTACGAGCGCCGGAAGATGAGCCCCGGCGCGGTCGCGGTGGTCGTGCTCCTCCACGGCGCCGCGATCACGGCGCTGGTCATGGCGAAGGAATCGGTTCTCACCCGGACCAAGTCGCCGCCGATCATTGTCGACTTCTTCGATCCACCTAAGGATCCTCCGCCCCATCCCCAGCCGCCGCGCCCGCAGCCGCAGGAGCCGGACGTGATAACGACGGTGCGGACGATCGATCCGCCGCCCGTCGATCACTGGACTCCGCCGCCGTCCCCGCCGTGGACGCCGCCCACGACCTCCTCGCTCGGAACGGATGTTGCGATCACGCCACCGCCTCCCCCGCCGCCTCCGCCGCCCCCTCCCCCCGAGGCGAAGCTGCAGCCGGCGCGGGCGAAGGCGAATCTCGGCACCTACGTGTCCGACGCGGATTATCCGACCGACGCGATCCGGCGCGAGGAGCAGGGGGCGACGCGGTTCAAGCTCGCCGTCGGCCCCGACGGGCGGGTCACCAGCTGCACCGTCACCGGCTCTTCCGGATCGGCGGCGCTCGACCTCGCCACCTGCCGGCTGATGAAGAGCCGCGCCCGCTTCGCGCCGGCGCGGGACTCGTCCGGCAACGCCGTCGCCGACGCCGTGACCAGCACGATCGTCTGGCGGCTGCCGGCCGGTTGAGCGCTCTGGCGCGGGGGCCGGGCAGCGCCTATCTTGGCGCCATGTCCTGGTTCCCGCGCCCCGCGACCCCGAAGGCCCTGATCGCCGACCTCAAGCTGTTCGCCTCGCAGCGCAGCCGCTACCAATGGGCCGGCATGGCCGTCGCCATCGTCATGCCGGTGCTGATCATCGCCGGCTTCTGGCACGACGCCTCGCACGGCATTCAGCCGGGCCCGCAGCTCATCTACGCCGAATCCTGGCCCGCGAGCCGGACCGACGCCGAGATCAAGGCGCAACAGAAGGTCGACCAGGCGCGGCGGGAGGCGGCGCTGAAGGAGCGCCAGCGCCAGTATCAGAAGCTCGACCGGGAGCTGAAGAAGGTCGGCATTTGAGCGAGGCCGAGCGCTGGATGGGAGCGGCCGTCGCGCTCGGCGAGCGCGGCCGCGGCCGCTCGGCGCCCAATCCCAATGTCGGGTGCGTCGTCGTCCGCGACGGCACGGTGGTCGGCCGCGGCTGGACCCAGCGCGGCGGGCGCCCCCACGCCGAAGCGATGGCGCTGGGCGAGGCGGGCGAGGCGGCGCGTGGGGCGGACGTCTACGTGACGCTGGAACCCTGCGCCCACGAGAGCCCGCGTGGGCCGGCCTGTGCCGACCTGCTCGTGGCGGCGGGTCCGCGCCAGGTTGTGGTGGCACTCCAGGATCCCGACGCGCGGATCGACGGCCGCGGCATCGCCCGGCTGCGCGCGGCCGGGATCGCGGTGGAGGTCGGCGTCGGCGCCGACGCGGCAGCGCGCTCGATGGCGGGGTTCCTGACCCGGCAGCGGCTCGGCCGTCCCTATGTGACGCTGAAGCTCGCCATGTCGCTGGACGGCAAGATCGCCATGCCCTCCGGCGAAAGCCGCTGGATTACCGGCGAGGATGCGCGGGCGCACGTCCACCTGGAACGCGCTCGCACCGACATGATCCTCGTCGGCCGCGCGACCTGGGACGCGGATCGCCCCCGCCTCGACGTGCGGCTGCCGGGGCTCGAGGAGGAGGCGCCGCGCCGTGCCGTCCTCACCCGCGGCGCGGCGGTCGAGGGTTGCGAGCGGCTCGGCGACCCGGAAGAGGTGTTCCGCCTCGGCGACGTCAACGATCTGCTCGTCGAAGGCGGATCGGCCACGGCGTCGGCCTTCCTCACCGCCGACCTCGTCGACCGCCTGCTCATCTACCGGGCACCCATCCTGATCGGCGAAGGCCGCTCCTCGATCGGCTACATAGGCCTCACCAGCCTCGCCGACGCCCACCGCCGCTGGCGCCTCGCCGACGAGCGGCGGCTTGGAATCGACCGGCTCGAAGTCTACGAGCGCGTGCGGGACTAATGTTCACTGGGATCATCACCGACGTCGGGCGGATCGTCGCGGCCGAGCAAAGGGGCGACCTGCGCCTGCGCATCGCGTGCGGCTACGACATGGCGATTGTCGACCTCGGCGCCTCGATCGCCTGCTCCGGCGTCTGCCTGACGGTCGTCGACAAAGGCTCCGACTGGTTCGATGTCGATCTCTCGGCCGAGACGGTGGGCCGCTCCGCCCCCGGCATGTGGGGGGAGGGCCGCCGCGTCAATCTCGAGCGGTCGCTGAAGCTCGGCGAGGAACTGGGCGGGCATATCGTCACCGGCCATGTCGACGGAGTCGGCGAGGTGATTGCCGTCGAGCCGGTCGGGGATTCGACGCACCTCACCATCGCCGCGCCCGCGGCGCTGGCGCCGTACATCGCCGCCAAGGGATCGATCGCCGTGGACGGGGTATCGCTGACCGTGAACGCGGTCGAGGGCCCGCGCTTCGAGCTCAACATCATCCCTCACACCGCGCAGCAGACGACGCTCGGCGACCTGGCGCGGGGGGGCCATGTCAACCTCGAGATCGACATCCTAGCCCGCTATATCGGCCGCATGCTGGAGCTGCGCGGCTGATGGCGACTTTGTCCAGCCTCGAACGCGGCTTCCTCTCCTCGCCCGAAGAGCTGATCGACGAGGCGCGCAACGGGCGCATGTTCATCCTCGTCGACGACGAGGACCGGGAGAATGAGGGCGACCTCGTCATCCCGGCGCAGATGGCGACGCCTGAGGCAATCAACTTCATGGCCACGCACGGCAAGGGCCTCATCTGCCTCGCCATGACCCGGGCGCGGATCGACCAGCTCGGCCTGCCGCTGATGAGCCGCCACAACGGCACCCGGCACGAGACCGCCTTCACCATCTCGATCGAGGCGAAGGAAGGCGTGACGACCGGGATCTCCGCAGCCGACCGGGCACGAACCGTGTCCGTGGCGATCGACGCCTCGAAGGGGCGCGAGGACATCGTCACCCCGGGGCACGTCTTCCCCCTCGTGGCGCGCGACGGCGGCGTGCTGATCCGGGCCGGCCACACCGAGGCCGCGGTCGACGTCTCGCGCCTCGCCGGCCTCAACCCCTCCGGCGTGATCTGCGAGATCATGAAGGAAGACGGGACGATGGCCCGGATGGACGACCTCGTCGCCTTCGCCCAGCGCCACCGTCTCAAGATCGGCACCATCCGCGATCTCATCGCCTACCGGCTAAAGAAGGACCATCTCGTCGAGCAGCGCGCGGAGGCGCAGTTCGAGAGCCGCTGGGGCGGGACCTGGACCGCCAAGGCGTTTCTCAACAAGGCGCTCGGGACGGAGACGGTGGCGCTGGTCAAGGGCAGCATCGACCCGTCGAGGCCGACACTGGTCCGAATGCACCAGCTCAGCCTCTTCGCCGACGCGCTCGGGGAGGCGAATGCACGCTCCGGCCTCCTCGCCGGCGCGATGAAGGCGATCGCCGCGGAAGGCGCCGGCGTCATCGTCTGCCTCGACCGGCAGGCGCCCTTCTCCGACATCCTCAATGCCCGCGCCGGCAAGAGCGGCAAGGACATGGACCAGCTGCGCGATTATGGCGGCGGCGCGCAGATCCTCTCGGCGCTCGGCATTCACGACATGATCCTGCTTACCAACACCCACCACACGCCGGTCGCGCTCGAAGGCTATGGCCTCAAGATCGTCGGCGAGCGGCCGATCCCGGCGGAGGGGTGACATGGCGCGGCTGCTGATCGTCGAGGCGCGTTTCTACGAGCATCTGAACGACCTGCTGCTCGAAGGAGCACGCGCGGCGATCGAGGCCGCCGGCCACCGGCACGAGACGATCACGGTGCCCGGCGCGCTCGAAGTGCCGGCCGCCATCGCTCTGGCGGCGGAGACGGGGCGGTACGACGCCTTCGTCGCGCTCGGCGTGGTGATTCGCGGCGAGACCTACCATTTCGAGATCGTCTCGAACGAGAGCGCGCGCGGCATCATGGCGCTGACCCTCGACGGTCTCGCCATCGGCAACGGCATCCTCACCGTCGAGGACGAAGCCCAGGCCCTCGCGCGGGCGCGGCCCGACGAGAAGGACAAAGGCGGCGAAGCGGCCAAGGCGGCGCTTGCCATGCTCGCGCTCAAGGGGAAATTCGGCGGCTAAAGACGTCACCCCGGGCTTGATCCGGGCCCCACCTTCTCTTCACCGACGAGCCAGGAGAAGGTGGATGCCGGATCAAACCCGGCATGACGCCGGTACGATCCCTACCGCCGCAGCCAGTGCCGGGCGGAGAACCAGGCGATGACCGCCACCGCGAGCACGACGCACAATGCGCACACGCCCCAGAACGCCCAGGGCTCCTTCGCGAACGGAATGCCCTCGACGTTCATGCCGAGCAGGCCGGTGATGAAGGTCAGGGGCAGGAAGATGAAGGCGACGATCGAGATGAGGAGCGATCGCTGGTCGATCTCCTCGCCGCGCAGGTCGGTCAATTGCTCGTGGAGCAAAGCCGAGCGCTCGCGAACCGCCTCGAGCTCCTCGGCCATGCGGGCGAAGCGGTCGGCGGCTTCGCGGATGTGGAGCCGGTCGTCCTCGGCCAGCCAGTCGAAATCCTGCAAGGCCAGGGTCTGGAGCGCGTCCCGGTCCGGCGCCACGAAGCGGCGGAAGGCGATCGCTTCGGCGCGAATGCGGGCGATGTTGCTCCTCAGCCGGTAGACGTTGCGGCCTTCCAGATCGGTCTCGCAATCGTCGAGGATGTCGCCGAGCTCCGCGACCTGCGGATCGAGCTCGGCGCTGATCTCGCGGGCGAAGGCGGCGACGAGGTCGCCCGGATCGACGATCTTGCCGGCCTTCATGTCGGCCACCACCGCCTGCGTCGCGAGCAGCGGCCGGCGGGTCAGCGAATTCACCTTCCCGCGGCGCACCCACATCCGGATCGACACCAGCCGGTCGGTGGTCTCGACGTCGCCGGCGCTGGGTCCGCGCAGGTTGAGGATGGCGCCCTGTTCGATGCGGTCGCAGCGCGGGCGGGTCTCGGTAGCGACCAAGGCGTTCGCGGCGACATCGGGCATGTCCGTGCCCGAGAGCATCGCGAGCTCGGGATCGTCCACGGAATCGACGTGAATCCAGACGAAGCCGGGGCCGTGATAGGCCGACGCCTCCTCGGCGGTGACGTGCCGCGGCGGGCCGTCGCCGACAAGGATGGCGTCGCAGCTCATGCGAGCGTTCGCAGGTAGGCCCGGACCGCGGGGCCGACGTCGTCGCGCTTCAGCGCAAGTGCGACGTTCGCCTTCACGAAACCCAATTTGTCTCCGCAATCGTGGCGCTCCGCCTCGACGGTGACGGCGTGGAAGGGCTGGGTGCCGATCAGCCTCGCCATCGCGTCGGTCAGCTGGATCTCTCCGCCGGCACCCTTCTCCTTGGCATCCAGGATGCCCATCACCTCGGGCTGAAGGATGTACCGGCCGATGACGCCGAGGTTGGAGGGGGCCTCCTCCGGCTGCGGCTTCTCGACGAGGCCCTTCACTTCCGTGAGGCGGCCGTTGCGGGCGCCCGGGGTGACGATGCCGTAGCTCGCGGTCCGCTCGCGGGGCACCTCCTCGGTGCAGACGATGTTGCCGCCCACCGTGTCATAAGCCGCCACCATCTGGGCGAGGCAGCCGGGCTGCCCGACCATCAGGTCGTCTGGAAGGAGCACGGCGAACGGCTCGTCGCCCACCAGCTCGCGCGCGCACCAGACGGCGTGGCCGAGGCCGAGCGGCTCCTGCTGGCGGACGGAGGCGATGCTGCCCGGCGCCATGCGGGTGGAATCGAGCACCTCGAGCGACTTGCCGCGCCCGCGCATCGTCGCCTCGAGCTCGTAGGCAATGTCGAAATGGTCCTCGAGCGCCGTCTTGTTCCGCCCGGTGACGAAGATCATCTGCTCGATCCCGGCCTCCAGCGCCTCCTCGACGGCGTACTGGATGAGCGGTCGGTCGACGACGGTCAGCATCTCCTTCGGCATCGCCTTGGTGGCGGGGAGGAAGCGGGTGCCGAGGCCGGCGACGGGAAAAACCGCCTTGCGAACTTTCTTCATCATGTCTCCGAAGGGGTGGGCCGGCCGGTCAGCGGGTCGGCGGCAGGTCGAAGGGATCGTCCTTGCGCGGCTCGGACTTCTGCAGCCCCTCGTCCTGGCGGAGCGGGCGGGTGATGGGGGCCGGCTTCAGCATCTCCTCGGTGGTCGGGGCGCGGGCCGCGAGTGCCGGCTTGGGCGGCGCGCGATCCGCCGAGACGGGGCGCAGCGCCTCCTTGCTGCCGCAGGCGGCGGCGAGGGCGGCGAGGCCGAGGAGAGGCAGGATGCGTCTCATCGCCGGCGCCATAGCGCACCGCTCGCCCGGCGGTCACCCCCGAAAAGGCGCGCGCTTGCGCCCCACCGGATGGCCCCCTAGGCGTGGCCTGATGCGCACACGCCTCCTGCTCCTCCTCGCCCTCGCGGGCGCCGCCTGCCACAAGCCGGCTGCCCATTCGAACGGCGCTGCGCCCGCGAACGGCGCGGCGGCGGCGAGCGCCGCTGCCAAGCTCGATCGCAGCCATGCCGGCCAGCCCGCGCCGGCGACGATGTTCCTCGACGCGGACGGCGACGAGACGAACCTGCCCGTCTTCGAGGGGAAGCCGGTGCTGGTCAATTTCTGGGCGACCTGGTGCGCGCCGTGCAAGAAGGAGCTGCCGACCCTCGACCGGCTGGCCGCCGAGCAGGGCGACAAGCTGCAGGTGGTGACGATTGCCGAGGACCAGGCGGACAAGGCCGCCGCTTATCTCGCCGCGGCCAGGTTCGCGAAGCTCGAAGGCTGGGCCGATCCGAAGCTCGGCATGACCGATGCGCTCAAGATCAACGACCTGCCGACCACGATCCTGTTCGACGCGAAGAGCAAGGAGGTGTGGCGCTATCGCGGGGACCGCGATTGGACGAGTCCTGAGTCGAAAGCCCTCATCGCCGAGGCTCTGCGCTAGTCTCTCAGCAATTCATTGATGCTGGTCTTGGAACGCGTGCGCGCGTCGACTCGCTTGACGATGACGGCGCAGGCGAGGGCGGGGCCGCCGTCCTTGGCCGGCAGGGTTCCGGGGACCACCACCGAATAAGCGGGAACCCGGCCCATGAAGGTCTCGCCGGTGGCGCGGTCGACGATCTTGGTGGAGGCGCCGAGGAAGACGCCCATCGACAGTACCGCGCCCTGCTCCACGATCACGCCTTCGGCGACCTCGGAGCGGGCGCCGATGAAGCAATCGTCCTCGACGATTACCGGCCCGGCCTGGAGCGGCTCGAGCACGCCGCCGATCCCGGTGCCGCCCGAGATATGGACGTTGCGGCCGATCTGCGCGCAGCTGCCGACCGTCGCCCAGGTGTCGACCATGGTGCCCTCGCCGACGAAGGCGCCGATGTTGACGAAGCTCGGCATCAGCACGGCATTGCGGCCGATGAAGGCGCCGCGCCGCACGATCGCGCCCGGGACGGCGCGGAATCCGGCCTCCGCGAATCGGGCGGCGTGCCAGCCCTCGAACTTGGAAGGCACCTTGTCCCACCAGCTGGCGCCGCCCGGCGCTCCGCCGATCGTTTCCATGGGTGTGAGGCGGAAGGACAGGAGCACCGCCTTCTTGAGCCACTGGTTGACGTGCCAGCCGTCCGGCTCCTTCTCCGCGACCCGCGCCTCGCCGGCGTCGAGAAGCGCGATCGCCTCCGCCACCGCGTCGGCGACGTCGCGGTCGTCGGAGCCGAGCGAGTCGCGGCGCTCCCACGCCTCGTCGATCGTCTGCTGCAGCGTCTCGGTCATGTCTCGTCCCCGGCAGTGATCTCGGTGAGCCAGTCGCCGATATCGGCGATGCGATAATCGATAAAGGCGGGATCGGCCTCGGCTTCGGCTTGCTCCGAGCCGTTGTCGATCCAGACCGTGGTCATGCCGAGCGCCTTGGCGGGCGCGAGGTTGCGCGCCATGTCCTCGACGAACAGCGCGCGCGCCGGGTCGATCGACCAGCGCTCGCACATTCTGGCGTAGGCGCCGGGGTCGGGCTTGGGCACGTAGGCCATGGCATGGATGTCGTGGAGGCCGTCGAACGCATTGGCCAGGCCGAGCTTCTCCAGCACCCGCTTGGCGTAAGCCTCGTCGCCGTTGGTGAAAACGAGCTTGCGGCCCGGCAGCCGGTCGAGTGCCGCGACCAGCCGCGGATCGGCGGCGATCCGCGCGAGCTCGATGTCGTGGACGAAGCCGAGGAATTCGTACGGGTCGACGCGATGCTCGCGCATCAGTCCCGCGAGCGTCGTGCCGTGATCCCGGAAATAGCCCTTCTGAACGCGAAATGCCTCCTCGGGGCCGCAGCCCAGCCGCTGCTGGATGAAGAGGGTCATGCGCCGGTCGATCAGCGCGAACAGGTCCGCCGATGCCGGATAGAGGCTGTTGTCGAGGTCGAAGATCCAGCAGTCGATGTGGCGGAGGGCCGGCGGAAGCATGGCATGGCCCTAGACGAAACCAATTTCTTCAGCAAAACGAAAGGTTTGCGCCACTAGGGCTTGCCAGAATTCCTCAACGAGCAGAAACAGTTAGGCGGAGGGTCGCATGAGCCGCAGGCATCGCAGGGCCGTTCTGGTCCTTTCCGTCTGCGTATTCGCGGTGGCCCTCGGCGGCTGCGGCGGCGGCGGCACCGGCGTGCCGAGCCCGGATCCCGTCGTCACGGTTCCGCCGTCCCCGCCGCCTCCCCCGCCTCCGCCCGCTCCGCCGCCCCCACCGCCGCCGCCCAGCTCGAGCTTCAACGATACGGAATATCAGCGCTCCGCCGGCAGCGTGCACGGCGCGATCACCGCCTACGATGCGGGCGCGACCGGCCAGGGGGTGAAGATCGCCGTCGTCGACACCGGCCTCAATCCGAGCCTTCACGACTTCACCGGACGCGTCGACCCGGCGAGCCAGGACGTGGTCGCGAACCGGGGCGTCAGCGATTCGGACGGCCACGGCACCGCCGTCTCCGCGACGGCAGTCGCCAATCGCGACGGGATCGGCATCGAGGGAGTGGCCTTCGGGGCGACAGTCCTGTCGCTCAACACCGAGAATCCGAACGACTGCAACGCCACCGACGGCTGCACCCACAGCAGCACCGACATCGCCAAGGCGATCGACATCGCCCGCCAGAACGGCGTCCGGGTGATCAACATCTCGCTCGGCGGTGCCGATCCGAGCAACCTCGTCAACCAGGCCATCGCCCGTGCGGCGACGGCCGGGATCATCGTGGTCATGTCGGCCGGCAATTCGGGCGACAAGCCGGAAGGCGCCAACCCGGAAGCCTTCGCGCTGAGCGCGGCCGCGGCGGGGAACGTGATCATCGCCGGCTCGGTCGGCGTTCCGGTGAACGGCAATACGAGCACTATCGACTACACGCAGATTTCCAGCTTCTCGAACCGCGCCGGATCCGGCTCCGCTTACTTCCTCGCGGCGGACGGCTACCGGGTGGTCGCCCCGGACAATACCGGCTCGCTCTTCTTCTGGTCCGGCACGTCGTTCGCGGCGCCGGTCATCTCCGGCGCGGCTGCCTTGCTCGCCAGCGCCTTCCCGAACCTCAGCGGCGCGCAGATCATCGACATCCTCTTCCGCTCCGCCGACGATGCCGGCGCGGCCGGAACCGACGCCATATTCGGCCACGGCATCCTCAACATCAGCCGCGCTTTCGCGCCGATCGGGACGCTTGCCCTGCCGGGCGGGAAGACTCCGGTCGGGGCGGTCACCGGTCAGGCCTCGACGACGATGGGCGACGCCTCGCCGCGCGTCGTGGGGATGGTGGCGCTCGACGGCTACGGCCGCGCCTATTCGCTCGACTACCGCCAGATGCTGAGCCGCGCCGTGCAGGAACGGCCGCTCGCCGCCGGGCTGCAGCTCGGCCTCGACACGGCCACCGGCGCGGCGGGGCGGGCGGCGGTGTCGATCACCGTCGACCGCAATCTCATTGGCCACCCGGAGGTGGGTCTCGCCCAGCTCGGCCTCACTTATGAGGACGCGCGCAAGGCCAGGGTATTGTCGGGGCTGGCAATCAGCCGCCTGTCGAAGCGGACGGCGGTCGCGCTCGGCATTTCCGAGAGCGGCAGGACGCTCCAGCAGCGCCTGGCGGGTTCGCAAGCGAGTGCCTTCGTCGTCGCGCGCGACCCGATGACGCGGATGGGCTTTTACGGCGATGCGGCCGGGAGCCTCGGCGTCCGCCAGCAGGTGGGCCGCTTCGGCCTGACCGCCACGGCCGAGCGGGGCCGGGTCTACCAGCCGACCTTCAACCGCGCGCTGCTCGAGCCGGCTTACGCCGTCGGCAGCCTCAGCCTCGACCGCCGCGTCGGGCCGGTCCTGCTTACGGTCGCCGGCACCCGGCTGAGCGAGCAGCGCACGGTTCTCGGCGCGCGCTTCTCCGATGCGCTGGGCGGCGGCGGCGCGACCAGCTGGTTCGCCGACGCGAGCGCCGCCCTGGACCTCGGCCGCGGCTGGCGCGTCGATGCCGCCTACCGGCGGGGCTGGACGTCGCTGGGCGCCGCCGGCGGTCTCGCGCGCGGCGGTCGCCTTGCGACGGAAGCCTGGAGCTTCGACGTCGCCAGGGCCAACGCCCTCTACCCCGGCGACCGGTTCGCGCTCCGCCTGATGCAGCCCCTTCGCGTCGCCTCCGGCGGCCTCACCCTGGCTGTCCCGGTCTCCTACGATTATGCGACGCTCGAAGCGGGCTACGGCAGCCGCTTCTTCAACCTGGCGCCGACCGGGCGCGAGATCGATCTCGAGGCGGCATACGGCCTGCGGCTGTTCGGCGGCGAGCTCAGCGCCAACGCCTTCGCGCGCCGCCAGCCCGGCAACATCGCCGCACTCGCGCCCGACGTCGGCGGCGCCCTCCGCTTCAGCCGGGGTTTCTAGGCGCTGGCTCGACGATCAGGATCTTGAGGTCCCGCTCCGGGCGCCAGTTCGTCTTCATCATCTCGAACTGCGTCGGCGAAATCTTGCGGATGCCGTCGCCGCAGAAACTCACGAGATTGTCCGCCGCGCCCTTGTCCACGACGAGGCGGAAGCGGCCGATCGGCGCGGCCCAGTTGCCGCCGGTGGTGAGGATGTAGTGGATGCGCTTCTCCGGCAGCACGGCGAATTCGGCATGGGTGGCGGCGGCGCGGCGGTCGATCGCGGCGAGGAAGGCGGAGTCGACGCAATAATCGGCGATGATCCGGCGCCCCTCGGGCTCCGCGCGCGACGCCTTGCTCGCCAGCATCGTCCCGACGCTGCCGCCGGTCCCGGGAGCGTAGCTGTGCTCGACAGGAAGGTCGCGGCCGGCAGGAAAAGCCTGCTCCCAATACCAGGTCTCCCGAAGCGTCCAGGCGGGCGCGAGGTGGCGCTTCATGCCGCGGCCGTCGTCCGATTCGTCGGGCTCCGCGAGCTTGGCGGCGAGCAGGCGGTCCTGCTCGGCTCGGGGCAGGGCATCGAGTGCCGCAGCGATGCCGTCGCCGGCGAGCGGCACCTTGAGTGCGGCGAGGATCGCCGTGACGTCGCGGCCGTTGACGAGGGCCTTGCGCTCGACCCGCATCGCCACCGGCCGCCCGTCGACGAGGGTGCGGAAGCCGGAGGGGACCGCGGTGTCCTGGAAATAGGTGGGCAGAAGGTCCCGGTCCGGCATCGGGAAGGCGACCGTCACGGTCACGTCGCGCGGCGTGCGGTTGCGGAAGACGTAGGCGACCCGGACCTTGTCGGCAGAGACGAATAGGTCCTCCGAGACCATGTCGATCGCCGCGTTGCGGGTCAGCACCAGGCCGCCGGCGGCCGTCTCGGCGGTCGTGTCGTTGGCGAGCGCCGGCATCGCCAGCAGGGCGGCCGCGGCGAACAAGGGGACAGTCACTTTCATGCGGCCGAGCCTAACGGCTGGCCGCCGTGCGCGAAAGTGACTGTCCCGGGCCTAGTTGATCGTGATGACGCCGTCGACGGCCCGCCATTCCGCCGGGCGGATGAGGTGCTGGTGGGCGACGCGCACCGAGTGGATCGCCGCCTCGATGTTGACGCGCCAATGGTCGAGGAAGCGGTGCAGCTCGGGAAAGCGCGGGGCGACGTCATATTGCTGCCAGACGAAGAGCTGGAGGAGATCGGGATGGTCGGGCATGTAATAGGCCACTTCCGCGGTCATCAGGCCGTAGCCCTGGAGCTGGAGCCGGAAATCGCGATCCATCACGCCTTCTCCTCCTGAAGGCGGCGAGCTTAGCGCGCGATCCTTAACGCCGCGCTAACCATGACGCCTCCGTTACGGCCCTTCCTAACAGGCGGAAGGGGAAGGAGGAATCGCGGAAATGCGGATTTCGTTCCGCGGCGGTGACGAGATCAGCCTTCCATGAAGGCGCCCGGCGCGAAGATCTGGGCGAACAGTCCCTCGCCGCCGGGCGCGCCGCGGATCTGCTGGAGAAACTGGATCGTCTTCACAGCGGGCCCGGCGAAATGCCAGCCGCAGCTCTGGAAGCTGCAGCGGTCGAAGCGCGGATGCTCGCCGCCGCGATAGACGAAGGTCGTCTCGCGAAAGGCGCAGTCGATGTAGCGGTTTCCGTCCGTGTCGAGCGTCTCGCCCTGAAAGGTCTGGCTGCTGAACTCGGTCAATTCGGTCTCCTGGTCAGACGGTGAAGCTCTCGCCGCAGCCGCAGCTGCCTTTGGCGTTGGGGTTGGCGAAGACGAAGCCGGCAGCGAAATCGTCCTCGCGCCAATCCATCGTCGATCCGATCAGGTAGAGCACCGATCCGGCGTCGATGAAGAAGGGCCCGGCCGGCGTCTCGATACGCTCGTCGAGCGGGTCGGCCTCGGTGACGAAGGCCACCGAATAGGCAAGGCCGGAGCAGCCGCGCCGCGGCGTCGACAGCTTGACGCCGATCGTGCCTTCGGGGGCCTTCCCCATGAGCGCCGCGATGCGCGCCTCGGCGGCGGGCGTCAGCGTTACCGCGGCGGGGCGCGGACGCCGGGCAGTCGTGGCGGTAGCGGTCGTCATCACAGCATCCCCAGTTCGAGGCGCGCCTCGTCGCTCATCTTCTGCGGGTCCCAGGGCGGGTCCCAGACCAGCTCGACCTCCGCGTCGCCGATGCCCGGCACGGAGCCGACGCGCAGCTCCACCTCGCCCGGCATCGATTCGGCGACCGGGCAATGCGGCGTGGTCAGCGTCATTTTGATCTTCGCATGGTGCTCGGGGGTGATCGCAACGTCGTAGATGAGGCCGAGATCGTAGATGTTGACCGGGATTTCCGGGTCGTAAATGTCCTTCAGCGCCTCGATCACCGCCTCGTACAGGTCGCCGCCGGGCGCGTCGGCGCCGGCGTCCACCGGGGCGGCCTTCAAAAAGCCTTCGAGATAATCGCGCTTCCTCTCGAACACGTCGCCGACGCGCGCCTTGGGCGGCGGGGCGACGCCGTCCACCTCCTCGACTTCGATCCCGCGTTCCTCGTTCACCCGAAGATCCTCCGAACCCTTTCGAGCCCCGCGACCAGCGCTTCGATGTCGCGCCGGCCGTTATAGACGCCGAAGCTGGCGCGGGCGGTCGCGTCCACGCCGAGATGGGCCATCAGCGGCTGCGCGCAATGATGGCCCGCGCGGATCGCGACGCGGCTCTCGTCCAATATGGTGCCGACGTCGTGGGGATGCACCCCTTCGACGGCGAAGCTGACGATGCCGGCCGAGTCCTCCGGGCCGAACAGGCGGACGCTGTTCAGCGCGCCGAGCGCGTCCCGGGTTTCGGCGACCAGGGCCGCTTCGTGGGCGGCGATGGCGTCGAGGCCGATCCCTTCGACATAGTCGATCGCGGCGGCGAGGCCGAGCACGCCGACGACGTGCGGCGTCCCCGCCTCGAAGCGCGCGGGGGGCGGGGCGTAAGTGGTCTTCTCGAACGTCACCTTGTCGATCATCGCGCCGCCGCCCTGCACGGGAGGCATGGCGTCGAGCAGGTCGCCGCGGCCCCAGAGGACGCCGATGCCGGTGGGGCCGTAGAGCTTGTGCGCGGAGAAGACGTAGAAGTCGCAGCCGAGGCCCGCCACGTCGACCGGCATGCGCGGCACCGCCTGGCAGCCGTCGAGGAGGAGCAGCGCGCCGGCGCGGTGGGCGAGATCGGCGGCGCAGCGGGCGTCGAGGACGGACCCGAGCACGTTCGAGACGTGGGCGAGCGCGACGATCTTGTGGCGCTCGGTCAGCATCGCCTCGACGGCATCGAGGTCGATGCGGCCGTCCGGCGTGAGCGGCGCGACGTCGATGACGGCTCCGGTGCGCTCGGCGATCATCTGCCAGGGAACGATGTTGGAATGGTGCTCGAGGACGGAAAGGAGGATGCGGTCGCCGGGTTTGAGGAACGTGCCGCCCCAGCTTTCGGCGACGAGGTTGATCGCCTCGGTGGCGCCGCGGACGAAGACGATTTCCTCAGGAGCCGGCGCGCCGATGAAGGCCGCCACCGTCCGCCGCGCCGCCTCGAAGGCGAGCGTCATCTCGGCCGAGCGCTGGTAGACGCCGCGATGGACGGTGGCGTAGCTCTCGGCATAGCCGCGGGCGATCGCGTCGATCACCGGCCGCGGTTTCTGGGCCGTCGCGGCGGTGTCGAGATAGGCCCAGCCGGAGGGGATCGCCGGGAAGTCGGCGAGGACGTCCAGGGGCTGGATCCCTCTCCCCTTGCGGGAGAGGGAGGGGCCCATTGCGTCAGCAATGGGCGGGTGAGGGGGTAGGGTGTCCATCAGGCCCTCACCCTCCCACCTGCCTGCGGCAGGCGGGCCCCTCCCTCTCCCGAAATGGGAGAGGGGTTTCTGAACCAATTCTCGGCATCCGCCGCGAAAGCCTCCCGCACCGCCTCCTCGCCGATCCGCTCCAGCGCGTCGTCCACGAACGCCCGGGTCAGCAGCGCGCTGGCCTCGGCTTCCGGGACCCCCCGGCTCCGCAAATAGAAGAGGGCGTCGCGGTCCAGTTCGCCGACCGTCGCGCCGTGGGCGCACTTGACGTCGTCGGCGAAGATCTCGAGCTCGGGCTTCGCATTGATCGTGGCGCCGCGGTCCAGGAGCAGGCCCTTCAGCGACTGCTCGGCATCGGTCTTCTGCGCGGCGCGGGCGACCTCCACGCGAGCCGCGACCGAGCAGGCGGCGCGCTCGCCGGCGACGGAGCGCCAGACCTGGCGGCTGGTGCCTGCGGGCATGTCGTGGCGGAGGACGAGATTGGCGTCATGACGCTGTCGGCCGCGGGCAAGGAGGGCGCCGCCCGCCTCGGCATAGGCGCCCTCTCCGGCGAGCCGGATCGTGCCGTCGAGGCGCGTGTCGGCGCCTCCGGCGGCGAGACTGGTCATGACGAGGCTCGCGCCTTCGCCGACCGTGGCGCGGTCGGTGAGGCTGGCGAAGCCGGAGGCGTTGAGGACACGGCGAGCCAGCATCAGCCGTGCGCCGCGAAACAGGGCGATGCGGGTCAGCCGGTTGGCCCATCCCTCGCCGACGAACGTCTCGACGATCGACGCCTGCGCATCCTCATCGAGGATGATCTCGGCGGCGAGATGGTCGGCGCCGCCGGTGGTGACGTGGACGATCTGGACGAGCCCGCACGGCGCCTGGTCGCGGCCGAGGCGGAGGCGCCAGCCGTTGCGGCCGGCGAGGCGGGCAAGGGCGTGGTCCTCCGGCTCCGCGGCAACGGCGCCGACTTTCACCGGGCCGGGATCGCTGCGCTCCGCGTCGAAGCGTCCGTCGACGAAGAGGAGACGAGGCCCCGGGATGGCGCATGCGATCCACGGCAGCTCCGCCGGCCGTGCGCCGGTCGCGGGTGCCTCCGCAATCGCGGGCAGGCGCGAAAGGTCGCTCCAGCGCCAGGCTTCGTCGCGACTCGAGGGGAGAACGAGCGCGCTCACCTCTGTCGGGCCCCGTAGTGAAAAGCGACACTTTCGCGCGAAAGGTTCGGAAGGTTCGGCTTCCTTGCGGAAAGAAAAAGCCGGGGCCGAACCTTTGCTACTGTCGCTTTCCATTGCCCTTGGAACAGTCCGTCCATGGGCCGGAACATAGCATGAATTGCAGCGCCTTCGAACCCCTTGTCGAAGGTGCGGTGCAGAGAGACCGAGGTCACGCGGCAATCTCCGCATAGCCTTCGCGCTCGAGCTCGTGGGCGAGCTCCGGGCCGCCGGAGCGGACGATGCGACCGTCGGCAAGGACGTGGACGAAGTCGGGGATGACGAGGTCGAGCAGGCGCTGGTAATGGGTGATGAGCAGCACCGCCTTGTCGGGCGCGCGCATGATGCGGTTGATGCCGTCGGCGACGACGCGGAGCGCGTCGATGTCGAGGCCGCTGTCGGTCTCGTCGAGCACGGCCAGGCGGGGCTGGAGGATGCCCATCTGCACCATCTCGTTGCGCTTCTTCTCGCCGCCCGAAAAGCCGACGTTCACCGGCCGCTTCAGCATGTCCATCGAGACTCCGAGCGCCCCGCCCTGCTCGCGCGCCAGGCGCAGGAAATCGCCCGCCGACATCTCCGCCTCGCCCCGCGCGCGGCGCTGGGCGTTCAAGGCGGTGCGCAGGAACTGGACGTTCGAGACGCCGGGAATCTCGACGGGGTACTGGAAGCCGAGGAAGAGGCCGGCGGCGGCGCGCGCGTCGGGTTCCAGGACGAGGAGGTCAATCCATTCCCCCTCCTCGTCACCCCGGACTTGATCCGGGGTCCACCTTTCCTCCTCTGGTGTGGGGGAAGAGAAGGTGGATGCCGGATCAAGTCCGGCATGACGGTCGGGGAGGAAGCGCACCGAGCCCTCCGTCACCTCATAGCCCTCGCGCCCGCCGAGCACGTAGCCGAGTGTCGACTTGCCCGCGCCGTTCGGCCCCATGATCGCATGCACTTCGCCGGCGTTCACCGAGAGCGAGAGGCCCTTCAGGATCGGCTTGCCGGCGACCGTGGCGTGGAGGTTTTCAATTCGAAGCATCGGCTCTCAATTCTGCAATGACTTGGCGGACTTCCGCACGATTGCCCGGTGGCGAGGCCTCCTCGGCCAGGAGTCGCAGGCGGTACGGCTCGAGCGCCGGTTCCGCCGGAACGGAGGTGAAGTCGTCCCATTCCCAGTCGCCGAAGCCCGGCTTGTCGCCGATGAAGCGCTCCAGCATCTCCGCGAGCTCGACTTTGCTCATCCCACGCTCCCCTCGAGGCTGATGCCGAGCAGCTTCTGCGCCTCGACGGCGAACTCCATCGGGAGCTGTTGCAGCACCTCGCGGGCGAAGCCGTTGACGATGAGGGCGACCGAATCCTCCCGGCTGAGGCCGCGGCTCATCGCGTAGAAGAGCTGGTCGTCGCTGATCTTCGAGGTGGTCGCCTCGTGCTCGATCTGGGCGGTCGGGTTGCGGACCTCGATATAGGGGACGGTGTGGGCGCCGCATTGGTCGCCGAGCAGCAGGCTGTCGCACTGGGTGAAGTTGCGGACGTTCTCGGCGCCGGCGAGGACGCGAACGAGGCCGCGGTAGGTGTTGTTCGAGCGGCCGGCGCTGATCCCCTTGGAGACGATCGTCGAGCGGGAGTTCTTCCCGATGTGGATCATCTTGGTGCCGGTGTCGGCCTGCTGGAAATTGTTGGTGAGCGCGACCGAATAGAATTCGCCGACGCTCTCCTCCCCCTGAAGGATGCAGGACGGGTATTTCCAGGTGATGGCGGAGCCGGTCTCGACCTGGGTCCAGCTGATCTTGGAACGCGCGCCGCGGCAAGCGCCGCGCTTGGTGACGAAATTGTAGATGCCGCCCTTGCCCTGCGCGTCGCCGGGATACCAGTTCTGGACGGTGCTGTACTTGATCTCGGCGTCGTCGAGGGCGACCAGCTCGACCACGGCGGCGTGGAGCTGGTTCTCGTCGCGCATCGGCGCGGTGCAGCCCTCCAGATAGGATACGTAGCTGCCCTTGTCGGCAACGATCAGGGTTCGTTCGAACTGGCCGGTATTCGCCGCGTTGATGCGGAAATAGGTGCTGAGCTCCATCGGGCAACGGACACCCTCGGGGATGTAGACGAAGGTGCCGTCGGAGAAGACCGCGCTGTTGAGACAGGCGTAGAAATTGTCGCGCTGGGGCACCACGGAGCCGAGATATTTCCTGACCAGCTCGGGATGCTCGCGCACCGCCTCGGAGATGGAGAGGAAGATGACGCCGGCGCGCTTCAGCTCCTCGCGGAAGGTGGTGGCGACGGAGACGGAGTCGAACACCGCGTCGACGGCGACCTTGCGCGCGCCTTCGACGCCGGCGAGGACCTTCTGCTCCTCGATCGGGATGCCGAGCTTCTCGTAGGTGCGGCGGATCTCGGGATCGAGCTCGTCGAGGCTCTTCAGCTCCGGCTTCTGCTTCGGCTCCGCATAGTAGAAGGCATCCTGGAAATCGATCGGCGGGATGGCGAGCTTGGCCCAGTCGACCTCCTCCATCTCGAGCCAGGCGCGATAGGCCTTGAGGCGCCAGTCGAGCATCCATTCCGGCTCGTTCTTCTTGGCCGAAATGAACCGGACAGTCTCCTCGCTGAGACCCTTCGGCGCAAAGTCCTGCTCGATCTCGGAGGTGAAGCCCCACTCGTAGGCGGAGGCGCGGTCGACCGCCTCCTGCGCCTCGCGGTTGCGCCCCGGCATCTGGTCGGCCTCGGTCACTTCGCGATCTCCGAGAGCTGAGTCAGGCTGACTCCCTGCAAGGCGCCGCGCACGGCGGTGTTGGCGGCGTTCAGGTGTGGCTTCACCCGGCAGCTGCGCTCCAGCGCGCAATCGTAGGACGTCCCTTCGACGCAATTGGTCATGGCGATCGGCCCCTCGACCGCCTCGATGATGTCGGCGAGGCTGATCCCCGCCGCCTCCCGCGCCAGCCGGAAGCCGCCGCCGGTGCCGCGCGCGGAGGTGAGCAGGCCGGCATGCGCCAGCCGCCCCATCAGCTTCTGCGCGGTCGGCAGCGGCACGCCCGTCTCCGCCGCGAGCAGGCCCGCGGTGAGGCGCGCACCGGCCGGGTGCCGGGCGGCGGCAGCCATCATCACGACGGCGTAATCGGCAAGGCTGGTAAGGCGCATCGGCTCCAATCGGAGTGTTTTGGTCGGATTGCGCATGTGGCGGGGTCTGGCCGAGGATTCAACCCCTTTCTGCCTCCCCCACGGCTCCCCTCGCAGGGAGGAAGAAAGTGCGGCATAGCGCCGCAATGCTCTACCCGCTCCTCCGCCCGCTGGCGTTCGCGCTCGACGCGGAGCGGGCGCACCGGCTGACCATCGCGGCCCTGAAGCGCCTGCCGGCGGGTCTTCCGCCTGCGACGGACCCCGTGCTGGCGATCGAGGTCGCGGGAATCGATTTCCCGAACCCGGTCGGGCTCGCTGCCGGGTTCGACAAGAACGCAGAGGTCTGGCGGCAGATGCTCGGCTTCGGCTTCGGCTTCGTCGAAATGGGGACGCTGACGCCGAGGCCGCAATCGGGCAATCCGAAGCCGCGGCTCTTCCGCCTCGGCGAGGACGGCGCGGTGATCAACCGCATGGGCTTCAACAATGACGGCTTCGAGGCCGCCGAGGCGCGGCTGACGGTGAAGCGGTCGGCTTTGGGGCAGCTCGACCTTAAAATGTCGGGACGCGGGCCTGCGCGCTTCGGGATCAACATCGGCGCCAACAAGGACAGCGCGGACCGGATCGCCGATTATGTCGCCGGGGTCCGCCGGTTCAGGCAGCGAGCGCCCTACCTCGCGATCAACATTTCCTCTCCGAACACGCCCGGTCTCAGGGGACTCCAGGACGAAGGAGCGCTTCGCGAGCTGCTCGCCGCCATCGGGGAGGAGCGCCTCGATATGGAAGTGGCCGGCCGCTGGCCTCGTATCTTTCTCAAGGTCGCGCCGGACCTGGCGCCGGCGGAGATCGACGGACTTGCCAGGGCGGCGATAGACCATCATGTCGACGCGCTGATCGTTGGCAACACCACCGTGTCGCGGCCGCCGCTTCGTTCGCGACATTCCGGGGAGGCGGGCGGGTTGTCGGGAGCGCCGCTGAAGGCGCTGGCGCTCGAGCGGCTCAAGGATTTCCGTCGCGCCACGGGCGGCGCGCTGCCGCTGATCGCGGCGGGCGGCATCGCCAGCGGCGCGGACGCCTATGCGCGCATCCGGGCAGGGGCGAGCCTGGTGCAGCTCTACACCGCCCTGGTCTACGAGGGGCCCGGATTGGCCAGGCGCATCGCGGCGGAGCTGAAGGCGCTGCTGGTCCGGGACGGATTCGCCAGGCTGGACGAGGCGGTCGGCAGCGCGGGCGCTTAGCGCTTGCGGGCGCGGCGAAGCGGACTAGTGTCGCGCGCGATGCTGAACCGGCTATCCCTTTCGCGCGCCGCTTTCCTTCTCGCCCTATCGATCCTGCCGGGCGCCGCGCCGGCGCGGCCGGCCCATCGCGCCGTGCGCACCGAGCCGGGCATGGTCTCGGCCGCCGATCCCCGCGCCGCGGCGGCGGGGGTGGAGATCTTGCGCAAGGGCGGCAGCGCGACCGACGCGGCGATCGCGACGATGCTGGCGCTGAACGTGGTCGAGCCGCAAAGCTCGGGGATCGGCGGCGGCGCCTTCATCGTCCGCTACGCCGCTGGGTCCGGGACGACGGACACGATCGACGGGCGCGAGGCGGCGCCCAAGGCGGCGGACCCGCGCTGGTTCTACCGGCCGGACGCAACGCCGCTCAGCCATTCGGAAGCGATTCCCGGCGGGCGCAGCGTCGGCGTGCCCGGGACGATCCGCGCTATGGCGCTCGCCCACCGGAGCGGCGGACGGCTGCCGTGGGCGGACTTGTTCCAGCCGGCGATCCGCCTGGCGCGCGGCGGCTGGACGCTGAGCCCGCGGTTCATCGCGATGACGCGTCTGGCGCCGGGCCTGCTCGACGCCGGCGCGGCCAGGATCTTCCTCGGCGCGGACGGCGCGCCGCTTCCCGCCGGGACGCGGGTCAGGAACCTTGAGCAGGCCGCCTTGTTCGAGCGGATCGCACGCGGGGGCCCGGAGGCCTTCTATGCCGGCGAGGCGCGCAAGATCCTCGCGGCGGTGAACGGCGCCGCGCGCAACCCGTCGAAGATGGATGTGGCGGACGTCGCGGCCTATCGGGCGAAGCCGCGGCCGCCGGTCTGCGCCACCTACCGCGTCTACAAGGTCTGCGGCATGGGGCCGCCGTCGTCGGGCGGGATCGCGGTGCTGATGATCCTGAAGCAGCTCGAGCGGTTCGACATGGCGGCGCTGGGGCCGCGCTCGCCGGTGGCGTGGCACCTGTTCGCCGAATCCTCGCGCCTCGCTTATGCCGACCGGGACCTCTACGTGGGCGACCCGGACTTCGTGGCGGTGCCGGTCGCCGGGCTGCTCGACCCCACCTATCTCGCCCAGCGTTCGGCGCTGATCTCGCCGGACCGGGCGATGGCGCATGCTGCGGCGGGAACCCCCCCGGGCGCACCGAAACGGCTGCGGGTACCGCCGGGCGAACGGGCGGGAACCACCGACCTGGTTGCCGTCGACCGGGCCGGAAACGTGGTCGAGGTGACGACGACGATCGAGAGCGTGTTCGGCTCGGGCCTGTCGGTCGACGGGACGATGCTCAACAACGAGCTGACCGATTTCGACATCGTGCCGGAGAAGGACGGCATTCTCGCCGCCAACCGTGTCGAAGGCGGCAAGCGGCCGAGGAGCTCGATGGCGCCGACCATCGTCTACGGGCCGGACGGCAAGGTGCGGATCGCGCTCGGCGCCGCCGGCGGGTCGACCATCATCGCGCAGGTTGCCAAGGCTCTGGTCGCGGTGCTCGACTGGAAGATGTCGGCGCAGGACGCGATCGGGCTCGGCCTGCTCTATTCGCCCGGCGATACGGCGGTGGCGGAGAAGGGGACCGGCCTCGAGGCGCTGGCGCCGGCGCTGCAGGCGATGGGGCACCGGGTGCAGGTCGCGCCGCTGGGCCTCAAGGCCAATGCGATCGAGCGGGTGAACGGGCGATGGGTCGGCGCCGCCGATCCGCGCAGCGAAGGCGTGGCGATGCGCGAGACCGGGGAAGTCTCGCAGATCGTGCGCGCGGGGGAGCAACCGCGACCGCCCGAATGAAGGCGGCGCAGGGGAGGGGTCAAGGCATGCGGCGGTTCGAGCATTTCCCGAACCTCGTCACGATGTTCTTCACGCGCGCCCGGGAGAAAGGCGACGCGCCCTTCCTGTGGGCGAAGCAGGGCGGCGCCTGGCAGCCGACCAGTTGGCGGGAGGCGGCGGAGACGGTTTCGCGGCTCGCCCAGGCGCTGAGGCGCCTCGGCCTGCGCAAGGGCGACATGGTGATGCTGGTCAGCGAGAACCGGCCGGAATGGTGCATCGCCGACCTCGCAATCATGGCGGCCGGCTGCGTGACGGTGCCGACCTACACGACCAACACCGAGCGCGACCACCAGCATATCCTCGACGACAGCGGCGCGCGCGCCGTCATCGTCTCCTCGCAGAAGCTGATGAAGACGGTGCTCCCGGCGGCGCAGCGCACCTCGGGCTGCGAGCATGTCATCGGCATCGAGGCGCTGCCGGCGGGGCAGACCAGCAACATCGCCTTCCACGACTGGTCGACGATCATCGCCGCCGAGACGGCAGACGTGGCGGGCGCGGCGGCCGGCGCGGATTTCGGCCGGGGGGACCTCGCCTGCCTCATCTACACGTCCGGCACCGGCGGCGCGCCGCGCGGGGTGATGCAGAGCCACGGCGCGATCCTCCACAATGTCGAAGGCTGCCTCGAGGTGATCGCGGAGGATTTCGGCTGGGAGGAGGAGGTGTTCCTGTCCTTCCTCCCCGCCAGCCACGCCTACGAGCATACCGGCGGGCAGATGTTCCCGATCGGGCTGGGCGCGGAAATCTATTATTCGGAAGGGATCGAGAAGCTCGCCTCCAACATCGAGGAGGTGCGGCCCACCATCATGGTGGTGGTGCCGCGGCTGTTCGAGGTGCTGAGGGCGCGGATCCTCAAGCAGATCGAGAAGCAGGGCAAGGTCAGCCAGTACCTGCTGAAGCGCGCCCTCGACATTGGCGCGAAGGACCTCGCCGGCGGCATTCCCGTGTGGGACCGGCCAATGGACTTCCTCCTCGGCCGGACCTTGCGGCCGAAGGTCGGCGCCCGATTCGGGGGGCGGATCAAGGCGATGGTCTCCGGCGGCGCGCCGCTCAACCCGGAGGTCGGCATCTTCTTCCACGCGCTCGGCCTCACCTTCCTCCAGGGCTACGGCCAGACCGAGGCGGCGCCGGTGATCAGCTGCAACCGGCCGAAGGCGGGGCTGAGGCTCGATTCGGTGGGGCCGCCGCTCCGCAATACCGAGGTCCGCATCGCCGAGGACGGCGAGATCCTGGTGCGCGGCGAGCTGGTCATGAAGGGCTATTGGCGCAATCCGGGCCTCACCGAGAAGACGGTGATCGGCGGCTGGCTGCACACCGGCGACGTCGGCCATATCGACGACAAGGGCCGGATCGTCATCACCGACCGCAAGAAGGATCTCATCATCCTCGACAAGGGCGACAACGTCGCGCCGCAGCGGGTCGAAGGGATGCTGACGCTGCAGAGCGAGATCGCGCAGGCGATGGTGTCGGGGGACCGGCGGCCCTACCTGGTCGGGCTGATCGTGCCCGAGGCCGATTTCATGGCCGAGTGGGCGAAGGCGAACGGCAAGGCGAACGATTATGCGGCGCTGCGCGACGATCCGGATTTCCACCGCGCCATCGCGGCCGCGGTCGACCGGGTGAACCGCGAGCTTTCGGTGATCGAGAAGGTGCGCAGCTTCATCCTCGCCGACGCGCCCTTCACCGTGGAGAACGAGCAACTGACGCCTTCGGTGAAGATCCGCCGCCACGTGCTGCGCGCGGTCTACGGCGAGCGGCTGGACGGGTTGTACAGGCGGTAGGAAGGTCCTCCCCGTCCCGGGGAGGATCGCCTACCGCGCCACCTTCTTGTACGGCACGAAGTCGCCGAGGCCGCAGCCGCCGTAGGTGATGTGGGCGACGGGGTCGACGACGTCGGCGATGTCGCCGCGGCAGAGCTGGTCGGTCGAGGTGCGGGTGACGAGGGCGCGGCCGTAATCGAGCGTCGGGCAGCCGCCGGGCGGGTTGTTGACGTAGATGTTCGGGCCGTTCTGCGCCTCGAAGATGATCGCGTCGCCGGCCGAATGGTTGCCGCGCAGCTCACGCAGCTGGACGCAGGAGCGGGGCGGACCGGACTGTTCGTAGCCGGCCAGGGCGCGGCTGAGCTTCTCGGCGCTCGTTTGCGCGGCGCGCGGGTCGGGCGGCCCGGACGCGGTGCAGCCGGCGGAGGCCAAAGCGAGGCCGGTCAGCAAAAGGATGGTGCGCATCGGATCTCCTCCTTCGCATGGCTCAACGCGCGGCGCGGCGACTCGCGCCTCAGCCGCGGAAATTATCCTTCGCGGTCCGCAGCGCAGCAAGCGCGTCGGCCGATGACGCGCGCATGAACGGATTGGTGGCGCGCTCTAGGGCGATCGTCGTCGGCACCGTCGCCTCGCCCGCCGCGCGCGCGGCGGCGACTACCTCGAGACGCGCGGCGATGTCGGCATTGTCCGGCTCGGCGGTGACGGCAAAGCGGCCGTTGGAGAGGGTATATTCGTGGGCGCAATAGACTTGGGTCCGCGGCGGGAGGGCGGCGAGACGGGTCATGTTGGCGTGCATCTGCGCGGCGGTGCCTTCGAACAGGCGGCCGCAGCCCATGGCGAAGAGGGTGTCGCCGATGAACAGCACGCCCTCCGAGCCGAAATGGTAGGCGATGTGGCCGGCGGTGTGGGCGGGGACTTCGAGCACCGACGCTTCGAGGGCGCCGAGGCGGACGCGGTCGCCTTCGCGGACAGTGCGGTCGAGGGTGGGGATGCGGGCGGCCTCGGCGGCCGGGCCGGCGACGAGGGCGCCGGTCGCGGCCTTGATCGCCGCGTTGCCGCCGGTGTGATCGGGGTGCCAGTGGGTGTTCCAGATCTGCCCGATCTTCCAGCCGCGCTGCTCCGCCGCGGCGAGAACCGGCTCCGCGACAGCGGGGTCGACGACCGTCGTCTCGCCGCTCTCTGGCTCGTGGACCAGCCAGATGTAATTGTCGCTGAGCGCCGGGATGCGGACGATCTCCATGGCGCGCCCTAGCCCGGTATTGCCTGAAGCTGAAGCAAGGCTCCACGCTGGACACCGCCGTCACCCTGAACTTGTTTCAGGGTCCAGTCGTCCATCCGCCCTGCCGCCTCCACGCTGGATGCTGAAACAAGTTCAGCATGACGGAGGGGGTGAGGCGCGCAAGCCAACATGATCATGCCCTAGGCCAGCCGCGCCAGTACGGCCAGAGCCTCCTCCGCGAGGGTGCGGGTGAGCTCCTCGGCGGGGAGGGCGCGCGCGAGCGGGCCGGCCTGGCCGGCCCACATCGGGCCGAAGCCATATTCGCCCTTCGCCTCGGCGGCCTTGCGGATCGGCGCGAGCGCGGTGGCGGCGAGCGGGTAAGGCGGGGCTTCGGCGCGAACCGGGCCGAGTTCGCGGACGAGGCGGGTGCGGACGCCGCGGGCGAGGCCGCCCGTGAGGAGGTTGGTGGAGACGGTCGGGCCGTCGCCGAGGGCCGCGCGGTGCGCCGGCGAGATCGCGCTCTCGGGGCAGGCGAGATAGGCGGTGCCGAGCTGGACCGCGCTGGCGCCGAGCGCGAAGGCGGCGGCGATGCCGCGTCCGTCGGCGATGCCGCCGGCGGCGATCACCGGCACCGACACGGAATCGACGACGAGGGGGAGCAACGCGAAGAGGCCGAGCGCCTCATCCTGGCCGCCGCCGAGGAAGCGGCCGGTATGCCCGCCCGCCTCGAATCCCTGGGCGATGATCGCGTCGGCGCCGCGCGCCTCGAGCCAGCGCGCCTCGTCCGGCGTGGTGGCGTTGCCGACGATCCTGGCGCCGGTCGCGCGCACCCGCTCGAGCAGCGCGGGAGCGGGAAGGCCGAAGTGGAAGCTGACCAGCTCCGGCCGCACCTCCTCGACCGCGGAGCACATGCGCGAGTCGAAGGGCAGGCGCACCGCGCCGCCATTGTCGGGCTGGACGCCGTACTCGGCGTAATAAGGCGCGAGGAGGGCGCGCCAGGCGCTGTCGTCCACGTCCTCCGGCATGGCGTGGCAGAAGAAGTTGAGGTTGAGCGGACCCTGCGCGGCCGCGCGGACCGCCGCGACCTGGGCGCGGACCTCGTCCGGCGTGAGCATCGCGCAGGGGAGCGAGCCGACGCCGCCGCCCTTTATCGCGCCGATGGCGAGGGCGGTGCCGCCGGCGCCGGCCATCGGCGCCTGGACGATGGGATGGGCGGCGCCGGACAGCGCGAGGAAGCGCTCGTCGGGCCAGCCGCCGCTCACCAATGGCCCGTATTCGGCATCGACGCCCAGGGCTCGGCGGGCGGGAGGGCCTCGCCGGCCTGGAGCAACTCGATCGAGATGTTGTCGGGGGTCCGCACGAAGGCCATGCGGCCGTCGCGGGGAGGGCGGTTGATGGTGACGCCGCCGTCCATCAGCCGTTTGCAGCTCTCGTAGATATCGTCGACGCGGTAGGCGAGGTGGCCGAAATTGCGGCCCTCGCCATAGCCTTGCTCGTCCCAATTGTGGGTGAGCTCGACCTGGGCGTCCTCGTCCCCGGGCGCGGCGAGGAAGATGAGGGTGAAGCGGCCGGCCTCATTGTCCATGCGGCGGATTTCCTTGAGGCCGAGCAGCTCGAAGAAGCGGATCGTCTCCTCGGGATCGGAGACTCGGATCATGGTGTGCAGGTATTTCATGGGCCGCGCCTATACCGCTCCGGCCTCGTTGATGCGAGAGCCACTCCCGGCTAGCGTCGGTCCATGAAAGCGCTTCCCTTCGCTGCCGCCCTGCTTGCTTCGCTCGCCGCTCCGCCCGCCGCGCGGTGGGACTGGGGCGACGTCAAGGACGATTACGGGATGGAGGCCTCGAAGGCGCTCTGCCGACAGCTCCGCAACCGCGAGCCGCCGGCGTCGGACCGGCCCACCGCGGCGCAGGCGCAGGGGCTCAGGGGCTGCGACTCGGAGAAGCTCTATTACGGCATCGGCATGCCCGCCGACCCGGTTAAGGCGCGGCAATGCGCATTCCTGGAGGCCGAGAAGGGCGACGAGAGCGTGTTCGGCGGCCGCACGATGCTGATGATGGTCTATGCCAACGGCAAGGGCGCGAAGCAGGATTACGATGTCGCCATCCATCTCGCCTGCGGCATCGAGGGCGCGCCGGCCGAATCGGACGCGCGGGTGACCGACCTTCAGGACCGGAAGCAGCGCGGCGACAAAGACGGCGACTTCGACTTTTGCGACGGCATCACCAGCGGCCTCGCCGCCGGCTATTGCGCCGGCCATCGCGAGAGCGTCGACGGCGCCAAGCGCGACGCGGCCTGGGCGCAGCTCAGCGCCGGCTGGAGCGCGGCGGAGAAGCAGGCGCTGGCGCGGCTGCGCAAGGCGCACGAGGCGTTCGCGCAGGCGAGCGGGGGCGGCGAGGTGGACCATAGCGGCACCTTGCGCGCGGCGATGGAGATCGGGGCCGAGGAGAAGCTGCGGGACGAGCTGCTGGCCATGATCCGCCAGCTCGAGGCTGGGAAGGCGCCGGCTTATGGGCACGCCCAATATGTCGCGGCGGACGCGGCGCTGAACGCGGCCTACCGCAAGGAACTCCAAGGGGTCGAACCGAATAGCGGCGTCGGTGCCGTGACGCGGGACGGCATACGCGAGGCACAGCGGGCATGGCTCGCCTATCGCGACGCCTTCCTCGCCTTCGCGGCGGTGCGCTACCCGAAGCTGCCGCGCGAAAGCCTGGCGACCTGGCTGACGCTGAAGCGCATCGACATGTGGAAGGCCGAGGACTGAGCGGCCGCTACTGCGGCGCGGGGGAGTCAGCGTTGGCGGCGAGAGCAGCGGCGGCGGCCTTGCCCGCATCGCTCGCGGGAGCCGCCTTGACGACCCGCTGGAAGAGGGCGCGAGCGGCCTCCACGTCGCCGCCCGATCCGGCAATGTTGCCTGCCTCGAGCAGCAGCTGCGGGTCTTCGGGGGCTATGGCGAGGGCCTTGGCGATGTCCGTCTTGGCGCGCGGCAGGTCGCTCTGGCGGCGGGCGAGGGCGGCGGAGAGGTACCAGGCGAAGGGGTCCTGCGGGACGAGCGCGAGGGCCTTGTCGATGTCGGCCCGCGCGCCGGCCGCGTCGCCGGCCGCCGCCGAGGCGCGGGCGCGGTCGAGATGGACTTCGCCCGCGAGCTTGGGCGGCAGCGTGCCGGAGGCGAGCGCGGTGTCGAAATCCTTGCGCGCCTTGGCGGGATCCCCGGCGGCGAGCCAGGCATTGCCGCCCTGCACCCAATAATCCGCGGCCCGAACGTCGCGCAGCTTCGCGGCTTCGAGCGCGGCGCCCTCGAAGGCCACGGCCGCCTCGTTCCACCGCTCGAGAGCGGCCAGCGCCAGCGCGCCGCATTGGCCGGCGTCGAGCCCGCCGCCCTTCCTGCGCCAGTCGTCGGCGGTCGCGACGGCCTTGGCGGGGTCGGCGCGGACGAGGTCGATGCAGGTCTTCGCCTGGGCGGTGGCGGCGGGGGCGTGCGCGGCGGGGAGCGGCGGGGCGGCGAGGAGCAAGGCGGCGAGGAGCGGCGTCACAGGGTCTCCAGCAAGGCGGCGACGGTGCGCGTGAGGAGGGCGATATCTCCCTCCCGCGACAGGCGGTGGTCTCCGCCTTTGACGAGCATCGTCTGCACGTCGGCTGAACGCAGCCGCCCGGCCGTCTCGAGCGCGATCCGCCACGGAACGTCGGGGTCGTCGAGCCCGTGGAGGAGGCGGACCGGTCCGTCGAACGCGATTTCGTCGCCGAGCAGGCGCAGCGCCTCGCCGCTTTCCCAGAAGGCGCGGGTGGTGACGGTCGGCGCGTCGCCATAGGGGTTTGGCTCGACCAGCCGCCCCGCCTCGCGGATCGTGCGTTTCTGCGGGTTGGTATAGCCCCAATGGGTGAAGTCCGGCGCCGCGGCGATGCCGACCAGCGCTCTGACCTGCTCCGGGCGGGCGAGGGCGGCGAGCAGCATCAGCCAGCCGCCCATCGAGGAGCCGACCAGGAGGACGGGGCCGCCCAATTTGTCGAGCATCGCGAGCGCGTCGTCGCGCCAGCTCGCCAGCGTCTCATCTTCGAACGCGCCTTCGCTGGCGCCGCAGCCGCCATAGTCGAAGCGCAGCATCGCCCGGCGCTCGGCGGCCGCCCAGGCGTCGAGCGCCGTCGCCTTGGAGCCTTCCATGTCCGAGGCGTAGCCGGGGAGGAAGACGAGGGTCGGTCCGGGGCCGGTACGGTGTCGATAGGCGAGGCGGCGGCCGGCGCGCTCGAGGAAGCGTGTGTCGGTCATGCACCGCTCCTAGCCATTGCGGGGGGTGGAGGAACAGCGTGCGCCTCGCTACATGGCCCCCACCATGACCAAGCCATTCAACATCCGCCTGCCCGATGGTTCCGTGCGCGAGGTGGCGCCGGGAACGACCCCTGCCGACGTCGCGGCGGCGATCGGGCCGGGGCTCGCCAAGGCGGCGCTGGCGGCGCGCGTCGATGGCGAGGTCCGGGACATCATGCGCCCCTTCGAGGGCGATGCCGAGCTCGCGCTGATCACCGCGCGGGACGAGAAGGAAGCGCTGGAGCTCGTCCGGCACGATTACGCCCACGTGCTCGCCGAGGCGGTGCAGAACCTGTTTCCGGGCACGCAGATCACCTTCGGGCCGGCGACCGACGACGGCTTCTACTACGATTTCGCGCCGACCGCCGAGCATGGCCCCTTCACCGAGGAGGAGCTGCCGGCGATCGAGGAGGAGATGCGCCGCATCATCGCGCGCGACGAGCCGCTGGTGCGCGAGGTCTGGTCGCGCGACGAGGTCCGCGCCTTTTTCGAGAAGCAGGGCGAGGCGTTCAAGGCCGAGTGGGTGATGGAGCTCCCCGCCGACGAGACGATCACCATGTACCGCTCGGGCGGCTGGATGGACCTGTGCCGCGGTCCCCACCTCGCCTCGACGGGAAAGCTCGACCCGCAGGCGTTCAAGCTGACGCGGGTGTCGGGGGCGTACTGGCGCGGGGACCAGAACAACCCGCAGCTCTCGCGCATCTACGGCACCGGCTGGCTCAACAAGAAGCAGCTCGGCGAGCATCTGACGCGCCTCGAGGAGGCGGCGAAGCGGGATCACAGGAAGATCGGCCAGGAGATGGACCTGTTCCACCTCCAGGCGGAGGCCCAGGGATCGGTCTTCTGGCATCCCAAGGGCTACATGATCTGGCGCCAGCTCGAAGCCTATATGCGCCGCAAGCTCGACGCGGCGGGCTATGAGGAAGTGAAGAGCCCGCAGCTGATGGACGCCCGGATGTGGGAGGCGTCGGGCCATTGGGGCAAATATCGCGAGAACATGTTCGTCGTGCCCGACGAGGTGCCGAACACCGAGGCCGAGGGCCCGGTGATCAGCGGCAAGGGCGACTGGATGGCCCTGAAGCCGATGAACTGCCCCGCGCACGTCCAGATCTTCCGGCAGGGCATCAAGTCCTACCGCGACCTGCCCTTGCGCATGGCCGAGTTCGGCTGCTGCCACAGGAACGAGCCGCACGGCGCGCTGCACGGCATCATGCGCGTGCGGCAATTCACCCAGGACGACGCCCACATCTTCTGCCGCGCCGACCAGGTGGTGGAGGAGGTGCGGGTGTTCTGCGACCTCCTCGACGGCATCTACCGGGACCTCGGCTTCGCCACCTACGAGATCAAGCTGGCGCTGCGGCCCGACCAGCGCTTCGGCTCGGACGAGGACTGGGACCGCGCCGAGCAGGAGCTGCGCGACGCGGTGGCGCTCGCCGGGCGAGCGACGGAGGCGTTCGGCTGGGAAGAGCTGCCGGGCGAAGGCGCCTTCTACGCGCCCAAGCTCGAATTCCATCTGAAGGACGCGATCGGCCGCACCTGGCAGGTCGGGACGATCCAGGCCGACACGGTCCTGCCCGACCGGCTGGACGCCACCTATGTCGGCGAGGACGGGCAGAGGCACCGGCCGGTGATGCTCCACCGCGCGATCCTCGGCACGTTCGAGCGGTTCATCGGCATCCTCATCGAGCATCATGCCGGCCGCTTCCCGCTGTGGCTGGCGCCGGTGCAGGCTGTGGTGGCGACCATCGTCTCCGACGCCGACGATTATGCGCGTGACGTGGCGGCGGCGCTCAACGCGGCCGGCATCCGCGCCGAGCTCGACGTCCGCAACGAGAAGATCAACTACAAGGTGCGCGAGCACAGCCTTGCCCACGTCCCCTACCTCCTCGTCCTCGGCAAGCGCGAGGCCGAGGAAGGGACGGTGGCGCTGCGCCCGCTCGGCGAGGGCGCGCGGCAGGAAGTACTCGGGCTCGAGGCGGTGGTGGCGCGGCTCACGGACGAGGCGAGGCCGCCGGACCTCAGGTGAGCACTCACCGGCGAAACCTGGGCCCCGTCGTCGAAGTTGCCTTCCTGATCGTTTGCGCGCTGGCGATTGCCTTTCTCATCTTCGTCTTGCTCATGATGGGCGAATGCCTTCCCCGGAACGGCAGCGCTGCAATGCACGCGTGCGACGCCGGCAAGCACTTCGAATTTTTCGCCTTTCCGCTAACCACACTGGCATCGGTCGTCGCCGGCGCGACGGCGTTGCGAAGCGGGCGACGGATCGGCCTCGCGATCATCGGCCTTGCGCCCTTTCTGGCGCTGACCGTCGTGCTGCTCGTCGAGCGGGGCGCCTTCTGAGTCCGCGTCGACGCGGCGCGGGCGCAACAGAGGGAGGACAAAATCGTTTCGGCGTGGACGCCGCCTTTCAAACCGGCCGCCGACTCACTAGGTAGAGCCTCGCAAAGCCACGTTCAGGAGATCGAGCTATACGTCCGCCCATGACCCGGCGCCCCATGGCGCCGCCGCTTAACGGCCCCCGCTTCAATGAATTCATCTCCGTGCCCCGAGTGCGCGTGATCGATGAGAATGGCGAGAATCTGGGGGTGATGCTGACAGCCGAAGCGATCGAGCAGGCCGCGGACGTCGGGCTCGATCTGGTCGAGGTCTCTCCGAACGCCGATCCGCCCGTCTGCAAGTTCCTCGATGTCGGCAAGTTCAAGTACGAGGCGCAGAAGAAGGCGAACCTCGCTCGCAAGACCCAGAAGACGCAGGAGATCAAAGAGATCAAGATGCGTCCGAACATCGACGACCACGATTACGACACCAAGATGAAGAAGGTGCACGACTTCATCGGCGAGGGCGACAAGGTGAAGATCACCCTGCGCTTCCGCGGCCGGGAGCTTGCCCACGGCCGGCTCGGCATGGAGCTGCTCCAGCGCGTCCAGGAGAATGTCTCGGCGATCGCCAAGGTCGAGCAGCATCCCAGGATGGAAGGCCGGCAGATGCTGATGGTGCTCGCGCCCAAATAAGCGAAAGAAGCGGTGCGGGAGCGGCCGACGGTGCCGCCCCGCCTTTCCGTAGCGGAAAGCGGCAACGGACCGGATCGGTTAGGTTTCATTGCGCAACGGGATTGTTGCACAAATGCAATGAACGGGCCGCCACGCGCCGGAATCCGCGGAAATCCGCTAGGCGGCTGACATCCTTTTCAGTAGCCTTCGCCCCAAAGAGCAAAAGCTTTGGGGAGGGTTTTCAAATGCGCAAATCGATGTGGCTGATGTCGGCCGGGCTCGCGGCCCTGGCGACTCCCGCCTTCGGCCAGAACAACACGCCGCCGGCGCAGCCCGCCCCGCAGCAGGATTCCACCACGGCCGCCAACGGCGCGGTCCAGAAGGAGAGCCCGAACAACGGCGCCGCCGAGGCCGCGCAGCCGGGCGACCAGGCGAACAGCGGCACGATCATCATCACCGCCACCCGCCGCGCCAGCCCACTCTCGGACGTGCCGATCGCGGTCAGTGCGGTGACGTCGGAATCGCTCCAGAATACCGGGGCGAACGACATCCGCGCGCTGAACCAGCTCGCCCCGTCGCTGCTCGTCTCCTCGACCGGCACCGAGGCGAACGGCTCGGCCCGCATCCGCGGCATCGGCACGGTGGGTGACAATCCCGGCCTCGAAAGCTCGGTCGCGGTGTTCATCGACGGCGTCTACCGCTCGCGCACCGGCGTCGGCTTGAACGAGCTCGGCGAGGTCGAGCGGATCGAGGTGCTGCGCGGCCCCCAAGGCACCTTGTTCGGCCGCAACGCCTCCGCCGGCCTCATCAACATCGTCACCAAGAAGCCGAGCTTTACCCTCGGCGGCGGCGGCGAGCTGACCTACGGCAATTACAATTACGTACGCGCCGCGGCGGGCCTCACCGGCCCGATCTCCGAGACCGTCGCCTTCCGCATCGACGGCGTTTATGTGCGCCGTGACGGCTTCTACAAGAATATCACCCAAGGCGGCGGCAGCGAGAGCCGGGTCAACAACCGCAACCGCTATTTCGTGCGCGGCCAGCTGCTGTTCCAGCCAAGCGACGATCTGAGCTTCCGCCTGATCGGCGATTACACGCATCGCCGCGAGAGCTGCTGCGGCGCGGTCTACGTCGCCACCAAGGAGACGACCGACCCGACTCCGGAAGCGGCCAACACCAATCCGAACGGCGACTTCACCTACAGCGCCTCGAACCGCATCGTCGACGTGCTGCGCAGCCTCGGCGGCCTCGTCACCTATCCGCCGGAAAATCCGTACAACCGCAACGTGACGGTGACGCCCGGCCGGACCTTCCGCAACACGACGAACGACGCGGGCGTCTCCGGCGAGCTCAACTACAAGATCGGCGGCGCGACGCTCACCTCGATCACCGCCTACCGCTATTACAAGTCCGGCGGCGCCGGCGACGTCGACTATTCGAACGTCGACATCACCTACCGGGCCGACGACGGCAACGCCTATCGCCGCTTCAAGACGTTCACCCAGGAGCTCCGCTTCCAGGGCGACGCGCTGAACGGCCACCTCGACTGGCTGATCGGCGGCTATTACGCCAACGAGAAGCTGCAGGTGTCCGACAATATCAAGTTCGGCACCCAATACGGCGCGTTCGCCGCCTGCCGCATCGTCGCCACCGTCAACGCAGCCGCCGTGCTGCGCAACCCGGCGGCATCAGGCTGCCTGTCGCCCACCGGCCGCGCCACGCTGACCGGCGCCTTCGGCCCTGCCGCGGCGCTGCTCGTCCCGGCGATCGACCGCCTGTCGACGATCAACGACGTCGGCTCGGTCCGCGACATCTACAACCAGAACAGCGACAATTGGGCGGTCTTCACCCACGACATCGTCAACATCACCGACCAGCTCAGCCTGACCCTCGGCGCGCGCTACACGCACGAGAAGAAGACGCTGAACGCCTATTTCAACAACAACAACACCGTCTGCCCGACGCAGCAGGCGGCCCTGGGGCCGTTGCTCGCCAATCCGGCGCTGGCGGCGCTGGCCGGCGGCATCATCACCCTGAGCTGCACCGGCAATTCGAGCGTGCAGCTCAACAACGTGGTGCTGAACGACCACCACAGCGAGGGCGAGTGGACCGGCACGGCGGTGCTTTCCTACAAGCCGACGCCGCGCCTGATGATGTACGGCTCCTATTCGAAGGGCTACAAGGCGGGCGGCTACAATCTCGACCGCTCGGCGCTCGGCGGCGCCAACGGCGTGTTCGCCCCGCGGAGCTCGGCCGACGCCGCGGGCCTGCGCTTCGAGCCGGAGAAGGTCGACGCCTACGAATTCGGCGCGAAGTACAACCGCAAGGGCTTCAACCTGAACGTCGCGCTCTTCCTCGAGAAGTTCAAGACGTTCCAGTTGAACACCTTCAACGGCTCGATCTTCATCGTCCAGAACATCGCCTCGTGCAAAGCCGACCTCGCCGGCGCCGACCGCGACAACAGCCTCGCCACCGGCACCTGCACTGCCGGCACCAAGCCGGGCGTCACGTCGCGCGGCATCGAGGTCGAGGCCGCCTTCTCGCCGATGCGCGACCTTAACCTCACCGCGGGCTGGACCTATTCGCGCACCCGCTACAACCGCAACCTGGTCGGCAGCTCGGGCGGCGCGGCGCTCACCCCGGCCCTGTTCCTGCTGCCGGGCGCGCAGGTTTCGAACGCGCCGGAGAACGTCGTCACCGCCTCGGCCGCCTTCACGCCGGCGATCGGCAGCAGCGGCCTCTCGGCGCTCTTCTATCTCGACACGCGCGTCACCTCGAAGTTCAACACCGGCTCCGACCTCTTCCCGGAGAAGACGCAGCCGAGCTTCGTCCTCGTCAACGCCCGCCTCGGCATCCGCGGGCCGGAGCAGAAGTGGGCGATCGAGCTGTGGGCGCAGAACCTGCTCAATGAGAAGTACACGCAGGTCGCCTTCAACACGCCGTTCCAGGGCGCGGGCTCGATCGCCCAGACCCAGGCGTTCGGCGTCACCGGCAACCAGCTCTTCTCGGCCTTCCTCGCCGAGCCGCGCACCTACGGCATCACCGGCCGCGTCAAGTTCTGACGCGCGCCTGAGCGCCGGACAAGGAGGGGCTCCGCCGCGAGGCGGGGCCCTTTCCCTTAGGTCCTCCCCGGGACGGGGAGGGGGATCAGCCGCAGGCTGGTGGAGGGGGTTCTGCGCAAGCCGCTGCGGAGGCGACGGGCCCCCTCCACCACCGCCTGTCGGCGGCGGTCCCCCTCCCCGTCCCGGGGAGGAGCTTTACGCCGCCGCCTTCTCGCCCCCCGCCGCCTTGAGCAGCCGCGCCTGCAGCGCCTTGAGGCGGGTGGGGCTGTCGATCTTCTCGCCCGTCGCGACGTCCGTGAGGTAGAAGACGTCGACGGCGCGCTCGCCATACGTGGCGATGTGGGCGGAATGGACCGCCGCCTTCGCCTCGTAGAGCGCGCGGGCGAGGCCGGAGAGGAGGGCGGCGCGGTCGCGGGCGTTGACCTCGACGACGGTGTAGCGGCTCGACGCGTGGGGATCGATGAAGACGGCCGGATGGATGGTGAAGGCACTCGCCCGGGGCCTGGGCAGCGCCTTGGCCTCGAGCGCGGCCATGGCGGGCTCGGCGCCGTCGAGCGCGGCGAGCACGGTGCCTTCCAGGCGCTTCAGCCGGTGGTCCTCGCCGAACGGCCCGCCGCTCGCATCCTGGACGAGGAAATTGTCGAGCGCCATGCCGTCGAGCGTGGTGTGGATGCGCGCGTCGATAATGTTGCCGCCGGCGAGGCTGATCGCCGCGGCGAGGCTGTAGAACAGGCCCTGGCGGTCCTTCGCGTAGACCGTGACGAGGGTCGCGCCGCGCTCGGCCTGGACGGCGGTGCGGACGGGCTTTGTCCGCTGCGGCGCCCGGTCCGCGGCGTCCATCAGCCGCGCATTGGCCTCGATCACGTCGTCCGGCTCGGCGATCCAATAGCTGTCCGGGAAGCGCCACAGCAGGCGGGCGAAGCGGCTCTCCTCCCAGCCGAGCTTGGCGCGCAGCGCCTCCTGCGCGGCGGCGATGCGGTCGCTGCGGCCGCGCTGCTTGTGGCCGAGCCGCAGCATCTCCTCGGCGGCTTCGAACAGGTCGCGCAGCAGCTGGCGCTTCCAGCTGTTCCAGACGCCGGGGCCGACCGCGCGGATGTCGACGACGGTGAGGATGAGGAGGAGGCGCAGCCGCTCCAGGCTCTTCACCCGCTCGACGAAATCCTGGATCGTCTTGGGGTCGGCAAGGTCGCGCTTGAAGGCGGTCGCCGACATGAGCAGGTGCCAGCGGACCAGCCAGGCGACGGTCTCCGTCTCGGCCTGCGAGAGGCCGAAGCGCGGGCAGAGGCTGCGCGCGACCTCCGCGCCGAGCTCGCTATGGTCTCCGCCGCGGCCCTTGGCGATGTCGTGCAGCAGGACCGCGGCGTAGAGGACGCGGCGCGAGGCGATCGACTTGAACAGAGCGTGGGAGAGCGGGTGGTCGTCCTTCAGCGCGCCGTTCTCGATGCGGGCGAGGAGGCCGATGGCGCGGATCGAATGCTCGTCGACGGTGAAATGGTGGTACATGTCGAACTGCATCTGCGCGACGACGCGGCCGAAATCCGGCACGAAGCGGCCGAACACGCCCGCCTCGTTCATCCAGCGCAGCACCGTCTCCGGGTCGCGCGGCGAAGTCAGCACGTCCAGGAACAAGGCGTTGGCGCGGGGATCCTCGCGCACCTCGTCGACGAGCTTGGCGTCGCGCGCGGCGGCGCGCATCGCCAGCGGGTGGATTTCGAGGCCGTAGCGGTCGGCCAGCGCGAAGATCGCGATGAGGCGCGCCGGGTCGGCGCGGAAGAAATCGTCGGCGGGAAGGGCGAGGCGGCCGCGGTCGAGGACGAAGCCTTCGAGCTTGCGCGGCCGGCGGCGCAGCGCGGGAAGGCCGAAGCGCAGGCCCTTCTTCGCGAACTTCTCGTCGAGATGGGCGAGGAAGAGGCCGGTCAGGTCTCCGACCGTCTTCGCGTGCAGGAAATAATGGCGCATGAAGCGCTCGACGGGGGCGCTGCCGGCGCGGTCGGCGTAGCGCATCCGCTCGGCGATCTCGCGCTGATAGTCGAAGGTGAGCCGCTCCTCGGCGCGGCCCGCGACGATGTGGAGGTGACAGCGCACCGCCCACAGAAAGCGCTCGGCGCGCTGGAATTGCCTGAGCTCGGCCGGAGCGAGGAGGCCGACCTCGACCAGGCCCTCGACGCTCCTTACCCCATAAGCGAATTTGCCGATCCAGAAGAGGGTGTGGAGATCGCGCAGGCCTCCTTTGCCCTCCTTGACGTTGGGCTCGACGACGTAGCGGCTGTCGCCCATGCGCAGGTGGCGGGCGTTGCGCTCGGCGAGCTTCTCGGCGACGAAGGCGGGGACGTTGCCAGCCACCACCTCGGCGCGGAACCGCGCCTCCGCCGCTTCGAAGAGAGCCTCGTCTCCCCACAGGTAGCGCGCTTCGAGGAGAGCCGTGCGGACGGTGTGGTCGTCCTTCGCGGCGGCGATCAGCTCGTCGAGCGAGCGGATCGACGGACCGACCTTCAGCCCCAGGTCCCAGAGCAGGTAGAGGAAGCGCTCGACCGCCGCGCCGGCCGCCTTGCCGGGCGCGTCCGGAGAGACGAAGGCGATGTCGACGTCCGAATGGAGCGCCATCTCGCCGCGGCCGTAGCCGCCGACCGCCATCAGCGCGAGCGGCCCCGCGCCCGCGCCGATGGTGCGGTCGAAGGCGAGGCGCAGGACCTGGTCCATCAGATAGGCATAGGCTTCGGCGGTCTCGGAGCCCTGGTACGGCCGTTCACCGAGACGGCGGGCGATCTCGGCCCTGCCTTCGGCCAGCGCCGCCTTGAGGAGCGCCGCGGTCTTCGCCTCCGGCAGCGCCGCGAGCCGCTCGGCGAGCGCCCGCCGGTCGACGATCGCGCGCTTGTGGGGGACGGACGCGAAGCGGGTCGGCATCAGCCTTCGCCGGCGGCGGCGATCTGCTTCAGCCGGTAGACGAGGTCGAGCGCCTCGCGCGGGGAAAGGGCGTCGGCGTCGGCCGCGGCGAGGGCGGCGCGCAGCGGATCGGGCGCGGCCTCCTCCTCCTGCGCCGCGGCGGCGGCGAACAGGGGAAGGTCGTCGAGCCCCGCGGCGATGCCGCCGGTCGCGGCGCGGCCCTCCTCGAGCTTGGCGAGGACGGCGCGGGCGCGGCCGAGCACCGGCGCGGGGAGGCCGGCGAGCTTGGCCACGGCGAGCCCGTAGCTGCGGTCGGCGGGCCCCTTGGCGACTTCGTGGAGGAGGACGAGCTCGCCTTTCCACTCGCGGGCGCGGACGTGATGGAGCGAGAGGGCGTCGAGCCGCTCGGCGAGTCGCGTCAGCTCGTGATAATGCGTCGCGAACAGGCAGCGGCAGCGGTTGCGGTCGTGGATCGCCTCGACCACCGCCCAGGCGATGGCGAGGCCGTCATAGGTGGAGGTGCCGCGGCCGACCTCGTCGAGGATGACGAAGCTGCGCTCGGTCGCCTGGGCGAGGATGGCCGCCGTCTCCACCATCTCGACCATGAAGGTCGAGCGGCCGCGGGCGAGATTGTCGGAAGCGCCGACCCGGCTGAACAGGCGGTCGACGAGGCCGAGCTTCGCGCGCGTCGCGGGCACGAAGGCGCCGGCCTGGGCGAGGACGGCGATCAGCGCGTTCTGCCGGAGGAAGGTCGACTTGCCGCCCATGTTGGGGCCGGTGACGAGCCAAAGGCGCTCGTCCTCGGACAGCGCGCAATCGTTGGCGACGAAGCGGGCGCCGGAGGGGCGGAGGGCGTCCTCGACCACCGGATGGCGGCCGCCTTCGACCTCGAAGCAGCTGTGGCCGGCGAAGGTGGGGCGCGTCCAGCCGCCCTCCGCGGCGCGCTCGGCGAGGCCGGCGGCGACGTCGAGCCGGGCGAGGGCGTCGGCGGCGGCGGCGATCGGCTCGGCGCGGGCGAGGGCGGCGGCGGTCAGTTCCTCGAGATGGGCGGCTTCGGCGGCGAGGGCGTGGCTGCCGGCCTGCGTCACCCGCATCGCCTGTTCGTGGAGATCCGGCGCGTTGAAGCGAACGACCCCGGCGAGGGTCTGGCGGTGGGTGAAGCCGCTGTCGGCGGCGAGCAACTTGTCCGCGTTCCGCGCCGGCACCTCGACGTGATAGCCGAGCACGCCGTTGTGGCGGATCTTGAGCGTGGCGATGCCGGTCTGCTGGCGGTAGCGCGCCTCGAGCGCGGCGATGGCGCGCCGCCCCTCGCCGCCGGTGGCGCGCAGCGCATCGAGCGCCGCGTCATAGCCCTCGGCGATATAGCCCCCCTGCGCCGCGTCGATCGGCGGGGAGGGGACGAGCGCGCGGTCGAGCAGGTCGGTGAGCGCCCCGTGGCCGGTCAGCGCCGGGAGAAGCTGGGCGAGGAGCGCCGGCGGCTCCGGCAAGGCGGCCAGGCGGGCGTGGAGGCGCCGCGCCTCGGCGAGGCCGTCGCGCAGCTGGGCGAGGTCGCGCGGCCCGCCGCGGCCGGCGGCGAGGCGGCCGAGCGCGCGGCCGATGTCGGGCAGCGCCTTCAGCTGGCGGCGAAGCATGTCGCGGGTGCCGGCGTCCCCTTCGAACAGGCCGACGAGGTCGAGCCGTGCCTCGATCGCGGCGCGGTCGAGCAAAGGCGCGCCGACGTCGGCCGCGAGGAGGCGCGCGCCGGCACCGGTGACGGTGCGATCGATCGCGGCGAGCAGGCTGCCGGCGCGGCCGCCGCCTGCGGCCTGGGTCAACTCGAGGCTTTCGCGCGTCGCCGCGTCGATCATCATATGGTCGCCGGAAGCGCGGGCCACCGGCGGACGCAGGAAGGGGAGCGAGTCGCGCGCGACCTCGTCGAGATAGGCGAGGAGCCCGCCTGCCGCCGCCAGCGCGGCGCGGTCGAACGCGCCGAAACCGTCGAGCGTGGCGACCTCGAACCGTTCCTTGAGCCGCTTCTCCGCGGCGAGGCTGTCGAAGCCGGCCTTACGCTCCTGCACCGCGACATGGGCCAGCGGCTCGGGCGCGATCACCTCGGCGGCGGCGAGCCGGGCGAGCTCGGCGTCGAGGGCGTGCGGCGGCACCGAGCCGAGCTCGAAGCGGCCGGTGGAAATATCGGCGGCGGCGAGGCCGTAGCGCTCGCCGACCCTGGCGGCGGCGACGAGCCAGTTGGCCGCGCGCGAATCGAGCAAAGCCTCCTCGGTCAGCGTGCCGGCCGTGACGACGCGGACGATCGCCCGGTTGACCACCGCCTTGTAGCCGCGCTTCTTCGCCTCCGCGGGGCTCTCGATCTGCTCGGCGATGGCGACGCGGAATCCGCCCTTGATGAGGCGCGCGAGATAGGCCTCGGCGGCGTGAATGGGGACGCCGCACATCGGTATCGGCTCGCCCTCATGCTCGCCGCGGGCCGTCAGCGCGATGTCGAGGCACTGGGCGGCGGCCTTGGCGTCGTCGAAGAACAATTCGAAGAAATCGCCCATCCGGTAGAAGAGCAGGCAGCCTTCGGCCTCCGCCTTGAGGGCGAGGTACTGCGCCATCATCGGCGTCGGTGCGCCGGAGGTTTTCGCCGCGGTGGCCATGCCTGGGAGGTTAGAGGGTTAGCGCGGACTCGGGAACTGCCTTGTGCCTCCCCATCCACAGGATGGGGAGGGGGACCCCCCGCAGGGTGGTGGAGGGGTAGCTGCCGTGGAGTCCGAGGTTCGCGCGGGGGTCGCCGGGTCCTCGACCTGTCACCCCTCCACCACCCTTCGGGTGGCCCCCCTCCCCACCGCTTCGCGGCAGGGAGGCACTTGAGGGAGGAACCACCCCGCGCTTGCCGCACTTGACCTCTAACGCCTAAGGCACCGCCAAAAGGCCCGGGAGAGCGCGCGGATGAGCGAGAGCAACGTCAAATTCTCCGAGCAGGAAGCGCTCGATTTCCACACCATGGGGCGGCCGGGGAAGATCGAGATCATCGCGTCGAAGCCAATGGCGACGCAGCGGGATCTGAGCCTCGCTTACTCGCCCGGCGTCGCCGTGCCGGTGCGGGCGATCGCCGAGGATCCGGGCACCGCCTACGATTATACGGCCAAGGGCAATCTCGTCGCCGTCATCTCGAACGGCACCGCCATCCTCGGCCTCGGCAATCTCGGCGCCCTTGCCTCCAAGCCGGTGATGGAAGGCAAGGCGGTGCTGTTCAAGCGCTTCGCCGACGTCGACGCGATCGACCTCGAGGTGGACACCGAGGACACCGACGCCTTCATCAACGCCGTCGCGCTGCTCGGGCCGAGCTTCGGCGGCATCAACCTCGAGGACATCGCCGCGCCGGCCTGTTTCATCATCGAGCAGACTCTCAAGGAGCGGATGAACATCCCCGTCTTCCACGACGACCAGCACGGCACCGCGATCATCACCGCCGCCGGGCTGATCAATGCCTGCTACCTGACGGGGCGAAAGCTGTCCGACGTCAAGGTGGTGGTGAACGGCGCCGGCGCGGCGGCGATCGCCTGTACCGAGCTGATCAAGGCAATGGGCGTGCGGCACGACCATGTCATCATGTGCGACAGGAAGGGCGTGATCTGGCAGGGCCGGCCGGAGGGGATGGACCAGTGGAAGTCGGCCCATGCCGTGGTGACCGACGCCCGCAACCTCGAGGAGGCGCTGGTCGGCGCCGACGTCTTCCTCGGCCTCTCGGCGGCGGGCGCGCTCAAGCCCGAGATGGTGAAGGAGATGGCGCCCAAGCCGATCATCTTCGCCATGGCCAATCCGGACCCGGAAATCTCGCCGCCGGACGCCAAGGCGGCGCGACCGGATGCGATCGTCGCCACCGGCCGGTCGGACTATCCGAACCAGGTCAACAACGTGCTCGGCTTCCCCTTCATCTTCCGCGGCGCCCTCGACGTGCGCGCGACGACGATCAACGACGAGATGAAGATCGCCGCCGCCGAGGCGCTCGCGGCGCTGGCGCGCCAGCAGGTGCCGGAGGAAGTGGCGGCGGCCTATGGCGGGCGGGCCCACAGCTTCGGGCCGGACTATATCATCCCGGCCCCGTTCGACCCGCGGCTGATGGAGGTGGTCCCCGCCGCCGTCGCCAAGGCGGCCGCCGACACCGGCGTCGCGCGCAAGCCGATCGAGGACATGGCGGCCTACCGCACGCAGCTGCGCTCGCGGCTCAACCCGACGACGTCGGTGCTCAGCCTCGCCTACGAGGCGGCGCGCGCCGATCCCAAGCGGGTGCTGTTCGCCGAGGGCGACGAGGAAGTGGTGCTGCGCGCGGCGATCGCCTTCCGCGACGGCGGCTACGGCATTCCGGTGCTGGTCGGGCGCGACGACGTCCACGACCGCCTCCGCGACCTCGGCGTCGAGGATCCCGCGAGCTTCGAGGTGATCAACAGCCGCGTCTATCCGCGCGTGCCGGAGATGGTCGAGCACCTCTATGCGCGGCTGCAGCGCAAGGGCCAGCTCCAGCGCCAGATCGAGCGGATGGTGAACCAGGACCGCAACACCTTCGCCGCCTTGCTGCTCGCGCTCGGCGAGGGCGACGCGCTGATCACCGGCGTCACGCGCCCCTATGCCCAGAGCCTGCGGCAGGTGCAGCGGGTGCTCGACGCGAAGGCCGGCTGCACGCCCTTCGGCATCCACATCCTCGTCGGCCAGAGCCACACCACCTTCATGGCCGACACGACGGTGACGGAGCGGCCAAGCGCCGAGCAGCTCGCCGATATCGCCATCCAAACCGCCGCCGTCGCGCGCCGCATGGGCCACGAGCCGCGCGTCGCCTTCCTCTCCTATTCGAACTTCGGCGACCCGGAGGGCACCTATCTCGATCGCATCCGCGACGCGGTGAAGGTGCTCGACGCGTCCGGCCAGGCCGATTTCGAATATGAAGGCGAGATGTCGCCGGACGTCGCGCTCGATCCGGCAATGAGCCGCGTCTACCCGTTCAGCCGCCTCACCGGGCCGGCAAACGTGCTGGTCATGCCGGGCCTGCAGACCGCGAACATCTCGGCCAAGCTGCTGAAGGAGCTGGCGGGCGATTCGGTCATCGGGCCGATGCTGGTGGGCATGGCGCAGCCGGTCCAGATCGCCTCGATGACGGCAACCGCCTCCGACCTCGTCACCCTCGCCGTCCTCGCGGCCGGTCAGATCGTCAAGTAAGCCTTGCCGGCGGCGACGCCGCGCCGGTCGCCCGATCAGTGCGGGTTGTCGGTCGTCGGTGCGCCCTTGCCGCTGGCGCCGACGGTGCCGATATTGCCGAACAGCTCGTCGAACAGGCTGCGGTGGCGGCCGAGCGTCGGGGTCTTGTCGCCGTCGGGGCGTATCGAGGCGACCTGCTCGATGCCGCGGCGGTCGACGCTCACCACGTTGCCCTTCTCGTCGAAGCGGACGTGGAGGACGGTCTGTTCGCTCACCCGCGGCGTGTTGAATGCCATGTTGGCCGTCTGGCGGGAGACATAATACCAGTCGCGGTCGTTGAACTCGCTGGCGAAGCTGGGGCGGCCGAGCGTGTTGCTCACCGATTCCTTGTTGTCTACGCCGGGCTGGATGGCCGCGACCAGCGTCGGGTCGAGGACGAAGCCCTGATGGTCCTTGACGCGCGTGCAGCCGGCGAGGGCGACGCCCACGACGAGGGCGGTAAGGGCGGCGCGCCGTGCGGTGCCGAGGGTCATTGTTTCCGTCACTCCCGATTTGTAAGCGCCGCGGTACGAGAAGCCGTGCCGGCGCGCCGCTTGCGGGCGGCTGTTCCGCTCCCCAATATCCGACCATAGCTGAACGGCGCAAGTACGCGCCCCGTCCGGAGCCTTCGCCCTTGTCTTTCCTCGCCCGCCTCTTCGCCCCCTCGCGCGACCGCACCGCGCTGCGGCCCCTCTATGCCGCAGTCGTGGAGCGCGCCCGCGATCCCGCCTGGTACCGGGCCGGCGGCGTTCCCGACACGCTCGAAGGGCGATTCGAGATGGTCGCGGCGGTGCTCGCGCTCGTGCTGCTGCGGCTGGAGGAGGAAGGGGAAGCGGCGGCCGGACCCGCCGCCTCGCTCGCCGAAACCTTCGTCGAGGACATGGACGGGACGTTGCGCGAGCTCGGCATTGGCGACGTCGTCGTCGGCAAGAAGGTCGGCAAGCTGATGGGCGCGCTCGGCGGCCGCCTCGGCGCGTTCCGCGAGGGACTGCGCGGCGACGGCGATTTCGAGGCGGCGGTGGCGCGCAATGTCTTTCGCGGCGCCCCGCCCTCGGACGAGGCGCTGGGCACGGTCGCAGCGCGGCTGCGCGCGCTCGACGCGGCGCTGTCCGGCGCGGCGCTCGACGGTCTGCTGGCGGGGCGGCTGCCGTGACGCCGGAGTTCAGCAGGCCGGTCCGCATCGACACGTTGGGTGCCGGCGACCGCCAGGTCGAGATCGAGGCGGAGGCGGCGGAGCGGGCGGCGCTGGCCGCGCGGTTCGGCCTGGTCGCGATCGACCGGCTGGCGGCGAGGGCCGAGCTCAGCCGCAGCGGCGAGACGGTGATCGCGCGCGGACGTATCGAGGGCGCGGTGGTCCAGAGCTGCGTCGCGAGCGGCGAGCCCGTGCCGGCGACCGTCGCCGAGGATTTCCGCATCGAGTTCCGGCCGCAACCGGACGCCGCGAGCCCGGACGAGGAAGTGGAGCTGGGCGAGGCCGAGCTCGACGTCGTCTTCTACGAAGGCGGCGCAGTCGACCTCGGCGAGGCCGTGGCGGAGACGCTGTCCCTGGCGCTCGACCCCTTCCCCCGCTCTCCCGCCGCCGAAGCCGCGCTTCGCGAGGCGGGGGTGAAGAGCGAGGAGGAGGCGCGGGCGGAATCGAGCCCTTTCGCGGCGCTCAAGGGGCTGAAGTAGCTCTCTTGCCTCCCCGTCTGGCGATGGGGAGGCAAGCCGCTCAAAACGGAACGTCGTCGTCCAGGTCGCTGTCGAACGCCGCCGGCGCCGGGCGCTGTTGCGGGCGGGAGCCGCCGCCGCCGAAGCCGCCGCCGCTCTCATAGCCGCCGCCGCCGAAATCGTCGCCGCTGCCACCGCCGCCGCCGCCGCGGCTGTCGAGGAGGACCAGTTCGCCCCGGAAGCGCTGCAGCACGACTTCGGTCGAATAGCGGTCGGCGCCGGACTGGTCGGTCCATTTGCGGGTCTGGAGCTGCCCCTCGAGATACACCTTGGAGCCCTTGCGCAGATAGCTCTTCGCGACCTTGCCGAGATTTTCGTTGAAGATGACGACGCGGTGCCATTCGGTCCGCTCCTGGCGCTGGCCGTCGCGGTCCTTCCAGCTCTCCGACGTGGCGACGCGCAGGTTCACCACCTCGCCGCCATTGTTGAGCGACCGGCTCTCCGGGTCGTCGCCCAGATTACCGACCAGGATGACCTTGTTGACGCCCGCCATTCTTGTGTCTCCGCTGAAAGCTGTTGCGCCGGACGATAAGCGAGCCGCCCGCGCGGCGCCACCCGAATCAGGCGGTGGCGGGCCTCGCCGCGGCGCGGCGGTTGCGGCCGAAGCCGGCGAGGAGGATGGCGAGCGTAGCCGCCTGGGCAAGCAGGCCCTGGAGCGTCGGGAACAGGCCGAGCATCGACAGGCGCGGCGCCCAGGCGACGGGGGTCACCCCGATCATCCCCGCTTCCTGGAGCGCGGCGACGCCCTTGCCGGCGAGCACCACCGCCAGAACGGCGATGAGGATCGAGCTGTAGGAGAAGAACTTGCCGATCGGCAGCGTGCGGCTGAAGCGCAGCATGAGGAGCGCGATCAGGCCGAGCACGGCGATGCCGGCCGCACCGCCGGCGACGAGCGCGCCGATGCGCCCCTCGCCCGACAGAGCCGCGAAGAACAGGATCGTCTCGAACACCTCGCGATAGACGGCGACGAAGGCGAGGAAGAAGAGGAACCAGCCGCTCTTCCTGGACAGCGCGTTGCCGACCTTCTCGCGGATGTAGCGCTGCCATTCATTGGCCTGCGCCTTGCCGTGCATCCAGATGCCGACGAACAGCAGGATGGCGGCCGCAAGCACCGAGCCGAAGCCCTCCGTGAGCTCCCGGCTGGCGCCGCTGATGGCGACGAGGTTGGTCGCGGCCCACCAGGTGGCGCCGCCGGCGAGCAGGGCGACGACCCACCCGGCATGGACCGGGCGCACCATCTCGGCGCGGTCGGCCTTGCGCAAAAAGGCGAGCATCGCGACGACGATGAGCAGCGCCTCGAGCCCCTCGCGCACGAGGATGGTGAAGGCGCCGAGGAAGGTCGAGGCGGCGCTCCCCTCCTCGGGGGCGAGGGCGCGCTCGGAGGCGTCGAAGAGGGTCGAGAGTGCGGCGACGCGGGCCTTCACATCGGCTGCGTCGGCGCCCTTTCCGATCGCGCCGCGCAGCTCGCCCATGGCCGTCTCGACCCGCGCCATCAGGTTGGGGTCGCGGGCCGTGAGCATCGGCTCGACCGGCTCGAACCCTTCGAGATAGGCGGCGAGCGCCAGCTCCTTCGCCGCCTTGCGGTCGCCGGCTTCGTAGGCGGCGAGGCTTTGGGCGAGCTTCGTCCGGGCGAGGGCGAGCGGGGCCCCGGTGCTGCGGGTCGCCGCCGCCGGATCGTTGCGCAGGAACGCGGTGACGGCCGCCGCCTTGTCAGCCCCGAGGCGGCTGGAAAGTGCGGCTTCGGTGAGGCCGGTGAGGGCGGCGGCGTCCGGCACAAGGGCGCGGACCTTGGCATCGGCTTCCCAGATCTTCCTGCCGTCGGCGGCGAGCGCGGCGGGGTAGGCGAAGCGGCCGATGTGGAAGGCCAGCGCCCATTTGTCGGCGTCCGGCAGTTGGCGGAAGCTCTGCATCGCCGTGCCTTCGAGGCCCTGGTCGATCACCTGATAGTAAGCGAACAGGCTGCGCTCGCGGGCGCGGCCGCGGTCGGCGAAGGCGACGGGGTGCGGATCGAGCGACGCGGCGGCGGGCGTGTCGGCACGGCCGGTGGCGCCGTGGCAGCCGGCGCAATTCTGGGCGTAGACGGCGGCGCCCCGCGCCGGATCCGGCAGGCTGCGCGGCGCGAGCGGCACCGGATAGGCGGCGATTAGCCGCGCGCCGAGGCCGTGGGCGAGGGATTCGACCTCGCCCGGAGCCGCCTTGCGGGCGATCGCGGCCTTGAGCGCATCGGCGCCGGCGACGAGCGACGCTTTGGCCGGTTTTGCCGGGAGCGCGCCGATCCGCTCGCGCACCGAGCCGGCGAACTCGGTCATCTCCTTATATTCGCTCGGGCTGACGATGCGCCCGTCGCGCACGGCGCCGGCATAGTCGACGGCGAGATAGTCGAGCAGCCGCCAACTCGTCTGCACATCCTCCTGCTGCGCGGCCGCGGGCGCGGCGCCGCCGAAGGCGAGCAGCAGGAACAGAAGGAAAGGCGCCCACCGGTGCAGCATCTCGCCCCAGCTAATGCCAATGCGAATGATTATCAATAACGATGGGCGGACGGCCGGGGCAGGGGGCTGCGGAGAATCCGCTGGCGTCGTGCTAAGTCTTTGTTATGATGTGCCGATCCGGGAGAGGGTGGTCATGGGTAAGCGTCTGGGATTCCTGCTGAGCTTTGCTGCGTTGCTGTCGTCCTGCGGCGACGGCGGCGGGGGCGGCGACACGAGCGCGCCGGTCGCATCGGTGCCGACCGGCGGCAGCACCGGCACGACGTCGGGCTGCACCTTGCGCGCGCGGCAGGACTGGGCCGCGGCGCAGCTCAAGGAATGGTATCTCTTCCCCGAGACGCTGCCCACCAGCCTCGACCCGACGCCCTACGCGACGGTGAGCGACTATATCGACGCGCTCACCGCGACGGCGCGCGCGCAGGGGCGCGACCGTTTCTTCACCTATCTGACCTCGATCGCCGAGGAGAATGCGTTCAACAGCTCCGGCTCGACCGCCGGCTTCGGCTTCCGCATCTCCTTCGACGCCTCTAACCGCCTCTTCGTCATGGAGAGCTTCGAGGGCGCGCCGGCGCTCGCGGCCGGCATCGACCGCGGCACCGAGATCATCGCGATCGGCACCAGCGCCTCGACGCTGCAGAACGTCAGCACCCTCCTCGCCAGCGGCGGCAGCCAGGCCGTCAACGACGCGATCGGGCCGGGCACGCCGGGCCTCGTGCGCGTCTTCCGCATCCGCGACGCGAGCGGCACCCGCGACGTCACCGTCACCAAGGCCAATTACGACCTCCAGCCGGTGTCGCCGCGCTACGGCGCGCAGGTCATCGTCGATCGCGGCCGCAAGGTCGGCTACGTCAATCTGCGTACCTTCATCCTCAGCGCCGACGACCAGCTGAAGGCGGCCTTCGCGCAATTCTCCTCGCAGGGCATCACCGACGTCATCATCGATCTGCGCTACAATGGCGGCGGCCTCCTTTCCGTCGCGGAATATTTCGGCGACCTCCTGGGCAAGAACCGCTCGCCCAACGACGTGTTCGACACGCTCGCCTTCCGGCCGGAGAAGGCGTCGAACAACAGCACGCACAGGTTCACCGCGCAGCCCGAATCGATCGCGCCGCGGCGGATCGCCTTCATCGGCACCAGCGGCACCGCGTCGGCGAGCGAGCTGATGCTGAACGGCATGCTGCCCTATCTGCACGCCAACGAGGCGCTGATCGGCACCAACACCTACGGCAAGCCGGTGGGTCAGATCGCCGTCGACAATGCGCCGTGCGACGATCGCTTCCGCATCATCGCCTTCGCGGTGCAAAACGGCGCCGGCCAGTCGGGCTATTTCTCGGGAATGAAGTCGCTGATGGAGGCGACCTGCGCCGCGCCAGACGACGTGTCGCACCCGATGGGCGACCCGCTCGAGGCGTCGACCAAGTCCGCGCTCGACTATCTCGCCGGCCAGACCTGCACGCCGATCGCGGGCGGCGCGAACGGCATCACGCCGGAAGGCACGCGCGAGAGCGGCCAGGAACTGGTCGTGCCGAACCGGCCGAACGAGTTCCAGCGGATCATGCCGGGGTCTTACTAAGTCCCCTGCCTCCCTGCCGCGTAGGGGTGGGAGCCCTGTACGGGGACATGTACTTCTACATGTCCCCTCCTGCGCCCAATGGGGACACGTACAAGTACATGTCCCCATATCGCATGTCCCCATATCGCCCAGGCCTTCAATCCATCAGCTTCCTGGTGAGATAGACCATCTCGAGCGCGTTGGTGTGCGCGGTCTGCTTCAGGTTGGCGCCGGCGGCGTGGCCGCCTTCGGTGTTCTCGTAATAGAGGAAGGGGAGCCCGAACTCCTCCATCCGCGCCGCGAACTTGCGGGCATGCTGCGGGCCGACGCGGTCGTCCTTGGTCGTGGTGAAGATGAACGGCTCGGGATAATGGCCGTCGCGGCGCAGCGCATGATAGGGCGAGGTCTTCTCCCAGAAGGCGCGGATCGCCGGATCCTTGTCGACGCTGCCATATTCGCCTTCCCACGACGCGCCGGCGGCGATCTTCGAGATGCGCATCATGTCGAGCAGCGGCACGTCGATGATGACGGCGTTCCACAGCTCGGGGTGCTGGGTGAACTGGACGCCCATCAGGAGACCGCCGTTCGAGCCGCCGCGGATGCCGAGGCGGCGGGGGCTGGTCACATGCCGCGCGATCATGTCCTTCGCCACAGCGGCGAAATCGTCGTAGATGATCTGCCGCTTCGCCCCGAGACCGGCCTCGTGCCACTTCGGCCCAAACTCGCCGCCGCCGCGAATGTTGGCGAGGGCGTAGACGCCGCCCTTCTCGAGCCAGAGCTTGCCTGTCGTCGAGGAATAGGACGGAGTCATCGACGATTCGAACCCGCCATAAGCGTAGAGCAGGGTCGGGTTGTTGCCGTTCAGCGGCATGTCCTTGCGATGGACGAGGAAGTACGGGATCTTCACGCCGTCGGTCGACGTCGCCTCGAACTGCTCGGCGATGAGGTTGGACGCGTCGAACTTGGCGGGCTGCGCCTTGATCTGCCGCGCCGTGCCGGTCGCCGCGTCCGCCAGCCAGAGCGAGGGCGGGGTGAGGAAGCTGGTGACCGAGATCAGCGCCTTGTCGTCGTCCGCGCTGGCATCGACGATGCCGACGGAGGCGTTGTCCGGCAGGTTCAGCGCCGAACGGGTCCAGCCGCCGCCCGCCGCCGGCTTGTAGAGCAAAGTGCGGCCGCGGACGTTGTCGAGGACGTCGACGAGCAGCACGCCCTTCGACGAGGAGACGCTCTGCAGCGCCTGCCGCGCCGTCGGCGCATAGACCAGGGTCGGCTTGAGGTGAGCCGGGTCGGCCTTGAGCTGCGCGAGGTCGACGGCGAGCACCGATCCGGCGGGGAAGCTCTTGCCGCCGACGCTCCAATCCTCGCGATTGTGAATGATGACGCGGCCGGCGACCATGTCGGTCAGGTCCGATTTGGCCGGGATGGCGACGCGCTGCGGGCCCTTGGCGGTAAGGACGTAGGTCTCCGAGTTGAACGTATCGATCGGCCGGACGACCACGGACAGCGTCCGGTTCTCGCCGTCGCGCAGCACATAGGGGGTGACGCCGTAGCCGCCGTCCGCAGCCCCGCCGCGATAGACCTCGACCGCCGCCGACAGCGGCTGGCCGCGCTTCAGGCGCTTGACGATATAGGGATAGCCGGTGCGGCCGAGCTCGCCCGGCGCCCATTCGCGGCTGATGAGGAGGGTGTTCTCGTCCTCCCAGGCGACGCGCTGCTTGCCCTTGGGAAGGACGAAGCCGTCGGCGACGAACTTGCCGGTCGGCAGGTCGAACTCGCGCACCGTCACCGCGTCCTCGCCGCCATCCGACAGGTTCATCAGGCAGCGCCGCTCCGACGGGCGGGCGCAGCTCGCGCCCTTGAACACCCAGTTCGCCTTTTCCGCCGCCGCAAGGGCGTCGAGGTCGAGCACCGTCTCCCAGGTCGGGTTCTCGGCTTCGTAGCCGGTCAGGCTGGTGCGCCGGAAGACGCCGCGGACATGATCCGCGTCCTGCCAGAAATTGTAGACCTGGCCGTGGATGAAGCGCCCGAACGGGATCCGGTCCCTGGCCTGGGCGAGGGCCAGCGACTCGTCATAATATTGCCGGTAGCGCGGATCCGCCTCCAGCACCGCCTGCGCCTTGGCGTTGTGGGCGTTCACCCAGTCCATCGCCTTGGGCGAGGAGACTTCCTCCAGCCAGATATAGGGATCGTCGGCGGGGGCCTGGGCGCGGGCGGCGATGGCGGTGCCGGCGAGCGCGGCGGCGACGACGGACAAGGTGAGCAAGCGCATGAAATCCTCTCTCCCGATTTTGACGCGCATGTTCAGCGCCTTGGCGCGCCAGTCAAGCGGGGCTTCACAGCGACGGCGGAAGCTCTAGTCTCCCCGCCCGAAAAGGAGCCGCCCCATGAAGCCGATCGCCCTCGCCGCCGCCCTGCTCGCCGCCGCCGCCGCGTCCGCGCCGGCGCTTGCCGCCAAGCCTGCGGAGACGCCCGAGGCGCGGGTGGAGCGGGTGCTCAGGACCTCGCCGGTGATCGACGGCCACAACGACCTTCCCTGGGAGTTACGGGAGAAATACGACCAGTGGCGCCAGCCGCTCGATCTTCGCGCCGACACGTCGCGGCTGCCGGCGCCGCTCCAGACCGATATCCCGCGGCTCAGGAAAGGCCATGTCGGGGCCCAGCTCTGGTCGCTCTACATCCCGGTCGGCATCACCGGGCCGGCCGCGGTGGTGACGACGCTCGAGCAGATGGACATCGTCCGCCAGATGGTTGCGCGCTACCCAGCGGATTTCGAGCTCGCCTCGAGTGCCGCCGACATCCGCCGCATCGAGAAAGCGGGCAAGATCGCCTCGCTGATGGGGGTGGAGGGCGGCCACCAGATCGCCCTCTCGCCGGCGGTGCTCAGGACCTATTACGAGCTCGGCGCGCGCTACATGACGCTGACCCACAGCTCCAACACCGAATGGGCCGATTCGGCGACCGACGATCCCGCGCATCACGGCCTCACCGCCTTCGGCCGCGCCATCCTGCGCGAGATGAACCGGATCGGCATGCTGATCGACATCAGCCACGTCTCGCCCGACGTGATGCGCCAGGCGATCCACCTGTCGAAGGCGCCGGTGATCTTCTCGCACAGCTCGGCGCGCGCGCTGATGGACCATCCGCGCAACGTGCCCGACGACGTGCTCGCCATGCTCAAGGCGAACGGCGGGGTGGTGATGGTGAACTTCTATCCCGGCTTCCTCTCCCAGCCCTATCGCGAGCGGATGGCCGCGCGCGATGCGGAGGAGGCGCGGGTGAAGAACCTGCTCAACGGCCAGCCGGAGGCGCGCAAGGCGGCGATGGCGGCGTGGGACGCGGCGCATCCGCTGCCGCCGGTGCCGGTGTCGCTGGTCGCCGACCATGTCGAGCATGTGGTGAAGGTCGCCGGCATCGACCATGTCGGCATCGGTTCGGACTTCGACGGCATCGACGGGACGCATCCGGACCAGATGACCGGCGTCGATTCCTACCCCCTCCTCTTTGCCGAGCTCGCCCGCCGCGGCTGGAGCGACGCGGATCTGGCGAAGCTCTCCGGCGGCAACTTCCTGCGCGCGCTGGAAGAGGCGGAGCGCGTCGCGGCGGCGATGAAGGGTGAGCCGGCGTTCAACGGCACGATCCAGGCGCTGGACGGGGCGGCTGCACGATAGCGGCAGCTCCTTTCTATCGTCACCCCGGACCTGATCCGGGGTCCACCTTCTCAACCGTCCGCCACAAGAAGGTGGATGCCGGATCAAGTCCGGCATGACGATGTCGCACCTGCCGGTACTAAGGCGCCGCCGTCGGCCTCGTATTCGGCTCCCCCGCCAGCTCGGCCTCATTCTCCTCCGCCAGCACCTCGCCGTGGAGGTCGAGCGGGGTGCCGAGCCAGAGGCGGTCCTCCAGATGATCGCGGCGCATGTTCTTCGTGTTGGGGTGGATGAGCACCGGCAGGCCGCCGGCGTTGAGCATCAGGAACGGCACGAGGCTCCCGAACAGCGCCGGCGCGAAAGCGACCTGGTACATGGCCCGGCTGTGCGGCCCGACCGGCCGGTCCCACACCGTGCCGAGGCGGACGGAGAAACGCTCCCCGATCGCCTCCCGCAGCGCCAGCGCCCGCTCCTTCTCGCTGGCGGGGTCGAAATAGATGTGGGCATGGTAGCTGGCGATCTCGGCGACGCGGCGGACGGCGCTCACTTCAGCCAGCTGGCCCAGAAGGCGGACGCTACCGTCGCGACGCTGCCGAGGAAGACGAAGATGCCGACGAAGATCGGCCAGCGGGGCTTGTCCTGTCTCTGCTCCATGGCTTGCTCCTGCTTCACACCGCCGGGTAGCGCAGCCGCCCGAGGAAGCGGCTGAGCGAGGGAAGGCGCTCGCGGTTGCCCCGCCACTGCGCCTTGGCCTTTTCGAAGCGCATCACCTCGTCGATGCGGCGGTCGAGGAAGGCGCGGGTCTGGACGAGCCCGTCGCTGTCGTCGTCGAGGAAGACCAGGGTGGTGGACCCGTAGACGCCCATCAGGATGGCGCGCTTGGTATAATGGTTGAAGTCGGTCGCGCGGTCGCCGGCGATCCGCCACATCCGGTCGGCGGCGCGCCAGGCGAGGCGGGCGGCGAGCGGGAGGTTCTGCGGCTGGGCGAGGATGGCGAGGGCGCGGCGCAGCGCCTCGCGGTTCGGCTCCATCGCCTCGATCCGGTGCATGACGAGGGCGCGGATGCGCTCGCGGATCTTCAGCGCTTCCACCCGCTCGAGCGGGAAGGCGGCGGCCATATCCCGGTCGATCGCATCGAACCAGGCGTCGATCATGTCCGGCGCGCCCTTGGGGAAGCAGAGCCGCGCGCGGGGCGCCGGGACGCCGACGTCCGCTGCGGCCATGGCGAGCGCCTTGTCGCTCCACCCGTCGAACGCCGCATTGGGGGCGATCCTGGGCGCGAGGACGAGGCGCAGCTCGTCGAGGGTCATGTCCTGTGGCGTCGGGGCCGGCATGGGCTCACAAATGATCCTCCGCCGCATTGGATGCAAGCCGCGCCCGCTCCGGCAGCCGGATCAGCACCAGCGCCACGGCGATGAGGAACGCGCCGGCCCAGTCCGCCGGGCTCAGCCGCTCTCCATAGACGAGGCTGCCGATCACCGCTCCGGCAGCCGGCTGGGCAAGGAGGCCGAGGCCGACGACCACCGGCGACAGGTACCCGACCGCATAGACGAGCAGCCCCTGGCCGACCACCTGACTGCCGAAGGAGAGGATGAGGAGCGGCGTCCAATCCCCGGGCATGACTTTCTGGCCGAGCGCCAGCGCGAACAGGAGGAGCGGGAGCGCGCCGGCCGCGGTGGCGATCGCCAGCACGGGCATCGGCGCCATCGTCCGCCGCGCCTTGTCCACCGCGACGAGATAGCCGGTGTAGAGGAGGCCGGCGAGAAGAGTGAACAGGTCGCCGGTGAAGTTCTTGGGCGACAGCTCGTAGCTCGAGCCCATGAGGAGGCCGGTGCCGGCGGCGGCGCAGAGCAGCGCCAGCGCCTGGACGCGGCGCGGGAGGCGGCGGAGCAGCACGAATCCGTAGATGACAAGGATGAAGCTCGACGCGTTGCCGAACAGGCTCGCGTTGGCGAGCTTGGTCATGCCGATGCCGACATGCCAGGCGGCAAGGTCCGAGGCGAAGAACAGGCCGCCCACCGCCACGGCGAGGAGCAGCCCCGGCGGCGGCGTCGGCCGGCCCCGCTGCTGACGCCAGGCGAGGAAGGTCAGGAACGGGATTGCCAGCGCCACCCGCCAAAAGCCCGACGCCACCGGCCCGACGTCGGCGAGCCGCACCATCCACGGCCCCAAAGCGAGGATGAGGTTGCCGGCGATTAGCGCCGGAAAGGCGAACCGGCCGGCGGTGCGGGAAGCGGCGGGATCCATCGGGCCGCCCGTGCGGGAGACGGCGGGGGCGGGTCAAGAAGCGCCTGCACTGGACGCGTGCGCTCTCCCGGCCCATCTCCGCCGCGATGGTCCTGCTCCTCATCGCCGCCGCCGCGCTCGCCCAGCATCAGGGGCACGACGCCATGCCGATGCCGGGCGCCACGCCGAAGCCGCCCGTTGCCGCTCCGGCGCCCCCGGCTTCACCGTCTCCGGCGGGAGCCGGGGATGTCGAGATGAATATGGCCGCGCCGCCGGACGGTCTGGTCGACGTCACCGGCGGCCGCATGCCGGCAGCCCTCGGCCCCTACCCGATGAGTCGAGAGGCCTCCGGCACCGCATGGCAGCCGGACGCTTCGGAGCACCAGGCCGTCCACGTCATGAGCGGCCGCTGGACGCTGATGGGCCACGCCCTCCTCACTCTCGTCTACGATCGTCAGGACGGCCGGCGCGGGGGCGAGAAGGCCTTCGTCTCCGGCATGGCGATGGGCATGGCGCGGCGGCCGCTCGGCACAGGGACGCTCCAGCTGCGGGCGATGCTGAGCCCCGAGCCGCTGATGGGCCGGCGCGGCTACCCTTTGCTGCTCGCCTCGGGGGAAACGGCCGACGGAGTCACGCCGCTCATCGATCGTCAGCATCCGCACGATGTCTTCATGGAGCTGTCGGCGAGCTATTCGGTGCCGCTCTCCGGAACGGCGAGCGCCTTCGTCTATGCAGGCCTGCCCGGCGAACCCGCCTTCGGCCCACCGGCCTTCATGCACCGCCTCTCGATCATGGACTCGCCCGAGGCGCCGATCAGCCACCACTGGCTCGATTCGACCCACATCGCCTTCGGAGTCGTTACCGGCGGGGTCGTGATCGGCAACGTGAAGCTCGAGGCGTCGCGGTTCAACGGCCGCGAGCCGGACCAGCATCGCTGGAACATCGAGACGGGGGCGCTCGATTCGACGGCGCTGCGCGTCTCGTGGAATCCGACATCGACGCTGTCGCTGCAGGCGAGCTGGGGCCGATTCGTCTCGCCCGAGCAGCTCGCGCCGGGCGAGAACCAGACGCGCTGGTCGGCGAGCGCGATCTACACGCGCTCGCTGGGCGACGGCTGGTGGTCGACGACCCTTGCCTGGGGCCGGCGCACCTCGGAGCATCGCGACCTCGACGCCTATGTCCTGGAAAGCGCCGTGCGGCAGGGACCATGGACGCTGTTCGCCAGGGCGGAGCGCAGCGAGAATGACGAGCTGAGCGGCGTCCACCACGGCCCCGTCTTCGCCGTCGGCAAGGCTTCGCTCGGCGCGGTGCGTGACTTCCGGCTGGCGCCGCACCTCGCCATCGGCCCGGGCGCGCTCGTCGCGCAGAACTTCGTGCCGCGCGCGCTCCAGGCGTCGTACGGCGGCGACGCCAGGGGGTTCATGGCCTTCGTCCGGCTGAAGCTCGACTGAGGAACCGCCCGCGGGCGGGAGCGGTTGGAGTCCTCGATTACGCGACACGAGGACACCATGACCAGCAAGAGCCAGCACGATCCCGACGCGAGCGACCGGCCGCTCAACCAGAACAACCGGATGTCCGAAGATCCCGGCGATGGCAGCCGCAACTCGGCGATAGTCGGTCGCGACGGCGGGCCGACGGCCGCGGAGAAGAAACCGGAGCAGGACCGCCAGGACGAATCCGCCATCGAGGCGTTCGGCCGCGAAGGCGCCGGCATCGCAGCGAAGGAGTGAGCGAGATGAGCGACACCGACACCCAGAGCCGCACCGCCGACCGGCAGGTCGACGGCGATCCGCTCATCGACCAGGTCCATCTCGACGACCAGCCGGGGCACGAATCGCAGCTCGAACCCAAGCCGGACTGGGAGCCGCGCTATCCGGGCTCCGGCCGCTTGAAAGGCAAGGTGGCCTTGATCACCGGCGCCGACAGCGGCATCGGCCGCGCCGTCGCCGCCCTCTTCGCGCGCGAAGGGGCGGACATCGCCATCCTCTATCTTTGCGAGCATGACGACGCGCGGAAGACGCAGGAGATCGTCGAGAAGGAAGGCCGGCGTGCCATCGCCATCGCCGGCGACGTCGGCGACAAGGCCTTTTGCGAGCGCGCCGTCGCGGAGACGGTGCAGCGCCTCGGCGGGCTCGACATCCTCGTCAACAATGCCGGCGAGCAGCATTGGGCGAAGGACATCACAGACATTTCGGAGGAGCAGCTGCGCCGCACCTTCCAGACCAACTTCTTCGGCTACTTCTTCATGGTCCAGGCGGCGCGGCCGCACCTCAAGAAGGGGTCGGCGATCGTCAACACGACGTCGGTCACCATGTACCAGGGTGCCGGCATCCTGCTCGATTACGCCTCGACGAAGGGCGCGATCACGGCCTTCACCCGCTCGCTCTCCGAGAATCTGATCGAGGAAGGAATCCGCGTCAACGCGGTGGCGCCCGGGCCGATCTGGACGCCGCTCAACCCATCCGGCGGCCAGCCCAAGGAGAAGCTGTCCGAATTCGGCAAGGACGTGGCGATGGGCCGCCCGGGCCAGCCCAACGAGGTGGCGCCGAGCTTCCTGTTCCTCGCCTGCGACGATTCGAGCTACATGTCGGGGCAGGTGCTCCACCCGAACGGCGGCGAGGTGGTGAACGGCTGAAGCGTTGGGGTCTGGGTTGAATCGTCACCCCGGGCTTGATCCGGGGTACACCTCATCTCGGTCGTCCGCGTTTCGGGGAGAAGGTGGATGCCGGATCAAGTCCGGCATGACGACGTGTGCACAACGACAACAACAGGTCGCTCTGGCCGGCCACGCGCGCCTCAGACCGCGCTTTCCTCCAGCGCCTCGACGAGGGTGCGGCGGAGGGCGCGGAGCCGCTCATAAGGAAAGTCGCCGCCCGCTGCCGTTGCCCTCGGGGCCGGGGCCTGCTCCTCCTCCCGCTCGTCGGACGGGCGCGCCGCGCCGCCGTCGAGCAGCTGCTGGACGCCGCGGATCGTGTAGCCGTCTTCGTTGAGCAGGCGGTGGATGCGCCGGGCGAGCTGGACGTCCGCCGGGCGGTAGTAGCGGCGATTGCCGGCCCGCTGCAGCGGCTTCAGCTGGGGGAAGCGGGTCTCCCAATAGCGCAGGATGTGCTGGGGCACGCCGAGCTCGCCGGCAAGCTCGCCGATGGTGCGGAAGGCCTGGTCGCTCTTTGGGCTCGCGTTCGCCATCGGCCGCGCCCTCAGGCGCCCTTGGCGATCCGCTCGCGGGTCATCTGGCTGGCGCGGAAAGTGAGCACGCGCCGCGGCGCGATCGGCACCTCGACGCCGGTCTTCGGATTGCGCCCCACCCGCTCGCCCTTGTCGCGCAGGATGAAGCTGCCGAAGCCGGAGATCTTCACGTTCTCGCCGTCGGACAAGGCCGCGCACATATGGTGAAGGATGCGCTCGACGATCCCCGCCGATTCGGCGCGCGAGAGGCCGATTTCACGGTGCACCACGTCCGCGAGATCGGCGCGGGTCAGTGTCCCGGCGTCGATCCGCCTTATCGTCCCTGCGTCGGCCATAAAGTCTCCCTCCCCCCGAGGCGAAATAGAAGCATAATGGATTAACCGGAGCGTGGAAACCGGCTTTATGCTCAAATCGGCTCAGTAACGGACCACGGCGGCGCCCCAGGTGAAACCCCCGCCCATCGCTTCCAGCACGATGAGGTCTCCAGGCTTGATCCGCCCGTCTTTTACGGCCGTGTCGAGCGCCAGCGGAACCGAGGCCGCCGATGTATTGGCATGCTGGTCGACGGTGACGACGACGCGGGCCGGATCGAGGCCGAGCTTCTTGGCGGTCGCGTCGAGGATGCGCTTGTTGGCCTGGTGGGGGACCACCCAGTCGACCTCGTCGGCGCCGTGGCCGGCGGCTTCGAGCGTTTCGGTGAGCACGGCGGCGAGGTTGACGACGGCGTGGCGGAACACCTCCTTGCCCTTCATCCTCAGCTTGCCGATCGTGCCGGTGGTCGAGGCGCCCCCGTCGACGTAGAGCAGGTCGTTGTGCCGGCCGTCGGCGTGCAGCTTCGTCGCCAGCACGCCTTTATCCTGGGCTTCGACCGACTGGAGCAGGATCGCGCCGGCGCCGTCGCCGAAGAGGACGCAGGTCGTGCGGTCCTCCCAGTCGAGGATGCGGCTGAACGTCTCGGAGCCGATGACGAGGGCATATTCGGCCATGCCGCCCTTCAGCATGTTGTCGGCGACGGACAGGGCGTAGAGGAAGCCGGTGCAGACGGCGGCGACGTCGAAGGCGATGCAATCGTCGATGCCGAGCGCGCTCTGCACCCGCGTCGCCGAGGCGGGGAAGGTCTGGTCCGGAGTAGCCGTCGCGAGGACGATGAGGCCCACTTTCTCCGCCGGCACGCCCGCCGATTCGAGCGCCTTCTGCGCCGCCTCGGTAGCGAGGGTGGCGGTGGTCTCGCCGTCCGCGGCGATGTGGCGCGCCTCGATGCCGGTGCGCTCGACGATCCACTCGTGCGTGGTCTCGACCCGCTCGGCGAGCTCGGCATTCGTAACCCGGCGCGGCGGGAGCGCCGATCCGGTGCCGATAATGATCGACCGCCGGCTCATTGCGCCGCCGCCTGGATGCGCGAGGCCGCGACGCGGTCGAGATCCTCGGCGATCTTGCGGGTGAGGTCCTCGCGGACCATCCGCGCGGCGACGCGGATCGCATTCGCCACGCCCTTGTCGGTGGCGCTGCCGTGGCTCTTCACGATGAGGCCGTTCAGGCCGAGGAAGACCGCGCCGTTATGGTTGTTCGGATCGAGATGGTGGCGCAGCAGCTCGGTCGCGGGGCGCGAGATCAGGAAGCCGATCTTGGAGCGGAGCGAGCTGGTGAAGGCGCGGCGCAAGAGGTCGGTGACGAAGCGGGCGGTGCCTTCGAGCGACTTCAGCGCGATGTTGCCGGAAAAGCCGTCGGTCACCACCACGTCGACATTCCCGCGCGACAATTTGTCGCCCTCGATGAAGCCGTCGAAGCGCATGCCGAGCGTGTCGGCGGCGCGCAGCACCGCCGCGGCCTCCTTCAACTCGTCCGTGCCCTTCATTTCCTCGGTGCCGATGTTGAGAAGCTGCACGCGCGGCTTGTCGAGGTCGAGGACCACGCGGGCATAGGCCGCACCCATCACCGCGAACTGGACGAGATTCTGCACGTCGCACTCGGTGTTGGCGCCGAGGTCGAGCATGACGAGGTCGTTCTCGCCAAGCGTCGGCAGGAGGGCGGCAAGGGCCGGCCGGTCGATGCCGGGCATGGTGCGCAGGGCGAGCTTGGACATGGCCATCAGCGCGCCGGTATTGCCGCCGGAGACGGCGGCGTGCGCCTCGCCGCCCTTCACCGCGGCGATGCTGCGGCCCATCGATGTGGTCTTCGCGCGGCGGATCGCCTGGCTCGGCTTGTCGTCGGGCGTGATGACGTCGTCGCAATGAACGATCTCGCTTACCGAAGCGAGACGCGGATGCTGGGCGAGCTCGGCGCGGATCGCCGCCTCGTCGCCCATCAGCAGGAAGGAGAGGTCGTCGCGGCGCTCATAAGCGAGCGCGGCGCCGGCGAGCATCACCTGGGGCCCGACATCGCCACCCATCGCGTCGATTGCGATACGTGGCCCGCTGCCCACCCGGTGCGTCCTCCTTCAGGTCTTGTGGAAGCTCAGGCCTCGACCGGCCGCACTTCGCGGCCGTTGTAATGGCCGCAAGCCTGGCACAGATTGTGCGGCAGGCGAAGCTCGCCGCAATTCGGGCATTCCTGGTAGTTCACCGGCTTCAGCGCGTCGTGGCTGCGGCGCATGTTGCGCTTCGACGGCGAAGTTTTTCTCTTGGGGACGGCCATCCTGGCACCTGTTCAAGCTATGGGTTCGATGTGGCGAGCACGGTGCCAAAGGTCAACGGCGTGTGGGCCGCAGGCCATGGCGGCCGGAGTGCGCGCTCTGGAGCGGGGCCGCCTATAGCCGATTTCGCCGCTGTTGCAACCCGCTGCGGCCCGGTAGAGAGGCGGCGCGACTTGGGGGAGGGACCAATGATCCTGCCGATCACGATGACCATGGCCGGGGCGGCGACCCTGCTCAACCTCTGGCTCGCACACCGCGTCGGCCAGCTGCGGCGCTCGCAGGGCGTCTCGATCGGCGACGGCGGCGCGCTGCCGCTGGTGGCGCGGATGCGGGCGCACGCCAATTTCGTGGAATATACGCCGTTCTTCCTCATCCTCCTGGGCCTGATCGAATTCGCGGCGGGCTCAGCTTTGTGGCTGTGGGCAGTCGGCGCGGTGTACATCTTCGCACGATTGCTCCACGCCTTCGGAATGGATGGCGCCCCCGGCAACCGGCTCCGGACCATTGGGGCGGTGGCGACCGGCTTGTTGCTCTGCGGGCTCGCCATCTACGCCCTCGTCCTCCCGTACCTCGAGCGGCCGCGGGCCGCGACTCCGGTGAGCCAGATCCGCGCCGCCTGAGGCCGCCGCTTATTGCCGAGACGGGGTCGAGCGCCTAGGAAGCGCCGCATCCGATCAAGTCCGGCCGGGAGAGGGCGATGAGCGAAAGCGAATTCGAAGCGCCCGCCGCCGCGCCCGCGCCGCACGACACCCGGCTCGACGAGGACGACCGGCTGAAGCCGGAATTCGTCCGCGCCGTGATGGAGAGGGTCGAGGCCGGCGACGCCGCCGGCGCGCGCACTCTGGTCGAGCCGCTCCACCCCGCCGACGTCGCCGACCTGTTCGAGGCGGTCGATCCGGACGAGCGCCACGCCCTCGCCATGGCGATCGGCGACATCCTCGATGGCGACGTCATCGCCGAGATGAACGACCATGTCCGCGAGGATCTGATCGACGATCTCGACCCGCGCCAGGTCGCCGACTTCGCCGAGGAGATGGAGACGGACGACGCCGTCGCCATGCTCGAGGACATGGAGGAGGACGAGCAGCGGGCGGTGCTGCGCGAGCTCGACCCCGACGACCGCGCGGCGATCGAGGAAGGCCTGAGCTTCCCCGAGGATTCGGCCGGCCGCCTGATGCAGCGCGACCTGATCGCGGTGCCCGAGCATTGGACGGTCGGGCAAGTGATCGACTATCTGCGCGCCGGCGACGATCTCACCACCGAGTTCTGGGAAATCTTCGTCGTGGATCCCCAGCACCATCCGATCGGCACCTGCATGCTCTCCTGGGTGCTGCGCGCGCGGCGCGACACCCAGGTCGCCGACATCATGAAGCGCGAGCAGACGCTCATCCCGGTCGATATGGATCAGGAGGAAGTGGCGCTCAGGTTCCAGAAATACGCCTTGATCTCCGCGGCCGTCGTCGATCCGGCCGGCCGGCTGGTCGGCATGATCACCGTCGACGACGTCGTCCACATCATCCAGGAGGAAGCGAGCGAGGACATCCTCCGCCTCTCCGGCGCGGGCGAGGACGACATCAACGAGCCGCTCTGGGCGACGGTGCGCCGCCGCCTCACCTGGCTCGTCGTCAACCTCGGCACGGCGATCCTCGCGGCGAGCGTGGTGGGGCTGTTCCAGGGCGAGATCTCGCGGCTCGTCGCGCTCGCCGTGCTGATGCCGATCGTCGCCGGCATGGGCGGGAACGCCGGCACCCAGACCATGGCGGTCACCGTCCGCGCGCTGGCGACGAACCAGCTGACCAGCTCCAACACCCGCCGGATGATCTTCCGCGAGCTCCGGATCGCCATCTCGAACGGGGTCGCGCTGGGCTGCCTGATCGGCGTCGGGGTGTGGATCACCTTCGGGCGCCAAGACCTGGGCCTCGTCATCGCGCTGGCGATGCTGATCAACAACCTCGTCGCCGGCCTCTCCGGCATCCTCATCCCGGTCGCGCTCGACAAGGCGAGGGTCGACCCGGCGGTCTCGTCCGCCGTGTTCGTGACGATGATGACCGACGTGATGGGCTTCTTCTCCTTCCTCGGCCTCGCCACCTTGTGGGGCCTCAAGGGCTGAGGGGGACAGTTACTTTCACGTCCGGAGCGCCTAAGTGACGAAGATGGCTGGTGAAAGTAACTGTCCCCGACCCGACGCCCACCCGCTCCACATGTCCAAGGTCGCGGTCGGCTGCGCGAGCGTCGAGACGCTGGAGCGCCGCCAGGCGCAGCGGATCGCCGACGGCGCCGTGCCTGTCGTCACCCGCTTCATGCCCAAGCGCGCCGACGAGCTGGTCGGCGGCTCGCTCTACTGGATCGTCAAGCACCGCATCGCCGTGCGCCAGGCGATCCTCGGCTTCGACCTTCGGCCGCAGGACCGGCGAACGGTCATCCGCCTGTCGCCCGAGCTGGTGCGGGTCGCGGCCGTCCCCCGCCGTGCCCACCAGGGCTGGCGCTACCTCGCCGCCGGCGACTGCCCGCCGGACGTGGGCGGCGACGCAGGCGGCGACGACCTTCCGCCGACCCTGATGGCGGAGCTGACGGCCCTGTTCCTGCTCTAGCTGCGCCCGCAGCGCACCCGGCCGGCGCCGGTCGCGGTGACCGTGCACGCGGCGGCGCCGGAGACTTCGACATTTCCGGAACCGCTGGCCTTCACCTTGGCGGTGCGGCGCGCGGCGATGGCGACGGTGCCGGCGGTCACGGCATTCAGGATCAGATCGTCGGCGGCGAGAGACGCGGCATCGAGGTCGCCGCTGCCCTGGATGGTGGCGCGCACCTGCTTCGCCGCGCCCGCCGCGCTGATGCGGCCGGAGCCGATCAGGCCGAGCAGCAGCGTGTCGGCATCGACCCGGCGCACCGCGATGCGGCCGCTCCCCGAAATCGAGAGATCGACCCTCAGGCCGCCGACGCGGTCGACGGCGAGCGTGCCGGCGCCGATCACCGTCGCCGCGCGCAGCTGGCGGGTCGAGGCAAGGATGCGGACCGGGCCGGAATCGGCGCCGGGATAGCCGCCCCAGCCGGAGCGGTTCGGGTGGACCTTGAGGACGCCGCCCTGCACCTCGACGGTCACCCGCTCGAGCGCGGCTTGCGAGCCGCTTGCGCGTGCGGAGGAGCCGGCGCCGGTGGTCAGCACCAGTTCGTACGGCCCCTCGACCTGCACGCGGTCGAAGTCGGTGACGGGGTAGCTCCGCTCCGCCGCGGCAGCGGGCGCGGCGATGGCGGCGGCGAGGAGCGGGGCGAGGGCGGCGGCGGGGATCATGGCCGCACCATGCCCGCGCCGCGCCCCTCACTCAACCTCGGGCCCGAATCTCAGCCGCAGCGGGCGTCGCCGGAACCTGCCTTGTGGATCGTGCAGTTGGTGGTGCCGGAGACGTGGACGTCGCCCGAGCCCATGATGCTGATGTCGGCGCTCTGCGTCGCCCGCGCCTGCGCATCGCCCGAGCCCATGATCGAGATGCTCGCCGTCTGCGTTTCGAGCCCGCCCGCGCGCACGTCGCCCGAGCCGGCGGTCTGGAAGCTCGCCTTGCCCGCCTTGCCGGCGGCGCTGACGTCGCCCGAGCCGGCGATCGAGAAATGCGCCTCGCCCACCTCCATATGGTCGACCGCGAGGTCCCCGGAGCCGGAGACGGAACCGTCGAAGCGGGCGCCCGCCACCTTGTCGACGCGGATGTCGCCGGAGCCGGCGATCTGGGCGCCGCTGAGCGACGGCGCGGTCACGAAGATCCGCACCCGCCCGTCATGGTGCCAGCCGAAGCTCCAGCCGCCGCCTTCCTGGCGCCGGCCGATCCGGAGGACGCCGCCCTCGACGCGGACGTCGAGCCGGTCGAGCGCGTCCTTGCTGCCCTCGGCGCGCACCGACGGCGCGCCGCCGACCTGCACGCTGACGTCCGGCGAACCGGCGAGGTCGATCTTCTCGAACGCGCCGACCGGGAAGCTGCGCGTCTCGCGCGGCCCCGATTCATGGCCGTAGGCGACATGACAGCCGCCGAGCATCAGCACCGGCAGCAGGATCAAGGCTTTGCGCATCACCGTCTCTCCCCAAAGTGTGTTGTATCGCTAATACACCAACGAGGGAGGCGGCGCAAGAGGCACGAAAAAGGCGGCCCCGGTCGCCCGGAGCCGCCTTGTCCATTCACCCCGCCGCCGGAGCGGCGCCGGCTCAGGCCGTCGCCTTCTCCTTGTTGTAGACGGCGGCGGCCTTGTTGAGGATCTCGAGGATCTTCACCAGAGCGGTCGGCTCGTCGACCTGCTCCATCGCGGCGAGCTCGCGGGCGAGCCGGCTCGAGGCGGCCTCGAAAATCTGGCGCTCGGAATAGCTCTGCTCGGGCTGGTCGTCGGCCCGGAACAGGTCGCGGGTCACCTCGGCGATCGACACGAGGTCGCCCGAGTTGATCTTGGCTTCATATTCCTGGGCGCGGCGCGACCACATGGTGCGCTTCACCTTGGGCTTGCCCTTGAGGCAGGCGAGCGCCTCCTGCATCGTCTTGTCGGACGAGAGCTTGCGCATGCCGACGCTCTCCGCCTTGTTGGTCGGCACGCGCAGCGTCATCTTCTCTTTCTCGAAGCGCAGCACGTAGAGCTCCAGCTGCATGCCCGCAATGTCGGTGCTCTGGAGCTCGATGACACGGCCGACGCCGTGCTTGGGGTAAACGACATAATCGCCAACGTCGAAGCTCAACGCTTTCGCTGCCATGTATTCGAACCTTCCTATGGGTACGGCCGTCCAGCGCGTCCGCGTCGCCGCCCCCGCTGCGGCGTCCGGTCTGTCGATGTACGGCGAGTCTTCTTGGGACCACCTGATGCGGGATGCCGATCGCATCCGCTTCGATGGGAGGCTTATAACCGAAAAAGTCCGGAAAAGCTACCCTTTTGGACAGAATGATGACGCCATGGGGGCAGGAGGGGTGCTGTACCGAGTACGAGAGGGCGCTGGAGCGGCCCCATCCTCGTCACCCCGGACTTGATCCGGGGTCCACCTTATTCGCGGCCGAGGAGGAGGAAGAAGGTGGATGCCGGATCAAGTCCGGCATGACGGCCGCAGCTACTCGAGTGCCGCGCCCGTTTCGGCCACCGGGAGACGCTCCCCGACCTTCAGTCGCCCTGGCCGGGATCCGGCGTGAAATATTTGTCGAACTTGCCGTCCTCGCCCTTGTGCTCGTCCGCGTCGGCCGGCGATTCCCGCTTGCGGGTGATGTTCGGCCATTCCGAGGAATAGGTCGCGTTGACTTCCAGCCACTTCTCCAGCCCGCTCTCGGTGTCCGGCAGGATCGCTTCGGCCGGGCATTCCGGCTCGCACACGCCGCAGTCGATGCACTCGTTCGGGTTGATGACGAGCATGTTCTCGCCCTCGTAGAAGCAATCGACCGGGCACACTTCCACGCAATCCATATATTTGCAGCGGATGCAGGCTTCGGTGACGACGTAGGTCATGCGGGCTTCTCCCTGGGGCAGGGAATCCCTAGTCGCCGCCCTCGCCGCTCGTCAACACGCGGGGCGAGCGCCCGCCGGCCACGGGAGCCGGCGGACGCCGCCGAGGGCCTGATCGTTCGAAGTCGAAGCGCGTCGCGTCCCGCCCGCCGACGTAAATCAGGCTCTCAGCCCGTCACCTCGGTCAGCGGGCGATCGGATAGACGCGCATCACCGTGCCGGTGCGCGAATCGATCTGATAGACCGCCTGGCCGTCCGACCGATAATAATAGCCGTAGCCGTCGCGATAGGTGTTCTGCAGGGCATAGGGGACGCCGTAGAGGTTGCCGGTCGCGCGCTCTCCGACCCGCAGGGTGGCGTAGCCGTCCGCATCCTCATAGGGGCCGCCGCGGCCGTAATAGCCGTTGTTCGACGTCGCATAGCCGTTCGAGGTCGCATAGCCGTTGTTCGAGCCGCCGTAGCCGCTCGAATAGCCGCCATAGCCGTTGTCGTAGCCGCGGCTGTAGCTTCCCGAGCCATAGGCGCTGCCGTAGCTGCCGCTGGAACCGGTGCCGTAGCCGTTGTTGTAGCCATAGCCGCTCCCGCCTTCGGCCGCGGCGATGTCGTCCCGTACGCCGCGCAGGCGGGCCATCAGGTCGGCACGCTCGTTGGCGTCGACTCCGCCATAGCCGTAGCGGCTGTTCATCCGGCGGAGGTCGCGAAGCTCGGCGCGCAGCCGCATCGCCTCGTCGCGGTCGATCGTGCCCGCGCGCACGCCGGCGTTGAGCCGCGTCTCCAGCCGGCCGATGCGGCTGTCGAGCGACATGTTCGCCTCGGCGCGGTCGTCGTACCAGCCGCTGCGGTTGCCGCTGTAATTGTTGTAGTAGCTGTCGTTATTGCCTTGGTAGCCGTTGCCGTAATTCTGCGCGGGCGCGGGGCTCGCGGCGGCGAGCGCGCCGACGGCGCTCAAAGCGAGGAGAGAGAATTTCATGACGCATATACTCCGCTGCGCCCCCACGCGCGGATCCTAAACGCTCGGTCCTCGCGTCCGTTGCGCCCTTCGGCGGGCGCGACCTCAGCCGCGGTGCTTCGCCTTCCACGCCTTTACCGCCGCCAGCGTGTTGGCGACGTGGTTCTTCCAGCTCATGTCGCTGTAGGCGTAGATGATCTTCCCGTTGGGCGCGATGACGTAGGAGGTGCGGCTCGTCATCGGCAGCCCCTCGCGCAGCTTCACGTCATAGGCGCGGATCGTATCCGGCGTCGCAGTCGCGACCGGGAAGGAATTGCGGCATTCCTGCGTGGAGAAGCGCTTCAGCGTCTCCTGGTCGTCGGCCGACATGCCGATCACCCGCGCGCCCATCCTGCGGAATTCCGGCGACGCGTCGGAGAAAGCGTGGGCTTCGAAGGTGCAGCCCTCGGTGAACGACTTGGGGAAGAAATAGAGGACGAGCGGGCCGTGGCGGAGCTGCTCCTTGAGGTGGAGCTTGAACGGCTTGCCCGCGAACGCGCCCGAGGTGGTGAAATCCGGCGCGGCGGCGCCTTCCTTGAGCGAGGCCGACGCGGCGGCGGGAAGGGCGGCGAGAGAGAGGGCGGCGAGAGCGAAGGCGATGCGCATGAAGTTGTCCTCCCGGGTGACGGCCGCGGTGGGATAGGCCGATTCCGCGGCGCGCGGAAGGGCTGCGCCGCGGCACGACTCAACTGGTTGCAGCGGCTCGAAATTCTCCTTAGCCTCGCAATCTCACAGGGGGAGATCACGAGATGACGACGAGCCTCGCCATCGCGATGGCGCTTGCGGCCGCGCAGTCGCAGGTCATGACGATTCCGACCGGCACGCAGGGGCGCGCGCCGGAGAAGGCGCCCACCGCCGCGGCGCTCAAGGGCGACGAAAGCCCGGAGGAAATTACCAAGGACAGCGCGCGCGACCTCAAAGACAGCCGTTTCTACAACAAGCCCGGCGCCACCCGCGCCCAATATGACGCGGACTGGCAGAAGTGCCGCCTCATCGCCCGCGGCTCGCGCACGCCGGCGGGCACGATGACCTACGTCTACAATCCGGCCGTGGTCTCGCCGATCGCCGCCGGCGTCGGTGGCGGCTTGGGCGCGGCGATCGCCCAGGCGATCATCGAAGGCCAGATCCGCCGCGCCAACCGCCGCTCCTGCCTGCTCATCAACGGCTGGAACTGGGTGGAGGTCGACGATGCGGAGAAGGCGCGCGTCGCCGCGCTGCCGGAGGCCGAGAAGCAGGCTTATTTCAATGCGATCCTCGGCGCGAAGGAGCTGGGGAAGGAGAAGAAGGTCATCGCATGGCACAACGATTTCGCCGCCCCCCGCCTCGCCCCGGAGAGCGAGCAGTGAGCCGCCGCTTCATGCCGCGCGCCGCCGCCGCGCTCGCCGCCCTCGCCGCCGCGGCGCCCGCCGCGGCCCAGCTCAAGGTGGAGAAGCCGGCGGACCTCGCCGCGCCCGTCACGCTCGGCCCGAAGCAGGGCGCGATCGTCGTCGGCATCCGCCGCCCCGACAAGATGAGCGAGCACAAGGGCGGCACCTTCGCCTTCGCCCGCTACGATCTCGCGAAGCGCGACATCGTCGCCCAGCCCAAGGGTGCGAAGAAGGCCGGCGACACCACCACCTACTGGGTGCAGGTGCGGAGCGGAGACAAGACGCTGGCCGCCGAATATCTGGTGATGCCGGTGACGGAGGGCGATTATGTCCTGTTCGGCGCCTCGCCGGCCAAGGTGCCGCAGATCCTCAACACCTTCTGCCTCGGCGCCCCCGCCTTCCACGTCGGCGCCGGGGAGGTCGTCTACTTCGGCGATCTTACCCCCTACCCGCGCGTGAAGCTGGTCGACGGCACGTCGACCGAGGCGATGGCCTGGTCGAGCCATCCCGACGCCGCCAAGGCGGCCCTGGCGAAGCAGGCGGCGCTGGCGGCGGCGCTGAAGCCGGCCGAGCTCCGCAACGAGGCGACCTACGGCTGCGCGGCGGTTACGATGACGGCCTATTCCGTCCCCGGCGCCCCGGCCCTGCCGCCGGCGGAAGGCGAAGCGGCCGGGAAGTAGGAACTGGGGACACGTACTTTTCCGCGGAAAAGTACGTGTCCCCGTTGCCCCGCCGAAAAGTACGTGTCCCCGTTGCCGGCGCGATGTGCGGCGGGTTCACAGGGGGGAGCGCGGCGCATAGACGGTGCGCATGGAGCATGGCGCCCCCGTCAGCGCGATCGCGCATCTCATCTCGCTGGCGATCGCGCCCGTCTTCCTGCTCGCCGGGATCGGCTCCATCCTCAACGTGATGGCGGGGCGGCTGGCGCGGTCGGTCGATCGTTGGCGGCGGCTCGAGGACCTGTACGGCAAGCTGGAGGGCGTCGAGCTTCAGGAGGCGACGCAGGAGCTGCACATCCTCGACCGGCGGATGACGGTGATCAACCTCGCCATCAGCTGCTGCACGGCGAGCGCCCTGTTCATCTGCCTGGTGGTGGCGATCCTGTTCGTGGCGGATCTGGCGAACTTCGCCTTCGGGCGGCCGATCGCCTGGCTGTTCATCCTGGCGATGATGCTGCTCGTCGCGGGGCTGATCCTGTTCCTCTACGAGGTGCGGCTCGCGATGCGCTCGCTGCGCGCCCACCGCGACATCATGCCGCACCGCCGGGGCGACTAGCCGGCACGCAAACAGGGACAGTATACATTTTCGAGCGAGGGTTCGGAGCGGGCCGGGCCGCGGCGAAAATGTATACTGTCCCCGTTTTCCTCAGCGGCGGCCGGACTTCGGCTTCTGGCCGAGGAAGAGCTGCAGGCGGCGCATCCACTGCGCGTAGACCCGGTCCACGGGTCACGCCCGGTCCGGCGCGATCAGGCCGGCGACGACGTAGAGGAAGACGGCCACGGGGCCGAGCAGGAAGACGCTGAGCACCGCCAGCAGGCGGACGAGCGTCGGGTCGCTGCCGGTCGTCTCGGCGAGGCCGGCGCAGACGCCCATCAGCTTGCGGTTCGAGCGATCGAGGGCGAAGGGCGACATGTCCTGGGTCCTTTGATGAAGTGCGTGTGGGTGGCTGCCGCCGGTCAGATCAGCTGACCGGCGGGGCCGACGGCCGCGGAGACGAAGAGGGTGGCGGCGACGAGCGCGCCGACGATGGAAACCGCGAGATGCGAGATGTTGGCGTTGAAGGTCATTGTCATTCTCCCTGAACCGGCACCGGATCGTCCGGCGCCATGCCCAAGGGTTTTGCAGAGGCCGTGCCAAACCGAAGAAATAGCGGAAAACAGCCATTTCTGTGTGCGTGGCTGCGGTGATGCTGAACGGCTATTCACAAAAGTTGGGAAGTTTCCCTATTCGGAGCGGCGGAATTTCCGAACAATTTCGAACGGCGCGCTGTTCGGTTTCGGACACAGGGTGCCGGTCGGCGCTGCGCCATGCTAGGAGAGCGGCATGAAGACCCTCGCCACCATCGGCTATGAAGGAAAGACCCAGGAAGAGTTCCTCGCGGAACTCGCCGCCGCCGGCATCGAGCTGGTGATCGACGTCCGCGCCGTCGCCGCCTCGCGGCGCCCGGGCTTCTCGAAGACGGCGCTCAGCAACGCGCTGGTGGAGCGCGGCATACACTATCTCCACCTCCGCCCGCTCGGGACGCCGGCCGCTGGCCGCGAGGCGGCGCGCAAGGGGCGGGTGGCGGAGATGCGGCACATCTATGCCGGCCAGCTCGAGACGGACGAGGCGGCGCTGGCGCTGGAGCAGGCGCTCGCAGCCGCATCGGAGAAGAAGGCGGCCCTTCTCTGCTACGAGAAGGAGGCGCCCGGCTGCCATCGCGCGATGCTCGCCGAGCGGATGCTGGCGCGTCGTACGTTCGAGGTGGTCGACCTCTGACACGAAAAGCCCCGGCCGATGCGGAAGGCGGCCGGGGCGGGGGAGAGGTTGGTACGCAAACGATTTGGCCGCCGAACGCGCTAACCTGGATCAGGTTCCGCGCCGCCCGCAGCGGTTGCGCCGCGCCGCCGAACCCGGCATGCCTCGGCCGCGACAGGCGGGAGGGATGCGGATGCGACTGACGATGCTGGTGGCGCTCGCGTTCCTCTCCCCGGCGGCCGCTGCGGCGCACGTGCCGCCGGCGCAGATCCGCCCCGCAATCTACATCGACCCGCCGCACGACCGGGCCCATCCGCCGGGGATGCAGGTGCTCCACATCCCGTCCGGCGGCGTCGCGATCAACGGCGTCGCCTACACCCCGGCAGGCGCCGGGCCGCACCCCGTGCTGCTCCTCCTCCACGGCCTTCCCGGCAACGAGAAGAATCTCGATCTGGCTCAGGCGGCGCGGCGGGCTGGGTGGGTGGCCGTCACCGTCAACTATCGCGGCTCCTGGGGCAGCCCGGGCAGGTTCAGCTTCGCCGGCAATCTCGAGGATGCACGCGCCGTGCTCGCCTGGCTGCGCGATCCGGCCAACGCGGCGAAGCTCGGCGCCGACCCGAAGCGCATCGTCCTCGCCGGCCATTCGATGGGCGGCTGGGTGGCGGCGATGACGGCGGAGCGGGACCCGGGCCTCGCCGGCACGATCCTCCTCTCCGCCGCCAACATGGGCGGCCGCGCCGGGCCCCGCGCCGAGGCGGTTGCGCTGATGGCCGACAATATGGAGGCGCTCGCCGGCGTCACCGCCGAGACCATGGCCGAAGAGGTGCTCGCCCACGCCGCCGCCTTCGACTGGACGCCGGGCGCCGCCGGCCTGGCCCGCGCGCCGCTGCTCGTCCTCACCTCCGACGACGGCCTCGCCCCCGCCGCCGACGCCCTCGCCGCCCAGGTCGCCAGGGTGCCGGGCGCGAAGGTCTCCAATGTCCACGTCGCCACCGACCATGGCTGGTCCGGCGCGCGCATCCGTCTCGAGCAGGAGGTGCTCGGCTGGCTCGACGGCCTCAAGTGACCGCCTTGCTTGCCCGCCACCGCCGCGCGCTCCGCCTCCTCTTCTGGGCGGCGCTCGCTTTCGCGTTCGCGATGGCGATCGCCCCGCACCCGCCCCATTTCCCGGGCGAGCCGGGCGACAAGGTCGAGCATGTCGCCGCCTTCGCCACCCTCGCCGCCCTCGCCGCCGCGGCCTGGCCGGAGCGCAATTATGCGGCGATCGGCCTCGCGTTGTCCTGGTTCGGCGCGATCATCGAGATCGTCCAGGCCATCCCCGCCCTCCACCGCGACTGCGACGTCATGGACTGGGTGGCCGACACCGTCGCGCTCAGCCTCGTCCTCGCCGCCGCCTGGGCGATCCGCCGCGCCGCCTCCCGCCGAAGCTGAGCGGCGGAACCTTTGCGCCCCCGCAACGGTTCCCGATCCCGCAGGGGCGTAGTTAACCTGCATCAGGGAGAGGCCATATGAAGATCTTCACCATCGCCGCCGGCGCGTTGTTCGCGCTCGGCATCGCCGCCGCGCCGGCCGTCGCCCAGCCGGGCCATGGCGAGCAGGGCGATCGCGGCATGCACGGCGGCGGCCCGGACGGCCGCGAGCATCACGGCGACCACGACCGCGGCATGGGCCATGGCGACCACGGCATGCGCGATGGCCATCACGACCGCCGCTACATGCGCCACCACGGCTGGACCCGCGGCCATCATTACGGCTGGCGCAACGGCCGCGGCCACCATTGCCGCGTCGTCTACCGCCACCACCACCGCACCCGCATCTGCAGGTAGGCCGAAGCCGGCCGGGGATGGCGACAAGCTATCCCCGGCCAAACCGCCTGGCCCGGCGCGCAGCGGACGGGACCGACGTCACGCGACTCACGCCCGCCGGCGCGCGCCCCTTCCTACGGCGGCGGCGAGGACCATGCGGCCAAGCGCCTGCGCTACGAGGAGCAGCACGCCCGCGACGCGGCGGCGCAGGTCGCCTGGGAAGCCGAGGCCCGCGCCGATTGGGCCGCCCGCCGCGCCGACGGCCGCATCCCCGACGCCGACATGGCGCCCGCGCCCGGCGAGGAGGAGCATTGGCTGGACGCCGCGGTGCGCGTCGGCGAGGAGAAGGAGGCGCGGGAGGCGCGCGAGGCCGGCGGGCCCGGGGGCGCTACTTCGCCTTGACCCAGCCCTTGTCGCTCCAGCGCAGCACGTCGGGCGAGATGCCGCGCTGGGCGGCGCGGAAGCCGTTGGCGGCGAGCGCGCGCAGGCTGGGGAGCTCGGCGGTGGTGCCGACGATGAGGCGGTTGTCGTCGGGGACGACGGCGAAGAGGCCGCCGCCCGCCGCGCGCGCGAGCTGCGCCCAGCCGTCGGCGAGGAGCAGGCTCGCGTCGTAATCCTCGCCGGCGATGACGACGACAGCGCCGTCGAGCTCGGCCGCGGTGGGCAGCTTGGGCAGGTGCGCAAGCACGTTGCGGCGGCCGAGCGCGAACGCGTCGGCTTCGGTCAGGCCGAGCGGCGCGAGGTCGGCGGGCCCCAGCATCGCCGCGCTCGAGGGGAAGTCGGCGAGGAGCACCGCGTCGATCCCCTCGGCCAGCGGCCGCCGCAGCAGACCGCCGCGCGCCGCCGCCCCTTGCTGGACGGCGTCGAGATACGTCCGCGCGCGGACGGCGACGCGCAGCCGCTCGGGCGTGACCTTGCGGTCGCTGGTCGCCGTCTCGACGGCGCCCTTGACCATGGCCGCCTTCAGGGCTTCGCAATCCGCCGCTTCGTTCTCCGCGCAGAACGCGGCGAGCCGGTCGAGATTGAACTGCCCCTCGCCGATCGCCCCGCCCTTGAGGCTGAGCGTGAGCGGCCCGGCGACCGTCACTTTCAGGGCCGGGGCCGCCTCCCCGATCCGCCGCGCCATCTCGGCGGTAAGCGCGTCGGCGTCGACGGGCCGGGCGAAAGCCGGGCCCGCGGCAAAGAGCGCGGCGGCCGCCGCCAGCGCGCGTATGCAGGAACCGGTTGCCATGTCGCGTCCCTCCCCGGGCACGAACCAAGCGCATCCGGCGGGCAAAGGCAAGCGGGCGCGCGGCCTCGGGCGGGAATGCGCCCATCGAACTGGAACGTCGACGGGAGCCCAGGGCGTCAGGCGGCCAGCAGCCGGCGCGAGTCGGCGAGGAGCGCGGCGACGACGTCGTCCTCGACGGCGCCGGGCTCGATGGCGTGGGCGAAGAGGAGCTGGAGCTTGGCGGCGAGCGCGGGAAGGTCCGGCGCCGGCAGGACGAAGAGGCGGGCGAGCGCGTCCCCCATGGCATCGGAGGCGGCGTCGTGCGCGGGGAGCGAGGCCTCCTCCTCCTCCATCGAGGCGCCGGCCGTGGCGGCTTCGATGCGGCGCACTTCGGCGTGGGCGGCGCGGAAGGCGGCTATTGCCCTTCTCCACTCCTCGTCATGCCGGACAGGGTTCCCATCAAAGTAGTACTTTGATGGGGTCCCCCGATCCGGCATCGACCTTTCTTCCGGAGCAGGGGCGGGCAAGGGAGCGACAGAGCAGGTGGATTCCGGGTCAAGCCCGCAATGACGGGATGCGGAGCGCGCGAGCGGCACCCCCAAAGCCGCGCCTAGCAGAGCGCGCCGGGTCACCTCATTTCCGTTCGTCCTGAGATTGTCGAAGGGCTGTCCTTCTTCGAGCCCTCCTTCCGGTGCACCCGCGCCTATCCCTTCGCCCAAGCTTCGATTAAGCTGCGCAGCAGCCACTGATCGCCTCCTTGAAGGCGTGAGGGGGTCAGAGCCGGAGCAAGGATGCCGCCTTGCTCCGGGTGGAATATTAGCTAGCTGTTATTCAGGGGCGGGTCAATACCGGATAGCGAAAAAAGAGGTCGTGGGCGTCCGAAGACCGGCATCGGTCGGACCATAGGGCTGCGGCTCTACCGCGAGGAGGAGGAGGCGCTGGAGGCGTGGATCGCCAAACAGCCGGAGCCAAGGCCTTCGAAGCCGGAGGCGATCAGGCGGTTAATCCGCGAAACTTTGAGGGTCGCTCAGCCACCACTAGCCTAAACATCGATCCCGACACTCGCCGTGCTGGACATGGCCCAGCTACCAATGCACGCTCTTTGGAAACGTGGAGACGACGTTGCTCGACGACGACAAGTATCGAGAGGTAGCGCACCACCTAGCGAATCCTTCATCCGCTATCTTCGTCGGTTCGGGCCTGTCCGTGTGGTCTGGTCTACCAGCGTGGCGAGCGCTTCTGGACGGCCTTATCGCCCGAGCAAGTGCACTAGCGCCTTACCCTTTGGATGCAGCCAAGGCATTTCTCGCTGCTGGTAATTACCTCGAGGCAGCTGAGGCCGTGGAGGATGTGCTGCAGCCAAATGAGATCGCGGACATCCTTCGCGCCGACTTCTCCTTCTCGCGCGCAGTCCCGGAAGCACCACATCACCTAATCACTGCCTTCCCGACACAGTGCTTCGTCACGACTAATTTTGACAGCCTTCTCGAGAGCGCCATCACTCTCAGGACGAAACGCCGACCGTGTGTCGTTACGAACCTCGACCCAGCAGACATGCCGAGCGTTACTCGAGCCGATGCGCGCGAGTTTGTATTTAAGTTTCACGGCGACATTGATCGTGCATCAAGCCTTGTACTTTCACGCAGGCGTTACCTGAGCGGGATATCCGGGCCAGGATTCCAAGCTTCCGCGATGGCGGCGCTACGAATAATAATGGCCAGCCGCCCTTTAGTTTTTGCTGGTTACAGTTTCAACGACGTCGACTTTCAGACCATTATTCAAGAGATGCGTGATCTATTCTCGGGCGCTGGCCTACCTCTTTGGGCCATTATGCCCGCCAAGCCAGAAAACGACCCGCGCCACATGTTGCGCACCTTCGGCATTCGTCTCCTGAGGTATCCGGTGAAATCGGATGGGGGGAGAGAGGATCACTCCGCCTTCCTACAAGTCCTGGAGAGGCTAAAGAGTGAGGTCTCCCAAGCTTCCCCGCAAGCGGTGGGCCCATCCCCGCTAGTGTTTGGAAGATACGGGGCGAGACTTGCCGAACTCCGACCTCCAGCGGGCATTGAGGTCAGCGGTTGGTTTAGCGTGAAGGTTGAGGGTTCTTGGCAATACCGCCCGCGCATGTCTTTGTATGACGCTCTTACAACAGCCGACGACTCATTCCTCGTGACGGGACCAGCAGGTTCAGGAAAATCCTTTGCGATCCGACGGTACTTGGCGGACTGCGGTGAGAAGTTACGCGATGCAGCACTTCGGGAGCCTTGCGAGCTGCCACTTATCCCAATATTCCTTGATGCGCGGCTGTATAGTGGATCGTTTAGAGAACTGGTCGAGACAACAGTTCCAGTGGAGGTACTGAACGCAGCCACCCAATCGCCGCTTAGCGTCGCCCTTATTCTGGACTCTGTCGATGAGATGCCAGCTCAGTACCTCGAAGAAGGGTCATGGGCAAAAGACTTCTCGCGCATAGCTCAGCAATTCAAAGATCCGCGCATTATTATTGCCTCGCGGCGGGCGGAACTTATCTCAGATGAGTTGCCAGCCAAATTCGAACTATCATCATTAGATCAAAGCGAAATACAAGAGGAGCTCGACTCCGTAGGGGTTTCTTTATCCTCACTTCAGGTTGACCTCGCGCGCGCACTGGAAACGCCTTTCCTCTTAAAACTGGCAATCTCTGGGCCCTTGTATCTTAAGACGATAGAACGAGTGGACCAGCTTCTCGAGCTGTTCATAACTAGTAGAATATCTCTTCTGAATCTGCCGGACTGCGATAAACTCCTACAGGCGTTGAGGTCTATCGCCTACGATACAACCACTTCTGGAAATGACACCATTCCCGTCGCGAGACTCGAAGCTGCTCTAGAGATTGTGCGCTCAGAGAAGCAGGAGCCCCGAGCGATACTGCAAGACCTCGTTCGGGTGGGGTTGCTGGTCGCAGAGGTAGGCGGATCCGTCAGATTTTCCCATCGCTCGCTGCTAGAGTTCATGGCAAGTCGTGAGCTGGTTCGGCGTCTCAGCACGGATGCGGTGGCCCTTCGCGATCTCCTGCCTTCCCGACGGTGGGATAATGTTATCGTCTGGTGCATGAGCGGCCTTCCACCAGAGCATGGCCGCAAAGTACTCGATGAAGTGTCCCGTTGGGATGCTCCTTTGGCGGTTCGTTTGGCGCGCAATGCTGAACTTGGTCGCGACGCTCTGCTGGTGCAGGTTGCAGAGCTGGCGGAGCGCCCCGTCGTCGATGTCCGCCGGTTCGCCTCCGAGGTCGGCGAGACCCAGTTTCCACTGGCTGCAAAACGCAGAATTAGGAAGCTCGCCAAGCGTCACGACCTACTAGGGCAGGGGTTCGCGCTTGCGCTGCTCTCCCTTCTGACGCGCAAGGAAATCGCTAAGTGCCTCCGGGAGTTTCCAGCTCCGGTGTTTTTTGCGACGGCGAACACGTACGCGGCTCTCGTGAAGATGCTATCCGACCAAGAGGTCGACGATTTGCTTGAGCGTTGCGGCGAGACCATCAACGCGAAGAGCCATCCGTTTGGCGAGTCTGAAGATCAATTTCCAAGTGTCGAAGACCGCGTCGCGGGGGTGATAAGGGGAGCCTTCGACAGAGACCAGCTTAGGACAGTGGGATGGCTGACGACACAATCGCATGCGGTGCGTAGCATAGCATGTTCCTACTTTTGTCCTGAATTTGGGAGTCCTGGTTATGAGTTTGTACTTGAACAGATGTACTCCGGACTATCAAGTGCTATAGCTCCGGTCTACATGGCTCTGAGCGAAGCTGACGAGGTAGAGTCGCTTCCCTTTTCAAAGGAGATCCTGTCCTTTCTCTTGGATAATTTGATTTTTCCAGATGAGGGAAGTTTTGTCGGTGACCTCCTCAGGTATCTGGCTGATGCATCGGAGGACTGGGAAGCCGCGTTGACTCAGGTGGCGGCGACAGAAAAGGATGAACTGCGCCAGACGGCCATTGAACTTGTCCTACCGGCCCGGAGGACCGGTGCGGTACGCAAGACCTTTTCGGCTATCGCAGCGGGTAAGTTCGAATATGGTCAGCTCATGGAAATGCTCGCGTGGTCAGACTTGGCTGACGAGTGGGACTATATTTTACCCCTTGTGCATGGCGGCTTCGAAACGATTCGTGCAATTAGCCGTGCGTTGTCTATGGGAAGGCAGCCTGCGGTGGTGGACGCCCTTACGATTGATAGATGCTCCGAAACGATTCGAATCTTGCGTGCGAGCGATGATGATGACGCCGAATGGATCACCCGGGTTTATTGCTCTTGGCTGGGAGAAAACCTAGCAGAGAGCGGGCGCCTGCGCCTTTTGGAAATAGTTAATGAGGGAGGCGAGGAAGCAAGGTTCTTCGTGAACCACGTACTTTCGCGAGTTTCCGCGTCGGTTATTAACACCGATGATCTGTCACCGGAAGCGAGGCTTTTACTCCTGCGCGAGTATCTTTCCTCCCAGGAGTGGCTAGGCAGCTCGCCCGGCGTGCTGGCTACGGAGGACTTCGTGACTCAGGTCCTCCTGCCATTTGCGTGCTTCATTGATGATCGAGAGCAGAGAATGAAGCTAAACCGCGCGCTTGTGGACGCAGGCAACCGCCATGGAGTTCGGTATCCGCTCCTAGATGATGGGGCGCTGCCGCCCGAGGCCCTCGGCCTTTGGTACTAGCCGGCGAGGAGATTAACTCGACGCTCACACTTACTCCTCCCCCATCCGCAACGCCGCATGAAGGCCTCCTGGGGGATGCTCACCGAGCCATATTCGCGCATCCATTTCTTGCCCTCCTTCTGCTTCTCGAGGAGCTTGCGTTTGCGGGTGGCGTCGCCGCCGTAGCATTTGGCCGTCACGTCCTTCCTCAGTGCCGCGATGGTCTCCCGCGCGATGACCTTGCCGCCGATCGCGGCCTGGATGGGGATCTTGAAAGCATGTGCCCGGTCGGCAGCAGTCCGGGGGACTGATGCGGCACATGCTCCGTGGCGAGGGATTCCGCTGAAACTCCCTTTACGGGTACTCCTGCCGCGCGTGTACGACGGCGGTGATTTCCACGGCATCGACCGTCACGCGGTAGATGAGGATATAATTGGGGTGGACTATCGCTTCCCGCGTACCTTCCACCCGTCCCGGACGGTACATGAAGGGGTGATCGGCCAAGCCTTCCGCGCAATTCTCGATTGCGGCCTGGAGGCGGATCGCGGCCTCTTCGTTCCGGGCGGCGATATATTCCAGAATCGCTTCGAGCTGCTCGAGCGCGGGCTCGAGCCAGACGAGCTTCACCGCGCCGCCTTGGCCTTGGCCTTCGCGATAATGGCGCGCGCGCGGCGCATTGCCTCATCGTGCGGAACGGCAGGACGCGGGTCGGCCAGCGACGCCGCAACCTTGCGCTTCAGCCAGTCGGTGTAGGCGGCCTCCTGCTCGGCCGTCTCGAACTCGGAGACGATGGGCGACTGCTCGTTCATTGCACGGATATAGGCGAATTCATCGGTTTTGAAAACCGCCTTCATTCCTCACCCATCCGCAGGGCGGCGATGAAAGCTTCCTGCGGGACGTGCGAGCACCGGCAGCACGGGGTGCTGACGGCGCACAGCACGCGATCCCTCTCCGTCACTCTTCGCCCATGCGAAGAGCCGCTATGAAAGCCTCTTGAGGGATCGAAACGGACCCGTATTCCCGCATCCGCTTCTTACCCTCTTTCTGCTTCTCCAGCAGCTTGCGTTTGCGCGTGGCGTCGCCGCCGTAGCACTTGGCCGTGACGTCCTTCCTCAGCGCCGCGATCGTCTCGCGGGCGATGACCTTGCCGCCGATGGCGGCCTGGATGGGGATCTTGAACAGGTGCCGGGGAATCAAATCCTTCAACCGCTCGCACATGTGGCGGCCGCGGGCTTCGGCCGCGGCGCGGTGGACGATCATCGACAAAGCGTCGACCGGCTCGGCGTTCACCAAGATGTTCATCTTGACGAGGTCGCCCTCGCGGTGGCCGATCTGGTGGTAGTCGAAGCTCGCATAGCCGCGCGAGATGCTCTTCAGGCGGTCGTAGAAGTCGAACACCACTTCGTTCAAGGGCAGCTCGTAGGTGAGCTGGGCGCGGCCGGCGACGTAGGTCAGGTTCTTCTGGATGCCGCGGCGGTCCTGGCAGAGCTTCAAGATGGGGCCGAGATACTCGTCGGGGACGTAGATGGTCGCCTCGATCCACGGCTCCTCGATGGTGGCGATGCGGTTCGGGTCGGGCATGTCGGCGGGGTTGTGGAGCTCGATCAGCTCCTTGCCCTGCGCGTCCTTGTGGGTGAGGTGGATGCGGTAGACGACGCTCGGCGCGGTGGTGATGAGGTCGAGGTCGTATTCGCGCGTCAGGCGCTCCTGGATGATCTCGAGGTGGAGGAGGCCGAGGAAGCCGCAGCGGAAGCCGAAGCCCAATGCGGCGCTCGTCTCCATCTCGAAGCTGAACGACGCGTCGTTGAGACGGAGCTTGGAGATGCTTTCGCGCAGTTTCTCGAAGTCGGCGGCGTCGACCGGGAAGAGGCCGCAGAAGACGACCGGCTGGACTTCCTTGAAGCCGGGCAGCGCCTCGGCGGCGGGGCGGCGGGCGTCGGTGATCGTGTCGCCGACGCGGGTCTCGGAAATGTCCTTGATCTGGGCGGTGATGAAGCCGATCTCGCCGGGGCCCAGTTCGGGGAGCTGCTCGATCTTGGGGCGGAAGGCGCCGACGCGGTCGACCAGGTGGGTGGTGCCGCCGGCCATGAACTTGACGTTCTGGCCCTTGCGGATCGTGCCGTCGATGACGCGGATGAGGATGACGACGCCCAAGTACGGGTCGTACCAGCTGTCCACCAGCATGGCCTTGAGCGGCGCGTCGCGGTCGCCCTTGGGCGGGGGGATGCGGGCGACGATCGCTTCCAAGACCTCGTCGATGCCGATCCCGGTCTTGGCGGAGGTGAGGACGGCGTCGTCGGCGGGGAGGCCGATTATGTCCTCGATTTCCTTCTTCACCTTGTCGACGTCGGCGGCGGGGAGGTCGATCTTGTTGATGACGGGGACGATCTCGTGGTCGTGCTCGATCGACTGGTAGACGTTGGCGAGGGTCTGCGCCTCGACGCCCTGGGCCGCGTCGACGACGAGGAGGGCGCCTTCGCAGGCGGCGAGGGAGCGCGAGACTTCGTAGGCGAAGTCGACGTGGCCGGGCGTGTCCATGAGGTTGAGGACATAGGTCTCGCCGTCGCTCGCCTTGTAGTCGAGGCGCACCGTCTGCGCCTTGATCGTGATGCCGCGCTCCTGCTCGATGTCCATGTTGTCGAGGATCTGGCCGTGCGTCATCTCCCGGTCGGTCAGCCCGCCGGTGCGCTGGATGAGCCGGTCGGCCAGGGTGCTCTTTCCATGGTCGATATGCGCAATGATCGAGAAATTGCGAAGCCGCGTCAGTTCCGTCATGATTTTTCTGATTTCGAGGAGGTTTGAAGGGCGCCCTAGCAGCCGGGGGCGGGGGAGGCAAAGCGGCGGCCGGCGGAGCGCGCGCGGACGGTTGCGCCGGCGGCGGCGGCGTGGGAGAGCGCCCCGGGGGCGGCAGGAGAGGAGCGCGACGATGCGCGGACGGATGGTGGCCTTTCTCACCCTCGCGGCGGTGCCGCTCGGCGGCTGCGTCGCCGGCCTCGCGGTCGGAGCGGTGGACGCGGTCGGCAAGGCGGCGGTCGGGGACGGGCCGCGCGCGGCGCCGGGCGTCGACGTCGGCCAGGCGGCGCCGGCGGCCTGCATGGAGCGCGCGGCCACCCTGGGCGCCGCCCACATGATCGATGCCGAGGAGCGCGGGCCCGGGCGGGCGATCGTCTGGGGCACGATCGGGGAAGGCGCGGCGCGCCGCTCGTTCGAATGCCGCTGGGCGGGGAAGATCGTCGGCTTCACCGTCCGCAAGATCGCGCCGGCGGGCTGAGCGGCCGGAGCGGGCGCCGGCGGAAGGGCGACCCGGGCCCTCGTCGCCCCCTAGTTCGGTCCGGCGCCCGGAATGGGCGGCGGCCCCTGCTGTTGCTGCTGCTGCACGCGGGGGCCCTGGCCGGGCGGGCGGAAGCTCCAGGTCAGAGCGACGGTGATGCGCTGCGGGGAGGCGGGCGCGAACAGGTCGCGCGAGCGGCTTGTAAGGCCGGTGGTGATCGATTCCCGCCCCTGCGACAGCCTGAGGTTCGCCATGGTGAGGACGCCGGACAGGCGGTCCGTAATCGCGTGGGACCAGGTGAAGGTGGCGAGCGCGAGGGACGAGGTGCGGGTGAAGCCGGTGTCGGTGGGGCCGAAATAGCGCAAGGTGAGGTTGACCCGGTCGGCGCCGCGACGGCCGTCCTGGCCGTCCTTATATTCGAGCTGGCCGGTCCCGGACCAGGTGCCGCTGTGGCGGCTCGGCAGGGCCCCGCCGGCGTCCTGGTCGAGGCCCTGGTCGGAGGCGTTGGCGGTGAGCACGTAGCGCAGGTTGGTGAGGAGCGGACCGCGCGCCGAGAGCTCGGCACCGGTCAGGGCCTGCGCGCCGAAGTTGGCCGGGCGGGTTACCAGCACGCCGTTCGCGTCGACCTCGCCGCGGAACGACCAGAGGTCCTGCGTCGTGCGGCGAAACGCGGCGAGCTCGAGATTGTGGCGGCGCGCGACGGTGCCGCGCAGGCGCACTTCCCAGGAATCGGTGAGCTGCGGCTGGAGGAGGGGATTGCCGGCCTGGGCGGTGGTCGCGTCCTGGAACATCAGCGCGGGGTTGAGGAGCTGGATCGGCGGATAGGTGATGCGGCGCGAATAGCTGGCCGTGCCGGTCAGCCATTTGGCGAGCGCCCGCTCGGCATGGAAGCTCGGGAAGAGCCGCGTCGTCTTGAGGTCGGGGACGCCGGTCGTGCCGCCGAGATCGTATTCGCGTCCCTCCAGCCGCACCCCCGGCATGATCGTGAAGCCGGCGAGGGCGAGCTGATAGGTGACGTAGCCTGCATATTCGAACCAGCGTCCCTCGACGACGGAGCCGGTCGCGAAGGGCGCACCGGAAGGCAGCGTGCCGGTCGCGGCCTGCCCGATCCGGTTGTCCGTCGTGACGAGTTGCGCGCCGAGCGAGAGGCGGTCGACGCTGCCCTTCCCGCCCATCGGCCGTACATAGTCTACCTTCCCGGTCCAGCTGTTGTCGGACATGCTGCGCTGCTGGCGGAAGACATTGGCGGGCCCAGCGGCAGGATCGACCGAGAACAGGCTGTCGAAGCCTCCGGCGAAGCGCGCCCACTTGACCGAGGCGGTCAGCGCCTCCCCTTGGCGGGCGGTGGTGCCGCGATAATCGAGGGAGAGGTCGCGGTAGTCGAAGCGCGCATCGTTGGTCGAGAGCTGGACGGCGCTGCCGCCGGGGATGGCCGGCCCGGCCAGCAGAGACGGCCGTTCCTGGTCCAGATCGGTATGGGCGGCGGTGCCGCTCAGGGTGAAGGTGCGTTTGTCGTTCGGTCGGTAGCTCGCCGACGCGTTGCCGTAATAATAGCGGAACACGTCGGCCTGGCCTCCGGTCTCGGAGGAGAGGAGGGTCTGGCCGCCCGGCTGCAGCGCATAGCGCTCGCGTTCGAAGTCGGCGTGCTGCTCCCCGCGGCCGTGGCCGAGATTGCCGGTGAAGGTCCAGTTGCCGGTGCCGTAGGTCGGCGACAGGCGAACGTCGTAGCTGCCGTAGCTGCCGCCGCTTGCCGTTGCCGAGCCGCCGAGTCCGTTCTGGGTGTTGCGCCGGGTGACGATGTTGACGATGCCGCCAGTCCCCTGCGCAGGGAATTGGGCGCCGGGATTGGTCAGCACCTCGATCCGGGCGATCTGGTTGCCGGTCATGTTGCGCAGCATCGTCTGCGGATCGGCAACCCGGCGGCCGTCGATCAGGATCGTCGCCTCGCCGGCTCCGATGAGCCGGACGCTGCCGTCCGCCTGCACCTCGACGGACGGGATGCGGGCGAGGATGTCGCTCGTCGTCGTGCTCCGCGCCTCGGCCGTGTCGCGGACGAGGTAGGTCTGGCGGTCGATGGACGTTTGCTGGGCGGGCGCCGTGATGACGATGGCGTCCTGGTCGGCTTGCGGCGGACGCGCCGGAGCGGCTGGGCGTGAGGGGCCCGACCCGGGTTTCTGCGGTGGAGCGGCGCCTTGAGCAAAGGCAGCCGTCGCCGGCGCCAGCAAGGCGAGCGCCGCCCCCGCAAACAATCTCGTCTTCTGCTTCTTTCCCCAATCCCCGGCCACGGTCACGCTACCCAATCGTTGAACTCGGACCGAGCTGTATCAGCCATGCAATACACCTGCAATGGGCTCTTCGTGCGAAAACGAAGGAGAATCATGCATTTCCCAAGGAGGGGCACCGCCCGGCAGCAACCACTGCAGGCAAAGCCGCTACCCGTGCTAGCGGTGCACCGGTTGGGGGCGCTCGCGAGGAGGGACGAACATGGTGGACAAGACGGACGTCGGCGCGGTGGTCGACGAGCTTTACGCGATGATCTCGGGCCCGGCGGGGCCGCGCGACTGGGCGCGGCAGCGGGCGATCTTCCACCCGGAGGCGCGGCAGGTGCGCACCTGGCTGGACGCCGACGGGCGGCCGGCGATGAAGATGATGGGACCGGCGGAGTACGAGGCCGACACCACGCCCTTCTTCGCCGCCAACGATTTCTACGAGGTCGAGATCGCGCGGCGGATCGACGTCTTCGGCAACATCGCCCACGTCTGGAGCGCCTATGAGGCGCGGCGGGCGCCCGACGATCAGGAGCCGGAGCGGCGGGGCGTGAACTCGATCCAGCTGGTCAGGGGCGCGGACGGGCTGTGGTCGGTGCTCGCGATGGTGTGGGACAACGAGAGGGAAGGGGTGCGCATCGCGCCGTTCTGAGGTCAGGGCTGCCGCACCGCCTCGGTGAACGCCTTGCGGAAGGCGGCGAGATCTTGGGGGGCGACGTCGGAGACGGCCCAATATTCGAGGCCGCCCCCGGTCCAGCGGGCGAGGCTGTAGCCCTGGCGGCGCGCGGTGAAGGCGACGGGCGAGGCGAGCGCGGAGGCGGGGCGGACGAACAGGTTCAAGGTGTGGAGGCGGCGCTTGTAGACGATCGCGGCGACGACCTTGCCGTCCAGATAGTCGAGACGGCCGCCGACGAGGGGGAAGCCCTGCGCGGCGAGCTCGGGGACCGGCGGGGCGAAGTCGATGCGGCCGTTGAACCAGGGCTTCACCACATGCCGGTCGCTGGTCGCGACATCGACGACGTGGGCGGCGAGAAGCGAGCGGACATGGTCGGCGACGAGCGCGTCCTCGAGGCCGGTGCTGGTGAGCTGCGGCGCGGCGACGAGCAAGGCGAGGGCGGCCGCGACGGCGCCGAGCGCGCCGCCGGCGAACCAGGGCGCGCGCGGGGGCGCGGCGCGGCGCACGGGCCGGCCGGCGGCGCCGGCGAGGGCGCGCTCGATCCGGCCGGCGAGGCCCGGCGGCGGGCGGTGGCGGAGCGCCGTTCCGGCGAGGCGGGCGCGCAGCGCCTCGATCCGGCCGAGCTCCTCGGCGCAGGCCGTGCAGGTCCTGAGATGCGCCTCGAGGGCGACGGCGTTGGCGGCGTCGAGCTCGCCGTCGACGAGGCCGTGGAGCAGCAGGGGGTCCGGGCAATCGGTCATGGCGCCGCTTTCCTCCTCTCCGCGTCGCCCGCCGGGAGCAGCAGGTCGCACAGCATGCGCCGCCCGCGCGCGAGCCGCGACATGATCGTGCCGATCGGCACGCCGGTGATCATCGCGATCTCCTTGTAGGAAAGCTCTTCCAGCTCGCGGAGCACGATCGCTTCTCTAAACGGCTCGGGTAGGTCTTCGATGGTGCCGCGCAGCGACTGGACCTCGTCCTTGCGGGCGAGGATCGCCTCCGGCGTGTCTTCCTCGACCCCGTCGTTCGCTTCATCCGGTTCGAAGGTCCTGTCGCCGGCGCCGCGGGCGCGGGTCCAGTCGATGAAGCAGTTGCGCACGATGGCAAGCAGCCAGGCCTTGGGCGCCTCGCCGCGAAAGCCCGCGAAGCCGCGCAGGGCCTGGAGGTAGGCGGTCTGGACAATGTCCTCGGCGGCGGCGCCGTCGCGGGCGAGGTAGCGGGCGAGGCTGTAGGCGGCCTCCATGTGCGGCAGCATCAGGAGGCGGAATCGGTCCGCCTCGCCATCCTCGGCAGCGGTGGCCGGAGCGCGTCCCGGCGATCCCGCCCGGAAGGCGAGCCGGGGCCGGAAGAACCGCCTGCTCTCGCGCATGCGCCGCCTCACCCCCCTTCGATCAGGGCGCCTTGACGATGATCTTGCCGACCATGTGCGGGTGAAGCGAGCAGAAATATTGGAAGGCGCCGGGGGTGGTGAAGGTGAAGGAGAATTTGTCGCCGCCGTCGAGGGCGGAGGAGCGGAAGGCCTTGTTGGTGGCGACGACGCTGTGGGGATCCTCGTCCGCATTGGTCCAGGTGACGGTGGTGCCGGGAGCGACCACGAGGATTGCGGGGACGAAGGCGAAGTTGCGGATTTGCACAGCCTGCGCGCGCGCCGGGGCCGCCGCGGCAGGGGCGGCGAGGGCGAGCGGGACGGGGGCGAGGCCGAGCAGGACGGCGAGCGCGTAGCTGCGCGGGTGCTTGAGGAGGAGCTGGGGCATTGCGGTTCTCCGAAGAAGGTTCAGGCGAGGGGAGTGTCGATCAGCGCGATGCGGTCGCGGCCGGGGACGAGGGTGGCGGTGCGGATGCCGAGAACGGAGCGGAGCTGCTCCGCCGGCACCTTGAGCGGCCCGGGAGAGGGGGCTGTGCCCGGCGCCGGCTGCGGGTAGGCAGTCGAGCGGGCGGAGTGGAAGGCGATGTTGCCCTCCACCTTCTGCAGCACCCGGTGGACGTGGCCGTTCAGCACCGTCACTGAGCCGAAGCGGCGGAGCAGGGCGAGCGCAGCGGCGCTGTCGTCGGTGCCCCAGCCCCATTCAGCGTAGGCGGTCCATAGCGGGATGTGGGCGAAGACGACGATCGGAGTGCTGGAGGACAGACCGGCGACGTCCCGCTTCAGCCAGGCGATCTGCTCGTCGCCGAGATGAGCGAGGCCGCCGGGGCGAAGGTTGAAGACGTTGTTGAGAGCGATGAAGTGGGCGCCGCCATGGTCGAAGCTGTACCAGCCGGCGCCTTGCGTGCCCTTCCCGTAGCGGGCGAGATAGGCCTTGCCCCCGCCTTCGTCGAGCGCGTCATGCTCGCCGGGAACGTGGAACACCGGGATGCCGGCCTCGCGCACGATGTCGTCTGCGTCGGCGAATTCGGCGTCCTTCGACAAATGGGTGATGTCTCCGGTGTGCAGGATGAAATCCGGCTTGTCGGGGAGGGCGCGGATCTTCGCGATGGTCTCCACGAAGGTGCCGCGCGCGTCGGGGTTGGCGGCCTTGTCGAAGCCGACATGGCTGTCGCTGATCTGGAGGAAGGTGAACGGCTTGACGCGGCCGGGACGTGCCGGGGCGGCCACAGCGGAGTCGAGGCCGATCGAGCCGGCAACGCCGCCGCTCATCACGAACAGCGCCCCGGCGCCGGTCCAGCCGGCACATTGCAGGAATCCGCGCCGGTCGAGTCTGTCGTTGGTCATGGATCGGTTCTCCTTGGACGGAAGGACGGCGGCGGCCGCGGATTTATTCCCCGAGGGACAGCGGCGACCGGCCGCGCCACGGCAGCATCGACTGCAGCACCCGGTCGCGCAGCACGAAGCGGTGGAAGAGGGCGGCTGCGGCGTGCAGGCCGACCAGGGCGAGCAGCAGCCAAGCCGCCTGCTCGTGAAGCTCGTGGAGGCGGTGCGAGAGCTCCGCGTCGCGCGCAACGAGCGCCGGGACGGTCGCGACCAGCAGGTCGAACGGCTTGCCGCGGAAGAGGCTGTGGGCGAGCCCCAGGACCGGCTGCGCAATGAGGAGGACATAGAGGGCGTATTGGGTGCCTCGCGCCGCCAGGCGCTGCACCCGCGGGAGCGAGGCGCCAGGCGATAGGGTTGCGCCCCGCGTCAGCCGCCAGACGATCCTCACGACCGTAAGCGCCCACAGCAGCAGCCCGCCGGCGCGATGCAGCGCGAGCAGCAGGCCTGCGGAGGCCGAGTCCGCCGAGAGGCCACGCGCCCAGGCCGTGGCGAAGAGCAAGCCGAGCAGCAGCAGCGCGAGCCAGTGGAGCGCGATGGTCGGGCCGTCGAGGCGCTCGCCATCGCGGCCGTCGAGTTCTCCCATACCGTCGTTCGGCATTCCGTCCCCCTCTTCATTCCGGCGTCGCGACAGGAGACGGGGCGATGCGTCCGTTTATTCCCGGGGTCCGCGCCCGAGGCGCCTTCTCCCGATCCGCAATCTGCGGCCGCGTCCCCCCCGATGGCGCACCCGCGTGGAGTTGCTGGAAGGACCAAATTTGCAAGCAGCGCGGCTTCGCTAGCAGGCAAGTCGTGGTTGAGTAGAAAAGATTCGACTCTAACTCATCTTGAGTACTATGTCCGAATCACGGGTTAATTTCCGGGTCGCTGTGGTCGGCTTCTTGCGTATGTTATGACGCTTCGGAGAGCAATAGCTTCCGATAATGAGTAGTCATGCGAAAAAGGGGTGGGGCACAATGCATTCAGAAAAATCAAATCAACCATCTTGGTCCATCTGTTGCGCATACTATCGGTGAGCTTCGACAGACTCTTTAGTCGAGTTGCGCACCTGACGAAGGGCGACCCCTCTGTCTTGGTGGCTATTCTTGATGGCCCGGCGGATCTAGACACGCCTGTCTCCGCAGCGCAGACCTGACATTGGCCTGCCTTCCCGGCGGGCGCCGTCATTGGACGCAGCCGCGATGCGCCATGGCACCCATGTCGTCAGCCAGATCTTTGCCGACGGGGATTGCGGTCTCGCCGGCATCGCGCCGAGGTGCCGCGGGCTCGTCTTGCCGGTCTATCCGAGCGACGAGCAAGGCCGGCTGCGGGCGACGACCCAGATTGACCTGGCCCGCGCCATCCATCTGGCCGTCGAGCGCGGCGCAAACATCATCAACATCAGCGGCGGCCAGTTGAGCGGCTCGGACGAAGCCGACGCATTTCTCGCCCATGCGCTGGCCCAGTGCGAGAAAGCTGGAATATTGGTCGTCGCGGCCGCCGGGAATGACGGCTGCGACTGCTTGCACGTGCCCGCCGCGGTCCGTTCCGTTCTCGCGGTCGGCGCGTTGGACGCAACGACCGGCGAACCTGCCGCATTCAGCAATTGGGGCCGCGCCTACGGCGCGAACGGACTGCTTGCGCCAGGAACCGAAATACCGGGCGCCGACTCGGCTGGAGGGATCACGGCCCGAAGCGGCACCAGCTATGCGGCGCCGATCGTGGCCGGAGCCGCGGCACTTCTGATGAGCCTTCAGGTGCAGCGCGGAGGCAGTATCGACGCGCGGGCCGTCCGGTCTGCGCTGCTGCGCGGGGTGGACGGCTGCGACGACAGCGCGGGCTCGGACTGTCGCGGCTACCTGGCCGGTACGCTCAATGTCGAGCGTGCCCTTGGTCTGCTGTTTCCGGACGATTTCGGCGCGGACGCCACGCTCTTGCCCGGCGACGCGCAGGATGCCGCGCTTCAGGAGGCGGCGCTCCAGCCCATCACGCTGCCCCGTCGCGATCGCGACATCGACGCTGGAGCGGCCGATTGCGTGGGTCCGTTTTCGACCGTGCCCGGACCGCACGCCGCTGTCGTTGCGGCGAATCACATACGCGCCGTCCATCAACCCGAACAGAAGGAGGGGAATGTCATGCTGACCGAAACCCAAGCGATCGAGGCCGCGGTCGTACCGAGCGGTGTGTCGGCCGAGGCCGCAGGAAACGCGGCCGCCGGGACGTCGGCGATCCTTTCCACGGAGCCCGGCGTGACTCCGTCGGGCGGCTGCGCCGGGTGTGCGGGCGCCGGCGGTGCGGAGGGCGCGGGCGGGTGCGGATGTGCGGCCTGCGCCGGCGAGGGCAATCGCCACCTCGTCTATGCGCTGGGCGAGCTGAGCTACGACCTCGGCACCGAAGCCCATCGCGATTCACTGATCCAGTCGATGGAGGGCGATCCGCACATTTGGGACGACCTGGTCAAGCATCTGCGCGACAGGCCCTGGGATGCCGAAGCGGTGACTTGGGTCCTGCGCATCGACGCGACGCCGATCTACATCATCCGCCCGAGCGGCCCCTGGGCCGCCGACACCTACCGCCGGCTGATCGATTATCTCGACGGACAGAATCCGCGCGACGGTGGCGACGTGGCGAGCGGCATCGATCGCATTTCCCTGCCCGGGTGGATCGACGGCAGCGCGACCCTCAGCACCGGTGAGGTGCTTCCCGTCGTGGAACCGGCGCTGCGCGGCCTCTACGCCTGGGACACGAAGTCGCTCGTCGAGCAGGTCACCACCGTCAAGAAGGCCAAGGCAGGGGTCGACGCCGGGCTCTCGAACTTCCTCGAACGCGTCTATTACGAGCTGCGCAACCTCGGCGTCGCGCCGCAGGATCGCGCCCTCAATGCCGCCGCGACGAACGCCTTCCAGGCCGAGACCGCGTTCAGCCAGGCGGTCGGGGCGGGCCGGGAGCTGGACGAGATCAGCGTCGAGAAGAGCCCCATCTGCCGCCAGGATTCCGACTGCTGGGACGTCAGCCTCGCCTTCTTCGATCCGGCCAACGATCGTGCCGCCAGGCGGATCTACCGGTTCACCATCGATGTGAGCGACGTCATTCCGGTCAGCGTCGGCCCGGTTCGGTCCTGGTCCGTCCGCTAAGACGAGCGACGCGCCGTGTGGAGTTGCCGGGTGGACATCCCGCCCGGCCAACCGCTCCCCAAAGGACAAGCCGGGGAGTGAACTGCCCCGTCCGGGGCGCAACCGTAGGAGGAAATGATGCTTCCCATGATCCAACCGGCGATCGATCGCAGCGAACGTTCCCGGCAGCGCGCGACGGCGTTCCGTGGCGCGCGGTCGCGTGCCCGCGCCGGCGTGACGTCCAGCGGCATTGCTTGCACTATCTGCCAGATGGGCTGCAGCGCCCTTTCCGGGACAGCGCAGGCGGTTTGCATGGCCGCGTGCAACGCCACCGTCTGCTGACGCATTGACCGTCGTTGAAGAAGCGCAGGGAGGGCTCGCGCCCTCCCTGCGTGCTTCATCCGGTTCGACGGCGCCTCCAAACGTCGAGCGGCCTCGATCGCCGCATCAAGGCTGCATCTGCATCAGCTGGTTCATCGGCATCATGTTCTGCTGGAGGTGGTCCATGATCCAGATCGAGCCGATGACGATCAGGAAGACGACGAGGATGCCGTAGGCGAGCGCCAGCACATTGTTCGTGTTGTCCGGGCCGGTGGTGATGTGGAGGAAGAAGACGAGGTGCACCCCCATCTGGGCGATGGCCAGGACGAGCAGGCCGACTGGGACTGCGGGGCCGTAGATGACGTGCGTCCCCGCCAGCACAAAGGCGGCGACGGTGAGGATCACCGAAAAGAGCAGGCCGAGATTGGCGTTGGCGATCCAGTGGCCGGCGCTCTCGACCGGCTCGTCGCCCGGGGCATGGTCCTCGCGGTGGTCGAGCTCGCCGGCATAGCCGCGCGGGTCGAAGTCGAGCTCGCTCATGCGACGGCTCCCATCAGGTAGACGATGGTGAAGATGCCGATCCAGACGATGTCCAGGGCGTGCCAGAACAGGTTGAAGCAGATCAGGCGATGAACGATCTCCGGCCGGAAGCCCTTGAGCTGCACCTGCGCCATCATCGTCAGCAGCCACATGCCGGCGAGCGTGACGTGGACTCCGTGCAGGCCGACGAGGCCGAAGAAGGCGGAAAGGAATCCGCTCGCCTGGGGCGTGATGCCGCGCTGGGCGAGGCCGATGAATTCGGCGAGCTCCAGGCCGACGAAGAGGAGGCCGAGCAGGCCCGTGATCAGCAGGAAGACTTGGGTCCACAGCTTCGAGCGGGCGTTGGTGGCGGCGAAGGAGAGGCCGCACGTGTAGCTGGAGAGGAGGAGCGCCGCCGTCTCCCAGCCGACGCGGGGGATGTCGACCAGCTCCTTGATCCCGGGCCCGCCCGCCGTGGCGCCGCGCTGCACCGCGAAGGCGGCGAACAAGCAGGCGAACATGACGATATCGGAGAGCAGGAAGATCCAGAAGCCGTAGCCGACGATGATGCGCTTCCTCGCCGGGCCCGTCTCGCCGTGGCCGGCGCCTTCGACGGGACCTTCATTGCCGTGGCCGCGGTGGCCGAGCCGGTGGGGGTCCTCGCGGACCCGGCGGACGGTCTCGACGGCGGCGGGAAGCGGATGGTCGGTCACGCCGTCGCTCCCTGCGCGGCCGCGATCTGCTCGAGCAGGGCCTCGCGCGAGGCGCGGCGGGCGCGCTCGACCCGCGCGACCTCCTCGGCCGGCACGTGGAACTCATGCACGTCGCGCCAGGCGAAGACGACGAATCCGGCGATGGCGGCGGCGAAGCCCAGGCCGGCGAGCCACCAGATCTGCCAGATGAGGGCGAAGCCGGTAATGCTGGCGAAGGCGGCGGTGAAGAAGCCGACCGGCGAATTCACCGGCATCTCGATGTCGTGATATTCGGGTTCCTCGGAGAGGCGCTGGCTCTCGATCGCCTTCACCTTGATGCCCCAATAGGCCTCCTCGCCCTCCACGTTCGGCATGATCGCGAAGTTGAAGAAGGGGGCCGGCGACGGCGTCGCCCATTCGAGCGAACGGCCGTCCCAGGGATCGCCCGAGACGTCGCGCAGCTTGTCGCGCTGGACGATCGAGACGACCAGCATGATCACCTGGCAGGCGGCGCCGACGACGAGCAGGCCGACGCCGACGACGGAGAGCTGCAGCATCGGCCGCCATTCCTCGATGTTCACGTGCTGGAGGCGGCGGGTCATGCCCTCGAGGCCGAGGATGTAGAGCGGAGTGAAGGTCACCCAGAAGCCGACGAAGGCGAACCAGAAGCTCGCCTTGCCCCAGCCTTCGTGGAGGCGGAAGCCGAACGCCTTGGGGAACCAGTAATCGAGCCCGGCGAACAGCGCGAAGACGACGCCGCCGACGATGACGTTGTGGAAGTGGGCGACGAGGAACATCGAATTGTGGACGAGGAAGTCGGCCGGCGGGACGGCAAGCAGCACGCCGGTCATGCCGCCGATCACGAAGGTGAAGATGAAGCCCATCGACCACAGCATCGGCACCGTCATGCGCACGCGGCCGCCGTACATGGTGAAGATCCAATTGTAGATCTTGACCCCGGTGCCGACCGCGATGACGCTGGTCGAGATGCCGAAGGCGGTGTTGACCGCCGGTCCGGAGCCCATCGTGAAGAAGTGGTGGAGCCACGTCATCATCGCGACGATGCAGATGAACAGGGTCGCGGCGACCATCGAGCGGTAGCCGAACAAGGGCTTGCCGGAGAAGGTCGAGAAGATCTCGGAGAAGATGCCGAAGGCGGGGAGGACGAGGATGTAGACCTCCGGATGGCCCCAGGCCCAGATGAGGTTCATGAACATCATCGGGTTGCCGCCGGCGTCTGCGGTGAAGAAGTGCCAGCCGAACACCCGGTCGAGGCTCAGCATGGCGAGGGTGGCGGTGAGGATCGGGAAGACCGCGACGATGAGCAGGCTGGAGGCGAGCGCCGTCCAGGTGAACATCGGCATCCTGAGGTAGCTCATCCCCGGGCAGCGCATCTTCAGCACGGTGGTGACGAAGTTGATCCCGGTCATGAGGGTGCCGATGCCGGAGATCTGCACCGCCCACAGATAGTAGTCGACGCCGACGCCGGGCGAGTAGCTGCCTTCGCTCAGGGGCGGGTAGGGGAGCCAGCCGGTGCGGGCGAACTCACCGATGAAGAGCGAGAGGTTGACGAGCAGCGCTCCGCTCGCCGTCAGCCAGAAGCTCACCGAGTTCATCGTCGGGAAGGCGACGTCGCGTACGCCGAGCTGGAGCGGCACGACGAAGTTCATGAAGCCGATCACCAGCGGCATCGCCGCGAAGAAGATCATGATCGTGCCGTGGGCGGAGAAGATCTGGTTGTAATGCTCGGGCTCGAGATACCCCTGGGAGCCGCCGACGGCGACCGCCTGCTGGGTGCGCATCATGATCGCGTCGGCAAAGCCGCGGATCAGCATGACGACGCCGAGTAGGCCGTACATGATGCCGATGCGTTTGTGGTCGACGCTCGTGATCCACTCGTTCCACAGGTACGGCCACCAGCGCTTCCAGGTGATGAGGCCGAGCGTCCCGGCGATCACCAGGATGAGGATGATCGAGGTGATGAGCGGGATCGGCTGGTCGAAAGGGATGGCCGACCAGCTCAGCTTGCCGAACATGTTCAATGCCTCCCCGCGGGCGTCACTTCGCGCCCGGCGTGCGACGCATTTTCGGGCTCCGGTCCGGGCGCGGGCGGTATCTTCTGGGTGGCGACGGCGTCGAACAGCTTGGGATCGACGGCGCGGAAGCTGATCGGCGGCACGTTGTGGCTCTGCTTGGCCAGTTGGGCGTAGGCGGCCGAATCGAGCACCGGGCCGCCGCCCCGCGCGCCGGCCGCCCAGGCGGCGAAGTCGGCGTCGGCGACGCTGCGCACCTGGAATTGCATGTCGGAAAAGCCGTCGCCGCTGAACATCGCCGAGGTTCCCCACATCGTCGCGGGCCGGTCCGCCTGGAGGTGCAGCTGCGAGACCATGCCGGGCATCGCGTAGATCATCGAGCCCAATCGGGGCACGAAAAACGTGTTGAACACGCTCGCCGAGGTGATCGAGAAATGGACCGGGCGGCCGGCCGGGACGACGAGTTGGTTGACCGTCGCCACGCCCTGCTGCGGGTAGATGAACAGCCATTTCCAGTCGAGCGAGACGACCTGCACCTCGAGCGGCGGGGTCTTGGACAGCGGGCGGAACGGGTCGAGCCGGTAGGAGCCGATCCAGATGACGCCGCCGATGAACATGATGGTGAGGATCGGGATCGACCAGACCACCGCCTCGATCCGGCCCGAATAGGACCAGTAGGGGAGATACTCCGCCTTCGTGTTCGAGGCGCGATAGCGCCACGCCATCCAGAAGGCGAGGAGGATGGTGGGAACGACGATCGCGAGCATGATGAGCGTCGCGTCGATCAGGATGCGGCTGTCGTCGCGGCCGACCGGGCCGACCGAATCGAAGATGCTGCGGCCCGAGCAGCCCGCCGCTGCCAGCGCCAGCGCGGCGGCGAGGGCCATCCGAACGGGTCGTCCACCGTCTCCCTCGCGGGTGGAGAAGGTGGCAGTTACTCCGCCTGTTTCGACCGTCATTGCGCAATCCCGCAGCCGCGTCGCTTCACGGCGGCAGCCCTACGCCATGCGTTTGACGCTGTTCAAGGGCATCCTGGGCGGAACGGGCGGACCTCGATGAGGTGTTCACGATCGGGGGGCGGGTCTTCTCGGCCCCCGACGGCGAGCTGCCGCCGGCCCAAAATCTGGCTACGACGGAGGTGCGCAATCAAGTCCATAATAATCTCGTTTTCGGTGAATTGACTCGGGACTGGCTTAGGATCAGGCTCTGCGCAGCATCTGAAGAGGGGCTTTCGATGCGGGGCAGAACCGTGGCCGCCCACGTGGGCCGCATTGCGGCGGCGCTCGCCGCTCTTCTCGCGCCGGCGGACGCGTTGGCGCAGGCGTCGGCCTCCGACTTCACTTCGGCGGTGCGGCTGGACCCAATGGGGCGCACCGTGGGCACGATCGCGCCGGATCCCGATGGCTCAGGGCCGCTGCGCTATGCCGCGACCCGCACCACCTACGACGCGGCAGGACGGCCGACGAGTGTCGAGAAGGGCGAGCTCTCAAGCTGGCAGTCGGAGGCTGTAGCGCCGTCGAGCTGGAGCGGGTTCACGGTGTTCCAGACGGTCAGCACGACCTACGACGCGATGAATCGCAAGCTCACGGAGACACTCTCCAGTACGCCGATGATGATCCTATCGGCAAACGAGATCCTTCCGGCAACAACCCGCTCGCAATCGTCCCGGTTGTTGTTGAGGGAGCCGAACTATGCGCTGCCAATCCGCTGTGTCGTTCGGTTGCGATCTTTGTGGCAAAGCAGGTGGTGAAGGCTGTACTGCCTCAAATCGTGCCGAGGCCGATGCCGATTCCGGCTCCCCCGATGCCTGCTCCTGCTCCACCGGGGCCGCACTCGTCACAGACCGAAGAGTCGCAGCCCTCCGCTGGCTCGACCTCCGAAGCTCGGCGCCTGGGACCGGGCCCGTACCGCTGCTCTAATCCGCTTTGTGATGCTCACCATGGCGGTTCGAGCGGGACCACCGAGTGTCCACAGTGCACCGGCAGGAGGGAGAGAGGAGATAAAATCCCTGGGAGGCCTAGGCCGCTCCCGCCTGTCCCTCCAAGGCCAAAACCCGAGCAAAAGGACTGACGGTGACTGATAGAGCAAAATTCGGGCAGGAACTTGACTGGATGTTACGGGGAAAGAAGCCGATGGCTGCATTCTACAAGGTCATAGGTGAAACTTTCGACGAGACGGACGGTCAGCCGTTTTCTGAGCATGTGGCCGCCGGAGCCATCGCGAAAAGCCGCTTCTTCATCCGGAACGAAGGGCAAGACTTCACGATCATGTACACGACCTTCGCGCTGCCTGGCGAGGAATGGCGCATGAGGTTGTATAAGGCCCTGCAGAAGGAGGGTCAGACGCGTTGGTGCGAGGCGATGGGGGCGATCGAGGAATACCTGCTGAACAACATTTCTCTGGGCCTCGACCATTCCGTTCGCTACCGGTTGGAAGACGCCGGCCGGCCCGAGGAGAGTTGATCGGCGGAAACCATGCATGATCAATTCCATCCCGAGCCTATGGCTTTGAGCGACGGACACGCCTCTGGAGACGTCTGCCGCCGGGTTGGAAGCGCGTTTCAGCCCGTCTCGCGCTCGGATGTCGTCCGCGTCGGCCAGTCATTCGAGGCGGGCGTTCCGCTGAACGGCTTGCGCCATCCCCCACAGAACGGGACGATCGGCCAGTGTATCTGATCAGGCGAGTCGCTCCCCAGGCGACGACGATTTCCTCGAGCCCTCCACCTCGAGCATTGCGCCGAGTCGCGCTCCGAAGCTCTCCCGTATCTGGCCCTGGCTCCCGAACGCGTGTTCTGCTGGCAGGCGAGCACGAAGACCTATCGTACGAGCAAAAGCTGCTCGACGTCTGAGCCGATTCCGACCCCCGACGGCGTTACCGCCGGCATTGCTGGGCGCAGCTGGAGCCGCCGAGGTTCGTACGGGCCCGGTGTTGACCACCCGCCCTCGTCCACGGGAGAGTGCTTACACGGGCGCCGCAGTGCTGAGCGTGCGCGGGGGCGGTCGATCGGCGGGTGGACGAGGCGCCGCCCGCTATTCCCGCGCGGCGGCCGAGCCTGTATGAGGACGAGTCGGCTTCAGGGGGAATGAACATGCCGAAATCCACGATGCTCGCGAGCGTGGCGCTCGTGTTCCTGTCCGTGCCCAGCGCCGCCGCGGCCGCGCCGAGGCTCGCCGCGCCGTCGAGCGGCCAAAAGCTCCAGCAGATGACGATGAACGACGTGCCGCGCTGCACCCGCAAGCTCGGCACCGTCTCGATCGCCAACGGCGACAACAGCTACGCCTGGACGCAGAACAACCTGGCGCCGCCGGAGAAGCTGCTGAAGGTGCTGGTCCAGCGCTCCGGCTGCTTCAATCTCGTCGACCGCGGCGCCGGTCTCAACGCCGCCGCGCGCGAGCGCGACATCGGTGCCGGCCTCGGCCTCCAGCGCGGCTCCAACGTCGGTCAGGGCCAGATCAAGGCGGCCGACTATGTTCTGGTCGGCGAGATCCAGGGGGCGAATTCGAACGTCAGCGGCAGCGGCGCGGCGGGTGTCGCCGGCGCGGTGCTCGGGGGCCCGGTCGGCGGCCTGATCGGCGGGATCCGCAGCCGCAAGATGGAGGCGAACACCGTCCTCACGCTCACCAATGTGCGCACGTCGGAGACGATCGCCGCGGAGGAGGGCTATGCGGCGAAGAAGGACATGGGCTTCGCCGCCGGCGGGCTGTTCGGCGCGAGCGGCGGCGGCTTCGGCGCGATCGGCGGCGGTTACGAGAATACGGACATCGGCCGCATCGTCACCTTGTCGTTCATCCAGGCCTACGCGAAGATGGTGACCGGCCTCGGTCTCGTGAATCCGGGCGACGCGGGCACGGCGCAGGCCTCGCCGACCAAGACCTTCACCGCCCAGGCACCGGTGGCGCTGCGCTCGTCGCCGGATGCGTCGGGCCGGGTCCTGCGCACGCTGCCGCCCGGCGCGATCGTCTATCCCACCGGCAACAAGAATGGCCTGTGGTGGGAAGTAGCGGACGAGAACGACAATGTCGGCTGGGTGCTGAACACCAAGCTGGCCCCGTCGCGCTGAGCGGGGCGGGCGGGAAAACGCCGCCTGACATACTTTGCGACACTTTTCCTGGCGCGCCGCGATAGGGATGCGACAGCGCGGGGGCATTTGCTTCTCAACGCCGGAACGGACCGGCGCTTCAAAGGAGCAAGACCATGAAGACCTTGAGCAAGATCCTCCTCGGCACCGCCGCCGCCGCTTCGGTCGTCGCGGCCGCCGCGCCGGCCTCCGCCCAGTCCTTCGGCTACGACCATGGCCGCGGACGGGTCGAGCAGGTCCGGACCCGCGTCGTGGTCCGCGACAACGGCCGCCGGGACGTGCGGCAGACCCGCTTCGAGAGCCGCCGCTGGAATCGCGGCGAGCGCTTCGACAGCCGCTATGCCCGCAATTACCGGATCATCGCCAATCCGCGCGCCTACCGGCTCCAGAACGCTCCCCGCGGCTATCGTTGGGTCCAGTCGGGCAACGATGCGGTGCTGGTCGCGGTCGCCAGCGGGCTGATCGGCGCCGTCCTCGCCAACGCCCTCAACTGAGGCTAGTGGCGACAAGCATGGGCCTCGGGGGGCAACCCCCGGGGCCCTCGTTCATTGAGGATCCGGCATGAACCCCGAGCCCCATATCCTCCTCGTCGACGACGACCGCGACATACGCGATCCGCTCGCCGCCTATCTCGCCCGCAACCAGCTGCGCGTCACCAAGGCGGAGGACGCCGCGGCGGCGCGGCAGGTGCTCGCCGCCCATCGCATCGACCTCATCCTGCTCGACGTGATGATGCCGGGCGAGGACGGGCTGTCGCTGGCCGGTTTCGTGCGCGCGACGACGAAGACCCCGATCATCCTTCTCACCGCCCGAGCCGAGGAGACGGACAGGGTGGTGGGCCTGGAGCTCGGCGCCGACGATTATGTGGCGAAGCCCTTCGGCCCGCGCGAGCTCCTCGCCCGCATCCGCGCGGTGCTGCGGCGGGCTGGAGACAGCGCCGCGGTGCATGCGCCGGACGCGGACGGATATGCGTTCGGGCGCTGGGTGCTGAAGACCGGGGAAAGGACGCTCGTCTCGACCGACGGCGAGGAGGTGCCGCTTTCGAGCAGCGAATATGCGCTGCTGCTTGCCTTCGCGACTCATCCCAAGCGGGTGCTGACCCGCGACCAGCTGCTCGACCTCTCCAAGGGTCGCGACATGGCGGCGTTCGAGCGGAGCATCGACAACCATATCAGCCGGCTGCGCCGCAAGATCGAAGCCGACCCGGCGCACCCGGCGCTGATCAAGACGGTGTGGGGCGGCGGCTACACGCTCGCGGCCGACGTGCGGCGGCTGTGAGCCGCTTTCTTCCCAGGAGCCTGGTGGCGCAGGTGGCGCTGCTCATCGGCGCGGCCTTGCTCGTCGCGCAGCTCGCCAATTTCGCGCTCGTCCTGAACGAGCGCGAGAAGCTCAGCCTCGCCCAGAATCTCGGGCCCGCCATCACCCGCTATGCCTCGGTCGCGGCCGATGTCGCGCAGGCGGCGCCGGAGTTCCGCGGCGCGGTGATCGAGGACGCGTCGCGGCGCGGCGCGCGTTTCCGGCTCGAGGCGGCGAGCGCGGTGGCCCCCGGCGATGCGCGCGACGCGGAGGTCGAAACGCGGGCGGCGCGGGCGCTGGAGGAAGCCGGAGTGCGGCCGGCGGAGGTGCGCGCCACCTCCCGCATGGAATCGCGGCGGAGCGGCGGCGGCGACGTGCAGCGGCTGATCCTCTCGGCCCGCTTCGGCGGCGGGGGGTGGCTGAACGGCGCGCTCCCGACGCCGCGGCCGGACCCCTGGCTCGTCGGGCGGCTCGGCGCGGCGACCGCGCTTCTTTACCTCATCGTGCTCGGGGCGAGCCTGATCGTGGCGTGGCGGCTGGTCCGGCCGCTCCGGGCGCTGACGGAGGCGGCGGAGGCTTTCGGCGGGAGGGACGATCCGGTCCGGGTGGAGCCGGCGGGACCCGCGGATCTCCGGCGCGCGATCGACGCATTCAACGCGATGAACCGGCGCCTCGTCGGCCTGCTCGACGAGAAGGACCGGACGCTCGGCGCGATCGGGCACGACCTGAGGACCCCGCTCGCCTCGCTGCGCATCCGGCTGGAGGCGGAGGATCTGGAGCCGGAGCGGCAGCGCATGACCGAAATCGTCGAGGAGACGGCGGCGGTGCTCGAGGACATCCTCGTTCTCGCCCGCACCGGGCGAAGCCGCGAACCGCTCCAGGAGGTGGATTTGGCGGCGCTGGTCGCGGGGCTGGCGGAGGAGTTTCGCCTCGGCGGCGCCGACGTCGCGGTGGCGGGGGCCGACGCGACCGTTCTCGCGGTGCAGCCGGTGCTGCTGCGGCGGGCCGTGCGCAACCTGATCGACAATGCGGTGAAGCATGGCGGCTCCGCGCGCCTCGCGGTGCGGCGTGAGCCGGAAGGGGCGGCGATCGCGGTCGCCGACAGGGGGCCGGGGCTGCCGGAGGAGGAGCTGGAGCGGGTGATGGCGCCCTTCCACCGCGGCGACTCGTCGCGCAACCGCCAGACCGGCGGCACCGGCCTCGGCCTCGCCATCGCGCGGGCGGTGGCGGAGGCGCACGGCGGGACGTTGCGGCTGGAGAACGGCCACCCCGGGCTGGTGGCGACGCTGACTGTCCGGGGAAGGCACCGCTAATCAGTTCGTCATGCCGGACTTGATCCGGCATCCACCTTCTTGCTGGCGCCGTCGGAAAAGGTGGACCCCGGATCAGGTCCGGGGTGACGGTGTTTAGGTGCGCTCCTCGGCACTCAAGCGAACACCCCCGTATTGCACGGGCTGGTCGCGCCCTTGCCGTCGGCGCCCCAGCGGCGGAAGCGCTGGCTGTCGACGTGGAAGCGCACGCCCGAATAGAAGCCGAGGCCGATATTATATTGCTCGCCGCGCAGATCGTGGATCTTGCAGAGGCTGCGCATCAGGCCAGGCCGGTCGACGGTGCCGAGCGGCACCATGTCGATCGCGAAGAAATGGCGGTGCGCGCTTTGCGGCGCGCCGTGGGCGCAGCGATTGAGCCCCTCGTCGCGGAAGCCCGAGACGACCTCGACCGGGCCGATCACCGGCTCGACATGGGCGCGCACGAACTTGAGCGTGGTGGCGATGTGGGGCCATTCGGCGGCGGGGGCGACCTCGAAGCGCGGCCCCTCGCATTCGCGCCACATGCTCGCCGTGCGCACCAGCTCCCAGGTCGGCACCGCGTCGTCGACGCCGGCGGCGTGGAGGTAGGATTTGAACGAGAGGACCGAGGCGCGGGCGCCGGGATCGCGCGCCAGCCAGGCCAGATAATCGGCCTTGGTCTGGCCTTCGGGAAGCTCGGCGGCGGGCGCAGGGGTGGCGGCAAGCGCCGCGACCGCGAGCGCCAGGAGGCGGATTATCTTCAGCATTTCAACAAGATAAGGTGCATGTCCCGCGATTCAAGTCGTTGCGGGAACGTGCTAAACTGCTGCTGCCGCAGAAGTCGAGCGGCGCGCGCCGGGGCGGGCCGGGGCGGCGACGAAGCGCGGGGTGGGACACGACGAAGCGCCGGATGGGGACACGTACTTTCACCTGCGGCAGTGCAATGCCTCGTACCGTCATGCGGAAAGTACGTGTCCCCGTTCCGCCCGAAAGTACGTGTTCCCGGTCCGCCCTCAGGACTGGACGTAGGCCCGGCGCGTCTCGGTGAGGGTGATGGCGGGCGGGTGGTAGAAGATGAAGTCCAGCGGCACCGCATAGCTCATCGTGACGTCCACATAGGTGGTGCTGCCGCTCGTCCCCGTCGTGATCGTCGGCCCGGTGATGTAGGCCGAGTTGAGGCCGTATTTGCTCGACGTCACCTTGGCGATGATCTGGTCGTCGGTCGGCCGCTGCGACCTGCCGCTGCTGTTGGGCACGTAGAGGGTGGCGTAGCGGGCGCCTTCCTGGACGGCGTGGCGGAGGCCGGCCTGCGCCTGGAACAGGATGCCGACCTGTGAGATGCCGATGATCATCGCCAGGAAGACCGGCGCGACGAGCGCGAACTCGACCGCGCTTATACCGCTCGCGTCGCGGAGGAGAGAGCGCAGCCGCCGGATCATTGCATCCTCACCGTGTGGGTGGAGCTCAAGGTGATCTGCCCGTTCGAGCCGGCGCCGAGGAACCACTTGCCGTAATTGAAGGTCGGCGCGAACACCCGGTCGACCCTGAGCTGGACGTAGCGCGTGGACTGCTGCGTCCCGGTGCAGGCCGCATCGTAGGCGAGCTTGGTCCCGTTCAGGTCGCATTCCAGCCACTGGCTGACTGTGATCGTGTCGCTCGCCGAATAGCCGCTCGTGTTCTGGACCTCGGTGGTGAGGATCGAGGTATAGTCGGTCTGGTTGGTGCCGACGGTCGCCTTTTCGAGCGCGCGGTAGACGGTCTGGTCGAGCGTGAGCTTGGCGGCATAGGCGCGCGACGCGTCGACGATGCCGAGCATGAACAGCATCAGGATCGGCGCGATATAGGCGAACTCGATGACGCTGACGCCGCGTGCGTCGCGTCCGAGCCGCCGCAGCCGGGCCATCATGCGCCTCATGCCACCAGCTTCACGAAATAGCCGGCGAAGGACTTCGCCCCGGTGGTGCCGGTCGAGGGGCAGCTATTGGTGATCGTGCTGTTGCCGCTGAACGACAGGTGGAGCGCGACGAGCTGCAGGCAGGTGATCGTCATGCCGGCATTGCCGTTGAAGGTGAGGTCGCCATTGGGGAAGTAGAACGCCCCCTTCAGCGTGGCGCCCGAATTGCCGTTGATCGTCGTCGTGCTGCCCGACGTCACCCGCGGATCCTGGTAGAAGAGCACGCCGGCATAGGTGCCGGTGTCCTGCGCCGTGAGGTTGAGCACCGCGTTGGCGTTCATCGACATGGTGGCGACGCTGCCGGAGCCGTTGTTCGGCGGGGTGGTGAGGACGAAGCTGACATGCGTGCCGCTCACCGTCGCAGGGCCGATGTCGAGCGTGCCGCCTTGGACGTACACGGTGACGTTGTCGGGGAAGGTGACGTTGGTCTGGATCTTGGCGTCGTTGTTGCCGTTGGTCGACCCGACGATGCAGTAGCTGCGGCTCGCGCCGAGCGTTCCCCAGCTGATGCTCTGGTTGCCCTGCGGGTTGAGGTTGAGGCGGACGCAATCGGAGGGCGGCGTCGGCGTCCTCGGCAGATAGGAGAAAGGATCGGAGAGGGGCGGCGAGTAAGGCAGCAAGGTCGTGCCGCTCGCATAGCTGCCGCTCGACGGCACGCCGCCGACCGCCGCGATGGGACTCGCCGTGACGCTGGAGCTGCCGCCGGCGCTCACCGCCGTCGTGCCCTTGGAGTTCGATTCGACCCCGCAGCCGAGGTTCATCGTCGTGTTGCCCTGGAAGGTGACGCCGGTGGACGTGTCGTTGGTCAGCGAGACCATGCAGAACTCGCCGAGATAGACGTACGCGGCCTTCGCCTCGACGCTGACGGTGGTGCTGGAATGGCTGAAATAGCCCCAGAAGGGCGTCGAGCGCGACGCGGTCAGGGCGACGCGCACGGCGCGTGTGTCGGACCGGGAAGGGTTGCCCCAGGTCGTCGGATTCTCGACGGTGCGCGTGGTGCTGAGCGTGATGCGGTTGTTGAGCGTGAGGTCGCGGTCGACGGCATCGGCGGGGGTCTTGCTCTGGACGATGGCATAGGCGCCGGCGAGCGCCGCCGAATCCGCCGCCCGCTGCAGCTCGCGCTTGGCGAGGGTGAGCTGGATGGAATCGACGCCGATCGCGGCGGCGCCGACGACGATCGGCATGCAGGCCGCGGCGACGATCATAACGTTGCCGCGATCGGACTTCAGGATCGAGCGGAGCCGCTTCGAAACATTCATTCCTTCGAACCCTCTTCGAACCGCTTGCGGAGGCCGGAACCTAGAGGGACACGGTTGCCGCTCCGTTGCGGCTCGTGGTTAACGATTTGAATCGCGCCGCAAACCGCGTCTTCCAGATGCGGAGAGCCGGCGGCCGGGCCCCTCGGGCGGCCACCGCCGAGGCGTAGAATCAGACCGGTAAATGAAAGTTAAACCGCCGAATCGGGCTTCGCGGCGGCCGCCGGCGCCGTTCGTGAGTGACCCCCCTCCCGTCCCGCGCCGGGACAGACGGAATCGGCCCATTGTGGCCGTGTCGCACACGTGTTTGGTCGAAAGGCCCTGAGCGGGGGCACCAACAGGAGAAAGACCATGCGCACTCTCAACCAGACCGAGGTCGCCGCCGTCGCCGGTGGCGCCAATCCGCACCTGACCACGATCAGCGTCACCACCAATCCGGGCGGCGTCGTCAACAGCTCGATCTATTCGAACCCGAATGCGATCACGACGACGATCACCTACAAGACCACCGGCAAGCCCGCGTAACCGCGGCCGCGCGAAGGGAGAGACGAGATGCGTCATCCGGACGCGCGCGAGCTCGCCGCCGTCAGTGGCGGTGCCGCCAAGCCGAATTACGGCGGCGGCCCCGGCAACAGCGGCCCGGGCGACAAGAACAGCCAGAACGAGCGCGGCCACGGCGGCCAGCCGACCGGCTGAAGCTGGAAGGGGGACCGTCGAGCAGACCGTCCCCAGCGCGACACGAGAAGGGCTCCGGCATCGCTGCCGGAGCCCTTTTTCGCATTTGCCGGGGACAGTCTATCTGGCTGTCCCCGCTCGCGCCCTGGAACGGGGACAGCCAGATAGGCTGTCCCCCCACGGATCTAGAAGTTCACCGACATCCGCCCGTAAATGTAGCGGCCGTTGAAGCCGAAGGGCGAGAAGATCGAGAAGGGGATATATTCCTGGTTCGCCGGATAGACGCCGCCGACCGAGGACGGGCGGGGGCCGAAGGGCGAGCGAGTCGGGTAGATGTCGAAGATGTTGTTCGCGCCGATCGCGAACTCCGCGCGGCCCGACTTGGCGCGCAGCTCGAGGTCGGTGATCCACTTGGGCCGGAGGAGGATGTCGTCCGGGCCGAGCGCGGTGAGGCTGGTCGGGTCCGAGATCGGGTTGGCGGAGCCGGGCGAGAGCACCTTGCCGTAGCGGGTGGTGCGGGCGGTGACGCCGAAATCGCCGATGTCCCCGTCGAGCGACAGGACGACCTTGTCGCGCGGCTGCCCCTCGGTGAAGCGCAGCCCCTCGATGCGGCCGAACAGGACGAGGCCCGGGATGGTCGCGAGCGGCCCGAGCGCATTGATGCGCCGGTCGATCTTCTGCTTGTTGTAATTGTACGCCGCCGTGACGTTCCACGAGCCCCAGTCGCCGGCGCGGAAATGGTAGCTCGCCACCGCGTCGACGCCCTCGGTGGTGGTGTCGAGGCCGTTGATGAAGAAGCGCGCGGCGCCGACGCTCTGGAAGCCGTTGGCGTCGAGCACCGCCTTCACCGCCGCGTTCTGCGCCGCGGTTCCGGAGCCGGCCGCGCCGAGATTCTCGGTCAGCACGATCCGGTCCTTGATCTTGATATGGTAGTAATCGACGGTGAGGGTGAGGCCGCGGATCGGGTTGGCGGTGAAGCCGGCGCTGAGGTTGGTCGACTTTTCGGGCTTGAGCGGCTTCGAGCCGAGCGCCGTCGCGACGGGGCTGTTCACCGCCACCGTCGAGATGTCGACCGGCAGGCCGCCGATGAAGTTAGTCGAGGTGGTGGTGAAATATTGCTGCTGCAGCGACGGCGCGCGGAAGCCGTTCGAGATCGAGCCGCGGATCGCATAACCCTTCACCGGCTCGTAGCGGGCGGCGAACTTGCCGTTCCAGGTGTCGCCGAAGTCCGAGAAATGCTCGTAGCGGCCGGCGATCGTGGTGGTGAAGCCCTCGAACGGATCGGTGTCGAGCTCCGCGTAACCGGCATAGGAATGACGGCTGGCGTTCGTCGCGGCGTTGGCCGGGATGCCCGGGAAGCCCTGCGCGCCGGCGCCCGCGGCGCGGCCGGGGAAGGTGCAGACGTTGGTCGTCGCGTTGAACACGCCCTGCTGCGAGGTGCAGTTGGCGAGCGTCGTGTTGTTGATCGCGGCGCGGAACAGCGGCCCGATCGCGTAGGATTGGAGATCGCCCGGGCGGATCTTGAAATTCTCGTCGCGATATTCGGCGCCGAACGCGACCGACAGCGGCTTGGCGAAGCCGACCGCATATTGCTTGGAGAGGTCAAGGTTGGCGACGGTCTGGCCGTAGCGCAGCCCGCCCGCGTCGAAGCTGCGCTGGCTGGCAGGGCCGAACGAGGTGTTGAGGCTGTTTTCGGTCCGATAGTCGAACGTGTTGTGGCCGCGCTCGATGGAGAGGTCGGTCTTCCACCCGCCGAGGTCGCCCTTGACGCCGACCGCGCCGGAATAATCCTTCAGTTGGCTGGCGATGAACGGGAGGAAGCCTTCGCCCGTCAGCGGCACGAAGTTGGCCGCGTTCGGTGTCTGGTTCGGCGCCAGCACCGAGAAATCGCGGTTGGCGGCGGCGTTCTGCTGCCGCCAGTTGGCGGCCGAGAGGGCCGCGCGGGTGCTGTAGGAGCCGAAGGCGTAGAGCTCCCACGACGCGCCGAGCTCGAAGCCGGCATTGGCGAACAGGTTCATGTCGCGCGTCTCGGGGTCGCCGAAGCGGAATTCGAGGCGGTTAAAGGTCAGCTCGCGCGAGTCGAAGGTCGCGCCGGGCTTGTTGAAGTTGGGCCTCAGGTCGAAGCCCTGGCGGTTGGTATATTCGCGGTAGCGATATTCGGCGGTGAGGTTCGCATAGCCGTGCGGGCCGAGCGGAAGGCCGAAATTGACCGCCGAGGTGATCGTCCGGCCGTCATGGGCGCTGCGGTTGCCGTTGGTGTTGGCGAGGAAATAGCGGTTGTCGGCGGGATTGAGCATCGGCTGGCCGGCGGCATCGGTCTGCAGGCCGGTGACGTTGGCGACATTGTCGATGGTGGTGACGTACTCGCCGTAGGTGACGCTGGCGCGGCCGCCATGGTTGGCGTTCTTGAGCTGGATGTTGATCACGCCGGCGATGGCGTCGGAGCCATATTGCGACGAGGCGCCGTCGCGCAGGACCTCGATGCGGCTGATCGCCAGGCCGGGAATGAGGTTGAGGTCGACAGCGGCGCTGCCGCGGCCGACCGTGCCGTTGATGTTGAGGAGCGCCGAGACGTGGCGGCGCTTGCCGTTGACGAGGACGAGGGTCTGGTCGGGGCTGAGGCCGCGCAGCGTCGCCGGGCGGAGCGCGTCCGAGCCGTCGGCGATCGCCGGCGTCGGGAAGTTGAACGAGGGGACCAGCGTGTTCAAGATCCGGTTGGTCTCGGTCTGGCCGGTGTTCGTGATCGCATCCGAGCCGATCACGTCGATCGGGACGGGGCTGTCGGCGAGCGTGCGGTCGTTGCGGCGGGTGCCGGTGACGACGATCGTGTTGGGATTGTCGATGCCCTGGTCGGCGTTCGGGGCGTCGCCGCCCGGAGCCTGCTGCGGCGGAGGCGCGCCGGCATTCTGCGCCTCGGCCGGAGCGGCGGCGAGCAGGGCGATGGAGGAGAGCGAGGCGAGGAGCGCGGCGCGGGACAGCTTGGTCATCGAATTTCCCCCGGTTCGGTGCGGCCAAAATGGCGTCATGGCGAGATTATGACAAAGCCGACACAAAGGAAGCGGGAAATTGTGCGCCGCAAAAATCCTTGCCGCACTGTGCCTGCCGCACCACATGCCCTCGCAAGCGCGAGGAGAGACCGGACCATGAGCAGCCCTATCGTCGTCGACCTGCCCCACCAGCTCGGGCTCGAGGAAGCGAAGCGGCGGATCGACAGCGGCATGAGCCGGCTCGGGGATCATATTCCGGGCGGCGCGGCGCGGGTCGAGAAGAGCTGGACGGGAGACACGATGCGCCTCCTCGTCGAGGCGATGGGCCAGGAGGTGCGCGCCACCATGGCCGTCACCGCGACCAGCGTCCGGCTCGAGGTGCAGCTTCCCCCCGCTCTCTCCTTCTTCTCCGGCCCGATCGCCGCCCTCCTCCGCCGCGAGGGCGCGACGATGCTCGAGGACAAGCGCAAGGGCTGAGGCCGAAGGCGGCTTGCCTCCCCCGCCGGGTCCGCTAGCATCCGCCGCGCATCGGGAGAGGCGGGACATGCGCCACGTCGCCATCATCGGATCCGGCCCCGCCGGCTTCTACAGCGCCGAGGCGCTCCAGAAGCTGTACGGCGAGGGAGTCGCGATCGACCTGATCGACCGGCTCCCCGTCCCCTACGGCCTGATCCGCTCCGGCGTCGCGCCCGATCACCAGTCGATCAAGGCGGTGTCGAAGCGTTACGACAAGACCGCGCTGTCGGCGAACACCCGCTTCGTCGGCAACGTGACGCTCGGGCAGGATGTTTCGGTGGAGGAGCTCAAGGGCCTTTACGACGCGATCATCCTCGCCACCGGCGCGCCGCACGACCGGCCGATCGGCATTCCGGGCAGCGACCTGCCCGGCGTGATCGGCTCGGCCGCCTTCGTCGGCTGGTATAACGGCCACCCCGATTTCGCGGGGCTCGATCCGCCGCTCGACGTTGCGGCCGCGGCGGTGGTCGGGAACGGCAACGTGGCGCTCGACGTCGCGCGGATCCTCTCCAAGACGCGGGCCGAGTTCGCCGGATCCGACATCGTCGGCTACGCGCTGGACGCGCTCGAAGGATCGGCGATCCGCCGCGTCCAGATCCTCGGTCGGCGCGGGCCCCACCAGATCCAGATGACGCCCAAGGAGCTCGGGGAGCTCGGCCATCTCGCCGGCGCGGCGCCGCGGGTCGACCTCGCCGACTTCCCCGCCGCCGAGGAGGATGCCGCGCTCGATCCCGGCCTGCGTAAGTCGGTCGCGCACCTTCGCGACTTCGCCGCCCTCCCGCAGGACAAGGCGAAGACGATCGACTTCGACTTCTTCGCCGCGCCGGTACGCATCGAGGGCGAGGGACGGGTCGAGCGGGTGATCGTCGAGCGTACCCGCCTCGACGACCAGCAGCGGGCGGTGGGGACCGGCGAAACCTATGCGGTGGACTGCGGCCTCGTCGTCACCTGCATCGGCTATCAGACGCCGCCGATCGCGGGGATCCCCTATGACGACGCCCGCGGCCGCTTCGCCAATGACGGGGGGAGGATCGGCGACGGCTTGTGGGCGGTCGGCTGGGCGCGGCGGGGGCCGAGCGGCACGATCGGCACCAACCGGCCCGACGGGTTCGAGGTCGCCGACAAGATCGCCGCCGCCTGCCCGCCCGGCAGCGACGGCGGCAAGGCGGGCGGCACGGGGCTCGACTCGCTGCTCGAAAGCCGCGGCGTCTCGCCCGTCGCCTTCGACGACTGGCGCCGGATCGAGGCCGCCGAGACGGCGCGGGCCCGCGAGGGCAGTCCGCGCGAGAAGTTCGCCTCGATCGCCGAGATGATCGCCGCCCTCGGCCGCTAAGCGCTTGCGCTCCCCCGGGCGCCCCCTTATGAGGCCCCCCACTGTCTCCCGGGCGGCCTTCGCGGCCGGACAAACCCGGTCGGGGAGTAGCTCAGCCTGGTAGAGCACTGTCTTCGGGAGGCAGGGGCCGGAGGTTCGAATCCTCTCTCCCCGACCATTTTTCCGCGTAGCGGCCGTGTCGTCGATCCGTTGGCGGCGGGAGCGGCAAAGGCGAGGCGATCCAACCGATCGGCTTAGGCCCCGAGGTTTCGATGCCATTCCAACGCAGCGGACGTCCCTTCCGGGACAGGCAGAAACCGGCGCTTGTTCCGCGGCCGGCAAGCTGCCGATGTGATGCCCCTCGTCATCAGGAGGCAGACATGCGCATTCTCAACACAGCGGAACTCAAGTCCATCAGCGGCGGCACCAACCCGCACCTCATCGCCGTCAATCCGGGCGGGCAGTCGAACCCGAGCGCCGCGAAGAATCCCAACACGACGATTATCCAGACCACGGAAAAGTGGAACTGAAGCCACGCTCCTGACAGTGTTCCCGGGGAGCGGTCTTGGCCGCTCCCCCGCCTCGGCGTGCGGGAGCGATCTATTTCCCGGCGACGTTCGCCGTCACCATGCCGGACCCAACAATGGGGTCTAGACCTTGCCTTCGTCGCGCATGCGGTACGCGGCGGCGAGCTTTCCCGCTTGGCTGCGGACGTCCTGATCCGGATCGTCGCTCGCCAGTCGCTCAACCGTGGCGCGGAAGTCGGGCCATTCGAGCCATGTTGCGGCAATGAGGGCGACGCGGCGGACGGCGGCATTTCCATGGCGCAGCCGTGCCTCGATCAGACGCACGAGCCGCGCATGCCCGGCCTGGTCCGCTAGGGCCGTCGCGCTCAGCATCCAGCTGATGACGTGCTGGAGGCCTTCGCTCTCGTCCTCGGCCGCTTCGAGGACGACCTCGACGGGGGCGTAGGCGACGCGCTCCATGAGATCCTCGGCGAACGGGTCCGCCTGGGGCCCCCGCACGACCGCGTACCGCACCTTGATGTAGCTGTCCTCGACATAGTGGATCGTGGTCGTCGCGGCAGCGTCCGGACGATAGATCAGCTCAAGGGCGAGCAGTCCGCTCGGCGGCGATTCCCTGATGAGTTCCCAACCGGCGGCCTCGGCGACCGCGCGAAAGACCTCGGGCGTACAATCGGGATCGAGGAGAATGCGGCGCTCGTTCATCTCTGTCATTCGCCTTTGCTGATATATTTGTGCAACCGGGTCCGGATTGCGTCGCGAATCCACTTCAGGAATTTTGGCTTCGTCTTCGTCACGGGCGGCTTGCCCGCGGCGATCTGGCTCTTGATCCAGGTGGTTATCAACGCAATCGACCGCTGCAAGACATCGTCCGCCCTACCCGCGTCGCGCTCGCCCGCCTCGCGGGTTTTCTTCGCGGCGGAGGAGCTGGGCTTCACCTTACGCGTCTCCTGCTCGATCGCCTTCGCCTCCGCGGCCGCGCGGATGTTGCGCGCAGCCGCGCTTGTGTCGCCCTGTCTGGCGGCGTTTCGTACGGCTTCCTGAGCCTTCAGCGCGCCGGTCGGCTCCGCCGGATGCGCCGCGGCGACACCGGCGAGATCCATCTTCTCCTGCTCCACCAGGTCCCTTGCCATCAGCCCGAATGCGGCATTTTCGGGATGACGTGCAACCTCCTGTCCGTGGAACAGGATGTCGAGCTCAGCCAGTTTCTTCGCATCTCCCACGTCCGGCGTAAGTTGCTCGCCTTTCCCAAGTTGCTGGAGCCCCTTGACCGTCGCCGCGTCCGCATTCGGTCCTTTGGCGAGGGCGTTGAGCAAGCCCTCGCGTTCCCTGCCGTCCTTCCCCACCTTGGTGCGATAGGCGCTGCCCTTCGATCCATAGGGCTGCACGAAGCGGTTCGGATCCTTCTGGGGACCGAACCGCTTCCATTCGATCATGAGGGGATTGCCCTGCGCGTCCGTGCCGGCGCGCACCACAACGTCTTTCGGCATCGTCTGATTGCCGGCATTTTCGGCCATCAATGTCGCCAAGGCCAGCTTCTGCTTGGAATTGGAGGCGTCGAGCAATGCCTTGCCCGCCCCGCCGGCCGCCGCCTGCGCATCGATCGTGGCCTTCATCTCGGCACGCGCCTGCTTCATCTGTGGATGCTGCTTCAACGTCGTCGTACACACCTCGTTGACGAGGACGATCAGCTCGGCGTCGCCGACGTCGAACACGACGCCACCGCCGATGTCGAACGTGGGATTGATGGTGGCAACGAACTTGCCCGTCCCGCCGGCCTCGGCAAGCTTGAGATCGGTGAGCTTGTACTGGAGCTTCCAGATCGCGAGCTTCGCGCGGACCTTGAGCTTGGACGGGTCGCTCGCCAGCAGCTCGTCCACCTTCCCCGGCAGTTCCCGCTTCGCCTTTTCGATGTCGCGCTTCAGGTCCGCTTCGGTGCGGTTGGCCTTCCCCGTCACCTTGTCGATCAGCAGCTTGCCCAGTTTCTTCGCCTGCTCGACGACCCAGGTGACGGCCGTGTCGAGGCCCTTGTCGACCGGGGCGCGCACCTTGGCCACGAGTCCGAGCACGGCGTCGGAGACCTTGCCGAGTCCCGCGATCCGGGCGAGGAAGCTGATCACCACCGTGAGCGCCGTCGCCATCGTCTGCTCGACGCGGTTCGCGGCGGGACCGATATTGCCCGCTGCAATCGTCGCGATCGAATCGATAAAGCCGGCGGCGACCTGCGCGATCTGCGACAGCCGCTCCTTGAAGAACATGATCGTGTTGTAGATCGCGATGATCGCCTGGATCACGGCGCCCGCTGGGCTGAGCATCGACAGCAGCTTCGTCACCGCCGCCTCGACGACCTTGCTCTTCACGAAGTCCATGATCGCGTCGATGGCCATCTGCTTGAGATTGGTGAGCGACTGGACGATCTGCTGCCAGGCCGCCGCCGGGCCTTCGGTCACCAGCTTCCTGACGAGGTCGAAGCCCGTTTCGAGGCCTTTCACGAGCGTCTCGCTGGTCGCCTTGACCAGCTTCGCCCGCACGTTCGGCCAGGTCAGGCCGAGTACCGACAGCACGAACTTCAGGAGCTCGAGCAGCGAGAATCCCGACGGGATGTAGATGCCCGAGCCGGCCATGGCGCCGGTCAGCCAGCCGATCAGCGAGGCTTTGAGGTGGGTGAGGAAATTCGCGGTGAACTGCCGGAAACCGAGCATCGCCGCGCTGACGAGAGTGCGGACGAACCGCACAGGGTTGCGGACGATCGTGTTGAAGGCGCCGGCGGCCTTGGCGATGTAGGGCATCACGCCCGGCGCGACGACCTCGACGATGATCTTCAGGAGGTCGAGCACGGTGCCGAGCGCCCAGCGGCCGAAATCGACGAGGAAGCCGCCGAAGACCTTGCCGATCTTGATGAAGGCGCTCGGCAGGACGACGAAGTCCATGATCTCGAGGCTTCGAAGGCCGGCCATGAAGCGCGCGGGGATGGAGCGGACGAGGCCCATCAGGCCTGAAAGGGCGCCCTGGAACCAGGCCCAGGCGCGGGGAATGGCCTTGGCCCGCTGGATGTTCTGCCAGATCTCCTCCTGGCCGATCATCTTCATGAATCCGCCGATCAGCGTCTCCGCATTGCGCGGCACCGCCTCGCCGGTCACCGGATCGAAGCCGAGCACCGCCTTGAGCAAGGGATAGCCGGCGGTGCCTTCGGCGAGCGCGGCGAGCGGGCGCAACACCGCCTCGCGGACGAAACGCAGAATCTCGCCGAACAGCGACTTGGCGAAGGAGATGATCCTGGAGATCGGCCCGGTGAAGATCGCCTTGGCACGGTCCCAGACGCTGCCGAGATGGAAGATGTCGCGCCAGGACAGGGAATCGAGGAAGGTGTCGATCGCCGCCTTGATGGCGGCGCCGGTGATGCCGAGCGACTTGAGCTGGCCTTCGATCCAGGCGCCGACCTTGTCGAAGACGCCGTAATTGTCGAGCACCCGGGTGATGACGAAGCCGCCCGGCAGGAACTCGACGATGGCGCGCAGGATGTTCGCCGCAGTCGCCGGCACCGCGCTCATGTTGATCGGGTTTACGCCGATCAGGATGGTGAACATCCGGTAGCCCGGGATGGCGTTGGCGGCGTCGGCGAAATAATCGAGGACGTCGCTGACCCCGAACCGGCTCGCCTGCCGCCCCGTCCGTTCGGTGACGCGGACGGCGTCGGGATCCTCCTTGCGCTGGATCGTCTCGCCCTGCTGGATCGTGTGGGTGAGCTCGTGGGCGAGCAGCTCCAGCCCCGCCTGGCTGTCCGGATCGAAGGCGCCACCGGCAAAGAAGATGTGGCTGCCGAAGGTGAAGGCGCTGGCGCCGAGCTTGGCGGCGAGCTTCGAGGCCTGTGCGTCGGTGTGGATCCGCACGCCGGCGAAGCTCGCGCGCATCCGGGGCTCCAGGAAGGTGCGGGTCTTCTGCGGCAGCGGCCGACCGCCGGTCGCCGCGGCGCGTACCTCCGCCTCGACCGCCGGATCCGCCGCCGCATCGCCGCCCTTTGCGGCCGCGGGAGCGCGGTGGACCCCGGGGGAGGACCGCGCCGTGACGTCGGGGGGAGGCGCCGGCATTGTCACGACCGCCCTGGCGACGCGGTCCGCCTCCCGCTCCGCCGGGTCGTGCGGCTGCGAGACGCGGAGCGACGGCTGGATCCGCCGGCTCAGCAGCGTCGACCCCCGCCCGTCCGAGGCGCGGCGCGCGAGCGTCGGCGCGCTGCGCTCGGTGCTCCGCGCCGCCGGCGGCGCGGGCTCGGCCGCTTTCGCCTGGCGGGCGCCCTCGGCCACCGCTCAGCCCACCGCCGCGAGCGGCAGCTTCAGCGGGCAATAATCGCCGGCCTTGCGATATTCGCGGACGATGGCGCGGCGCAGCTCCGCATCGCCGATCGCCGTCGCCGCATCGAGCGCGAGCAGCCTGGCGTGGAGGGCGACGTTGTGGAGCTGGCCGCCGGTCAGGGCGCAGCGGCAGGCGACCTCCTGGAGCAGCGCCGCCGAGACGCGGTGGTCGCCCAGCTCCTGGCCCAGGATGGCGTGGCGGCGGATTTCGTCGGGCGCCCGGAAGGTCAGCGACGCGTCCATCCGCCGCGCGAAGGCCGGGTCGATCCGATCGGCATCGTTGCTGGTGACGATGAGGATGCCGTCGAACGATTCGATCCGCTGCAGCAGGAAGTTCGTCTCGAGGTTCGCGTACCGGTCGTTGGCGCTCGCGACGTCGGTGCGGCGGGCCATCAGAGCGTCGCCTTCGTCGAGCAGCAGCACGATATTGAGCGATTCGGCCGCGGAGAGCGCCCGCTCCAGGCTCTTCTCCGTCTCGCCGATATATTTGCTCACGGTGGCGGAGAGGTCGATGCGGTAAAGGTCCTTGCCGAGCGCCGCGGCGGCGTGGCGCGCGGCGAGCGACTTGCCGGTGCCGCTCGGGCCGGCGAAGAGCGCGCGCACGCCGCGTCCGCCGCCGGGGGCGCCGAGCGCCTCGCGGTGGCGGCAGCGCAGCATGAGGGCTTCGAACTCGGCCTGGTCCTGCGCCTCGAGGCGGAGCGGCTCCGGCGGCGGATCCGCCTCCACCGGCCGGGCAAGCGCGTCGAGGCCTGCGTCGCGCAGGTCCCGCAGCGATGCGCCGATGTCGCCGTCCGCCATCGACCTGCGCCCCGCGGCCGTCGCCCGCGCGGAGGCGCCGGCGGCGGCGCGGCGTATGTTTCCGGAGGTGAGCGACAGGTCGGCGAGGCGCGCCGCGAGCGCGCCGGCGCCGGCGGCGCGCCAATGCGCCTCCCGTCCCGACTGCTCCGGCATCGGCAGCCGTACGCCGATCGTCGCCGTGCCGCCGGGCGCCCGAACCCCGCCGGCGGCACCGCAGGCGATGCCGACCGCCCCGTCGAACAAAGGGTGCGCCGGGAGCTCCACCGTCTCGCCCGGCGGCGGCTGCAGCTCGGCGAGGATGAGGGCGTCGGCGGCGTGGGCGAGCGCGCCCGCGACGCGCCACTGCGCGGGATCGGCGAGGAGGCCGGGGGCGACGTTCAGCACATCGAGACCGGCCGCGCACGCGGCCGAGCGGATCAGCGTCCTGCGGCCGTTGTGGCGCGGGCCCCGGACCAGCAGGAGCAGCCGGGGCGTCGCCGAGAGCATCGCCCCCAGTGCCGCCGGATCGCCCTCGCCGATCCAGCTCTCGGGAGACGGAAGAGCCGCATTCGGCTCCAGCGCCGCCCCCTCCATGCGCGGCGTCGCGCCGGACAGCAGGTCGTGAATGGGATTGGCGAGGCGGAGCTGCCAATCGACCCTGGCGGCGGCGGGATCGGGAACGGCGAGCAGCCCGGCGGCAACCATTTCCAGCAGCAAGTCGCGGACCGCCGCCGCGTCGGCACCCGGCGCCGGGCCGCGCCACAAGGCGGTCAGGCCGCCGACGGTCGCGAAGCCGGCCTCGCCTTCGACCAGGGCGGCGAGGCGCGGATCCTCCTCGATCAGCGCGATCGTGGCGAGCAGGTCGGCGAAGGGCGCCGGGCGGCCGGCACCGAGCGTGACGAAGGGCAGGCGCGGGGTGCCCGCCGCCCACGCCTTGACTGCGCCGAACCACTGCGCGGAGGTCGGCAGGGATCCGCCCCACAGGGCTGTCGCCTCATCCAGATATGGCAGGAGGAAGTCGGGCGCCTCGCCGCCGGCCATCTCGCCGAGGCGCAGCACGGTGCCGAACATGGTCAGCCGGAAATGGCTCGCGCGATCCGGCGGCAGCGGGGCGAACGGCGCGGTCACCGGAATGCGAAGGCGAACGCGCGCCCCTCCGCCGGTTGCCAGCCGGGATCGCGGTCGAGCCCCGCCAGCCGCAGTGCGATCGGATGGGCGTCGAGCTGGAAAGCGGCGCGCACCTCGAAGTCGCGAACCTCGATGCGCGCCGGCGCGCGGAGCAGCGCCAGCCCGGCGCCCGACCGCTGCAGCCGCGCTTCGAGGTAGAGCGCCAGGCAGGCCGCCCAGCGGTCCGGCCCGCGCACCGGCGCCTGTCGGGTCGGCCGCACGCGCCGAGGCAAGCGCCGCGCCACGGCGGCCGCGGACCCGTCCACCAAGGGAAAGCCGCATGCGTGCCACAAGGTCGCGCGTCCGCCGCGCCGGGACAGGCGCGGCCGCGTGGCCGCGCCGAAGCCGGCGATCCAGCCCGGCTGGGCGACCCACAGATGGGGAAGCCTCCCCGGCACGGCATTTCCGACGATCCAGCCGGCGAGGGCGTCCCGGCGATAGGAATCGCCGAAGCGAAGGCGCCCGATCCGGTCGATCAGCCAGAGGGGCGACGGCTCGAGCCGCTTCCCGAGCGGCTGCGTGAAGTCCGGATAGAGACCCAGCGCGACGAACGCGTTGAGCAGGAAGAGCAGCCCGCCGAACGCGGTGTCGAACGCCACGGAGGCGGCGGGAGAAAAGGGCGGCGGCGGGAGGTGCGGACGTGGCACGCCCGGTCGGCACACGGCGGCGGGCGGCGTGGCCCCCTCCGGCAGGGCCCCGCTCGTGACGATCTCCGGCCGGTCCTCCTCGTCCCCGGCCGTGGGACGCGGCGGGCGCTGGCCCGCGCTGCGCGGGTCCGGCGTCGCTTCCCTGTGCCAAGACCTCGGGAGCGGTGCGCCAGGGGCCGCATCCGCCCTCGTCTCGCTGTGGAAAGCGGCTTGCGCGGCGACGGCTTGCGGGTCGCTGGCGAAGGCGACGACGGCGGCGGCGATCGCCCGCCCATCGGAAACGATTGCGGCGGGCTGCCGGTGGAGCAGGACGGCGGCGAGGAGCAGCGCGCGCCCCTGCTCCGACAGCGCCCGCCAGTCGTTGCCGTGGGCGATCAGCGCCTCGACGGTGGCCGCCAGCCGGGCCGCGAGGGCTGCAGGCGCGGCGGCTGCAGGCGATGGCGGCGTCGCCTCGCCGTCCGGTGCGGTCGGTGCAGCGGTGAAGGGCGCCCGCGGCGGCCCTGCCAGCAAGAGCCCGAAGCTCGCCCGAAGGGCGGCAGCGGCAGCGGCATGGTCGGCGGGTTCGAACCGCTCCAGCCACCGCGCCGCGTCCCCGGTGCCGGCAAGCCGCGCCAGCGTCGCGACGAGCGCCGGCCCCTCCCGCAGCACCGTCCGCCGCTGCCAGGCGGCCAGCGCCGGCGCCCCCGTCGCGGCTTCGAAAGCGTCCCGCGCCTCGGGCGAGTCGTCGCGGACCCACAGCCGCACCAGCCAGGCGAGATAGTCCGGCCGGCCCGCGAAGCGGTAGGCCCGCCCCGGGACGAAGCGGCTGCCATGCCCGCGCATCGCCCGATCCAGCATGTCCCGCAGCTGGGCGAGGAGAAGCCGCGGAATCGCTCCGTCGGCCGTCGGCGCGCCGGGCGGCAGCCGGAGGCGCAGGCGCGGCACGTAGAACAGCTCCTCCTCGCCGAGGCCGAGCTGGTCGAGCGGCACCGCGCCGAACCAGCGTTCGACGTCCGCGCGCGTACCGTGGGACCTTGGGACGCGCGCCCGGTGGATCGTGACGGCGTTCACGCGCGCCCGTCAGCGCTTGCGGGACAGCAGCTCGAGCAGGATCTCGATCCAGCTGCGGCGCCTGCCGCCGTCCTTCGTCCCGTCGCCGCCTTCGGTCCGCCGCGGCTTCGGCCATTCCGCCCGCGGCAGCTCCGACATGTCGCCGGGACGGCTCTGCTTGTCGGCGCCGAGCCGGACCTTGATCCTCGTGCTCTTCCTGTGGGGCACCTTGAGGCCGAAAAGCCCGGGCCCGTAATGGACCAGGCCCGGTCCCTGCAGCGCGAAATGGAAGGGGTCGTTCACGCCTTCGTGCCGCGCCACCACCCCGAACTCGCCCGGCCGGTGGTCCAGTATCTCGTAGGCCGTGCCACGGATCTTCATGAACTTGCCGGAGCGGCGATAGCCCCTCGCGACCCACAGGTAGACGACGGTGTCGCGGTAGCCGGCGGCGCCGGTCGCGGCCGCACCGGTGGCGGCGGCGGTCGCCGCATTGCCTTCGAGCTTGCCGCCGAGCGCGTCCTTGAGCAGCGCCCTGGTGTCGGGGTCGACCCGCTTCGCGCTAAGCAGCTCGAAGACGTGCAGCCTGCGGCAGAAGGTCTCGAGGACGAAGTCGTGCTGGCCGGAGCCGTCGGCGGGCGCGGAATAGCCCTCCCCGCTGATCTCCGCCTCCTGCCCGATTTCGGAGAGGGTGGCGAAATTCATGTTCCGGCGCATCGACGACTGCGTGAAGTTCACGTTCGTCGCCGAATTCAGCTGCACCCAGATACATTGGTGGCTGTTGCCATATTGCGGAGGCACGTGGCTGCGCAGCCAGGGCGTCGCAATCTCGCCCTGCGCCCCGGGAGCGAGGTTGTAGGCCGGATCGAACGGGGCGACGCCGAACCGATGGGGCGCCGGGTTGCCGGGGGAGACCGTCGGATCGGCGCCCATGCCCTGGGCAAGGTCCCAGGCCGGGAAGGTGGCCGGGGGCAGGCCCCAATTGGCGAAGCGGAATTCCGCCCAGATGTCGATGGCGGCGACCGCGCCGTTATTCTCCAGCAAGGCGACGATCTCGTTGTCGTCCGCGCCGGCGGGGCCCACGATGGTATCCGTCAGCGTGGTGGTGCCGGAGCCCAGCGCCCGCCGTCCCACGCCCTGCCAGCCGTTGCGGAAGTGCACGCCGACGCCGAGGTTGCTGCCGGGCGGAACCTGGATGGCCGGGATGAGGCCGTGCCCCCACGCCGGCACGGTGAAGCTCGTCCCGGGCGCCTCCATCAGATCGGGTGCGGTGGTCGGGAAAGCCGATTGCACCACCATCGCGCTCTGCAGCACGCGGGTGACGTTGAAGTACAGGCCGAAATCGTCGTTGAGCGTGAAGCCGTCGGCGCCAACCCGCGGCCAGCTCACCTCGACGCTCCAGGCCACTTCGTTGGGCGATCCGCTCGGCCGGTCGGGAAGCCACGAGCGCAGCATCACTTCCACGCCCGCCGGATCGGGGCTCATCAGGGTCCAGCTGTTCGGTCCGGCATCCTGCCAGAAGTCGATCCGGGTCCCGGTGGCCGGAATGCCGGTCTTGATCTCGTTGGCCCCGACTCCGCTCCCCGCGTCCGCGCCCACACCGGCGAGGTTCGGGTAGATGGCGACGAGCCGCGCCGGCCCGCTGGCGAAGCTGCTGCGCAAGGCGAGGACGATGACGTCGTCGGCGTCGAAATGGTCGTCGAAGCGGCACAGGAAGCCCATGACGATCTTGTCGCCCGCGGGCACCCGCACGCCCTGGAACATGACGTTCGGGAGGCCGCCCCCCTGGAACGTGAGCCGGCAGCCATTGACGTATCCGGGCTCGAACGATTCCGGATGCGCCGGGTCGAAGGGCAGGTAGTCGCGGTCGATGAGGCCGTCGATGACCGGTGGGCCGGTGACCGGATCGTGATCGCCGAAGCAGAGTGTGTCGGTGGTGCTCATGAGGAAGCTCCTTTCTCAGTCGACGATTTTCAGGGGGATGGTCTTAAAGCTCTTGTAGGGCGCGAGGCCGCCCGTCGCGGCGGTCTGGTTGCAGGTGACCTTGAGGCGCGCCGTCGCTCCCGTGGCGGCGCCCGCCGGGGCGGAGAGCGGCAGCGCGAAGGGGAGATCGCCTCCCGGCGCGATGCCGGCGGCCGGGGACGCGGCGGGAGACGGTCCGGCGCCGACCGTCAGGCCGGTCGCCCCGCCGCCGACGATCTCGGCGGTGAGGGTGAAGGTGGCGTTCGGTCCATTCGCGCGCTTGTCGAGCGCGTGGAACTGCAGCTTGCCGTTCTGGCCCTTCTTGACGAGCACGCCGTCGGCCTCGACGCCGTCGATCGTCACCTTGCCGACGGTCATGCCGCCGCTGCCGAGGCCGCCCGCGGTGTAGCTGATGTCGATGCGCGGATCGGGCACTTCGACCGCCTGGCCGACGGTGATGGTCAGCGGATCGGAGACGTTGACGACGTGGCCGTCCTCGCTCGCCACCCGCAGCGACAGCTGAGCGCTCGTCGCTCCGGTCGGTACCGTCACCTTGACGCTCACCTGCTTCGACTGGCCGGGGATGATCGGAAGGGGCGGCGGCGGCTGGATCGCCACGCTCGCCAGCCATGCGGCGGGAGTCGCGCCCTCCGCGCTGCCCACCAGCAGGGAGAGGGCGGCATTGTCCGGATAATGGGTGATTGCCTGCACGGTCCAGGCGAGGGTGATCTGCTGGCCGACGGCGATCGCCCCGCTCGGCGCCTGGCCGGCGGAAAAGACGAAATTGCCGTCCTGGGTCTTGTCGGGCTCGACCACCGTGATCGAGAGCGCATTGGACGTCCGTCCGCCGGTGACGACCTGGACCTGCTTGCTCGCCGGCAGGCCGGTGAACATGTCGGGGACGGGGAAGATGAGATGGGTCGGCGTCGAGTCGCCGCGGAACTGGGTGATTTCGACGTCGCCGATCTTGACCGTGTTGAGGCCCCGGATCGGGTTGAAGTTGCGGCCGGCGACGATCAGCAGGCCGTTCACCGCCACGGTCGTCGCCGGATCGAGGGATTCGAGGATCGGCCCGCCGGCGGCGCCTTCCAGCGTGGCGACCCGCGCCGAAAGGTCGTGCAGGTCGCTCAGCATCTTGTTGAACAGCTCGGCGGTGATGAGGTCGCCGGGGGCGACCTCGGCGGGGCGGACGCCGATCAGCTGCTCGTACAGCGCCTCCCGCTCGGGCTCGGTCAGCACGTCCTGGAGGGCGTCGAGGAAGCTCGACATCGGCACCGAGATGCTGCCCGTGTCGGCCGTCGTTTGAACCATCGTCTCGATCCTTTCCGGGCTCAGCCGCCGCCGAGGGCGTAGTTGGCGTAGTTCCAGCGATGCAGGTTGAAGCGCGCGTCGGCGCGGTAGGCGAGGTTGGCCGAGGCGAAGACGAGGTAGGGGTCCGCCTTGGCCGGGTCGGCGGCGGCCTTGACCGCCGCCATCGCATTTTCCGCCACCGCGTAGAGCCAGACGATTTCCAGCCCGTCGGCGGGCAAGGCGGGATGGGTGAGGCTCTCGCGCAGGAGCCCCTCGACGGTGGCGCTGTTGATGTGCACCGGCCCCCGCACCGTCATCCCGCCGAGGAAATCGAGCGCCTCCGCGGCGCTCATCCGCGGCAGCACGCCGACCGGAGGCAGGGTCGGGAAATGGGTGCGGGCCTTGAGTGCCGGCGTGGCGGCGGCGCGCAGCTCCTCGAGCTGGGTCTCGAACTGGGCGAGCATGGCGCGGCCGATCGCCGCCCGCCGCGGCGCCGTCGTGCTGTGGAATGCGCCCGGCACGTCCGGCGCCGACAGCGGCCGGCGCACCGCCCAGGTGTCCAGCAGGCTGAGCTTCGCTGCGCCCGTGAAGCCGATCAGGGCCAGCGGCACCTCGGTGTCGCTCAGCCCTTCGGCGCCCATCCGGTCGAGGAGGCCGGCATCCCGATCGATCGTCGCGGGGCTGCGCGCGCCGCCGGCGAGCAGGTCGCTCGCCCATGCGGCGCGGACGCCGGGCCCGAAGCAGGCATAAGCGATGGTGTTGCGGAAACCGGGGGCCAGGACGTCGAGCCCGGCATAGAGCTTCGACGGGACTTCGAGCAGGCGGAAGCGGACGGTGTCGATCCGCCGGTCGATGTCGCACGGCGCGCCGGTGGCGGCGAGGCCGTTCGAGCGGGCACGGCCGGCCGCGCGCTCCGCCGGCGCGACGGTGAGGAGATAGAGCCCCTCCCCCGCGACATAGGTGCCGCCGGCCAGCGGCACACAATCGTCGAACGCGCAGCCGCCGGCGGCGAAGCTCGTCGAATCGACCCTCGACAGGCGGATCCGCTCCGGCTGGGCGAGCCGCAGCATCTGGCCGTCGCGGCTGATCGCCAGGCCCGGCTGAACCATGATGGAGGCGAGCGGATCCGTCCCGTCCGGCGCCAGCGCGGAGACCTCGAGCCCGAAGGCGACGCCGTCGCCGAGTGCCTGCCCCAGCCGCTCCGAGGCGGAGCGGGCGGCGCTTTGCTCGCGCGTCATGTCGCCGGCGGTCAGCAGGCGGCCATTGAAGAAGTTGACCTTCTCGATGCCGCCCTCGGCGACCGGCTGTTCGAGGTCCATGGCCGTGAAGTCCGCGGTCATTTCACCAGCCCCGTGACGTGCCAGCCCTTGTTGCCGTCGCAGACGAGGCTGACCGCGGCGCCCGCGGGAAGCGGATAGGTGTCGGCCCCCTCGATCTTGGTGGAGGCCGGGGTGGTGAGCTTCACGTCGCCCTTCCCGCCGTTCTTGACGGTGAGCTCCCGGCCCAGGCTGGTGCCCGCGCCGACCGGCACCTTGACCTCGATCGCCGCCGCGGAGCGGACGATGGCGATGCGCGCGGTCGGCGCGATGGCTCCCGCCGCGTCGAGGACGACGACCAGCGGATCGGCCTGCACGATCTGCTGGTTCGAAACGTCCCGCCCGAACCCGGTCTGGAGGACGGCGGCGGAAAGGAGGAGCGGGCGTGCCGTCTCGTCCAGCGTCACCGCCGGCGCTCCCCCGTCCACTTCCCAATGCGCCCCCACCTTGACGACCGGCAGCCAGACTTGCGCGAGCAGCACGCAATCCTGCGCCGGCAGGCCCGGCGTACCGCAGGCCTGGGCGGCGAGCAGCGGCCGCAGCCGGGTCACCCAGAGGTTGCGAACGGCGGCGCGGAAGCGCGGCGCCGCGTCCGCCGGCACGTCGATCTGCAGCAGGTCGGCAGGCGCCGGCGGCGGCGCGTCGGGGGGGTAGAGGCCAAGCGCCAGGCGCAGCTGCAGCTCGGCCTTCTTCATCGCCGCGGCGAAATTGGCGGGCGTGTTCGCCGTCGCTCCGAACGAGACATTGTGCTGGAGCGTCTCGAGCGCGTCGAACGCAGCCGCTTCGGTCATCGGCGGCGGTTCGAAGGCGAAGCTCAATTCGTAATCGTCGGCGATACGCGACGGCGCCATCAGATTTTCATCGCTGCGGCAGGGCTCGCCGGGGATCGGCACGTCGGCGACGGGGCAGTCGCGATAGTATAGGGTCAGATAGAGATTGAGACGCGTATGGGCCGGGTCGACGGTGCCGTCCGTCATCTGGCGCAGCTTCTCCTTGATGTCGTCGCGGGCGAGCCACGCGTTGAGCAGCGCGCATTGCTCGCGGCCGACGCAGATCAGCTGGCCGCTCGGCGCCGCCGCCGCGCCGGGCGCGACGCGGACGCGGGGGCCCTCGCCCGTGTCCTCCACCGACACGGCGAGGCCGCTCAAGGTGCCGTAGCCGAGGAAATCGCGCACGATCCATTTGGCCCGCGCCGCATGGTAGGCGAATTCCTGGCGATAATCGTCGACGCCGAGCACCATGCCGGCGGTGTAGTTGACGTGGCGCGCGGGGTCGGTCGGCGAGGACCCGGCAAGCGCCTTGAATGAGCTACAGCATCCCATGAAGGCGCTCCCCCGTCTGGCGTGGATGGTTCAGCATGCGACCCGCTCCCGGCCCGCGCCCGGTGCGTCCGGTCCGCCGACGAAGCCCGCGCCGAGATAGGCCCGGCCGAGCACCGCGCCCGGCACCAGCTCGGGCGCGCGGCTGCCCCGGCCGATGGCGCTGTCCAGGCCGAGGCGGGCGGCGCCGACGCAGTTCATCGCCCAATAGAAGCGGACGTCGAAGACGGTGTGGGCCGGCTTCTCGAGCGCGACGATGCGCGCGGCGAGGGCGAGGCGCCGCGCCTCCTCGTCGGGATCCTCGTCCACGCGCGTCCGCGGCAGCAGCACCGAGAAACGGTGAGCGGCGGCGGCGATCGGCAGCTCCCGGCCTTCGAAGGCCAGCCAGTCGCGAATGCCGGCCGCCGTCGGCGGCAGCGTCGTCGGCAGCGGGACGGCGTCGAAATCCTCCCACGCGCCGGCGTGGGCCGACGCGAGGTCTGCGGCGCTGCGGTAGCGCGCGCGCAGAAACGCGCGCCATCGCGGCGCCTCGCTTTGCCCGGCCTGGGGAACGAAGCCGAATTGCGCTTCGGCAAAGGCGGCCCAGATCGCCTCCTTGTGCTCGATCGGCGTCAGCGGGAACGGCCCGCCGGGCGCCGGCTGCTCGGGCCAGCGGGCCCACAGGCCGGCGCGCCCGTCCTCCGGCGTCCACGGATCGGCGAGGCTGTGCATCGCGGGACCCTTGGCCGTGTTTCCCGCCGGGAAGCGCCGCCAGGGCTTGCGGGCGACGAACGCCTCGGAAATGCGGATCCCCCGAGGCGAGGGCCGCGCCGGCGCGGCGAGATCGAAGTCGCGCGCGTCGACCGCCGGATCGAGCGCCAGCTTGAGCGCGAGCTGCAGGCCCCGCACGGTTCCCCGCCAGCCGAAGAAGGAGACGGCATTGGCGATGAACAGGCGCCGGCGCCGCTCGTCCCAGCTGGGATCGAGCGCGACCTCGAACCAGCTCGCCAGCCATTCGAGCATGCCGCCCGGTGCGGTGCGCGGATCGAACAGCGCCTCGATCGTCGCGATCCGGTCCTCGATGCCGGTGTCGATGCCTTCGAAATTGGCGAGGAAGCGTTCGAGGAACGATGCCGAGACCGGATCCTCCCGGTAGAGTCCCGGCAGGAACCGCTCGACATAGGAAAAGCGCGGATACCAGAGCCGCAGCGCGCGCAGGCGCGGCGTAAGCCGGCCGTCGCCGGCGATCGTCACTCGCAGCTGGCAGAAGCGGCCGACGACGTTCTGGAGCAAGAGCCCCCACGTCCCCTTGCCCTTCGCCGCATCGGTGACGAGGCTTGCGGCAGGCCGCTTGTCGGTGAGCTCGGAGCCGGTCGCGGAGAGAAGCAAAGCGGGTTGGGCTACCCAGCCGCCGGGGCCGGCGAGCGCGGCCGGCGCGTCCGCGGCCCGCGCTTCGATGGCGATCGCGCTTCCCGGCGGGATGCAGCCGTCGAGCCGCACGCGATCCCACACGCATTGCGGCTCCCCGCCGTCGTACATGCTGGTCACGAAGGCTGCCTCGCGCGCGTAGCGGCGGTGGCGGATCTCGACGACCGGCACCCAGATCGGCGCCGTCGCGCCGCTGTCGTAATGAACGAGGCCGCTGATCGCGACGAGCGCCCGGCCGCCGAAGCGGCGCATCGGCAAGGTCGCGGTATCGGCCTTGATCGTCCAGTGGCCGTTCTCGCGGGCGAGGGCGAAGCGGCGCGCCTGGTTGCCGTCGGCATCGGCGACGAACAGAGCGGGCGAGCCGTCCTTGTCGAGGAGCGCCATGGCGACGGCCGGGAAGTCGAGCACCAGCGGCGGCGGGAGCGACGGCGCGCCGGCCTCGACGAGGAACAGCCGGGCCGGTTTGAGGGGCGGGGCGTCGAGCAGGACCAGGCTGTCGTCGGCGAGCGCGACGATCGCGGCGGCGTCGGGCGCAGCCGCAAGGGCGACGGCGATGGGCTGGGCGCGCGTCGCGTCCGCCGGCTTCTCTCCGAGCGTCGTGAAGGTGGCGGGCGCATCCGGCATCGGCCGCGCCGCGACGGCGAGGTCCGCATCGAGCCGGAGCAGCTGCCTGCCGGCCGTGTCGAGCAGCCACAGCCCGCCGTGCGTTGCCGGCGCGAGCGCCGCCGGAATTGTGCCGGGGGGCAGGAGGTAGCGCTGCGGAGGTCCGCCGCCGACGAGGTCGAAGCGAAGCAGGCCCGCACCGTCGGCGGCGATGAAGCCCGCGACCAGGAAGTCCCGATCCGTCACGGCGAGGCCGGTGAGCACGTCCGGCACCGCGGCCGCGGGGACGGCGTCGTCGAACGCGGAGCGGCGCCCCGGCCGGGGTGCTGCGGCCGGCCAGAAGGCGGTGACGCGCCCGTCGCCGGCGGAGCGGACCAGGAGTCCCATGCGGTCGTCGGCGACCATGTAGAGATTGCCGTTGCGGTCGGCCGCGGCGGAGCGATGGTCGGCCGGCGTGAAGACGGCCTCGCCCTTCGTCGCCGCGATCGGCTCGTCGAGCGGCGCGAGCGCGAGCTCGGCCCGCGCTTCGTCGTAGACGGGGACGTTCGTCGCGCCGGCTTTCCACGCGTCGGCGAGCGCCGTGGCGCCGTCGGCGCCGCCGCGGCACGCGCCCCAGTCGGCGGGGCCGAGCAGCATGTGGAAACGGGCGCCGTTGACGTTCATCAGCACGTCTCCGCCAGCACCGGCACCGGGAGCCGCCCCGCGGCCTGGGTCGGAGCGGCCGCTCCGCGCAGCACGTCGAGCGGCAGCGGCGGTCCCGCCACGACGGAGATCCCGAGGATTTCCGGCAGCTCGAGCCCGGCGAGCTCAACCGAGTCTCCGGCGGACGCCGCGCCTCGCGCGAGGAGGACGTCGGCGACCTCGACGACGCCCGGGGTGCGGGCGGCTTCGGCGAGCAGCGCCCGGGCGTGGACCGGCCGTGCGAGCGGCCAGCCGCGCAGCGCCGGGTCGGCTTCCGGGGCGTAGAGCATCGGCAGCTGCGGCACCGCGATCTCCGGCGGCGGGAGCGGGCTGAGATAGCGCTTCAGCGCCGCCTTCACGGCCTCCGCGACCTCGGAGACGGCCCGGCCGCCGGCGACCTCGATGCCGACGGAGATCCAGATCCCGGCATAATCGGGGCCGCGCAGCACCAGCTCGGTGGTGACGAGCCGGCGCGGCTCGAGATAGGCGCACATGGCCGTCAGGAAGGCGCGGTCCGCGCGCGGCGCCTCCGGATGCGCCGGGTCGCGGGTGGGGATCGCCATCAGCGTCACGGCGCCCGGCGCGGAGCCGACGGCGAGCGGCGCCACGTCGGGGTGCGCCGCGGGCAGGACCTCGATGCGGCCGATCGCCACGCCCGGCGTCCGCCAGGCGATCGCGCGGAAATCGTCGGCGCTCACCAGCCGGTCGCGGTGGGTGAGGAAGCGCGGCACCTGCTGCTCGGCGGCCGCGACGCTTTCGGGATCGGCGCCGCCGGTGGTGGGAACGGGGTTCGATACGGAGAGGCCGGCGGGGAGCATCGGCCCGCCCTTGACCGCGCCGGGGCCGACATTGCCTTCCGCGCCCTGGGTGCAGGCATAGCTCGCATAGAGCAGCTCGCCCGGGCGTGGCCGCCGGCCGCTCAGCCCGTCGCCGAAGCGGATCAGGCCAGCTTCCGGATCGCAGGAGAAGACCTCGACCGGCTCCCCCATGCCCGTCGCGCCGGCGACCGCCACCTCGGGGCCGGCCGCGCGAAGATCGTCGATTTCGCTCCATTCGCGGCGCGCGCCGTTGTCGATGCTGGTCAGCATCACCGAGCGGGCGAGCACCGGAGACTGGCGGAGCCGCCGCTCCTGGCCCGGCGTGCCGTCGCCGTCCGCCAGCCGCTCGGCGCCGACCAGCTCCTGCTGACGGATCTCGGCAGCGTTGAGGCCGATCCAGCGCATCCGCACGTCGGTGGTGCTGCCGGAGCGCACGCGCAGCCAGGTGACCAGCCGGTCCGCGACGTCGGGCGCGTCGATCAGCGGCGGCAGGTCGCCGACGCCGGCTTCGAGCGGATCGAGGTCCCAGGTGCCGATCGCGCCGGCGGCGGGGAGGGCGAGCTCGACGATGCCGGGCTGGCTCAGCGGGTCGAAATCGGCGCGGGCGGTGAGGCGGGCATAGGCCGGCGCCGGCATTCCGTTGGCGTCGAGCGGGAGCGGCCCGGGCGTAGGCATTTCGAAGCGGAGCAGGCCGTCGGCGGCGCCCGGCGGGGGCGCGGGGCGGGCGCCGACCTGCCCGGCCGCGGCGTCGGGGACAATGCCGAGCGAGAGCGTCCGGCCGCCGAGCGCATCGAGGAGCTTGTCCCGTCCCAAGGCGAGATCGTCCTTGCGCGCCAGCAGGGCGATCCACAGGCTGTGGTCGACGGTGCCGCCGAGATCGACATTCTCGCCGTTCACCACCTCGACCGTTTCGTAGAGGGCCAGCGTCTGCGGCACCGGCTTGTCGTAGGAGGCGTAGAGCAGGGCGTAATAATCCTGCTGCTCCTGCGTCGGCGCGGCGATCGGCCGGCGGACATATTGGCGAGCCTCGAGCGGCAGCACGTCGAGCGCGGTGGCGGTGCGGAACGGCACCTTGCCGGCGAACAGCTCGGTGCCGCGCGGGACGAGGCAGGTTTCCTTGGGCGCGCGCTCGTTGCGGAAGGCGACGAGGCCGCGCGCATCTTGCGCCGGCGCGAGCGGCACGCCGAGCAGCTGGAGGAACTTGGCGCGGTTGCGCTCCGGGATCTGGTTGGAGCGGTAGAGAAGGCTCTCGGTGATATGGGCGAAGAGCTGGATCAGGGTGACGCCCGGATCGGCCTGGGTGAAGTTGGTCCATTCCGGCGTGTGCGAGGGGATGCGGGCGATCAGCTCGTCGACCAGGGCCTGGTAGCGGCGGTCGTCGATCGGTGGGACGGGAAGCGGCACGGCTCAGGCCCCTCCCGCCAGCGGCACGTCGATCGCCACCGTCTCCGCCGCGCCGGTGGCGACAAGACGATAGGCGATGACGGCGACGGCGGTTTCGCTCGCCTGCGCGTCGGGGGTGACCTCGACCTGGTCGACGGCGATGCGCGGCTCCCATGTCTTGAGGGCGGCGTCGATCGCGTGGGCGATGCGGGCGTGGGTGGCGGCGTTGTTGGGCTCGAACAGGAAGGCGCCGAGGCCGGTGCCGAAGCGCGGCAGGTGGACCCGTTCGTTGAGTTCGGTCCTGAGGATGATCGCGATCGATTCCTGGATGTTGCGCTCCCCCTCGGACCACAGCATCCGCCCGGCGCCGTCGACGCGCGGCGGGAAGGCGATTCCTTTGCCGAAGGGGCTCGTCATGCGCCGCTCCCCTTTCCCTTCAGCCTGGGCACCGGGAAGCAGAAGGCGAGGAAGGGCAGCCAGCGGAAAATGAAGTCGAGCAGGCCGACGATGATGAGGAGCAGGATCAGCGCGCACAGCGTGATGATCGGGATGGACAGCGAGCAGATCATGCCGATGTCGATGCCGTTGCCGTCCTTGCAGCCGCCGCCGTCGCCCGTGTCGATGTCCTTGTGCAGCGGGAAGGGGAGGACCTGGAGGACCAAGTCTATGAACCCCATGCCCTTGGCCCGCTGCACCTGGCCGCACAGCATGTCGGAGAGGACGAAGGCGGTGCCCTTGGCGTGCTTGCGCAGCCCCGCCGGGCTGGTGTCCATCGGCAGCGAGATCCGCACCGGCCGGGCGGGCGCGTCGGGATCGAAGAAGCTGGCGAGCTCGAACGGCGCGCTCGGCTGGGAAAGCGTGGGCGGGTGAACCGGGCCGCAGTCGGCGTTGACGTGGACGAAGCGCAGGCGGAACTGGCCGGTGTCGCCGGCGCTCTCCGCCATCGACTGGGCAAGCTGCTGCGCGAAGGGCATCGGCCGCGCCTCCGCTTCGTCGCTCGTCTCCAGCGCGCGGGCGACCAGCACCGTGAGCTTGTCGACGAGGTTGATGTCGAATGGGCCGGGTGCCGGCGGCTCCGCCAGCGCGGCGGTGAGGGCGGCGATCTCCGCGTCCGGGGCGGCGCCGGCGGCCGGTGGAGGCAGGCGCCGGTAGGTGCCGGCCGCTTCGATGCCGTTGCCCGCGCCGTCGCTGGCGATGCCGGCGAGGAGGTAATGGAAGCCCGGCCATTTCGCGCGCTCGGCGCCGGCCGCGTCGCGATACTGGGTCTCCGCGCCCTCGAGCAGGGCGCCGGCGCCGGGCGCGTCGACGGCCCGTAGCGCCTCGGCGAGGCTCCTGAGGTGCGGCGGGCCGCTCGACGGCTGGAAGCCGCCGGCGAGCTTGTCGCGCTCGGCGTCGCTCATCGCGCCGGAAAGCCAGTCGTAGAGATCGCGCTTCGCGCCTGAAAGCGTGCCAGGCACGGACGCGCGTATTGCTGCCGCGACGGAGGGCAGGTGCCGGTCGAGGAAGGCCATCAGGTCGAGCAGCAGCAGCCAGCTCTGCGATTGGTAGCCGAGGTTGCGGGCGCGCAGGCGCGCCTGCTTCGTCGCCGGCGTCGATTTGTCGTCGCCGTCGGCGGCGATGTCTCCGGCCGCCTTCACCGCCGCCTGGATCAGCGCCTTCCACGGCTCGGCGAAGTCGATCTTGAACTCGGTGGTGCGGGCGAGCTTCGAGTTGCGCGGCGGCGCCGGCTGAGCGCCCCGCAGCGCCTCCGCCTGGCCCTCGACGAGGCGGCGCACGGTTCGGACGATCGGCGCGCTGAGATATTGCTCGCGCCGCCCCACCGGGATGAGCCCGCCCCACAAGGTGCGCTTCAGGCCGTTGCCGTCCTGGTGGGCGAGCGGGAAAGCGGGCAGCCGCTCCTCGCCGGGCGCCAGCACGGCTTCCTCCCCCTCGGCGATGCGCTGCCACCGGCCGCCGGACGCGTCCTTCACATAGCCATATTCGACAAGCGGGCTTCCCGCCGGCGCGCCCTTCGTGGCCGGCATCAGCCGGCGCAGCAGGAAGCCGACCTGCTCGTGACCGCCGGCAAGCTTGCGGTCGGGAAGGCCCGGGACGGCGCAGGCCAGGGTTGCCGCGGCGATGTAGAATCGCTGGTGCGCCGGCTGGTAGAGCTTGAGGCGCGGCGGCGAAGGCGGCGCCTCCGCGGCCGGCTCGCGCCGCCGGAACAGGCGAGTCCGAAGCCGCGCCTGCTTGAGCGGCGCCGGCAGCGGCACGCGGTCGACGACGTCGGTCGCGGCGAGCTGGCCCTGCGGCGTGCGCCAGGTTTCCGGCCGCGCCACGTAGCCGGGAAGGGTGTGCGGATCGGTCTCCAGCACGGCGAGCAGCTGGTCCATGAAATCGTCGCTGGCGAAGCGCAGGATGGTGGGCGCCCGCCCCGGCGACGCGCCGCCGCGCCACATCGGCCGCGGCGCGGCCCAGGTCAGGGGATGGTCGAGCGCGCTCACCAGATGTTCCCCGCGCCGGGCGTGTAGCTCGCCGAGACGATCGAGTTGCAGATGACGGTGTCCGCCTGCACGACGCCGGAAAATTTGGACATGCCGGCGTCGACGGTGACCATGCCGGCCGAGACGGCGACCTGGCTGGCGTTCACCGTCACCTTCGCCGAGGCGGTGATCGTGATCCCGGCCGTCTCCAGCTTCACCGAATTGCCGTTGGAATCTTCGATCTCGACCGCGCCGGGGCCGTCCTTCAGCGTCACCTTCTGGCCGCCGGGCGTCTCGAGGATCAGCTTCTCCTGCCCGTCATGGTCGTCGAGCGTCACCTTCACGCCGTTGCGCGAGCGGATGACCTTGAGCTGGTTCTCCCGCGCGGCGCTCTGGGGGGGCGAATCCGAGCCGTTCCATAATCCGCCGAGCACATAGGGCCGCGTCGGGTCGCCATGCTCGAAGGCGACCAGCACCTCGTCGCCGACGTCCGGCATGAACCAGCTGCCGCGATTCTTCCCGGCGAACAGGGTCGCGACGCGCGCCCACGCCTCGTAGCGGCCGCCGCCGGAATCGGGGCTCCAGGGCAGGGTCACCTGCACCCGTCCCTGGCCGTCGGGATCGACGATGTCCGTCACCGTCGCCGGCGCGACGCCGTACCAGAGGCCGCCCCAGCCGGTCGGCATCCGCTCGTCGAGCTGGGCAAGGCGGCGGTCGCCGTCGAGGAGGGAGAGCGCGTTCACGGCTTCTTCAGTCCCGGCCGATTGCATCGGAACTCGGTGCGCGCGCCGTGCTCCGGATCGTAAAGGTGGGTGACGGCGATCGCCCGGTAGGTGCCGTCGAACAGCGCGCCGAGCCCCGTCAGGTCCAGCTTGGCGCCGGCCTTGAGCTTGGCATCCGTCTCGCAGACGCCCTCTCCGGTGACGAAGCCGCGCGCCATGTGGCGGTAGCTCGCCTCGGCGATCTGCCTCGCCTCGTCGGCGCTGCGCGGGACGCTGTGGGCGATCGTGTCGATCCGTGCGCCGAGCTTCTGGACGAGGATGTCGCCGCCGGCATCGTCGTTGCCGAGCTCGGCCTGGATCGCGGCCTTCTCGCCTTTGTGGCTGACGGCTTCCTTGCCGCCGACGTCCCAGCCCGAGGCGACCACGGCGCTGCGCTGGCGGGCAAGGTCGGCGACGACGCTGAACGAGCGCAGGGTCCCGGCCCAGGCGAGGGCGACGGCGTCCTGCGTCCGCGCCGGCGCCGCGTGGAGCTTGGTGCCCGTCGCGAAAATGTCGGCGTCGAACCGGCGGGCGATGTCGAACAGGAAGGCGAGGTCGGTCTGGTTGAGCTGCGCCAGCAGCGGCACGGCCGGCGCCTGCACGTCGACCTGCGCCTCCAGCCCATGCTCCTGCGCGATGCGGCGGACGACGTCGCCGAGCGAGGCCTGGCTGAAGCAGCGGGTGCGCCGCGTCATCCTGAGGTCCTGCAGCCGGTCCTCGGCGAGGATGGCGATGCGCGCAGCCTCGCCTTCGGGGAAGTCGGCGGCGATGCCGGTGACGCGTCCTTCGAAGAGGATGTCGCTGTCGCCGACGCCGACCTTGATCGCCTTGCCGAACTCGATCGTCTTGCGGTCGAAATATTGGAAACCCGGCTTGTCCTCCCCGCCCCAGTTTCCGAACACCAGCTCCGCGCGCGCCATGCCTTCGATGCTGTCGCTGAGCTCGTAGCGCAGCAGGCTCGCCTCGAGCTTGGCGTCCCGCTGCCCCTCGACGAAGATCGAGGGCCGGGCGGGCCGCATCGGCAGGCGGGCGACTTCGGCGGCCACCGGCGCTCAGCCCCAGGCCTGGACGCGGGCGGCGCGGAAGGCGACGGCGCGCAGCCGCCTTCGCGTCTCGAACGCGGAGGGTTGGCGCGGCGGCGCGGCGCCGTCGCCCTTCGCCTCCTTCGCCGGCTCGGCGGTGGCTTCGAACTCGTTGACGACGACGGCCATTCCCTTCCCCTCAGTTGATCGAAAGCGAGACGGACGCGCCGGCCTCGAAGGCCGGCGGCGAGATCGAGGCCGAGCCGCCGAAGCTGGCGCCGATGCCGAATCCGGCGCTGCCGCCGACGCCGATGCTGGCACCCGCCTCCATGTCGATGAGCGCCCCCGGCTTCATGCGCAGCGGGTCTTCGACGCCGTTGGCGGCGGCGATGTCCTGCCAGCCGTCCTGCTTACCGGCGGCGCCGGCCATGTTCTGCAGGCTTCCGCCGGCGGGGGCGGGCGTGAACGGCCGCTGGCCCGGGCGCGACGGGACCTCGCCGCTGCCTTCGAACTTGGCGACAAGGATCTTCTGCTGGCTGAGCGTCAGCGCGACGCTCGCGCGCAGCGGCTTGCCGGCTGCGGAGAAGAATTCGAGGCTCTCCTCGATCCCCTCGACCATGCCGTCGAAGAGGAACGAGCCCCACGAGAAGCGGGTGCCCGGCGGCGCCAGCTTCTTGGGGTCCGAATCCGCCTTTTGGGGAGTCATGAAATGGAGGATGTCGGCGGTGAGCCGCCGGACGTCGTCGACCGGCTTTTCGGTCATCGCCGTCACGTCGAACCATAAGGTCAGCGCCAGCTTGGTCGTGCCGGCGCCGACGAACTGGCGGCCGGCCGTCCCCGCCTTCTGGTCGCCGCCCTTCGGCTCGGCGACCTGGTTGGCGAAGGTCACCTTCATCGTCTCGGGATTGAACTGGACGTCGACCTTCTTGCCGCCCGGCAGCTCGGACGAGAGATCCTGCTTGAGCTCGATCAGCCGCGCCTTCACCAGCACCTGCTCGCTCATGACGCGCCTCCCGCGGGCTGGGCGAGCTGGAGCTTTTCGTAGGCGAGCTGGAACTCCTCGATGGCGATGGTGCCGTCCTTGGCGTTGAGCGCGGGCGCCTTGAGCTTGGCGGGAATGCAGCGGCTGAGCTGCCAGCGCGCGACCTCGGTGCTGCCGTCGCTGGCGAAGAGGACCACCTCGGCGTTGGCGCGCAGGAACGGGTCGGCGATCGAGTCGGTGAACCAGGTCCACAAGTCGGTGTTCGCCGTCAGGCCGCGCTTGAGCGTCAGATTGGCGTAGGTGATCGTGCCCGGCACGCGATAGGCATGATCGTTGGCGCCGCCGGAACGGATCGTCTTGAAGTCCTGCGTCATCTCGAGCCCGTCGCACTCGGCGAACGAGCCCTGGATCAGCGGCGCGCTCTTGCCGTCCGGATAGATTTCGACGCTGAAGTTGAACGCGTTGAAGGGATAGGCCGGAGGGTCTGCCATCACGCCTCCTCCGCGATGCTGAGCCGCGCGCCCTGCTGCACGAGCCGGAGCGTCAGGAACCGCAACGGCTGCGAGGGGGCGACCGCCACCTCGACGACCAGCCGGCCGGCGTCCGCATCGGCCTCCGGAGGCTGGAGCGCGACGCGGAAGGAGTCGGCCGAGCTCCTGCCGGCGAAGGCGCCGCGCAGCTGCATGTCGTCGAGCAGGGCCGTGAGGCTGCGCTCCACGGCGCGGCGAAGCACCGGCCCGTTCGGCTCGAAGACGTGGGTCAGGCCGCGCCGGGTCATCGTGCGCCGCAGCAGCATCATCAGACGGCGGACGTTGATCGGGCGCCATTCGGCCTCGGTCGAAAGCGTGTCCGCGTCCTGGACGGCGAAACCGGCGGGCAGCCGCCGCACCAGGTTCACCCGTGCCCGGTCGAGCGGGAGGAGGTCGGCCGCGGCGATGTCCGGATCCAGACCGACCACGTCGGCGAGCGGCGCGTTGGCGGGCGCGACCCAGGCGCCGCGCCGCGCGGTGCGCGCCGCGATCGTCCCGGCGACGGCGCCGTCGGGAGGCGAGGCGACGAGCGCGTCCTCGGTCCCGGAGACCAGCCAGGGATGGTAGATGGCGCCGTAGGAGAGCAGCCGCGCCTCGTCCGCGCCGAGGTGCCCGGCATCGCCCGCTCCCGGCGCGAGAGATCCGATGCGGGCGGCATAGGCCGCGGCCTCCGCGCCGCGGAACGTGCGCGGCAGCGAAAGCAGTGCGAAGAAGCCTGCCTCGGCCGCCGCCAGCCGCAGCATGGCCGCATGGATCGCCGGCAAATGCGCGGCGTCCGCGACCGCCTTCGCCGCGTACCGCGCCTTGCGCACCGTCACGGCGCCAGCGGAGTAGGGCGACATGTTGCCCCCCCGCTCCACCCACAACCGGTAATAGAATGTCCCTTCCGTGCGTCCCGTGACGCGATAGGAGCTGGCGTCCAGCGCGCGCAGCAGCTCGGTCGCGGCCGCGAAGGCCGGATCGGCCGATTCCTCCAGCACGACGAGCGTGCCTTTGGGCTGCGGGGCCCAGGAGAGCGTGAATTCGTCGGCCGCCACGGGACCGGCGGGCACCGTCAGAGCCGGGGCCGGCAGGAGCTGCGTGGTGCAATCGAGGAAGCCGCTCCAATCGGGGGCGGAGAGCGGCGGGGCCTTCGCTCGGGGGAGGCAGGCGCCCGCGTGATCGCGCCAGTTCGGCCGCTCCGGCGCCCCCGGCTGCGGCGGGAGCGGCGCGGCGTCCGCGGCCGCGATCTCCCATCCCGGCTGCGCGGCATCGGGAACCGCCAGCAACGTGGCTTCAGGAAAAAGATCCCCGGCGATGTCGAGCGCGGCGTGGATGCCGAGCGGCGGCGCCTCGCGCCCCTCGGCAAGCGCGAGCCGCGCGGCGATCGCGGGTCCGCGCAACGTCTCCAGGCGCGGGTCGAGGAAGAGGCGCTCGTCGAAGCGCGACAATCCGTCCCGTACCAGCGGATCGTCCGCGGAGGCGAACGGGGCCGCCATCTCCCCGAAACCGGCTACGAGGCCGATCGGCAGCCATGCCGAGCCGACCGCGATCCTGTCCGCCGCGGTGAAGCCGGCGGTGCCGAACCTTGCCGCGACCGTCTCGAACGGATCGGCGCCGGGCGTAACTGCCGGGAACTCGCTGCCGTCGACGGCGAAGCCGGGCCGGATCGCCGCGCTGCGCCGCGCCGGGTCCGCATAAAAACTGTCGAGGTCCACGAGTGCGTGGAGGGCGTTGGCCGCCTCCGGTGCGGGGCCGAAGCCGGCATGGACCCGCTCCCCGCCCGGCCGGTGCTCCGCTATGTCCAGCGTTACCCCCGCGGCGGCGAGCGGCGCCTGCGGCAAAGCCGGGACGATCTCCTGCCACGCTCGCCCGCGGGCGACGGCGCCCTCCACCTGGTCGGGCATCAGCCATAGGGTCGAACCCCCGCCGCGGAAGCGGATCCACCGCCCTCGCGCCAGCTCCGGCACGGTTCCCGGTGCCGTGAAGGCAATGGAAGAACCGCCCCCGCCGAGCATCGCCGGGAGAGGGGAACCGCCGTTCATGTCCGCCTGCCCGGCTTCCGGCGGCGTGCCGGGATCCGGCGGCGCGAACGCCGCGATCCACATCGCCCAGGCCTTCCCGGCGCCGACCCGGAGGACCTTTGCGTAGCATCTCGTCGCGTCGACGCCGCCGAGCTCCAGCAGGTCGCCCGCCGCGAGCAAGCCAGGATCGGCGAAGCTCAACCCGAACGGGACCGCCCCCACGTCCTGCAACGGCACTGGATGGCGCGACACCCGGGCCGCGAGCCGCATCGAATCGGACCAGGAACCGAGGCTGGACGCGCGGAGGACGGCGGGTTCGATCCGGCTGCCGCCGGCGCCTGCATCCGGCATCGCGCGCAGCAGCCCCGTCATGGGAAAGCGGCCGGCGACGGCGGGACGCGAACCGGGATCCGCAGCCCCCGTCTCCGCCGCCCGCGCCGCGGCAAGCACCTCCGTCTCCGCCACGCGAATTACCCAGCAGCGGGTGCCGCCGTTCGAGAAGAAGGCCCGTACGCTCGGGCCGAGATTGCCGCTCAGCCGCTCCCCCGCCTGTCCGTCCCAGGCGAGCGGGCAATCGCCGCCGAATAATGCGGCGTAGGCGGCGACGCTGGAGATCGGGATCGCGACGTGGCACGGTCCTCGCTCCGCGAACCCGGCGAAAACCGCGACGTCCATCCGCTCCAGCGCCTCGGGCGCCGGCGCCGGCGCGATCTCGACGCGCAAGCCGGGAAGGGCGTCGCCCGCATACATGGGCTCACTCCATCTCCAGCCGTTCGTAGGCGAGGACGAGCTCTTCCATCGCCACGTCGGTGCCCTTGGCGTTCAACGGCCCGCTCGTGTGCTTGGTGATGCGGGCGCGCAGCAGCTTCCACACCTGTACGTCCTGGGTGTGGTCCTCGTTCTTCAGCGAGATGGTGACCGTCCTCAGCGCCCCCTGGTCGCCGTTGCGGATCTGGTCGAGCCATTTGTAGAGGTTGAGCGAGCCGATGACGCCGCGCTTCATCGTGACGTCGGTCGACTTGTTCATCCCGGTGATCTTCATCACCGAGTTCTCCTTGTGGTTGCCTGTGCGGTATTCGGAGACGGTCACCTCCATCCCGATGCCGCTGATCTCCTGGAACCCCGCCTGGGGCCCATCGGTGTTGCCGTCACCCAGATCGACGAGGAAGTTGAACTGGACGTACGGACGCTCTCTCATCACTGCCATGACCGGTCCCCTCAGGATTTGCGGTCGGCCGTCCACTGGCCGATGCGGAAGATGACGAATTCGGCGGGACGCAGCGCGGCGACGCCGACCTGGCAAATGAGCCGGCCGTTATCCAAATCGTTCTGGGTCATCGTCGAGCGGTCGCACTTGACGAAATAGGCCTTCTCCGGCTTGTCGCCGAGCAGCGCGCCGGTCTGCCATTCGTTGAGGAGGAAATCCTCGATCGTGCGCCGCACGTTGGCCCAGAGGCGGTCGCCGTTCGGCTCGAACACCGCCCATTGCGTGCCCTTGTCGATCGAGCGTTCGAGATAGGCGAAGTAGCGCCGCAGGTTGACGTACTTCCATTCGGGGTCGGAGCTCATCGTCCGCGCCCCCCACAGCCGCATCCCGCGGCCCTCGAAGTAGCGGAAGCAGTTCACCCCTTCCGGGTTCAGCACCTCCTGCTGGGCCTTGTTGATCAGCTTCTCGAAGCCCAGCGCGAGCGTCACCACCTCGTTGGCAGGCGCCTTGTAGACGGCGCGCTCGATGTCGTTGCGGGCGTAGATGCCGGCGACGAACCCCGAGGGCGGGTAGAAATTCTCCTTTCCGGTGGCGGGGTCGATGATCCTGACCCACGGATAATAGAAGGCGGCGTGGCTGCTGTCGAAGCGCCCCCGATAGTCCCGGGTCTCGGCGATCGTCGCGCCCTTGATGCTGTCGACCACGGCGATCCGGTATTGCATCCGTTCGGCGTGGCCAATCAGCACGTTGGCGACCGCCTGGGCGTTGGCCGCCGTCACGGTCGATCCGGGCGCGGCGACGATCGAGATGTCCTCGACGTCCTCGAACGCCTTCAACCCGGACTTGCGGTTGTCGTCGTCCTCCACCCCCTCATAGGCTTCCTGAAGCGGGATATTGCCGTCGTCGCCGCCGGTGAGGAAGAACACGGCGTCGAGAAAAGGCCCGTTGCCGTCGTTCAGTCCGAGCGATTTCAGGCTGAAGCGGTTCGGCGGATCCTCGCCCGCCGGGTCGGAGACCAGATAGTCCTTCGCGAAGCTGAGCCCGGAGCGCGGCGTACCGGCATTGGCGGCGTCGAAGACCGCCTTCGCCGCCGTCGCGATTTCGATCGCAAGGTCGAGCGCGGCCTTTGTGACCTTCTGCGCGGCTTCGGCGGCGATGCGCGCGGCAGTCGCATCGTCCCAATCCTTCTTCAGCCCCGCATCGCCGGGGGTTGCTTCGGACAGGCCCTTGGCGGTCGCCTCGAGCGCCTTCTTGTCCATGACCAGTTGCTTGGCGTCGTCATCGGCTTTCTTCGCCGCCGCCTTGGCGTCGTCGGCGGTCTTCTTCTCGTCGGCCGCCTCCTGTTTCGTCAGCTCCCGGATCACGATCGGGATCGAGCGCGAGGCCGACAGGTTGGCCGGGTTCGCGGCGAAATAGTCGAAGAGGGAATCGGGCGCGCCGGCGGTGCGGTGGCCGCGGTCGAGCGCGAGCGCGGCGGCCGCGAAAAAGGGCAATCCCGCGAATTGCGGCTCGACGTACACGGTGGAGGTGATCGTTCGGACCACCGCGCCGGCCTGGCCGGCGATCTGCTGCAGCTCGAACGTGTTGCCGGCGCCGTCGTCGAACGTCCACAGGTCCTTCTGGGCGTCGCGCAGCAGCAGGTAGACGCCCTTCTTGTCGACGGCCGCGATCGTCACCTTGTCGACGAACACCACGTCGCGGTCGGCCGAAGCGGTGAGCACCAGCTTCCCATCGCGCGAAGTGAGCCGGTTCTGGCTCCCCCAGAGCTGGAGCCGCACCCGCGCCTGGCCGGCAATGCCCGGGAAGCGCGCCGCGATGGTGACGTTGGCAGGCGGCACCGTCCCCGTCGCCTTGGCGCAGCCGAGCTCGTAGCGCGGTTGCCCGGTCACGGGATCGACGTGGGCGCTCTGATAGGCGCGGGCGACGTAAAGCCGCTTGCCGCCCTCCTCGAAGAAGGCGCGGACCGCGTTCCACATGTAATTGTCGACCGCCGCGCCGCCATTGACGAATTCGAGCTGCTGCCGGCCGCCATAGACGCGCTCGAACTCGACGAGCGAGGTGATGACGTCGGGCTCGATGTCGATCGGGCCGTAACGGGTCGCGCCGACGAAGCCGGTGGTCGTGGTGCTGACACCCTCGATCGACTTGGCCCGGTAGGAGACTTCCTCCACGAAGACGCCGGGGGCGAGATACTCAGGCATGGGCAGTCTCCTCGATCAGTCTTTGAGGTAGAGGGTTGAGAAGCGCTCGGTGGCGCTGCGCATCGTCGCGAGGATCAGCGGCCGGCCGAGCGTCAGGGTCTGCGGCGGCAGCGGCGGCTCCCCGGCGCTGAGGTCCTGGAGGGCGAGGCGGGGAGTCTTCGACAATTGACCGAGGATTTGGCCGAGGTCGGGCGGATCGCCCTCGAGATCGTCGCAATAGACGCGGATCGTCGCGTCCCAGCTCACCTCGCTGCGGCCGGCCGCCGCCTGCTCGACCGTCTGGCTCGGCAGCGGCGGATAGGCGCCGCTGGCGACGACGGCGCCGCCCGCGCCGGCCACCCCCAGCGCAACGATTCGGTTCGAGACGGAGACGGTCATCGCCGCCCAGGAGGCGGGACGCTCGCTGCCGTCCGCGTGCCGCACGGCGAGCTGCGCGCGAACGATCGAGCGCGGCCCAGGCGGCGTGCGCGCGATCGACGGGAAGAGCGGGAAATAATCCGGCGCGTAATCGTCGGGCGCGTCGGCGGGAAGGAGCGGCCGGATCCGCGCCTGGTTGAACTCGCTCCATGCGGGCCAGCCGTAGCGGCCGCGCAGCGGAAGCGAGACCGTCGCCCGCATCGGCAGGAAGCGGCCGAACGTGTCGTCGACGCGAAGGTCGAACGCGCGCCGGCTTCCGGGCCATTGCGCCGGCTGCTCGGCAAGACCGGCATCGAGGCCGGGCAGGCGCGGCGTCATCCAGGTGCCGCTCGGCGTCGAAACGAGGCTCGTCTTGCGCCACGGCCGCGCCGCGTCCGAGATGCGCACGTCGAGTCCGTCGACGACGAGCGACCGGTCCGACGCGTCCCGGAAGGCGAAGCCGAGCGGCACGTGGCGGACGAACGCGTCCCGCGAGGCGAGGACGAGCGTCACGGCACCTCACCGGCGATGCCGACCTCGAAGCCGCGCTCGAGCACGGCACCGGCATCCTCGATGGCCTGCTCGCTGTCGATCAGCACCATCCGCATCAGGTAGTTGGCGTAGAGCGGGTGCTTGCGGATGCGGTCCCACATGGTGAGCTGGTCGACGACGCTCAGCGGGTCGCAGACCAGCTCGACATCCTCGTCCGCCGCGAACACGTCGTTTTCGGTGAGATAGTCGTTGAGCTGCGTCGCGGTGAGCGCACTCGCATCCTCGAGAGCGCGCATGACCCAGCCGAGCATGCGCAGCTGCTTCTCCGCCGATGCGGCGACCGGGATGATGAGGAAGCTGAGGTCGAGCGGCAGCGAGGGCTTGAAGCGCCTGCCGAAGATGTCGATGCGCGGCGCCCGGGCGCGGCGCTGGACGTTCACCGCGACCCGCCACAGCAGGATCGCGAAGCCATCGCCGGCGATGCCCTTCTCGACGTCCCGCGCCTGATAGGCTTCGACGGTCAGCGTGCCGAATTCCGGCCGCGGATAGCGTTCCCGGATGAGCCCCCGCAGGGCGGCCGCCGCGGCGGCTATCGCCTGGTGCCGCGCCATCAGCAGGTGGTCGCCACCGCGCGAATCGCCTCGGCGAGCGTGCGCGGGCCGGCGGCGGCGAAACGCCAGCCCCGGCGCTCGAGGCGGTAGAGGCTGCCGGAGTCGCCGTCCTCGCCGATGGCGACGATGCCGATGCGCCGGGCGTCGACCACCGCCGCGATGGCCGCCGGCAGCTCGCCCATCGCCGCCTCGGGCATCACGACGACATCTATGTCGGCTTCACCCGCCGTCTCGCCGGCCCGGCGCTGCGCGATCAGCTCGATGTCCGGGCACCCGGCGAGGGCGCCCGTCAGTGCGGAGCGCTCCATGGCCGTCGCGGTTTCCAGCAATACGCGAATGGTCATTCCGCCGCCCTCGCCCGATCGCGAGGCAAGCTGCGCGCCGCCGCGACGCCATGCATGAACCGGAAGGCGGTCTCGATGGTCCCTGCCAAAGCATGGGCCATTCGGCCCGGACCATCGGGCAGAACATCGTCAACGCACGGTTCAGGATAATCGCCGCGACGAAAACATTTTCATTGGCAGTCGATGGGAGTATTCGTGCTGTTGGGAGTCGACCTCGTCCTTCTGCTGCGCGTTTCTGCTCGGGGATCGAGAGATTCGACTTAAAACAAGCGGTTGCTTTGGGGGGAGCAGCGATGAAGCATTGGGACGCCGGCAAGAGAAGCGAGTCGCGCCCCGCGGCGATCGTCATCAGCGACGTGCTCATCTACCGCGAGGGGATTGCCGCGGGTCTCGCCCGGATCGGCGACCTGGAGGTCGTCGCGGCAATCGCCGCCGAGGCGCTTCCCGAGACGCTCGCCGCGCGGGATCCCGCCATCGCGTTCGTCGACATTTCGCGTACCCGCTCGCGCGACGCGGCGCGCACGGCGCGGGCGATCGCGCCTGCCATCCAGATCATCGGCTTCGGCATGACCAACGAGGACGAGGGCCTCGCCGGGGCGGAAGCCGGGATCACCGCCTTCGTCGGCCACGACGGGACGATCGCGGACCTCAACGAGGCGGCGAGGCGGGTGCTAAAGGGCGATCCCGTCTGCCCGCCGCGGCTGACGTCGCGCCTGCTGGAGCGCATCGTGCAGCTCGCGCGTGCGCCGCGGCCGGCGGCCGGCGGGGGTTCGGGCCTCACCCGCCGCGAGCACGAGATCGCCCGGCTGGTCGAGGAGGGGCTCTCCAACAAGGAGATCGCCTGCACGCTGCGGATCAGCCCGGCGACGGTCAAGAATCACGTCCACATGATCCTCGACAAGCTCAATCTCCCCCGCCGGCGCATGGTGGCGCTTCGCGGGGCGGCGGCCGGGCGGCATCAGACCGCCGACCGCTGAGCCTCAGGTGGCGAAGCCGGGGTCGAGCCGGTGCGCCTTGCGCAGCAGCGCCGGCCAGGCCAGCGCCCTGGCGGCGAGCTTCAACCCGACCTTGCCCTGCTCGGCGGTGAGCTCCGGCGCGCCCTGCGGCGGATTGTTGAGGTTCTTCTCGCCGGCCGACAGGGCCAGGATCTGGGCCTCGCAGGCGCGCTCCAGGAAGTAGAGCTTGAGGAAGCATTCGCCGACGCTCTCGCCGACGGCGAGGGTGCCATGGTTGCGGAGCAGCATCGCGCCCTTGTCGCCAAGATCGGCGATCAGGCGCTCGCGCTCCGAAAGATCGACGGCAACGCCTTCATAATCATGATAGGCGAGCTCGCCGCGGATCAGCATGGCGGTCTGGGTCAGCGGCAGCAGTCCCTCGCCATGCGCGGAGACCGCCTGGCCGTGCGGCGTGTGGAGGTGCATCACCGCCTGCGCGTCCTCGCGGGCCATGTGAAGGGCGGAATGGATGGTGAAGCCGGCCGGGTTGGTGATGAAGGGCGTCGGCTCGACCGGAAGGCCGTTCATGTCGACCTTGACGAGCGACGAGGCGGTCACCTCCTCGAACATGAGGTTGTAGGGATTGAGGAGGAAATGGTGCTCCGGCCCCGGCACGCGGGCGGAGAGGTGGGTGAAGATGAGGTCGTCCCAGCCGTAATGCGCGACGAGGCGGTAGGCGGCGGCGAGGTCGACTCGGATCGCCCATTCCTCGTCCGACACGCGGCCCTTGAGCGACGGGATCTCGATCGCATCGAGCGGCGCGGCGCCGGTCATGTTGGTGGTCATCGCTTCGACTCGGCCCATGGTCAGCGCTCCTCTGTCCGCGCCTGTATAGCGTCGGGATGGGCGGCGGCGAAGGCGGGATGCGCCGTGGCTGCCGCATCCGCCCGCACCAGCGTCGGGTAATCGTCCAGCGGCACCGCGAAACGCCGTGCATTGTACATCTGGGGAACGAGGCAGATGTCAGCGAGAGTCGGAGCGTCGCCGAACAGGAAGCGTCCGGCCCGCGGCGCGGCGAGCGCCTCCAGCGCCGCGAACCCTTCCGCGATCCAGTGCCGGTACCAGCCGTCGCGCGCCTCCTGCGGCTGGTCGAGCGGACCGGAGAGATATTTGAGCACGCGCAGGTTGTTGAGCGGGTGGATGTCGCAGGCGACCGCGAGGGCGAGGGCGAGGACATGCGCGCGCTCGGCGGCGTCGTGCGGCACGAGCGGCGGCTCCGGGTGCCGCGCGTCGAGATAGTCGCAGATGGCGAGGCTCTGCGTCAGCGCGTTGCCGTCGATCTCCAGCAGGGGGACGAGGCCCTGCGGGTTGCGGGCGCGGTAGCGCTCCGCCCGCTGGTCGCCGTCGATCAGGTTGATCGGCACCGCCTCGTAGTCGACGCTCTTGAGGTTGAGCGCGATCCGCACGCGGTAGCAGGCGGAGGAGCGGAAATAATCGTAGAGCACCGGCTTCGTCATGGCGCCGGAGGCTAGAGCCCGCGGGGAGCGCGTCAATGGCTTGCGTCGCGGGCGGCGGGGCCTGTACGAGGCCGCCTCACCCCCTTCAGGAGCGAAGACCTTGGCCGCGTCCAAGAGGAAGAAGACCGTGTTCTCCGGCGTCCAGCCAACGGGCGACCTGCATATCGGCAACCTCATCGGGGCCCTGTCGCTGTGGGTGCGCGAGCAGGAGAAGCACGACAACATCTTCTGCGTCGTCGACCTTCATGCCCTCACCATCCCGGAGGCGATCGAAGCCAAGACGCTGCACAAGAACAGCCTCGACGTCGCCGCGCTCTACGTCGCCTGCGGCATCGACCCCGACCGGTCGATCATCTTCCTCCAGAGCCAGGTGCGCCAGCATGCCGAGCTTGCCTGGATTCTCGAATGCGTGACGCCGATGGGCTGGATGAACCGGATGACCCAGTTCAAGTCCAAGTCGGAGAAGCAGGATACGGTCGGCACCGGCCTCTACACCTATCCGATCCTGCAGGCCGCCGACATCCTCCTCTACCACACGGACCTGGTGCCCGTCGGCGAGGACCAGCGGCAGCATATCGAGATCACCCAGGACATCGCCCAGCGCTTCGAAGGGCTGTTCGGCTACCATTTCACCCGGCCCGAGATCATGGTCCGGGAGGTCGGCGCGCGGGTGATGGGGCTCGACGACCCCGAGGCCAAGATGTCGAAGAGCGCCGCCAATCCGCGCCACGCCATCGGCATCCTCGACGAACCGAACGTCATCCTGAAGAAGCTTAAGTCCGCCAAGACGGATTCGCGCACCGCCGTCGACGCCGCCGATCTCGGCGCGGGGGTCAGGAACCTCATCACCATCTACCAGGCCTTTGCCGGCGGCACGTGGGACGAGGCGGTGAGGCGCTTCGACGGCCAGGGCTACGGGGCGCTGAAGACCGGCGTCGCCGAGGCGGTGATCGCCGGCCTGGAGCCGATCCGCACCCGCTTCCACGAACTGCGCGCCGACGAGCCCGCGCTCGAGACGATGCTCAAGCGCTCTGCCGAAGCGGCGGCCGAACGGGCCGAGGCCACGATGGTCGAGGTGCGCAAGGCCGTCGGCGTCCGCTGAAAGAGCTCAGGCCAAAGCGGGGCGCAGCCCTGGCAGAGGTCGGCGAGCGCGGCGGATCGCATATTCGAACAGGCCGAGCGTCGCGATCCAGGAGAGCCACGAGATCAGCCGGTACGCCGGGTAGAAATCGAAGCCGAGGAGGCCGCTCGCCGGCAGCATCAGCCGGAGCGTGATGGCATTGGCGGTGATCGCGTAGGACCGAAGCATCCACTCGCGATGCGCGTCGAACCGCCGCGCGACGGCAGCGCGCCAGCCGAGCCAGGTGAACACCGGCCACAGCAGGGCGGGGATTGCGAACCCCATGGCGGCGATGAGTCCGGCCGTCGTCCCCATGGCCAGCATGAAGCCGGAGGGCGCACCCACCGCACAGGCGCCGAGATAGATCCAGCCGATCTTGCGGTGGAAGGCGGGCCAGCGACTGCGAATCCGCCGCACGAACTGCATCGGGGCGACGACCAGCGCGATGATGCCCGCGACGGCGTGGGGAAGCAGGAACGTGCCGGCGTAGGCGTTGGCGAGGATCGGGGGTGGGGCAGGCTCCGACCCGCTGACGTAGCGCATCGCCGAGACGGCGGCGATCTCCAGCGTCAACAGGACCACTATCGCGCGCCAGGCGGACGAGTAGAGTGAGGCGGCCTTGGGGATCATGACGGGCTCCGGATGTGCGGGTGCACGCGCAAGGTGGAGCGACCGGCAGGCGAGGGAAGACGGATTCGCGTGAACGGTGCATCTGCTTCGCGAATGGGGACGCGGCAGCCGTGGCAGCGCTGGGCGCTGGACCTGTTGCTGCTGGCCAGCCTCGGGCTCGCGATGACGGCGCTCGGCCCCTACCGGACGCTGGACGTGCCGACCTTGCTGCGGACGACCTACTGGCTGATCGCGGTGATCGGCGCCGGCCTCGTCGGGATCGGCGTCGATGCCACGCTGGGCGCGCGCGTCGCAAATTTCTGGGGCCGCATCCCGCTCGTCGCGCTCGTCATGACGGTGCCGGTGACTCCGTTCATCTATGTGTTGAACGCGCTGCTCCTCGATCTGCCGCGACGGCCGTGGCTGATGCCGCAGCTCGGCGGCCAGGTGTTCGTCGTCGCCTTGCTCCTGATGGCGGTCCGGGCGCTCGCCTGGCGGCGGATCGTCGAGACCCGAACCGTCGTCGTCCCGCCGCTTCCCGAAGCCGAGCGGGCGATCCGGATGCGGCTGTCGGCGCGGCGGCGAACGGCGCGGCTGATCGCTATCGAGGCGGAGGATCATTATGTGCGCGTCCACACGGACGGCGGCTCCGAGCTTGTGTCGATGCGCTTTTCCGAGGCTTTGGAAGAGCTGGCCCAGGCGCACGGCTATCGGCTGCACCGCTCCTGGTGGGCTTGCGCCGACGCGATCGAGGAGGTGCGGTGGAAGCGCGGCACCGGCGAGGCGCGGCTGGCGGGCGGGCTGGTCGCGCCGGTGAGCCGGAGCTGCGCGGCGGCGCTTCGCGAGGCCGGCTGGCGCTAGCCGGCGCGAGGCACGCCGTAGCCGTCGAGCAGCGTGCGGATCGCGCCGGCGCGGCGGGCGAGCACGCCGTCGATCTCGCGCAGCAGCGCGGCATTGTCCTTCCGGACGCCGACCGAAATGTCGTAGGCCATCGGCCACTGCGCGTCGTCGAGCCAGGGAGTGACCTTGTCGAGGCGCAGCGGCACGGGCGAGCTCCCGGCGAAATAGCCGGCCAGCGGACCCCAGACGAGCGCCACGTCGACCTCGCCCTTCGCCACCGCCTGGACGATCGCCGCCGGCGGGTTCGGCCGGCTGTAGTCGCCGTAGAGCATGTAGCCGCGCACATTGCCGACGATGCCGCGGCGGGCGAGGGCGTGGGCAGGCGGCGTGTTCATCGCATCGTTGCCGACCATCTGGACGCCGATGCGCAGCCGCTTGAGACGCGGATCGTCGAGGGTGAGGCCGGAGAGACCGTCCTTCGCCCGGGTCACGAACATGTAGGAGGAGCGGTAATAGGGACGGCTGGTTGCCATCGTCTCGACGGTGCTGGCGACGCCCGGCCAGAAATCGCACGTGCCCGCGCCGAGCGTGTTGCGGGCGAAGCCGCGGCGCTGCGCCCACCAGACGTAGGAGAGATCGGCGTGAAGGTCCGCGGCGATCATCTCGGCGAGCTTGTTCTCGAACCCGGCGCCGGCCTTGTTGGAGAAGGGAAGGTTGTTGGGATCGGCGCAGGCGACGAGGTGGCGTCGCGCCGGGCCGCTCGCGCAGCCGGCGAGGAGCAGGACGAGGAGGAAGGCGGCCCGTCTCACCGGCGCGCGGCGATGACGCCCCACGGCTTGCCGCCGAGGTGGACGGTTCGGATCACCCGATTCGCGACGAGGTCGACGACCGTCACCGTGCCGGAGAGGCCGGAGGCGGCGTAGAGGCGGGTCTCGTCGGGGGAGAGGGCGATGCCCCAGCTGCGCTCGCCGGTCGGGAAGCTTCGCACGACCTTGCCGCTCGCGGGATCGAGCTCGGCGACCCGGTTGCCGCGGCCCATGGCGACGAACACGCGCTTCTCGTCCCGCGTCGCGCGCATCTCTACCGCCTGGACCGGCTCCGGTCCCGGGAACTCCGGCACCAGATCGATGGTGCGCACGATCTGGCGGGAGGCGGCGTCGAACACGCTGATCGTCCCGCGCTGCTCGGACGAGACCCAGATCGTGCGCCCGCCGTCGAGGAACAGCACGAACCGGGGGCGATTGCCGACCGGCACGCTGTCCAGCAGCCTTCCGGACGCGGCGTCGATGAAATGGGCGGTGCTGGCGGCTTCCGACGTGGCGACGACGAGCCGCCCGTCGGGGCTGACCCCCATCCCCTCCGGCTCCGGGCCGACCTTCACCTCCCTGACGATCGCGCCGCTGGCGAGATCGAGGAAGGATATGGCGCTGTGATCCTCGTTGGCGACGTAGAGGCGCTTGCCGTCCGGGCTGACGGCGAATCGCTCCGGATCGGTGCCGCTGTCATAGTCGCGCAGGTGGCGGCGCGCGGCGACGTCCCACGCCTCGACGCGGTTCGCATTGCTCGCGGCGACGTAGAGGGTCCGCCCGTCCGGCGAGAGGGCCATGCCGCGGGGGCGCTGGCCGGTGCCGAGCGGCGCCTCGAGCTTGCCGGTGGCGCCGTCGAACAGCTCGACCTGGTTCGAGCCCTCGTTCGAAACGAAGACGATGTCGCTGGATTTCGGCGCCTCCGCCGCGCAACCCGCGAGGAGCAGGGCCGCGAGCCCCGCTCCCGCCAAACGCCGCCTTTCCCGTGAAGCCGCCACGGCTCCGGCAGATACCGCGCGCCCCGCCGCCGGTCCACCGCAACGCGAGCCTCTTGCGATTTCGCAATCTCCGCTTAATGTTCGCGGTGCAAAGGCCGGTGCGGCCCCGTTCGCGGGGCCGTGCTCGCATGAGCGCCGGCCGGGGGGCCGGTTCCACTTCAACGGGCGGGGGGAGAGACGCTTGAAGGAGTAGAGCCGAGTGAACGCCCAGCCCCCGCGCGGATCCCTCGATCGCCGCAGCCTCGTCACCGCGCTCCGGAGTCTCCGCCGCGGCGACTTCACCGTCCGCCTCCCCGAGGACCGCGACGGCATCGACAGCGAGATCGCCGCCCTGTTCAACGAGGTCGTCTCGCTGAACCAGGACATGACGCGCGAGTTCGAGCGCCTTTCCCAGGTGGTCGGCAAGGAAGGCAAGATCGGCCAGCGCGGACGCGTCAAGAGCGCGACCGGCGGCTGGGAGACGGCGATCCGCTCGGTCAACGAGCTGATCGAGGATATGGTCCAGCCGACGGCGGAAGTGGCGCGCGTCATCGGCGCGGTGGCGAAGGGCGACCTTTCCCAGTCGATGACCGTCGAGATCGACGGCCGGCCGCTCAGGGGCGAGTTCCTGCGCATCGGCAAGGTCGTCAACACGATGGTCGAGCAGCTCGCCTCCTTCGCCTCCGAAGTGACGCGCGTGGCGCGCGAGGTCGGCACGGAGGGCAAGCTCGGCGGCCAGGCGAACGTGAAGGGCGTCGCCGGCACCTGGAAGGACTTGACCGACAACGTCAACGCGATGGCGACCAACCTCACCTCGCAGGTCCGCAACATCGCCGAGGTGACGACCGCCGTCGCCTCGGGCGACTTGTCGAAGAAGATCACCGTCGAGGTGAAAGGCGAGATTCTCGAGCTCAAGAACACCATCAACACGATGGTGGACCAGCTCAATTCCTTCGCCTCCGAAGTAACCCGCGTGGCCCGCGAGGTCGGCACCGAAGGCAAGCTCGGCGGCCAGGCGCGCGTGGAAGGCGTCGCCGGCACGTGGAAGGATCTGACCGACAACGTGAACCTGATGGCCGACAATCTGACCGGCCAGGTCCGCAACATCGCCGAGGTGACCACCGCCGTCGCCTCGGGCGACTTGTCCAAGAAGATCACGGTGGACGTGAAGGGCGAAATCCTCGAGCTCAAGAACACGATCAACGTCATGGTCGACCAGCTGAACGGCTTCGCCTCCGAGGTGACGCGCGTCGCGAGGGAGGTCGGCACCGAGGGCAAATTGGGCGGCCAGGCGCAGGTGCCGGGCGTCGCCGGGACGTGGAAGGACCTCACCGACAACGTCAACCTGATGGCCGACAACCTCACGGGTCAGGTGCGCAACATTGCCGAGGTGACCACGGCGGTGGCTTCGGGCGACTTGTCGAAGAAGATCACGGTGGACGTGAAGGGCGAGATTCTCGAGCTCAAGAACACGATCAACGTCATGGTCGATCAGCTCAATTCCTTCGCCTCGGAGGTGACCCGCGTGGCGAGGGAAGTCGGCACCGAAGGCAAGCTCGGCGGCCAGGCGCAGGTGCCGGGCGTCGCGGGCACCTGGGCCGACCTCACCGACAATGTGAACCTGATGGCCGCGAACCTGACCGGCCAGGTCCGCAACATCGCCGATGTGACGACCGCGGTGGCCAAGGGCGACTTGTCCAAGAAGATCACGGTGGAGGTGAAGGGCGAGATCCTCGAGCTGAAAAACACCATCAACACGATGGTGGACCAGCTCAACGGCTTCGCCTCGGAAGTGACGCGCGTCGCGCGCGAAGTGGGCTCCGAAGGAAAGCTCGGCGGTCAGGCCAAGGTGGAAGGCGTCGCCGGCACCTGGGCCGACCTCACCGACTCGGTGAACCTGATGGCCGGCAACCTGACGGCGCAGGTCCGCAACATCGCCGAAGTGACCACCGCCGTGGCGCGCGGCGACTTGTCCAAGAAGATCACCGTCGACGTGAAGGGCGAGATCCTGGAATTGAAGGACACCATCAACGTCATGGTGGACCAGCTGAACGGCTTCGCGTCCGAAGTGACGCGCGTGGCGCGCGAGGTGGGTTCGGAAGGCAAGCTCGGCGGGCAGGCGCAGGTGCCCGGCGTCGGCGGCACGTGGAAGGATCTGACCGACAACGTGAACGCCATGGCCGCGAACCTGACGGGCCAGGTCCGCAACATCGCCGAGGTGACGACGGCCGTCGCCTCGGGCGACTTGTCGAAGAAGATCACCGTCGACGTGAAGGGCGAGATTCTGGAGCTCAAGAACACCATCAACACGATGGTGGACCAGCTCAATTCCTTCGCCTCCGAGGTGACCCGCGTGGCGAGGGAGGTCGGCACCGAAGGCAAGCTCGGCGGCCAGGCGCAGGTGCGCGGCGTCGCCGGCACGTGGAAGGACCTCACCGACAACGTGAACCTGATGGCCGCGAACCTCACCGGCCAGGTCCGCAACATCGCGGACGTGACCACCGCCGTCGCGAGGGGCGACTTGTCGAAGAAGATCACCGTCGACGTGAAGGGCGAGATCCTCGCCTTGAAGGACACGATCAACGTCATGGTCGATCAGCTGAACGGCTTCGCCTCGGAGGTGACGCGCGTCGCCCGCGAGGTCGGCACCGAGGGCAAGCTCGGCGGCCAGGCGCAGGTGCCCGGCGTCGGCGGCACCTGGAAGGACTTGACCGACAACGTGAACCTGATGGCGACCAACCTCACCAACCAGGTGCGCGGCATCGCCGAGGTCGTGACCGCGGTGGCGCAGGGCAATCTGAAGCGCAAGCTGACGGTGGACGCCAAGGGCGAGATCGCCGCCCTGGCCGAGACGATCAACTTCATGATCGAGACGCTCGCCACCTTCGCCGACCAAGTGACCAACATGGCCCGCGAGGTCGGCATCGAAGGCAAGCTCGGCGGCCAGGCGCGCGTGCCCGGCGCCGCCGGCCTGTGGCGCGACCTTACCGACAACGTCAACCAGCTCGCGGCGAACCTCACCAACCAGGTGCGCTCGATCGCCGACGTGGCGACCGCCGTGACCAAGGGCGACCTCACCCGCTCGATCGCGGTGGAGGCCTCGGGCGAGATGGCCGCATTGAAGGACAACATCAACGAGATGATCCGCAACCTGAAGGATCAGACGTTGAAGAATGCGGAGCAGGATTGGCTCAAGACCAACCTCGCGCGGTTCAGCCGCATGCTCCAGGGCGAGCGCGACCTCGCCACCGTCTCGAACCTCATCATGTCCGAGCTCGCGCCGCTGGTGAACGCGCAATATGGCGTCTTCTACGTCACGCGCCGCGAGGAGAACGAGACGGTCCTCGACCTCGTCGCCAGCTACGGCGCCGAAGGGAAGGACGAGCTGAAGCCCACCTTCAAGCTGCGCGAGGGCCTTGTCGGCCAGTGCGCAGCCGACAAGCGGCCCTTGCTGCTCGAGGAGGTGCCGGGCGACTTCATCCGCATCGGCTCCGGCCTCGGCCATTCGAAGCCGGCCAACGTCCACATCCTGCCGGCCTTGTTCGAGGACGACGTCAAGGCGGTGATCGAGCTCGCCTCGTTCAGCAAGTTCAACGAGACCCACCAGACCTTCCTCGACCAGCTGATGGAATCGGTCGGCATTGTGTTGAACACGATCGCGGCGACGATGCGCACCGAGGGCCTCCTGAAGCAGTCGCAGCTCCTCACCCAGGAGCTGCAGGCCCGCCAGACCGAGCTCACCACCAAGCAGGAGGAGCTCCACAACACCAACGAGGAGCTGCAGGAGAAGGCCCAGCTGCTCGAGAACGAGAAGAAGCAGGTCGAAGCCAAGAATATCGAGATCGAAATGGCGCGCCGCGCCGTCGAGGAGAAGGCCGAGCAGCTCGCCCTCACCTCCAAGTACAAGTCCGAATTCCTCGCCAACATGAGCCACGAGCTGCGCACACCGCTCAACTCGCTGCTCATCCTGTCGAAGCTGCTGGCGGACAACCCGCAGGGCAACTTGAACGACAAGCAGACGGAGTTCGCCCGCACCATCCACTCGGCGGGATCGGACCTGCTCTCGCTCATCAACGACATCCTCGATCTCTCGAAGATCGAATCGGGTACGGTGTCGATCGAGGTCGGCGAGATGCCGCTGAGCGTCTTGAAGCAGCATATGGAGCGGACCTTCCGCCAGCTCGCCGCGGACAAGAATCTCGATTTCAACGTCGAGTTCGGCGACACGCTGCCCGCCGCGATCCGCACCGACGAGAAGCGGCTCCAGCAGATCGTCCTCAACCTCCTCTCCAACGCGTTCAAGTTCACCGCGCACGGCAGCGTCACCCTCGAGGTCAAGACCGCGACCAAGGGCTGGAGCCCCAACCACCCGGTGCTGCGCGGCGCCGAGACCGCGATCGAGATCGCCGTCACCGACACCGGCATCGGCATCCCGGAAGACAAGCAGAAGCTGATCTTCGAGGCGTTCCAGCAGGCGGACGGCACGACCAGCCGCAAATATGGCGGCACCGGCCTCGGCCTCTCGATCAGCCGCGAGATCGCGCGGTTGCTCGGCGGCGAGCTGCAGGTCCGCTCGAAGCCGGGCGAGGGGTCGACCTTCACCCTGTTCGTGCCCCTGCAGACCGCCGCGCCGGCCGCGTCGCTGCCGGGCGCCACCGCGCGCTACGACAATACGGGCGCAACGGTGCCCAACGCGTTGCCGACCGGATTCGAGGTGATCGACGACCGCGACGCGCTCGGCGACGATCCGTTCGTCCTCATCGTCGAGGACGACCCGACCTTCGCCTCGATCCTGCTCGAGATCGCCCACGGCGCCGGCCTCAAGGGCGTCGTCTCCACGGCGGGCGCGGGCACGCTCGCCATGGCGCGCAAGCTCCAGCCGGACGCGATCACCCTCGATCTCGGGCTCTCGGACATCGACGGCTTCGTGCTGCTCGACCTGTTGAAGCACGACCCGCAGACCAGCCACGTGCCGATCCACGTCATCTCCGGCGCCGATCGGTTGAAGTCGGTGATGGACATGGGCGCGTTCGGCGTGACCGAGAAGCCGGCCGAGCGCGAGGCGCTGACGCGGGTGTTCCGCGACCTTGCCGAGCATATCAAGTCGGCGGCGCCCCTGCTGGAGATCGTTGCGGACGGCGAGGCGGCGCCCGTCACGCGCGGCGTGCCGGAACTCGCCGGGGCCAAGATCCTCATCGTCGACGACGACATCCGGAACATCTACTCGCTGACGAGCGTCCTTGAGAGCTACGACGTGGAAGTCCTCCACGCCGAACGCGGCAAGGACGGCATCCTCATCCTCGAGCAGACCCCCGGCATCGACATCGCCCTGATCGACATCATGATGCCGGAGATGGACGGCTACGAGACGATGCAGCAGATCCGCCAGCGCGACCAGCTCGCCGAACTGCCGCTGATCGCCGTCACCGCCAAGGCGATGAAGGGCGACCGGCAGAAATGCCTCGACGCGGGCGCCTCCGACTATATCGCCAAGCCCGTCGACATCGACCTGCTGCTCGCCTTGCTCCGCGTCTGGGTGGCGCGGGCGCGCGCGGGCGCCGGGACGGCGGCGCGCACCCCCGAAGCGGCGGCCGCGGAGTAAGTGTGAGCCAGCGACGCCCCAAGGCCAAGCCGGCTGCCGCGCCGCCCGGGCTTCCCCCGCTTCCCGAGCCGGAGGCGGACGAGCGGCCGCGCGTCCTCGTCGTCGACGACGACGAGCGCAACCTGCTCGCCATCCGCACGGTGCTGGAGGATGTCGGCGAGGTGGTCATCGCCCGTTCGGGCGAGGAGGCGCTGCGCCACCTGCTCAAGGGCGAGTTCGCGGTGATCCTGCTCGACGTCTACATGCCCGGCATGGACGGCTACGAGACCGCCCAGATCATCCGCTCGCGCGAGCAGACGAAGCGCATCCCGATCGTCTTCCTCTCGGCGGTGAACAAGGAAACCGAGCACCTGCTGCGTGGCTATTCGATGGGCGCCGTCGATTATGTGTTCAAGCCGGTCGATCCGGTCGTCCTGCGCTCGAAGGTGGCGGTGTTCGTCGACCTGTTCGCGATGACGCGCGAGATCCAGCGCAAGGCGAAGCAGGAGCAGGCCCTGCTCGACGCGAACCTCAAGGCCAATGCCCAGCGGCTCAAGGCCGAGCAGGAGCTGCGCCGCGCCGAGCAGCGCCAGGCGGCGATCATTCAGTCGCTGCCCATCATCCTCTATCTCGAGCCGCTCGACGCCGATCCGCGCTGGCCGGCCTTCATCAGCGGCGACCTCGTCGCGATGACCGGCTACGAATATGCCCATGTCGCCGAGCATCCGACGCTCTGGGCGGAGCGGCTGCACGAGGAGGATCGCGACCGCGTCCTCGCGGCGCTGGAGATGCGCAAGGCCACCGGCCGCTTTTCGGTCGAATATCGCTGGCAATGCGCCGACGGCAGCTGGAAGCATTTCCACGACCAAGCCGTGCTGCTGCGCGACAGCGCCGGGCAGCCGGTCGAGTTCGCCGGCACGCTGACCGACGTCACCGAGCGCCGTTCGCTCGAAAGCGAGCTCGTCCAGGCGCGCAAGATGGACGCGATCGGCAAGCTGACCGGCGGCATCGCGCACGATTTCAACAATTTGCTCGCCGCCGTGCTCGGCGGCCTCACCCTGATCGAGCGCCGCCTCCCGCTCCAGGAGGACCAGGCCAAGATCCTCACCATGACCCGCCGCGCCGCCGAGCAGGGGTCGGACCTGGTGGGTCGCCTGCTCGCTTTTGCCCGCCGCCAGCAGCTCGCGCCGGCTTGCATCGGCATCCCGGAGCTCTCCGCCGCAGTGTCGGATCTGCTCGCCCACACGCTCGGCGGCCTCGTCGCGCTCGACTGGCGGGTGGGCGACGACCTCTGGTGCGCCTTCGCCGACCAGTCGCAGCTCGAGCTTGCGCTGATGAACCTCATCATCAACGCCCGCGACGCGATGCCGGACGGCGGCACCATTTCGGTCGAGGCGGCGAACCGCACCATCGGCTCCGGCACCGAGGGGCTGGCGCCGGGCGATTATGTCGTCCTCACGGTGACCGACACCGGCTGCGGCATCGCGCCCGAAATGCTCGAGCAGGTGATGGAGCCCTTCTTCACCACCAAGGAAGTCGGCAAGGGCACCGGCCTCGGCCTGTCGATGGTCTACGGCTTCGCCCGCCAGTCCGGCGGCGCGTTCCGTATCGAGAGCGAGGTCGGCGCGGGGACGCGCGCCCAGATCTGGCTGCCGCGCGCGCCCGAGATGGCGGTGGCGGAAGATCCGGCGGCGGGCGCCCGCCGCACGGCCCGGGTGCGGCCCCTCAAGGTCCTCCTCGTCGACGACCATGACGGCGTGCGCACCACCACCGCCGCCTTGCTGCGCGACCTCGGCCACAGCGTCGTCGAAGCCTCCGATGGCGCCGGCGTCCTGTCGCTGCTGCGCACCGACCCCGATTGCTGCGAGCTGCTCATCACCGATTATGCGATGCCGCACGTCTCGGGCGCCGAGGTGATCCGCCAGGCGCGGGCGCTGCGCCCCGGCCTGCCGGCCGTGATCATCACCGGCTATGCCGACGCGCAGTCCATTTCCCGGCGGCCCGAGGACGTCCTCGTCCTTGCCAAGCCGTTTACGGCCGACCAGCTCACCGGTGCCATCGCGGCCTCCGTCCCCGAGGCGCGGGTGACCGAGGCGCCGCCGGTGCCGCAGGTCGCCACCGCTGGGGCCTGAGGCCCGACCTACTCCCCGATCAGGTGCAGCGCGATCGTGCGCCGGTGGGGGCGGCGGCGGTGCTCGAACAGGTAGATGCCCTGCCAGGTGCCGAGCGCGAGGCGGCCGCCGATCAGCGGGACGGCGAGCTGCGTCTGGGTCAGCGCCGCGCGCAGGTGCGCCGGCATGTCGTCCGGACCCTCGTCGTCATGCGCATAGGCGCGCGGGTCCTCGGGCGCGATGCGCGCGAAGTAGCGCTCCAGGTCGGTGCGGGCGGCGGGGGCGGCATTCTCCTGGATCAGCAGCGAGGCCGACGTGTGGGTGCAGAACAGGGTGAGGAGGCCCTCCTCCATCCCCCGCGACTGGACCCACCGCTCCACCTCCCGACTGATCTCGTGCAGGCCCTGCCCCGGCGTGTCGATCGCCAGCCGTCCCGTCGCCTGGCGCATCAGCCGAGCAGATGCTTCTGGACCTTGCCCGCGGCGGTGCGCGGGAAGTCGGCGACGTAATGGAAGCTCTCCGGGACCTTGTAGGCGGCCAGCCGCGTGCGGCAGAAGGCCTCCAGCTCGTCGGCGCGGGGCTGCTGGCGCCCCGCGGCGATCTGGACGAAGGCGCGGCCGACCTCGCCCCAGCGCGGATGCGGCGCCGCGACGACCGCGGCCTCCGCGACGGCGGGATGGGCGGCGAGCACGGCCTCCACCTCGATCGGATAGACATTCTCCCCGCCGGAGATGAACATCTCCTTCCGCCGGCCCTCGATGTACCACCTCCCGTCCGGGTCCCGCCGGGCGAGGTCTCCGGACCGGAGCCACCCGTCTTCGGTGAAGGCGGCCCGGCTTCCTTCCGGATCGTTCCAATAGCCCGGCGTGAGTCCCGGCCCGGAGAATTGCAGTTCCCCGACGGTGCCTTGGGGAACCTCCCTCCCGTCCTCCCCCACAACCCGCGCCCCGACGAGGAGCTGCGGCCGCCCGACCGACAGGGGGTGCGTCCAGGCCTCGCCGGGCGAGGCGAGGAAGGCGGTGGGGCCTGTCTCCGTCATCCCCATGCCTGCGCAGATGCGCATGCCGAGCGCCCGCGCCCGCGCCGCGACCTGGCCCGGCAGCGGCGCGCCGCCGCAGCCCCAGTGGCGCACATGACCGAGCGGCGCCGCAGCGAAACGGGGGTGGTCGAGGAGCGCCTGGTAGACGGTCGGGACCGCGAAGAAGGTGTCGAGCCGCCGTGCCTCGAGCAGCGCGACGACGGCCTCCGCGTCGAAGCCGGGCAGCACGAGCACCCGCCCGCCCTGGAACAGGGTCGGCAGCGTGTGGAGGTTGATCCCGGCGGTGTGGAAGAGGGGGAGGAAGTTCAGCGTCGTATCGCTGGAGGCGAGGTCGATGGCCGTGCCGATGTTGACGTGGTTCGCGACCGCCATGCGGAAAGTGTAGATCACCCCCTTCGGCCGCCCGGTCGTCCCGGACGTGTAGAGCAGGTACCAGATGCCGTCCGCCGGCCAGATCGAGCGGCCGGCCAGGGGCTCCGCCACGGCGAGCAGCGGCTCGTACTCCCGGTCCAGCAGGATCGTCGGCGGAGGCGCCGGCAAAGCGGCGGCGAGCGCCTCGTCCTCCGCGCCCACGAACAGCAGGGCCGGCCCGGCGTCGGCGACGAGCGCCGCGAGCTCGGGCGGCGGCATGCGCCAGTTGAGGGGGACGAGGATGGCACCGAGCCTCGCGCAGGCGAACAGCAGCTCGAAAAAGGCGATGCGGTTGCGGCACAGCACCGCCACCCGGTCGCCCTCGCTTATGCCGCGGGCGGCGAGGAGCCCCGCCGCGCGGGACGCGCGGGCGTGAAGCTGGGCGTAGGTGAGAGTCCGCCCGCTCGCGAGCTCTTCGAACGCGACCGCCGCGCCGGAGAGCTCCGAGCGGCGGGCGAGCAGGTCGGGCAGCGCGTTCAGCACGGCCGCCGCCGGGAGGAGGAGGGCACCGATCGCGTCACCGCCGCCGCAGTCCTTCGGAGACCATCTCGATGGCGATGTCGGCGACCCGCTTCGGCGACGGCTTCTGCTCCCACACGCCGTAGCGCATGCCCAGGAACACGCTCATCCCGATCAGCGCCCAGGCGCGCGCCTCGTCCGTCTCGTCGGCGTCCCCGGAGCCGCCGCTGATCTCGAGCCGGCTGCGCGCCCTCTCGAGGTTGCGGCGATAGGCCTCGACGAAGCTCAGATAATGGTCGCGATAGGCGTCGGGGGCGACGAACTGCGCCTCCTCGACGATCCGGTAGAGCTCGGGATGCTCGCGCGCGAAGGCGATGAACGCCTCCAGCCCGAGCCGCTCCGCCGAGATGCGGTCCCGCGCCTCCTTCACCGCCTCGGCGACATGGGCGCGGGTGGCGCGGCTCATCTCCCGAACCAGGGCCCGAAACACCTCCTCCTTGGAGTTGAAGTAGGTGTAGAAGCTGCCGAGCGCGACGCCGGCGCGCTGGGTGATGCCGGTGATCGCCGCGTCGTGGAAGCCGCGCTCGCCGAACTCGGCCGCCGCGGCGTCGATCAGCTTGCGGACCGTCTTGCGTCCGCGCTCGGTCCTCGGCTCCTTGTCCGCCGCGGCGGCCGCGTCACCCGAAATCGACATGCGTTCCCCTCCCAGCGAATCCGGAAGTTGAACCGGTTTTCAGGTGCCTGCAAGAGGCGCTGCTAGCGCCTCGCCGCCTGCTTCAGGCGCTGCTTGAACTGCGGGTCGGGGAGCACGCGGTACCAGGCCTCGATGAGGCAATAGGCCCCGAAAATGCCGAGCCCGGACGCGACGGCGAAGCGGAGCGGGCCGGAGAGGAAGTGGAGCGCATCGCCGAGCCCGCCGGCTTCGCTGGCGCTGCGGTCGTTTCCGGAGCGGTAGAGCATCCAGGCGACGGTGGCGAAGACGGCGCCGCGGGCGAGATAGCCGGCGCAGCCCGCGGCCAGCACCCACCAGCTCTCCCGGACGTCGGGGCGGAGGTGGCAGACGAAGCGCCGCCGCGCCGCCTTCACGCACTGCCCCACCGCCACGGCGGCGCAGACCGCCGCCGCGAGGAGGAGCAGCCAGTCGCCGAACGGCATGTGCAGCGCCATCGCCGCGCCGCCTTCGGCCTTGCGGCTCGATCCGCCGCCGCCGTGCGACCAGCCCAGCGCCAGCTTAGCGGCGGTAAGCGCAAGGCCGATATGGATGACGCCGCTGCCGGCGCCGCCCGCCCGCACCGCAAGGTCCTTCCACTCCCGGCCTCGGCGTTCGAGGTCGAGGCCCGCGTCGGCGAGCCGCCAGATGCCGTAGGCCGCGAAGCCGAGCGCCATCAGCGCTAGGACGACGCGCCCGCTGCCCGTGCCGAGATAGGCGAGCGCGTTTCCCGCATCCTCCTCGCGCCCCACGCGGAGTGCGAGATAGGCGACGAGGCCGTACATCAGCCCGCGCGCGGCGAAGCCGATGCGGGTGAAGGCGAGGAAGCGCGGCTTGGCCGTCGGCACCCCGTCAGGCCTTCGCCTGCGCGATATAGTCGTCGATCGCGGTGGCGAGGACGGCGAGCGGGACGGCGCCGGCGCGGATCACCGCATCGTCATAATCGCGCACGTCGAAGCGGGCCCCGAGCGCCGCCCGCGCCTTCTCGCGCAGGCGGACGATCTCGGTGTGGCCGACCTTGTAACCGCAGGCCTGGCCGGGCGAGGCGCAATAGCGGTCGATCTCGCTGGTGCAGGCGGCGCGCGAGCGGCCGGTGGTGGCGAGCATATAGTCGATTGCTTGGCCTCGACTCCACTTCTTGGCATGGAGGCCGGTGTCGACGACGAGCCGCGACGCGCGGAAGCGCAGCGCCTGGTAGGCGCCGACCTGGCCGAAAGGATCGTCCTTGTAATAGCCGAGCTCGTCGACGAGCTGCTCAGAATAGAGCGCCCACCCCTCGGTATAGGCGTTGAAGCCCATCAGCGAGGCGATCAGCGGCACGTCCTCGCGATGCTCGGCCACATAGGCGCCCTGCCACGTGTGGCCGGGCAGGCCCTCGTGGGCTGAGAGCGAGGGGATGGTGAATTTGGGCCAGTTCGAGGTCGACTTGAGGTTGATGTAGTAGATGGCCGGCCGCTTCCCATCCAAGGAGGCGAAGTTCATGTAGCCGAGCGAGGCGCCGGCCTCGATGTCCGGCGGCACCCGTTTCACCTGGAGCGGCGCCGCCATCTGCATCCGCGACACGAGCGGCAGCATGGTGCGCAGCTGCGCGATTTTCGATTCGACATAGGCGACGGCTTCGCGCTTGCCGGCGTCGGTGTCGGGGAAGAGCTGGCGCGGATCGCGGGTCAGCGCCTGCAGCCTTTCGCCGACGCTGCCCTGCGTCATCCCTTGGGAGCGCAGGACGGCGTCCATCCGCGCGTCGAGGTCGCGGCCCTGGTCGAGACCCATCTGGTGGATCTCTTCCGGAGTGCGGGCGGTGCTGGTCGAATATTCGAGCAGCCAGCGATAATAAGCCGGCCCCTGCGGCAGCTTCCACACGCCCGCATCCGGACGCGCGCGGCGGCGCAGCCCGGCTAGCGCCGCGATCTGGCGGTCGAGCGCGGGATAGACGGAGCGGGTGACGATCGCCCCCGCCCGGGCCGCCCAATTGCCGGGGATACCGTGCGCCGCGGTGCGGGCCGTCAGCGAGGTGACCATCCGCGCCTTCGCCGGCGGCGTCGCGCGCAAGTCGCGCAACTGCCCGAGCGCGGTGTCGAGGAGGAAATCCGGCGGCACCACGCCCAGGCCGGCGTCGTGGAGCGCCTGCTGGGTCTCCTGGTCGAGCGCGAGCGCAAAGGCCGCGAGGCGAGCAAGATAGGCTTCGGCGTCGGCGCGGTTCTCGACGCGATGGATCGAGTCGAGGAATTCGGGGACGTTCTGGTAGGCGCCGTCCTGCTGGCTGATCACATAAGGATTGCCACCCCCGAAATCGCCGATGCTCCCATAGGGGAAGCGGGCGCCCTGGGCGGCGTTGGCGAGCGACCAGGCGACGCTGTCGTAGACGAGCTTGTCGTGCCCCTTGAGCGCGGCGCGGTTGACCTGCGCGAGCATCCGCCGGTGCTTGGGGATGTCGGCGACCGTGCGGGCGCGGGCGCGCGGGCTGCGGTCGGAAAGCTGCCCGCGAGCGGCGGCATGCGCGCCGGTGTCCAGGCCGAGCTGGCTCAGCGTCTCCGGCGACTGGGCAAGGACGTCCCAGGCGATCGCGTCGAGCACCGCGGCCAGCTTCGGGTCAAGCGCGGCGAATGCCGGGCCGGCGAGACCGGCGAGGCCGGCGGCGGCGGCGGAGGCGAGGAGCTGGCGGCGGTCGAGGAGCATCGGCGGGTCCTTCGCTGGATGAGGCGGGGACCCTAGGGGGCGGCCTCAGCCGCGGCAAGCGGGCGGTCCATCCAACCGATCTCCCTCGACGAGCTGAACTTGAACCAGCCGTCAACTTGAACATTGACTCAAGTTTCAATGTTTGCGATGATCGTGCTGCCGCGACAGGCTGCCTAGGGGAGGGCGGGAGCGGCCGGGAGAGGGGCTTGGACGTTTTCACCGCTTCGGACGGTGCCGGGATCGCCTATCGCGACGAGGGCGCGGGGCGACCGCTCGTCTTCCTTCACGGCCTCATGGCGAATGCCGATTTCTTCGAGCCGCAACGGGTGCTCGTCCGCGACGGCTTTCGCGTGCTGCGCGTGGACCTGCGCGGCCATGGCGGCACCGCCCCGGGCGAGTCCCTGCCGGACCTTGCGCGGCTCGCCGCCGACGTCGGTGAGCTTGCCGAGGCGCTCGCGCTCGAGGGTGCCGTGGCGATCGGCTGGTCGCTCGGCGCCTCGGTCGTCTGGCGCCTGCTTGAGGGGGCGCAAGGCGCCCGTTTCTCGGCCGGCGTGGTCGTCGACATGACGCCGTGCGTGCGCAATGACGAGGACTGGACGCTCGGCCTCAGCCAGGACCATGTCGATGCGCGCCGCCAGGCCATCGCCGAGGATTTCCCCGCCTTCGCGGCGGCGGCGGGGGCGGCGATCTTCGCCAGCCCGCTCGACGAGCGGACCGAGCCGATGGCGCGCTGGGCGAGCGAGTCGTTCGTCCGTGCCGACGCACGCGCCGTCGGCGCGCTGTGGAGCTCGCTCGTCGCCGAGGATTTCCGCGAGGCGCTGGCCCGCATCCGCCAGCCGATGCTGGTCGTGCGCGGCGCGCACAGCCATCTCTACGGCCCGGAGACCGCCGACCATATCGTCGCTTCCGTGCCCAACGCGCGCGGCCTCACCTTCGACCGTTCGGGCCATTCGCCGCACCTCGAGCAGCCCGATCGGTTCAACCGCGCCCTCGCCGATTTCGCGGCCAGCCTGCCGCCCGTTCCCGCCACCGAATTCACCGCTTGAGCCAGGAGACCCGTCCCATGACCCGCAAGCATCTGCTCACCGCCCTCCGCCTCGGCTCCGCCGCCGCCGCGCTCGCCGCCGCGACGCCGCTCTGGGCGCAGGACAATGCCCAGACCACCCCGCCGACGCCGGCGACGCCGCCCAACGCGGCGGCCCAGCAGGCCGTCGCCCAGGGCGACGAGGCTGTGCCGGACCAGAACACCATCGTCGTCACCGCCCGGCGGCGCGCGGAAACCCTGCTCAACGTGCCGATCGCCGTCACCGCCTTCACCGGCGCGCAGCTCGAGAACCAGGGCGCGCAGGACATCACCGAGATCGCCGAGACGACGCCGAACGTGACGCTCGAATCCTCGCGCGGCACGAATTCGACGCTCAGCGCCTTCATCCGCGGCATCGGCCAGCAGGATCCGGTCGCGGGCTTCGAGCAGGGCGTCGGCCTCTATATCGACGACGTCTACCTGAACCGCCCGCAGGCCGCCGTGCTCGCCATCTACGACGTCGAGCGGATCGAGGTGCTGCGCGGGCCGCAGGGCACGCTATACGGCCGCAACACGATCGGCGGCGCGATCAAGTACGTCACCCGTCGCCTCGGCGACACGCCCGAATTCCACTTCAAGGGCAATCTCGGCACCTACCAGCAGGCCGACGCGATCCTCTCCGGCAGCATCCCCGTCGGCGACGTGCTGCGCATCGGCGCTTCGGTGGCGCGCCTGGAGCACCAGGGCTACGGCAAGAACCTCACAACGGGCCGGGAGAATTACGACCAGGACGTTTGGGCGGGCCGGGTCTCCATCGAGGTCAACAACCACGACAACGTGTTCGTGCGCCTGGCCGGCGACTATACGAAGGACAATTCGAGCCCGCGCGGCGGCCACCGCGTCCTCACCAGCTTCCAGACCGGCACGCCGGTCCTGGCCAACGTCTACGACACCCAGGGCGGCCTCAACACGCCCAAGCAGGAGGTGAAATCCTACGGCGTCTCGCTGTTCGGCGAGTTCAAGCTGTCGGATTTCCTCACCATCCGCAACATCGCCGCCTACCGCAAGGATGACAGCTCGACGCCGATCGACTTCGACGCCCTGCCCGCGACGGACGTCGACGTGCTCGGCTTCTACAACAACAGCCAGACGAGCGAGGAACTGCAGTTCCTGCTCCACACCGGCAACCTCAACGGCATCCTCGGCTATTATTATCTCGACGCCAATGCCGCGACGCCGTTCGACGTGCGCATCTTCACGACGCTCGCGGGCCTGTCGGCCTTCACCAACGCGAACGTGCACACCAACACGTCGGCGATCTTCGGCGATTTCACCTACGACTTGACGCCGCAGCTCAGCCTCTCGGCCGGCGGCCGCTACACCTGGGACAGGCGCCACGCCAACATCCTCAGGCAGAATTACGTCAACGGCGGCGCGCCCTTGTTCGGAGCGCCGGGCGTGCCGTTCGGTGCGGCGAGCACCAACTTCAACGGCAGCGCGTCGTGGAAGCAGTTCACGCCGCGCGCGTCGCTCAGCTTCAAGCCGGATCCGAACCAGAATCTCTACGTGAGCTTCAGCCAGGGCTTCAAGGGCGGCGGCTTCGACCCGCGCGGCGTGGGCGTCAACGCGCCGGACCTCAACGGCGACAAGGTGCTCCAGCAGAACGAGATCGGCGCCTTCCTCCAGTTCAAGCCTGAGAAGGTGAACAGCTACGAGCTCGGCTACAAGGCGGCCCTGTGGGACCACCGCGCGAATGTCGCCATCGCCCTGTTCCGCGCCGATTACACCAACGTGCAGATCCCGGGCTCGTCGGCCTGCACGGTGAACGGCCTCGCGACCTTCTGCGGCGTCACCACCAACGCCGGCAAGGCGCGCTACCAGGGCGCCGAGTTCGAGGGCAGCGCCAAGCTCGCGCGCGACCTCATGCACCCGGGCGACACCTTCTCGCTGGCCGTGACGGCGGGCTATATCGACGCCAAGTTCCGGCGCTACATCACGCAGGTCGCCGGCCTCGGCCCGACCGACGTCGCCGCCTACCGCCACGTCCAGAACACGCCGAAATGGAGCGGCAGCGCCACCCTTTCCTACGACACGCCGCTCGAGGACGGGAAGCTGAACTTTAACACGACGCTGGCCTACAAGTCGAAGACCTACCAGTTCGAGATCGCCAACCCGTTCCTCGACCAACCGGCCTATGCCACCTGGGACGCCAGCCTCGTCTACCATTCGAAGGGCGATCGCTGGAACATCGGCCTCCATGGGAAGAACCTGACCAACAAGCATTACATCACGTCGGGCTACACCTTCCTCTCCGCCGATCCCAAGACGGGCGTGCTGCTCAAGAACGCCCAGGGCAATTACATCTCGGCGCTGGGGAAGGAGGGCGTGCTCACGGTCTTCTACGGCGCGCCGCGGACGGCGTTCGTAAGCTTCGGGCTGAACTTCTGAGCGGAAGGGCCTAGGCGGGGAGGATGACGGGCAAGCAACCGCGCGGGGGGACGGTCCTCGCCATCCTCCTCCTCGCCTACGTGTTCAACTTCGTCGATCGCAACGTGATCGGCGTGCTGGCGGTGCCGATCCGCAAGGAGTTCGGCCTTTCCGACACGGCGCTCAGCCAGCTCGGCGTGGTGTTCGGCATTTTCTACGCCGCCATCGCAATCCCGATCGCGCGGCTGGCGGACACGAAGAGCCGGGTGAACATCATCGCCGGCGCGGTCGCGCTGTGGAGCCTGTTCACCGCCGCCTGCGGCCTCGTCGGCAGCTACGGCCAACTCGTGGCGGCGCGGATGGGCGTGGCGATCGGCGAGGCGGGCGGCATCGCGCCTTCCTATGCGCTCATCTCGGATTATTACCCGAAGGAGAAACGGGCGCGGGCGCTCGCCTTCTTCTCGCTCGGCATTCCGATCGGCTCGGCGCTCGGCGTGTTCTTCGGCGGATGGCTCGCCGCGCACCTCAGCTGGCGCACTGCGTTCCTGATCATCGGCCTCGTCGGCCTGCCGCCGGCGCTGGCGATCAGGCTCCTCATCGTCGAGCCGGCCCGAGGCCGCTTCGACGGCACGGGCGAGACGGTGCCGCCGCCCGCCCTCGGCAAGACTATGGCCGCGCTCGCCCGCAATCCCAGCTTCTGGCTGCTTTCCTTCGGCGCCGCGTCCGGCTCGATCCTCGGCTACGGCCTGATCTTTTGGCTGCCGAGCTTCTTCAACCGGACGTTCGGCCTGTCGGTCGGCGAAGTCGGGTGGTTCTACGGCTCGATCGTCCTCGTCGGTGGCGGGGCCGGGACGTGGCTCGGCGGCTTGATCGGCGACAAGGTCGGCCCGGCGCGCCCCGGCGGCTATGCGCTGATCCCGGCCTTCTGCTTCCTCGGCACAGCGCCCGCCTTCGCCGCCGGCCTGTTCGCGCCGAACCTCTGGCTCGCCTGGCTGCTCTTCGCGGTCGGGCAGATGCTCGCGCTGGCGTGGCTCGGCCCGGTCATCTCGGCGGTCCAGCACATCGTGGCGCCTTCGATGCGCGCAACCGCCTCGGCAAGCTTCCTGTTCATCAACAATTTGATCGGCATCGCCTTCGGGATCTACTTCCTCGGCTGGCTCTCCGACCGGATGAAGGCCGCGCACGGCAGCGACTCGCTGAAATATTCGATCCTGTACGGCCTCGCCTTCTACCTGCTGAGCTCGCTCGTCTATTTCGTCGCGGCGCGGCGGCTCGAGCGGGACTGGTACCGCGGCTAGCCCTTGGCGCGCCGCACGCGCGGGAGGGGCGTGACGACCGCCGCTTCCTTTAGCGCCTCGATCTCCTCGACCTCGAGCTCCTCGACGCCGGCGATCTCGTTGCGGGCTTCCTTGCTGGCGATGATCAACTCGTCGAGCTTGGCGTGCAGCGCGATGTCGCGGCGGCTCGCTTCCGCCTCGCGGGCATATTGGCTGTTCAGCACCATCTGGGTGAGGGTGATAGCCATGATCGACAGCGCCGCGGTCAGCGCATTCTCGCTCCAGCCGACCGCGAACCAAGCGACGCAGAGCAGGATGATGCCGATCTGGGCATAAGGATGTGCGGCGAGCTCGGCCACCTGGCCCGAGACCCAGCAGCCGAATTGCGCGATCCGCCCCTGTTCTCTCGCCATGGGCACGACTCCGTACAGGGCAGCCGTAATGCCTGCCGGGTCTTCTAACCCAGATTAAGCAAGGGGGTTCCCGCTTCTGCCGCAGACGCGGCGGACGGAGCCCCGCGCGCGGCGGAGCTCAGCGCGGCACCTGCTCGGACGCCGCGAAGCTCAGCCGGCCGCCATACCAATAAGGTTGCGTTTCGCCGGTCGGGCGGAACTTGCCGCGCTTCGCCAGGTCGGCGAGGGTCGAGCCGACGACCGTGTTGAGGCCGGGGCAGCCCATCTCCCTGACGATGATCCGCTTCACATTGCCGTTCGGCTCGACCAGCACGGCGTAAGGCTCGTCGATGTCGAACTTGGTCGGCCGCATGCCCGGAACCTTGCACTCGGGCTTGCCGAGCTCGGTCGCCGCCCACCGCACGAGACGGTTATAGTCGATGTCGTCGCTGCCCATCTTCACGGTGGGCAGCTTGTCCCAATCGGTGGTGCCGGTCTCGACCGTCTGCGCCGCCGCGGGAGCGGCCAGCGCCGCCAAGGAAATCGCCAGGAACGCGAGCTTCTTCATCGGCTTTCCCTTCCGCAAGCCAGGGGATGCGGACGAGACTAGCCGATTTGCCGCGCGCGTCAAAGTCGCCACCGAGCGTCTCCCGGGGACCTGCGCTCAGACGTCGAGATTGGCGACGTTGAGCGCATTCTCCTGGATGAAGTCCCGGCGCGGCTCGACGACGTCGCCCATCAGCCGGGTGAAGATCTCGTCGGCGATGTCGGCCTGGGCCACCTCGACGCGAAGCAGCGACCGGTTGGCCGGGTCGAGCGTCGTCTCCCAGAGCTGCTCGGCGTTCATCTCGCCGAGGCCCTTGTAGCGCTGCACCGCGAGGCCCTTGCGGCCGGCCGCAAGGATGGCGTCGAGCAGCTCGGACGGCCGGCGCACGAGCGCGCCCTTGCCGGGCTCCGGCGCACGGCCTTCGCCCGTCTCGATCGCGGCGCCAGGGGTGTTCTCCTCCTGCTCGGCTTCGTCCTCGGCGGCGGCCGCGGCCGCAGACTTCATCGACACGAGGCGCGAGGCGGACTGGTAGGTCGAGGCCTGCTCGGCGGCGAGGCCGTGGAGCTTGCGCGCCTCGGCGGAGGAGACGAACTTGTGGTCGATGACGTGGTGATCGGTGACGCCCCGCCACAGCCGCCGCAGCACATAGTCGCCGTCGGCCCCTACCTCGCCGGTCCACCGCGCCTCCTCGTCTCCCGCCTGCAGCCAGGCGGCGGTGCGGCCGACGGCGGCGGCCCGGTCCCGCAGGTTCGGGTTCAGCGCGCCGGTCAGCGCCAGCGCCTCGATGAGACCCGCATCGTAGCGCCGCGGCACGTAGCGCATCAGCGAGCGCATCCGCCGGGCATGCTCGGCGAGCCCGCGCAGGTCCTCGCCGGAGCGGGCGCCTTCGCGCGTCTCGAGCACCATCGAGCCGATGCCCGCGTCGACCAGGTAATCGTCGAGCTTGGCATCGTCCTTGAGGTAGACCTCGGAGCGGCCCTTCGCGACCTTGTAGAGCGGCGGCTGGGCGATGAAGAGGTGCCCGCGCTCGATGATCTCCGGCATCTGCCGATAGAAGAAGGTCAGGAGCAGGGTGCGGATGTGCGCGCCGTCGACGTCGGCGTCGGTCATGATGACGATCTTGTGGTAGCGAAGCTTCTCGATGTTGAAGTCGTCGCGGCCGATGCCGGTGCCCATCGCCTGGATCAGCGTGCCCACTTCCTTGGACGAGAGCATGCGGTCGAAGCGCGCGCGCTCGACGTTCAGGATCTTGCCCTTCAAGGGCAGGATCGCCTGGACGTTGCGGTCGCGGCCCTGCTTGGCCGATCCGCCGGCGCTGTCGCCCTCCACCAGGAACAATTCGCACTTGGCGGGGTCGCGCTCCTGGCAGTCGGCGAGCTTGCCGGGAAGCGAGGCGATGTCCATCGCGCCCTTGCGGCGGGTGAGCTCGCGCGCCTTCTTCGCCGCCTCGCGCGCGGCGGCGGCGTCGATCACCTTCTGGATGATCGAGCGGGCGTGCTGCGGGTTCTCCTCGAGCCACTCGGCCATCTTGTCGGCCATCAGGCTCTCGAGCGGCTGGCGGACCTCGGAGGAGACGAGCTTGTCCTTGGTCTGCGAGCTGAACTTGGGGTCGGGGAGCTTGACCGAAACGATCGCGGTCAGCCCCTCGCGCATGTCGTCGCCGGTGAGGCTCACCTTCTCCTTCTTCAGCGCGCCCGATTTCTCCGCATAATTGTTGAGGGTGCGGGTCAGCGCCGCCCGGAAGGCGGCGAGGTGCGTGCCGCCGTCGCGCTGCGGGATGTTGTTGGTGAAGCAGAGGACCGTCTCGTAATAGGAGTCGTTCCACTCCAGCGCGACGTCGATGCCGATGTCGTCGCGCTGCCCGGTCACCGAGATCGGGTCGGGGATGAGCGCCGTCTTGGTCCGGTCGAGCCAGCGCACGAAGGCGGCGATCCCGCCCTCGTAATAGAGCTCGATCGCCTTCTCCTCCTCGTGCCGTGCGTCGGTGAGGATCAGGCGCACGCCGGAATTGAGGAAGGCGAGCTCGCGGAAGCGGTGCTCGAGCTTGTCCCAGTCGAACTCGGTGATCTTGAACGTCGCCGGGCTCGGCAGGAAGGTGACCTTGGTGCCCTTCTTCCCTTCGGGCGCGGTGCCGACCAGCTTGAGCGGTGCCTCCGCGTCGCCGTGGCGGAAGCGCATCCAATGCTCCTCGCCGTCGCGCCAGATGGTGAGCTCGAGCCATTCGCTGAGCGCGTTCACCACCGACACGCCGACGCCGTGGAGGCCGCCGGACACCTTGTAGGCATTGTCGTCGGAGGTGTTCTCGAACTTCCCGCCCGCGTGGAGCTGGGTCATGATGACCTCGGCCGCGGAGACGCCCTCCTCGGCGTGGATGCCGGTCGGAATGCCGCGGCCATTGTCCTCGACGGACACCGATCCGTCGGGATTGAGGGTGACGCGGATCAGGTCGCAATAGCCGGCCAGCGCCTCGTCGATCGCGTTGTCGGAGACCTCGAACACCATGTGGTGGAGGCCCGAGCCGTCGTCGGTGTCGCCGATATACATTCCAGGGCGCTTGCGGACCGCGTCGAGGCCCTTCAGCACCTTGATGGAATCGGCGCCGTAGCTGTTCTCGTTGGGGGATGTTGCCATGATGAGGATATAGCGATCCGGGGCCGGATTCCCAACCATTTCGGCGCCGCCGCGGCGCTTTTTCGCAGCCGCAGCAAAGCCGTCGCCGGCGTCAGCGCGCGATGCGCAGGCGGCGGAGGACGAAGACGGCCGGGTAGAGGAAGGCGAGCGGCCGGGGCAGGGGCACGGCGAGGCGGTCGTAGGGGCTGACCAGCTGGCGCCGCAGCTCGCCCAGCTTGTAGCCTATGCCCCTTCCGAGGCCCAGCTGGAGGAGGTGGATCGAGAGGGTGCCCAGCCGGGTCTCCCCGAGCTCGCGCTGCTCGGCCCGGCCGGCAAGCTTGCGCAGCGAGACGCGAAGCAGTGTGCGGACCACGCGGTCCCGCATCAGCTCCGCCAGGAGGGCTGCGGAGAGCGGTGTGCCGAACAGGCGCCCGCAGAGGAGCAGGGCGACGGCGGCGGCCCGACCGGCGCCGACGGCGGCCGCCGCGCGATAGAGCCGCTCGATCTCCGGCTCCGACAACGGCGCGATCAGTGCCGCGACGTCGGCGATCCATTTGAGGCGGAACCACGCGCTCGAGGCGCCGTGGACGGCGAGGTAGGAGAAGAGCGGCTCGAGCGCGAGCGTCGGCAGCGCCCCGGCGCCGGCGATGGCGACGTCCTGGCGCGGGGAACCAAGGCCGACGCCGCGGAGCAGCGCTTCATTGTCGGCGAGGGCCGTGTGCAGCTCGACGACGATGCCGCTGGGCGCGACCCACACCGATTCCTTCCAATGGCGGTGCCAGAAGGCGAGCCGCTCGCGCGCCGCGGCGCCTTCGGGGATCTTGAGGACGTATCCCGCCTGCTCGAGCAGCCTTGCGGCCTCCTCCACCGCGTCCGGCGCCACGAGCACGTCGATGTCCCACCCCATCTTGAAGGCGATCGACCCCCAGGCGCGCTGCGCGAGGCTGAGGCCCTTGACGAAGAGGAGGTCGACGCCCGCCGCTTCGAAGGCCCGCTTCAGACGCAGCGATTCGCCTGCCAGCGTCAGGTTCTGGATGGTGATCCGCTCCGCCGCGCGGCTCAGCTGGGCGGCTGCGGGCTCGGGAACCGCGACGCCCGCGCGGCGCAGCCCGTCCCGGACCAGCCCCTCGACGCGGTGGCGCCTGGCGATGCGGACGGTGCGCGGCCAATCCGCGCCTTCGGCGAGCGCGCGGATGCGCGCCCCGGCCTCCGCGTCCGCGGGGCGGCGGCAGCAGGCGGCGACAAGCTGGAACTCCCGGGAAAGCCGCACCGGCTCGCGCTCCGTTGGACATGCGGCCCTGCCACCGGCCGCCAGCGCGCGGCTTGCCACCATCCCCCGCGCAGGGCTAGCGCAAAGCGGTGATGGCCGCTTCCCGCCCCCGCCGCCCGCTCGGTGCGACGAACCGCCGTCTCCTCGCGGAGGCGCTGCCGGCGCTCGCCTTCGCCTCCCTCGCCGTCAAGCTGCTCCCGTTCCGCCACGTCGCCGCCTGGGCGAGCCGCGGGGGGCGAAGTCGCACGCGTGCCGCCGACCCCGCCTTCCTGCGCAAAGCCCGCTGGTCGGTCGAGGCGTGGGCGCGGCGGGTGCCGTGGCGGACGGTCTGCTTCCAGAAGGGGCTCGCCCTCCACGCCATGCTGCGCAGCCGCGGCATCCCCTCGCGGCTGCATTACGGCGTCCGCAGCGACGGCGAGGAGGGCCTCAAGGCCCATGTCTGGGTGACCGTCGACGGGGAGGCCGTCATCGGCGGCGAAGAGGCGCCGGGCTTCGCCTGCGTCGCCGTCTTCCCGCCGCAGCCCGGCGCCGCCTCGTCGCGGCTGCCGGGTTAAAAGCCGGTAACGCCGGTATTTTTCCTAGTTTTTCGCCCCGATCCGTCTTAAGCGGCGCGCGGGACGGGATAACTTTCGTTATGTTGAGGACATTGCGCGCTGGTGCCGGTGCGCTCGCGCTTGTCGCGGGCGGCGCGGCTTTGTGCCAGACGACGGCCTCCGCCCCGCCGTCGTCGCCCAGCCTTCCCGCCCCGTCGACGGACCCGCTCCATATCGACTTCACCGGCGATCCCGTGCTGCGCCTCGCGCGGCACCAGACGCCGCCGGACCAGTTCCGCGCCCTGGTCGGCACGGCCGTGGAGCGCCACCCCGGCACGCTCGAGGCCGAGGCCTCCACCGCCGAGGCGCGGGCCGTGGTCAGCGAGGCCTATGAGCGGCGGCTCCCCTCGATCGACCTCACCGTGCAGAACTATCAGGTGCTGGCGCGGCAATTCTCGAACGATCCCAACAACATCATTGAGCGCACCCGCGCCCACGCCCGCACCGACGCGCAACTTTCGATCACCCAGAACATCTTCGATTTCGGCGCCAGCGCCGACCGCGTCGCCGCCGCCGGGGCGCGGCTGCGCGCCGCCGCGGCCGAAGCGGAAGCCAGCGCCGACAATGTCGCCCTGACGACGATCGCCGCCTGGTACGACGTCTTCGCCTATCGCGCGCTGGTCGGCCTCACCGAGAACTTCGTCACCAACCAGCAGGAGCTGCGCGCCGCCGTCGAGGAGCGCGTCCGCCAGGGCGTCTCGGCGCCCGGCGACACGGCCCGCGTCGAGAGCTACCTTGCCTCGGCCCAGACCCGGCTGGCGAGCTTCCGGCGGCTCCGGGCGAACGCGGAGGCGCGCTTCACCCAGTTGACCGGCGCGCCGCCGCCGCCCAGCCTCGAGCGCGCGCCTGTCGCCGAGCTGCCGGCGATGAGCAAGGATGCCGCCGCGCTCGCGGCGATGAGCGCCGCCCAGCCCCGGTCGGCGCAGGCCGCCGCCGACGCGGCGCGGCAGGAGGCGAAGGCGATCCGCGCGGACCGCATGCCGCAGATCAGCGTCGGCATCGACGCCGGCCGCTACGGCGTGTTCGAGAATACCCAGGACTACGACGTGCGCGGGCGCGTCACCTATCGCCAGCATTTGTTCGGCGGCACCGAATCGCGGCTCGCCCAGGCCAACGCCCGCGTGCGCTCCGCCGACGCCCGCGCCAGCCGCATCCGCGACGAGGCGGCGCGCGACGCCTCGATCGCCTGGTCGGACGTCCAGGCGCTGGAAGAGCAATTGAAGGCGATGGAGGCAAGCTACGTCGCCAGCCGCCGCTCGCGCGACGTGCTGGTCGAGCGGTTCATCAACGCGCGCGGCAATCTCTTCGACGTCGTCGCGGCCGAAGATTCCTATTTCGAGACGGCGACATCCTATATCAGGGCGCTGAGCGAGCTCGATGCCGCCCGTTACGTGCTGCTTTCGCGCACCGGCGGCCTGTTGAAGGAGCTGCGCATCGATCCGGTGAAGGTCGGGGGACGGCGTGACTAGCGAGCATGTAATCAAGGGTGCCGAACCGCGCTTCGCCGCGTGGCTGATGGAGCCGATCCGCGCCAATCGCAGCGTCTACACCAAGGTCGCGCTGGCCGCGGTGATGATCAACATCTTCGGCATGGTGACGTCGCTGTTCACGATGACGGTCTACGACCGCGTCGTGCCGAACAACGCCACCGCATCGCTGGTGGCGCTGTCGATCGGCCTCGTCGTCATCGTCGTCTTCGACTTCGTGCTGAAGCTGCTCCGCGCCTATTTCGTCGACATCGCCGGCGCCTCGATCGACCGCGAGGTGGGCGAGACGCTGTTCCAGAAGCTGCTCGCGCTTCGCCTCGACCTCAAGAAGGGTTCGACCGGATCGCTGACCGGGATCATGCGCGAGCTGGAGGCGCTGCGCGACTTCTTCACCTCCGCGACGATGACCGCGGTGGTCGACCTGCCCTTCATCTTCCTCATCCTGGCGGTCGTCGCGATCATCGGCGGCCGGGTGGTGTTCGTGCCCGCGGCGACCATCCCGCTCGTCATTCTGGTCGGCTGGCTGACCCAGCCGGCGCTCGACCGGCTCTCGGCCAAGTCGATGACCGAGGGGCTGCAGAAGCAGTCGGTGTTGGTCGAGACGATCGGCGGCCTCGAGACGGTCAAGGCGACGGGGGCGGGGCGGCTGCTCTCCTGGCGCTGGCGGCGCGCGCTCGTCCAGCACAGCCAGAGCTCGCTGCGCCAGCGGCTGATCGCCAGCATCGGCATCACCGTCGCCACCTCGGCGGGGACCATCTCCTATGCCGGCGTCGTCGTCGTCGGCGTCGGCCTGATCGCAGACCAGCAGCTCACCATGGGCGGGCTCATCGCCTGCTCGATCCTCGCGGGCCGGGCCATCGCGCCGCTGGCCCAGATCTCGCAATTGCTCTCGCGCATGACGGCGACCCGCACCGCCTACCGGCAGCTCAACGAGCTGATGAAGCAGCCGCCCGAAGGCCCGTCCGGCGAGGGGATCCAGATCAGCCGCTTGAAGGGCCGGATCGAGTTCCGCAACGTCAGCTTCCGCTATCCCGGCGCCGCGGAGAAGACGCTCGACGAGGTGAGTTTCGTCATCGAGCCGGGCGAGCATGTCGCTTTGCTCGGCCGCGTCGGGTCCGGCAAGTCGACGATCGCGCGGCTGATCCTCGGCCTCTATCCGCCGGAGGAGGGCCTCGTCCTCATCGACGGCACCGACATCCGCCAGCTCGATCCGGTCGAGCTGCGCCGCAATATCGGCGCGGCGCTGCAGGAGAGCGTGCTGCTGACCGGCAGCGTCCGCGAGAATATCGTCCTTGCCCGCCAGGAAGTGGACGATGAGGAGATGCTGCGGGTGACCGAGCTTTCCGGCACCCACGCCTTCATGGGCCGCCTCGCCAACGGATACGATCTGAAGCTCGCCGACCGCGGCGAGGGTCTGTCGGGCGGCCAGCGCCAATCGATCGCACTCGCCCGCGCCCTCGCCGGGAAGCCGCCGGTCCTCGTCTTCGACGAGCCGACCAGCGCGATGGACTCCCAGACCGAGACGGCCCTCCTCCAGCGCCTCGGCGCCGAGCTCCAGGACCGGACCGCGGTGATGATCACCCACCGCCCGCCCTTGCTCCAGCTCGTCGACCGGGTGATGGTCGTCGACGCCGGCAAGATCGTCATGAACGGGCCGCGCGACGAGGTGATGAAGCAGATCACCCGTCCCACCCCCGCCCCGCCGCGCGCCGCCTGACCCATGAACCAGCACACCCATATCGAGGACATCGCCGGCGATATCCGCCCGCGCACCGCATCGAACGTCCTTTTGTGGGTGATCGGCGGCTTCTTCGTCGCCTTCATCCTCTGGGCGTCCTTCACCAAGCTCGACCGCACCGTCCGGGGCCAGGGCCGGGTGGTCGCCACCTCCCACATGCAGGTCATCTCGAACCTCGAGGGCGGCGTCATCGAGGCGATCAACGTCAAGACCGGGCAGCAGGTGAAGGCGGGCGAGGAGCTGGTCCGGCTCGACCGCACCGGCGCCGGCAGCGAGCTCGGCAGTGGGGAATCCTCGGTCAACACCCTCTCCGCCAAGATCGCCCGCCTCGAAGCCGAGATCCAGGGCCGCGAGCCGGTCTATCCGGCGACCAGCGACCCGCAGGTGCTCGACCAGATCCGCATCGAGCGCTCGCTCCACGCCTCGCGCGCCCAGGAGCTGGCGAGCCTGCGCGCGGCCGGCGCCGCCCGCGTCTCCCAGGCCCGCAAGGCCGTCGAGGAAGCGGAGGCCAATTACCAGGCCAAGTCCTCCAATCGCGATGCCAAGAAGCGCGAGCTCGACATCATCCGCCCGCTCGTCGCCAAGGGGATCGAGCCGAAGCTCTCCCTCTCGGAGGCGGAAAGCGCCTATTCGATCGCCCAGAGCGAGGTGACGTCCGCCGCTGCCACCGTCCAGCGCGCCCACGGCTCCGTGGCCGAGGCGCTGTCGCAGACCTCGCAGCAGCAGCAGGACTGGCGCAGCCTCGCCGCCAACGAGCTCGCCACCTCGCAGGGCGAGTTCTCGTCGCGCAGCCGGGCGCTGCCGGCGCTCGCGAAGAAAGTCGCCCGCACCAGCGTCCGCGCGCCGGTCAACGGCAAGGTCAACCGGGTGCTGGTCACCACGGTGGGCAGCGCGGTCGCGCCGGGCGCGCCCCTGCTCGAGATCGTCCCGTCGGAGGACAGCCTGCTGGTCGAGGCGCAGGTAAAGCCCGCCGACATCGCCTTCGTCCACATCGGCCAGCGCGCCCGGGTCAACATCAGCGCCTATGACAGCTCGATCTACGGGTCTTTGTTCGGCAAGGTGGTGGCGATCGCTCCGGACGTGGTGGTGAACGAGAAGACGGGCGAGAGCTTCTACACCATCCAGGTGCGCACCACCTCGAATGCGCTGAAGGACCGCAACGGCCGCCCGCTGCCGATCGGCACCGGCATGGTCGCCGACGTCAGCCTGCTCGGCGACAAGCGGACGATCATGGAGTACATCCTGACGCCGCTCACCCGGCTGACGGAGAGCGCGTTCCGCGAATGACGTCCTTAAGGCCGTATTAGGCCGGGAAGTTACGTAAAAATAACAAAACTCTACGGATTCGGCTGGACCGAATTGGAGCTTTCTGCAATGTGGGTGTCTTGGGGGGAGACCCGCGCGCCGCCGTGGCGTGCCGAGTCCCCCGGGGGATACAAGACATGGCCGTTACGGTTTCGCGCGCTTCGCTGCTGTTCAACGATTCGAATGGCGACACGAAGGTCTCTCCGGGCGATACGCTGCTCACGCACATCCTGATCAAGAACACCAACGGCACGCCGATCACCGGCGTCACGGTGAACGACACGCTGGACAGCCACACGACCTATGTCGCCGGCTCCACCGTGGTCACGATCGGCGACCAATATACCGGCCTAGTCGGCAACACCCCCATCACCCTCGGCGCCAGCGAGGGCGTGCTCGCCAACGACTATCATTTCGACGGCCCCAATGCCGGCACCAACACCGGCCTCACCGTCACCACGGTCGAGGGCGTCGCAATCGGCTCCCCCATCACGATCCACGACGCGGCCGCCCCCGCCACCGTCGCCGGCACCGTCGATGTCCACGCCGACGGCAGCTTCACGTTCACCCCGGCGACCGGCTATGTCGGCACCGCGGCCTTCACCTACACCGACAGCGACGGCAGCGGCACCGTCGGCAGCGGCACGGTCACCCTCACCGTGTCCGGCGAGGTCTGGTACGTCGACAGCAGCTATGCCGGCGCCAACGGCGCGTCGGACGGCTCGTACCTCAAGCCCTTCACCAGCTTCGCCAACCTGAACGGCGCCGGCGACGTCGACAATCCGGGCGACACGATCGTCGTCCACGGCAGCGTCAGCGGCGCCAATGGCAACCTCACGCTCGAAGCGGGTCAGAAGCTCTACGGCGACGCCGCCTTCCACCAGGTGAACGACGCCTATGCGGTGAACGGCGTTACCCACAATACCGGCGCGACGACCATCACCAGCGGCAGCGGCACGAGCTCGATGAGCGCCATCGCCGGCAACATCATCACGCTGTCGACGAACAATACGATCGACGGCGTCTCGGTGAGCGTGATCGCGGGCGGCGCGGGCATCGCCGACAATGGCGGCAGCGTCACCACCGCGGGCGGCACCCTGACGATCGCGAACACCAGCGTGAGCGGCGGCGGCCAGGCCGTCTCGATCACCCATGGCGGCAACCTCGCGGCCTCCTTCACGTCGATCGGGAGCATCGGCGGCACCAGCGCGGTGAGCCTCGCCGGCACCGCGTCCAGCGGCACCGGCCTGCTGAGCGGCAGCTTCTCCGCCGCCAGCGGCATCATCACCGGCAATACGGCCAAGGCATTCACGATCGGCAATTCCGGCACCGCTTCGAGCGGCGGCACGATCAGCGTCAGCTATGGCGGCTCGATCAGCAACACGGCGACCGGCGCCATCGACGTCGAGAACAAGACCGGCGGCACCACCACCTTCTCCGGCGACGTGACGTACAACGGCACCACGGGGACCGGTATCGCCGTCAACGCCAACAGCGGCGGCACGGTGAGCTTCACCGGCCAGAGCGTCTCGCTCACCGCGACGAGCGGCACCGGCGTCAACCTCACCAACAACACCGGCGCGACCGTCACCTTCAACCCGACGGCCGGCGGCAACGGCCTCGACGTCAACGCCACGACCGGCGCGGGCATCGTCTTCACCGGCGGCGGCACGCTCAACATCCAGGGCACCGGCAACTCCGTCACCACGACGACCGGCCACGTCCTCGATTTCGCCAACGGGTCGATCGGCGCGGGGAACGTCAGCTTCGCCAGCCTGACCGCGACCGCCCAGGTTTTGGGCAACGCCATCAGCCTCAACAATATCGACAATAACAGCTTCAGCGGCGGCACGGTCGTCATCCACGGTGCGTCCGGGGACGGCATTGCCGTCAGCGGCGGCTCGACCAGCGCCATCACCTTCGGCAACACGGCCATCGGCGTCGGCGGTGGCACGATCGGCAGCGACGGCATCAGCGTCACCAGCAACACCGGGTCGAACGTCACCTTCAACGGCACGGTCGCGATCACGACCGGCTCGTCGGGCAACGGCATCAACCTCGACACCGACACCGGCACCATCGCCTTCACCGGCACGTCCAAGACGATCTCCACGTCCGGCGACGGCATCCACATCGCCAACAACGGCGCGGCGGTGAGCTTCACCAATGGCGGCCTCGCCGTCACGACGACGTCGACGGGCAACGGCATCGATGCCCAGGGGACGACGCCGAGCGCGACGAACTCGCTGACGATCAGCGGCAGCAACAATACGATCAGCAGCGCCAACGGCACTGCGGTGAAGATCGACGGCGTGTCGGAAGACGTCACGCTGAAGAGCGTCAACGTCAGCGGCGCCGACACCAATTCGGACGGCATCTACCTCAACAATGCCGGCAACACGGTCGGCACCAACAAGTTCGTCATCACCGGCACGGGCACGACGGCGGATTCCGGCGGCATCATGACCGGCGCCAACGCCGCGGCCGCCGATGGCAGCAACACCGCCGGCATCGGCATCTACCTCAACAACGTCGCCGGGATCGACCTGTCGAACATCAAGATCAACGGCACGTGGGGCAATTTCGGCATCCGCGGCGACAATGTGAACAATTTCGGCCTGCACGATTCGACCGTCTCCGGCACGTTCGGCACCAGCAATGCGCTCGACGAGGACGCCATCCGCTTCGGCGTCCAGGGCGTCACCACCGGCCTCAAGGGGACGGCGACCCTGGACGGAAACACGATCGGCGGCGGCTACGAGGACAATCTCGACATCTATGTCGAGGGTTCGGACACGCTGACCCTCAACATCAAGGGCAGCGCCACCCACACCAACGCGACGTTCAACGCGACGCAGAATCCCGGCACGAACGGCTCGGGCAACGACAACGTCTTCATCGAGAGCGGCGGCACGTCGACGCTAACCGCCAACCTCGATCACCTCGTCGTCAACGGCGCCCATGGCGACATGCTGCAGATCGTCGCGTCGGATAACACGACCCAGCACCTCACCGTCAGCAACAGCACGTTCACCAACGTTTCGAACGCTGCGAACACGATCGGCGGCGACGTCTACATCGGCGGCGGCGGCGACACCGCAAATTATCACGTCGATTTCAACTTCAACCACAATACCATCCTTGGCGCCAAGGATACGGCGCTCGCCTTCATCTACGGCGGCGACAGCCAGGTCGTGGCCGGCACGATCGACAGCAACACGATTGGCACCGCCAGCGGCGGCGGCTCGGCGGTCAGCGATGGCTCGGGGAGCCAATTCGGCAACGGCCTCGAAGTCGACGCAGTTCATCAAAACGGTACCGGCCAGTCGAAGGTCGGCGTCACGATTTCTAACAACCAGATCCACGATTGGGCGAACCTCGCCGGAATCGCCCTCTATGCCACCGGGAATAATCACGGTGCAGGCGGGGTCACCACCTCACTCGGCAGCGAGTTGCTGCAGGCGACGATCACGAACAACGTAATCAACGAGGGCACGGTCGCCGGCGGGGCTAGCTTCGCCGGTCTCTACGCCTGGGCGGGCAGCAAGAATGCAGGGGATAACGGCGTCATCGGCCTCAGCCTCAGCGGAAATACGATCACGCCTCCGTCGAGCGGCATCGCAGCGATCGACCTGGATGCGACCTTCAACAACTCCACGTCTCACTACGACATTCCCGGCTACACCGTCACGTCAAGCAGCAGCCACGGCGAGTACAACGGCAGCGGCGGCACGGCGAGCACCAGTCTCGAGAGTTTCTGGGCGAGCACGAACACGCTCGGCACTGTGGCTAGCCCGACGCCGGGAACCGGCACCGGCAAGGTCTATGCCGGCGGCGTCATCGGCATCACCAACACCGCTTTCCAGGCGATCGTGCCGCTGCAGGTAACGGCGCCGCCGCCGCCCGCCGATCCGACGGCGGACAAGGGCGACACCGGCAACACCGTCACCAACACCGACGCGGGCGCGAGCGGCGGCACCACCGCCGGCTCGACGGACACGGCGGCCACCACCGGCACGACCGATACCGGCACGACCGCGACGGCTCCGGCCGCGCCCGCGTCGACGATCACCCACAACCTCACCCAGGCCGATCTCGACCAGATGGTCCAGGCGGCGATCCACCGCTGGGAGCTGGCCGGCGCGACGCCGGAGCAGATCGCGGCGATGAAGGCGGTCAGCGTCTCGGTCAGCGACATTTCCGGCCTCGGCGTCGGCGATTCGACTCCGGGCCACATCCTCGTCTCCTCGTCGGGCGCCGGCTACGGCTGGTTCATCGACGCCACGCCGGACGACGATTCCGAGTTCGAGGGCACGGGCACCGAGCTCACCGCCGCGCCGGGCACCATGCCCTACGGCCATGTCGACCTGCTGACCGTGCTCGAGCACGAGCTCGGCCACCAGATCGGGCTCCTCGACGATTACAATTCCGCCGACGCCGCCGACCTCATGTACGGCTTCGTCAACGCCGGCGAGCGCCGCCTCGCCTCCGCCGGCGACGTCGCGCACGCCACCGGTACGCCCGTCGACCATGAGTCGTTCGTGCTTTCGACGGTGAGCCTCGCGAGCCTCGCCGCCGGCAACAGCGTCGACGTCAGCTTTCGCTCGACCGTCGACAATTTTGCGGCGGGCACGGCACCGGCCCTCACCGGCACCTCGACGGTCAACTATACCGGTCTCGGCTCGCCGCTCACGGCGTCGGAGACGACCAACTCCGTCAACACCACCCGCACCGACAGCGGCGGAACGGTGACCACCAACGCGCTGGCGGAAGCGACGCTGACGCTCGGCAACCTCGTCTTCAAGGACAACGACAAGGACGGCCAGTTCGGCGCCGGCGACACCGGCATCAACGGCGTCACCGTCAAGCTCTACGTCGACAGCAATTCGAACGGCGTCTACGACGCCGGCACCGACACGCTTGTCGCCACCACGACCACCGCGGGCGGCGGCCTCTACAGCTTCACCGGCCTTGCCGCGGGCGACTATATCGTCGTCATCCCGGCCGCGAACTTCGCCTCGGGCCAGCCGCTCAACGCGCTCGTCACCCATACCGGGGCGCTCGATCCCGACAACAATGTCGACAACGACAATAACGGCGCCTTCGTCGGCAGCGACGTCGCGAGCCAGGCGATCACCCTCGCCCTCGACACCGAGACGACCAACGGCGCCGGCAACGACACCAACAACACGCTCGATTTCGGCTTCCAGACCAACACACCGCCGACCGCGAACGCCGACACGCTGACGGCGACGGACGAGGATACGCCGCACACCTATGCGGCGAGCGACTTCATCGGCAACGACAGCGACCCCGATGGCGACGGCTTCTCGATCACCTCGGTCACGAACGGCGCCCACGGCACCGCCGTGCTCAACAACGACGGCACCGTCACCTATACGCCGGATGCCGACTATAACGGCTCGGACAGCTTCACCTACACGATCACCGACACCCACGGCGCGACCGGCACGGCCAGCGCCAGCGTGACCGTCAACGCCGTCAACGATCCGGTCCACACCGCCGGGCCCGGCGCGGCGACCTTCCTCGAGGATTCGAGCAACACGTCGATCGTGAGCGCCGGCGGCACGGCGCTGTCGATCAGCGACGTCGACGCGACCCTCGCCCCGGCCGGCGTTTACGAGGTCACGCTGAGCGCGACCCACGGTACGCTCACCTTGACGACGCTGACCGGCATCACCTTCTCGGTAGGCGACGGAACGGCCGACGGGGCGATGACCTTCCACGGCACGCTCGCCGACATCAACACGGCGCTCGCCAGCGCCAAGTACACGCCGGACGGCAATTATGCCGGCGCGGCCACGATCTCGATCGGCGCCACCGACACGTACGGAAACGTCGTCGCCACCGGCAGCGGCACCGCCACGTCGGACGGCCAGGACATCAACGTCACCGTCACGGGCGTCAACGACCGCCCCGCCGCGCAGGACGAGTCCGCGACGTTCAACGACACCACCACCTATCACTTCACGGCGAACGACTTCACCGCGCACTTCTCCGACCCGTATGACAACCCGGCGAACACGCCGCTCAACGTCATCATCACGTCGCTGCCGTCCACGGGCTCGCTCGAGTATAACGGCGTACCGATCTCGGCCGGGAGCCTTCCGTACACCGTCAGCATCGCCGACATCACCGCGGACAAGCTGACCTACGTCCCGGTCAGCCTCAGCGGCGGCAGCGACTATTCGTTCCACTTCGAGGTCCAGGACAACGGCGGCATCGCCAACGGCGGCGAGGACACGACCTACGAGCAGACCTTCACGATGCACGTGCAGGTCTCCGACTTCGCTCCGGTGCTCGATCTCGACACCGTCGCGGCCGGCATCGACAACAATGCGAGCTACACCGAGCAGGCGGCGCCGACGATCCTCGCCAGCGGCCTGTCGCTCACCGATTCGGACGACACCGACCTCACCGGCGCCACCGTCTCGATCGGCACCGGCTTCATCGCCAATGCCGACTATCTGACGGTGAACGGCGCCACCAGCGGCACCTTCAACGGCATCACCTACAGCTACGACGCCACCACCGGCATCCTCAGCTTCACCGGCACCGGCACCGTCGCCGACTATCAGAGCCTGCTCCAGCAGGTCGGGTTCGAGTCCACAACCGACGCTCCGGGCACCAGCCGCGACATCTCCTGGACGGCGACCGACGGCACGCTGCCGAGCACGACCGCGCACACCAGCATCGCCGTCACTCCGGTCAACGATGCGCCGGCGCTCATCGCCCAGACCGCGGACCAGCATGTCAACGAGGACAATGCCGTCAACTTCTCGGTGGCGAGCGCCTTCACTGATCCGGACGGCGACTCCCTGACCTATTCGGCGACGCTCGGCGACGGCTCCCCGCTGCCCGGCTGGCTGTCGTTCGATACGACGACCGCCACCTTCACCGGCACGCCGCCGCAGGATTATAACGGCACGATCGCGCTCAAGGTCACCGCGAGCGACGGCACGCTCGGCACGCCCGAGACGTTCAACCTCATCATCGATCCGGTGAACGACAACCCGGTCATGAACGCGACCGGCACCTCCTTCACCTACACCGAGAACGACCCGGCCCACGCCTTCACGGCGACGCTTGCGGTCAGCGACGTCGACAACGCCAATTTCAACGGCGGCCAGCTCGTCATCGCCGACGCTTCGGGCGACACCGGCGACAGCATCGGCCTCGGCAGCGATCCGGACATCTCGTTCAACTCGGGAACCGGCGAGGTCTCCTATCAGGGCAACGTGTTCGGCCAGGTCACCCAGACCGCCAACGGCTACACGATCGATCTCAACAGCTACGCCACGCCTGCCGCCATCCAGGCGTTGATCGCCGACCTGACCTTCTCGAACACGTCCGACAACCCGATCGGCGGGGACCACGCGGTCACCTTTACCCTCACCGACGGCTCGGGCGGCACCGCCAGCTTCACCGACCACATCAACGTCGTGCCGGTGAACGACGCACCGACGATCGCCGGCCTCAGCGGCGACGCCGTGTCGTTCACCGAGAACGATCCGGCCGTATACACGGACGCGGACGTCAACGGCCTGACCGCGCATACGCTGGTCGTCCCTGGCCCGGGTAACGCGCTCGTCACCGATCCCGACAGCGCCGATTTCGCGGGCGGCAGCCTCGTCTTCAGCATCTCCGCCGGGGCGATCCCGACCGAGGACCGCGTCGGGTTCGTCGGCTTCAATTCGCAGACAGCGGGCGCGATCTCGTTCAGCGGCTCCAACGTCTATTACGGCAACGTGCTGTTCGCGACGAGCAGCGGCACGCTGACCTCGAAGACTTATGCGTTCAACGCGAACGCCACGCCGCAGATGGTGACGGCGCTGATCCATCAGCTCATCTATATCGATACCAGCGACAATCCCAACACCGGCGACCGGACGCTGCGTTACGTCCTCACCGACGGCGACGGCGGCTCCACGACGGTCACTTCGACGGTCCACGTCGTCGCGGTCAACGACGCGCCGGTGAACGCCGTCCCCGGCGCCCAGGCGGTGAACGAGGATGCGACGCTGGTCTTCGACAGCGCCCATTCGAACGCGATCACCGTCTCGGACCTCGACGTCCAGGGCGGCAACATCACCGCCACCGTGTCCGTGCTGCACGGCACCGTAACGCTCGGCTCGACGCTCAACGTCACCGCCAGCAACAACGGCACCGGCACGGTGACGGTCACCGGCACGCAGGCCAACGTCAACGCGGCGCTGAGCGGCCTCTCCTACCAGCCGAGCACCAATTATAACGGCCCGGACACGCTCACCATCCTCACCAGCGACAACGGCAACACCGGCACCGGCGGCGCCAAGACCGACAGCGATACGGTCGCGATCACCGTCAACCCGATGAACGACCAGCCGGTCGTCACGCCGGTGGCGAGCGCGATCGAGACCGAGCAGACGGCCGTCGTGCTCAATCCGAGCTGGTCGGCGAGCGACGTCGACCTCGACGCGAAGAACGGCGGCAACGGCGATTATGCCGGCGCCTCGATCGTCATGGCCCGCACCGGCGGCGCCAACGTGCAGGACGTGTTCGGCTTCAGCAGCAGCGGCGCGAACTTCACGGTCAGCGGCAGCAACCTCGTCGACGGTTCGAACAACGTGTTCGCGACCTTCTCGACGTCCGGCGGCACCCTGCAGATCAACTTCACCAGCACGGGCACGCCGGCGACGACGGCGCTCGTCAACAACGTGCTCGACCATATCCAGTACACGAACACGTCCGACGCCCCGCCGTCGAGCGCGCAGATCACCTACACCTTCAACGACGGCGCCCCCGGCGCCGGCCAAGGCACGGTGGTCAGCTCGAACAACCTCGCCACCGGCGTCATCAACGTCACCATCAACCCCGTCGACGACGCGCCGGTGAACAGCGTTCCGCTCGCGCAGACGATCAGCGAGGACGGCTCGCGCACCTTCAGCGCCGGCAATGCGAACGCGATCACCGTCTCCGACGTCGATCTCGGCGCCGGCAACATCACCGTCACCCTGACGGTCGGCCACGGTAGCCTCGCGCTCGGCACCACCAACAACGTCAGCGCGACCGGCAACGGCACCGGCACGGTGCAGGTCACCGGCACGGCGGCGAACGTCAACACGGCGCTCGACGGCCTCGTCTACACGCCCAATGCCAATTTCAACGGCGACGACACGATCCACATCGTCACCGGCGACAACGGCAACACCGGCAGCGGCGGTCCGCTCAGCGACACCGACGACGTCATCGTCCATGTCACCGCCGTCAACGACGCGCCGGTCGCCAGCGGATCCGCCACGGCGCCGACCATCGACGAGGACACGCCGAGCGCGACCGGCGACACCGTCGCCAGCCTGTTCGGCGCCAATTTCTCCGATGCGACCGACCAGGTGCCGGGCGGCTCCTCCGCCAACGGCTTCGCCGGCGTCGCGGTCACCGCGAACGGCTCCTCCGGCGCGACCGGCCATTGGCAATATTGGAACGGCGCGAGCTGGGTCGACATCTCGACCAGCGTGTCGCCGTCCTCGGCGCTGCTCCTCGCCGCCTCGACGCCGATCCGGTTCAACCCGGCGGCCAATTACAGCGGCCAGGCGCCGACGCTCACCGTCCACCTGATCGACGACAGCGCGGGCGCGGTCGTCACCGGCGGCTCGGCCGACATTTCCGGCGTCGGCGCGACCGGCGGCACCACGTCCTATTCGGCCGGCACGGTCGACCTCCACGAGACGATCAGCGACGTGAACGATCCGCCGGTGAACGGCGTCCCGGGCGGCCAGGCGCTGAACGAGGACGCGACGCTGACCTTCAGCAGCGCGAACTCGAACGCGATCACCATCTCCGATAGCGACGCCGGCAGCAGCCCGATCAGCGTCACGCTCGTCGTCTCCCACGGGACGCTGACGCTCGGCTCGACGCTCAACGTCACCGCCAGCAACAACGGCACCGGCACGGTCACCGTCACCGGCAGCCAGGCGAACGTCAATGCGGCGCTGAACGGCCTCGTCTACCATCCGAGCGCCAATTATAACGGCAGCGACACGCTGGTCGTGCTGACCAGCGACAACGGCAACACCGGCAGCGGCGGCGCCCAGATCGACACCGACACGGTGGCGCTCACCATCAACCCGGTAAACGACCAGCCCAGCATCGCGAGCTCGCCGACCGTTTCGGCCATCGAGCAGACGCCGGTCGTCGTGAATCCGAACCTCACCGTCGCCGACGTCGACCTCGACGCGCGCAACAACGGCCAGGGCGATTATGGCGGCGCCAGCTTCCTGATCAGCGCGTCGAACAGCCCGAACCCGGAAGACACCTTCCTGTTCGACATGACCGGCGCGACCTTCACGGTCAGCGGCAACAACCTGCAGTCGGGCGGCCTGACCTTCGCGACCTTCACCGTCTCGGGCGGCCTGCTCAACATCAGCTTCAACAGCAGCCAGACGGCGGCGACCACGGCGCTCGTCAACAACGTGCTCGGCCACATCGCCTACGAGAACACGTCGGACACGCCGCCGGCGTCCGAGACGCTGACCTACGTCTTCGTCGACGGAGCTCCCGGCGGCGGCCAGGGCAGCGGTGCCAGCAACTTCGTCAGCAAGTCGGTGGTGGTGAACATCACCGCGGTGGATGACGCGCCGGTGAACCACGTCCCGGGCGCCCAGACGATCAACGAGGACGCGTCGCAGACCTTCAGCGCGGCCAATTCGAACGCGATCACGGTCAGCGACGTCGACGTCGGCGCCGGCAACGTCACCGTGACGCTGACGGTCGGTCACGGCATCCTGACCCTGGGATCGACCGCCAACGTCACCGCCACCGGCAACGGCAGCGGCTCTGTCCAGGTCACCGGCACGGTCGCCAACGTCAACGCGGCGCTCGACGGCCTCGTCTATGCCCCGGCGTCCAACTTCAACGGCGACGACACGATCCACGTCGTCACCAGCGACAACGGCAACACCGGCACCGGCGGCCCGCTCACCGACACGGACGACGTCACCGTCCACGTGACCGCGGTCAACGACGCCCCGACCGTGATCAACGGCGGCACCGAGACTGCGCCGGCGATCGACGAGGATATGCCGAGCGCAGCCGGCTACAGCGTCTCCAGCCTCTTCGCCTCGCATTATTCCGACGCCGCGGACGCGGTTCCGGGCGGCTCGTCCGCCGGTGCCTTCACCGGCATTGCCATCACCGGCAACGCCTCGTCGGGCGCGACCGGCCAGTGGCAATATTGGAACGGCGCGGCCTGGGTCGACGTCGGTGCGGTGTCGGATGCCTCGGCGCTCACCTTGAGCCCGACCACCGCCATCCGCTTCAATCCGGCGCAGGATTATAACGGCGCCGCCCCGGCGCTGACGGTCCATCTCGCCGACAACACCGCCACGATCACGGACGGCGCGCATATCGACCTCTCGGGCGTCGGCGCGACCGGCGGCACCACCGCCTGGTCGACCGGCACCGTCGCGCTTTCGGAGACGATCAACGCCGTCGACGACGCGCCGGTCAACCACGTCCCCGGCACGCAGACCGTCGCCGAAGATGCCTCGCTCACCTTCAGCAGCGGCAATGCCAATGCCATCACCGTCAGCGACGTGGATGCCGCCTCCGGCAGCGTCACCGTCACCCTGACGGCCGCGCACGGCACCCTGACGCTCGGCGGCACGACCAACCTCGTCGTCGGCGGCAACGGCACCGGCTCGGTCCAGCTCACCGGCACCCTCGCCGACGTCAATGCCGGCCTCCAGGGGACGGTCTACGCGCCCAACGCCAATTATAACGGGCAGGACACGATCGGCGTCTTCACCAGCGACAACGGCAACACCGGCACCGGCGGCCCGCTGAGCGACACCGACCAGATCACCGTCAACGTCACGGCGGTCAACGACGCCCCGGTGGTCGTCAACGGCAGCACCGAGACTGCGCCCGCGATCGACGAGGACACGCCGAGCGGGGCGGGCTACACCGTCTCCAGCCTGTTCGGTAGCCATTATTCGGATGCCACCGATGAGGTTTCCGGCGGCTCCTCGGCGGGCGCCTTCACCGGTATTGCGATCACCGGCAACGCCTCGTCCGGCGCGACCGGCCAGTGGCAATATTGGAACGGCGCGAGCTGGGTCGATGTCGGCGCCGTCTCCGACGCGTCGGCGCTCACGCTGGCGGCGGGCACGGCCATCCGCTTCAACCCGGCGCAGGATTATAACGGCACCGCTCCGGCGCTCACCGTCCACCTCGCCGACAACACGGCCACGATCACGGACGGCGCGCACATCGACCTTTCGGGCGTCGGCGCGACCGGCGGCACCTCGCCCTGGTCGAGCGGCACCGTCGCCCTTTCGGAGACCATCAACGCGATCGACGACGGGCCGGTGAACCACGTCCCCGGCGACCAGACGTTCAACGAGGATTCCTCGCAGACCTTCAGCGCCGGGAGCGGCAACGCCATCACGGTGAGCGACGTCGACGCCGCCAGCGGCAACGTTACCATCACCCTGAGCGTCCAGCACGGCACGCTGACGCTGGGTTCGACCGCGAACGTCACCGCCACCGGCGACGGCAGCGGCACCATCCAGGTCACGGGCACCGTCGCGAACGTTAACGCGGCGCTGGACGGCCTGGTCTACGCGCCCGCGGGCAACTTCAACGGCGACGACGCGATCCACATCGTCACCACCGACAACGGCAACACCGGCAGCGGCGGCCCGCTGACCGACACGGACGACGTCGCCCTGCACGTGACGGCGGTGAATGACGCCCCGACCGTCACCGGGTCCACCGCGACGGCGCCCGCGATCGACGAGGATACGCCGAGCACGACCGGCGACACGGTCTCCACCCTGTTCGCCGCCTACTTCTCGGACGCTACCGACCAGGTGGCCGGCGGCTCCTCCGCAAACGGCTTCGCGGGGGTCGCCGTCACCACCAACGGCTCGTCCAACGCGACCGGCCACTGGCAATATTGGAACGGCGCCAGTTGGATCGACATCCCGACCACGGCGTCCGACTCGTCGGCCTTCCTGCTGGCGGCCTCGACCCCAATCCGCTTCAACCCGGCGCAGGATTATAACGGCGCCGCCCCGGACCTTATCGTCCACCTGGTCGACGACAGCGCCGGCGCGGTGACGACGGGCTCCACCGTCGACATCTCCGGCGCGGGCAACGGCGGAACGACGCCCTATTCGGCGGGCACCGTCACGCTCGCGGAAACGGTGAATCCGGTGAACGACGCGCCGGTGGTCGATCTCAACGGCTCGGATCCGGGCACGACCTCAACCGTCTCCTATACGGACGGCCAGCAGCAAGCGACGGCGATCGCGCCGAACGCGACCGTCACCGACGTGGATTCCGGCAATTATGGCGGCGGCACCCTGACCCTCGCCTTCACCGCCAACGGTACGGCGGATGATCTCCTGGTGATCGGCGACCATGGCCAGATGAACACCGGCGACATCAGCGCGAGCGACGGGAGCATCTACTACCAGTTCGGCTATATCACCGCGACCGGCGATCCGAACAACCCGTACGACTATACGTTCAGCGACATCCGCATCATCGGGACCTACACCGGCGGGAGCCAGGGCGATCCGCTCGTCGTGAGCCTCACCGCCGATGCGTCGCCGACCGTCGTTGCGAACCTGCTTGCCGACATCGGCTATGAGAACGCCTCCAACACGCCGGGCAGCGTGGCCCGCACCGTCACGGTGACGCTGCAGGAGAGCGACGGCACGACCAGCACCCCGGCTCTGGTGAAGATCAACGTGACCGACACGGACCTGCCGCCGACGGCGCAGGACGACCAGGTCGCCACCGACGAGGCGACTCCGCTGGTGATCGCGGTGACCGCGAACGACAACGATCCGGACGGTCCTCCGCCAGCGGTGATGACGATCAACGGCAACGCGATCAGCGTCGGCCAGACGATCACCCTGCCGTCGGGCGCAAAGCTCACGCTGAACGCGGACGGTACCCTCACCTACGATCCGAACCACCAGTTCGACACGCTCACCTCCCCGAACGGCGGGGAGACGGGCGCGGTGAACACCGACGGGACCGACAGCTTCACCTACAGCATCCAGGGCGGGTCGACCGCCACGGTGCAGGTGCAGGTGACCGGCGTCGCCAACGCCGGCGACCATCTCGAGGGCGATTCGGGCAACAACGTCATCACCGGCACGCCGCATTTCGATTATTTCGACTTCAGCCAGGGCGGCGACGACAGCGGGTTCGGCCTCGGCGGCAACGACGCTTTCTTCTTCGGCGGCGCGTACAATTCCGCCGACAAGGTGGATGGCGGCGCCGGCAACGACGTGGTCGGCCTGCAGGGGAATTATACCGGCGGCAACGCGGTGACGATCCTCGGCGGCAACATGGTCAACGTCGAGACGCTGAACCTCATGAGCAGCACCGGCGGGCCGGTCGGCTACGACGTCACCTGGCAGGACGGCAACCTCGCCAACGGCCAGAGGATGACCGTCTATGCGGGCAACCTGAAGAGCGGCGAGAACGACACGTTCAACGGCTCGGCCGAAACGCACGGCTACTTCATCATGTACGGCGGCGCCGGCGACGACCACTTCACCGGCGGCTCCGGCAACGATGGGTTCTTCTTCGGTCCGAACAAGTTCAACGCGACCGACACCATCGACGGCGGCGGCGGGTCGGTGAACCAGATCGGCCTCGACGGCAGCTACACCTTCTCGGCGGCCTCGCCATTGGGGACGCTGGGTGGTAACTTCACCAACATCCAGACGATCGTCCTTTATACGGGCGACCCGCTGGATCAGTCGAACCCGTATCCGAACGTCTTCCACATCGAGACGAACGACAATGCGGTCGCTTCCGGCCAGTTGCTGACGATCTATGGCGCGCTGGTGCTCACCGACTTCACCTTCAACGGTTCGGCGGAGACCGACGGTGCGTTCCGGATCGTATCCGGTATCGGCAACGACACCCTGATCGGCGGCGCCGGCAACGACATCTTCTTCGGGAATCTCGGTGCGGACACGATGACCGGCGGTGGCGGCAATAACACCTATGTCTATAACGACGTCGCCCAATCGGCCGGGAACTCTGCCGACCGCATCACCGATTTCCACAGCGGGGATATCATCGATCTTTCGGGGATCGACGCGAATACCGGACTGGCGGGCGACCAGGCGTTCACGTTCATCGGCTCGAACAGCTTCGACGGTCAGGCCGGCGAGCTGCGGGCGGTGTTCGACGCGGCGCACAACGTCTGGACGGTCGAGGTGGACGTCGACGGCGACCAGCATGCCGACATGTCGATCGTGCTTGCGACGACCGGCGGCCACATCATCACTGCCAGCGATTTCAACCTCTGAGGCGAACATGTTCGCGGCGGCCGCGAGGTCGCCGCGACAAGGGGTTGCATCCGGACAGGGCCTGCGCTTTAGAGGCCGACACAAAGGGAGCCATAAAATGAATCGGGACGAAGGCATGCAGAAGGTCAACGAGGCGCACGCCGGCCGCGCGGCACGGTCCTGGGAACGCCCCCAGGTGGTCCGACTCCAGGCGGGTCAGGCCGAGCAAACCTTCCGTCTGGTCGTTTCGGACGGCCCCCTCACGAGCTTCTCCTGACCTCGAAAGGCGCAGCCCCGCGCTCTCGAGCCTCTCATGGCCACTGACGATTTCATTGTCCGCCGCCGGGCGGGGTTGCTCGAGACGGAGGTCGACGGGGAGTTGGTCGGCCTCCATGTCGAGAACGGCACGTGCTACGGGTTCAACGCAAGCGCGACCCGCATCTGGGCGATGATCGAGACGCCGCGCCGCCTCACCGACCTGCGCGATGCGCTGGTAGAGGAATTCGACGTCGACAGCGCCACGTGCGAAGCGCAACTCGTCGACTTGTTGCGCGACCTCGAGGCGGACGGCCTCATCGAGTTGCAGCCGGTCGCCCAGCCGGCCTGACGTGACCGCCCTCGCCGGCTATTGGGCCTCGGGCGGGCATGACGAGCCCGGCGCCGCCGTCGAGCGCATGTTGAGAGCGCAGGCGGTCTATGCTCCCGCCGCTCCTATAATCGCCCGGCTCGGCGCGGTGGCCGTCGGCCGACGGCTTTTCAGGCTCCTCGACGAGGACCGGCACGATCGCGGGCCCATGGCGGCCGCCGGCGGGCGGTGGACGATCGTCGCCGACGCGCGGCTCGATAACCGGAGCGCGCTCGCCGAAACTCTGGGCCTGGCGCCGGTCGAGGCGAGTCGGCTCTCCGACGCTGACTTCGTCGCACGCGCCGTCGAACGGTGGGAGGAGGAGGCGCCGGGGCACATCCGCGGCGACTTCGCTTTCGCGGCGTGGGACCGATCTCGCGAACGCCTGCTCCTGGCGCGCGACCATTGCGGCCAGCGACCGCTCCATTTTCATCGCGGCGCGGGCTTCTTCGCTTTCGCTTCGATGCCCAAGGGGCTTCACGCCCTCCCCGAGGTTCCCCGCGAACCGGACCGGGAGGCATTCATACGCAACCTCGCCGCGATGCCGGAAGAGGGGAGCGCAACTCTCTTCCTCGGTATCGAGCGGGTGCCGCCCGGCCACCTTTGCGTCGCGACGGCCGGCGGCGTGCGGATGGCGCGCTGGTGGACCCCGCCGCGGACCGTGCTCCGGCTTGGGCGCCCCGAAGACTATCACGAAGCCGTCCGCGAGGCGCTCGACCGGGCGGTGAAGACCCGGCTCCGCGGTGCCGGCGGCGCCGTCGCCACGCACCTCTCCGGCGGCCTCGACAGCAGTGCAGTGACGGCGACGGCCGCCCGCCTGCTCGCCGGCGACGGCAAGGTGCACGCCTTCACGTCCGCCCCGCGGGAGGGCTTCGCCGGCCCAGTCGGCTTCGGCCGGTTCGCGGACGAGAGCGCCCATGCCGCGGCGGTGGCGGCCCTCTACCCGAACATCGAACATATCCTGGTGAGGACCGCTGGCCGCTCGCCGCTGGCCGCGCTCGACCGGTATGCCTTTCTCTACGATCGGCCGATCGGCAACCTGTGCAACGCCGTCTGGGGCGACGCCATCCTGGACGATGCGAAGGAACGGGGCCTCAACGTCCTGCTGACCGGCCAGATGGGCAATGTGAGCTTCAGCTTCACCGGCTTTTCGCGCCTATCAGAGCTCCTGCGCCGCGGGCGCCTCGTCAGGCTGGGGCGCGAGGCGGCGGCGTTGCGACGCGGCGGGCTGCGGCTCGAGAGCATCGCGGCGAACGCGATCGGCCCCTTTCTACCGGGGCGGCTGTGGTTGGCGATCAACCGATGGCGGGGCCGCGGCCTCGATCTCCTCAGCTATTCGGCGATCGCTCCCGATGCGGCGGCACGGATTCAGGCGGAGGCCGGCCCGGCTTTCTCTTCGCAGCCCGATGCCGATGCGTTCGCAAGTCGACTGCGGGCCGTGCAACGCGCGGATATCGGCGCCTATCAGAAAGGGATGCTCGGCGGATGGGGCATCGACTATCGCGACCCGAGCAGCGACCAGTCTCTGATCGAGCTGTGCCTTTCGATCCCGATGGACCAATATCTGCGCGGCGGCCGCGCCCGCGCGCTCGCGCGAGGCGCCTTCGCCGACCGTTTGCCCGCCATCGTCGTCGAAGAGACCCGCAAGGGCCTGCAGGCGGCCGACTGGTACGAGGGCTTCGACGCGGCGCGGGAGGCGGCGGCGGAGCAGGTCGCGCGCATCGCCGATCTCGCCGCAGCGGAGGGCGTGTTCGATACGGCCCGCATGCGCAGCCTTGTCGACAACTGGCCGGAGGGTGACTGGTCCGACGAGACGGTGACCGCATCCTACCGGCTGGCGCTGCTTCGCGCGATCGGCACCGGCCACTTCCTGCGCAAGGTGCTGGGCAGCAATTAGGTTCGGGTTCGCCCGCGCGGGCATGCGCCGCGCGCGCGGGCCAATTCCTGGCCGGCACCTCGCCTGCGACCGCCGCCAAGCCATGCGCCGGGAGGTGGCACGGTTGAAAGCGCCAAGCCAGATGTTAGACCGCTTAGGATGACCCCCCGCCATCTCAGCGACGCCGCGGAAGCCTTGGGCCCCCTGCTCGCCCCTCTCGATCCGCACGAACTGCCCGCGCTTATGCGCAACCGCGTCCCGAAGCTGGTGCGGGGGGCGGGGAGCAGGGATCTCCCGGGATGGGCGGGTCTGCGCGAAGCCCTCGCCGACGGTACCATTCCGCGCCGCTACTTTCGCTTGATGCGGGACAACGCCAAGGTCTCGGAGATGTTCTTCTCCAGCCCCGAGGCGCTGCGCATGGAGCGGATCGACCAGTTGCTCGGCGGGGGATGCAGCGTCCTCCTCGACAGGCTCGACCGGAGCATGGATCCCCTCCGCCTGCTCACCGACGGAATCCGCGCGTGGCTCGGCGAATATGTGACTGCTATCGCCGTGGTGACGACGGGCGCTCGCGGCGCGTTCGACCTCCATTATGACGAGGAGGACATTCTGGTCCTCCAGGTGGAGGGCACGAAAAGCTGGCAACTCTTCGCGCCGACATTGCGCAACGTGCTGAAGCAAGGACCCGCGGCGCCGATGCCGCAGGGGGCGCCCCTCCTCGAAGTGGACCTCCACGCGGGCGACATGCTCTTCGTCCCCGCCGGCTATTGGCATCAATGCACCAACCGCGCGGAGCGGTCGGTTCATTATTCGGCGATGATCATGCCGCTTTCCGTCAACCACGTCGTCAAGGCGCTGCACGAGCGCCTGCTGGCGGACGAGGAGTGGCGACGTCCGCTGGGCCGAAGCGGCGGCGACTCTGCCGACGAAGCCGCGCTCAAGGCACACCTTGGCGATCTTGTGGAGAGCCTCTCCCTCGCCGAGCTGCGCCGCGCGCGGCTGGTGCGGGGGCGGGCCCCCGACGGCGGCTCCGCCGACTGATCATGCAGAACGAGCCCAGCAATGCCGCCGCGGCCTTGGGAGCCCTGCTCGCCCCGATCGCGGTGGACGAGGTCCCGACGCTGCTGCGCGACCGCCTCCCGAAGCTGGTGCGGGGGCAGGGTCCTCGGCCGCTCCCCGGCTGGTCCGAACTGCGCCCGGCACTCGCGCAGGGTACAATTCCAAAGCATCACCTGCGGCTGGTGCGCGACGGCGCGCGCGTCGCGGACATGTTCTACTCGGGTCCCGAGGGGATTCGCATGGAGCGCCTCGACCAGCTGCTCGAGCGCGGCTGCAGCCTCATCCTCGAGGATCTGGACCGCGACCTTGAGCCCCTCCGGGCCTTGGCCGATGGGCTGCGCGCGCTGCTCGGGGAACATGTCGTCGCCGGCGCGATCGTGACCACCGGCACGCGGGGAGCGCTGGATCTGCATTATGACAACGAAGATATCATCGCGCTGCAGGTGGAGGGGACGAAGGCGTGGCAGCTCCACGCGCCGACGATGGCGAACGTGCTGAAGGATGGCCCCAGGGCCCCTCTGCCGGAGGGACCGCCGCTGCTCGAGGTCGAGCTCCGGCCCGGCGACATGCTGTTCGTGCCCGCGGGCTATTGGCACCAGTGCACCAACCGCTCCGGCCGTTCGGTCCATTATTCCGCGCTGATCATTCCACTCTCCGTCACGGACGTCCTTACCGCGCTCCTCCAACGCCTTTTGGCGGACGAGGACTGGCGGCGCCCGCTTGGGCGCGGCGGCGGGGGGGAGGATGCGGACGAGGCGGCGCTCAAAGCGCATCTGGCGACGCTGATAGCCGGCCTGTCGCTCCCCGAATTGCGTCGCGCGCAACTCCTGCGGGGGCGGCCGTCGGACGGAGCGTCGGCGGACTGATCCCGCTCCGGTTGCCATTCGGGCCGAGGCGGTCCATGGAGCCCGCATGCTTTCTCAACGCACCCGGTATACAATTCGGGCGCTCCTCCACCTCGCCGATCGCTACGGCGAGGGGCCGGTGCAGCTGACCGAGATCGCGCAGGCGCAGAATATCCCCCCCAAGTTCCTGACCGTCATGCTCTCGCAGATGATCCGCGAAGGGCTGGTCGCCAGTCGCCGCGGCAGGGACGGCGGCTATTGGCTGGCCAAGCCGCCGCAGGAGATCAGCTACGGCGCCATCGTCCGGCTCACCCGCGGGTCTCTCGGCCTGCTCCCCTGCGCAAGCCGGTTCGCGCACCAGACCTGCGAGAATTGCATCAGCGAAGAGAAGTGCCGGCTCCACCGGGTGATGCTGATGGTGCGCGACGAGACGGCGCGCATCCTCGACGGGCTCAGCCTCGCCGATCCGGTGCCGGCCGAGGCGCTCGACCCCTAGATCAGGATCCGGAACAGCGCGCCGCCGGCCTCGGCCTGATCGAGCGCGATGGATCCTTGGTGGGCCAGGACGATCTGGCGAGCGAGGCTCAAACCGACGCCGGTTCCCTTCGCCTTCGTCGTGAAGAAGGGAAGGAAGACGTCCTGCCTCAGGCTTTCGGGGACGCCGGGACCGTTGTCGGACACTTCGATCCTCACCCGCCCTCCCGGCGCGGCCGCGAAGTCGAGGCGCACGGCCGGCGCGGCCGCATGCTCGCGCGCCGCCTCCGCCCCATTGCGCAACAGGTTGATCAGTACCTGGCAGAGCAGGTCCGGGTCGGCGTCGAGCGTGAGGTGATCCGGATGGACGGAGACGACGAGCTCGACTCCCGCCACCGCGTCGCTGGCGCGGACCAGCGCCTCGATCTCGCGGGCCCAGGGGGCGACGTCGACCAGCTTGCGGCGCACTTCCGGCGTGCGGCTGATCTGTCGGTAGCTTTCCACGAAGTGCATCACGCCGTCGGCGCGGCGGGCGAGAGTCTCGACCGCCGCGCGGGCATCGGAGACATCGCGGTTCGACCCATCGTCGGCGCCGGCCATGAGCGCCGCCGCAGTCTGGGCGAGCGAGGTGACGGGCGTCATCGAATTCATGATTTCGTGGGTGAGCACGCGGACGAGATCGCTCTGCGCGGCGATCTCGACCGCGTTGAGCTCCCCCTGGATCGGCTGGACAGAGAAGACGCGCACCAGGCCGCCGAGCCGGTGCACCACCGCGGCGCTGATCATCGCGCTTTGCGGGATGGCATCTATGGTCAGGGGCACGAGCCGGGCACGCCCGGCGGTGCGGCTCGACAACGCGGTGGCGAAGGCGTCGCCGTAGACGCCGAAATCCTCGACGCGGACGCCCTGATGGCGCGTGAAGAGGCGCCGGGCCGCTTTGTTCGCAAGCTCAACCCGGCCTTCAGAGTCCACGGTGAGCAAGGCGGTCGGCGCGTCGTCCAGCACCGCTTCGGAGAAGCGCCCGGCCTCGACCAGCCGGTGGCGCTCGGCGCGGATGGCGCGGATGCCGGCTTCCAGAGCGTCACCGATCTCGGTGAGGCCGCTGCCGTCGGCGCGGTGCGAAAAGCTCTGCGACAGGTCGCCGAGGCGGATGGCTTCGAGAAAGCGGGCGATCTCGAGGTTCGAGCGCTGGATGTGCCTCCACAATCCCCACAGCGTCCAGGCGCAGAAGGCGGCGGCGAGGATACGGGCCGCCGCCAAGCCGGGGACGCTGAACGCCAGAACCAGCAGGAACACGCCGACGAGCAGCAGCGCCGTCCGCGCGAGCAGACCGGCGACGAATCGGCTCTTAAAGCGCATGGCCGCGGACCCTAAAGCCCATGCTTGTCCATCCGCCGATAGAGCGAGGCACGGGTGAGGCCCAGCTCGGCGGCGGCGAGCGAGATGTTGTAGGCGTGCTTCTTCAGCGCCGCCTCGACGATCTGCTTCTCGGCGCGCTCCAGGTTGAGGTCGTCGCGGGCGGCCGCCGCCGGCGCGGCGGCGATGGTCCGCGGCGCAGCGGACCGCCCGAGCGAGAAGTCTTCGACCGTGAACGCCCCGTCGCCGGCGAGGATCACCGCGCGTTCGCTGGCGTGGCGGAGCGCGCGGACGTTGCCCGGCCAGTCGTAGGCGGCGAGCGCGTCCATCACGTCGCGCGGGACCGGCCGCGCGGGCTTGCCGTACTTCCTGGCGTAGAGGGCGAGATAATGATCGACGAGGACCGGTATGTCCTCCCGCCGGTCGCGCAGCGGAGGCAGCTCGATCTCGACGGTGTTGAGGCGGAAGAGGAGATCCTGGCGGAACAGGGTCTCGTCGGAGAGGCGGTCCGGCGCGAGATTGGTGGCGGCAATGACGCGAACGTCGATCGACACCGGCCGGTTGGCGCCGACCGGTACGATTTGGCGCTGTTCGAGCGCGGTAAGCAGCTTGGGCTGGAGGTGCAGCGGCAGGTTTCCGACCTCGTCGAGGAACAAGGTCCCGCCGTCCGCGGCCTGCAGCCGACCGATGCGGTCGCCGCGCGCGTCGGTGAAGGCGCCCTTCACATGGCCGAACAGCTCGCTCTCGAAGAGGTTCTCGGCGACGGCGCCGAGGTCGACCGAGACCATGACCCCCTCCGCGCGGCGCGAGCGGCGGTGGATCTCGCGGGCGACCAGCTCCTTGCCGGTGCCGTTCTCGCCGAGGATGAGGACGTTGGCCTCGGTCGGCGCCGCGCGCTCGATCAGCGAATAGACGCGGCGCATCGCCGCCGACTGGCCGAGCAGCGGCGTCTCGCCGCCGGCGGCGGGCGCGGAAATCGCCGCCGCGCGCTTCCGCTCGGTGGCGGCGGCCTGCCGCGAGGTGCGCAGCGACGCCGCCGTGCGTACGGTGGCGAGCAGCCGCTCGTTCGACCAGGGCTTGGAGACGAAATCGGTCGCGCCCCTTTTCATCGCCTCGACGGCGATGTTCACCCCGCCGTGCGCCGTGATCATGACCACCACCGCATTCGCGTCGCGCTTCAAAATCTCGGCGAGCCAGTGGAAGCCCTCGGCGGCGTTGGTCGCGCCGCGGCCGAAATTCGCGTCGAGCAGGATCACGTCGGGCGCGTCGGCGGCCATCGAGGCGACCGCGGCCTCCGGCTCCTCGTAGGTCCCGACATCGTCGAACATGTCGCGCAAGAGCAGGCGCGCCGACAGCAGGATATCGGGATCGTCGTCGACGACGATCGCACGCCCGAACCTCTTCCCCTCCCGCGCCACGGCCCTTCTCCTATCCCGGTGTCGGAAGCCGACAAACAATTATCGTGCCACGAACGTCCGCCACCGGACACCGCGACGTTCGGATGCGGACAAGGCGGACGCGAAGCGGCCGCTCGGAAGTGGCGGAAAACCGCGCTTTCCGGCCGCTGGCACGGCTGATGCTCGTTCCGGAAGCGTGTTCATTTCGCGCACCGGGAGGACCAACATGCGCAGATCCGATCTCTACGTGGGCGCCGCGACCTTCGTCGCCATCGCCCTCGCCATGCCGCTGGCGGCGCTCGAGCCGATCACGGCGACGCCCGCCAAGGCTGAAGCCACCAAAGTGGCCGGCGCCTGCGACGCCAAGCTCGCCACCCTGTGCGACCGCGCCGCGTGACTCTGTCCGCCTTCGCACAGGCGACTGTCCGTTTCCGGACACACGCCCGCCGTGCGGCGCCCGCGGCCGCTCCCCGCGCCGCTGGCATGGGCCTTGCTGACTGACCGGCATGGACAGGGACATGAGCGTCGTCAGCATGACCAGGGTGGAGAATGGACGGGGCCCGCAGAGCGGCAGCGGCATGGACCGCGTCGTCGAGCGGCGCGGCCTGCCGAAATGGGCCAAATATGCCGCGGTCGGCGCCGTCGTCCTGCTGGCCGCGATCCTCTTCTGGTGGTTCGCGCCTGCCAAGAACAGCCAGACCATCGCCGCCGACCGGCTCACCATCTCGACCGTGCAGAAGGGCCGGTTCGACGATTTCGTGCCGCTGCGCGGCCGGGTGACCCCGCTCGTCACGGTCTTTCTCGACGCGGTCGAAGGCGGGCGAGTCGAGAAGCTCTACGTCGAGGACGGGGCGATGGTGAAGAAGGGCCAGCTGCTCGCCGAGCTCTCCAACTCCGACCTCCAGAACAACCTCCTCGCCCGCCAGGCAGACGTGTCGCGCGAGATGAATTCGATGCGCAATATGGAGCTGGCGCTGGCGCAAACCCGGGTCAACGACCGCCGTAACCTCATCGAGGCGGAGCTCACCGCCGACAAGGCACGGCGCCAGTACGAGATGCAGCGGCCGCTCGCCGCGAAGGGATTCATCGCCGGCCGCACGGTCCGCGACAGCAAGGACGATTACGAAGCGAGCCGGCGCCGGCTCGAAGTGCTCAAGGCCGGCCAGAGCACCGACGAGCGGCTCCAGACCAGCCAGCTTGCCCAGCTGCGGGCCTCCAACGCCTCGCTGTCGCAGAGCCTTTCCATCGCCCGCTCGACGCTGGACGCGCTCAACCTGCGCGCGCCGGTGGACGGCCAGCTCACCGCCTTTTCGATCCAGGTCGGCCAGTCGCTGCAGCGCGGCGAGCGGCTCGGCCAAGTCGATAGCGCCGGACACAACAAGCTGATGGCGGACGTCGACGAATTCTATCTCGGCCGCGTCCAGCCCGGCCAGACCGCGACCGTCGACAGCGGCGGCAAGACCTACAGGGCCAAGGTCGCGAAGATCTATCCGCAGGTCAGGAACGGCACCTTCCAGATCGACCTCTGGTTCGTCGACGGTGAGCCCACCGACATCCAGCGGGGCCAGACCCTCCAGGTGAAGCTGACGCTCGGCGACCCGACGCCGGCGAAGCTGATCCCCAACGGCGCCTTCTACACCGAGACCGGCGGCACCTGGGTGTTCGTGGTGTCGCCGGACGGCCGCACCGCGGTGAAGCGCCAGGTCCGCCTCGGCCGCCGCAACGCAGACATGATCGAAGTGCTCGACGGGCTCGAGCCCGGCGAGAAGGTCATCACCTCTCCCTACACCGGTTTCGCCGACAAGGATCGGCTGGACCTCGGACGCTGACCAAAAGGAGTCCTGATTATGCTGAGCATGCGTGAGCTGTCGCGGGTCTACCGCACCGAAGCCGTGGAGACGACGGCGCTGGATTCGATCGACCTCGACATCGCAGACGGCGAGTTCGTCGCGATCATGGGCCCGTCGGGCTGCGGCAAGTCGACCCTGCTCAACGTCGTCGGCATGCTCGATTCGCCGACCAGCGGCTCCTACGTCTTCGACGGCCAGGAGGTGGCGGGGCTGCCCGAGGGCAAGCTCGCGGACGTCCGCAAGCGCAACATCGGCTTCATCTTCCAGAGCTTCAATCTCGTCGACGAGCTGTCGGTCCGCGAGAATGTCGAGCTCGCCTTGCTCTACCACGATGTGCCGGCCGCCGAGCGCCGCCGCCGGGTCGACGAGGTGATGGACAAGGTCGGCATCGCGCATCGCGCCAAGCATCGGCCGAGCCAGCTGTCGGGCGGTCAGCAGCAGCGCGTCGCCGTCGCCCGCGCCCTCGTCGGCAGCCCGAAGCTGATCCTCGCCGACGAGCCGACCGGCAACCTCGACACCCAGCACGGCGAGGAGGTCATGAAGATGCTCCAGCAGCTGAATCGCGAAGGCTCGACCATCGTCATGGTCACCCACTCGCCGGCGCATGCCGATTATGCCGGCCGCGTCGTCAACATGCTCGACGGCAAGATCCTCATCGAACGCCGCCGCGCGGCTTGAGGCGTCGGGCCTGCGAGCGGCCGGCGGGGGAGACTGGAAGAGGAGGCGAGGCGATGTTTCGGAACTACCTGACCGTCGGCCTGAGGGCGCTGGCCAAGAACCGCACCTATGCCTTCATCAACATCTTCGGCCTCGCCATCGGCATGGCGGCGTGCCTGATGATCCTGCTCTTCGTGCGCTATGAGCTGAGCTACGACACCTGGCTTCCCAACCACGCCAATACCTACCAGCTGCAGAGCTGGTACAAGAGCCACGAGACCGGCGAGGAAGCGCAGCTCCAGATGACGCCCTATGCCGCGGGCGTCGCCTTCAAGAAGGATTTCCCGCAGGTCGAGGCGGCGGTCTACACCTGGGATAACACGCCCGTTTTCTTCGCCGACGGCCAGGCGACGCCGACCGAGCATTATCTCTATGCGGCGGGCAACCTGCTCGATGTGCTGAGCCTCCCGGTGGTCCGCGGCAACGCGGCCGACCTGGGCCAAGCGAACGCGGCGGTGATGGCGCAAAGCGAGGCGCAGAAGCGCTTCGGCACCGACAATGTGATCGGCCGCACCTTCACCGTCGTCACCAAGGGCCAGAAGCGGGACTTCAAGATCGTCGGGATCCTCAAGGACCTGCCGAAGAACTCGCACCTCAGGATCAACGCGATCGTCAACATCGACATCGCCGGCTTCATGGCCAAGGAGCCGCAGGCGCTGACCTGCTGGGGCTGCCAGAACGGCTGGGTCTACGCGAAGCTGAAGCCCGGCACGGACGCCAAGGCGCTCGAGGCGCAGTTTCCCGCCTGGGAGAAGCGCAACATCCCCGACCAGAATAGCGGCGAGGCGCATTTCAACGCCGGGGACGATCAGGACTGGCATCTCGTCAACGTCGCCGACGTGCACCTCGGCAAGGCGCAGGGGGGCGTCATGTCGCCCGGCAACGACAAGACGACGATCGTCACCTTCGCGGTGATCGCCCTGCTCATCCTCGCCATGGCCGTCGTCAACTTCACCAACCTCGCCACCGCGCGCGCCTCGCAGCGCGCCCGCGAGGTGGCGCTGCGGAAGGTGCTCGGCGCCAGCCGCAAGCAGCTCATCTGGCAGTTCGTCGGCGAGTCGATCATCGTAGCGGTGATCGCGATGGTGATCGCGCTCTGCCTGGTCGAGCTGCTGATCCGCCCCTTCTCGACCTTCCTCGACGCCGACATGCGCCTGACCTATTTCGGCGCCGACGGCATCGCCCTGCCGGTGCTGCTGCTGGTGGCGGTCGTCGGCGTCCTCGGCGGCCTCTACCCCGCTTTCTTCCTGTCGCGCTTCCAGCCGGCGACGGTCCTCAAGGCCAATAAGTCGGCTGCGGAGACGCCCGGCTCCGGCCGCTTGAGGAGCATCCTCGTCGTTGGCCAGTTCGCCGTCTCGATCGGCCTCATCATCTGCACCGCGGTCATCTATTTCCAGACCGTCTACGCCCGCACCGTCGATCCCGGCTACAAGCGCGAGCACATCCTCCAGCTCGAGGAGCTGAGCCGCTACCAGCTGATCGACAAGGGCGAGGCGATCGCCGAGCGGATGCGCAAGGTGCCCGGGGTCGACGCCGCCGCCCTCGCCGGCATCGGCGTCGCGACCGACAACAACAACAATACCGGCGTGCTCGTGCCCGGGAACGCGAACCCCTTCACGATCGGCAATTACGGCGTCGATTATCAGTATAAGGACGCGATGGGCCTCAGCCTCGTCGCGGGCCGCTGGCTCGATCCGGCGCGGCCGCTCGACGACATGACCCTGCCGTTCCCGCTGGCGCCCGCCGACGAGCGCGCTCTGGTGGCCCGCGGCGGCAACGTGGTGATGAATGAGCTGGCGACGAAGCGGCTCGGCTTCCGCCACCCTGCCGACGCGGTCGGCAAGACGCTCAAGGCGGGACTGGTCGAGAACGAGTTCGGGCTGGTGCCGATCACCATCGTCGGCGTCGTCAAGGATTCGCGCTTCCGCTCGATCAAGCAGCCGCTCGACCCGATCATGTTCTACGGCTCGAAGAGCGGCTCGCCCTACCTCGTGATCCGCTTCCACGGCGATCCCGCCCAGGTCCGCGCCAATGTCGAGCAGGTCTGGAAGAGCTTCACGAATGAGGTGCCGTTCTCGGCGAAGTTCAGCGAGGATATCATCGAGAAGCTCTACAAGGCCGAGGATGCACGGGCGAAGACGTTCGCCGCCTTCGCCTTGCTCTCGGTGATCGTCGGCTGCCTCGGCCTGTTCGGCCTCGCCGCCTTCACGGCCGACCGCCGCACCAAGGAGATCGGCATCAGGAAGGTGCTCGGCGCCCGGGTGCGCGACATCGTCCGGCTGCTCGTGTGGCAATTCTCCAAGCCCGTCATCATCGCCAACCTGATCGCCTGGCCGGTCGCCTGGTGGGTGATGCGCGGCTGGCTGAACGGATTCGACGCGCGCATCGCGCTCGGGCCGACGCCGTTCCTCCTCGCGGGCGGACTCGCCCTCGCCATCGCCGTCGGCACCGTCGCCGGCCACGCCTGGCGCGTCGCCCGCGCCAATCCGATCAACGCCCTGCGCTACGAATAGGAAGAGACCCAAATCATGTGGCGAAACTATCTGACCGTCGGCGTCCGCGCCCTCGCCAAGAACCGCACCTACGCGTTCATCAACATCGTCGGCCTCGCCATCGGCATGGCCGCGTGCCTGATGATCCTCCTCTTCGTGCGCTACGAGATGAGCTACGACACGTGGATCCCGGGCAGCGAGAACGTCTACCAGGTCCAGAGCTGGTACCATGACCGGCACACGGGCCGGGAGGACAAGCTGCAGATGACGCCCTATGCGGCGGAAGCGGCGCTCCGGAAGGATTTCCCGCAGATCGAATCCCTCGTCTACGGCTCGCCGACCGAGCCCGTGTTCATGAAGAACGGCGAGGCGACGACGATCCGCGATTTCATCTATGTCGACGGCGATTTCTTCAAGGTGATGCCGCTGCCGATCCTGCGCGGCCAGGCCAACCCGCTCGCGACGCCCAACTCGGTGGTCCTCACCGAAAGCGAGGCGCTGCGCCTGTTCGGCACCACCGACGTGGTGGGTCGCCCCTACACGGTCGTCAGCCGCGGCGCGGAGCGCAACTTCCGGATCACCGCGGTGCTCAAGGAGCTGCCGAAGAATTCGCACATCAAGGCGACGACGCTGGCGCGGGTCGATTATCCGGCGCTCAATGCGCAGGCGCCGCGCAACCTCACCTGCTGGGGCTGCCAGAGCGGCTGGGTGTGGGCGAAGCTCAAGCCCGGCACCGACGCGAAGGCGATCGAGGCGCAGTTCCCGGCCTGGGAGAAGCGCAACATCCCCGACGACACTGTCGGCAATACCCGCACCAACGCCGGCGACGAGCAGGACTGGCACCTCGTCAACATCCGCGACATCCATCTCGGCCAGGCGCAGAACGGCGCCATGCGGCCGGGGAACGACCGCACCACGATCGTCACCTTCGCGGTCGTCGCGCTGCTCATCCTGGGCATGGCGGTGGTGAACTTCACCAACCTCGCCACCGCCCGGGCGAGCCAGCGGGCGCGCGAGGTGGCGCTGAGGAAGGTGCTCGGCGCCAACCGCAAGCAGCTGATCGTCCAGTTCATCGGCGAGTCGGTGCTGATCTCGACGCTCGCCATGGTCATCGCGCTTGCCTTGGTTGAGCTGCTGATGCCGAGCTTCGCGAGGTTCCTCGATGCGGACCTCAGGGTCGCCTATCTCGGCGCCGACGGGGTCCTGCTGCCGGTGCTCGCTCTGGTCCTCGTCGTCGGCGTGCTCGGCGGGCTCTACCCGGCGTTCTTTCTGTCCCGCTTCCAGCCGGCGACGGTGCTCAAGGCGAACAAGTCGTCCGCGGAAGCCGCAGGCACCGGCCGCCTCAGGAGCATCCTCGTCGTCGGCCAGTTCGCGGTGTCGATCGGCCTCATCATCTGCACGGCGATCGTCTACGCCCAGACCGTCTACGCCCGTACCGCCGATCCCGGGTACAAGCGCGACCACATCCTCCAGGTCAGCGAGCTCGGCCGCGCCCAATTGTTCAACCGGGGCGAGGCGATCGCCCAGGCCACACGCCGGGTGCCGGGCGTCGACGCGGTCGGCCGCACGACGATCGGCGTCGCGACGCGCAACCAGAGCAATACCGGCGTCAAGGTCCCCGGCCAGGTGGATCCGGTGACGATCGGCCAATATACGGTCGACGGAGGGTTCAAGGACGCGATGGGCCTCACCCTCGTCGCCGGCCGCTGGCTCGACGAGAACAAGCCGCTCGACGACACGTCGCTCCCCTATCCGCCGGACATCAACACGGAAAAGGCGCTGGCGCAGCGCGGCGCGAACATCGTCGTCAACGAGCTTGCCGCGCGGCGGCTCGGGTTCAAGAACCCGACGGACGCTGTCGGCAAGACGTTCGAGGCGGGGCTGGTCTCGAACGAGGCGGGCTGGGTGCCCTCGACCATCGTCGGCGTGGTCAAGGACACGCGCTTCCGCTCGGTGCGCGATCCCATCGAGCCCCTCATCTTCCAGGCTGCCCGCACCGGCCACACCGAGATGATCGTCCGCTTCCACGGCGATCCGGCGGCGGTGCGCGCGGGCGTCGAGCAGGCGTGGCGCAAGATCGCCGCAGACGTCCCGTTCAACGCCAAGTTCAACGAGGACATCCTGCTCGATCTCTACAAGGCGGACGACGCCCGGGCGAAGACCTTCGCTGCCTTCGCCATCCTCGCGGTGATCGTCGCCTGCCTCGGCCTGTTCGGCCTCGCCTCGTTCACCGCCGAGCGGCGGACCAAGGAGATCGGCATCCGCAAGGTTCTCGGCGCGCGGACGCGGGACATCGTCCGCCTGCTGGTCTGGCAGTTCTCGAAGCCGGTGATCGTCGCCAACATCATCGCCTGGCCGATCGCCTGGTGGGTGATGCGGGGCTGGCTGAACGGCTTCGACACAAGGATCGGCCTCGGCCCCAGCCCCTTCCTCATCGCGGGGGCGGTCGCGCTGACCATCGCCGTGGCGACTGTGGCAGGCCATGCGTTGAGGGTGGCACGCGCCAACCCGATCCACGCGCTGCGCTACGAATGATGGGCTTTCGGCGCGTCCGCGGTTAGGAGGGGGATTGCGGACGCGGCCGGAGGCGGGTCTTGAAAGACGACGAAGGATTGAAGCTCGGCACCAGGCTGCTGATCGGCGGCATAGCGGGTTTCGCCGGAACGCTGGCGATGACGGCGGCGATGCGGCGCATGCACAAGCGCCTCCCGGCCAAGGAGCGCTATCCGCTGACCCCGCGCGAGATCGTCGATTCCGGCGCGAAGCAGGTCGGCCTGCCGCTCGCCGACGAACCGGCGCGCGACGTCACGCTGGCCGCGCATTTCGCTTACGGAGCCTTGATGGGCGCGGTCATAGCCGCGCTGAACCCCGATCCGAAGAAGAAGACCGGCGCCGCCGCCGGCTTTGCGGTGTGGGTCGCGAGCTACATGGGCTGGATCCCCGCGGTCGGGACTCTCGAGCCGGCGACCGAGCACCCGCCGCGCCGCAACGCGCTGATGATCGCCGCCCACCTGGTATGGGGCAGCGCGACCGCCGCCGCGATCCGCGAGCTGCGCCTGTCGCGCGAAACGATCTTCGCCAGGGGCCGCGACAAGGACGCGCCGCGCTGAGCGCGAGGCTGCGCCGCCGCCCATTTTCCGCTATGCTGCCCCGGTGCGTGCGGAGGGGGAGGCGGCATGACACAGAGCCCCATCGTCTTCTACGACTGGGCCTATTCGCCCTTCTGCATGAAGGTCCGCGCGATCCTCGATTACAAGCGGCTCGCCTATGAGCGGGTGAACCCGCTGGGGCCGGCGGTGCTGCGCATCCGCCGCGAGGGGAAGGTCGGCAAGGTACCGGCGCTGGAGCTGGACGGCGCTCTGATCGTCGATTCGACCGACATCGCCTACGCCCTCGAGGCGCGCTTCCCCGAACCGCCGATCTTGCCGTCGGACCCGCGCGTGCGGGCGCTGTGCCATGCGCTCGAGGATTGGGCGGACGAATCGCTCTACTTCCTCGGCCTCTATTATCGCTGGTACGAAGCGGAGGGCCGCAAGCCGATCCCGCAGGTCTTCGGCCGTTCGCCGATGGGCCGCCTCGCCTATCGCTTCTACCTCCGCCGCGTCCTTCGCCAGCTCAACGGGCAGGGCACGCTGCGGAAGCCGCCGGAGCATGTGGCGCGCGATCTCGCCCGTCAGCTGGACGCGGTCGAAGCGCTGCTCACGCCCGGCCCGTTCCTGCTGGGCGAGGGCCCCTGGCTTTGCGACTTTGCCCTGTGGGGCCAGCTCAATTATCTGGAGCGCACTCCGGTCGGGAAGCAGGCGCTCGCAGGACGGGCCCAAGCGAGTGCTTTCATCGCGCGGCTGCGGGCAAGGGGGCCGTCTAGGTGACGGCCCCCTCCCCGATCAGGCGATGAAGTCCCCCTGCACGATGGCGTGGCTGTTCTGGGTGGTCACCAGCAGGGTGAGGTCGGCCTGGCCGTCGCCGTTGGTGTCGGCTTCGATCGTCCAGAGGTTGTTCGCCTGGTCGAAGCTGGCGCGCAGCTCGCCGGCATGGTGGCCGAAGGCGGCGGCGCCGATGAAGGCGAAGGCCTGGTCGCCGGCCTGGGTCGTGTCGGCGTCGATCTGGCTGAGGTCGATGCGGTCGCCGGCGTCGAAGTCGAGGATATGGTCGACCGCGGCGCCGGCCGAGTCGGCCGCGTCGACGTAGACGAACGTGTCGTTCCCCGCGCCGCCGGCGAGGGTGTCGGCGCCGGCATTGCCGTAGAGGAGGTCGTTGCCCGCGCCGCCGGTCAGCGTGTCGTTGCCGCTCCCCGAGAGGATGCGGAACGCCCCGTCATGCTCGGCGCTGCCGTCGAACACGAGATCGCTCGCCACCAGGACGCCATAGATGGTGAGCGTCTGCCCCGCCGCCGCCGCCGCCTCGTTGGTGACGATGTGATACTGGTTGGGATAGGGGTTGCTGGGGTCCGCCGGGTCGCCCTTGTAGAGGACGATGCCCTGGATGTTGGTGAAGTTGCCCCCCAGCGTGCCGAGGCTCGATCCCGCCTCGAAATCGTAGCTGCCGTCGAGGCCGATCTGGTTGACCGTGCCGCCGCCGCCGTCGATCCGGTCGGCCTGGCTGAACTTGCCCGGTCCGAAGTAGAAGCCGTCGCTGCCGCTGCCGCCCTTCAAATCGTCGGCGCCCTGGCCGCCGAAGATGATGAAATAGCCGTGCGTCTCGGCCGACCCGTCGAAGCTGACATTCTCGCCCGCAGCAAGATTGCCGGCATAGATGGTCATCCTCTGCCCGGAGGCGAGGTTGCCGTCCTGCCAGACGACGTCGTAGGCGGACGGCGTCGCCGTGCCGCGCATCAGGTTCAGCGTCTCGACGTTGACGAGCTGCCCGGCGCCGATCGTCACCCGGTTCGCGCCGGTATAGTCGCCCTGCAGGCCCACCGTGTCCGCCCCGGCGCCGCCGTCGACGCTGTCCCCGGCGCCGAACGCCGCGCCGAAATAGATCGCGTCGGTGCCGCCGCCGGTGTGCACGACGTCGACGCCGCCCTGCGAGACGTCGATATAATCGTTGCCGCCGGCGCTGGTGATAAGATCGTCGCCGGCATTGCCGTTGCCCGTGAAGGCGCTGGTTCCGGTGTAGACGAGGTTCTCGACATTCTCCGGCAGCGTGAAGCTGGCGAGAGTGGTCTCGATCGTGTCGGTGCCTTCGCCGGCGCTTTCGACGACCACGTCGCCCGCGTCGTCGACGAGGTAGACGTCGTTGCCCGTGCCGCCTTCCATGTGATCGGCGCCGGTGCCGCCGTCCAGCGTATCGTTGCCGCCCCCGCCGTAGAGCGTATCGGTGCCGGCACCGGCGCTAAGCACGTTGGCGACGTCGTTGCCGCGCAGCGTGTCGTTGCCGCCGTCGCTGGTCGCGTTCTCGATCGTCACCCCGTTCGCGATCGTAAATCCGCCGAAGATGCCGTAGGCGTAGCTGACCCAGCCGCCGCCGCCATATTCATATTTCAGCGTGGCGGCGCGCAGGTCGATATTGGCGTCTTTGGTGCCGATATATTTGATCTCGTCGGTGCCGCCCGCGTCCCAGATCGACGTGTAGAAGGTACCGGGGGCATTCTCGTCCTTGATGATGTAGACGTCGTTGCCGGTCGCCCAATCCTCGTTGACCCCATATTTGTCCTGGATGGCGGCGATGTCGAACGCCATCAGCCCGCCCAGATAGCCGTAGCCGCCGGTGGTCGGCGCGTTGCCGTAGGGCGAGGTCTGCCAGCCGTCCTCGTAGGACATCATCGTGAAGACGCCCTGGTTCAGGTCGAAGTCGCCGGTCGTATAGTCGGCGACGCCGGCGCCTTCCGGCTCGACGCCGTGCATGATCCCGGAATGGCCGCCATTGTCGTGCGGATGGGCGAGGCCGTGGCCGTGGCCGATCTCGTGGATCAGGGTGACGAAGGAGAAGCCGCCCTGCTGGAGGTCGGTCGCGTTCCAGCGATAATCGCCCGAGTTGAACAGGGCGAGGCCCTCGTTCGGCTCGTCCGGCGGCTCCATCGAGCCGAGCAGCGAGATGCCCGGACCCGGGGTCCCCTTGTAGCTCGCATATTCGAAGTCGGCCTGGCTCTTGTCCTGGACCTCCAGGTAGACGATGTCGGCGACCTTCTCGAACTGGTGGAGCGCGGTCATCACCGCATTGTGCTCGAAGTCCGAGACGTCGGAGGTCTGGACCGCGACCGGCGGCAGGCCGGGACTGGCGGGATTTTCGAGCGAGGTGACGATCTCGCCCGCCTTGGCGAAGTAGATGGTGATGACGTTCTTGCCGGCGATGTCGGCCCAGGTCTTGCCGTTGGCGGCGAGGATCGCATTCATGTCGAGCGCGCTGCCGTAGGTCGGCGTCCCCTGCGCATTGCCGGTCGGCCGCGGCCCTTCATTGCCGTCGGGATTGGCGGCGGTCTGGTTGACCTTGTTGACCCTGGTGCCCCAGTCGATCGCGTAGAGCGGGCTGTCGTCGGTATAATATGGATGGTAGACGTTCGGGTCGTTCGTCGCGTTGTGGACGAACAGCTCATAATCGCCGACGCCGTCGCCGGTCGTGCCATTGGCGGGGTTCTGGTCGAACGCCCGCGCGTCGATATAGTAAGTGCCGGTCGTCGGGGCGGTGAAGGTCATCAGCACGTCGAAGCCGCTGTTGACCTGGTTGGCCGGCGTGTTCGCGCCGCCGTCGCCGCTGGCGAGCAAAGTGGTCCCGTTCGCCGCGTAGATCTCGACATAGGAATCCGCGTTGGGCACCCCGCCGGGGCCGCCGGTATAGCCGTACATGCCGATCTGGTAGGTCTGCCCCGCGACGAGGTTCACCTGGTAGAAGTCCTGGTCGCCGATCGTGTTGATCGTGCCGATCGTGTGGGCGGCGGCGTCGACGGTGATCACCGGATTGCCCGGCGCGAGGCCCTTGCCGCCGCCGGCTTCGTCCGCGGTGACCAGGAGCAGGCTGGTGTGGACGGGGCCGCGCAGATCGCCGACGGAATCGAGGGGGAGGGCGGTCTGCAGCACGGAGCCGGTCGAATAGACCGAGGCGATCTCCAGGCTCTTCGCGCTCCACAATGTCGGCTGCGCGGTGGCGAGCAGGGCGAAGCCGTCGCCCTGGGCGACGTCGTAGGCCGCCGCCGCGATGCGCGCGGTTACGCCGTCGCCGCTCCACTTGTCGATGAACAGGTCCGTGCCGCGACGGAACATAGGCTTCCTCCTTTGGGTGTCGTCTTATCGTTGGGCAGGCGAACGCCTTCGCCGCCGGAGCCTGTCCGGCGGGCGCGGGGATGCGCGAAAGGGAGCGAAGGCAGGCCGGTGAGGCGCGCCAGGACGAAGGGGGCTTCCCGCCTCCAGCTCTGTCCTGGGACCAATCACCACCTCTTGGTAAACACCTGCTTAGGAACGTGAAAAACCCACGGTTCGCGGATCGGTTCCCAAGGCTCCCGACGGAGGGGTGCGCGCGGAAGGCGCCGCCTATCTTGCCGGCGGCGTGGCGTAGAGGGCGCGCAGCGCCTGCCACGCCGCCGGGTGGTAGATCGAGCCGTGGCCCTCTTCGAGCCGGACGACGGTGTAGTGAAGTGCAGGCGGCGCGGCCGTGCGCAGGGCGCGCGCGACGGCGTCCTGCTGCGCCCGCTCGCGCGCCGCCGCGTCGGCCGGAGGCGCGGGAGTGTCGAAGGCGAGGAACAGCCGCTTGCCGGCGAAGCGGCCGCGGCGCAGGTCCGCCGCCGCCTCGCCCGCTAGCGCGCCCCCGTTCCACCACAGGCTCGGGCTGACGGCGATATAGTCGTCGAAGGCGTCGGGGGCTTCGAGGAAGGTCTGCAGCACGAACAGGCCGGCGAGCGACTCGCCGATGATCGCGCTGCGCCCGTCGGTCCGGAAATGCGCCGCCACCCACGGCTTGAGCTCGGTCGCGAGGAACCGGCGGTAGGCCGCCGCGCCGCCCGCGGTGGGCAGCCGCGCCCGGTCGGACGGGATGGTCGAGGGCGTGGTGAGGTCGTGGCGGCGGTCGACGCCGGCGATGCCGACAACGATCAGCTCCTCGCCCTGGCCGTAGGCGGCGGCGATCCGGGCGAGGCCGGCGATATGGTCGAAATCCTCCGCCTCGCCGCCATCGAGAAGGTAGAGGACGCGAAAGCGCCGCCCCGGTTCGCCATAGCCGGCGGGAAGGGCGACGTTGATCCGGCGCGTGTCCCCCAGCGTCGCGGACGTCAGCTCATAGCTGGAGCCGATGACAATGGGCCGTCCCGGCGGCAGCGTCGCCGCCGGCTGCAGTAGCGCGAGCAGGGGAAGGAGAGCGAGCGCGATCACGGCGCCTTCAAGCGGCAGCACGGCCGCCGCGTCAACCGCCGCCGTGCGTCAGTCGACGTGCGGGTTGATCGCCGGCGGGTCGCTCGCCGGGAAGCTCTCGTCGCTCGCCTGGTCGACCTGCCCCCAATCCTTGGGCGGGTCGCGCATCGCCTCGGGCCCGGCCGAGCGGGCGGCGCCGGTGTGGCCGACCGGGCCGTCGGCGCCGGTTCCCGCGATCGCCGCCGACCGGCCGAAGCTGCCGTCGGAGCGGCGCCACAGCCGGGTCGCGAGATAGCCGAGGCCGGCGGCGCAGGCGGCGCCGATGCCGGTCAGCACCGCGATCTTGCGCTTGCTGGCGCCGCCGGAATCGGAGCTGCCATTCTTCTTGCGCGCGGCCATGCTCAGGCCTCCGCGGTCAGCGTCGCCGTCTGCGCCGGCGGCAGGCCTTCGCTCTCCGCCTGGCGCTGCAGCTCGGCCTTGCGCGCCGCCATCTGCTCGCCGAGCGCCTGGAGGTCGACGTCGGTCTTGCGGGCCTGGCTGAACATGTTGCCCTGCTGCTTCTCCTCCTCCTTGACGTGGTGCTCGATCTCCTCCTGGAGCACCTTCACCTTGGCGTCGTAGAAGTCGTCGGACGGCTCGCCCGCTTCGATGTCGTTGATCAGCACCTTGGCGCCGTCATGCTCGACGATCGCCTCGTCGAGATCATCGTCGTCGATCTTGCCCCTGAGCGCCGGGTAGAACAGCTCCTCCTCGATCATCGTGTGGATCTTGAGCTCGGTGCAGATCTGCCTGGCGAGCTTCTCTTTCGTGCCGTCGCGGCTCGCCTTTTCGAACTTCTCGAAGAGCGCCTCGACCTCGCGATGGTCCTGGGTCAGCAGCTGGATCGCGTCCTGTTTCTTCTCGGCCACCATGATCATGATTCTCCTCGTTTGGCTTCTGGAACATTCGGCGCGGGGGCACGGTTCCTTGCCTCCATGAACGACACCGAAACCCTCTCCCCGGTGCTCCCGAACGAGACCGAGGAAGCGACGCGGCGCCTGCTCCAGAAGGCCCATGACGCGGACTTGAAGCTGGCGACGGCGGAGAGCTGCACCGGCGGCATGCTCGCCTCGCTGCTGACCGACGTGCAGGGCGTCTCGCACGTCTTCGACCGCGGCTTCGTCACCTACTCGAACGAGGCCAAGAACGAGATGCTCGGCATTCCCTTGGACCTCATCGAGGAGAAGGGGGCGGTCTCCCGGGAGGTGGCCGTCGCCATGGCTGAGGGCGCGCTCGCCAACAGCCGCGCCAACATCGCGCTCGCCGTCACCGGCTTCGCCGACGCGGGCGACGAACCCGGCCTCGTCCACTTCGGCTGCGCCCGCGCCGGACGGAAAACGGCACATCGCGAGGAGCATTTCGGTCCGGGCGGCCGCGGTGCTACACGCGTCGCGTGCATGAAGGTCGCGGTCGAGATGATGACGGAGATGCTGTGAGCAAGGCGCCTTTCGAAGCGATCCACCGCCACGGTTATGTGCGCTGCGCCGCGGCGAGCCCGACCGCCTCCTCGGGCGACGTCGCCTTCAACCTCGAGCAGGCGATCGCGCTCGCTCGCGAGGCGGACGAAAAGGGGGTGGACCTGGTGGTCTTCCCGGAGCTCAACATCTCCTCCTACTCGGTCGACGATCTGTTCCTGCAGGAGGCGTTCCTGGACGCCGTGGAGGACGGGATCGCGCGCTTTCGCGAGCAGGCCAAGCGGCTCGGCCCGGTCTGCGTGATCGGCGCGCCGCTCCGCCGCAACGGGCGGCTGTACAATTGCGCGCTGGTCGTCAGCCGCGGGCGCATCCTCGGCGTGGTGCCAAAGAGCTTCCTTCCCAATTACCGGGAATATTACGAGAAGCGCTGGTTCGTCTCCGGCATCGGCTTGAACGGCATCGAGATCGCGGTGGCCGGGGAAGTCGTGCCGTTCGGCACCGACCTCGTCTTCGCCGCCGAGGACCTCGCCGACTTCACCTTCTTCGTCGAGATCTGCGAGGATTACTGGGCGCCGCAGCCGCCCTCGACTTGGGGCGCGCTCGCCGGCGCGCTGATCCTGTGCAACCTCTCGGCCTCCAACATCACCATCGGCAAGGCGGACGAGCGGGCGTTGCTGTGCGCCGCGCAGGCGAGCCGCTGCTGCGCCGCCTACGTCTTCTCCGCGGCCGGGCCCGGCGAGAGCACCACCGACCTCGCCTGGGACGGCCAGGGCTCGATCTACGAGCTCGGCGACCTTCTGTGCAGCTCCACCCGCTTCGACTTCGAGCCGGAATTGTGCATCGCCGACGTCGACGCCGAGCGGCTGCGTCTCGAGCGGATGCGGATGCCGACCTTCAACGACAATGCCGTCGCCGCCGGCCACCCCGAGAAGACCGCCCGGCGCATCCATTTCGAGCACAAGCCCGCGATGGGCGACATCGGTTTCCGCCGCACCTTGCGCCGCTTCCCGTACGTACCGAACCGCGTCGAGCAGCTCGATTCCGATTGCTACGAGGCGTTCAACATCCAGGTGCAGGGCCTCGCCCGCCGCTTCCAGGCAACCGCCGGCGATAAGCTTGTCATCGGGGTCTCGGGCGGCCTCGATTCAACCCACGCTCTGCTCGTCGCCGCCAAGACCTGCGACTTCCTGAAGCTGCCCCGTTCCACCATCCTCGGCTTCACCATGCCGGGCTTCGCCACCGGCGACACGACGAAATCGAACGCCTGGGCGCTGATGAATTCGCTGGGCGTGGTCGGCGAGGAGATCGACATCCGCCGGGCCGCCGAGCAGATGCTCAGGGACATGGGCCACCCTTATGCCAAGGGGGAGCGCAGCCCCGAGGTCTACGACGTCACCTTCGAGAACGTGCAGGCGGGGCTCCGGACCGACTATCTCTTCCGCCTCGCCAACCAGCGCCGCGGCTTCGTCGTCGGCACCGGCGACCTTTCCGAGATCGCCCTCGGCTGGTCGACCTACGGCGTCGGCGACCAGATGAGCCATTACGGCGTCAATGCCGGCGTCCCCAAGACGCTGATCCAGTATCTCATCCGCTGGGTGATCAAGACCGGCCAGCTCGACCCCGAGACCAACCGCGTTCTGGACTCCATATTGGTGACGAAAATTTCGCCGGAGCTCGTTCCGGCGGACGCGCAGGGCGAGATGCAGTCGACCGAGGAGAAGATCGGCCCGTACGAGCTGCACGATTTCTTCCTCTTCCACATCCTGCGCTCGGGCCAGAAGCCGTCCAAGGTCGCCTTCATGGCATGGCAGGCCTGGCACGACGCGGCGCAGGGCGCCTGGCCGGCCGGCTATCCGGACGGCCTGAAGCGCGCCTACGACCTCGAAACGATCCGCAAATGGCTGGAGGTCTTCCTCTACCGCTTTTTCCAGATCAGCCAGTTCAAGCGCACCGCCATCCCCAACTCGCCCAAGGTCTCGGCGGGCGGATCGCTGAGCCCGCGCGGCGACTGGCGCGCGCCCGCGGACGGTACGGCAGGGCCGTGGCTGGACGAGCTGCGGGCCGCGTTCGACAGCTAGGACCGCTGCGGATTATCGGACAATTCGACCCGCCATCGTAACGGTGCGGGCGCGAAACAAGCCAGCTTAGTCCTTACCTGCGTTAACTTTTATCCATGCTGCGGCGCGGAACCGAAACGGCTGCGGGCACGTTGTTCGGGCAGGTCCTCACACCTTCAGGGATACCCGCGTTGATCAAGCTATCCACCGCCTCCGACATGGGGCAGAGCCGCTTTGCGTCGCACCAGACCGACGGCCACACCCTCATCTGCTTCTCCCACCTGCGGTGGAACTTCGTCTTTCAGCGGCCCCAGCATCTGATGAGCCGGTTCGCGCAGGACCGGCGGGTCATCTTCTGGGAGGAGCCCGAGGCGGCGCTGCCCGAGTGCGAGCCGGCCCTCGGTATACGCACCTGCGCCGAGACCGGTGTCGTCGTCGTGACGCCGTCCATCCCCGAGAGCCTCACCGAGGCGGAGCGCGAGCCGGTGCTGAAGCGCCTGCTCGACGATTTCCTCGCCGAGGAGAAAGGGCCGTTCATCCGCTGGTACTACACGCCGATGATGCTGCCCTTTTCGCGGGACGTGGCGAGCGCGGCGACGGTCTACGACTGCATGGACGAGCTCGCCAATTTCCGCTTCGCGCCGCCGCAGTTGCTCGCGCTCGAGCAGGAGCTGATCGACTCGGCCGACGTCGTCTTCACCGGCGGCTACTCGCTCTACGAGGCGAAGAAGGACCGGCACCCGAACATCCATCCCTTCCCCTCCAGCGTCGACCGCGCGCATTTCGCGCAGGCCCGCGGCGTCGATGCCTCCCCCGACGACCAGGGGCCGCTCGGCAAGCCGCGGCTCGGCTTCTACGGCGTCATCGACGAGCGCATGGACCTGGAGCTGATCGCCGCCCTCGCCGACGCGCACCCCGAATGGTCGATCGTCATGGTCGGGCCGGTGGTGAAGATCGATCCGGCGGAGCTGCCGGTGCGCGCCAACATCCATTATGTCGGCGGCAAGACCTATGACGAGCTGCCGCTTTATCTCGGCGGCTGGGACGTCGCGCTGATGCCCTTCGCCATCAACGAATCGACCAAGTTCATCTCGCCGACCAAGACCCCCGAATATCTTGCCGGCGGCCGGCCGGTCGTCTCGACCCCGATCACCGACGTCATCCGCCATTATTCGGACCTCGACGCGGTGTTCATCGCCGACGGCGCGGAAGCGTTCGTGGCGGCGTGCGAGCGCGCCCTCGAGCTTGCCCGCTCGGGCGACGAGTGGCTGAAGGAAGTCGACCTCAAGCTCGCAAACCTGAGCTGGGACATCACCTACGCCCGCATGGCGGGGCTGGTGCGCGAGGCGATGACGGTGCCGAGCGCCGGCCCGAACATCGTCAAGACGGCCGCGCGGCGGAAATACGATTATCTCGTCGTCGGCGCGGGCTTCGCCGGCTCGGTGATCGCGGAGCGGCTGGCGAGCCAGCACGGCGCGCACGTCCTCGTCATCGACCGGCGGCCGCACGTCGCCGGCAACGCCTACGACCATCTCGACGAGGCGGGCATCCTCATCCACCAATACGGCCCCCACATCTTCCACACGAACTCGGACGAGATTTTCGACTATCTGTCGAACTTCACCGCCTGGCGGCCGTACGCGCACAAGGTGCTCGCCCACGTCCGCGACCAGCTGGTGCCGATCCCGATCAACCGCACGACGCTGAACGCGCTGTTCGGGTTGGACCTCAAGACCGACGAGGAGGCGGCGGCCTATCTCGCTTCGCGCGCCGAGCCGGTCGACGAGATCAGGACCAGCGAGGATGTCGTCATCAACGCCGTCGGGCGCGAGCTCTACGAATTGTTCTTCCAGGGCTATACGCGCAAGCAATGGGGCATCGATCCGTCCGAGCTCGACAAGGCGGTCACGGCGCGCATTCCCACCCGCACCAATACCGACGACCGCTATTTCGGCGACAAGCACCAGGCGATGCCGAAGGACGGCTACACGGCCATGTTCAACCGGATGCTCGACCATCCGAACATCGATGTGCTGCTCTCGACCGATTACAAGGACGTGATCGACGAGATCGACGCCGGCCACATCGTCTTCACCGGGCCGATCGACGAATATTTCGGCTTCCGCTACGGCAAGCTGCCCTACCGGAGCCTGCGCTTCGAGCATAAGGTGCTCGACACGGAGAATTTCCAGCCGGTCGCGGTGGTCAATTATCCGGACCCGCAGGTGCCCTACACGAGGATCACCGAGTACAAGCACCTGACCGGCCAGACCGCGCCGCAGACCAGCGTCACCTACGAATATCCGTCGGCGGAGGGCGACCCTTATTACCCGATCCCGCGGCCGGAGAACCAGGAGCTGTTCAAGAAGTACGAAGCCCTCGCGGATTCGACGTCCGGCGTCACCTTCGTCGGCCGCCTCGCCACCTACCGCTATTACAATATGGACCAGGTGGTGGGTCAGGCGCTCTCCACCTTCCGCCGCCTCGATGCCAAGCGGAAGGCCACGGCCGACAAGACCGACGTCTGGACCGAAGCGGCGGAGTAGCTTTTGCCTCCCTGCCGGCGGAGCCGGCGGGGAGGGGGACCACCCGAAGGGTGGTGGAGGGGTGACAGGTCGAGGACCCAGCGGCTTCCGCGCGAACCGCTACCTGTACGGCGGCTACCCCCACCAGCTACGCTGGTCCCCCTCCCAATCCTTCCGGATGGGAGGCAATTTCAGCCGCGCGCCTTGCGGGCGAAGTCATTGAGCTGGGTCACCGTTTCGTCGAAGCGATGCTCGGCCTCGGCGAAGCGGAGCCAGCGCACGCGTTCGACGAGCACCTCGGGCGGGGTCGGCTGTGCGGTGAGGAGGGCGAAGGCCTCGTCGGCGAACTCCGCGAGCGGCTGGTAGCCGGGCCGCGTCGCCTGGCCGGGCGTGAGGCCGGTCTGCACCGCCGGCGGCGCCAGTTCGATCACCTCGACGCGCCCCTTGAGCGCCTCGCGCAGCGACACCGTATAGGAGTGCACCGCCGCCTTGGTGGCGCAATAGGTCGGCGCGTCGATCATCGGCACGAAGGCGAGGCCGGAGGTGAGGTTGACGATCGCCGCGTCCGGCTGCGCCGCGAGATGGTCGATCAGCGCATCGATGAGCCGGATCGGGCCGAGCAGGTTGGTGGCGACCGTCGCCTCGGCGTCGGCGAGGTCCCGGCCGCGGTCGAGCGGCTCGAAGCGCATGATCCCGGCATTGTTCACGAGCACGTTGAGCGCCGGGTGGTCGGCGAGGATCCGCGCCACGCCGGCCGCGATCGACGCCGGATCGGCCACGTCCATCTCGAGAGCGTGCATGTCGGCGCGGCCGGCGATCGCCTGCTCCAGCGCCTCGCGGCGCCGGCCCGAGACGATGACCCTATTGCCGGCGTCGTGCCAGCGGTGGGCCAGCGCCTCGCCGATGCCGGAGCCGCCGCCGGTGATGAGGATGGTGTTCCCGCTGGTCTTCATCATGATGCTCCCGCCCGGTTAACGGTCATGCTGCCGAGAGGATGCGCCCTCCTTGCCTCCCCATCGGCGTGGGGGACACGTACTTTTTCGCGAAAAAGTACGTGTCCCCTTTTTCAGGCCGCGTCGCGCTGTTGGCCCTCGGGCGTCAGCACCAATGCCCCGTCGCCTTCGTCCACCCGCACCGTCTGCCCATCCAGGATCTCGCCCCTCAGGATCGCGTCGGCGAGCGGGTCCTGCAGGTACTTCTGCACGGCCCGCTTCAGCGGCCGCGCGCCGTACACAGGGTCGTAGCCGACACGGCCGAGCCAGGCGCGCGCCGCGTCCGTCAAGTCCAACCGGATCTTGCGGTCGGCGAGGAGCTTGCCGAGCCGCTGCACCTGGATGTCGACGATCGGGCCCATATGCTCGGCCGCCAAGCGGTGGAACAGGATGATCTCGTCCAGCCGATTGAGGAATTCGGGGCGGAAATGGGCGCGGACCACCTCCATCACCTGCGGCTCGACCTTCTCGACGTCCTCGTCGTCGGTCAGCGACGACAGGAACTGGCTGCCGAGGTTCGAGGTCAGGATGATGATCGTGTTGGTGAAGTCGACCGTGCGGCCCTGGCCGTCGGTGAGGCGGCCGTCGTCGAGCACCTGGAGGAGAATGTTGAACACGTCGCCGTGCGCCTTCTCGACCTCGTCGAACAGCACGACCTGGTAGGGCCGCCGCCGCACCGCCTCGGTCAGCACGCCGCCTTCCTCATAGCCGACATAGCCCGGCGGCGCGCCGATCAGGCGGGCGACCGAATGCTTCTCCATGAACTCGGACATGTCGATCCGCACCATCGCGGTCGCGTCGTCGAACAGGAATTCGGCGAGGCTCTTGGTGAGCTCGGTCTTGCCGACGCCGGTGGGGCCGAGGAACAGGAACGAGCCCAGCGGCCGGTTCGGGTCCTGCAAGCCGGCGCGCGCCCGGCGGATGGCGCGGCTGACCGCCGCCACCGCCTGCGCCTGGCCGATCACCCGCTTGCCGATCTGCTGCTCCATCTGCAGCAGTTTCTCCCGCTCGCCTTCGAGCATCCGCTCGACCGGGATGCCGGTCCAGCGGGCGACGACGCCGGCGATATCCTCGCTGGTCACTTCCTCGCGCAGCATCGCCGACTGGCTGACCGCCTGCGCCTCGGCGAGCTGCTTCTCGAGGCCGGGGATGCGCCCGTATTGGAGCTCGCCGGCCTTGGCGAGATCGCCGGCGCGCTGCGCCTGCTCGAGCTCGAGCCGCGCCGCGTCGAGCTGCTCCTTCAATTTGCCCTCGGCGGCGATCTTCTCCTTCTCCGCCTGCCAGCGCTGGGTGAGCTCGGCCGATTGCTGCTCGAGGTTGGCGAGCTCGCTCTCGAGGTTGCCGAGCCGCTCCTTCGAGGCCTTGTCGGTCTCCTTCTTCAGCGCCTCGCGCTCGATCTTGAGCTGGATGATGCGCCGGTCGAGATTCTCGATCTCCTCGGGCTTCGACTCCACCTCCATGCGCAGGCGCGAGGCCGCCTCGTCCATGAGGTCGATCGCCTTGTCGGGGAGGAAGCGATCCGTAATGTAGCGGTTCGAGAGCGTCGCCGCCGAGACCAAGGCGCCGTCGGTGATCCTGACGCCGTGGTGCAGCTCGTATTTCTCCTTGAGGCCGCGCAGGATCGAGATCGTGTCCTCGACCGTGGGCTCGCCGATGAACACCGGCTGGAAGCGCCGCTGCAGCGCGGGGTCCTTCTCGACATGCTTCCTGTACTCGTCGAGCGTGGTCGCGCCGATGCAGTGCAATTCGCCCCGCGCCAGGGCCGGCTTCAGGAGATTCGACGCGTCCATCGCGCCCTCGCTCTTCCCGGCGCCGATCAAGGTGTGCATCTCGTCGATGAACAGGATGATGTCGCCCGCGGCCTGCTTGACCTCGTCGAGCACGCCCTTGAGGCGCTCCTCGAACTCGCCGCGATATTTGGCACCCGCGATCAGCGAGCCCATGTCGAGCGCCATCAGCCGCCGGTCCTTCAGGCTGTCCGGCACGTCGCCGTTGGCGATGCGCAGCGCCAGCCCTTCGGCGATCGCCGTCTTGCCGACGCCGGGGTCGCCGATCAGCACCGGATTGTTCTTGGTCCGCCTGGCGAGGATCTGGACGGTGCGGCGGATCTCCTCGTCGCGGCCGATGACCGGGTCGAGCTTGCCCTCGCGCGCCGCCTCGGTGAGGTCGCGCGCGAACTTCTTGAGCGCATCGTAGCGGTCCTCGGCCGACTGGGTGTCGGCGGTCCGCCCGCCGCGCAGCTGGTTGATGGCGGCGTTCAGCGCCTCGGCCTTCACGCCGGCATCGGCGAGGGCCCTGCCTGCCTCCGTATTCTTCGCCAGCACGAGCGCGAGCAGCATCCGCTCGACGGTGACGTAGCTGTCCCCGGCCTTCTGCGCGATCTGCTCTGCGCTATCGAGCACCCGCAGCGCTTCGGCGTCCAGCCCCGGCGTCTGGTTCGCGCCGCCGCCGGTCACCGCGGGCACCTTCGCCAGCGCCTCGTCCGTCTCCCGTCGCGCCGCCTCGGCCGACCCTCCGGCGCGCGCGATCAGCCCCGCCGCCATCCCCTGCTCGTCCTCGAGCAGCGCCTTGAGGATGTGGACCGGCCCGATCCGCTGGTGGTTCATCCTCAGCGCCACGGTCTGCGCCGCCTGCAGGAACCCGCGCGCCCGGTCGGTGAATTTCTCCAGGTTCATAACTACCCCTGTCTCCTCTCGGAAAGGATGTAGTGTTGCAATTATGCAACGCAAGGGGCGCGGCGCCATTCCGGCGCGCCGCCGTTGCAGCGCCGCGGCCCGCCGCTATGGTGCGCGGCTCTTGAGACTCGGAGACCCATCGATGCGCCGGATGTTGCTTGCCCTCGCCCTCGGCCTCCTCCCCCTCGCCTCGCCGGCCGCCGCGCAGCCGGTCGCCCCCGCCGCGCCGCTCTCCGCCCTCGTCGCGCAGGTCGACATCCCCTACCAGCAGTTCACGCTGCCGAACGGCCTCAGGGTCATCGTCCACGAGGACCACAAGGCGCCGATCGTCGCCGTCTCCGTCTGGTATCACATCGGCTCCAAGGACGAGCCCAGGGGCAAGACCGGCTTCGCGCATCTGTTCGAGCATCTGATGTTCTACGGCTCGGAGAATGCGCCGGGCAGCTTCTTCGGCCGGCTGGAATCGATCGGCGCGACCGACTGGAACGGCACCACCTGGTTCGACCGTACCAATTATTTCGAGACGGTGCCGACCGGCGCGCTGGACCGCGCGCTGTTCCTCGAATCGGACCGCATGGGCCACCTGCTCGGCGCCGTCACCCAGCAGACGCTCGACCTCCAGCGCGGCGTCGTCCAGAACGAGAAGCGCATGGGCGACAACGAGCCCGGCGGCCTCAAGGAATATACCGAGCTCGCCACTTTGTTTCCGGAGGGCCACCCCTACCACCATCCGACGATCGGCTCGATGGCGGACCTCAACGGCGCCAGCCTGGAGGACGTGAAGTCCTGGTTCCGCGCCCATTACGGGCCGAACAACGCGGTCCTCGTCCTCGCCGGCGACGTCGACCTCGCCACCGCCCGCGCGAAGGTCGAGCGTTGGTTCGGGCCGATCCCGCGTGGCCCCGAGACGGCGCGGCCGGACGTGCCGGTGCCTTCGCTCGCGCAGCCCGTCGACAAGGTCATGCACGACCGGGTGGCGACGGTGTCGGTGTCGCGCGAATGGGTGGTGCCCGGCGTCAACGATCCGGACACCAACCAGCTCGAGCTCGCCGCCTCGATCCTCGGCGGCCTCGGCAGCTCTCGGCTGGACAACGCGCTGGTGCGCAAGGAGAAGCTCGCGGTCGGCGTCTCGGCCGACGTCCAGCAGTTCGAGAAAATCTCGATGCTCAGCGTGAGCGCGCGGGTACGGCCCGGAGTCGATCCCGCCCTCGTCGCGCGGCGGCTCGACGAGATCATCGGCGACTTCCTGCGCACCGGCCCCAGCGCCGACGAGGTGCAGCGCGCGGCGACCAGTGCGGTCGCCGGCACGATCAAGGGCCTGGAGCAGGTCGGCGGCTTCGGCGGCAAGGCGGTGACGCTCGCCGAGGGCGCCGTCTATTCGAACGATCCCGCCAAGTACAAACGCGACCTTGCCGAGGTGGCCGGCGCGACTCCGGCGAGCGTCGCCGCGGCCGCGCGCAAGTGGATGGGCCGCCCCGCCTTCCGGCTCACCCTCTCGCCCGGCGAGCGCAGCGCCGAGGACATCGCCGCCGCCGGCAGCGTCGTCGCCCGCCGCCACCCCGCTTACTTCCGCAGCCCCGACCAGGGCGGCGCGCCGGCGCCGGCGACTTCCGCCGCCGCTCAGCCGGTCCCGACGATCGCCGAGCCGCCGGTGGAGCCGGTGCGTGCGCTCGCCTTTCCCCCGGTCGAGCGGGCGCGGCTCTCGAACGGGATCGAGGTCACCTTCGCGCGCCGGATCGCGGTGCCCGTGGTCAACGTCGCCGTCGCCTTCGACGCCGGCAACGCCGCCGACGACCGGGCCAAGCTCGGCACCCAGGCGCTGCTTCTCGCCCTGCTCAAGGAGGGGACGGCGCGTCTCGATTCGACGCAGATCGCCCAGGAGCAGGAGCGGCTCGGCGCGTCCATCTCCGCCAGCGCCTCGATGGACCGCACCAGCATCTCCCTCTCGGCGCTGAAGCCGAACCTCGCCGCCTCGCTCGATCTCCTCGCCGACGTCGTGCGCAACCCGGCCTTCCGGAGCGAGGACGTCGAGCGGCAGCGCGCCGCGCTCCTCGCCCAGATCGCCGAGGAGAAGACCCAGCCGCAGGGCCTCGCGCTGCGCGTCCTGCCGCCGCTCCTCTACGGGCCGGCGCATCCCTATGGCGTCCCCTTCACCGGCTCGGGCGACGAGGCGGGAGTCAAGGCCGCGACCCGCGCCGACCTCGCCGCCTTCCATGAGCGCTGGCTGCGGCCGGACAATGCCGCGATCTTCGTCGTCGGCGACACCAGCATGGCCGAGCTGATGCCGCTGCTCGAGGCGCGCTTCGGCAGCTGGCGCGCCCCCGCGGCGGCAAAGGGCGCGAAGAGCTTCCCGGTCTCGCTCCCCGCCGGCGCGGCCGGCGCGCGCATCATCCTCATCGACAAGCCGCAGAGCCCGCAGTCGATGATCCTCGCCGGCGAGCCGCTCGCCGTGCGCGGCGTCGACGATCCGGTGACCCTCACCGTCGCCAACGAGGTGCTCGGCGGCAGCGCCACGTCGCGCCTCATCATGGACCTCCGCGAAGCGAAGGGCTGGGCTTATTATGCCGGCTCGCAGGTGCAGCTGGTGCGCGAGCGGATGCCGCTCTTCCTGTTCGCGCCTGTCCAGACCGACAAGACCGGCGAGTCGATCGCCGCGGCCCAGGCCGATCTCGCCGGCTTCCTCGGGGCCAAAGGGGTCACCCAGGACGAACTTACCCGCACCATCTCCAACCAGGTGCTGAGCCTTGCCGGCGAATTCGAGACGAGCGCGGCGGTGCTCGGCGCGATCATGCGCAATGCCACGCTGCGGCGGCCGGACGATTATTACGCCCGCCTTCCGGACCGCTACCGCGCCATCACCGCCGCCGATCTCGACGCCGCGGCGCGGCGGGCGATCGATCCGAAGCGATTGGTCTGGGTGGTGGTCGGCGACGCCGCCAAGGTCCGCCCCCAGCTCGACGCGCTGCACATGCCGGTCGAGGTGATGACGGTCAGGTGAGTGGAGCGGGCCGTTGGCTCTCCCCTCCCTGTAAGGAAGGGGCCGGGGGTGGGTAGACGAGCGCAGCGAGGCTTCTTGCGGAGTCCCCCGCTCATCCGCCTGCGGCGGATTCACCCCTAACCCCTCCCTTACCGGGAGGGGATTCAGAAGGTGAGCCGCGTCACATGTCCCATCTTGCGCCCTGGCCTCGCCTCGCCCTTGCCGTAGAGGTGCAGGTGGGCGGAGGGATCCGCGAGAAGTTCCGGCCAGCGCTCCACCTCGTCGCCGATGAGATTCTCCATCTCCACCGCAGCGGCGGCAAGGTCCGTAGCGCCGAGCGGCAGCCCGCAGACCGCCCGGACATGGTTTTCGAATTGCGACGTGGTCGCCCCCTCGATCGTCCAGTGGCCGCTATTGTGGACGCGCGGCGCGAACTCGTTGAACAAAGGCCCCTGTGCCGTCGCGAAGAACTCGGCGGCGAGCACGCCGACATAATCGAGCGCGTCGGCGATGCGCCGGGTCAGCGCCTCCGCCTCCGCCACCTGTCCGGCTAAGCGCGCAGGGCAGGGGAGGCGCGAGCGACGCAGGATGCCGCCTTCGTGGCTGTTGCTCGGCGCCGGCCACACGACGGTGCCGCCATCCTGTCCGCGGCACAGCAGGACCGAGAATTCGGCGTCGAACGCGACGAACGATTCGAGGATCGAGGGCTGGCCCCGCATCGCCGCCCAGGCAGCGTCCGCGTCGGCCGGCGAGGCGAGGCGAGCCTGCCCCTTGCCGTCATAGCCGAAGCGGCGGGTCTTGAGGATCGACGGCGTCCCGACCGTCGCCAGCGCCGCCTCCAGTCCCTCCCGGTCGTCGACCGCCGCGAAGCGCGCGGGGCGGCCCCCGAGGCCCTCGACGAACCGTTTCTCGCCGAGCCGGTCCTGCGCCGTCGCCAGCGCGCGCGCCGGCGGGAAGAGCGGCGCCTCGCGCGCCAGCGCCTCGAGCGGAGCGGCGGCGATATTCTCGAATTCGTAGGTGGCGACGTCCACGGCGCCGCCGAACCGCGCCAGGGCGTCGGCATCGTCCCACGCGCCGCGGGTGAATCCCGCCGCCACCTCGGCCGCCGGCGGCGCCGCGTCGGGGGCATAGATGTGGCACCGATAGCCGAGCTGCGCCGCCGCCATCGCGAGCATCCGGCCGAGCTGCCCGCCGCCGACGATCCCGATCGTGGAGCCCGGCGGCAGAGTCTTCATTCGGGGCTTTCGGCCACCGCCTCGGTCTGGCGGCGCCGCCACTCCCTGAGCCGCGCGGCGAGCTCCGCGTCGCCCAGCGCCAGGATCGATGCGGCGAGGAGGGCGGCGTTGATCGCCCCCGCCTTGCCGATCGCCAACGTGCCGACCGGCACGCCGCCGGGCATCTGGACGATCGACAGCAGGCTGTCGAGGCCGGACAGGGCCTTGCTCTCCACCGGTACGCCGAGCACCGGCAAATGGGTCATCGCCGCCGCCATGCCCGGCAGGTGCGCAGCCCCGCCCGCGCCGGCGATCAGCACCTTGAGGCCCCGCTCGGCGGCGCCCGTCGCATAATCGTAGAGCCGCTCCGGCGTGCGGTGCGCCGACACCACCTTCGCCTCGTGCGGGACGCCGAGCCCGTCGAGCGTTTCGGCGGCATGGCGCATCGTCTCCCAGTCGGAGCGGCTGCCCATGATGATCCCGACCTCGGCCACGCGCGTCCCTTCCCGGCGAGCCGCCCGTCTAACCGCGGCCAGAGCGGGACGCTAGGCCTCCATTAACTTTGCCGCGCTAGGGGAGGCGCATGTCGAAGCACGCTTCCGATTTCTCGGGCCTGCCCGTCGAGGCCGCCGACGAGAACGCCCTCCTGCGCGCGGCGCTCGCCGAGGCGCAGCAGCGCATCGCCCAGCTCGAGGCGAAGGCAGACCTCGACGGCGTCACGCCGCTGCCCGGCGCCGGCCGCTTCCGCACCGAGCTCGAGAGAGTCGCCGGCCTCGCCCACCGCCACGGCACGCCCGCCGCAGTGGTCGGCATCGCCCTCACCAACCTGGCGGCTATCCGCGAGGCGCACGGCCATTTCGCCGGCGACGCGGCGCTCGTCCACGTCGCCCGCCTGCTCTGCGGCCTCATTCGCTCGACCGACATCCTCGCCCGCACCGGCGACGGCGAGTTCGGCCTGATCCTCGATCATCTGGACCTCGACAGCGCGATCGACGCGGCGGAGCGGCTCGGCCGCTGCATCGCCGACCACCCCGTCGACCTCGGCCACATCCAGGTCCCGCTCGTCGTGGCGGTGGCGACGACCGGCATCCTCGCCGGCGACACCGCCAACGACGTCCAGATCCGCGCCCGGGCCGCGCTGGACCGCGCCTCGGCGTAGAGCGTTCAAGAACGAGGTTGCATTTCCTTCGTCATGCCGGACTTGATCCGGCATCCACCTCCTCTCTTCATCGGTAAGCGGGTGAAGAAGGTGGACCCCGGATCAAGTCCGGGGTGACGGTTGATGCCAAAGGCTCAGCCTTCTAGCGCGGCGCGGCCGGCGAGCGGTCGCGGACCCATTGCGAGAAGATCCATTTATCGCCGCGCGTCGGCGGCGTGCCGGCGTGGAGAGTTAGCGGATCGGGTGCCCGCGTCGCGGCATCGACATTGGCGAAGAGCAGAGCGTCGCCTTTGGCGCCCTTGTGGCGGATGCCGGCGCGGGGGAAGACGGTCTCGCCGCCCTCATAATCGTCGTTCAGGTAGATGAGAAAGGTTGCGATGCGCTGGCCGAACCGCGCCAGCTCGGCGGCGTGGCCCGGCTGGGCCGGATCGAGGAAGTCGTGATGCGGCCGGAACTCCTCGCCGGGTGCATAATGCATCACCTGCGGCGGCTCGAACACCGCCACCGGCAGGTTCGACGCGGCCGAGATGCGGGCGCGGATCGCGGCGACCGCCAGGTCCATTTCCGCCAGCGTAAGCTCCAGCGCCTTGTTGGTGCGATTCGGGTCGCTGCGCCCCTGGCCGGTCACCGGGTCCCAAACCCGCGCCGGGCTGAGCTTCTCGCGCGCAAGGCCGATCAGCCACTCGCATTCCGCCGGAGTCGCGAAGCCTCGGAGCACCCGCACCCGCGGCCGCTCCGACAGCGAGTCTCGCGCGGGCGCCGTGAGGAGGGCGGCCGCGTCCAGCGCTCCGCCCCGGCTCAGCAGCGCCAGCTGCGCCGCTGCCGGCGCGGACCCGCAATCCGCCGCCAGCCGGAGTGCGGCAAAGGCGCGGTCCCAGCTCTGCGGGCGTCCCGCGCCCATCGCTTCGAGCAGCGCGAGGGCCAGAATGGCCTCGGCATCTCCGGCCGCCGCGGCGGCTTCGATCAGCGCGGCACCCTCGGCCGCGCCGCCCGGCGTCGAAAGGAGCTTCAGGCCGCGCCGGGCGTCGGTCTCCTCGCCCGCCATGCCGCCTTCAGCGCTCGCTGAGATAATAGCGGTCGATCGCGTCGAGCCTGTCGTCCAGCTCGTAGACGATCGGCTGGCCGGTCGGGATTTCCAGGCCGGTGATCTCGTCGTCCGCAATGTGCGACAGGTGCTTGACCAGCGCCCTGAGCGAATTGCCGTGGGCGGAGATCACCACCCTCTTCCCCTCGCGCAGCGCTGGGGCGATCCGCGCCTCCCAATAAGGCAGCACCCGGGCGATCGTATCCTTGAGGCTCTCCGTCCTCGGCACCGCGATCCCGGCATAGCGCCGGTCGCCGGAAAGATCGTAGAGGCTGCCCGCCTCCAGCGGCGGCGGCGGCACGTCGAAGGAGCGGCGCCAGACATGGACCTGCGCGTCGCCGTGCTTCGCCGCCGTCTCCGCCTTGTTGAGCCCGGTGAGGCCGCCATAATGGCGCTCGTTCAGCCGCCAGTCCTTTTCGACAGGCAGCCACAGCCGCCCCATCGCCTCGAGCGCGATGTTCAGCGTCTTGATCGCCCGCGTCTGGACGCTGGTGAAGCAGAGGTCGAAGTCGATCCCCTTCGAGGCGATCAGCTCGCCGGCCAGCTTCGCCTCCTCGGCGCCCTTGGCGGTCAGATCGACGTCCCACCAGCCGGTGAAGCGGTTCTCGAGATTCCACGCCGACTGGCCGTGGCGGATCAGCACCAGCCGCGGCATCGTCAGCCCCGCGCCGGCAGGTCGTCGAGGATGGCGTGGAGCGCGTCGAGGCAGGCGCGGGCCAGCAGCCGGCAGCGGTCGGGGGACCAGCCGTAGGTCTCGTCCGGCAGGTCCGCATTGTCCTTGAACGGCATCTCCAGCGTCATCGAGACGGCGCCGAAGCGCTCGGCGAGCTGCGCCGTGGACATCGACATGTTGGCCTGACCCGGCTTGGCGACCTCATAGCCCTGCTGCGTCTGGAAATCGGGCGAGATGCGGACGAGCTCGGCGGCGAAGCGGTCGAACGCCTGCTGCTGCCGCTCGGTCCAGCCCGGTATGCCCTCGAAGCCCGCAAGGAAGTTGGCGGCGATCGCCTCGTCGCCATGCACGTCCATGGCGAAGTCGACGCCGGTCTCGTCCATCGCATCGCGCACGCAAAGGACTTCGGGGCTGCGCTCCGGCGACGGATTGTGCCACTCGCGGTTGAGGTTGGTGCCGACGGCGTTGGTCCGGAGGTGCCCGCGCCGCGAGCCGTCCGGGTTCATGTTCGGGACGACATGGAAGGTGCAGCGCCGCCGCAGCACGCGCGCCACCGGGTCGGCTTCGTCGACCAGACGTCCGAGCGCGCCTTCCATCCACCATTCTGCCATCGTCTCGCCGGGGTGCTGGCGCGCATAGAGCCAGACCTGCAGCGGTCCCTCGCCGATGCGCAGGTAATCCATGTCCTGGCCGTCGAGCGTCTTGCCGAGCGCGCGGTATTCGACCCCCGGCACGGCGGCGACCTCGGCGACGAGGTCGTGGTGCATCTCCATCGTGTAGGGCGCGAAATAGGCGACCCAGAGGCTGTCCGTCTCGGGCGTCACCGAGATGGTCAGCACGCCGCCCGCATAGGCGGTGTCGGCGCGCACCCACTCGTCGCGATCGTAGGAGATGCAGGCGCGATAGCCGTCCCAGCCGTGCGGATAGGCCGAGCCGGCGCAGTTGAGGATGCGCAAGCTGAGCGGCCGGCCCTTCGCACCGGTCACCCGAAAGTAGAACCATTGGTAGAAGTCGGACTGGTGGTCCTTCAGGATCTCCAGGTCCACGCGGTCGCCCTCGACGGCGACCAGGCGAATGTTGCCGCCGTCAAAGGCGCTCGAAATGGCTGTCATCGGATCGTGATAGTGCGGCCCGATTCGCCGGGGAAGTCCCGAAACATCGCGTCGGCGAGCCGCTCGACCGCCGCCGCAGGCTGGGCGTAGGGGCTGCGCGCCGGCACGTCGCTGTGGCCGCGGCCTTCCCAGATGACGCTGCCGTCCGAGCGGCGCTTCAGCCGCACTTCGAGGCTGGTCGAGGCGAGCGCGCGGGGCCCGCCGCCGCCCACCCCGAACGCCACTCCGCCGCCGACGCCGCCACGATAGCCGCCGGTCCCGCCGCCGACCCCGATCGTCACCGGCGGCCGCCGCGGCGGCGCCTCGCGCATGCCCTGGCGGACGTCGACGATGGCGACCTCCTCGGACTGGCCGACCGTGGTCACCACCGTCCAGCCGAGCCGCGTCAGCTGCCGGCCGACGGCGTCGGCATAGGTGCGGAATTCAGGCGTGTTGTTCATGCCCGCCTGCCCGGCCTCGATCGCGATGGTCGAGCGCGCGATGGGCTGGCCGAGGTGGAAGCGGGTGACTTCGGTGAGGCCGCCGCCGCCGGAGCCGCCGCCTCCGCCCGCATCGGTGGTGCAGGCTGCAGCGGCGAAGGCGGTCAGGAGGATGACGCTGCGCGAGAAAGCCGATTTCATTCCCTCACCTCATCGTCTAGCGGGCGCTTCATATACGGGCTGGAACGATCTGCCACCCGATTTCGCTGCATGCCTATCGTGGAGACGTCCCTGCGATGAACGATTCGAGCCAGACGAGAGCGGCCAGGCCGACGGTCCTCGTCACCGGCGGCGCCGGCTATATCGGCAGCCATGCCGTCCTCGCCCTCCTCGACGCCGGCTGGAGCGTCGTGGTGATCGACAATCTCAGCACCGGTTTCGGCTGGGCGGTGCCGGACGCCGCGACTCTCGTCGAAGGGGACATCGGCGACGACGTCCTCGTGGCGCGGATCATCGAGGCGCACGGCATCGGCGCGATCGTCCATTTCGCGGGATCGATCATCGTCCCCGAATCGGTCGAGAAGCCGCTGCGTTACTATGAGAACAACACCGCCAAGAGCCGCTCGCTGATCGAGAGCGCGGTGAACGGCGGCGTCAGGCACTTCATCTTCTCGTCGACGGCGGCCACCTACGGCATTCCGGAGCGCGTGCCGATCACCGAAGACACGCGTACCCAGCCGATCAACCCCTATGGCTGGTCGAAGCTGATGACCGAGCGCATGCTCGCCGACACCGCCCACGCCCACCCGCTCAATTATTGCGCGCTGCGCTATTTCAACGTCGCCGGGGCGGACCCCAGGGGCCGCTCGGGCCAGTCCACCGCCGGCGCCACCCACCTCATCAAGGTCGCGGTCGAGGCGGCGACCGGCAAGCGCAGCCACGTCTCGGTCTACGGCACCGATTACGACACGCCCGACGGCACCGGCGTTCGCGACTATATCCACGTCAGCGACCTCGCCCGCGCCCATGTCGACGCGCTCGAGAAGCTCATTGCCAACCCGGAGGAGAGCTATGTGATGAACTGCGGCTACGGCCGCGGCTTCTCCGTGCTCGAAGTGCTCGATGCGGTCGACCGGGTCACGAACAGGAAGATCGAACGGAAGATCGAGGCGCGCCGTCCCGGCGATCCCGACGCGCTCGTCGCGGACAATTCGAAGATCCTCGCCACCCTTCCCTGGCGTCCGCAGCGCGACGATCTGGACACCATCGTCGCCGACGCCCTCGCCTGGGAGCGCAAGCTCGCCGAGCGGCGCGGCGGAGGTTGACTTGGCCGGCCCTCCCCACTAGGTGGGCCGCTCGCTTTTCCAGCAGACATTCGAACGAAACAGGCAGGCGTCCCGAGCCATGAAGATCCGCAACTCATTGAAGTCCCTCAAGTCGCGCCACCGCGACTGCCGCGTGATCCGCCGCCGGGGCCGCACCTACGTCATCAACAAGACCAACCGCCGCTTCAAGGCCCGCCAGGGCTGAGGGCTTCCGATCAAAGTGGTACTTTGATCGGTTTGGATGCGCAGGTCTCGTTCGTCCCGAGCGAAGTCGAGGGGCGTTTCCGATGAGCAGTGAACGCCCAACCGCCGTCGTGTTCGACGTCGGCAATGTCCTCTACGGCTGGGACCCCGAAGCCTTCCTCGCCCGCCAGATCCCAGACGACGCGCGCCGTCTCGCCTTCATCGAGGACACCGGCCTCTGGGACTGGCACGACAGCCTCGACGGCGGCCGCGCCTTCGACGAAGCCGCCGCCGAGCTCTCCGGGAAATTCCCCGATTACGCCGCCTACATCGCCGCCTGGGGCGCCCGCTTCGGCGAGACGATCACCGATCCCGTCCCCGGCGTCCACGCCATCGTCGCCGAGCTAGACGCGCGCGGCGTCCCGCTCTTCGCCATCACCAACTTCTCCGGCGATTTCTGGAAGCCCTTCCGCGCCCGCGAGGAGGCCTTCTTCCGCCTCTTCCGCGACATCGTCGTCTCGGGCGAGGAGAAATTGCTCAAGCCCGACCCGGCGCTGTACTTCCGCGCCCTCGACCGCTTCGGCCTCAAGCCCCACGAGGCCCTGTTCGTCGACGACCGCCTGATCAACGTCGAGGGCGCCCAAGCGGTCGGCATGCACGCCCACCTCTTCACCGGCGCCGACGACCTGCGCGCCCGGCTGGAGGCGGAGGGGCTCCTCTAATTCCCCTCCCTGGACGGGAGAGGCTAGGGGTGGGTCGCCGCGCAGCGGCTCTACGGCTTCCAAGGAACGGCTGTGCCGTACCCAGCCCCGCCCCCCCCCTTGCGGGGAGGGGAGTAGAGGCGTGCAACCTCGCCGCTCCTCACGCGTAACGACCCCATGAGACAGAGATGGCCCGCACGTTTGTGGCTCGTCCGCCACGGGCAGAGCGCCGGCAACGTCGCCCGCGACGAGGCGTCGGCGGCGGGCAAGAGCGTGATCGACATCGCGGTGCGGGACGTCGACGTGCCGCTGAGCCCGCTCGGCCACCGCCAGGCCGACGCGCTCGGCCGCTGGTTCGCCGGCTTGTCCGAGGAGGAGAAGCCGGAAATCGTCCTCTCCTCGCCCTATGTCCGCGCCCGCCAGACCGCCAAGGCGATCTGCGAGGCCGGCGGGGTGGCCGGCGAGGCGCGCCCGCCGATCGTCGACGAGCGGCTGCGCGAGCGCGAGTTCGGCATTTTCGACCGCCTCACCACCGCCGGCATCCGCGAAAAATATCCCGAGCTCGCCGAGCAACGGACGCTGATGGGCAAATTCTACCACCGCCCGCCCGGCGGCGAGAGCTGGGCCGACGTGATCCTGCGCCTGCGCGGCGCGCTCGACACGATCAGCCTCCACCATGCCGACCGCCGGGTCGTCATCGTCTGCCACCAGGTGGTGGTGCTGTGCATCCGCTATATCCTCGAGGAGATGGACGAGGCGCAGATCCTCGCGATCGATCGCGAGGGCGACGTGGTGAATTGCGGCATCGCCGAATATGTGTTCGAGCCCGATGGCGACGAGCGCCTCTGCGCGCCGCAGCTGGTCCGCTACAATTTCGCCGCCCCGCTGATCGACGAGGCGGCGCCGGTGACGTCCGAGCCCGACGCGATGGTCGCCGCCCGGTGAGCGAAGTCCGAACGCTCGATCGCGACCTGCTGCTGTCCGACTTCCCCCTGCCCGCGATCGACGAGGAAGGCGACAAGGAGGATCGCGGGCGGCTCCTTGTGGTCGGGGGCAGCCGCGAGCTTGCCGGGGCCGTGCTGCTGGCCGCGGTCGCGGGGCTGCGCGCCGGCGCCGGCAAGCTGCAGATCGCCACCGCCCGCAGCGTCGCCCCCCACGTCGCGGTGGCCGTGCCGGAGGCGCGGGTGGTCGGGTTCGAGGAGACCGAGGAAGGCTGCCTCGCCCTCGCCGGCACCGAGGCGCTGCTGGAGCTCGCTGAGGGCGCGCAGGCGGTCGTCATCGGCTGCGGCCTCCAGCACGGGCCGCCGCTCGACGCCTTGCTCGACGCTCTCTTCGCCGCACGCTTCGACGTGCCGCTCGTCCTCGACGCGGCGGTGCTCGGCTCGCTCGCGCCGCGCGCCGAGGCGCTCGCCGCCTGGCCGGGCGGCGCGACCGTCCTTCCCCACGCCCGCGAGATGGCGCGGCTGCTCGAGATGGAGGCCGGGGAGGTGGAGCGCGACCCCCTCGCCGCCGCCCGCACGGCCGCCGAACGCTTCAACGTTGTCGCGCTGGTCAAGGGACCGTGCAGCTACCTCGTCGCTCCGGACGGCCGCTCGTTCCGCTTCGAAGGCGGGGGTGTCGGCCTCGCCACCTCGGGCTCCGGCGACACCCTCGCCGGCATCGTCGGCGGCCTCGCCGCCCGCGGCGCCGACCCGCTCACCGCCGCCCTCTGGGGAGTCTACCTCCACGGCGAAGCGGGGCGGACGCTCACCGCCCGCATCGGCCGCGTCGGCTTCCTTGCGAGGGAGCTCCCCGACGAAGTGCCGGGCTTGTTGCCGGACTAGTGCCTCCCCATCCGCCAGGATGGGGAGGGGGACCAGCGACGCTGGTGGAGGGGTAGCTGCCGCGGAGTCCGAGCTTGTCGCGGGAAACCCTGAAATCTCAAACGGTCACCCCTCCACCACCCTTCGGGTGGTCCCCCTCCCCATCTCGCAATGGGGCGGCAGAGTCAGCGCCCCTCCTGCGCCTTCCGGTGCCGCTCCAGCTCGTCGCCGATGAGGCGCACGATGTGGATGACGTTGGTCGAGCCCGGCGTCCCGAACGGCACGCCGGCGATGATGGCGATGCGGTCGCCGCCGCGGGCGACGTCGTGGCGCAGCGCCATGCGCTTGGCCTTGGCGACCATTTCCTCGAAGCTCTCGACGTCGCGGGTGCGCACCGCGTGCGCGCCCCACAGCAGGCCGGTGCGCCGCGCCGTCGCCAGCTTGGGCGTCAGCACGAGCAGCGGCACCGACGGCCGCTCGCGCGAGATGCGCCGCGCCGTCGATCCCGAAGCGGTGAAGCAGACGATCGCCTTGGCGCCGACCGTATCGACCATCGCATGGGCCGCCTGGGCGATCGCGTCGGCGGTGGTCGGGTCCGGGGTGGTGCGCGTGAAGTGGACCCGCGCCGCATAGCCGGGGTCCGCCTCGACCGACGTCGCGATCGAGTTCATCATCGTCACCGCCTCGCACGGATATTGGCCCGAGGCGCTTTCCGCCGAGAGCATCACCGCATCGGCGCCGTCATAGACCGCCGTCGCGACGTCGGAGACCTCGGCGCGCGTCGGCGTCGGCGAGGTGATCATCGATTCGAGCATCTGCGTCGCCACCACCACCGGCCGGCCGAACCGCCGGGCGCTCTCGACGATTCGCTTCTGGAGCGGCGGCACGTCCTGCGGCGGCATCTCGACGCCGAGGTCGCCGCGCGCGACCATCACCGCGTCGGCGAGCTCGAGGATCGCGTCGAGGCGGTCGATCGCGGCCGGCTTCTCGATCTTGGCGAGGAGGGCCGCGCGGCCGGCGATGATCTTCCGCGCCTCCGCGACGTCCTCGGGCCGCTGCACGAAGGACAAGGCGATCCAGTCGACATGGTGGTCCAGCGCGAAATGGAGGTCGGCATGGTCCTTGTCGGTGAGCGCGGCGAGCGGCAGCACCACGTCGGGGACGTTGACGCCCTTGTTGTTGGAGATGCGCCCGCCGACCTCGACCACCGTCTCGATCCGGTCGGGCGTTGCCGACAGGACGCGCTGGACGATCTTGCCGTCGTCGACCAGCAGCCGCGTCCCGGGCTCGACGCCGTGGAAGATCTCCTTGTGCGGCAGCTCGGCCCGCTCCGCCGTGCCGGGGACGTCGGAGCGATCGAAGACGAAGCATTGCCCCTTCTTGAGCTCGGCTCCGCCGCCCTCGAACTTCCCGACCCTCAGCTTGGGCCCCTGCAGATCGGCGAGGATCGTCATCGGCCGGTCGAGCTCCTTCTCGAGCCCGCGGATGATGTCGATCACCTTGGCATGGTCGGCGTGGGTGCCGTGGCTCATGTTGACCCGGAAGGCATCGGCGCCCGCCTCGGCGAGGCGGCGGATCATCTCGGGGGTGTTGCTCGCCGGTCCGAGGGTCGCGAGGATCCGCACCTTGCGGGTGCGCGGGACGAAGCGGCTCGGGACGGTCTCGCTGGTGGCCATGGGTGGCCGAATAGCCACTCTCGGCGCGAGTTCAACCTCCCGCTTTGGCGAAGCGCTTGAGCCGCTCCGGTCCCGGTTCTAGGGCTGGGCCTTCACGGATTCGCGCGAGCGGAGGCCGGGCGGAGCGGGGAGGCCCCGCCGCCGGGCGCCGCAGCGTTTTGAAAGGACAATGAAAAATGGCGGACGCGGGGACTTCGATGGGTGGCAAGGGGACGGTGGCGGCGGACGAGCTCAGGCTGCTCATCGAGCGCGCCGAGCGCCTCGAGGAAGAGAAGAAGGCGATCGCCGACGATATCAAGGACGTGATGGCCGAGGCCAAGGCGCGCGGCTACGACACCAAGGCGATCCGCACCATCATGCGCATCCGCAAGAAGAAGAAGGAGGAGTTCCAGGAGGAGGAGGCGATCCTGGAAACCTACATGGCCGCGCTCGGCATGATCTGAGGGGCGGCGGCATGAGACGGTGGGGGACGTCACCCCGGACTTGATCCGGGGTCCACCTTCTCTTTCGACGGCAAGGGGAAACAGGTGGATGCCGGATCAAATCCGGCATGACGTTGCTCCTTTCTGACCGACGCCGCGCCGTTGCGAAGGCAGCCCGCTCTCGGCTATCGCACCGCCGATCCCATAACGAAGGACGATCGCCCGCACATGGCCGGCCACAGCAAGTTCAAGAACATCATGCACCGCAAGGGCGCGCAGGACAAAAAGCGCTCGGCGATGTTTTCCAAGCTCTCGCGCGAGATCACCGTCGCGGCGAAGATGGGCACGCCCGATCCGGACATGAACCCACGCCTGCGCGCCGCCGTCCTCGCGGCCAAGGCGCAGTCGATGCCCAAGGACAATATCCAGCGCGCGATCGACAAGTCCGCGGTCGGCGAAGGCGACAATTACGAGGAGCTGCGCTACGAAGGCTTCGGCCCCGGCGGCACCGCGCTCATCGTCGAGGCGCTCACCGACAACCGCAACCGCACCGCCACCAACGTGCGCACCATCTTCTCGAAGAACGGCGGCAATCTCGGCGCCTCCGGCTCGGTCAGCCACGGCTTCGAGCGGCTCGGGCTGATAAGCTATCCGGCCGGCGCGGGCAGCGCCGACCAGGTGCTCGAGGCGGCGATCGAGGCCGGCGCCGACGACGTCGAATCGGACGAGGAGGGCCACCAGATCTGGACCGCGATCGACGGCCTCCACGACGTCGCCCGCGCCCTCGAAACCGCGCTAGGCGAGGCGGAGAGCGTCAAGCTCGCCTGGCGCCCGACCACGTCGGTGGAAGTCGACGGCGACGCCGCCGCCCAGCTCTTGAAGCTCATCGACAGCCTCGAGGACGACGACGACGTGCAGACCGTCTGGGGCAATTACGAAGTCTCCGACGAGGTGATGGAGAAGCTGTCTTGATCCTCCCCGGGACGGGGAGGGGGACCGCACGAAGTGCGGTGGAGGGGGCTCGGCACCTGGCGCAGCCCCCCCTCCACCAGCCTGCGGCTGGTCCCCCTCCCCGTCCCGGGGAGGATCGATGATCGTCCTCGGCCTCGATCCCGGCCTCGGCTGCACCGGCTGGGGGGTGATCGCGGCCGAGGGAAACCGCCTCTCCCACATCGCCAACGGCCAGATCCGCACCGACCCCAAGTGCGAGCTGCCCGCCCGCCTCCTCGCCCTCCACGGCGCCCTGGCGGAGGTGCTCGCCGCGCACCGGCCGGAGGCGGCGGCGGTCGAGGAGGTGTTCGTCAACGAGAACCCGCAATCGACGCTGAAGCTCGGTCAGGCGCGGGGCATCGTCCTGCTCGCGGCCGCCGGCCTCGGGATCGCGGTCGGCGAATATGCGCCGCGCCTCGTCAAGAAGGCGGTGGTCGGCACCGGCGGCGCCGACAAGGCGCAGGTCCATGCCATGGTCGCCCGCCTGCTGCCGGGTGCGAAGATCGCCGGCGCGGACGCCGCCGACGCCCTCGCCGTCGCCATCACCCACGCCCACCACCTCGCCAGCGCGCGGCGGCTGGGGTGAGGGGTGGCGGGCTGATCCACACCCGTCATGCTGAACTCGTTTCAGCATCCAGTTCTCCGCCTCCCGGGCGCGCGACCAGGTGGACCCTGAACCAAGTTCGAGGGTCACGAAGTCGCGAGACGGCGGGCCTCTACCCCGCACCACCGGGAGGCTTCGACAAGCCCCGGGCGAACGGTTAGGCTCCTGCCGATGTCATCGATACTCGCCCCCCACCCATGATCGCCAAGCTCCGCGGGCTGCTCGACGGCGTCGCCGCCGACCATGCGGTGATCGACGTGAACGGCGTCGGCTACCTCGTCTTCGCCTCGAGCCGCACCCTCTCCGCCCTCGGCGCATCCGGGTCCGAGATCGTGCTCCACACCGTCATGCAGGTCAGCGAGGACGACATCCGCCTGATCGGCTTCGCGAGCGGCGAGGAGCGGGACTGGTTCACCCTGCTGCGCTCCGTCCAGGGCGTCGGCGCCAAGGTCGCCCTCGCCATCCTCTCCGCTCTCTCGGTCGACGAGCTGCACCGCGCGATCGCCGCGGGCGACAGCGCGATGATCGCCCGCGCCAACGGCGTCGGCCCCAAGCTCGCCCAGCGCATCGCCCACGAGCTTCGCGACAAGGCGGGGAGCGTGGCCCTCGGCCCGGGCGGCGCCACCGGCGCGCCGCCGGCCCCGGGCAGCGCCTCCGCCGACGCCGTCTCCGCCCTCGCCAATCTCGGCTTCCGCCCGGCCGACGCTTCGGCCGCCGTCGCCAGGGCCGAAGCCGAGCTCGGCCCGGCCGCCAGCCTCGACGCCCTGGTCCGGCTAGCCTTGAAGAAGGCCGCGCGCTGATCGCGCACAGGCTGGAAAAGCGGGCCGGCGCGTCCGCCGGCCGCTCTTCGCTTTCCGCTCACCATGTCAAAGACCCCGATTTCTCGAGTCGCAATGAACATAACAGGAAAGCTGGAACATGTCAAGTACGACTAGCTGCTTCGCAGTGAGTTGCACCGCGGCGCGCTATGGCTTCTAAGGGCCTCGTGACCGACGACCGCCTCACCACGCCGAGCCGCCGCCCGGAGGATCTGGACGCGGCGCTTCGGCCCAAGAGCCTCGACGAATTCGTCGGCCAGCAGGGCGCGCGCGAAAATCTGCGCGTGTTCATCGCGGCCGCCAAGGCGCGGGGCGACGCACTCGATCACGTCCTCTTCTTCGGGCCCCCGGGTCTCGGCAAGACGACGCTCGCCCAGATCATCGCCCGCGAGCTGGGCGTCGGCTTCCGCGCCACCTCCGGGCCGGTGATCGCCAAGTCCGGCGATCTCGCCGCCCTCCTCACCAACCTCGAGGACGGCGACGTCCTCTTCATCGACGAGATCCACCGCCTCGCCCCGGCCGTCGAGGAGATCCTCTACCCGGCGATGGAGGACCGCGCGCTCGACCTCGTCATCGGCGAAGGCCCCTCCGCGCGCTCGGTGCGGATCGACCTTCCCAAGTTCACCCTCGTCGGCGCCACCACCCGCCAGGGCCTCATCACCACCCCTTTGCGCGACCGCTTCGGCATCCCCGTCCGCCTCAATTTCTACACGGTCGAGGAGCTCGAGCAGGTCGTCCGCCGCGCCGCCCGCCTGCTCGACCTCGATCTCACCGCCGCCGGCGCCAGCGAGGTCGCCCGCCGCTCGCGCGGCACGCCCCGCATCGCCGGCCGCCTGCTGCGCCGGGTGCGCGACTTCGCCCACGCCGCCGGCCAGACGACCGTCGACGCCGCCGACGCCGACGCCGCGTTGAACCGGCTCGAGGTCGACCAGCTCGGCCTCGACGCGATGGACCGCCGCTACCTCACGATGATCGCCGACCTCTACAAGGGCGGCCCGGTCGGCGTGGAGACGCTCGCCGCCGGCCTCTCCGAGCCGCGCGACACGATCGAGGAAGTGATCGAGCCCTATCTCATCCAATTGGGCCTCGTCGCCCGCACCGCCCGCGGCCGCTGCCTCAATGGCCGCGCCTGGACCCATCTCGGCCTGACGCCGCCCAGGACGGCGCAGGACGGCCTTTTCGACTAGGGGGATTTCGATGCTGACCATGATCGCCGCCGCCTTGCTCGCGGCCCAGACACCGCCGCCGGCCCAAGCCGTCCCCGGCCTCACCCCGCGCCCCGGCGCCGATGCGCCCGATTATCGCGACGACGCCGCCTGGCTCTGCATCCCCGGCCGCGCCGATTCCTGCTCGCGCCTGCTGCCGACGACCGAGCTCAGCCCCGCCGGCTACGGGGCGACCACGCAGGACGCGCCGAGCCCCGGGGCGAAGGTCGACTGCTTCTACGTCTACCCCACAGTCTCGCGCGACCCGGGCATGAACAGCGACATGACTCCCGGCATCGAGGAGCAGGCGGCGGGCTGGGTGCAGATGGGCCGCCTCGCCTCGGTCTGCCGCCCCTTCGCGCCCGTCTACCGGCAGATCACCGCCACCGGCCTCTCCAAGGTCATGGCGGGTGGAGTCGACCCCTCGGCCAACTTCGTCATCGCCTATGCCGATGTCCTCGCCGCCTGGCGCGATTTCCTCGCCCACCGCAGCCAGGACCGCCCCTTCATCCTGGTCGGCCACAGCCAGGGGACGATCCACCTCGAGCGCCTGATCCAGGACGAGATCGACGGCAAGCCGCTCGCCAGGCGGATGGTCTCGGCGGTTCTGCTCGGCTGGCCGGTCGAGGTCCCGGCGGGGAAGACGGTCGGCGGCACCTTCAAGCATATCCCGCTCTGCACCAAGGGGGGCGAGACCGGCTGCGTCCTCACCTGGATGACGTTCCGCGACGAGGCGCCGCCGCTCGATCCCTCCTTCCTCGGCCGCGCCAAGACGCCGGGCACGACGGCGGGCTGCACCAATCCCGCCGCGCTCGGCAGCGACATGCCCGCGAAGCTCGATTCCTACTGGTTCAGCCTGCCGCGCGGCGGCGGCGAGCCGATCGTCTGGTCGAGCGAAGGTCCGCCGCCGACCCTGTTTCTGCACACGCGGGCGCTGGTCACCGGCCAGTGCGTCCACGCCGGCACTGCCGGCTACCTTGCGGTCAGCGTCAACACCGTGCCGGGCGCCAAATGGACCAGCCGCATCCCCGGCGACGTCTACCTGATGGGCCAGCTCAACCGCGGCTGGGGCATGCACCTCGCCGACATGGGCATCGCCCAGGGCGACCTCGTCCGCGTGCTCGCCGCCCAGGCCGCGCGCGTCAGCGCAGCCGCCACTCCAGCCACGCATAGCGCAGCAGCGCCGCCGAAATCCCCCCGCCGCTGACGATCTTGAGCGCGTCGCCGGTCGCCATCGGCCGCGACCAGTTCGCGACGTAGCAGGCGAGGGCGAGCAGCACCGCCGCGTAGAAGCCGAGCGCCAGCGCCCGGGCGCGGTTCTGCAGCGAGAGCTCGTCGTTGAGCAGCGCCCGCAGGCGCCCGCGCAGCCTCAGGCCGCCGCCGTTCCACAGGATGAAGGTCCACAGCCCGATCACGACGATCCAGCTGCCGCCCCTCGGCCCGGCGCTGGCATAGGCGGCGTCGCCATATTGGATCGTCACGTTGACCGCGAGCACGATCGCGGCGAGCGCCATCACCGCCGCGCGGCCGCGGCTCATCCGTTCCGCCGTCTCGATGTCGGTCATTTCGATCAGTCCTCGGCAAGGGAGAAAAGGGATTCGACGCTGCAGCCGAGCGCCCGCGCCAGCTTCAGCGCCAGCGTCGTCGAGGGCACGAACACCCCGTTCTCGACCGTGTTGATCGTCTTGCGGCTGACGCCGACCATCTCGGCCAGCGCCGCCTGGGTGAGGTCCCGCTCGGCACGATGCTCGCGCAGGCGGTTGGCGAGGCCTTCAGGCATCGCGGTACGCCCGCCGCTCGAGCATCCCGAAGCGGACGAGCGCCGCGGCGATGCCGCAGCTCATCACCAGATGGATCACGTCGCGCCCGCCGAGCGGCTCGAACAGGCCGACGACGTAGAGGACGACGCAGGCGGTCATCGCGGCGAAGAAGGCGAAGCGAAAGGCGTCGTTGCGATGAACCTGCGTCGCCTCGTCGTTCATCAGCGCGCGCACCGCGCGGGAGCGGAACCAGCCGCCGCCGGTGGCGAGGACGAGGAGCAGGACGATCGACATGACCAGCCAGGCGGCGATCCGGATGTGGTCCACCGGGCGGCCCGTATCGACGTTCGGCCCGGTGAAATAGCTCGCCTGCTGCGTCAGGAAGAGGATCGCGAACAGCGGCAGGAGGCGCGCCCGCTTGCGGCCGAGGCGCTCGGCGGTTTCGTGATCGGTGCTGCTCATCGGTCCATGCCCCTTTGGTAACCTCAAGGTGACATGTAACCTTCGCGTTACACGGCTGTCAACGCGAAAATCGGCGTCAGTCTCCTTCCCCGGACTCATCGGAGCGTGTCTCCGGCAGCTCGGCATAAAGCGCCCGCGCCTCGGCGGGCGGGCCGCGCCGCGCCGGCAGCGCCTCGATCCGCAGCACCCGCACCTTGCCCCTGAGCGCGAAGCTCAGCACGTCGCCGACCCGCACCGGCGCATGGGCCCGCTCGACGACGCGGCCGCCGATCCGCAGCCGTCCCTCCTCGGCCAGCGCCTGCGCCTGGCCGCGCGTCTTCACGATCCGGGCGAACCAGAGGAACTTGTCGAGCCGCAGTCCGTCAGCCACGGCGCAGCCCCGCCAGCGCCGCGAAGGCATGCGACGGCGCCTCGCCCCCGCCCGCCCGCCGCCGCGGCCGGTTCGGTCCCCGCCAGACCCAGGCCCCGGCCTCGTCGGCGGCGCGGAAGCCGAGATCGCGCATCAGCTTCGCCACCGCTTGCGGCTGCAGCCCCAGCGAGGTGGCGAGCGCCTGGTCGACCACCGGCCGCCCCTCGCTCCCACGCGCTTCATGGGCGTGGCGGGCGAGCCGCTCGGCCATGTCGACGCGCAGCATCTGCGGCCCGAGCGCACGGAAGCCGAGCCGCTGCAGCAGGCCGCGCGATTCGCCGGCGGGGCAGGGGAGGACGACCACCGATTCGGGCGGCAGCTCCGGCATCGCCGCCCCCGCGGCGGCGGCCTTGAGCGCCGTCCGCCAGCGCCGCGCCTCGGGCTTCAGCACGTCCGGCATGAACAGGTCCAAAGCGCCGATCCGCACGCCGAGCGTCGTGATCAGCCGGCGCTGCTCGCGCTCGACCGAGCCGAGCGCCTTCGCCACCGCCTCGCGCGCGACGATGCCGCCTTCGTCGACGAGCAGCGCCAGGATCGCCCGCACCGCCGGCGGCGAGCCGCCGTCCTGCGCCGCCGCGCCCGCCCGCCGCAGCGCCGCCAGATGCTTCTCCACCTGCCCGCGCACCCAGGCGTCGAGCCGATCGACCACCGCGCCGCGGCCACGCCCCGACACCCGGTCCAGCCGCCGGTCGATCAGCACCCGCGGGCTGAGCAGGTTCTTGCCCGGCCCGAGCCGCGCCACCTCGTGGCCGCGCCACAGGATCGCGACCGGCTTCTCGGCCTCGGTGCGCAGGCCGAAATGCTCGTCCGTATCGGCGACGAGCGCCGCCGCCCGCTTCTCATATTCGCCGCCGAGCCGCCGCTCCGCCGTCGCCAGCAGCATCTTGCGGTCGGCGTGCCGCGCGGTCGGGTCCACCTCGAAGGCGAAACCCTCCATCCGGCCGATCGCGAACGAGCCGACCGTCACCTCGCCCTGGTCGTCGACGATCACCGGGAACTCGCCCGCGCCCTTGCGGCCGATGTCGCGCAGCAGCACCGAGGTGCGCCGGTCGACGAAGCGCTGGGTCAGCCGCTCGTGCAGCGCGTCGGAAAGCTTCTCCTCGACCCCCCCGGCGCGCTCGGCCATCTCCTCCGGCGCCGACAGCCAGTCGGCACGATGGGCGATGTAGGACCAGGTCCTTACCCCGGCGAGCCGGTCGGCGAGCGTGTCGATGTCGCCCTGGACGTTGTCGAGCTGGGTCAGCTGCCCCGCATACCAGGCGGCCGGAATGCGCCCGTCCCCCTCGGTCAGGTGCAGGTAGAGCCGCGCCACCAGCCGCGCGTGGTGCTCGGCGCCTGTCTTGCGGAAATCGGGCAGCCCGCACGCCGCCCACAGCCGCCGCACCGCCTCGAATCCCCTCGCCCGCGCGACGACTTCCGGGTCCTCGGCGAGCCGCTTCAGCACCGCGAGGTCGATCGCCTCGGGCGCCGCCCGCAGGCCCGCCCGGTCCGGCTTGCGCTCGAGCGAGCGGATCAGCGCCTCGACGCTCCTGAAATCGGGATCGCCCTCGCGCCAGTAGAGGTGGTCGAGCGGCGCGAAACGATGCTCCTCGATCGCCTCGATCTCCTCGGGCCGGAATTCGGCGGCGAGGTCGCCCTCCAGCGTCAGCACGCCGAACGTCCCGTCCTTCTGGTGCCGCCCGGCGCGGCCGGCGATCTGCGCCATCTCGGCCGGGGTCAGCCGCCGCCGCCGGTGCCCGTCGAACTTGGAGAGGCCGGCGAAGGCGACATGGGTCACGTCCATGTTGAGCCCCATGCCGACCGCGTCGGTGGCGACGAGATAGTCGACCTCGCCGGCCTGGTACATCGCCACCTGGGCGTTGCGGGTGCGCGGCGAAAGCGCCCCCATCACCACCGCCGCGCCGCCGCGCATCCGGCGCAGCATCTCGGCGACCGCGTAGACCTGCTCGGCCGAGAAGGCGACGATCGCCGAGCGCGGCGGCAGGCGCGAGAGCTTCGAGGGCCCGGCGTAGGTGAGCGTCGAAAAGCGCGGCCGCCCGATGATCTCCGCCTTGGGCAGCAGGCCGCGGACCATCGGCGCCAGCGTCTCGGAGCCGAGGATCATCGTCTCCTCGCGTCCCCGCGCGTGCAGCATCCGGTCGGTGAAGACGTGGCCGCGCTCCGGATCGGCGCCGAGCTGCGCCTCGTCGAGCGCGACGAACGCGAAGTCCCGCTCCATGGGCATGCTCTCGGCCGTGCAGCAGAACCAGCGCGCGTCCTTGGGGACGATCTTCTCCTCGCCGGTGAGCAGCGCCACCCGGCCAGGTCCCTTCATCCCGACCACACGGTCGTAGACCTCGCGCGCGAGCAGGCGCAGCGGAAAGCCGATCATCCCGCTCGAATGGGCGGCCATCCGCTCCACCGCGAGGTGCGTCTTGCCGGTGTTCGTGGGCCCCAGGATGGCCGTCAGGTCGGCCCGGGCGAAGTCGCTCATGATCCCTAGATCGGGCCTCCGCCCCGCCGGTGCAATGAGCTAGATCAACGCGTGGAGGGCAAGCCTGTGCCTCCCCATCGGTCACGATGGGGAGGGGGACCACCCGAAGGGTGGTGGAGGGGTGATCTGCCGCGGACTCGGCGGATCGAGCGCGAGACGGCGAACGCCGAGCCAGCTACCCCTCCACCACCCTGCGGGTGGTCCCCCTCCCCCCGAGCTGCCGCTCGTGGGGAGGCACAGGCGCTCACCTCGCCCGAAGTACCACTTCGGGCGAAACCGTCAGCGTCCCTGGCTGCGCCAGCGCTTGACGACGCGGGCGACCATCGCTTCCTCTTCGCCGCTCTGGCGCCAGAGCTCGGAGAAGAGCGGGTCGGACGAAGCCGGGCGGCGGCCGATCTCGAGATCGTCGAAGGAGACGCGGATCGGGATCGACACGCCCTCGCCGCAGACGATGCACTCGCGGTTGCGCAAGGCCGGGATGACGTCGAGGAAGCCGCGCGCGCCTTCCGGCATGGCCGACTTGACGAACGCCTGGTCGCGCTCGTTGTTGAGGCGCATCGCGATGATCGTGCCGCATTGCGAGAGCACGCCCTCGGCGAGGTCCGACGGCCGCTGGGTGATAAGGCCGAGGGCGACGCCGTACTTACGGCCTTCCTTGGCGATCCGCTCGAGGATCTTGCGAACCGCCTGACCGCCGCCGGTCTTGTCGGAGGGGACGTAGCGGTGCGCCTCCTCGCAGACGAGCAGCACCGGCCGCGGCACCTCGTTGCGCGACCAGATCGCATAGTCGAAGACCAGCCGCGACAGCACCGCCACCACCACCGAGACGATGTCGGACGGCACGCCCGACACGTCGACGATCGAGATCGGCTTGCCCTTGGCGGGGAGGCGGAAGATCTTGGCGATGAAGCTGGTCATGCTGTCGCCGATCAGCATGCCCGAGAACATGAAATGGTAGCGCGGGTCGGCCTTCAGCTCGTCGATCTTGGTCTTGAGGCGCATGTACGGCGCCGTGTCGGTCGCCTTGTTCAAAAGGCCCATCTCGTTGTTGATCGACGAGGTGAGGTCGGAGAGCGCGTAGGGGATCGGCGAGTCGACGGTGAGCTTGGTCATGCCCTCCGCGGCGCGGTTCTTGGCGCGGGCCTGGAGCAGGCACTTGGCGAGGATGTCCATGTCGCGCTGCCGCTCGGAGCCGGACGAGGTGATGAACACCTCGCAATGCTCCTCGAAGTTCATCAGCCAGTACGGCATGGCGAGGTTCTCGACGTTGAACAGCTCGCCGACGCCCTTGAAGGCCGCCGAATATTCGCCGTGCGGGTCGATCATCACGATGTGACCCTCGGGCGAGAGGTCGCAGATGCGGTGCATGATGAGCGCCGCCGAGGTCGACTTGCCGGTGCCGGTCGAGCCGAGCAGGGCGAAATGCTTGCCGAGCAGGGCGTCGACGTAGAGCGCGCCGCGCACGTCCTTGGTCGGATAGACGGTGCCGATCTCGATATGGGCGCGCTCGTCGGCGGCGAACATCTGCTTCATGTCGTCGCCCGAGACGGGGAACACGCGGGCGCCCGGCACCGGGTAGCCGGTGATGCCGCGCCGGAAGTTCATCAGCTTGCCGGTATGTTCGTGCTCCTCGCCTTCGCCGAGGAAGTCGATCTCGGCGACGACCACGCTGCCCTCGCCGTCGTGCAGCTTCAGGGTGCGCACGTTGGCGAGCAGCCAACGGCTGCCGAGCTCGAGCTTGACGTGCCCGCCGACCTGGCCGGAGAGGGCGATGCTCGGGTCCGGATCCTTGGAGATCTCGTTCAGCCGGCCGAGCTCCAGCTCCACCTTGGCGCCGCCGCCGCCGATGTCGACGACCTTGCCGAGCGGCGCGTGCCGGACGGCCTTGACCAGCACCGGCCGGATCGTCGGTGCCAGCTCCCCGGCCTCTTCCGCGTTCGTCACGTTGAGGCTCTGGAAGTTCATCATGTCGGTCATGGCGTCGCGCCGTCTCCAGTTGATCTCCGGCGCAGCGGCATAACGGAAAGCGGTAAACAACTGATTTGCGAGGCTTGCCGGCGACGCCGGGGACCTACCGCCGCCGGAACAGGGCCGCGGCGCCCCAGCCGAGCAGCAACGACAGGCCGACCGCGACGATGCCGTAGGCGAGCGCCCAGCGGTTCGCCGCCTGCGCCACCCAGCGCTCGAAGCCGAGCTTCTCGATGCGGATGTCCCGCGTCGCGCCGGCCAGCACCCGGCCGTCCTTGATGAGGAAGGTCTCGGCCGTATAGTTCCCGACGGGCACCCGCGCGGGAATCGCGATGTGCGCGCGGTAGAGCACCCCCTCGGTGATCTGCACGCCCTTCGGGTCCTCGACGTAGAGGCCGCGCCGCGCCATCAGCTCGACGAGCCCGCTCTCGAAGCGCCGCTGCACCTCCGGGCTGGAGCCGGGCCCGGGCGAGAGCTGCAGGTTCCGGAGGCCGAGCTCGTAGATCGCCGCCGCCCGGTCGTCGACCAGCTTGGGCAGCGGGCGGGACGAAGCGACGGCGTAGAAGGAGGGGGCGGAGCGGAAGCGCGCGCTCTCGACGTTCATCCAGATGCCGGCGACCTTCTGCTTCTCGCGCACGACGAGCGGCTGGACCGGCCCCTTCACGACGACGACGATGTCGGCCTGCTCCGCCGGCGCCCGCCCGCCGGGATAGAGGATCGCCCCGAACAGCAGCAGTTCGACGCCGGTGAACTGGTAGCGTATCTCGATCCGGCTCTGCGACACGTCCGGCACCAGCCGCGGCTTGGCGGCGCCGAGCGTCAGCGCCGCGACGGCGAGGAGGAGGAGCGCGCGGGCGGCGCCCCTCACAGCAATTGCACCGTATAGATCTCCTCCGGCCGCCAGCCGAGGCCGATCGCCATCCTCAGCGCCACGCCCAGGATGACGATGGCGAGGAACATGCGCAGCAATTCGGGCTTGGCCTTCTGGGCGAAGCGGGCGCCGAACTGCGCGCCGATCACTGAGCCGAGGAGGAGTAGGCCGGCGAGCACGACGTCGACCGACTTGGTCGTCGTCGCGTGGATGAGGGTGGTGGCGGCGGTGACGAACAGGATCTGGAGCAGCGAGGTGCCGACCACCACCTGCGCCGACATGCCGAGCACGTAGATCATCGCCGGCACCATGATGAACCCGCCGCCGACGCCGAGCAGCACGGTCAGCATGCCGCCGACGAAGCCGAGCAGCAGCGGCGCGAGCGGCGAGATGTAGAGGCCCGAGGCGTAGAAGCGCCAGCGCATCGGCAGCGAAGCGATGAGCGGGTTGTGCCGCTTGGGCTTGGGCGGCTGGCCGCCGCGCGGCCCGATGATCTCGAGCGCGGTCGCCGATTCCTTCGCCATCAGCACGCCGATCGAGCCGAGCAGCAGCACGTAGAGCATATTGATGACCGTATCGATCTGCCCGGTCTTCTGGAGCAGGCGGAAGATGATTCCGCCGAGGCCCGCGCCGGCGAGCCCGCCGGCGATGATCACCGCCCCCATCCGATAGTCGACGCCCCTGCGCCGCCGGTGCGCGAGCACGCCGGAGACGCTGGTCCCGGTGATCTGGGTGGTGGCGGAGGCGACCGCGACCGCCGGCGGGATGCCGTAGAAGATGAGGATCGGCGTCGTCAGGAACCCGCCGCCGACGCCGATCATCCCGGTCAGCAGGCCGACGACCCCGCCCAGCAGGACGATCACGAGCGCGTTCACCGACAGGCCGGCGATGGGCAGGTAGATGTCCATGTCCCGACCTAGCCGCTCCGCACCGGGAGCGGCAAGGCCGGAAGGGATGCTCGCCTAGCCGCGCCAGAGCGTCGGGAAATTCGCCTTCAGCGCGGCGAGCTTCGGCAGGTCCCAGCGGCGGATATAGGGGCTGTCCGGATGCTTCCTCTCATAGCCCTGGTGATAATCCTCGGCCGGGTAGAAGGCGCCGGTCTCGACCTTCGTCACCACCCGCTGCGGGAAGGCGTGGGCGGCGTTGAGCTGCGCGATATAGGCCGTCGCCGCGCGGCGCTGCGCCGCGTCCTGCGGGAAGATCGCCGAGCGGTAGCTCGGCCCGACATCCGGCGTCTGGCGGTTGAGCTCGGTGGGATTGTGCGAGGCGAAGAAGACGCGCAGCAGCTGGCCGTAGCTCACCTGCCGGGGGTCGTAGACGATGCGCACCGATTCGGCGTGGCCCGTCCTCTCGGTGCCGACCTTCTCGTAGAGGGCGTCGGCGCGGCTGCCGCCCGCATAGCCGGCAGTGACCGAGCGCACGCCCTTCACATGCTCGAACACGCCTTCCATGCCCCAGAAGCAGCCGCCGGCGAAGACGGCGGTCTGGGCCGGGCCGGCGCGCGGGACGTCGACCTTGGGCGGCGGGGGCGCGGCGGCGCTGGCGGGCGCGGCGGGCGTCAGGAACCAGGCGGCGCCGGCGAGGGCCGCGACGCCGAGGGCGGCGGAGGTGACGATCTTCATGACGAGGAACTCCCAAGCTGCGCGCCCACAAGTCCCCTCAGGCTGTTGCCGATCAGGAACCCGTCCCTCAGATCGTCTTCCTCAAGCTCCGCTTCAAGGGCGCGGCCCTCCTCGATCAGCCGCTCGCGCAGGATTCCGGGCAGGAGCCCCCGCGCCAGCGGCGGCGTCAGCAGGCGGCCGCCCCGCTCGACGAAGACGTTGGTGAAGCTCCCTTCGGTGACGAAGCCGTCGGGATCGACGAACACCGCCTCGAACGCATCGCCCCGCGCTTCGTCGTAGAATCGCCGGTCGCTCGTCTTGTGGCGGAGGCGGAAGTCGGAAGGGTCGACCGGCAGCGGCGCCAGCGCGACCCGAACCGGTTCCTCCGGCGCCGGCGGCAGCGGCCGCGTCTCGATCGCCAGCGCGCCGGTGCGCGACAGGAGCAGCCGCAGCCGCCGCGCTCCCCGCAGCGCGAAGGTCGCGGCCTGCAGCTCGTTGCGGGCGTGGTGGCGGTCGAACGCGAAGCCGAGCGCCTCGGCGCTGCGCTTCATCCGGGCGAGGTGCCGCTCCAGCTCGGCGATCCCCTCCTCGGGATCGAAGCGCATCGTCTCGATGAGGTCGAAGCGCCGGTCGGTCTCCACGAAAGCTCCCTTGGCAAGGCATTCCAGCCATTCGGCGGCCGGCGCGCTGTCGGCGACGATGCCGGATCCGAGGCCAATCCGCGCCCGGCTCTCCCCGTCCCGCAGGACCAGCGTCCGGATCGCGACATTGAACGCGGCATCGCCGTCCGGCGCAAGCCGGCCGATGCTGCCCGTGTAGACGCCGCGGCGGCGCCGTTCGAGCCCGTTCAGGATTTCCTGCGCGCGGATCTTGGGCGCGCCGGTGATCGACCCGCAGGGAAAGATCGCCTCCAGCACGTCGATCGCGCCCAGCCCCTCGCGCAGCGTCGCGGTGACGGTCGAGGTCATCTGCTGGACGGTCGGGTAAAGCTCTACCTCGAACAGCCTCGGCACCTCGACGCTGCCGCGCGCGGCGACGCGGGAGAGGTCGTTGCGCAGCAGGTCGACGATCATCAGATTCTCGGCGCGCTGCTTGGGATCGGAGCGGAGCGCCCCCGGATCGGCGTCGGCGGGCGCCGTCCCCTTCATCGGCCGCGCGGTGAGTCGCCCCGCCTCCAGCGTGAAGAACAGCTCCGGCGAGAGGGAGAGCAGCCAGTGCGTTCCGGTGAACACGACGCCGCCCCATCCCGCCCGCGCCCGTCGCCGCAGCGCCGCGTAGAGGGCGAGCGGGTGCCCGGCGGTCGCCACCTCCGCCTCGAAGGTGAGGTTCGCCTGATAGACGTCGCCGTCGAGGATGTGGGCCAGCACGGTCTCGGCGGCCTCGACATAGGCCTGCCGCTCCACCCGCGGCCGGGGCTGCCCCGCCCATGCGCCGTCCGCCGGCGGCAGGCGGTCGAGATCGACCGTCTCGGCAGCGCCGAACAGCCCGAACCACAGCAGCGGCGTCCCGTTCGTCTCCGCCCCCAGCGCCGCCAGCTTCGCTTCGAATGCATGGCCGGCCTCGTAGCCGAGAAACCCCACCGCCTCCCGCGTCTCGCCGCGGAGCCTCTCGAGCGCCGGCCGCACCTCCTCGACCCGCCACGCCTGCACGATGTCGGCCGGTTCGCGATAGAGCCGCGCACCGCCGCCGCCCCAGCCGTCGAGGAGGACGAAGGGCTCGCCGGCTTGCCAGAAGGGCGTGCCGGGTCCATCTCGCGGCGGGTCAGGAGTTTTCCCGGTGGTTTCCAGCGTCTTCGACCTCTTCAAGATCGGGGTCGGCCCGTCGAGCTCCCACACGATGGGGCCGATGACGGCCGCGTGCCGCTTTGTCGAGACGCTGCGTGAGCAGGGGCTGTTCGAGCAGACCGGACGGGTCGAGGTCCGCCTCTACGGCTCGCTCGCCCTGACCGGCAAGGGCCACGCCACCGACCGCGCCATCCTCCTCGGCCTCTCCGGGGAGCGGCCCGACCGCATCGATCCCGACGCGGCCGACCGGACCGTCGCCGCGGTGCGCGAGACGGGCCGGCTGCGGCTCGGCGGCAGCCGCGACATCGGCTTCGACGAGCCGCGCGACCTGCTCTTCCTCCAGAAGGAGCGGCTGCCGCACCATTCGAACGGCATGCGATTCGCCGCCTTTGACCCGGCCGGCACCGCGCTCGCGAGCGGCGTCTATTATTCGACCGGCGGCGGCGCCGTGGTCGACGAGGCGGCGATCGCCCGCAACGCGCCCCCGGAAGGGGTGTGGGACATCCCCTATAATTACCGCTCCGCCGCCGAGCTGCTCGCCGTCGCCGAGCGCGAGGGCGCCACCATCGCCGACATCGCCCGCGCCAACGAGCGGGCGCACCTTTCGGACGAGGAGATCGACTCCCGCCTCGCCGCCATCTGCGACGCGATGGAGCGCTGCATCGACCGCGGCATCGCCCAGGGCGGCATTCTTCCCGGCGGCCTCAAGGTGAAGCGCCGCGCGCCGGGCCTCTACCGCCTCCTCCTCGACCGCGCCGAGCGGATGCTGTCGGACCCGCTCACCGTCATCGACTGGGTGAATCTCTGGGCGCTCGCGGTGAACGAGGAGAATGCCGCCGGCGGCCGCGTCGTCACCGCGCCCACCAACGGCGCCGCCGGCATCGTCCCGGCGATCCTGCGCTACTATCGCCGCTTCACTCCCCAGGCGAACGACGAAGGGGTGCGCACCTTCCTCCTCACCGCCGCCGCGGTCGGCTCGCTGTTCAAGGAGAATGCCTCCATCTCGGGCGCCGAGGTCGGCTGCCAGGGCGAGGTCGGCGTCGCCTGCTCGATGGCCGCCGCCGGCCTCACCGCCGCGCTCGGCGGCACTCCCGCGCAGATCGAGAACGCCGCCGAGATCGGCATGGAGCACAATCTCGGCCTCACCTGCGATCCGGTCGGCGGCCTGGTCCAGGTCCCCTGCATCGAGCGCAACGCGGTCGGCGCGATCAAGGCGATCGAGGCCAGCCGCCTCGCCCTCGCCGGCGACGGCTCCCACCTCGTCAGCCTCGACCAGGTCATCGAGACGATGCGCAGGACCGGCCTCGACATGAACGAGCGCTACAAGGAGACGAGCCTCGGCGGCCTTGCGGTCAACGTGGTCGAATGCTGAGCAGGTTCGCCGCCAGCCATTCCTCCACGGCCCGGTAGGAGGAGCGGCCCTTCGGCGGCGAATCGCCCAGGCCGGTGGCGAAGAAGGCGATGCCGCGGCCGGTGCTGCGGTCGATCCACAGGCCCGAGCGGACGCCGTAGGCGTCGCCGGCATGGCCGGTGCGGGGCTTGCCGTCGCCGAACAGGTCGTCGCTGGCGCATTGGGCGGTGGTCTGGGTGGCGAGGCCGTAGCCGCAGTAGAAGCCCTCCTCCGTGTCGCCGTTGCTGCCGTCATGGCGCCAGTGGAGGCGCTCCATCGCGGCGATGCTCGCCTCGCTGAGGAACCGGGTGCCGTCGGGCAGCCGGCCGCGGCGAAGCAGCATGCCGCCCACCTTGGCGAGGTCCGCGACGGAGATGCGCAGGCCCCCCTGCGGCGAGAACAGGCCGCCGTTGGTGCCGAGCGTGTAGCCGGCCAGGTCGCAGCTTCCGTCGGCGGGGGCATAGACCAGGCAGGGAGGCGGCGCGCCGCGCAGGTCGTCCTTCACCACCTTCCCGTCGGGGGCGTAGAGAACGACGGCGCGGGCGAGCGTCGCCGTCGAGCAGCCCGACCAGTTCAGGCAGCCGGAGACGCCGAGCGGGGCGAGGACGAGCCGCTGCATCAGCCGGTCGAACCGTTCGCCGGTCACCCGCTCCATCGCGGTCGCGACGACCGGCAGGTTGAGGTTGGTGTAGCGGAAATAGGCGCCCGGCGGGTGCGCAGTATCCCACGCCTTCGGATTCTGGACGTGGTGTTCGAGCGTGGTCCCGATCGGCAGGATGTAATCGGCGGCGTCGGTCAGGCTCGAGCGGTGCGAGAGGAGGAGGCGCAGCGTGATCGGCGCGTCCGGGAAGGCCGGGTTTCTCAGCCGCCAGCCGAGATAGTCCGAGACGTCGCGGTCGAGGTCGAGCCTGCCCTGCTCGACGAGCCGCATGACGCCCAGCGCGACGTGGAGCTTGGTGACCGACGCGACCCGCACCGGGTCGTCGATGGTGACCTTGCGGCCCGCCGTCCGGTCAGCGAGGCCGCCGGCGCCGGAGCGCAGCACGCGGTGCGAGTCGAACACCGCCCAAGCCCAGCTGGCGGGGGCGGGCTCCGGCGGGCGGCTGTTCACGGTCGCGCAGCCGGCGACGAGGAGGGCGGCGAGCAGGACAAGAGGCTTCATTCCTCCTCCTCGAGATAGCGGACGATCGCGTCGGCGGCGTCTTCGGCGGAAAGCGCGCCCGTGTCGATGCGCAGCTCCGGCGCCTCCGGCTCCTCGTACGGCGCCCCGATGCCGGTGAAGTTCGGGATGCGCCCGGCGCGCGCCTTCGCGTAGAGGCCCTTGGGGTCGCGACGCTCGGCCTCGGCCAGCGCGACGTCGACGAAGATCTCGACGAAATCGCCCTCCGGCAGCATCGCCCGCACCATCCGCCGCTCGGAACGATAGGGGCTGATGAAGGCGGCGAGGACGATGAGGCCGGCATCGAGCATCAGCCGCGCCGTCTCGCCGACGCGGCGGACATTCTCCGCGCGGTCGGCCTCGGAGAAGCCGAGGTCGCGGTTGAGGCCGAGGCGGACATTGTCGCCGTCGAGCAGGAAGGTGTGCCGGCCGCGGGCGTGGAGCTTCGCCTCGACCAGATTGGCGATCGTCGACTTGCCGGCGCCGGACAGGCCGGTGAACCACAGCAGGCGCGGCCGCTGTCCCTTGAGCCCCGCGCGCGCCTCGCGGGTCACCTGGAGCGCCTGCGGGTGGATGTTCTGCGAGCGGCGGAGCGCGTGGCGGATGAGGCCCGCGCCGACCGTGTCGTTGGTAACGCGGTCGATGAGGATGAAGCCGCCGAGGTCGCGATTGTCCGCATAGGGCGCGAAGACCAGAGGCCTGTCGGTCCACAGGTCGCACACGCCGATGCCGTTCAACGCCAGCGTCCGCGCGGGCGCCGGCTCCAGAGTCGCCATGTCGATTTCGTGCTTGGGCGGCTGGAGGGTGGCGAGGCAGGTCTGGGTGGCGAGCTTCAGCGCATATTGGCGGCCCGCCACCAGCTCCTCGCTCCCCATCCAGACAATCGTCGCCTCGAACTGGTCGGCGACGTCCGGCGCGCCGTACCCCGCCACCACGTCCCCGCGCGAGCAGTCCACGTCCTGCGTGAAGGTCAGCGCCACCGACTGGCCCGCCTCGGCGCGCTCCGCCTCCACGCCCGCGACGAGCAGGCGCGCGATGCTTGCCCCGGTGTCGGCGGGGAGGATCCAGACCTGATCGCCCCGCGCCACGCTTCCGCTGACGACGAGCCCGGCGACGCCGCGGAAGCCGCCGTCGCGCATCGCCGTCTGTACCGGCATCCAGAACGCCCCGCCCGCCTTCGCCGCCTTCGGCTCCACGCGTTCGAGGTGCGCGAGCAAGGTGGGCCCCTCGTACCAGCCCATCGCCTCCGAGGTGCAGGTGACGTTATCGCCGACGGTGGCGGACACGGGGATGGCAGTGAATTCCGCGGCGACTGCGCGGAAATCCTGGACGATCCGCTCGAACACAGCGCGGTCATAGCCGACCAGGTCCATCTTGTTGACGACGAGGACGATGCTCGGGACGCCGAGCAACCGGCAGAGGAAAGCGTGGCGCCGCGTCTGCTCGAGCACGCCTTTCTCCGCGTCGACCAGCACGAGCGCGAGCTCGGCAGTCGAGGCGCCGGTGACGAGGTTCCGCGTATATTGCTCGTGCCCCGGCGCGTCGGCGACGATGAACTTGCGCGTGTCCGTCTCGAAGAATCGCCAGGCGACGTCGATGGTGATGCCCTGCTCCCGCTCCGCTTCCAGCCCGTCGACCAGCCGCGACAGGTCGCCGCCGCACTGGGCGAGCTCGTCTTCGAAGGCGGAGCCGGTCTCGTAGAGGAGCCGGCCGAGCAGGCTCGACTTGCCGTCGTCGACGGAGCCGCAGGTGATGAAGCGCAGCAGCGTCTTCTCACGCGCCGGCTGCGGCGCGGCGGCGGCGCGGCGGCGGAACAGCCTCATCAGAAATAGCCCTCGCGCTTCTTGCGCTCCATCGAGGCGGCGCCGTCGCGGTCGATGATCCGCCCCTGCCGCTCGGATAGCCGGTCGCGGCGCATCTCCTCGAGCAGCTCGGGGATCGTGGCGGCGTGGCTCTCGATCGCGCCCGACAGCGGATAGCAGCCGAGCGTGCGGAAACGGATCCAACGCTCCTCCACCTCGGCCGGGTCGGCGCGCAACCGATCGTCGTCGACCATCAGGATCGTGCCGTCGCGCACCAATGTCGGCCGCGGCGCCGCGAAATAGAGGTCGGAGACCTCGATGGCTTCGGCTTCGATGTAGGTCCAGATGTCGCGCTCGGTCCAGTTGGACATGGGGAAGACGCGGAAGCTCTCCCCCTTGGCCTTGCGGGCGTTGTAGAGCCGCCACAGCTCCGGCCGCTGCCGCTTCGGGTCCCAGCGCTGCCCCGCGGCGCGGAACGAGAAGATCCGCTCCTTGGCCCGCACCCTCTCCTCGTCTCGGCGGGCGCCGCCGATCGCCGCGTCGAACCGGCCCGCCTCCAGCGCCTGCTTGAGCCCGTCCGTCTTCCACATCTGGGTGTGGAGCGCCGAGCCGTGGTCGAGCGGATTGATGCCGCGCGTCTCCGCCTCCGGGTTGCGGTGGACGATCAGCTCCATCCGCGCCTCGGCTGCTGCCTTGTCCCTGAGCGCGTACATGGAGCGGAACTTCCAGGTCGTGTCGACATGGAGGAGCGGGAAGGGCGGCGCCGCCGGCGCGAACGCCTTCTTCGCGAGGTGGAGGAGCACCGAGCTGTCCTTGCCCGCGGAATAGAGCATCACCGGCCGCTCGCTCTCCGCCGCCGCCTCGCGCAGGATGTGGATCGCCTCGGCCTCGAGCCGCTGGAGGTGGGTAAGCGTCATCGCGCCGCACCCTAGAGGGGCCCCGGCGCCCGTTGCAACTTGCGGCCTCGCGGGCCATGTCGCGGCGCATGTCGCAGCCCCCCATGAAGGCCGTCATCGTGCCGGTGACGCCGCTCCAGCAGAATTCGACGCTCCTGTGGTGCACGGCGACGATGAAGGGCGCCTTCACCGATCCCGGCGGCGACCTCGACCGGCTGAAGGCGGCGGCGCGCCAGCACAATGTCCAGGTCGAGAAGATCCTCCTCACCCACGGCCATATCGACCATTGCGGCTCGGCCAAGATCCTCGCCGACGAGCTCGGAGTTCCGATCGAGGGCCCGCACGAGGCGGACCGCTTCTGGATCGCGCGGCTCGAGGATGACGGGCGCAATTACGGCATCACCGGCAAGGTGTTCGAATCGGACCGCTGGCTGGTCAACGGCGACACGGTGACGGTCGGGGAGCTCGTCTTCGACGTCTACCATTGCCCCGGCCACACGCCGGGGCACGTCGTCTTTCACCACCCGCCCTCGAAGCTCGCCATCGTCGGCGACGTCCTGTTCAAGGGCTCGATCGGCCGCACCGACTTTCCGATGGGCAACCACCAGGACCTCCTCGACGCGATCACCCAGCGCCTCTGGCCGCTCGGCTCCGACACGATGTTCGTCCCCGGCCACGGCCCGATGTCGAGCTTCGGCCAGGAGCGGCAGAGCAACCCCTTCGTCGCCGACCGCGTCCTCGCCCGCTCCGCCTGAGCCCCGCGAGGGGTGGCGCCCCGCGACCGCCGCGCCTATCTGCCGGGGCGACAGACAGGAGACACGCCGCATGGCCGACGACCAGAACAATCTCGTCCTTTCCCTCGATTCCGGCGGCGACGTCGTCATCCGACTACGGCCGGATCTTGCCCCGGGCCACGTCCAGCGCATCCGCGAGCTGGTCCAGGAAGGCTTTTACGACGGCGTCGTCTTCCACCGGGTGATCCCGGGCTTCATGGCGCAGGGCGGCGACCCGACCGGCACCGGCATGGGCGGCTCGAACCGGCCGGACCTCAAGGCCGAGTTCTCGAACGAACCGCACGTGCGCGGCGTCGCGTCGATGGCGCGGGCGCAGAACCCGAACAGCGCCAACAGCCAGTTCTTCATCTGCTTCGACGACGCCCGCTTCCTCGACGGCCAGTACACCGTCTGGGGCGAGGTGGTCGAAGGGATGGAGCATGTCGACGCCCTCCCCAAGGGCGAGCCGCCGCGCCAGCCCGGCAAGATCGTCAAGGCGACGCTTCGGCCATGAGCCGGTGAGCGCCCGGCCGGTCACGCTCATCACTGGCGCCTCGGCTGGGCTTGGGGTCGAGTTCGCCCGGCTGTGCGCCGCCCGCGGCGACGAGCTGGTGCTGGTCGCCCGCCGCCGCGAGCGGCTCGACGCGCTCGCCGCGCAGCTCGGCAAAGCCCACGTCTTCGCCGCCGATCTCGCCGCGCCGGGCGCCGCCGCGGCGCTGATCGGGGAGATCGAGGCGGCGGGGCTTGAGGTCGAGACCTTGATCAACAATGCCGGCTTCGGCCTCGCCGGCCGCTTCGATGAACAGCCGCCCGAGCGGCAGGCCGGGATGATCGACCTCGATATGCGGGTGCTGACCGAGCTTTGCCGCCTCGTCCTGCCGGCGATGGTCGCAAACCGCCGCGGCTTCCTCCTCAACGTCGCCTCGACCGCTGCCTTCCAGCCGGGGCCGTTCATGGCGGTCTATTACGCGTCGAAGAGCTACGTCCTCTCGCTCACCGAGGCGATCCACGAGGAGCTGAAAGGGTCAGGCGTCCACGTCACCGCCCTCTGCCCCGGGCCGACCGCCACCGAATTCTTCGACGTCGCCGGCGCCCCGGACGGCAAGCTCGCCAAGATGGCCGTCCCGCCGCGCGCCGTCGCCGAGGCGGGTCTTGCCGGCCTCGCAAGGAACCGCGCCATCGTCGTTCCCGGCCGCATGAACAAGATCACCTCGCAGGCCTCGCGCTTCCTCCCCCGCGGGACGATGCGCCGGATCGTCGCCCGGCTGAAGAGCTAGGCCTCGCCGCCCGCGAACAGCCAGTCGTGGAAGATCCGCACCGGGCGGCGGTTGATCGAGGAGCGGCGGCAGGCGAACCAGTAATTGTAGGGGCTGGGCGCTGCGATGCCGAATAGCTGGACGAGGCGTTCGTCCTGCGACGCCTTCAAATGGCTCTCGAGCATGAACGCGACGCCGAGCCCCTGCGCCGCCGCGTCGAGGATCAGTTGGCCGGAATCGAAATGGTCGATCGCGGCCGGCTGGAGGTCCGGCAGGCCCACCGCCTCGCGCCAATAGTCGAACGTGTCGGGCAGGTCGCGGTGGAGGAAGATGGTCGCGCGGGCGAGCTCGGCCGGGTCGCGCAGCGCCTCCGGCCCCTCGGCGAGGCTCCTGGCGCCGATCGCCACCACCCGGTCTTCGGCATCGATGCGCCGCGAATAGAGGTGCGGATCGATTTCGACCGCCACCGCGATCACCGCGTCCAGCCCCTCGTCGAGCCGCGCCAGGAGGTGGGCGCCGGTGTCGATGTCGATGTGGAGCTCGGGATGCGCCGCGCGCAGCTCAGGGAGGTGCTGCATCATCCGCTGCGAGGCGAAGAGCGGCGGCACGCCGAGCCTCAGGCGCATCAACTCCTGCCCACCCAGCGCCCGCTCCATCGCCAGCGCCAGTTGGTCGAGCGCCGGCGCGATCTCGGAGAGCAGCTGCTCGCCCTCCGCATTGAGGTGGATGGACTGGTGCCGCCGCTCGAACAGGGGATGGCCGACGAACCGCTCGAGCGCCTGGATGCGCCGGGTCAGCGCCGGCGAGGAGAGGGCGAGCGCCTCGGCCGCGGCCTTGACCGAGCCGAGCCGCGCGACCTGCACGAACGCCTCGATCGCGGTGAGCGGCGGGAGCCTGCGCATCCTTCCTCTCCTTTTCCCTTCTATTGCAACGCACTAGCGCTGGTTTGGCGGGCGCAGCGGCGGAATTCCGCCTTTTCCTGCATGCATATTTTGCAACCCTATAGCATTTCTTCGCACTTGCACAATCTCTGCTGCAGCGCGAAAACGATCCTGCCTTTCAGGCATCCTCTCCTAACAAACTTCCGGCCGGTCCCTTGTGGGCCGGCCTTTTTTTGCCTTCGCGGACCCCGCGGGGTGAAAGCGCCGTTGTCGCAGCTTATCTCCCGCCCCTCAGCGAAAGGACGATCATGGCGGACGAGGAAAAGCAGCCGACCCGGCTCCAGGTGGCGACGATGCGGCCCGAGGACAGCGGCCGCGGCCTCGCGCGCCTTCCCCGCCGGCTGATGGCGCAGCTCGGCCTCGGCGAGGGCGACGTGATCGAGGTCGCGGGCAAGCGCGCCACGCCTGCGCGCGCCGTCGCTCCCTATCCCGAGGACGAGGGGCTCGACATCATCCGCTTGGACGGCCTCCAGCGCGCCAATGCCGAGATCGGTTCGGGCGATTTCGTCACCATCCGCAAGGCCGAGTCGAAGCCCGCCCAGCGCGTCGTCTTCGCGCCAGCCCAAAAGAATCTGCGCCTCCACGGCTCCGCCCAGGCGCTGAAGCGCAGCTTCGGCATGAAGCCGCTGACCGCCGGCGACATCGTCGCGACCACCGGCCAGCAGCAGGTCCAGCGCGGCGACATCCCGCCGGAGCTGCGGCAGATGCTCGCCTCCCCGGCCTACGCCCTGCAGGAGATCCGCCTCACCGTCGTCTCCTCGACTCCCAAGGGCATCGTCCACATCGACGCCAACACCGAGGTCGAGCTCCTCCCCGAATATACCGAGGCCGCCGAGGCGCGCCGCGCCGACGTCACCTACGACGATCTGGGCGGCATGGGCGCGACCATCGACCAGCTGCGCGAGATGGTCGAGCTCCCCCTGCGCTACCCGGAGATCTTCGAGCGGCTCGGCGTCGACCCGCCCAAGGGCGTCCTCCTCTACGGCCCGCCCGGGACCGGCAAGACGCGCCTCGCCCGCGCCGTCGCCAACGAGAGCGACGCCAATTTCTTCCACATCGCCGGCCCGGAGATCATGGGCTCCGCCTATGGCGAGAGCGAGCGGCGCCTCCGCGAAGTGTTCGAAGAGGCCGGCAAGGCCTCGCCGTCGATCATCTTCATCGACGAGATCGATTCGATCGCCCCCAAGCGCGGCCAGGTCCAGGGCGAGACCGAGAAACGCCTCGTCGCACAGTTGCTCACCCTGCTCGACGGCCTCGAGCCCAGGCAGAACCTCATCGTCATCGCTGCCACCAACCGGCCCGAAGCGATCGACGAGGCGCTTCGCCGCCCCGGCCGCTTCGACCGGGAAATCGTCATCGGCGTCCCCGACGAGCGCGGCCGGCGCGAGATCCTCGCCATCCACACCCGCGGCATGCCGCTGGACGGCGGCGTCAACCTGCCCGAGCTCGCCCGGCGCACCTACGGCTTCGTCGGCGCCGACCTCGCTGCCCTGGTGCGCGAGGCGGCGATCGAGGCGGTCCGCCGCATCATGCCGCAGATCAACCTCGCCGAAGGCACGATCCCGCACGAGGTGCTCGACACCCTGTCGGTCAAGGGCGGCGATTTCGAGGAGGCGCTGAAGCGCGTCCAGCCCTCGGCGATGCGCGAGGTGATGGTCCAGGCCCCCAACGTGGCATGGGACGATGTGGGCGGCGTCGACGCGGCGCGCGAGCGCCTGCGCGAAGGCGTCGAGCTGCCCCTGAAGCACCCCGAGGCGTTCAAACGCATGGGCATCCGCCCGGCCAAGGGATTCCTCCTCTACGGCCCTCCCGGCACCGGCAAGACCCTGCTCGCCAAGGCCACCGCGCGGGAAGCCGAGGCGAACTTCATCGCCACCAAATCCTCCGACCTCCTCTCCAAATGGTATGGCGAGAGCGAGCAGCAGATCGCCCGCCTGTTCGCCCGCGCCCGCCAGGTCGCGCCGACCGTCATCTTCATCGACGAGCTCGATTCGCTGGTTCCCGCGCGCGGCGGCGGCCTCGGCGAGCCGCAGGTGACCGAGCGCGTCGTCAACACGATCCTCGCCGAGATGGACGGGCTCGAGGAATTGGGCTCGGTGGTCGTGATCGGCGCCACCAACCGCCCGAACCTGGTCGATCCGGCCTTGCTCCGCCCCGGCCGCTTCGACGAACTGATCTACGTCGCGGTTCCGGACGAAGCGGGCCGCCGCCATATCCTCGGCATCCACACCGCGAAGATGCCGCTCGCCGACGACGTCGACCTCGATTCGCTCGCCCGCCGCACCGACCGCTTCACCGGCGCCGACCTCGAGGACCTCGTCCGCCGCGCCGGTCTGTTCGCGCTGCGGGGTTCGATGGAAGCGACGACGGTCGCCATGGCCGATTTCGACCGCGCGCTGGAGGAAACCCGCGCCAGCGTCACCCCCGAGATGGAAAAGGATTACGAGCGCATCCAGGCCAGCCTCAAGCAGGACGCGATGAGCAGCGCCGCCGGCATCGGCTTCATCGCGCCGGGCATGCTCACCCCGCGCGGGCCGAAGGGATAGGCGCCCCAGGCACCCGCTCTCCCGTCATGCTGAACTTGGTTCAGCATCCAGTTCTCCGCCCCTCCAGCAGCAACCGGCTGGACCCTGAATCAAGTTCAGGGTGACGGCGGACCCACCCGCCACCCCGCCCACGCCGCCAGCCCCAGCATAAGCGCCGCCACCGCCGCGAAAGGCAGCGGCCGCGACAGCTCGTACAGCGCCACCGCCGCGGCGGGGGCGGCGATATAGGCGACGCCGTTGACCGAAGTGACCATCCCCGCCACCGCATTCTGCTCGTCCGCACCGACCGCCAACGAGGCGCCGCTGGTGAAGCCGGGGCGGAAGAAGCCGAAGCCCAGCGACGCCAGCGCGAAGCCCAGCGTCAGCCCATAAGTGCCGCTCGCCAGCCCCGTCGCCAGCGTGCCGAGACCGGCCAGCGCGCAGCCCCACAGGACGAGCTGGCGCGGGGTCATGGCGAAGAAGGGGATGAGCGCCCATTGCGCGAGCAGGGTCGCCCCGGCGCCCGCCATCAGCACAATGGCGATATGCTGCTGCGCCTCCGCGAGCGGCGCGCCGGATCGGTCGATGACGAGGAAGCCGATGACGCCGAGCAAAGCGGCGTTGCCGTGCCCGCCGACGATGCCGATGACCTGCCAAGGGAGGATGCGCTCGTCGGTCCAGCGCAGGCGCCGGTCGCCCGCCTCGGGACTGCGGGCGCCGCGCGTTGGGCTGCCCATCGAGGGAAATTCGACCACCTCGCCGCGCGCTTCGCTCCGCGGCGTGTCGTCCGGTAGCCGCAGCACCAGCGCCGCGAGCACCGCGGCGGCGATCAGCGCAAAGACGAACAGCGGTCCCGCCAGCCCGAGGGGCGCGAAGACGAACAGCGGCGCGATCGCCGGCCCTATGATCGTCCCGAGGCCGAAGGAGGAGGCGATGGCGGCAAGGCTGGCGGTGCGCTGCTCGCCCTCGGTCCGCGCGGCGATGTAGGCCTGTACCGCGGGCGGCGACGCCGAGCCGAGGATGCCGTAGACGGCGCGGCCAAGGATGAAGATCGGGAAGACCAGCGCCGCCGGGATGATTCCGTGCAGCCCAAGTGCGAGCACCGTGCCGCACACCAGCATCGAGGCGATGAATCCCATCAGCCCGAGCCGCATCAGCGCCCTCCGCCCGCGGCGGTCGGCGCGGTGCGCCCAGTGCGGCGCCAGCGCCACCCAGGCGATCGCCGACAGGCTGAACGCCACCGCCACCCACAAATCGGCGATGTGGAGCTGTCGGCCGATCGCCGGCATCAGCGACTGCATCGCCGTATTTCCCGAGGCGGCGACGAGCATCACCGCGAAGAGAAGGGCGAAGCGTTCGCGCGAGGCGAAGAGGGCCATGACGACAGGTCCCGGAAAGCCAACGGTCCATCGCTGCGCGGGCGGCAGCGCTCCGGCGGCGCGCGCCGCCCTTGCCATTGCGGCGTTGTTTTGCCAACGCAGGCGGCTCAGCAGATCGAAACGGGACGTGGCATGACCTTCACCGGCGAACAAGCACAACGGAGCCGCGCCTTCGCCCGGCGCGGCGGCGGCGGCGGTCCGCTCTGGCAGTTCCTGCGCGGGTTCCTGAAGCACCCGGTGATGGTGGGCTCGGTGATCCCTTCGTCGAAAGTGCTCATCGACAAGATGCTGTCCCCGGTCGACTGGGCCAATTGCAAGCTGTTCGTCGAGTACGGCCCCGGCGTCGGCACCTTCACCCAGGAAGTGCTGAACCGGATGGCGCCCGACGCCATCCTGCTCACCATCGACACGAATGCGGACTTCACCACCTATCTCAGCCGCAAGATCCGCGATTCGCGCCTGCGCGCGGTGACCGGCTCGGCCGCGGACGTGCGCACGATCATGTCGGATTTCGGCCTCACCGAAGCCGACTACATCCTTTCGGGCCTGCCCTTCTCGACCCTGCCGCCGGGTATCGGGCCGAAGATCGCCGAGGAGACCGCCGAAGCGCTCCGTCCCGGCGGCGCCTTCCTCGTCTACCAGTTCTCCCCCAAGGTCCGGCAGTTCATCGCCCCCTATTTCGACCGCATCGACCGCGGCTTCGAATGGGTGAACATCCCGCCTGCGACCCTGTTCTGGGCATGGAAGGATTGAGGCGCCGAGCGCAGTGACGCCGGCACCGCAGGTGCCGCCGGAACAGCGCGAAGAGACGCCGAAATCCGGCCGGCGGGTCGCCTGAGCGACCCTGACGGCCCTCACCGGATTGGGTCCGTGACGGCTCCAGCACTGGAACTGCGCTTGCCCGCGACCTCGCCGCCATCCCGGACTTGATCCGGGATCCACCTTCTTGATGACGCGCGGTGAGGAATGAAAGGTGGATGCCGGATCAAGTCCGGCATGACGAAGGGTGGCTGCGCCTCCGGCTAGGCCCCCTCCTCCCGCCCGAAGTTCAGCCGCTTGGTGATCCGGTAATCCGCCACCGCGACGACGAAATAGGCGATCGCCCATTTGATCCGGTTGAACAGGGTCCGCTGCCTGCGATGGCTCTCGCGCGTCACCGGATCGCTGTTGGCGATCTCGCCGTCGACGAACCTGCGCATCGCCGCCGCGAAGACCGGGTCGTCCACCCGCAGCATCATCTCGAGGTTGAGGTAGAGGCTGCGCATGTCGAGATTGGCCGAGCCGATATGGACGACGCCGTCGACGACGAAGAGCTTGGTATGCATCTTGGTCGCGGCATATTCGAACACGCGCACGCCGCGCTTCAGCAGCCACCAGTAGAAGGCGCGCGCGGCGTCGACCGCGACGGCATGGTCGGATTTCTCCGCCGTCACCAGCCGCGCCTCGCCGTGCCGGGCGATCCGCCCGATGCGCAGCAGCATGCCGGGGCTCGGCGCGAAATAGGCGGCGATGATGTCGATCCGCCGGGCGCGGCGCATGTCGCGGCGCATCGCCCGCGCCCACGGGCTCAGCCGCCGGGTCGGGCCGCCGAACAGCCAGTGGAGCTTGCCCTTGGTGACGCTGTGCTGCTGGAGCAGCCGGCGCATGTCGCGGATGCTGGCGCCCGGCGCGCGGGCCCAGCCGAACAGGTCGTCGAAATATTTGACGAGGCAGGCGGTGCTGTCGCCCTCCACCTGCAGGCCGAGGTCCCGCCAGGCGCCCGCTTCGATGGTGCCGAAATAATCGTCGGAGATGTTGAACCCGCCGATGATCACCTTGCGCGCGTCGGCCAACGCCAGCTTCTGGTGGTTGCGCAGCAGGTAGCGCCGCCCGTAGCGCGGGCTGAACCGGCAGAAGCGCACGTCGCTGTCGAGCAGGGGCTGCCAGAATTCCTTGCTCGTCGTCGCGCCGAAGCCGTCGACGAGCAGCGACACCTCGACGCCCCGTCCCGACGCCGCGATCAAGGCGTCGCGCACCCGCGTCCCCGCCGCATCGTCGAGGAAGATGTAGTAGAGGACGCGCAGGGTCTCCTTCGCGCCGTCGATCAGCGCGATCAGCGCGTCGAGCCGCTCCGGCCCGTCGGCGAGCAGGGTGAGGCGGTTCCCCGCCACCTCGACCGACACGTCTTCTCCGGGATTGTGCTCTGCTTCGTCGGCCATCGCGAGCGGCATGGCCGGGGCGGGAAGCAAGGGCAAGCCCTGGCCCAAATCATTGACATTCGGCACCCCTGTCCGTATCTCCCGCCTCTTCCCCAACACTATGTGTTCAAGCGGAGTTGCCGGATGGCGCGCGTTACCGTCGAAGATTGCGTCGACAAGATCCCGAACCGTTTCGATCTCGTCCTGCTCGCCGCCCAGCGCGCGCGCCAGGTTTCGGGCGGCGCGGAGCTGACCATCGACCGCGACCGCGACAAGAATCCGGTTGTTGCCTTGCGCGAGATCGCCGAGGAGACGGTGAAGCCGAAGCATCTCGAGGAATCGCTGATCGGCAGCCTGCAGCGCGTCCAGATCGACGACGACGAGGCGCCGGACGAGATCGGCTCGCTCTCCCAGTCGGCCGAGGCGCTTCGCCTCACCGCCGCCGCGCCGCCCCGCAACAACAATGCCGGCGGCGACTACGAATAAGCGGGAGGCGCCGCGCCGCGAGGCCGGCGCCTTCTTCCTGTTCGATACGCCGCTCGGCCGCTGCGCCCTCGTGTGGCGCGGCGACGCCATCGTCGGCGCGAGCCTTCCCGAGTTGGGCGACGCGGCGATGCGCCGCAGCCTCGCCCGCCGTTTCCCCGGCGCCGTCGAATCGCCCCCGCCCGGCTTCGTTGTTGCTGCAGCGGACGGCGTCGTTCGCCACTTTAGCGGCCATCCAGTCAACTTCTGCCAACTTCCGATCGACCTATCGGCCGCCTCGGATTTCGAGCGCGCCGTCTATGCCGCGGCGCTCGCCATCCCGTGCGGCGAGACCCGCACCTACGGGGACCTCGCCCGCGCCGTCGGCCAGCCGCAGGCCGCCCAGGCGGTCGGCGTCGCGCTCGGCCGCAACCCGGTGCCGATCCTCGTCCCCTGCCACCGCATCCTCGCCGGCGCCGGCCGCTCCGGCGGCTTCTCCGCCCCCGGGGGCGTCGCGACCAAGTTCAGGATCCTGGAGATAGAGCGCGCGAAGCTGCCGGGAGAGCCGGCCGGCCTGTTCGAAGAGCTGCCGCTGGCGGTGCGGCCGGCGCGCTGAGGATCCAAGAGATACCGACGACAAGATCGCCCCGCCTCCAGTAACCGAGAGCGCTGGCCCGCCGGCATGAGCCTAGCGGCGTGGAGGAGCCTCGCCGCCGCGCGCGCAATGGGCTCGGCTCCGCAGCGCAACTCCGCCTTTTTGAAGAAAAGTCGGCCGGATGCCGCGATTATGGCGTAGTCCAGGGTGTGGCGTTACTTTTGCCGGTCGCTCCTGGCGGCGCGCCCTCTCGCGGGGAAACCGCGGTTATCCGCGCCGTTTTCTTGGTGAAGCCGGAATTCAGCCACATTCTTTCGGCGGAAAGGACCAAAACGGCTGACACTCGGCGCAATTTACGTTATGGTCCGAGTCGCTCATTAGAGGGGGTCACTATGTTCATGAAATCCGGTAAGATGTTGTTTTCGGCCGCGTTGGTCGCGGGCACGATGTTGACGGCGACGCCGGCCTTCGCCCAGGCGACCCGCACCTGGGTTTCGGGCACGGGCGACGACGTCAATCCCTGCAGCCGCACGGCGCCGTGCAAGACGTTCGCCGGTGCGATCTCGAAGACGGCTGCGGGTGGCGAGATCAACTGCCTCGATCCGGCCGGCTACGGCGCGGTGACGATCACTAAGTCGCTCGTGATCGATTGCCACTTCACCGAGGGCGGTGCGCTCGCCGCCGGCAACGGCATCGTGGTCAACGCCACGGCGTCCGACGTCGTGGTGTTGCGCGGCCTCGACATCTTCGGCGTCAGCCCGCCCAGCAACGGCGTGCGCGTCCTGGTCGCCGGGGCGGTGCACATCGAAGACTCCGTCATCCGCCGCTTCAACGCGTCGGGCAGCGAGGGCGTGTCCTTCGTGCCGACGGTCGCGTCCCAGCTGTACATCAGCAACACCACCATCACCGAGAACGGCACCGGCACCAGCGGCGGCGTCGGTGGCGGCATCGAGATCAATCCCGGTGTCGGCGGCAGCGCGAAGGTGGTGATTTCGCACTCGAACATTCGTCACAATGCCAGCGACGGCATTCGCACGAACAGCACCAACGGCGTTGTGAGCCTGGTCATCGACAACAGCGACGTCTCCGGCAACGTGCAGGGCGTCGTCCTGCTCGGCGGGGCGAGCGCGAGCGCGACGATGATCACCAACTCGGTGATCGCCAACAACAGCGTGATCGGCATCGTCCAGACGAACGGAGCGATCGCCCGCGTCGACAACACCACGATCACCGGCAACGGGAGCGGTATCTCCGGGACGCAGATCCTGAGCTACGGCGGCAACCGGCTCGACGGCAACCCGACCTCGGGCGCCGCGAACGACGGTGCCTTCAACGGCGTGGTCCTCCCGCGGAAATAGTCGCGTTCGGCGGCGGGCGCTGCGATGCGTCCGCCGCCGCAAAGGGGACGCGGACTTTTCGAAACGAAAGGTCCGCGTCCCTTTTTTTGTCTCCTTCGCCTAAAGCTCGGAGCGGTCCACCCATTCGAGCTGGCCGCGGGTGAGCGGGCGCATGTCGGCGTCGCGCACCGCCATCGGCGCGATCGGCCGGCGGGTAGCCTTGTCGACCAGCACGGGGTTGCTCGGGCCGCTCGCCACCCAGCGCTCGCCCCATTCCCTCAGCGACAGCAGCACCGGCAGCAGGTCGAGGCCCTTGTCGGTCAGCTGGTAGGCGACGCGGCGGCGGTCGGCCGGATCCGGCTCGCGGCGCAGGATGCCGTTCTCGACCAGCCGGCCGAGGCGGTTGGAGAGGATGTTGCGGGCGATGCCGAGCGTCGACTGGAACTCCTCGAAATGCATGAGGCCGTTGAATGCGCCCCGCAGGATCAGGAACGACCAGCGCTCGCCCACCGTCTCGAGCGCGGCGGCGATCGAGCAGGTGCGCAGCAATTCGCGGTGGCGGTCGAGGTCGAGCACGCGGCGATCCTAGCCCGTTTGCGGAAGCTTGAACATGGCGGCGATTTTTCCAGTTGCAATAAGAAACTGACTGGAATACCAGTTTCACATCGCAACTGATACAGGGGAATTCTCGATGCGCGACACTTTCGCCAACTTCGCCGCCCTCCTCCTCGCCGGCGCCGGCACCGATGGTGCCTTCTACCGCGCCGAGCCCGCCGCGCCGCCGGCCAGGGCGCAGGTCATCGCCGGCGAGCTCGCCTGGCATTGCGGTGCCGAAGCCTGCACCGCGGGCAAGAGCGGCGCCCGGCCCGTCGTCGACTGCCAGGCCCTGGTCCGCGCGGTCGGCAAGGTGAAGAGCTTCGCCGCCGGCGGCGCCCTGCTCGCCCCCGAGCAGCTCGAAAAGTGCAATGCCCGCGGCCGCTGAGCGCCTTTCAAAACTTGCATCGCCTCGGCGCCGCACCCAATGAGGAGCGGTGCTGAGGCAATATGAACTGGTCGAGAAGGTCCGGTCCTACGATCCGGACGCGGACGAGGCGATGATCAACCGCGCCTACGTCTTCTCGATGCAGAAGCACGGATCTCAGAAACGCGCCTCGGGCGATCCCTATTACAGCCACCCGATCGAGGTGGCCGGCATCCTCACCGACCTCCACCTCGACGACGAGACCATCGTCACCGCCATCCTCCACGACACGATCGAGGACACGGTCGCGACCGCCGAGGAGGTGGAGCGCCACTTCGGGCCGAACGTCGCCCGCCTCGTCGACGGCGTCACCAAGCTCTCCAAGATCGAGGCGCAGTCCGAAAGCCAGCGCGCCGCGGAAAATCTCCGCAAGTTCCTGCTCGCCATGTCCGGCGACATCCGCGTGCTGCTCGTCAAGCTCGCCGACCGGCTGCACAACATGCGCACCCTCCACTTCATCAAGAGCGAGGAGAAGCGCCGGCGGATCGCCAAGGAGACGATGGACATCTACGCCCCGCTCGCGGAGCGGATCGGCATGTACGAGTTCATGACCGAGATGCAGACCCTGGCGTTCCGCGAGCTGGAGCCCGACGCCTACGCGTCGATCGCCAAGCGGCTCGAGCAGCTCCACAAGGGCGAGGGCGACCTCATCGAGCGCATCGCCCGCGGCCTCAAGGCGCATCTCGAGGCGCACGGCGTCGAGGCGCAGGTGCAGGGTCGCGAGAAGCATCCTTACTCGATCTGGCGCAAGATGGCGGAGCGGCACGTCAGCTTCGAGCAACTGTCCGACGTGATGGCCTTCCGCGCCGTCGTCGGCTCCGTCGAGGAATGCTACCGGACGCTGGGCCTCATCCACCAGCGCTGGCCGATGGTGCCCGGCCGCTTCAAGGACTTCATCTCGACGCCCAAGCGCAACGGCTATCGCTCCCTCCACACCACCATCATCCACGACGAGCAGATGCGGATCGAGATCCAGATCCGGACCGAGGAAATGCACGCCCAGGCCGAGCACGGCCTCGCCGCCCACTGGGCCTACAAGGAAGGCGTTCCCGAGGCGGCCACCGCCGATCATCCGTGGATCAGCGACCTCGTCGAAATCCTCGAGCATGCCGGCTCGGCAGAGGAGCTGCTCGAGCACACGCGCATGGCCATGTACCAGGACCGGATCTTCGCCTTCACCCCCAAGGGCGAGCTGATCCAGCTCCCCAAGGGCGCGACTCCGGTCGATTTCGCCTATGCGGTCCACACGGATCTCGGCGACCAGACGGTCGGCGCCAAGATCAACGGCCGGGTGATGCCGCTCAGGACCCCGCTCGAAAATGGCGACCAGGTGGAGATCCTCGTCTCAAAGGCGCAGCACCCGCAGCCCGCCTGGCTCTCCTTCGTCGTCACCGGCAAGGCCCGCGCCAAGATCCGGCGCTTCGTCAAATCGAAGGAGCGTGAAGAGACGATCGCGCTCGGCCGCAAGATTTACGACGAGATCGTCCAACGCCTTCCCCAGCCGCTCGGCTGGGAGGCGATGGCGGAGGCGCTGAAGCGACTTCACCTTCACGACGACGCTGCGCTCATGGAGGCGATCGCGCTGAAGCGCGTCTCGGACGTCGCGGTGATGGAAGCGCTGATGCCGGGCTCCACCGGCAAGGACGGCGTGAAGCCGCCGCCGCAGCGCACCGCCATCTCGATCAAGGGCCTCACCCCCGGCGTCGCGTTCAAGCTCGCCGAATGCTGCCACCCGATCCCGGGCGACCGCATCGTCGGGCTGAGGCGCGAGGACGAGGAGATCGAGGTCCACGCCATCGGCTGCGACAGCCTCGCTGCCGGGATCGACGCCGACTGGGTCGACCTCGCCTGGGGCGACGAATCCGACGGCGGCACCGCCCGCCTCTGCGTCGTCGTCCGGAACGAGCCCGGCGCCCTCGCCGCGGTCGCCGGCGTCCTCGGCAGCCATGGCGCGAACATCGTCTCGATGGACCAGGCGAGCCGCGACGGCAGCTTCCACACTTTCCATTTCGACGTCGAGGTGCACGACGTCCAGCACCTGATGCGGATCCTTGCGGCGCTCAGGGCGACGGAGGCGGTGTCGAGCGCCGAACGGCTCTGACGGTGGAGGAGGGGGCGATGGATGCGAAGCCGATGACCTATGGCGGCTATCTCGCGCTGGATTCGATCCTGTCCGCCCAGCATCCGCTGTCAGGACAGCCGGACGAACTGCTCTTCATCATCATCCACCAGACCAAGGAGCTTTGGCTCAAGCAGGCGATCGCCGAGCTCGCCCTCTCGGCGGAGCTGGTCCGCGCCGACCGTCTCGTCGAGGTCCACAAGAGCCTCTCTCGCGTGTCGCGCATCCAGGCGGTGATGACGCTCTCTTGGGACGTGCTCGCGACGATGACGCCGTCCGATTATTCAGGCTTCCGGGAAGTGCTCGGCACCAGCTCGGGCTTTCAGTCGGCGCAGTTTAGGGAATTCGAATATCGCCTTGGCCTGAAGGAGGGCAGTCACCTCAAGTTCCAGCAGGAGGGTTCCGCCGCCTACGCCTCCCTGCTCGCGGCGCTGGAGGCGCCGAGCCTCTGGGACGAGGCCAATGCCGCCCTCGGCCGCGGCGGCTTTCCCGTCCCCGCCGCGGCCCTGGAGCGCAATTGGCGGTTGCCCTACGTGCCGAGCGCCGGCGTGGAGCAGGCGTGGACCGAGGTCTATCGCGACCCGCACCGCCACTGGCCCTTCTACCAGCTCGCCGAAAAGCTCGTCGACCTCGACGATGCCCTCACCGCGTGGCGACAGAAGCATGTGCTGACGGTGGAGCGAATCATCGGTGCCAAGCGCGGGACCGGCGGGACCGCCGGCGTCGCCTATCTCCAGACCACGCTCCCCAAGCGTGCTTTCCCGGAGCTGTGGTCGCTCAGGACCCGATTGTAGGCCGGAACGGCTGGCCGGCCCGAATCGCCGCGATCTCCTCGGCCGTGATGCGCGCACGCGCGCCGAGGCTGGGGTGGCTGCGGAAAATCTGCGGGAACCAGTCGAACTTGCCGAGGTAGCGGCGCCAGAAGGGAATCGCCGCCTCCAGATCGTAGCCGGCCGCCGCCATCAGGCGCAGGCCGAACCGGTCCGCGTCCGCCTCCCGTTTCCAGATGTTGCTGGCGTGGATGCCGAGGCCGGCGAGCACGCCTTCCTCGCTTCGGGTCGCAGGATGCCCGAGGATATCGTGGGCCATTTCGTGACCGAGCACGACGGCCAGTTCGTCGTCGCTGCGCACATAGTCGAGCATCGCCGTGGTCATCACGACATAGGTGCCGGTCGCGAAGGCGTTGGTCTGATCGGACCGGGCAAGCCGCACGCGCCCGAGGCAGGCGGGCACCGAGCCGAGCGTGAGGCGAAGCTCGCGGCCCGCACGGAGGACCAGGAGCTCGGCACTGCCGCGGCGAAGCGCATCTTCGAGCTGGCGCTCCGTCGCCTCCAGCTTCGCTCGCCAGGTCTTTCGCTCCCGAAGGGCGGCGATGGCGGTGGGGGAGGGGAAAGGCGTCCCGTCCACCGCAAGCAGCACGTCGCCCGCGGCAAGGCCGGCCTTCGCCGCGGGGCTGCCGGCGATGACGCTGAGCACGCCCGGGCCGCGATCGAGCCCGTAGCGCGCCACCATCAGCGGCCGGTCCTTCTCCTCATATTCGGCAAGGTGGTGGAAGAGCATGCCGGTCAGCGGCCATGCCGAGGGACAGATTGGTCGCCCCGCCAGGGCGAGCCGATAGGCGACCTTGGCGACCCGCAGGTCCGCCTGGCGAAGCGTCGACTCGGGCGATTCGCCGGATATGTGAGCGGGGTCGGCGCGCGACGGGACGAGGGCGGGCTGCGCACCCGCGCCGCTTGCCACAAGCAGCAGGCCGGCGAGAAGGTGGCGGCGCTTCCGCGGAGCTTCCATCGATCTTCCGCGAACGCAAAAAAACCGGCCGGATGAAGCGAACTCCACCCGGCCGAATCTTACAGACAGACGAGTACCTGCCGTCCCTTACGGGCTGTGCGGCAGATCGTCGTTGTTGCCGCGCGTGGCGGCGATGATGCCGAGGATGATCGCGACCAGCGCGATCAGCGGGATGATGAAACCGCCGCGGAGCTCGCTGCCCTGCACGTTCTCACCCGCCGGCGCGACTTCGGTGGTCGCGGCAGACGACGTCTGCGCAGCCGCAACGGTCGGCGCGGCCATCAACGCAACCGAGGCGGTCGCAGCGATAATTCCTTTGAAACCCACGTCAGCTTCTCCCTTCGTACTCGAGCCTGTTATCTCGCGGTCTGAGATACCTACTATCCGAGCAGCCGGCGGCTGTCTAGTCCGGAATGGCAGGCCCTCGATACCTCGAAGCGCTCCGTAACCCCGTCTAGTTTACGAAGCCTGAAGCGCACAACCCCTTTGGGTGCCGATGGTTCATCCATTCTCGACATGGAAGACGGCCTGTTGCGCGCGGGCGACAGTCCGGTCTACCCAACCGCGCCGCCGGTCGAGCCCGTTCGCGCGCGATCCGGCGCCGTTTCAAGAGCTTCGCCGCGATCGAGGCGAGCAAGGAGGAAGAGTCGACGTGTCCGTCCTGCGCCGCAGCGCCGCCTGGCTCCTCGCCGGCCTGCTCTTGCTGGTTGCCGCCCCGGCCGCGGCGGCGGTTACCATCACCTTCTATTCGCACGAGCTCGGCGCCTCCTTCCCGCACGCCTTCGTGACCATGGCGGGGGCGCCCGACCGCGGCGGACCGGCCGTGAACGTCGATTACGGCTTCAGCGCGAAGACGATCAGCCCCGCGATTCTGTGGGGACGAGTGACGGGGGAAGTGATTTCCGACCATGGCGCCGCTTACATTCGCGGCAGCGACCGGCATTTCTCCCTCACCCTTTCCGACGCGGATTACGACAGGGTGATGGCGACGATCGCGCGCTGGCGTGCGAGCCCCCAGCCTTCGTACGACCTCGGCAGCCACAATTGCGTCCATTTCGTCGCCGACCTCGCGCGCAGCGTCGGCATGAGCGTCGACACGCCCAAAGCGCTGATGAAGAAACCCCGCTCCTATCTCGAGCATCTCACCGCCGAGAATCGTGCCTGGCTCGCGGCCCATCACGCGACGTTCTGGAGGACGCCGGCCGGCGAGCCCGCCCCGCGGCAGCCGCTGCGCGTGCCCTCGTCTTGACTTTGGCGGCCCGATCCACCTTAGCCCTTCACCGCCGGCATCCCGGTCTCCACTCCCGTAAATCGAGCGAGCAAGAATGAGCGTTTCCCGCAACGAGAAGGTTGTCGTCGTCGGCCTGGGCTATGTCGGGCTGCCGCTGGCGGTGGCGCTGGCGAAGAGCTTCGAAGTGATCGGGCTCGACATCGATGCGGGCCGAGTCGAGGAGCTGAAGGCGGGGCGGGACAGGACGCGCGAGGTCGAGCCCGACGCGCTCGCCGCGTCGACGCTCGCGCTGACGAGCCGCGCCGAAGAGTGCCGGAACGCCGACATCTACATCGTCACCGTTCCGACGCCGGTCGATAGCGAAAATCGTCCGGATCTCGGCCCCGTCCTCAGCGCCACCCGTTCCGTGGCGGCGCTCCTCGATGCCGCGCGGCGGCCGATCGTCGTCTACGAGAGCACCGTCTATCCCGGCGTCACCGAGGAGGTCTGCGGGCCGCTGATCGAGGAGCTGACGGGACTTCGGCGCGGCGTGGATTTCTTCCTCGGCTATTCGCCGGAGCGGATCAATCCGGGCGATCGGGAGCACACGGTCGATCGCATCGTCAAAGTCGTGGCCGGCGAGAATGCCGAGGTGCTGGATCGGCTCGCCGCCGTCTACGGCGCCGTCACCAGCGCGGGCGTTTTCCGGGCCGCCTCGATCAAGGCGGCCGAGGCGGCCAAGGTGATCGAGAACGCCCAGCGCGACATCAACATCGCGTTCATGAACGAGATCACCCAGATCTTCGCGAAGCTCGACCTGTCGATCTGGGACGTGCTCGCGGCCGCCGGCACGAAGTGGAACTTCCTGAAGTTCCAGCCGGGCCTGGTCGGCGGTCACTGCATCGGCGTGGACCCTTATTATCTCAGCTTCCGCGCGCAGCAGCTCGGCCAGGAGCCGAACGTGATCCTCGCCGGCCGCTCGATCAACGACGCCATGGGCGCCTGGGTCGCGGACCGGCTCCACGAGCGCCGGGGCAGGGCCGGCTCGGCGCTGGTCATGGGCCTCACCTTCAAGGAGAACGTGCCGGACCTGCGCAACAGCAAGGTGATCGACGTGATTCGGCGGCTCGAGGCGCTCGGCCACGACATCACGGTTCACGATCCGCTGGCGGACCCTGCCGAGGCGCGGCACGAATATGGCGTCGAGCTGGACGCCGCCGCCCTCGATCGCGCCTACGATCTCGTCTTCGCGGCGGTGCCGCATGACGAGTATCGCGCGCTCGCGGACGATCGGGTCGCCGCACTGGTCGCCGACGGCGGCCTCCTCGCGGACCTCAAGGGCGTCTTCGGCGGCCGTCAACTCGGCGGCGTCGGCCGCTGGTCGCTCTAGGCGAGCCTACGAGGCGGCGAGGATCCGCCGCACGACCGGCGGGAGGGATTCGCGCCACGGCGGAGCGCGATAGCCGAACGTCGCCGCGAAGCGATCCGTCGCGAGGCGGCTGTTCCTGGGACGCGCCGCGCGCGCAGGCCATTCGGCGCTGGTGATCGACTCCACCGAGGCGGTCGGCCCGCCCTCCGCCGCGCTGACCGCGAAGATGGCGCGGGCGAAGCTGGACCAGTGGGTCGCGCCCTCGCCGGCGAGATGGTAGGTCGCCCCCACGCCGCGGCCCGGCTCCTCCCGCCAGGCGCGCAGGACGCGTAGCAGCCCGTCGGCGAGATCGAGCGCGGAGGTCGGGTTGCCGATCTGGTCTCCCACCACGCGCAAGGCGGGGCGCGTGCGCGCGAGGTTCAGCATCGTGCGGACGAAATTCGCGCCGAACGGGCTGTAGACCCATGCCGTCCGAACGATGACGTGATCGGGGCAGACGGCGCGGATCGCCTCTTCCCCCTCCCATTTCGTGCGACCGTAGACGCTCCGCGGGCTCGGCCGGTCGTCCTCGGCCCAGGGCCGCTCGCCGCTGCCGTCGAAGACATAGTCGGTGGAGACATGGATGAGGCGTGCGCCCGTCTCGCGCGCGGCTTCGGCGAGCGCCGCCGGCCCAATCGCATTGGACAGCCGGGCCGATTCGGGATCGTCCTCGGCCGCGTCGACCTGGGTGTAGGCGGCGGCGTTGACGATCGCATCGGGTCGATGCCGCGTCACGGCGGCGCGGAGGCTGTCGGGGTCGGCGAGATCCGCCTCCGGACGGCCGATGAAGCGCAGCGGGACGCCGTGCGCGTCCGCGCGCTCCCGCAGGCTGAGGGCGAGCTGCCCGGTGCGGCCGAGGACCAGGATGCCGCTCATCCGCAATAGTGGAACGAGGCCGCGACGTCGGCGAGCCGCGGCGCGCGCGCATCCTTCTCGGACAGGGTCGGCGCGGAGCCGAGAGCCGGCCAGGGAATGCCGAGGTCCGCATCGTCCCACGCAATCGCGCGCTCATGGTCCGGAGCGTAAGGCGCGGAGACCTTGTATTGCACCTCCGTGTTCGGCTCCAGGGTGAGAAGGCCGTGGGCAAAGCCCTCCGGGATCAGGATCTGGTTCCAGGCTTCGGCTGAGAGGGTGACGGCGGCATGGCGGCCGAAGGTGGGGGAGCCGTGGCGGATATCCACCGCCACATCGTAAGCGGCGCCGCGGGTGACGCGCACCAGCTTCGCCTGGGCGAAAGGCGGAAGCTGGTAATGCAGGCCGCGCAGCACGCCGGGCGCAGCCGAGAGGCTGTGATTGTCCTGGACGAAGGCGATGTCGATGCCGAGCTCCGCGAAGGCGGCCGCGCTCCACGTCTCGGAAAAGAACCCGCGATGGTCGCCGTAGCGCTTCGGGCTGATCTCGATCAGGTCTGGAATCGCCAGGCGGCGGGTCTCGAACATCGGGGCTCCGTTCGGTCGGACAGATTACATCGCCGCTCGCGCGGCGGTAAAGCGCGGAGCGGTCACAGGCCGAGCCGCTCCCCGGCATAGCTGCGCTCCCGCAGCGGCCGCCACCATTGCTCGTTGGCGAGATACCAGTCGATGGTCCGCGCCAGCCCGGTCTCGAAGCTTTCCCGCGGCGACCAGCCGAGCTCCGCCTCGATCTTCGCCGGATCGATCGCATAGCGCCGGTCGTGCCCCGGGCGGTCCGCAACGAACTCGATGAGGTCGCTGTGCGGCCTCCCGCTCGGCCGCGGCCGCCGTTCGTCGAGCAGGGTGCAAATCGCGCGGATCACGTCGAGATTGCTGCGCTCCGCCCGCCCGCCGATCAGGTAGGTCTCGCCGACGGTGCCGGCGCTCACCACCCGCTCGAGCGCCCGCGCATGGTCCTCGACGTAGAGCCAGTCGCGCACATTCTCCCCGTTTCCGTAGACCGGGAGCGGCCGTTCGTGGAGGGCGTTGAGGAGGACGAGCGGTATCAGCTTCTCGGGGAAGTGGTATGGCCCGTAATTGTTCGAGCAATTGGAGATCAGGGTCGGCAGGCCGTAGGTCCGCCGCCACGCCCGCACCAGGTGGTCGGACGCCGCCTTCGACGCCGAATAGGGAGAGGAGGGGTCGTAGGGCGTCTCCTCGGTGAACAGCCCGCCGTCGAACGGGAGGTCGCCGAACACCTCGTCGGTCGAGACGTGGTGGAAGCGGAAACCCTCTTGCTTCGCGCCCTCCAAGCCCCGCCAATAGCCGAGCGCCGCCTGCAGGAGGCGGAACGTCCCGACGACGTTGGTCTCGATGAAATCGGATGGGCCGTCGATCGAGCGGTCGACATGGCTTTCCGCCGCCAGATGCATGATCGCGTCGGGCCGCTCGTCGGCAAGGAGCGCGGTCACCGCCGCCGCGTCGCCGATGTCGCCTTGCACGAAGCGATAGTTCGGCCGGTCCTCGATCTCGGCCAGCGAGGCGAGGTTGCCGGCATAAGTCAGCTTGTCGAGGTTGACGACGCGCGTGTCGCCGAGCCCGACGAGGTGGCGGCAGAGGGCGGAGCCGATGAAGCCGGCCCCGCCGGTGACGAGGATCGTGCGTCCGGCCATTTCAGAAACGCTGCTCGGTGGGGACCGGCCCCAGCATGGTGCGTCCCTCCGCCGCGCGGCGCCGCAGGAAGTTCGCATAATCGGACTTGCCCATCCGGTCCGCCGCGGCGCGCAGCTGCGCCTCGTCCAGATAGCCGAATTCGAAGGCGATCTCCTCGGGCGACATCACCTTGATCCCCTGCCGCTGCTCGACGGTGCGCACGAAGGCCGAGGCATCCTGCAGGCTGTCGTGGGTGCCGGTGTCGAGCCAGGCGAAGCCGCGGCCGAGCCGCGTCACCTGCAGCGCGCCCCGCTCGAGATAGGCGCGGTTGACGTCGGTGATCTCGAGCTCGCCGCGTGGCGACGGCTTCACCGCGGCGGCGATGTCGAGCACGTCGTTGTCGTAGAAATAGAGTCCGGTCACCGCCCAGCTGGACTGCGGTGCGGTGGGTTTCTCGACGATGTCGGTGGCCTCGCCGGTGTCGGGATCGAAGGTGACGACGCCGTATCGCTCGGGATCTTCCACATGATAGGCGAAGACCGTCGCCCCGCTCTTGCGCGCCGCCGCTTCCTGGCACAGCACCGACAGGCCGGCGCCGTAGAAGATGTTGTCGCCGAGGATCAGCGCCACGCTGTCTCGTCCGACGAACTCGCGGCCGATCAGGAACGCCTGCGCCAGCCCTTCCGGCCGCGGCTGCTCGGCATAGCTCAAGGAGAGGCCGAACGCGGCGCCGTCGCCGAGCATCTTGCGGAACTGCGGCAGGTCGTGCGGCGTCGAGATGACGAGGATCTCGCGGATTCCCGCCAGCATCAAGGTGGCGAGCGGATAATAGATCATCGGCTTGTCGTAGACCGGCAGCAGCTGCTTGGAGACTGCTAGCGTCGCCGGATACAGGCGCGTCCCGCTGCCCCCCGCCAGGATAATGCCCTTCATGTCCCCCGTCCGAGGCTTTCGGCGCCCGCGGACCGGAATCGCCTTCCCAAAGGCTGCCTAGCAAGCTTCCCCGGCCGCGACCAGCAAGGAACCGGGGCCGGCGCGACCCCGCCGAAATAGGGTCTCGCCTTCATTCGCCCGGTGGGGCAGGGAACTTCTCTCATCGAGCGTTCATCCAAACGGACCTAGGCTCCGCCCGCCGCACGGGAGTGACCCGCCTGACGACCGCGTTCATCAATGCCATCGGAACGGCCGTTCCGGACCACGACGTCCACGATGCCTTCATCGCCTGGGCGGAGCGGCAGGTGGCGGAGCCTCGCGAGCGGGCGCTTTTCGCGCGGATGGCCGGCCGATCCGGGATTCGCCATCGCTGGTCGGTGCTCCCCTTCGCCCCGGACGGCGGCTCGCCGGTCGAGCCCGGCGGTTTCTACCATGGCGCAATTCCCGGCACCGCCGCGCGCATGGCCGTTTATGCCGAGGCGGCGCCGAAGCTGGCGCTGGCCGCGGTCCGCCGCCTCGGCGAGCGGACGCGGCTCGACGGCATCACCCATCTCGTCGTCGCGAGCTGCACCGGCTTCGTGGCGCCTGGGATCGACCAGATCCTCGCCGGGGCGCTGGGCCTTGGCGGCGAGGTCGAACGCACGCTCGTCGGCTTCATGGGCTGCTATGCGGCGGTGTCCTCCCTGCGGCTTGCCCATCATATCGTCCGTTCGCGGCCGGACGCGCGGGTGCTGGTGGTCACCGTGGAGCTGTCGACGCTCCACCTTCAGGACGATCGCGCGATCGAGCCGCTGCTCGCCATGCTCCAGTTCGGCGACGGGGCCACGGCCTCGCTCGTCACGGCCGACGCGGAGGGATTCGGCATCGCCGACCCGTTCGCCGCCACCCTGCCGGAGTCGGAGGGGCTGATCCGCTGGACCGTCGGTGACGCCGGCTTCGCGATGACCCTTTCCGGCGAGGTGCCCGGCCGCATCGCCGAGGCGCTGCGCGACGAAGGCTTCCGCGCCCGCCTCCTCGCCGATGCCGACGTGGCGGAGATCGACAGCTGGGCGGTGCATGCCGGAGGCCGCTCGGTGCTGGATGCCGTCGAGCACGGCCTCGATTTGCCGCAGGGCGCCCTCGCCGAATCGCGCGACGTCCTCGCCCGCTTCGGCAACATGTCCTCCTCCACCTTGCCCTTCGTGCTCGCCGAGCAGATGGCGCGGCCCGAACGCCGCCGCGGCATCGCGCTCGCTTTCGGCCCCGGCCTCGCCGCCGAGGGCTTCCACTTCCGCCGCGCCGCCTGAGGCGCGGGTGCCGCCGCCGCGTGCTCCCGCGCTGATCGTCGGCGGCGGGCCGGCCGGCGCCGCTGCGGCGCTCGCGCTCGCCCGCGCGGGGGAAAAGCCACGGCTGCTCGAGCGGACCGTGGGCCCGCATGACACGGTGTGCGGCGCCTTCGTCGGCTGGGACGCCGTCGCCGCGCTCGGCCGGCTCGGCATCGATCCGTTCGCGCTGGGCGCACATCCGATCGACACGCTGCGCCTCTTCGGCAGCGGACGCACGGTGGAAACGCGCCTCCCGCGCACCGCGGCGGGCCTCTCCCGCCGCTGCCTCGACGAGACGCTGCTCGGCGCCGCGGCGGCGGCGGGCGCCCGCGTCGAGCGCGGCCGCGCCGTGCGCGCCGCCGATCCCGCCGGCCGCACGGTGCGCACAGACGACGGCGAGGCGATCGGCGCCGAGGCTCTGCTCCTCGCCACGGGAAAGCACGAGCTGCGCGGCGCCGGCCGGCCCCGCGACACCTCGGCCGATCCCGTCGGGCTCCGCACGGCCCTCGCGCCTTCGCCGGAGCTCGCCGCGACGCTCGACGGGATGATCGAGCTCCACCTCTTCGACGGCGGCTATGCCGGCCTGCTTCTCCAGGAGGATGGCCGCGCGAACCTGTGCCTCTCGGTGCAGCGCTGGCGGTTGAAACGCGACGGCGGCATTCCGAACCTTGTGACATCGGTAGCCGACGAGCTCCCGGCCCTGCGCGCGCGCCTCGCTTGCGGCGAGCCCGGTCCCTGGAGCGCCGTTTCGGGCGTCCCCTACGGCTGGTACGCCCGCACGACCGGCCCCGGCCTGTACCGGCTCGGCGACCAGGGCGCGGTGATCGCCTCGCTGGCGGGAGACGGCATCGCCATCGCGCTGGAAAGCGCCGCGGAGGCGGCGGCCGCGATCCTCGCCGGCCGCGAGGCGCCGGATTACCAGGCACGCCTCGGGCGGCGCGCCGCCATGCCGCTCGCGGTGGCGGAGGGCCTGCGCTGGGCGGCCGAGCGTCCGCTGCCGCGCGCGTCCCTCATGCGCCTCGTCGCCGCCGCGCCGGCGCTGCCCCGCCTCGCCGCCCGCCTCACCCGCGTCGGGGGCTGAAGCCGCCCGGCCGCGGCGGGCTCAATATTGCTTGCGGTAGCGGACGTTGAGATTGTTGCCGTTATTTCCCTGCGCGCTCACCGAGCTCAGGACCGAAAGCGCCTTGGAGAGGGCGACCTCGATCTGCGTCGCCGTATAGCCGCGCGCGTCGGTGACGATCTCGATGTAGATGTTGCGGCTGACGTAGAAGCCGGCGGCAAGCGCCGTGCCCCGGCCGGTGGTCTGGTCCGCGCCCAGGATACGCAGCCGCCCGAGGCCGGTCGCGGAGCGCAGCTTGCCGAGCGGGTTCAGCCCGCCGCCGCCGCCGCGCAGCGCGTTGAGCGACGATGCGAGCTGGATCGCCTGCAGCGCGGAAATCTCGTTGACCGAGCCGCCGAACAGGATGCGGGCCATGATCTCGTCCTGCGGCAGCCCTGGGTTGGAGGTGAAGGCGATCTGCGGGTTGGTCGCGGTGCCGCTGACGTTGATGTTGACCGTCACGTCCTTGATGTCGGCGGAGGCGACGAGGTCGATGCGCGGGTTGGGTGGCCGTGCGCCGGTGAAGGCGATGTTGCCTCGGGTTACGTCGAAGCGCTGGCCCGAGAAGCTGTAGGTGCCGCGGATCAGCTCGGCCTGGCCGACCAGGGCCGGGGTGGCGGTGGTGCCGCGCACGCGCAGGTCCGCCGACCATTCGGATTCGAGGCCCATGCCGGAAATGTAGAGCTGGTTCTGCGCGTGGAGGCCGAGGTTGAGCTTCCAGACGCTCGGCACGCCTTCCTCGGCGGCCTCCTTGATCTTCGCCGGATCGGGCAGCGGCTCGCCCTTGCGACGGACTCCCGTCAGCTCGACGACCTGGGCGGCCCCCTGGCGGATGATCTCGTAGCGCACGTTCGGCAGGGTGAGGTCGCCGGCGATGAGGGCGCCGCTCGCCTTGTCGTTGGTGACATGGAGGTCGCCGGTTACGGTCGCGCCGAGATTGTCGCTGCGCGCCATCTGCGCGTCCTTCATCGTCAGCCGGATGTCGATCGGATACCCCGCCGCCGAAGCGAAACCGACCGTGCCGGTGCCGCTGATCGTGCCCTTGCCGGCCCGCCCGGAGAACTGGGTGATCTGGAGGGTCGAGTTGGTGAAGCGGCCTTCAAGCGCGATGGCGGTGATGTGGGTGCCATATTGCTCGTCGGTGAAGGCGAGATTGGTGGCGCGGACGAGGCCGGTCAGCTGCGGATTGTCGAGGCGGCCGGAGAAATCGGCCGCGACGCCGATCGGGCCGGAGAGCTGCCGGTTGGCCTGGCCGGCGAGCGACCAGAGGACCTCGGCCGGGCCGTTATAGCGTATGCCGCCGGCGAGCGGGGCGGCCATCACCCGGCTCATCCACGATCCGCCCGCGCCGACCGGCTGCAGACGCACCTGGGCGCGGCCGATCAGCGCCCCGCCGCGGCGGATCACGGCGTTCAGGTTCGCCCCCTCGGGCCGGAGCGTGCCGAGCAGGGCGACGTCGACCGGATCCGAGCGCATCGCGATGCCGGTGCGGGTGAAGCCGGCGATGCTGAGCCGCGCCTCGGCCTGCGGGAAGGCGCTTCCCGCCTGGACGAAATCGAGGCTGCCGCTCAGCTTGCCGCCCAGGCCGAGGCCGGGCGAGAAGGTGTTGGCCACCGAGAGGTCGAGATTCTGCATCCGCGCCTGCACCTCCAGCCGGTCGCCCCAGCGGCCGGCGAGGTAGACGTTGCCCTGCGGCAGCACGATCTGGGTGGGCGAAAGCTGCCAGCCGGCGGCGGTGCGGCGGATGTCGGCGGGCTGCGCGAAGCGGAAGGCGATGCCGTTCGCCGTCCCCTGCGCCGCGGCGCGGATATGGTCCGGCTCCATCGCGGCGTTGAGGCCGACCTGGAACGGCACGCCGCTCGAGCCTTCCGCATAGGCCTGGGCGGTGCCGCGGCCGCCGCGATAATCGGCGTGGATGCGGGCGCGGCTGAGGGCGAAGTTGCCCGAACGGACGCCCGCCAGCTGCGCGTCGCCGACGATCTGCGGCATGCCCGGCACCAGCACCGCGGTCGCCTGGATGAAGCCCTGCTGGATCTGGATCGGCGTCGCGCCGGGGATGGTCGCGTCGTTGGCGCGCGCGTCCACCGCCACCTGCTGGTACTTGCCGGCCGCGGCGAGCTGGATCGTGCCGGAAAGGCCCCGGCCGTTCATCGTCAGCGTGCCGGCGAAGGGGCCGGCGGCGGTCTGGACGACGCGGCCGGAGAAGGTGATCCCGGCGAAGACGAGGCGGCGGATGTCGAGGGTGAGGGGGCCGCGGCCGGCCAACACGGTGAGGTCGGCGACGAACGGCCCATAGTCCGATTCGCCGCTCGCCTGGATGGCGTAGCCGGCTCCGGTGGCGCGCACCGTGGCGCGCACGTTCCTGAGGCCGATGCCGAAGCCGGGCGAGGCGGCGCGGAGCTGGACGTTCGGCTTGGTCGCCGTGCCGGTGAGGACCACCGCCAGCGGCCCGTAGGCCTTGCTGAACCCGGCGAGCCGGAAGTCGATCGCGCCGCCGGGTGCATAGGTGCCGTCGCCGGAGGTGATCCTCAGGCCCGGGGAGCTGAGGCGAATCGCCGAGAGTCGGATGACGCCGCTCGGCAGCATCTCGACCATGGCCGCCGCTGTGGCGTTGCCGCCGAGGAAGCCGCGCGCCGAGCTGTTGTCGATCCGCCGCGTCTTCACCGCCACCCGGCCCTTGATGCCGAAGCCGCCGCGCCCGGACGTGACGTTCATGTCGGTCGTGATGTCGAGCAGGCCGACGCCGTTCAGATGGTAGCCGTTGACGGTGCCCTGGATGCCGGCGCGGTAGAGACCGGTCGCGAAATCGGCGACCACCACCGTCGTCGCGTTGAGCTTGTCGGACCGGATCTTGAGGTTGTCCGAGACGAGGTGGGTGCCGCTCAGGTTGAGGACGCCGTTCAGCGACACGTTGGTGAGGAGGCCGCCGAGGGACGGGTCGAGACCGGCGATGTGGCGTACGGTGGCGTTGACCGGCACCCGGATTCGGTCCGCCGCCACCTGGGCACGGCCGATGGCGTGGAAGCCTTCGAGGCTGGTCTTGTTGAAGCCGAGCGCATCGGCCTTGAGGTCGTAGGCGACGATAGGCGTGCGGAACGGCCCGTTGAGAACGGCGGCGAGCTGCAGGTTGCGCGCCGAGAGGTTCGGCATCACCGCGCCCGGCTCCGGGAGCCGGACGGCGAGCTTCAAGTCGTGCAGCTCACTCTTGCCGAGGTCGATGAGGCCGTCGGCGCCGACCGACAGCGCCTTTGAGCTGAGGCGGAGGCGGGTGTCGGCCTTGCGCTGGCTGAGCGTCGTCACCAGCGCCACCTGGACGTGCGGGGCGAGCAGGCGCTTCACGATGCCGTCGGACAGCATCAGGCCCGGGTTGGCGGGGCCGGTGACGGTGAAGGTGCCGTTCTTCGCGCCGATCGCCAGGTTGGCGAAACCCTTGCCGCCGAGCAGGGCCTGCGCCTTTCCGTTCCAGTTCGCCCAGTCGCCCTTGCCGTTGATGCGGGCGGTGAGCGGCTGGCGCAGGCCGGTGAGGCTCGCGACAAAGCCGTTGCCCGGCGCGTCGACCGCCAGCCCCATGTCCAGCCGGTTGCGGTCCGGCACCGCGTCGAGCCGCAGGACGAGCCGATCGCCGCCCGGGAGGCCGGCGCCGGCGAGGGCGTTGGCGCGCAGGCCCACCTGGGCGCGGCCGCTGGCGATCTTCGCGGTACCGTCGAGGCTGAGCAGGTGCCGGTAGCCGGTCACCGCCGGGTCGACGTAGATGCGGCCGACATTCAGGTGGCCGATGTCGATGTCGATGTCCGGGAGCAGCGGCGCGTTCGGGTTGGTGCTGGTCGGCTTGAACTGCGGCAACCGCCACAGCCGCGCCTTCGGCACGTCCAGGCTGCGGATATCGACATGGTTGCCGAAATAGGCGAGCGGCCGCCAGTCCATCTTGGCCTCGCTGGCGGCGAAGAAGCGCCCCTTGGAATCGGCGAGCGTCAGGTCGTGGAGGGTGAGCGTGCCCCACAGCGACCCGTCGATCCGCCCGACGCGGATCTTCAGGCCCGACGCCATTTCTAGCCCGTTGATCTGCTTGACCACGAAGCGCCGGCCGAAATCGCTGTTCAGCCAGACCACGAACAGGAGGACGATGGCGAGCAGCGCGGCGACGGCGATTCCCGCCCACTTGCCGACGGTCCGCGCCCGGTGGTGGACGTGGACGACGCGCACCCGCTCCGGCCCCGGCTCGGCCGCCTCGGCGGGTGGGGGAGGGGACTCGCTCGCCATCTAGAAAGCCTGGCCGATCGAGACGTAGACGGCGAAGCGGGATTCGCCCTTCTTGCGGCCGATCGGCACCGCCACGTCGGCGCGGAGCGGTCCGAAATTGGTGTAGAAGCGGCCGCCGATGCCGGCGCCGTAGCGCAGCCCGGAGAGCTTCGGAACCTGGCTCTCATAGACCTGGCCGGCGTCGACGAAGGCGACCACGCCATAATTGCCGAAGCGGTAGCGGCTCTCGAGCGAGAACTCGACCTGGCTTCGGCCGCCGGTCGGGACGAGGATCGTCGGCGGGTCTTTTTCCTTGGGATCGGTCGGGTCGAACTTGGGGTTGGGAATCTCGGACTTGGGTCCGAGCTCCTGGTAGCCGAAGCCGCGCACCGAGCCGCCGCCGCCGCCGTAGATGCGCCGCGACGGCGGCAGGTCCGAAAGGCTGGCGCCGAAGATCGAGCCGACCCGCACGCGCCCGGCGACGGTGAGGCTGTCGGTCGCCGGATAATAGGCGCTGCCGTCGAAGATATTGCGGATATAGGGCTTGGTCGGTTCCCGCAGGGACACTTCCGGGTTGGTGCGAAGGCCGAGGCGGAAGCCCTTGGTCGGATCGAGCAGGCTGTTCGACGTGTCGTAGCCGACCTGCCCGATCAGCCCGGCGATGAAGTGCGCGGTCTTGAGCGAGATGGGCGGGAAGCGCTTCTCGTCCTCGTTCGAGGCGACCAGCTCGCCGCCGTAGGAATAGGTCCACTTCTTCTGCCAGATCGGCGTCGAGGTGCGCGAGACGGTGCCGTAGAGGCGGGCGATATAGCCGTGATAGGCGGCATAATCCTGCCGCCCCGCCTCGGCCTGAATGAGCAATGTGCGGTCGCGCTGGCCGGCATTGTTGCGCTGGAACTGGACGACCAGCGACTGCTCCTGCGTGCCGAGGATGCCGGTGACGCGCAGCGCGCCTTCCGGCGGGAAGAGGTTGCGGTGCTCCCACGTCGCTTCCGCCCTGAGGCCCTGGCCGGTCGAATAGCCGGCGGTGCCGGAGAGGGTCCGCGCCGGGCCCGCGACCTGGTGGACGCGGATGTTGACATATTCGGTGCCGTCCGGAGCCTTCTCGCCGGTGCGTTCCGGCCGCGCGGCGACGGTGCGGAAGAGGCCGGTGGCGACCATCGCCTCGCGCAGGTCGTCGACCTTGCGGCTGTCGTAGAGCTCGCCGCGCTTGAAGCGTGCGAGGATGCCGACATGGTGGGCGTCGAAGGCGAGCTTGCCGTCGGTGGTGAAGCCGGCGAAGGTCGAGCGCGGCCCCGGGTCGAGCGGAAGCGTGTAGTCGCCGAGGTGGGTGTCGGGGTCGAGCAGGACGTCGCGCTGGCCGACGTCCACGAAGGGATAGCCCTGCTGCGGGAGGCGGAGGCGGACATTGGCCTCGGCCGCTTCGACCTCGGCGGCGACGATGGGATCGCCGCTCTTCAGCTTGAGTGCGTCCCGGGCGATGCCGGACGGGACCGTGTCGGGACCCTGGATCCGGATCTGGCCGAAGTCGTAGCGGTGCCCTGGTACCGTCGTGACGGTGACGGCGAGGGTGCCGGGCGCGTTCGGCACCTGGGCGATGGTGGAGCTTACCGTGCCGTCATAATAGCCTTCGGAGCGCAGCAGGCGGACGGCGAGCAGCTCGTCCTCCTTGGTGCGCGCCGAGACCATGGCGGCGTTGCTCGCCTTGCCGTCGCCGTCCGCGAGGGCCGAGAGGCTGCGGAAGCGGCCTTCGAGGCCGATCTGTTTGAGGCCCTCGACGGCGAGGCTGTAGCGGATGGCCGGGGCCGGAGCGTCCGGACCGGCCTTCGGGTCCGGCGCCGGGGTGGCGAGCTGGAACTGGTCGAGCGGGGTGAGCGGATCGCTCAGCGCCGGGTCGGCCGGCTCGGCGACCGGAGGAAATGTTCCGGCGGGAGTCACCGGCGGCCCGGGCGGGACGGCGGGGGTTCCCGGGGCGGGAGCCGGGAGGGACGGGAGCGGTTCGAGCGGCTTGGCAAGGTCCGGATCGAGCGGCGGCAGCGATTTCTGGAACTGGCTGTCCGGCACGATCGGCGAGTCGGATCCGGCCGTGGGCGGCGCGGGCGCGGGCGGCGGCGCGGCGGCGCGAACGTGCGCTCGCGCGGAGACGGGGGTGGCCAGCACGAGGGCGCCCGCTGCGACGGACAGGAAAAGACCGGCCTTGATCAACTTACGCCGACGCTCCCCTGGTATCGGCCACGTAGGAAACGGCTTAAACACCATGAGCTTCGCCTTTGTTCCGGCGGCGAAAGGGAGTTGATGTAGATCAGCCTCAGCGCTGTTGCCCGAAGGCCACGCCCGCCATTTCGGTTTGCAACCGGGCCCCGCTTTGCGCAGGGAAAGGGGATGACCAACCCGCCCTCCGGAGCGTTGCTGCGCGAGCTCGAGAGCCTGCTCGGCGCGCGCGGCTTCACCCGCGTCGCCGACGACATGGCCCCCTGGCTCAGCGACTGGCGCGGCCGCTATCACGGCGCCGCGGCGGCCTTGCTCTCGCCGGCTTCGACCGGCGAGGTGGCGGAGATCGTGCGGCGCTGCGCCGATGAGGGCGTCGCCCTCGTGCCGCAGGGGGGCAACAGCTCGATGGTCGGCGGCGCCACGCCGGACGCGACCGGCGCCTCGCTGCTTCTCTCGCTCCGCCGGATGAACCGCATCCGCAGCCTCTCGGCCGACGACAATGCGCTCGTCGCCGAAGCGGGCGCGATCCTCACCCACGTGCACGAGGCCGCCGCCTCCATCGGCCGCCGGTTTCCGCTGACGCTCGGCGCGAAGGGCAGCGCCACCGTCGGCGGCCTCGCCTCGACCAATGCCGGCGGCACCCAGGTGCTGCGCTTCGGGCCGATGCGCGCGCTGGTGCTCGGCATCGAGGCGGTGCTGCCGGACGGGTCGGTGCTCGATGCGCTCGCGCCGCTGCGCAAGGACAATCGCGGCTACGACTTGAAGCAATTGCTGGTCGGCGCGGAAGGGACGCTCGGCGTGGTGACGGCGGTGACGTTGCGGCTGGTCCCGGCGGTCGGCTCGCGCGGCGTCGCCTGGGTGGGGGTGGAGAGCCCTTCCGCGGCACTGGCCCTGCTGCGGCGTCTCGAAGAGAGGCTCGGCGAGACGGTGGAGAGCTTCGAGCTGGTGCCCGCCAACGCGCTCGACCTGGTGCTGCGGCACGTGCCGGGAACGCGGGCGCCGCTCGCCGCGCCGCAGCCGTGGAACGTGCTGGTCGAAGCGACGGCCCCCCGCGACGCCGCGGACGCCGGCGAGTCGCTCGCATCCGCGCTCGGCGAGGCGCTCGAGGCGGGGGCCGCGGCCGACGCGGTGATCGCCGCGAGCGAGGCCCAGGCCGAGGCCTTCTGGAAGCTGCGCGAGACGATCGCGGAAGGGGAGCGCGCCGCGGGGCCGGCACTCAAGCACGACATTTCGGTTCCCGTCTCGGCGATGCCGGCCTTCGTGGAAAGCGCGGCCGCGGCGGTGGAGAGCCGCTTTCCCGGCACACGCGTCGTCGCCTTCGGCCATCTTGGCGACGGCAACATCCATTTCAACGTCCAGGCGCCGCCCGGCCCGAACGGAGCCGGCTGGGTCGAAGGGCCGGGCGAGGCGGTGAGCAGCTTCGTCTACGACCTCGTCGTCGCGGCCGGCGGCTCGATCTCCGCCGAGCACGGCATCGGCCGGATGAAGGCGGCGCAGCTCGCCCGAACCGAAGGGGAGGCGCGCATGGCGGCGCTGCGCGCGATCAAGCAGGCGCTCGACCCCAAGGGTATCATGAACCCGGGGAAGCTTTTCGCGGCCACCTGAGTTATGCAAGCCCCACAGTCTTCAAACCAGAGAGTACAGGCCGGCGTTCCGCGCCGGCGCGGAGCAGCGTTCGCGGCATGAATTTCTTTCGCAAGATCATGGGACAGGGCGGCAAGCGGCCGCAGGGCAAGAGCGGCGCGCGCGCCTATGCGGTCGGCGACATACACGGCCGCCTGGACCTGCTGAACGCGCTCCTCGCCAAGATCGAGGCCGAAGTCGCGCAGCGCCCGCCGCGCCGGACCTGGGTGATCTTCCTCGGCGACCTCATCGACCGCGGCCCCGAGTCCGCAGGCGTGGTCGAGCGGCTGCGCACCTGGCGGCCGGTGCACATCCGTCCGGTCTTCCTCGCCGGCAACCATGAGGAGGTGCTGCTGTCGATCCTCGGAGGCGATGCGGGCATCCTTCCAAACTGGCTGAAGTTCGGCGGCGCCGAATGCGCGGCGAGCTACGGCGTCGATCCGGACATGCTGCGCCGGGTGGAGGAGGAGGAGGCGGTCTCCCTGCTCCGCGCCAAGGTGCCGCGCGCCCACCGAGAGTTCCTGGAAAGCTTCGCCGACACCTTCGCCTTCGGCGACTATCTCTTCGTCCACGCCGGCATCCGACCCGGCGTCGCCATCGAGGAGCAGGACCCGGCGGACCTGCGCTGGGTCCGCCAGCAATTCCTCGAGGACGACCGGGATCATGGCTGCGTCGTCGTCCACGGCCACACGATTTCCAAGGGGGTCGACGAGCGCAGCAACCGCATCGGCATCGACACCGGCGCCTATCGCAGCGGCGTCCTGACCGCGCTGGCGATCGAAGGCGGCGAGCGCTGGTATCTGACGACCGAGGATCATGCGGGCGCCTGAGCCGATCCGCCCAAAATTGCATTAATTCCCAACGGCTTTGGCCCCGGCGCGGCGGCTTCGGAGGCTATTTCGCCTTGACCGGCCCGCCGCACGCGCTAAGGGCTTGACGGGTAAACCGCGAAAACTGGGATTGCGCGTGTCAGTCTATTCAAATCCTCTGCGGGAGGGCCGCGGCCCGACCCGGTTTTCGGCTGTGTGGCGCCGGCGCGCCCTTGCCGCTGTGCTGGCCGGCGCGGCTTCGGCGACGCTGCTCGCCGGCTGCACGGGCGGCCGCGGCGGCAAGATCCCCTACAATGTCTCGCCGACGGTGTTTTCGCAGCCCGATTCGCCCGCTCTCACCGTCCTCGAGGACGAATATCGGATCGCGCCGCTCGACAAGCTGAAGATCACCGTCTTCCAGGTGCCGGACCTTTCCGGCGAGTTCGAGGTCGACCTGACCGGTAACATCGCCATGCCGCTGGTCGGCAACGTCAAGGTCGTCGACATGACGACGCGAGAGGCGAACCAGAAAATCGCGACGCTGCTCGGCACCAAATATCTCCAGCATCCCGACGTGAACGTCGCCGTCGCCGCCTCGAGCACGCGTACCGTGACGGTCGAGGGCTCGGTCAATGCGGCCGGCATGATGCCGGTCACCGGTCCGCTCACGCTGCTTCAGACCATCGCCCTGGCGCACGGCGCCGACAAGGACGCCAATCCCCATCGCGTCGTCGTATTCCGCAGGATCAAGGGCCAGCGGATGGCCGCGGCCTTCGACCTCGTCTCCATCCGCCGCGGCGAGGCGGAGGATCCGCGCATCTATGCCGGCGACATCGTGGTCGTCGACGGGTCCAAGGTGAAGAGCCTCTGGCAGAACGTCCTGCAGACGATTCCGCTGATCGGCATCTTCCGCCCCTTCGGCTGAGCCGAGCAGTCTTCGTAGCGCCCTGAAAGGCACTTTCCCCCGATCATGAGCAAGAACGATATCGAACCCGCAGGCGCCCAGCCGGTGTGGCCCCTCGCGCCCCAGCCCGGCGGCGCGCTTGCCATCCCGCAGGAGTGGGGGCCGCGGCCTCCCGCCGGCGGGGGCACGGACCTCAATTTCGCGACGCTGTGGCGGATCGTCTCCGAGTGGCGCTGGCTCATCCTCGGCGCGGTGGCGGTCGGCCTCGCCGGCGCGATCGTCGCGACCTTCCTGACGACGCCGCTCTACCGCGCGACCGCGACGCTGGAGATGAACCCGCCGACCGTGGAGATCATGGACCCGGCGAAGGGCAGTCAGATGCGCATGGGCGGCGACGAGCGTTCCTTCCTCGCGACGCAATATGGGCTTCTGTCGAGCCGCGCGCTCGCGCAGCGCGTCGCGCAGGACCTGAATCTCGCCTCGAACAAGGACTTCATCTCGCAGAAGCTCGACCGCAACGCCCGGGTCAGGGCCGCGGGCTCGATCCTGGCGGGCAATTTCACGGTCAAGCCCGTGGAAGGAAGCCGGCTGGCGCGGATTTCCTACTCCTCGCCGTCGCCGACGCTGGCGGCGCAGATCACCAATGCCTTCGCCGACGATTTCATCAATTCGAACCTCGAGCGCCGCTTCGCCGCAACGGCCTATGCGCGCAACTTTCTGGAGCGGCAGATCGCCAAGACGAAGGCGGAGCTCGAGAATTCGGAGCGCCAGCTCGTCGCCTACGCCCAAAGTCGCCAGATCATCAATCTGGGGTCGGGCCAGGGCGGGGAGCCCGGCAAGGCGAGCGCGCCGTCCGACGCCTCGTCGCTTCAGGGCGCCGAGCTCACCCAGCTCAACGCGGCGCTGGCTGCCGCGCAGACCCGCCGCATCCAGGCCGAGCAGGCCTATCGCAACCAGGCGCACGTCCAGACCACCGAGGTGACGCAGAGCACGTCCGCGCTGCGCAACCAGATCGGCGAGCTTGAGAGCCAGTATCAGGAGAAGCTCAGCACCTTCCGGCCGGAATATCCGGCGATGGTTCAGCTGCGCGCCCGCATCGACGCGCTCCAGGCGCAGGCCAAGCGCGAGCAGGGCATGGTGTCGGGCAGCCACGCCGCCACCCTGCTTTCGGAATATCAGGCCGCCGCCGCCGCCGAGCGCGCGCTTCAGGGCCGCGTCAACCAGCTCAAGGCATCGGTGCTCGGGCTGCGTGGCGACAACATCCAGTACAACATCCTGCAGCGCGAGGTCGACACCAACCGCGCGCTCTACGACGCGCTTCTCCAGCGCTACAAGGAAATCGGCGTCGGCGCGGGCGTCGGCACCAACACGGTGTCGATCGTCGATCGGGCGGACCCCCCGGGCGGACCGTACAAGCCGAACCTGATGCTCAACCTGTTGATCGGCCTGGCCCTCGGCCTTGCCGCCGGTCTCGGCGCGGCGCTGGCCCTCGAGTTCCTGAACGACACGATCAAGACGCCGGAGGACGTGCGCGAGAAGCTGCAGCTCCCCTCGCTCGGCGTCATCCCCCGCAAGAAGGGCAACGATCCGCTTGCGGACGAGCTCAAGGACCAGACCTCGCCCGTCTCGGAAGCCTATTATTCGCTGCGCACGTCGCTCCAGTTCACCACGGAGACGGGCGCGCCGAAGACGCTGCTGATCACATCGACCCGGGCGGCCGAGGGCAAGTCGAGCACGACTCTCGCGCTCGCGCAGAATTTCGCGCGCCTCGGCAACAAGGTGCTGCTGATCGACGGCGACCTTCGCAAGCCCGCCTTCGTGACGGGCAGCGATCCGGACGAGGGGCTGTCGAAGCTGCTCACCAATTCGGATCCGGTGGCGAACCATGTGCTCAAGACCCAGTTCGAGAACCTGTCGCTGCTGCCGTGCGGCCCGCTGCCGCCCAATCCGGCAGAGCTGCTCGCCTCCTCGCGGCTGAAGGCGATCGTCGCCGAGGCGCTGAGCCAGTTCGACATGGTGATCGTCGACGGCCCCCCCGTCCTCGGCTTGGCCGATGCGCCGCTGCTCTCGGGCGTGTGCCGCGCGACCTTGCTCGTCGTCGAAAGCGGCAAGACCCGCACCCGCGCCGCCGTCGAGGCGATCTCCCGCCTGAAGAGCGCCGGGGGCAACATCGTCGGCGCGGTGCTGACCAAGTATCACCAGCGCGCCCACGGCTACGGCTATGGGTACGGCTATGGCTACGAGCCGTACCGCTACGGCGGCGTCAGCAGCCGCGAACGCGAGATCAAGCTCATTGCGCAGCGTGAGGGCTGAGGGGAGCGGCTCTCGCGGCGGTTGGACCCGCGGGCGGCTCATCCGGCTCGCGATCGCGCTTCCGCTGGCGGCCTTCGTCGGCTGGTGGGCGGTCAAGATCGCGGCGGTCAACGCCCTCGCCCGCGCCAACCCGCCGGCTGCCTTCGCCGTCGCGCCGGACCACCCGGTGGCGGCGACGGAGCTGGCCTTCCTGGAAATCGCGCTGCGCAACGGGCAGATCGCCCCGGCGGATCGGGACCGGGCGCTCCATGCGCTGGACAAGGCGGCGCTTTCCGACGAGCCCTTCCTGATCGGCGCCCTCGCGGCGGCGGCGGACAAGCAGTGGGCGCGCAGCGAGGCCCTGCTCGTGGAGACGCGCCGCCGCAATCCGCGCGAGCGCATGGCACGGCTGCTGCTCCTCAACCGCTACCTGACCACGGGCCGCTCCAACGAAGCCGGAACGGAGCTCGCGGCGATCCTGCGGCTGGTGCCGGAGGCGAGCGCCGCCCTCGTGCCGCAGATGACGCAGCTCGCCTCCGATCCGGCGGCGGGCCGCGGCCTGACGACCCTGCTGGCCCGCAACCCGAAGCTTCGCGACACCGTGCTGGAGCGGCTTGCCACCGGTGGGGCCGAGCCCGACCTGATCTTGCGGCTTGCCGGCGAGTCCGGCAGCGGGCGCAATCCATCCAGTCCGCCGGGGTGGCAGCAGGTTCTCCTCGAGCGCCTCATCGGCAAGGGAGACATCGCGCGCGCCCGCCGGGTGTGGCTGGCGTCGCTCGGAGGCAGCGGCCCTCCCTCCGGCCCGGTCTATGACAACGGCTTTCGCGGAGCGCCCGGGGCGGCGCCGTTCAACTGGGACCTGATCAGCAACGGCGACGGCGTGGCGGAACGCGTGACGCCGCCGGCGCTGCAGGTCAGCTATTACGGCCGCAACAACACGACCCTCGCCCGTCAGTTGCTGGAGCTGAAGCCAGGGGCGTACCGGCTGCAGTTCCGCGCCGACGGCGCGGCGAAGGGCGACGGCACGCGGCTGCAATGGGTCCTGGCGTGCGCGGGGGCGCAGGCGCCGCTTGCCCAGATCCCGCTCAAGGACATCGCCGCGGCGCCTCGGACGCTGGCGGCGGGGTTCGCCGTGCCCGCCAGCGGCTGTACCGGCGTTTGGCTCCGTCTCGAAGGGGTCGCGGGCGATGTCGCGACCCAGCAGGACGTGCGGATCACCGATCTGCAGATCGCACCCGCGACGACGGAGAAGGCGCGATGACGCAGCGGCTACGCCACCTCGCCATTCCTCTCTTCCTGCTTGCCTGCCTTCTCGCGGGCGGTGCCAGCGCCGCGGGCTACTGGAGCAACCTTGCGCTCCAGCTCGTCGCCCTCCCGATCATCGTCGGCGCCGCCGTCGCCCGTCGCGGCACGCCGCTGCCGGCCGAAGCGCGACCTGCGCTCCTCCTGCTTGCGGCGCTCGTCGCCCTGATCCTGCTCCAGCTCCTGCCGCTGCCGCCGGCGATCTGGACGCATCTTCCGGGCCGGGGGCCGGTCGCCGCGGGATTCACCCTGCTCGGCCTCCCGCTTCCGTGGCTGCCCCTGTCGCTCGAGCCCTATCGGACCATCGCCTCGGCGCTCTGGCTGCTTCCCGCGGTTGCCGTGTTCCTCGGAATCGGGGTGCTCGGCCATTATCGGGCGAGCTGGATCGCCTGGTGCCTGGCTGCCGTCTCCATCCTGTCGGTCGCGCTCGGGGCTCTCCAGCGGGCCGGCGGCGAGGAATCAGGCCTGTACCTCTACCAGATCACCAATTTCGGCGTCATGACCGGCTTTTTCGCCAACGCCAATCACCTCGGCACCCTGCTGGTGGTGACGGTGCCGTTCCTGGCCGGGCTCTATCTGAACGCCGCCCGCTCCGGGCGATCGATCCAGAAATCCTCGGGTCTGCTCGTCGTCCTCGTCGGCGCGGCGATGATCCTGGCGGTGGGCCTGATCGGCGTCGCCTCGCTGGCGGCATTCGGATTGGCATTGCCCGTCACGGCGGCGAGCGCGATGATCATCTACTCGGCCAAGCGTAGGCCTCCGGGCTGGATGTTCGCGCTCCTGCTGCTGCTGCTCGTCGGCTCCATCGCGACGGTCTTCACGTCCCCGTTCGACAACAATCTGACCGGCCAGCGAGCCTATACGGCGGAGGATTCCCGCCTCACCAGCTTCACCCAGACGGCGGCCGCTGCGCGCACCTTCCTGCCGCTGGGGAGCGGCATCGGCTCCTTTCAGGAAGTCTACCGGGCGCAAGAGGATCCGGCGCGGATCGACCGCTTCTACATGAATCATAGCCACAGCGATTATCTCGAGCTCGCCCTCGAGACGGGCGTGCCCGGCCTCCTCCTCGTGCTTGCCTTCATTGCCTGGTGGCTGCGGCGGAGCTTCATCCTCTGGCGGGACCCCGAGGCCGATCCCTTCGCGAAAGCCGCGTCGATCGCGATCGGCGCGATGCTCGCCCACAGCATCGTCGATTACCCGCTGCGGACCGCGGCGATGAGCGCCGTGTTCGCGATGTGCTGCGCGCTCATCGCCAGCCCGCGCTCCGCAGCTTCCCCGCGCAGCCGGAAGCGCCGCTCGCGCGCGCGGCACCTCGTCGCCGACTAGCCGCCGGCCGATCCGCGCGCGTTCGTCGGCATGCGCGGCTGGGATCGCCTGCCGGCCCGGCTAGCCGAATTCAATCGCTTCCAGATAGCTGTCGACGACGCGCTGCTCCGCATATTCGGCTTCGACCATCGCCCGCGAGGCCGCGCCGAGCCTCGCCCGCTCGGCCCCGGAAAGCCCCAGCATCCGCTCCATCGCGCCTGCCAGCGAGACCGCGTCGTACGGCGCGCAGAGGAACCCGTTGATGCCCTCGCGGACCACGTCGCGGCATCCGGCGACATCCGTCGCGACGAGCGGCCGCCCCATCGCCGCGGCCTCGAGAAGCGTGCGCGGCAAGCCCTCGCGATAGGAGGGCAGGACGACGCAATCGGCGGCGCCGAGGAACGGGCGCACGTCCTCGGCCTCGCCGAGATAGTCGACGATGCCCGCGCCGACCCACTTCTCCACCTCGGCGGCCGGAATGGCGGTGCGATTCTCCGCGTCCAGCGGGCCAAGGAGCTGGAACCGCACCGTCGGGCAACTCGCGCGAAGCCGCCGCGCCGCGTCCACATATTCGAGCACGCCTTTGTCGCGAATCACCCTGCCGACGAGGAGGAAACGGAACGGCTCGCTTGCCGGCGTCGCCTGCGGCGGCGGCGGCGTGAAGCGCGCCAGGTCGATCCCGGATCCCGGGAGGATGCGCGCTTGCTCCGCCCGCAGCAGGCCCTTGGACAGGAAGAGATCGCGGTCGTCGCGGTTCTGGAAGAAGATCGTCGAGGAGCGGCGCAGGGCCATCTTGTAAAGGATCGATGCCAGGCGCTGGAGCCAGCCGCCGCGGATGAAGGCCGTCCCGAGACCGGAAACGTTGTTGACGACGCGGATGCCGAGCGACTGTGCCGCCAACGACCCGTAGATGTTCGGCTTGATGGTGTAACCGAGGAAGACGTCGGCGCCGATCGACGCCAGGAGGCGCCGATAGCGCATGAGAAGCGCCAGATCGGCCGCGGGCGACAGGCCCTTCTTGTCCATCTCGATCGGATGATAGGGGATGCCGAGCGCGCGAACGCTTTCCACGGACCCATCCGGGGGCGCGATCGCCACGACGTCATGGCCGGCCGCCTGGAGGCCCCGCACCAGACCGCTGCGAAAATTGACGATATTCCACGCGGCGTTGGCGGAAATGACGATGCGCTTGCCGGCCATTCTTGTCTTCGGAACCGTTGAGGAGATGCCGGTGAAGCGGCCGGATGGCTCACTACACGCGCCGGCGGGCCTTGTCGCCGCTAATCCCACCGGCACTGATATATCGCCGACCGGGCCGCCGCGCACTGGACCGAAGCGACACCTCGCCCTTATACCGCCGCTCCAGCTTCGCGCTTTTCGCTGGCTCCGCAACATAAGGTCGTCTCGTGCTCGCTTATTGGCTCCTGTTCGCGTTCTTCGCCGCCGGTGCAGTGCTGGGCTCCCGCGCGTGGTATGCTCAGACCGCCGCGGGCAGGCACGACGAACCCAGGTCGCTCAATGCGGCTTATCTCTTCGGCGGAGCGGCCGTCGCGCTGCTCATCGGCCTGCGTTACCAGGTGGGCGGCGACTGGTCCGCCTACCAGCGAATGTTCGAGGCGGTATCCGACATCAACCTCGACGCCGCGGTGATGCTGGGGGACCCCGGATATCAGCTCCTGAACTGGATGGTGAATCAGGCCGGTCTCGGCGTCTGGGTCGTCAACCTCATCTGCGGCATCATCTTCACGTGGGGCTTGTTCAGATTTGCCTCTCGCCAGGTGAATCCCTGGCTCGCCATCACGGTGTCGATCCCATATTTGGTCATCGTCGTCGCGATGGGCTACACTCGCCAGGGGGTGGCGATCGGCATCATCCTGGCCGGCTTGTCGCGGATCGGCACGGACGGCCTCGTCAAGTTCGCTTTCTATTGCGGAGTGGCCGCGCTCTTCCACAAGACGGCGGTGTTCGTCCTGCCGATCATCGCACTCGCGCCGAGGCAGAACCGGATGATCACCGGGCTGCTGATGCTCACCATCGCCGGGTTCCTCTATTACACGCTCGTCGCTTCGTCGATGGACAAGCTCGTCACGAACTATATCGATGCCGAATATGATTCCCAGGGCGCCGCCATTCGCGTCGCCATGAATCTGCCGCCGGCCCTCCTGTTTCTTTTCCTGCAGCGCCGTTTCAACCTCGACGAGACGCAGCGCAGATTGTGGCGCAACTTCTCGGTCGCCGCCATTTTCTGCCTCGTCCTGCTGTTCCTGCAGGCGTCCTCGACCGCCGTGGACCGCATGGCCCTCTACGTCATTCCGCTTCAGCTCTTCGTTTTCGCGTCCCTGCCGGGCCTCGTTCGCGACCGGGGGATCAGCACCACGCTCATCCTGAGCGTCGCGCTCTATTCTTTCGCCGTCCAGTTCGTGTGGCTCAATTATGCCGACAACGCGATGGAGTGGCTGCCATATCGCGTCTACCCGATCGGCTCGCCCGCCGAGGTCAGGCCATCGGTTTAGAGCGGCGCAGGCGCCGCAGGCCGGCCAGCGGGTGGAATCGTTCGCGATACCAGTCGAACGCGATCAGACGGTCGCGGACCTGGAGCGTGTGGGGCCCGCGCCGGTCGGAAAAGCGATAGTCTCCCACGGCCGCCTCCCGATAGGCGGACGGGCTCAATTCTTCGATCCTGTGCGCGACGAGGCCGTCGCCGTAGCGGGTTCTGAGATCCTGCCCGAAGCGAAAGACCCCCTCGTCGGTTGCGAGCACCGACCCGGCCATTCGTGCGCCGCGAGGAGAGATCAGGATCGGGCTTGCGGGATGCTCGACGAATTCGGACTTCACGCTCTCGGCAACCCACAGCCTGAGCACGCCGTCGCCCTCGTCGGCGCGGTTGGCGAAGAGATAAACGTGGCCGTTCACGGCATAGAGCGTCGGATCGAGCAGGCGGGGGTTTCCGGGGACGGCAAGCTCACCAAGGTCCGTAAGACCTGCTTCGGATAGCAGGTAGAGCCGCTGCCGGCCTTTTTCGGACATTTCGGGTATCAACAGGCATCCCTCGTCCGTGTCGGCCGTCGCGGGATAGGAGTGATGGTGATCGGGGTCCGACAGGCGCGTCGCGGCGTCGCCCCGCAACCAGAGGATCTCGCCGCGGTCGGTGGCGCCGTTCAGCGCTTCGACGAGCAGGCCGTCGCCGCGCGGGCCGAAGAAGGGATCGGCGAGGAATGCATAGCCGCTGGGCAGCGGAACGATGTTCCAGGCCTGGGGCGGCGGGATCGGGACCGGAAAGGCCCTCGCGGTGCTTTCCGGATCGGCCGGCGCCGTCGAAACCCGCCACTGCTTTTCGTAGAAGGCGCCGTAAACCAGCCTTCGCACCGTCAAGACGATGCGCGCCAGGACGAAGGCGGCGACGGTCGCGTTACCCGGCAACCGATAGTTCTTCCCATTGGGAAGCTTCGCCAGCCGCTTCCCGGCCGCGAGGTTTGCGAGAGCGACCTTCAGCAGCAGCGGCGAGTGCCGGTACGCTTCGATGAGGGTCCGACGATAGCTGTGCGCAAGCACCTTCGTCTCGGCGAAGGCCAACACCTCCCCCGCATCGAGCCGGTTCGAAAGGATCTGGACGATCTGCCCCAGCGCCGGCCATCGCTGGTGCAACTCGTGGAAGCCAGCAGGCCGGCCGCGGAAATGCTCGGGGTCGCCGTGGTGATAGGAGAGGATCGGGACGCTCAACCGGCTGCGGTCGGGAATCCGCAGCAGGTTCATCCCGAACTTGACGATCGCGTCGGGACGGTCCTCCTCGATGCGGTCGAGCAGGGCGTCCGGGAGGCGCTGCCACAACCCTTCCAGCTCCGACTCGAAGTCGAAGACGTCGGCCGGCCCGACATGGTCGGCGACGCGGGTCGGACGGGTCATCACGTTGCGGATCGTGAAGAGGTTGAGAGCGTAATAAGCGAGGTGCCGCAGCCGCCGCGGGGACGGCGGCGTGTTGCGGCAATTGTAGACGATGAAGGTGGCGTCCGGCCGCAGCGTCGCCAGCGCCTCTCCCGCCCAGCGCGGCACGGTCATGTTGTCTACGATGACGCCGATCTTCAAGGCAGCACCCCGGGGAGAAACATATGGAAAGCCAGCAAAATGGCCTCACCGCCTAGAGGATTTATCGCGCAGCGCAACGGCCCGGATGCCCCGCCGCCGGAGCCGCGCCGCTTGCGCTCGATGGGCGAAGGACCTAAGGGATCGCCGCCGACGCGCCCACCTCTCCCAGGTCCACCCCCATGAAAAACTTCGCTCTCATCGGAGCCGCAGGCTATATAGCGCCCCGGCACATGCACGCCATCAAGGCGACCGGCAATCGCCTCATTGCCGCGATGGACCCGAGCGATTCCGTGGGGATCATCGACAGCTATTTCCCGGAGGCCAGCTTCTTCACGGAGTTCGAGCGGTTCGACCGCCATCTCGACAAGCTGCGCCGGCGGGACGAAAGCATGGCAGCGGACTATATCTCCATCTGTTCGCCCAACTACCTGCACGACAGCCACATGCGCTTTGCGCTGCGCGGCGGCGCGGACGCGATTTGCGAGAAGCCGCTCGTCGTCAATCCGTGGAACATCGACGGCCTTCTGGAGATCGAGCAATCGACGGGGCGTCGCGTCAACACGATCCTGCAGCTCCGGGTTCATCCCGCCATAATAAAGCTGCGGGAGCGCGTTCTGGCGGAAGTCGCCTCGGCGCGGAAGCATGAGGTGGACCTGACGTACATCACCTCACGCGGCTTGTGGTATCAACATAGCTGGAAGGGCGACGTCAACAAATCGGGGGGCATCGCGACAAATATCGGCATCCACTTCTTCGACATGCTCCACTTCCTGTTCGGAGGCCTGCAGGAGAATGTGGTCCATGTTTCCGATCCGACGCGCGCGGCGGGATATCTCGAGCTCGAGCGGGCCCGCGTCCGCTGGTTCCTCTCCGTCGACGTCGCCGACGTCCCGCCGGCGCAGCGCGAGGCGGGCCAGCGCACCTATCGCTCGATCACCATCGACGGCGAGGAGATCGAATTTTCCGGCGGGTTCACCGATCTTCACACCCGTTCCTACGAGCTGATCCTGGAAGGCCGCGGCTTCGGCCTCGAGGAGAACCGGGCGGCGATCGAGACCGCCCATACGATCCGGTGGGCGGCGCCCGGTGCGAAGGGCGGCGAGCGCCATCCGTTCGTCGACCGCGCGGCGAGCGCCCGGTGACCTTCTACCGGCACGAAAGCGCGATCGTCGACGACGGCGCCGAGATCGGCGACGGCTCCCGTATCTGGCACTTCGTCCACGTCAGCGCCGGCGCCCGCATCGGCTGCCGCGTCTCGCTCGGGCAGAACGTGTTCGTCGGCAACCGGGTGGTCATCGGCGACGATTGCAAGGTTCAGAACAACGTCTCCGTTTATGACAATGTGACGCTGGAGGACGGGGTCTTCTGCGGGCCGTCGATGGTCTTCACCAATGTCTACAATCCCAGAAGCTTCGTCACGCGAAAGGACGAGTATCGCGACACGCTGGTGCGGCGGGGCGCGACCCTGGGCGCGAACTGCACCATCGTCTGCGGCACGACGATCGGCGCCTTCGCCTTCGTCGCGGCTGGAGCCGTGGTCAATCGCGACGTAAGGGACCACGCGCTGGTCGTCGGGGTCCCGGCGCGTCAGATTGGGTGGATGAGCCGCTACGGCGAGCGGATCGACCTTCCGCTGGAAGGCGAGGGCGAGGCCGTCTGTGCCCATACGGGCGATCGTTACATTCTCGAAGGAGGCGTTCTCCGGTGCCTGGAGACATGATGCAGTTCATCGACCTCAAGGCTCAGTATGAGGAGTTGCGCGAGGAGGTCGCCGAGGCGATCCAGCGGGTGCTCGATCATGGCCAATATATCATGGGGCCCGAAGTCGCCGAGATGGAGCGGGCGCTGTGCGCCTATACCGGCGCGGCCCATTGCATCGCGGTCGCCAGCGGCACCGAGGCGCTGCTGATCAGCCTGATGGCGCTGGGCATCGGCGCCGGCGACGAGGTGATCACCACCCCCTTCACCTTCGCCGCGACGGCCGAGGTCATCGCCCTGCTCGGCGCCACCCCCGTGTTCGTCGATATCGAGCGCGACACGTGCAACATGGACGCGGCGCGGATCGCGGCCGAGATCACGCCGCGGACCCGGGCGATCATGCCGGTCAGCCTTTATGGCCAGCCCGCCGACATGGACGAGATCAACGCCCTCGCCGCGCGCCACGCCATTCCCGTCATCGAGGATTCCGCCCAGAGCTTCGGCGCCGAGTATAAGGGCCGCAGGAGCGGCAACCTCTCGACCTTCTCGTGCACCAGCTTTTTCCCCTCCAAGCCGCTCGGCTGCTACGGGGACGGCGGCGCGATCTTCACCAGCGACGACGCGCTCGCGCAGGCGTGCCGGGAGATTCGCGTTCACGGCCAGTCGAAGCGCTACGTCCACACCCGTATCGGCGTCGGCGGGCGCATGGACACTTTGCAATGCGCGGTGATCCTCGCCAAGCTGAAACGCTTCGAATGGGAAGTGGAGCGGCGGCTCGAGATCGGCGAGCGCTACAACAGGCTTCTCGACGAGGCGGGCATCGCCCGGGTGTCGCAGCGGCCGGACCGCACCAGCGTATTCGCGCAATACACGATCTTCGTGGCGGATCGGGCGGGGGTTCAGGAGCGGCTGAAGGCGGCGGGGATTCCCACCGCGGTCCACTATCCGGTGCCGCTGAACCGCCAGCCCGCTTATTCCAATCGCAGCCGCGGCGGCCCGACACCGAACAGCGACCGCGCGGCCGAGCTGGTGATGAGCCTGCCGATGCACGCCGATCTTGCGCCCGAGCAGCAGGACGAGATCGTCGCCGCGCTCGTGGAGGCGATCCGCCAGCGGTGAGGCGCGGAGGCGCCGGCCTTCGCCTCGGCGCTACTGCGCCCCCTTGATGACCCGCTCGCCGGCGCTTCCGGTCCCGATCACCTTCGCCGGCACGCCGGCAAGGACGAGGCCCTTTTCGGGGAAGGACCTCGTCACCACCGCGTTCGCGCCGATGACGCAATCGTCGCCGATCCGGATCGGCCCGTAGAGCTTGGCGCCCGGGCCGATATAGACGTTGTCGCCGATCCTCGGCGAATATTTGTGGGCCTCGGCCGGATCGACGAACTGGGCCGCGCCGCCGATATGCGCGCCCATATGGATCCGGCAATTCTTGCCGATCCGCGCGGTGGGGTCGATGACCAGCAGGCCGTAATGGACGATCGCCACGCCCGGGCCGAAGATGTTGGGCCCGAGGCTGAAGCCGAGACGCACCGAGAGCCGCCGGAACCAGAGGAGGACGGGGATGCGCAGGATGGCCGGCTTGCCGGTGTTGAGCAGATATTCATGAAACCGCATGAGGAGGGTGAAGCGGGCGACCGGGTCGAGCAGGAGCGACCGCGGCCCGCATCTCTGCCCCATGCTCGTGAAGTCGGCGCGCACATAGGCGCGAAAGCTCGCCCATCCGTCAATCACCTACGGTCCCTCTCCGCCTGGCTGTGCGCCCGGCTCTAGGCGAGGCGAAAAGCCTTGGCCAGCAGCGTCACGAGGCTTGGCGCTCCTGCCCCGAAAGGCTAAGCGACCGGCATGCCCTTCGCATCGATTGCCCCTCATCCCGGCCTGCGGGAAGCCCCTCGGGACGTTCGCCGATGGACGTGACCATCGTCGACTGCGGCATCGGCAACATCAAGTCCGTGCGGCGCATGTTCGAGGCGGCCGATGCCGATGCCGAAGTCGTCGACGATCCCGCGGGCCTCGAGGGGGCCCGGCGGGTCGTGCTGCCGGGCGTCGGCGCCTTCGACGCGGGGATGACGGCGCTCGGCCGCGGCTGGATCGAGCCGCTCAACCGCCTGGCCCTGGAGCGGAAGATCCCCGTGCTCGGCATCTGCCTCGGCATGCAGCTCCTGTGCCGCCGTAGCGAGGAAGGAATCCTGCCGGGGCTCGGCTGGATCGCTGCGGACGTCGTCCGCATCGACACGGGCGGGCGCAAGGAGCTCAAGGTCCCGCACATGGGCTGGTCGGTCGTGCACCCGGCCAAGCCGAACCCCCTCATCCCCGGCGATCGGGGCGAGCTGCGCTTCTACCATGTCCACACCTACCGCGCGGTCTGCGATCGGCCGGAGGACGTGCTCGCCACCGCCGATTACGGAACGCCGTTCACGACCGCGATCGGCCGCGACAATATCTACGGCGTGCAATTCCATCCGGAAAAGAGCCACCGCTTCGGGATGGACCTGCTGCGACGATTCCTGAGCGTCGAATGCTGACCCACCGCGTGATTCCCTGCCTCCTGCTCAGCGAAAGTCGCGGCGGGCTGGTCAAGACGTTGAAGTTCGGCAAGCCGAAATATGTCGGCGACCCCATCAACGCGGTGAAGATCTTCAACGAGAAGGAAGTCGACGAGCTGATGGTGCTCGATATCGACGCCACCCGCGAGGGACGGGGGCCGGATTTCGCGCTGATCGAGGATCTCGCCAGCGAATGCTTCATGCCGCTCTGCTACGGCGGCGGCATCCGCAGCGCCGAGGATGCCCGGACCTTGTTCAGCCTCGGTGTCGAGAAGGTGTGCCTGCAGACCGCCGTCGCGCGAAACCCCGCCATCGTGCGCGAGATCGCCGACCGCGCCGGCGAGCAGGCCGTCGTCGTCTCCATCGACGTCAAGCGCAACTGGCTCGGGAAGCCCCAGCTCCACAGCGCCGCCGGGGTGAAGCCGCCTTTCTCGGACTGGCGGGACGCCGTCCGCGACGCCGTCCAGCGCGGCGCGGGGGAGATATTGTTCAATGCCGTCGACCGCGACGGCACGCTCGCCGGGCCGGATCTGGACCTCATCCGCGAAGCCAGCGGGATCGCCGACGTTCCGCTGATCGCCGTCGGCGGCATCGGCTCGCTCGCCGACATGAAAGCGGCGACCGAAGCCGGAGCGAGCGCCGTTGCGGCAGGCGCCTATTTCGTGTTTCAGGGCCCGCACCGGGCCGTGCTCATTACCTATCCCCGCTATGATGAGCTGCGCGCGCTGTGGAGTGATGCCGAGTGATACCCAATGTTCAGACCTGTTCGCGCTGCATCATGGATACGACCGCGCCCGATATCACCTTCGACGAGCAGGGCATCTGCAACTATTGCACCGACTTCCTTCGCAAGAAGGCGAAGCACCTGCCGCTCGATGAGGCCGACCGGCTGCGGCGCCTCGACAGCCTCGTGGAAACCGTCAGGAATTCGGCGAAGGGCAAGAAATATGATTGCATCGTCGGCCTCTCCGGCGGCGTCGACTCGAGCTGGGCGCTCGTCCAGGCGGTGCGTCTCGGGCTGAGGCCGCTGGCGGTCCATATGGACAGCGGCTGGAACTCGGAGCTGGCGCAGAACAACATCGCCAATCTCGTTCGCCGCCTGGGCGTCGATCTCTACACCCACGTGATCGACTGGCCTGAGATACGCGGCCTCATGGAGGCCTTTTTCGCCGCCGACGTGATCGACGTCGAGGTGCTCTACGACAATGCGATGCTGGCGGTGAACTACCGCCAGGCGGCGAAATACGGCCTCAAGTACATTCTGGCCGGCACGAACATCGCCACCGAGGGCGTGGACATCCCGCGCACGTGGAACTGGCACAAGGCCGACAAGCGGAACATCGTCGGCATCTCCAGGCGCTTCGGCGGGCCGAAGCTGAAGACGTTTCCCGCGATCAGCACGCTGGACATGGTTCGCTACATCGGTCTCCAGCGGATCAAATGGATCTCGTTCCTGGACTATCTCGACTACCGCAAGAGCGACGCGCTCGAGGTGCTGCAGCGCGACTTCGGCTACAAACCCTATGCCTACAAACATTATGAATCGGTCTTCACCCGTTTCTATCAAGGCTATTTGCAGCCGTACAAATTCGGCGTCGACAAACGGAAGCCGCACCTCTCCAGCTTGATCATGACAGGCGAGATGACTCGTGAGGAAGCGCTGCAGCGCGCCTCCGGAATCGCCTATCCGAGCGAGAAGGACATGGAGGCGGACCGGCTTTATTTCATCAAGAAGATGGGATGGAGCGAAGAGAAATTCCGCGATTACATGTCCCGGCCGGAGAAGCCGCATACCGACTATCCGTCGGAGGCGGCGTTCTTTGCAAAGCTTCTGGGCATTTACCGGCGGCTGAACCTGAAGGCCGGGCGGATGGTGTGGAAAGAGGAAGAACCGGCTAGCCAAGCCGGCTCTTGAGCCTCCTCGCGGGAATGCCGCCGACGATCGTGTCCGGCTCGCGCACGGACTGGGTCAGGACCGCGCCGGCCGCCAGCACTGTCCCCTCCGCGATCGAGACGCCGGGAAGGATGATCACCTTGGCGCCCACCCAGACATTGCGCCCGATGACGACCGGGGCCTGCGTGACCGGCTGATATTTGATCGGAACGTCCGGGTCGGCAAAGCCGTGATTTGCGGTCAGGATCGAAGTGGCATGACCGATCGCCACATAGTCGCCGATGGTGAGGCCGCCGCCCGCCGAGATGTTGCTGTCGCGGTTGATCGAGACGTGATCGCCGATCCGCAGCCCCTCGTAATTTTCGATATAGACGTTGGCGAAGACGTTCAGCGCCTGGTGCCGGCGCCCGAGCATCGCGTCGAGCAGCCGGCGACGGACACGGATCCAAACCATGCTCTCGCCCCGCATGGTGGCGAGGTAAAGGCGATACGCCAGCTTGGCCCGGATCGTCGCGCGGCGCGGGGGCGGGGCTTGGGGTGGACTCATGCGGCCACTCCTGCCCTCAGGCTCGCGCGGACCTCGCCGCGGCGGGCGGCCAGCGCGAGCCCGCCGGCGAAAAGGAGATATTCCGCCGTCAGCAGGACCGTCACGAGCGTGAGAAACGGAAACAGTCCCATCCCGGTCGCCCGGGCGATGACGAAAGCGATGCCGAGAACGGCGGCATTGGCGATATTGTGCATGAGCAGCCAGTGCGCCCGCCGCAGCACGAATACCGCCGTGGCCACCGACATGCAGAGGCTCCGCGCCGCGAGCATCGGCGCGAGGATGAGAAGGATGTCGGCGGCCGGCGCCCAGGTACGGCCGAGATAGATGATGGTGAAAGGTTTGGCGAACAGCCAGATTCCGGCGAGGACGAGGACGGAAATCGCACCCGACGTCAGCAGGTTGAACTTCATCTCGTTCCAGAAATGGCCGATTTCCTCCTGCGCGCGCGCCGCCTTCTGGAAGAACACCTGACTGAGCGCATCGTTGAACAGCTGCAGCGGCAGGATCGCGAGCCGCTGGCCGAGCGAGTAGAAACCGACCACGCGCTGGTTGAAGAGGATGAGCAGGAGGAAGGTCATCAGGTTCAGCGAAATCGCCGCGATGAACGTGCTCGGGATATCGACGGTCACCTGGCGCCGATATTGCCGGAACATCGCGCGCATCTGCCGTACGCGCGGGCGGCGGGGTGGGATATGCGCCCAGATGCCCCAGCCGAGGAGGAGGCCCTGCGCGGCGAAGCCGACGCTGAAGCCGATGATCAGGGCCAGCGGGGTTGCCCAGAACAGGGCGAGGGTGAGCTGAACCGCGACCGTCGTACCCGTGCGCACCAGCAGCGAGACCGAGCTCAGCCGGTACAGATCGTGGCGCATCAGATAGAGCGACGTCGCCTGGCAAAAGCCGGTCAGGAAGACGCAGAGCCCCAGCAGGGGCGGCATGGCCAGGCTCACGCCCGCCGTTCGATTTATCGCCCAATAGAGCGATACGCCCAGTGCCGATGCCACGCCCATCCCGCTCGCGATCGTGATGCAGAGCCAGAGGATGGCGAAGCGACCGGCCCGGGGGGCCGTCGGCACCGCATTGTCGAACCGCGCGCAGGCGATGGACCCCGGTATCGCCGCAGCCGCGACGAACATCGCGAAGATGCCGAAATCCGCAGGCGTATAAAGCCGGGCGAGGAACGGATAGCTGACAAGGTTCAGGGCCTGGGTCGCGGCCGTTCCGGAGAACAGCACGACGAAGTGCCTCAGATACTGGCGCCGGTCCATCGCTGTACCCTAGTCTCGACCACCGGGGCGCGGCAAAGCAATCAAGCGGCCGCCGTCGCGGCTTCCGAGGGTTCCGCATATCCCAGGAAGGCGTTCACGTCCGCCAGGGCGGTTCGCAGCGTTCCCCAGAAATCGGACTCGAATTCCATCCCGAGTTGCTCGCGGATCTTCGCATTCGAGACGTCGAACTCCATGATGTCCCCGATGAGCGGGTCGCCATGTTCCACCGCCAGCCGGCCTTCCGGATCGAGGATGTCGAGCATGCCCTTGGCCAGCTCGTTGATCGTCACCCGGATTCCGGAAGCGGCATTATAGGCCTGGCCCGTGGCCTGGGGATCCACCGCAGCGCGCAGGTTCGCCTCGACGAGGTCGCGAACCCAGGTGAACGAGCGCACCTGCTCGCCATGACCGAAGACGATGGGGTTCTTCCCTTCCGTGATCCGGCGCAGGAAGATCGAGACGACGCCCCCGAACTCGTTGGATTCCTGTCGCGGCCCATAAACGTGGAAATATCGCAGGATGGTCGTATCGAGGCCGTAGAGCCTGTGAAACACGTCGACGTAGCGCTCGCCGGCGAGCTTCGAGACACCGTAATAGGAAACGGGCTCGAACGGGTGGGTCTCGGTCGTCGGGAAGACCGTCGGCTCGCCGTAGACGGAGCCGGTCGAGGCCTGCACGAATTTGCGCACGCCGTGCTTCATTGCCATCTGGAGCAGGTTGAGCGCGCCGCCGGCATTGACCTCCAGGTCGCGATGGGGGTTGATCAGGCAGACATTCTTCTTGGACGCGGCGTTGTGGAAGACCGTGTCGACGCCTTCGAACGCCGCGTCCATTTCGGGCCCGTCGTTGCAGACGTCCAGTTCGACGAAGCGGAAGTTCGGCCGGTTCGACTTGCCCTCGAGATGCGCAACGTTGGTCCGCTTGCCCGCCGAGAGATCGTCCATGCAGATCACGTCCGCGCCCAGATCGACCAGCGCTTCGCACAGGTGGGACCCGATGAACCCAGCTCCGCCCGTGACGATTACCTTGCGCCCGGCAAGCTGCGCGACGAGTCCACTCACTTCAATTCCCCTGGATTTTTGATTGGGCGCCGCCATCGGGCGACGGGGCTGCTTAGCGGGCGGCGAGGGAGCGGGTCAATCCGGCAAGGCCCTTGCGGTCGCCCGCGCCACCGCCTAACGCGGCCCCCGAAAATGACGATCAGCCATGGACGCAGCCGCACGAACTTTGGCCCATGAAGGGGTAGGGCCGTCCTCGCGCGCCGAGGAGCGGCCGAGCCTGCTCGTGCTCGACACGTCCTACACGCTGGAGATGATCCGGGAGCGCGGCCTCGAACAGTCCGTGACCTGCCGCGACCTGGACGGCTTCTTCCGGCACGTGTGGAGCGTCCATCCCTTCGCCACCATGCTGACCTCGCCGGAGTGGACGGCCCGCTTCGGCACCCCTGTCTGGCATTCGCTTGCGCCGCGGCATACCTTCATCGAAGGCAAGGTGGGCCGCTACGGGTTCCTTGCCAGAGGGTTCGCGCTGAACTTTCTGCTGAGCCAGGTGGGCCTCTTCTTCAGCCTCCTGCGGCTGATAAAGCGGGAGCGGATCGGCGTCATCCGCGTGGGGGACCCGCTCTATCTCGGGCTGTTCGGCCTGGCGCTGGCGCGGCTCGCGCGCGTCCCGCTGGTCGTCCGCGTCAACGCCAACAACGACAAGATCCGTGAGAATACGGGGCAGCCCGTCTTCCCGAGGCTGTTCCGGTCCGTAGCGGTGGAGAAGCGGATCGAACGATACGTCTTCCCCCGCGCCGCCCTCGTTGCCGCGCCCAACCAGGACAATGTCGACTATTCGCTGGCGAACGGCGCCCGTCCGGACCGCGTCACGATCTTCCGTTACGGCAATCTCCTCGATGAAAAGCATCTGATGCCGCGGGAGGAGCGCGGCTGCGATCGCGCGCTGTTCGCGCGGCTGGGCGTCGAGCCCGCAAAGTTCATGCTGTCCGTGGGCCGTCTGCAGCCCGTGAAGTTTCCCGACGATGCGGTGCGGGTGCTGGGCGAGCTGGGCCGGCGCGGCCATGACATCAAGCTCGTCTTCGCCGGCGACGGCCCGATGCGGGAGGAGCTCGCCGAACTGGCCAGAGCCGAGGGCGTCGAGGGCCGCGTCGTCTTCGCCGGCAACCAGGACCAGCACAGCCTGGCGCAGCTCAACGGGCACGCGGCGATGATACTCTCGCCGCTCACCGGCCGCGCCCTCTCCGAGTCCGCTTTGGCCGCCGCGCCGATCGTCGCTTACGATCTCGACTGGCAGTCGGACCTTATCGAAACCGGGAAGACGGGCGAGCTGGTCCCGTTCCGGCAGTGGGAGGCGCTGGCCGATGCGGCCGAGCGGTTTCTCCGCGACGCGGCCTATGCATCGCAGATGGGGCGCGGCGCCCGCCGGCGCGCGCTCGAAATCCTTGATCCCGAGACGCTGAACCAGCATGAGCGTGATTGCTACGGCAGGTTGCTGGCGGCGCACCGGTAAGCCGGCCCGATGGATTGGTCCGCAGGAAACATCCTCGCATCACCGAAGCCGGCCCCCAAATTTTCTCATCAACAGGCGGATCGATGGACAGTCAGCGACACGAACGGAATATCGACCCCGAGACCGTGGAAGGTTTCGGGGAGGAGTGGGCCGCCTACGACCAGCAGGATCTCGACCCCGCCGAGCACCGGCGCCTTTTCGATCAATATTTCTCGCCGTTCCCGTTCGACGAGCTCGGCCCCGATTCGGAAGGATTCGATCTCGGCTGCGGGTCGGGACGCTGGGCGGCGCTTGCCGCGGAGCGGGTGGGCCGGCTCCATTGCATCGATCCCTCGCCCAAGGCGCTCGAGGTCGCGAAACGGCGGCTCGGCCAGATGCCCAACGTCAGCTTCCACCTCGCCGGCGCGGACACGATCCCGCTGGCGGATGCGAGCCAGGATTTCGGCTACTCGCTCGGCGTTCTCCATCACATCCCCGATACGCGGGCCGCGATGGCGAGCTGCGTGAGGAAGCTGAAGCCGGGGGCCCCGTTCCTCGTCTATCTCTATTATGATTTCGACAACCGGCCTGCCTGGTTCAGGGGCCTGTGGAAAATGTCCGAGCTGGGCCGGGCGCTCATTTCGGGGCTTCCCTTTCCCTTGCGCAAGGCGAGCACGACGGCGATCGCTGCGCTCGTCTACTGGCCGCTCAGCCGAACCGCCGGGGCACTCGAGAAGTTGGGCATGGGCGTGTCGGCCTTTCCGCTCAGCGCCTACCGCTACCGCAGCTTCTACAGCCTGAGGACGGACGCGCTCGACCGGTTCGGCACGCGGCTCGAGCAGCGTTTCTCGAAGGCCGCGATAGGCGAGATGATGACGGCGTGCGGCCTCGTCGACATCGTCTTCCGCGAGGACGAGCCCTTCTGGGTGGCCTGCGGGCGCAAGTCGCGGGTGTGACCTTCGGCGACGCGATGAACATCGTCCACGTCATCCCGGCCTTCACCAAAGGCGGCGGTGAACGGGTTGCCGTCGATCTCGCCAATCACGCGGCCGCCCATGGCCATCGCGTGACGTTCGTCGCCGCTTTCCCCGTCGATCCGGGCTTGCTGCTGCACGCGCTCCGGGAGGATGTCGACGTACGATATGTCGCCTCGGCGGCGGACGGATCGCTGCTGCGTTACGCCAAGCTCCTGCCGTGGCTGCTGCGCAACCGGCGCTGGCTTGGGGAGCAGGATGTCGTCCATTGCCATCTCACCTTCGGCGCCGCGTTCGGTGCCATCGCCTGGGCGCTCCGCCGGCTCCGGCGGGGCTGCCGGCCCGCCATCGTCGAGACCTATCACGCCGTCGGCATGCCGATCCCGCGGCTCCACCGCTGGATCCACGCCCGCCTGCTCAGCCTGCGCGACGGCATCGCGATGATGGCGGACGATCCCTATTGGCGAAATTTCGTCCGCAGCCGTCGGGCCATCCCCTCGGCTTTGATCCCGAACGGGATCGAGGTCGACCGGGCGCCTGTCGCTCCCGAGGATGGCCGAGCCTATCGCCGCGAGGCCGGGCTCCCGCTCCCGCCGGCGCTCGTCCTCGGCTCGGTGGGGCGGCTGGTGCCGGCGCGGCGGCCCGACCTGCTCGTCGAGACCTTCGCGGCCGTGGCGGAGCAGGCGGGCCCTGGTGTCGCCTTCCTCCTGGCCGGCGATGGCCCGGAACGCGAAGCGGTGACCTCCCTCATCGCCGCTCGCGGCCTCGAGGGGCGGGCGCGCCTGCCGGGCATGGTCATGCGCCCCGCGCTCGCCTTCTCGGCCATCGACCTCTATCTGACCGTCAACGTCGGCCCGATCACCGGGGTCGCGGCGCTGGAAGCCGCCGCGTCCGGCCTTCCCGTCATCGCGGTGCAGCTGCTCGACGATCACGAGCCTTCCGGGGAGGATTGGATCTGGTCGAGCCGGGATCCGGCCGCGGTCGCTTCCGAAGCCGTCAGGCTCCTGGAGGATGCGGATGCGCGGGCGGCGCTTGCCGCGCGGCAGTCGCGGCACGTTCGGGAGCACTTCACCGCCGAAGCTATGGCGTTGCGCTACGAAGCGCTCTATAGCGCCGCCCGCGCCGCGGCGGCCGGCGCCAACCCACCAGGCAGCAAGGACATGTCATGCCCCTGAAGGACGTCCAGCTCGGACGTGACGTGCGCATTTTCCACCCGGACCTCGTCAATCTCTACGGCTGCTCGATCGGCGATGAAACGAAGGTCGGCACCTTCGTCGAGGTGCAGAAGGGCGTTGCGATCGGCGCCCGCTGCAAGATCTCCTCGCACAGCTTCCTGTGCGAAGGCGTGACGATCGAGGACGAGGTGTTCGTCGGCCACGGCGTGATGTTCATCAACGACCGCGCCCCCCGCGCGGCCAATCCGGACGGCAGCCTGCAGACCGAGGCGGACTGGACGGTCGAGACCACCCGCATCTGCAAGGGCGCCTCGATCGGTAGCGGCGCCGTCATCCTGTGCGGGGTGACCGTCGGCGAACGCGCCCTGGTCGGCGCCGGCGCGGTGGTCACGAGGGACGTTCCCGCGGGCGAGACGGTGGCCGGGGTCCCGGCGCGGCTCTTGCGCTCCGGCGGCGCCAGCGACTAAAGCGCCGGCGAGGCAGCCGCAGACGCGGCGAACGCGCCTTCGCGGCGCCCAAGCCTTTCTTCGACAAGGGATAACATGCTCAACACCGGAATCATCGGGTACGGCTACTGGGGGCCGAACCTCGTCCGAAACTTCATGGCCGCGCGGTCTGCCCGGGTGGTGAGCGTCTGCGACCAGTCGCCGGCGCGCCTCGAAAAGGTGAAGGACCTTTATCCCTCCGTCTCGGTGACGACGTCCGCGCGTGAGCTGATCGAGGACCCCGCCGTCGAGGCGGTCGTGATCGCAACGCCCGTCGACACCCATTTCGACCTGGCGATGGCGGCGCTCCAGGCCGGCAAGCACGTCCTCGTCGAAAAGCCGATCGCCTCCACGGCGGAGCAGGCCCAGCGCCTGATCGAGGAAGCGGATCGGCGCGGGCTGATCCTGATGGTCGACCACACGTTCGTCTACACCGGCGCCGTCCGCAAGATGCACGAGCTCGTCCACACCGACGCATTCGGCAAGGTGCGCTATTACGATTCCACCCGCGTCAATCTCGGCCTGTTCCAGCACGACGTGAACGTCTTGTGGGATCTGGCCGTCCACGATCTCTCGATCATGGCCTATGTGCTCGACGACGTCCCGACGGCGGTCTCCGCCACCGGGCAGGGCCTGCCCGGCCAGCCGGAATATGCCGCTTTCCTCACCGTCTTCTTCGAGAACGGGCCGATCGCCCACGTCAACGTGAACTGGCTCTCGCCGGTGAAGGTGCGCCGCACGCTCGTCGGCGGGTCGAACCAGATGATCGTCTATGACGACCTCGAGACGAGCGAGAAGATCAAGCTCTACGACAAGGGCATCACCGTCACCGAGACCCCGGAGGACGTGCGCAAGCTGCTGATCAGCTATCGCACCGGGGATCTCTGGTCGCCCAAGCTGAACGAGACGGAGGCGCTGGCCGTGGAGGCCGAGCATTTCGTCGCCTGCGTCGAGGGTCGCGAGAAGCCGCAGAGCGGCGGCGAGGCCGGCCTGCAGCTGGTTCGCATCCTCGAAGCGGCCAATCAGTCGATCCGCAACCGGGGCGCCCCTGTCGCCCTCTGACCTATCCCCATTGTTCAGTTCGAAAGCGATGCGATGACCGTCAAGTTCCTCGACCTCCAGACCCAGTATCAGTCCATCAAGCAGGAGGTGGACGAGGCCGTCCTCGGCGTGCTGGCGAGCTCCGCCTACGTGCTCGGGCCCGAGGTGCAGAAGTTCGAGGAGGCCTTTGCCGCCGCGCACGGCGTCGCACACGGTATCGCCTGCAACTCCGGCACCAGCGCCCTGCATCTCGCGCTTCTCGCCGCCAACGTCGGCGCGGGGGATGAGGTCATCACGGTGTCGATGACCTTCACGGCTACGGCGGCGGCCATCTCCTATACCGGCGCCACCCCCGTGTTCGTGGATGTCGATCCGGAGAGCTTCACCATGGATCCCGCCCAGGTGGAGGCGAAGATCACCCCCAGGACCAAGGCGATCATGCCGGTCCACCTTTACGGCCAGGCGGCCGATCTCGATCCGTTGCGCGAAATCGCCGATCGCCACGGCCTGACGCTCATCGAGGACGCGGCTCAGGCGCACCTCGCCGAGTATAAGGGCCGGCGGGTCGGCGGGATCGGGCATGTCGCCGGGTTCAGCTTCTACCCCGGCAAGAATCTCGGCGCCTATGGCGAGGGCGGGCTGGTCGCAACCAACGACGACGCGCTCGCGCACAAGATGCGCCTGCTCCGCGACTGGGGCCAGCAGCGCAAATATCACCACGAGATGCTGGCCTACAATTACCGCATGGACGGCATCCAGGGCGCGATCCTCCGGGTGAAGCTGCGGCATCTGGAGGGCTGGACGGAAAGCCGGCGCCGGATCGCCGCCATGTACCAGGAGCGGCTGGGCAATTTGGGGCTGCGCGTCGCCCATGAGCTGCCGGAGCGGCGCCACGTCTATCACATCTTCAGCGTCTTCCATCCGGAGCGCGACAAGCTGCAGGCGCATCTCAACGAGGCGGGGATCCAGACCGGCTTCCACTATCCCGTGCCGGTGCATCTGCAAAAGGCGTACGAGGAACTCGGCTATCGCGAGGGCGATTTCCCCGTCACCGAGCAGACCGCCCGGGAGCAGCTGTCGCTGCCCATGTATCCCGAAATGCCGGACGAGGACGTCGAGCGCGTGTGCGAGGCGATTCGCGCCTGGGTCGGCTGACCGGGTGCCGGGTCAGCCGCGGTTCAGCGCAACAGCCGATAGTGGCCGCTATGCATCTGCCTAGACGGACATTCATCGCGGGAGCCGCCGCTGCGGGCCTGGCCGTCTCCTCCCGTCGTTCCGCGGCGGCAACCGATACGCCCGTCCGGCCGGAGGATTTCGGCGCCAAGGGCGACGGGGTCACCAACGACACGGCCGCCTTCGCGGCACTGGCCGCGGCGATCAACGCGAGGGGCGGCGGTACGATCGAGCTGAGACCGACGACCTACGTCGTCGGCGCCCAAGATCGGGGGTTCGGTCGCGCCGACGGCTATGCCTATGTCCCGGCTCCGGTGATGGAGCTGGTCGGCTGCACCTCGCCGCTCATTATCCGCGGCAACGGCGCGGTGCTGCGGTGCGCGCCGAAGCTGCGGTTCGGCACCTTCAACCCGGCCACGGGCGAGCCGAGCCGCAGGGCCATGCCGAATTTCGCTTTGGGCGAGATGTCCGGCCCTTATCGCTTCATGATCAAGGCGGAACGCTGCAGCGGGCCGGTCGAAATCCACGATCTCGAGCTCGACGGCAATATCGACCAGACGATCCTCGGCGGCCCCTGGGGCGATACCGGCTGGCAGCTTCCCGGGACGGGCCTCGGCCTCGTGGAGAATACGGGCAGCGAGCTGGTCCGTAACGTCTATGCGCATCACCATCCGCTCGACGGCGTCCTGATCAACGGAGTCGATCGCGATCGCGGAACGGCGAGCCGGCTCGAGAAGGTCCGCTGCGAATATAACGGCCGCCAGGGTTGCAGCATCGTGGGAGGCCGGCGCTACGTCTTCGTCGATTCCGCCTTTTCCCATACCGGCAGGTCGAAGGTGGTGAGCGCCCCCGGGGCCGGCGTGGATATCGAGGGCGAGCGAAAGAAGGTTGCCGATCTCAGCTTCGTCGGGTGCCGGTTCTCGAACAATCATGGCCCCGGCCTGCTTGCGGACCAGGGCCAGAGCGAGGGCAGCCGCTTCGATCGATGCACCTTCATCGGCACGACCAGCTGGTCGGCCTGGCCCGGCAACCCGGGGATGCGCTTCGACAATTGCCGCTTCGTCGGCCCGATCGTGCAGGCATTCGGAGATGCGGCGCATCCGCAGCGGGCGGCGCATTTCGCCGACTGTCTCTTCCTCGACGATCCTGCCCTCTCGCCGACGGGGCAGGTGTATATCGGCGCGAACACCGACGGGCCGATCGGCGACCTCCCCAACAATCCCAACGTGGTTTTCAGCCGCTGCGCGTTCCGCCTCACCCACAAGGCGGTGCTTCCGTGGACGACGAACGTCGTCACCTTTGCCGATTGCACCATGTCCCAGCGATCGCCGAAGCAAAGCTTCCCGCGCGGCCATTTCGTGGGCAGCAACACGATCAGCGGCAATGTCGACCTCTATAGCGCGATCATCGATGGCGACGTGGTGCTCAACGGCAGACTACTGCCAAGAAGGACGATCGGCTAACCGCTATCCGCGCGCCCTTCTTGGCGCGAAGGGAGCCATCGTCTAAGCGGCGCCTGAGAAGAGGCGAGACCGATCTCCATGTGTGGCATTGCGGGAATCCTGACGGTTGGAAGCGTGGAGGCGTCCGTCCTGCGGCGGATGATCGCGCCGATCGCGCATCGCGGCCCGGACGATCAGGGGATCTGGGCCGATCCTCGTGCCGGGATCGGCCTCGGCCACCGACGCCTGTCGATCGTCGACCTGTCGCCTCTCGGCCACCAACCGATGGCGTCCGCGGACGACCGGTGGATGCTGAGCTACAATGGCGAGATCTACAACCATGCGACGCTTCGCACGGAGCTCGAGGGGGAGGGCCTCGCCCCGGAATGGCGCGGCCATTCCGATACCGAGACGCTTGTCGCGTGCGTCGCCGCCTGGGGCCTCGAAAGGACGCTGACCCGCGCCGTCGGCATGTTTGCTCTGGCGCTGTGGGACCGCAAGGAACGCATCCTCCACCTTGCCCGCGATCGCTTCGGGGAGAAGCCGCTTTACTACGGCTGGACGGGCGGCGATTTCGTGTTCGGTTCCGAGCTGAAGGCGATCCGCGCGCATCCCCGGTTCGACAATGCGGTGAGCCGCCGGGCGCTCGGCCTTTTCGCATCCCGCACCTACGTGCCGGCGCCCTTTTCCATCTACGAGCGCATCTACAAGCTCGAGCCGGGGTGCATCCTCACCCTGTCCCGCGAAGCGGCCGGGCGACCGCGCGGAGCGCCCATCGCCGAGGGGCGGCCGGAGGACGGGCTCCGCCTGCGCCGCTACTGGTCCTACCTGGAGGTCATGCGCCGCGGCGTCGCCGATCCGATCGCCGACGAGGCAGAGGCCCTGGAACGGCTCGAGCGGACGCTCGCCACCGCGGTCAGCGGTCAGTCCGTCGCCGACGTCCCGGTCGGCGCCTTCCTCTCCGGCGGAATCGACTCCTCGACAATCGTCGCGCTCTACCAGAAATATTCGTCCATCCCCGTTCGCACCTTCTCGATCGGTTTCGAGGAGGCCGGCTTCAACGAAGCCGAACATGCCAAGGCCGTGGCCCGGTATCTCGGGACCGTCCACAACGAGCGCTACGTGACCGTCCGGGAGACGCAGGACGTCATCCCGCTCCTCCCCTCGATGTATGACGAGCCGTTCGCGGATTCATCCCAGATCCCCACCCACCTCGTCAGCCGTTTCGCGCGTGAGCAGGTGACGGTGGCGCTGTCGGGCGATGGGGGCGATGAGCTGTTCGCCGGCTACAACCGCCACTTCGCCGCTCCGCGGCTGTGGAAGAGGCTGCAGATGCTGCCCCGTCCGGTCCGGGCGCTGATCGGACCGCCGCTCGGCCAGCTTCCGCCGTCGGTGTGGAACGCGGCGCCCGGCCGCCGCGCGCCCAATTTCGGCGCCAAGATCCAGAAAGCCTTGCGTGTCGCCGGGTCGGCGCGCTCGCTGGACGACGTCTACGACAGCTTCCTCGACGAATGGAGCTTCGAGGCGTCCCCGGTGCTGGGGCCGGACGGCCAGGCGCATTGGCCAGGCGCCGATGTCGAGCCTCTGCCGGGGGCGCCGGACGCGATGCGGATGATGTACCGGGACGCGGTTTCCTATCTGCCCGACGACATACTCTGCAAGGTGGACAGGGCGTCGATGGCGGTGAGCCTCGAGACGCGCGTGCCGTTCCTCGACCACCGTGTCGCCGAGCTCGCCGCGCGTCTGCCACTCTCGATGAAGGTGCGCGGGGGCAAGGGCAAGCACATCCTCAGGGAGCTCCTGTATCGAGAGGCACCGCGCGCCCTCTTCGAACGGCCGAAAGCCGGTTTCGCCATTCCGGTCGGCGAATGGCTGCGCGGACCCTTGCGCCCGTGGGCGGAGGAGCTGCTCGAACCGCGCCGGATGCGCCAGGAAGGCTATTTCGACGCTCGCATCGTCGCCCGGCGCTGGCAGGAGCATCTCTCGGGACGACGGGATTCCACGGCCGCCTTGTGGGCGGTCCTGATGTTCCAGGCGTGGCATCGGCACGAGCCGGAGAGCCGCCGCGAAGCCGCCTGAGGCAGTCAGCGGGCGCCGAAACCGCTCAGCACGGTACGAATGGTTCTGGCGACGATGAGCAGGTCGAGCCAGAACGAGAAGTTGCGGATGTAGTAGAAATCGTACTGGAGCTTCCACAGCACGTCGCCGACCTCGGCGACATGGCCCTGCTTCACCTGCGCCCAGCCCGTGATGCCGGGCCGGACGATGTGACGGTAGCGGTAGAAGGGCAGCTCCGCCTCGTACCAGAGCGACAGGGGCACCGCCTCGGGCCTCGGGCCGATCCAGCTCATCTCGCCCTTCAGGATGTTGATCACCTGCGGCAGCTCGTCGACGCGATACTTGCGCAGGAAGCGGCCGATGCGGGTGACGCGCGCGTCGTCGTCCTGGGTCATCGCCGCCATGCGCGGATCCGCGACGGCGGCCGCCTGGCGCATGCTGCGGAACTTGTACATGCGGAAGGTCGCGCCGCGATAGCCCATCCGCTCCTGCGTGAAGAGGACGGAGCCGCGCGAATCGAGCTTGATGAGGAGCGCGACGACCAGCAGCGCCGGCAGCAGGAACGGCAGGACGAGCAGGCTGACGACGACGTCGCTGACCCGCTTCACCTTGGCGTAGACGATGCCGGGGATCAGCGATCCGAAATTGTTCTCCGAGAGATGGTCGATGGCGACGCGGCCGGTGAGCGATTCCTCCATCTGCTTGACGTGCATGACGAGAGTGCCCGCCAGCGCCCGGTCCGCGAGGAACCGTTCCCAGGCATCGGGTATGTCGGCGCGAAGGTCGGCGACGATGCCGTCGACCGCGAGCTCGGTGTCGGCAGGGTCCTCCAGCGGCAGCCACGTCACGCCTTCTATCCCGAACAGGCGGCGCACCTCGCCATAGGGCACGACGGCGATGCGCACGCGGTGCCGGCGCTGGAGCCGCGAATAGACGACGAGGTACCAGAAGACGGCGATCAGGAAGCTGCTGAGGAAGTGGAGTCGGCTATAATCGAGGCGGAGGAAGAAGAAGGTGGCGAGCGCCATGCCGTAGCTGGCGGCGAAGGTCGGCAGGATATGGTAGGAGACGCGGACGCCGGGATATTGCGACACCTTCCGGAAGGAATAATAGCCCGCGACGAGCGCCAGCGTCGTCGCGATCAGCGAGTTGTTGAGGGGCGCCATGCCGGGGGTGCCGGCGTCGAACCGGTAGCGAACCGCATAGGGGACCAGCACCGCCAGCAGCAGCCCGATGCCCAGCTGGAAGCGGATCCGCAGCCACAGGCTCCGGCGTGCGCTGTTGAACTTCGCGGAGGTGATGGTCACTCGTTACTCTCGTGCGCCCCGCCGGCGGAATGTGCCTCGGGAGCGTTAGTGGATAACGGCCCGCTAAGTCTACCGCCGCGGGGTGCATTGATCCGTGCGCGGGCGATGGTCTAAGGCCCCGCCTCCCTCCACAGCGGACCTTTCGCACATGCGCGTTCTCGTCACCGGCGCCGCCGGCTTCATCGGCTTCCACGTCAGCCGCCGCCTGCTCGCGCGCGGCGACACGGTCATCGGTCTCGACAACGTCAATGCCTATTATTCGACGAAGCTGAAGCGCGACCGGCTCGCCGAGCTGGCGAGGGAGCCCGGCTTCTCGTTCCTCGAGATCGATTTCGCCGACAACGCGGCGCTGACCGCCGCGCTGGCGGACGCCCCCTTCGACCGCATCGTCCATCTCGGCGCCCAGGCCGGGGTGCGCTACTCGATCGAGAACCCCCACGCCTACGTCCACTCGAACCTGGTCGGGCACCTCAACATGCTCGAGGTGGCGCGCCATCGCGGCGTCTCGAACTTCGTCTACGCCTCTTCGTCATCAGTGTACGGCGGGAACGTCACATTGCCCTTCCGCGTCGAAGACCGCGTCGACCATCCGCTGTCGCTCTATGCCGCGACGAAGAAGGCGGACGAATTGATCAGCGAAACCTACGCGCATCTCTACCGGCTGCCGCAGACGGGGCTGCGGTTCTTCACCGTCTACGGGCCCTGGGGCCGGCCGGACATGGCGATGTGGATGTTCGCCCGGGCGATCTTCGCCGGCGAGCCGATCGACGTGTTCGGCGAGGGCAATATGCGCCGTGACTTCACCTATATCGACGACATCGTCACCGGCATTGTCGCCTGCCTCGACAATCCGGCGCCCGACGACGGGGCGGAGAAAGCCGGCGGCAGCCGCGCGCCGCACCGGCTCTACAATATCGGCAACCACCGCTCCGAGGAGTTGACCCACATGATCGGCCTGCTCGAGCAGGCCTGCGGACGCAAGGCCGAGCGCCGGCTCCTCCCGATGCAGCCGGGGGACGTGCGCGACACCTACGCCGACATCAGCGCGATCCAGCGCGACCTGGGCTTCGAACCCACTACCACCATCGCGCAAGGCATTCCCAGGTTCGTTGACTGGTTCAGGGACTATCACGGGCTGGCCGGCGACGGCGCAAGGCGCGAGTCGGTGCCCCTGGCCTGACTGCGCCGTCAGCGGAAGGGTGTAGGCTTCGAGCCACGGCGATGTAGGCGTCGTCGCCTCCGTCGGTGATACCGCCCGCCGGAGCGGGGATGCGCCTGTTTGTGCTGTCGCGAAAGCCCGGGCCGGAGCGCCGCCCTGATGGCCGTGCCACGCTCGGCGGCCGATGGCCCCTTCCCCTCCCATTGCTCTCGGCGGGAGACCGTCGCATTAGGCCGAATCATCATCCGTTTCGGCAGATAAAAAGCAACCGAATCGGTCAGTTGGCTGAGGGAGTTCACGATGGCGTTCAATGTCGGTCCGAAGGTCCGCCTTCTTTCGAGTTCACTCCTCGTTGGCGTCGCGACGATGGCCAGCGCGCCGGCCTTCGCGAAATGCACGACGACCGGGACGACCACCGTCTGCGACGCGACTGCGCCCAATCCGACGCAGGGGCCCGTGACCGGCGGTCAGGTGCAGGTGCTGAACGGCAGCATCGTCGAGGATAACGGCACATTTGCTTCCGTGGTCGCGATATCGCCCGGCGGAACGCTGACGACCGAAGCCGGGAGCCTGATCCGGTCGGCCGCGCAGAACGGCGCCGGGGTGAGCCTCAACGGCGCCACGGGCTCCGTCTCCGGCACGGTTCGCACGACCGGAAACATGAGCGCTACCGTGTCCGCGGCGAACGGCTCGACCTTCACCCTCAACTCAGGCGGCCTGATCGAGAACCTGGGTACGGTGACGTTCGGCAACGACAGGTTCGACCATGCGGGCCTCATCGTGCTCAACAGCAGCGCCCAGGTCGACGGCACCGTTCGTACGACGGGGAAGCTCACCAACGGCATCGATACCAGCAGATTTAGCGGCTTCGAGGTCCACAATTTCAGCCCGGCCACGATCACCATCGGCGCGACCGGCGTCGTCGATACCTCGGGCGATACGGCGCACGGCATCCTGACCGGCGGCGGCAGCACGATCACCGTAGCCGGTTCCGTGGCGGCCCACGGCGTCGGCAGCGACGGCATCAATGCGAACGGCGGCACCTCTTCGACCCTGACCACGATCACCGTCACCTCGACCGGAAAAGTGACTTCCGACCAAGGCGTCGGGATCAACGCCATCGCATTCAGCGGGAGGGACGTCGTGGTGCGGGGGACGGTCAGCGGCGCCACCGCTGCGATTCGTGTCGGTGGAAACCTGACGATGAGCACGACCGCCGCGATCACCGGCGCGGTGCAAGGCAACGGCGCGCGGGGCGAGACGCTGACCCTGGTGGCGGAGGACGCGGCGCATCCGGCGGGCCAGCTCGCCGCCTCGACCGGGTTCGAGCAGCTCAACGTCGTCAGCGGTAACTGGGTCGCCGCCACGGGCACCACGGTCGTCACCGGCTCGGGCGGAACCGGCGGCAACGTCAACATCGCCCAGGGGTCGAGCCTGGAGGTGCGCAACCCGGGCGGCGCCGCCACGGTGCAGAGCGGGTCATTCACGGTGAATGGCACGCTGGTCGTCAATTTCGCCAACGACGCATCGCTCCTGTTCCTGAACGATCCCAAATCCAATCCTCTCAAGGCCAACAGCATCGGCGGGACGGGCGGATTGACGTTCACCGGCCCTGCGACCGTGACGCTGGGCGGCGGGAGCCTCACCTATACCGGCCAGACGACGGTCCAGAACGGCAAGCTGCTGATCGTCTCGCCGCTTCCGGGCGGGCTGACGATCGGCGCCGGCGCCACGGCCTCCGCCGCCGAGAGCACCGCCGGCTTCTCGATCGCGAGCCTCGACAATGCCGGGACGTTCAGCTTCGACCGCAGCGGCGACGGGACGATCCTCGGCGCGGTGCAGGGGAACGGCGCGTTCATCAAGAACGGCGCGGGCCTCCTGACGGTGAACGGCGTCTACGCCGACACCGGCACGACGACGATCAACCAGGGCACCCTGCGACTGGCAGGCGGCACCGATCCGACGATCGGCTTCACCGTCGATCACGGTACGCTCGAATTCACCAAGACCGCGGCGACCATCTCGTCGCTGGCGGGCGGATCGGGGGGCACCGTCATCATCGGCAGCGGCGTCACCTTGAACCAGGCGTCCGACACGACCTTCGCCGGCGCGCTCACCGGCGCGGGGCCGTTCGCCAAAAGCGGCGCCGGCCGCCTGACGCTCAGCGGCACCAGCAGCTATTCCGGCGCGACGACCGTCAGCGCCGGGACGCTCGCCGTGACGGGCACGCTCCCGTCGGCGATCCGGCTCAATGCCGGCCGGCTGGAGGGCACCGGCACGATCGGCGGCCTCACCGCGGCGGGCGGCACGGTCGCGCCGGGCATTGGCGGCATCGGCACGCTGAACGTCGGCGGCGCGGTCAGCTTCGCGCCGGGATCGGTTTTCGCCATCGACGCCACTGCGGCGGGGGCGAGCGACAAGATCGCGGCGACCGGGGCGGCGACGCTGACCGGCGGCTCGGTGCAGGTACTTGCCCAGAACGGCACCTACGCACCGCAGACCCGCTACACGATCCTCACCGCCGGTGGCGGCGTCCAGGGCAAGTTCGATGGGGTGACGACCAACCTCGCCTTCCTGACGCCGAGCCTCGCCTACGGCGCCAACGACGTGACGCTTTTCCTGACGCGCAACGACCGCAAGTTCTCCGACCTCGCGACGTCGCCCAACCAGGTCGCCGTCGCCAACGCCGCGCAGTCGCTGGGACTGGCGAACCCGGTCTTCCTGGCGATCCTCCAGTCGTCGGACAGCCAGGCGCCCGCGATCTTCAACTCCCTGTCCGGTGAGATCTACGCGACGCTGCCGGCGCTCATCGCCGACGACAGCCGCGCCGTTCGCAATGCGCTGGTGTGGAACAGCCGGACGGCGCCGGAAGGCGTCGCTTTGTGGGGCGACGGCTTCACCGGCTCGACCCACGTCGACGCCGCCTCCGGCCTGGCCTCCGCCCGCGCGACCGGGCACGGTTTCATCGCCGGGATCACCTGGGCCGGCGAGGGCTTCTCGGCCGGCATTGGCGGCGGCCTCGGCAGCGCGCGGGACAACCTCGCCGATCGCCAGAGCCGCGCCGACGTCGACAGCAAATATGTCGGCGGCCATGTCGGCTACCGCGCGGGCGGGTTCGGGGCGCGGGCGGGCGCGGCCTTCTTCTGGCACGACATCTCGGCGACGCGGACCCTGTACGGCACGCTCGGTCCCGCCGCCGCGAGCTTCAACGGGGACACGTCTCGCCTCTTCGCGGAGGCCGATTACGACCTGCTCCCCGGCGATGCGATGCTTGCCCCGTTCGTCGCTTTCGACCGCGTCCGCACCCATCTCGACGGATTCGCCGAGACCGGCGGCGCGGGCCGGCTGACCGTCGCGGGCGACAGCTACAAGGCCAGCTTCGCGACCGCCGGCGCCCGCTTCTCCGCGCCGATCGGCGGCCTCGGCGCCGCCACGATCGTGCCCAGGGCGAGCGTCGCCTATCGCCACCGCCTCGATCAGAGCGGCAACACGGCGGCGGCGACCTTCGCCGGCGCCGGCTCGGCCTTCACCGTCACCGGGTTCGGCCTGCCGCGTAACGCGGTCGACCTCGAGGCGGGAGTGGATGTCGAGGCCGGCCGGTTCCGGATCGGGGCCCGCTATCAGGGCAGCTTCGCCGATAACTGGACCGACAATGGCGGCGCGGTGACCCTCTCGCTTCGCTTCTGAGGCAGGCGCCGCCGCAAGGGTGATTTCGGACGCCGCGCCTCGGCGCGGCGCCGTTCACGCCCGCCTCGCAGTCGGGCCGATCAGCTTATTCGGCTTGCGGGTGTTGAGCGCACTGGCGGCGCCGCCCGGGAGCCGGAACGGATCCGAGCAATGTGCGCGGGAGAGTCGCAGCCGGCGGCAAGGCTTGCCGTGCACCTGGCGTTCCAAAGTGGGGGAGAATGGTGCCCAGGGGCGGAATCGAACCACCGACACCGTGATTTTCAGTCACGTGCTCTACCAACTGAGCTACCTGGGCATTCCCGGCCGGGGCGCGGAAAGCGCGGCCTATAGAGGGGCTCAGCCCTCCCTGTCCAGCCTCTCGGCATCGCTTTCCTGCGCCGGCGGGCCGGGAACGCGATAGCCCTCGCCAAGCCAGTTCAGCAGGTCGCGGTCCCGACACCCCTGGCCGCAGAAGGGGCCGTGGGCGCCGCTCGGTGGTTTGCCGCACACCGGACAGCCGGCGGGTTTCCTACGTGTCTGGGGAGGCGTGGACATGGCCGGCGGATATGGCGAGCCGCCGGTCGGCCCGCAAGGCCGCGGGCGCGCCGGCGCGGCGGGCAAGCGCCTCCAGCCATTCGGGATTCGCCTCGATGCGGGCGATGACCGGCGGCGCGGCCATGAGGATGCGTACGCCCGGCCCTTGCGTCCGCTCCGCCTGCCGGAGGAGCGCCCGCGCCGCCGCGCCGACGGGATCTGACTGGAGGATTTCCGGAAGCGAGGGCCGCTCGCGGCGGCGGACGATCTGGAGGAAGCCGAAGCCGTTCACCGCGGTCCGCTCGAAGGGCTGCGGCAGCAGCGCGTCGACGGCCGCGGCGGCGGCGGCGCGCTCGGCCTTCGAGGCGAGGGTGGGGAGGTCGAGGCCGATCGAGCCGCCGATGCCGAAGCGGCGGATCGCCCTGGCCGCCGCCGCGGCTCCGGCGACCGCGAGCTCGGCGGGAGGGAGGCTGCCGTCGACGTCGAACAGGGTCATGGCGGGGGTCAGGCTCATCCGCAGGGACCCGCCCGGGAAGGGGATTTCGCCGCGGGAAGCCTCCTCGAGGGTTTCGGACCAGCCGGCCGCCTCCAGCCGGTCCGGCCCCGGCGGCGCGCCGCCCGGCCGCAACCGGAGCCGCTCCGGCAAATCGGGCCCGGGACCCTCCGGTTCTTCGGTGATCTTCCCCCGCGGGAACTTCGGGCGTCCCGGCTCGGGCACCGCTTCCCGGACGATCGCCACCCGGACGGCCCGGCCTTGGGTGAGCGCCGGCGGCAGCGGCTCGACCAGCACCTCGCCCGCCGCCGTCGCGACGACGCCGCGGCGGCCGGGGACGAGGATCGAGACGAGCCGACCGGCGGCGACGGTGCCGAGCCGCAGCGGGTCCGGCAGCTCGATATGGGCCTCGACGATGGCGCCGTCCTCGACCAGCGCCGCGCGGCGCTCGCCGATCCCCTCCTCGAAGATCCACTCAGCCAAGCGGCCAGCCCGCCGCGCGCAGCAGCGCGCGCGTTTCGTAGAGCGGCAGGCCCATGACGCCGGAATGGCTGCCGGCGAGGGAGCGGACGAGCGCTTCCGCCCGCCCCTGGATCGCATAGCCGCCCGCCTTGCCGCGCCATTCGCCGGCGGCCAGATAGGCGGCGAGCTCCTCCTCCGAAAGGCGTTTGAAGGCGACGACGGAGGTCGACAGCCGGTGCCGCGCGCGGCCGCTCGGGTCGATCACCGTCACCGCCGATAGGACCCGGTGGCGGCGGCCCGAGAGGAGCGACAGCGCCGCCCGCGCCTCGCCTTCCGTCTCCGTCTTGGGAAGGATCCGCCGGCCGGCCGCGACGACGGTGTCGGCGGCAAGGACGACGGCCCCCACCTCTGCCGACGCGGCGGCCTTCTCGGCGGCCATGCGCTCGGCGTAAGGCACGGGAAGCTCGCCCTTGCGGGGCGTCTCGTCGATTTCCGCCGGCACCACCGCATCGGGCACGATGCCGAGGCGCGCCAACAGCTCGAGGCGGCGCGGAGACGCGGAGGCGAGGATCAGCCGCACGGGCGCCGCCCGCGCGCTTATTTGAACCGGTAGGTGATCCGACCCTTGGTGAGGTCGTAGGGCGTCAGCTCGACGAGCACCTCGTCGCCGACGAGCACGCGGATGCGGTTCTTGCGCATCTTGCCCGCCGTGTGGCCGAGGATCTCGTGATTGTTCTCGAGGCGGACGCGGAACATGGCGTTGGGCAGCAGCTCGACCACCTGCCCGCGCATTTCGAGAAGCTCTTCCTTGGCCATTCAAATCCCTGAGCAAAAGAACGGGGCGGCCTTAGCGGCTCGCCGCGCAAATGGGAACCCCGGCCCCACCCCTGAATGAGACGGGGAACAGGCGGCGCCGGAGCTGATGGCCTCCCGCCCGTGAGCGCCATCGAGGGGGCAAGGCGCCGGTGGACACGACATGCGCAGGATGGCGGGACCACCCAAGCCTTAGCGCGGGCGCGGACCCGCGGTGCGGCTGAAAATCCTCCACGACGCCATTGTCGACAAGGCCGGCAAGGCCGGCAAGGGCCGATCAACGAGAGCCGGCCGCTGCTCAAGGAATCTGCGGGGAACGGGAGCGCGAGCGGGCTCGCCTTCTTCTCCTGAGGGCTCAGCTCGCCGGGTTGTAGCGGGCGAGGAAGGCCTCGACTCGTTTGAGGAAGTCGATCGAATCCTCGGCCTTGGCGAAGCCGTGCTTCTCCTCGGGGTAGAGGACGAATTCGTGGGCGATGCCGGCGCGGCTGAGCGCCTCGTCCATCTTCTTCGACTGGATGACGGGGACGGTCTTGTCCTTCTCGCCGTGGGCGATGAGCAGCGGCACCTTGATCTGCGCGGCGCGGCTCAGCGGGGAGACCTCGTCGAGGTTGAACTTGTCCTCGCCCCTGATGCGATCGCGCCAGTCGCGATAATAGCGGCGCGCGCTCCAGCTGCCCGGGTCGTAGTGCAGCATCGTCTTCATCTCGGAAATGCCGGCGAAGCTGATCGCGCAGCGATAGATTTCCGGGTTCCGCGCCGCCGCCCACATCGCCGCATAGCCGCCATAGGAGGCGCCCATGATGCAGACCCGCTTCGGATCGACGAGGCCGCGCTGCACGAGGGTGCGGACGCCGTCGTCGAGATCGTCCTGCATCTTGCGGCCGTACTGGCCGGACGCGGCGTCGACGAATTCCTTGCCGTAGCCGGTCGAGCCGCGGAAATTGGGCTGCAGCACGACATAGCCGCGATTGGCGAGGAACTGCGCCCAGGCGTCATATTCCCAGCTGTCGCGGACGAAGGGGCCGCCGTGCGGCATGACGATCAGCGGCAGGCCCTTCTCGCCCCGCCCCAGCGGCGTGGTGAGATAGGCGGGGATGGAGAGGCCGTCGCGGGCGGCGTAGCGGATCGGCTCCACCGGCGCGAGCGGCTTGCCCTCCAGCGCGGGGCGGGGCCGTGCGATCTCGCGCAGGTCGCCGCGGGCGCGGTCATAGAGATAATAGACGCCCGGATCCGAGGCGGTGGTCGACCAGACGATCATCCGGCTGTCGGCGGCGTCGCGCGAGACGACGCGGTTGATCCGCCCCGGCAGCGCCTTGTCGAGGCGCGCCTGCACGCTCCTCATCGCCGGATCGAACCAGGAGATGCGGTCCCGGTCGTCGGTGTAGCGCACCGCTTCGATCGCGCCGGTGCGCGGCGACACCTCGGCGGCTTCGACGTCGACCTGCGGATGCTCGAAGACCGGCTCGCCGATCTCGTCGGCGACGAAGTCGTAGCGATAGACGCCGTAGCGGCCGCTCGACTTGTGGGCGAGGGCATAGCCCTTGTCGCTGCCGGGGATCGGTATCACCTTCTCGATGTCGGAAAGCGTGTCCTCGTGGCTGCGCTTGCCGTTGATGCGGCGGAACATGCCGCCGTCCTTTTCCCGGTAGAGCAGGAACCACTTGCCTTCCGTGCTGCCGAGCCCGGCGCGCACCGTCCCGCTCGCATCGGCATACCAGTCCCACACGCCGCCATAGGGCTGGACGACCTCCTTCGTCTTCAGCGTGTCGAGATCGATGCGCAGCACCGACGGCGCGCTCCACAAGGTCCGCTGCGCCTCGAGCAGGATGAAGTCGCCGGCTTCGTCGACATGGACGAGGTTGCCCCCCCACAGCCCGCCGATCTTCGCGCCGCCGAGCGGCTTCATCGCCTTGGTGTCGAGGTCGAACAGGAACAGGCGGCTGAGCGGCACCTCGATGCCCATCTCGTTGTTCATGCCGAACACCTTGAGGAGCACGCGGCGGCTCCCCGCCCAGCGGGCGTCGAGCACTTCGAGCTTGTCGCCGACGTTGATGCGGGTGAAATGCCCGTCGCCGCCGTCGAGGTCGTAGACCACGATCACCTTTTCGCCGTCGGCATAGGCGATGGCGAGGATGCGCTTGCCGTCCGCCGAGATGCGCGGGTGGGAAAAGCTCGGCAGCGCGCCGAACGCTTCCACCGCGATCCGCTCCGGCGCCGCCGGGGCGGCTGCGGCCCCCGCGGGGACGGCCAGTCCCGCCGCCGCCAGCGCCAGCAACGCTGCGATCCGTCTCATTCTTCCTCGTCCCTCCCACGGCCCGGCGCCCGGCTGCCCGGCCGGTCGCGGGGCGGCGATGCGGTCAATTCGCGCCCGGCGCCTGCGCCCCCGCCGGCGGCCGGCCGCGGTCGCTCGGGACATAGGCGGGGTTCCAGCGCGCGAGCCACTTGTTCGATTCCTCGAGCCATTGCGCGGCGACGTCCTCGTAGGGGAGGTTGTGCGTGCCTTCCTTCTGCTCGACGTAGCGATAATCGACATTCTCGCGCTTGCCGGCCGACTGGAGACGCGAGACCAATGTGTGCGGCTGCTCAAGGGGAATGCGACGGTCGCGCGCGCCCGCGACGATCAGGATCGGCGCCCATTTCGCGTCGGCGTGCCGCGCCGGCGAAATCCCCGCGGGGTCGTTCGAGGTCGCCTGGAACTTGGCGCCGAAGGTGCCGAGATGCTCCTTGTCCCACTGCGTCATTAGCGGAATGTCGTAGACGCCCGCGCCTGCGATCGCGCAGCGCCACAGATCGGGATCTCGCTGTGCGCCGCGGGCCGCGGCGTAGCCGCCGTAGGACCAGCCCATGACACAGGCGCGCTTCGCATCGACGATGCCCTGCTGGGCGAACCAGGCGATGGCATCGTTCAGATCGTCCTGCATCGTGCCGCCATAGCCCGCCGGAGCGCGGCCCCTGGTGACGAAGTCCTTCCCGTACCCGCCCGAGCCGCGATAGTTCGGCTCGATCACGACATAACCCTGCTCGGCGAGCGCCTGCTGCCACGGGAAGGCGCCGAACTCCTCTTCCTGGCGGATGCCGAACGGACCGCCGTGGACGAGGACGACGACGGGAAGGTTCTTCTGTCCCGCCCGGTGGCGCGGCATCGTCACCACCGCCGGGATCTTCAGGCCGTCGCGGGCGGTGTAGGTGACGGTCGACATCGGGTTCAGCTCGGCATCGGCGAGGTCCGGATAGACCCAGCCGATCAGCGCGAGCTTCCCCGCGGCCGTGTCGTAGAGATAATAGCCGCCGGGTTGGCTCGGCTTGCCGACCTTGAAGATCAGCTTCTCGTCGCGGCGGTCGCGCGAGACGAGGTGCGCGTTGCCGGCGCCGAACCGCTCGTCCATGATCTGCTGGATCGTCCGCCAATCCGGGTCGAACCAATATTCGCGGGCGCCGCCCTCGGTGACGGTCACGCCGATCAGCTTGTTGCGCTCATGGTTCGCGTAGACGGGGCCGCCGACGTCGTAGCCGGGCTTCTCGAAGAGCACGGGCCCGAGCGTCATCGTCTTCAAGTTGACCTTGTAGAGCTTGCGGTAATTGTCCTTGTTGCTCCCGGCGACGGCCATGTCGGGCTCGTCGAGGAATATCTCCGGGGTGATGTTCGCCTCGGTGAAGCTCGCGTCGGCGCTGTTGTCGACGGTGTGCAGCTGCTCGTCCGGCCTGGACCGGTACATCAGCCGCTGCTTGCCGTTCTGCCCGTCATAGCCGGTCGCAGCACGGACGACGCCCTTGCCGTCGGCGAGCCAGGAGTCGACCACCGGGTTCGGCCGCTCGACGAGGGTGGTGCGGCCGGTGGCGACGTCGACCCAGACGACCTCCGGATTGCCCCACATTTCGCGCCCGTAGGCGTCGCTGTCGCGCTGGAGGAGGATCCTGCCTTTGTCGTGGTCGATGTACAAAATGCCGCTGGCGCGCGCCATGGCGTGGTCCCAGGCGAGCGGAGTCAGCTTCTTCGTGCGGACGTTGTAGGCGGCCAGCCGGGTGACGTCGATCACCTGACCCCAGATGTTCTCGCGCGAAGCCATCGTGATCACGACATTGTCGTTGCCGACCCAGCGATAGCCGGCGACGGTGCGGTCGCCGACTTCGCGGAATTCGCTCATCGCGACGAACAGGTCCGGAGGCGTGCCCGGGTTGGCGAGATCGACGACGGCGAGATAGCCCTTCTTGTCGCGGGACATCTCGACGACGAACTTCGACCCATCCGGGGAAATGCGCGGCGTCTGCATGAACGGCCGCTTGGCGAATGCCGCGATCGGGATGACCGCGGCCGGTGCCTGCTTGACGACCGGCGCCGCGGGCGCCGCCGCGACCGATTCGAGGCCGCACGGCACGACCCCCGCCAACAGCGCACAGACGATCAGCTTCCGCATCCCCTCACCCCCGGAAAAAGCGTTGAACTCAAAGAGTATAAGCGCACGCTTGGGCGATGCAACGGCCACGAAAAACCCCGCCGGGCGGGGCCCGGCGGGGTCGTTCGTTCGACAGGGCCGCGCGGATCAGCCGCCCTTCGCCGCCAGCGCCGCGAGCAGCAGCAGCGCGACGATGTTGGTGATCTTGATCATCGGGTTGACCGCCGGGCCGGCCGTGTCCTTGTACGGATCGCCCACCGTGTCGCCGGTGACCGCGGCCTTGTGGGCCTCCGATCCCTTGCCGCCGAAATTGCCGTCCTCGATATATTTCTTGGCATTGTCCCAGGCGCCGCCGCCCGAGGTCATCGAGATGGCGACGAACAGGCCCGAGACGATGACGCCGAGAAGCAGGGCGCCGAGCGCGGCGAAGCCCGATTCGCGGCCCGCCACGGCGGTGATCGCGAAGTAGACCACGATCGGCGCCAGTACCGGCAGCAGCGAGGGCAGGATCATCTCCCGGATCGCGGCGCGGGTGACGAGGTCGACGGTGCGGCCGTAGTTCGGACGGCTCGTCCCTTCCATGATCCCCGGATTGTCGCGGAACTGGGCGCGGACGTCCTCGACCACCGCGCCCGCCGCCCGGCCGACCGCGGTCATGCCGAAGGCGCCGAAGCTGTAAGGGAGCAGGGCGCCGAGCAGCAGGCCGACGATGACGTAGGGGTTCGACAGCGAGAAATCGACGGTGAGGTCGCCGAAGAACTCGTGAAGGTCGGTCGTGTAGGCGCCGAACAGCACGAGCGCGGCGAGCGCCGCCGAGCCGATCGCATAGCCCTTGGTCACCGCCTTGGTGGTGTTGCCGACCGCGTCGAGCGCGTCGGTACGCTCGCGCACCTCGTCCGGAAGGCCGGCCATCTCGGCGATGCCGCCGGCATTGTCGGTGACGGGGCCGTAGGCGTCGAGCGCCACCACCATGCCGGCCAGCGCGAGCATCGCCGTCGCGCCGAAGGCGACGCCGATCACGCCGGCGAGCTGGTAGGCGGCGATCACCGCGACGACGATGACGATGGTCGGCAGCGCCGTCGATTCGAGGCTGATCGCCAGGCCCTGGATGACGTTGGTGCCGTGGCCGGTCTGCGAGGCGATGGCGATCGACTTCACCGGGCGGAAGTTGGTGCCGGTATAATATTCGGTGATCCAGACCAGCGCGCCGGTCAGCGCGAGGCCGATCAGCATGCAGTAGAACAGCTTCATGCCGGTCAGTGCGATCACCTTGCCGCCGACGCCGCCGATGGTGGCGAGCGTCGCGTTCATGTCGCCGACGACATATTGGGTGGCGAAATAGACGGCGACCGCGCCGAGAATCGCGGCGGTCCAGAAGCCCTTGTAGAGCGCGCCCATGATCGAGCCGCCCTTGCCGAGGCGGACCATGTAGGTGCCCAGGATCGAGGTGACGATGCAGACGCCGCCGATCAGCAGCGGCAGCGCCATCAGCTTGGTGAGGAGCTCGGTGGAGATGCCGCGCACGGTGAGCGCGATCGAGACCATGGTGACGCCGAGGGTGACGACATAGGTCTCGAACAGGTCGGCGGCCATGCCGGCGCAATCGCCGACATTGTCGCCGACGTTGTCGGCGATGGTGGCGGGGTTGCGGGGGTCGTCCTCCGGGATTCCGGCCTCGACCTTGCCGACGAGGTCGGCGCCGACGTCGGCGGCCTTGGTGAAGATGCCGCCGCCGAGACGCGCGAAGATGGAGATCAGCGACGCGCCGAAGGAGAGGGCGACGAGCGCGTTGACGATGGTGCGGTCGTTGAGGTCGCCCGGAACGTGGTGAGCCGGGCCGGTCAGGTACCAGAAGAAGCCGGAGATGGCGAGCAGGCCGAGGCCGGCCACCAGAAGCCCGGTGATCGCGCCCGAGCGGAACGCCATGGTGAGGCCGCCCTGCAGGCTGCTCCGCGCCGCTTCCGCGGTGCGCACGTTGGCCTTCACCGAGACGTTCATGCCGACGAAGCCTGTCGCCCCCGACAGGATCGCGCCGATCAGGAAGCCGACCGCGGAGACGATTCCGAGGAAATAGCCGACCAGCAGCACGACGACGACGCCGACGATGGCGATCGTCATATACTGGCGGGCCAGATAGGCACGGGCGCCTTCCTGGACGGCGCTGGCGATATCCTGCATCCGCTCGTTGCCCGCAGGCGCGCGCAGCACCTGCATCGACGTGAAGAGGCCGTAGAGCACGGCGAGGATGCCGCACGCTATGGCGATGTAGACGACGTTCATGGCGATCCTTCCCTGTTGTAAGCCGGGCGGGGCGATGCCCCCAAGGCGAGCGCGCCCGGATATGCGGCGGCGTTCTAAGGGGCCGGAGCCGCTCTTTCAACCATGCTCCCAGCCGAGCCGCGGCGGGAGGGGGAGGGGCGCGCCGGCGTCGGTGAGGGTGAGGCCCGCGCCGGCGGCGAAGGCGCCGATCGGGGTGAGCGCAATGCCGAGGCGATCGGCGAGCGCGAGGAGCGCCTGCGTCCGATCCGGCGCGGCCGCGAAGAGCAACTCGTAATCGTCGCCGGCGGCCGCCGCTTCGAGGCGGGCCTCCTGCCCATCCCCGAGCGCGGCGACGAAGGCGTCGGAGAGCGGGACGGCCTCGAGCGCGATCTCCACCGCCGCCGTGCTGGCCGCCGCCATCCGCCTCGCGTCGATGAGCAGGCCGTCGGACACGTCCATCATCGCCGATACGAGCGGCGCGAGCGCTTCGCCGAGCTCGAGCCGCGGCCGCGGCGTGCGATAGCGTTCGAGGAGCGCCGGCGCGTGGGGCAGCTCGCCTTTCGCGATTCTCAGCCCGGCGCCCGCGTCGCCGATCGCGCCGCTGACCCAAAGCCGATCGCCCGGCATGGCGCCGGAGCGCGCCGGCACCGGCCCCCGCGCCTCGCCGATCGCGGTCAGCCCGAGCACGCGCGCCCCCGTTACCGTATCGCCGCCGAGCAGCGGGATGTCGAAGGCGGCGAGGGCGGTGCCGAAGCCTTCGACGAATGCGCGATCCCAGGCCTCCTCGCCGAGAGGAAAGCCGAGCAGCACGCCCAGCGGCCGCGCGCCCTTGGCGGCGAGGTCGGAGAGGTTCACCGCGAGCAGCTTCCACGCGACGTCCTGAGGCGGATCGTCGGGGAGGAAATGCACCCCCTCCGCCAGCATGTCATGGGTAAGGACGAGCGTCGCTCCGCCCACTTCGAGCACCGCCGCATCGTCGCGCAGGCCGCGTGCGGCGGGATGCGTGGCGAGCCGCCGCAGGTTTTCGATGAAGGCGGATTCGGCGCTCACGCTGCCTCCCTACCGGGAAGCGGCGGGGAGGGGGAGGCGTCAGCCCCGCACGTCCTTTCCGACGGCGTCCAGCACGGCGTTGACGAAGCCAGCTTCCTTCCTGTCGTAGAAGGCCTTGGCGACGTCGACATATTCGGAGATCACGCTGCCGGTGGCGACGTCGATGCGGGCGGCGAGCTCGTAGGCGCCCGCGCGCAGGATCTGGCGCATCGGCCGGTCGAGACGGTGGAGCGGCCAGTCGGCCGGCAGCCGCGCGGCGATGAGCCCGTCCAGCTCCTCCCGGCGCGCGTCGACGCCGGCGACGACGTCGTCGAAGAAGTCGACCTCCGCGTCGGCATATTCGACGCCCTCGATCGTCGCGCCGAGCCGGTGGTGGTGGAATTCGTGGAGCAGGGTGGGGAGCGGCGTCTTCTCCATCTCCTGCTGGTAGAGCGCCTGCACGGCGGCGAGCCGCGCGGCGGAACGCGAGCGGGAGCGGGTCTTCGTCTTGGCACGGGAAGGCATCGACGCGCGCATAGCGGCAGCCCCCGCGGGAGGGGAACCCCCTATTCCGTCTCGGCGAGGAAGTCGCGGATCGCGCTCGTAACGAACTCGGGCTCCTCCCAGGTCACGAAATGGCTCGCCGTGGGCGAGGTGACGAGCCGCAGGTCGTCGACCAGGGCATGCAGCCCCTCGAGCTGCCCCGGGAGCAGGGCCGTGTCCTTGAGGCCCCAGGCGACGAGGGTCGGCTGGGTGACGTGGGGGAAGGGGAGCCTGGTCCACAGCGGCGCGGACGCCTCCTCGCCGGGCTTGGGCACCTCGATCTTCGCCGCGCGATACCAGTTGAGCATCGCGGTCAGCGCCCCCTCCTGCGCCCAGTCGGCGAGATAGGCCTGCCGCTCCTCCGGCTCGATCTTCGAGGCATCGGCGTGGCTGAGCAGGACCTTGTCGAGGAAGGTCTCCAGCCCCATCGCCCGGATCCCGGCCTCCGCGAGCGGGCTCCTGAAGACATTGATGTACTGGGAGGCGGCGCGCTGCGCCCCGTCCTCGATCAGGCTCTTCTGGAAGACCAGAGGATGCGGCGCGTTGACGATGATCAGCCGCCGCACCCGCAACGGATGGGCAAGCGCCGCCGCCCACGCCACCGCGCCGCCCCAATCGTGGCCGGCGAGGGCGAAATGCTCGACCCCGAGCGCGTCGGCGAGGGCGAGGATGTCGCCCACGATCGTGCCGGTCTCATAGGCTTCCACCGCTTGCGGCTTGTCGGAGCCGGCGAAGCCGCGCTGGTCGGGCGCAATCACCCGATAGTCGCGCGACAGGTCCGCAATCTGGTGCCGCCACGTCCGGTGCGATTCCGGAAAGCCGTGCAGCAGCACGATCGGCGGTGCGTCCTCGGGCCCGGCCAGGGCGACGTTGAGGGTGACGCCCGTCGAAAGCCCGATGCGGCGAGTCCCGGTCACGGATAGCTGACCGTCAGTGGCTTCGCCTCGGGGAGAGGGATATATTCGTCATGGTCGTCGGGCGGCAGGACGAACCTTCCGGCGCGCCAATCCTCCTTGGCCTGCTGGATGCGGTCGCGGCGGGAGGAGACGAAGTTCCACCAAACGTGGCGCGGACCGTCGAGCGGTGCCCCGCCGCAGAGCATGACATGGGCGCCGCGCTCCGACCGGAGGGTTGCGCGGACCCCCGGGCGCAGGACGTAGAGCACCGCCGGCTCGAGCGGCAGGCCGTCGAGGCTCGCCTCACCCTCCGCGACGTAGAGCGCGCGCTCGTCCGCCTCGGGGTCGATCGGCATGGTGCCGCCGGCTTCGAGGGCGATGTCGGCGTAGATGGTCTCGCTGTGGCAGGTGACCGGCGAGGCGGCGCCCCACAGGCTGCCCATCACCACCCGCGCCCGCGCGGCTCCGGCCTCGACCACCGGCAGCCGGTCGCGCGCAACATGCTCGAAGGCCGGGTCGATCTCCTCCTTGGCGGAAGGCAAAGCGAGCCAGGTCTGGATGCCGGAGAGGGCAGGGCCGGCCGCCCGCTCGTCGCCGGGGGATCGCTCGGAATGGGCGATCCCACGCCCCGCCGTCATCAGGTTCACCGCGCCCGGTTCGATCCGCGCGAAGGTGCCGAGCGAATCACGGTGCTCGATCGCCCCGGCGAACAGGTAGGTGACGGTGGCGAGGTTGATGTGCGGGTGCGGGCGCACGTCGATGCCCTTGCCCGCCGCCAGATGCGCCGGCCCCATCTGGTCGAAGAAGATGAAGGGGCCGACCGTCGTCCGCTCCCGGTGCGGCAGCGTCCGGTGGACCTTGAAGCCGCCGAGATCGTGGGTGGTGGGGCGAAGGGTGAGGAGAAAGGGATCGTCGGTCATTGCGCCTCCGGCTCAGGGCGCAATACGCGCTCGTACCGAGCGAAGTCGAGGGCGCGGTGCACCGGCGTCTGAGGTGCGCCCCTCGACTTCGCTCGGGACGAGCGACGAGGGGGGCTTTCCGCTACTCCCCCGGCGCCTTGGCCCTGATCGCGAGCGCATGGATGCGCTCGCGCAGCAAGTCGCCGAGCGCGGCGTTGACGGCGCGCTGGCGCTCCAGCCGGCTCATGCCCGCGAAGGCCTCGGCGACGACGTCGACCGTGAAATGGCTCTCGCCGCTCCCGTCATAGCCGCCGTGGCCGCGATGTTTCTCGCTGTCGTTCAGCACGTTGAGCGACAAAGGAGAAAGCGCGGCGGTGAGGCGTTGCGCGATTTCCCGGGCGACGGGGCCGGTGAAAGTTTCGGTCATTCGCCCTATATAGGAGCGAAGGTTCGCGAGGAGCAAAGTGGCGAGTTCGGGCAAGAGGCAGACGCGGTTTCACGGGCGGGTCGAACAGGCGGAGGCGCGGTGCGCCCATCCGGGATGCGAGGCGGCCGGCGAGTTCCGCGCGCCGCCGGCCGACGGCCGCCGTCCCGGCTTCGACGGCCCCGGCGACTGGCGCTGGCTGTGCCTCGACCATGTCCGCGAGTTCAACGCCGGCTACAATTATTTCGAAGGGATGAGCGCGGACGAGATCTCGGCCGCCCAGACCCCCTATGGCGGCTGGGACCGCGAGACCCGCGCCTTCGCCACCGGCGGCGCCGACGCCCCGCCGCGCTGGGCGGACTTTGCCGATCCCCTCGACGCGATCGGCGCGCGCTTCGCCCGCCGCGTCGACGAGGCGCGGCAGCCGCGCAGCGACGGCCGCGAGCTGAGCGGCGAGGACAGGAAGTCGCTGAAGGTGCTCGGCCTCGGCCTCGACGTCGACCGGCGCGCGTTGCGCACCCGCTATGCCGAGCTGCTGCGCCGCTACCATCCGGACCGCAACGGCGGCGACCGCAGCCACGAATCGAAGCTTCAGGCAGTCATCGCAGCCTATACCCAGCTCAAGTCGCGGCCCGCCTTCGCCGCCTGAGCCAATTGCGAACTTTACCCCCCGCGCCGGAATCGGCATGGGGACACTCCGCCCGCCATTTTTCGTCCCAGCAGATCGAACGACCATGACCGACCTTCCCAACGCCAACCCCGCCAGCCGCGGCGCCACCGTGATGGACGCCCCCGACAAGGTCGTGAAGGTGCGCGACCTGTTCGGGATCGACAGCGACATGGAAGTGCCGGCCTTTTCGGAAGCCGACGAACGCGTGCCGGACACCGATCCCGCCTACGTATTCGACGCGGACACGACGCTCGCCGTCTGCGCCGGCTTCGCCAAGAACCGCCGCGTCATGGTCCAGGGCTATCACGGCACGGGCAAGTCGACCCATATCGAGCAGGTGGCGGCGCGCCTCAACTGGCCGCTCATCCGCATCAACCTCGACGCCCATATCAGCCGCATCGACCTGATCGGCCGCGACGCCATCGTGCTGAAGGAAGGCCAGCAGGTCACCGAGTTCCGCGAGGGCCTGCTGCCATGGGCGCTGCAGACCCCGACCGCGCTCGTCTTTGACGAATATGACGCCGGGCGGCCGGACGTCATGTTCGTCATCCAGCGGGTGCTGGAGACGGAAGGGAAGCTGACCCTGCTCGACCAGAACCGGGTGATCCGCCCCAATCCCTGGTTCCGCCTGTTCGCCACCACCAACACCGTTGGGCTCGGCGACACGACCGGCCTCTATCACGGCACCCAGCAGATCAACCAGGGCCAGATGGACCGCTGGAACATCGTCGTGACGCTGAACTACCTCCCCGCCGCCACCGAGGCGCGGATCGTCCTCGCCAAGTCGGGCGAGTACGACCACGAGGGCGGCCGCCAGGAGGTCGAGCGGATGATCAAGGTCGCGGACCTGACCCGCCAGGGCTTCGTCAACGGCGACATCTCGACGGTGATGAGCCCGCGCACGGTGATCAGCTGGGCCCAGAACGCGCTCATCTTCAACGATGTCGGCTTCGCCTTCCGCCTCACCTTCCTCAACAAGTGCGACGAAGCGGAGCGCCCGCTGGTCGCGGAATATTACCAGCGCGTGTTCGGGAAGGACCTGCCGGAGAGCATCGCGGGGAAGGGCGCGTGAATCGCGGCCCCTCTCCCCTTACGGGAGAGGGAGGGGCCCGCGATGCGCAGCATCGTGGGAGGGTGAGGGAATGGACCTTAGCCCGATGCTCGTTCCCTCACCCCCCCATTGCTGACGCAATGGGTCCCCCGATGAGGCGCCGCTTAGGTTGCGTCCGGGGGACGCAACCAGGCGCCTCATCCCGACATGGGAGAGGGTAAGTGGCTGAGCGCGACAACCCACTCGAGACCTTCCGCCAGGTGCTGGCCGGGACCGCGCGGGCGATCGCGCGGGAGCCGGAGGTGGAGCTCGCCTTCTCGACCGAGGCGCCGTCGGCGCAGGGCAAGAGCGTCAAGGTGCCGATGCCGGGGCGCGCCCTGCCCGAGCGCGAAGTGGCGGAAGCGCGCGGCTTCGCCGACGCCGCGGCGCTGCGGCTTCGCCACCACAATGCGGCGCTTCACGCCCGGGGCGCGCCGGCCGACGAGGTCGCCCGCGCCGTGTTCAACGCGGTTGAGCAGGCGCGGGTCGAGGCGCTCGGCGCGCGGGCGATGGCGGGGGTGAAGGCGAACCTCGCCCGCGCCACCGAGATGCGGATGCGCACCGATCCGATCACCCGCGCCCGCAGCCGCGCCGAAGTGCCGCTCGATACGGCGCTCGGCCTGGTGGTGCGGGAGCGGCTGACCGGCGAGACGCCCCCCGAGGCGGCACGCGCCGGCCTCGACCTCGTCTCCGACTGGATCGAGGAGAAGGCCGGCGCCGACCTCGACGCGCTCGGCCTCGTCCTCGACGACCAAGCGGCCTTCGCCCAGCTCGCGACCAAATTGCTCAAGGACCTGGAGCTCGTCGAGGGCGACCCCTCCGAGCCCGATACGGACGACGGCGAGGCGGGCGAGGGCGGCGATGAGTCCGAAGGCGAGGCCGACGAGGAGGACAAGGACGATCCCGGCGGCGCCGAGGGCGATGCCGAGATGCGGGTCGAGCAGGGCGACGCCTCGGACGACGAGCAGGAGGGCGAGTACGAGGACCAGGAGCTCGGCGAGAGCGACGATGGGCTCGGCGAGGAGGGCGAGGAGGGGATGATGCCGGTGCGGCCCAACCGGCCGCTCTCGGACCTGCCGCCGCAATTCGACTATCGCGTCTTCACCACCCGCTTCGACGAGGTGATCCACGCCGCCGAACTGTGCGACGAGGCCGAGCTCACCCGCCTCAGGGCCTATCTCGACCAGCAGCTCACCCACCTCCAGGGCGCCGTCACCAAGCTCGCCAACCGGCTCCAGCGCCGGCTGATGGCGCAGCAGTCGCGGAGCTGGGACTTCGACCAGGAGGAGGGCCTGCTCGACGCCGCCCGCCTCGCGCGGGTCGTCGTCAACCCGGCCCACTCCCTCTCCTACAAGGTGGAGCGGGACACGGAGTTTCGCGACACCGTCGTCACCCTGCTGCTCGACAATTCGGGCTCGATGCGGGGCCGGCCGATCTCGATCGCCGCGATCAGCGCCGACATCCTCGCCCGCACGCTCGAGCGCTGCGGCGTCAAGGTCGAGATCCTCGGCTTTACCACCCGCGCGTGGAAGGGGGGCCAGGCGCGCGAGAAATGGCTTGCCGACGGCCGCCCGCCCAACCCGGGACGCCTCAACGACCTGCGCCACATCGTCTACAAGCAGGCCGACGAGCCCTGGCGCCGGGCGCGGCGCAACCTCGGCCTGATGATGCGCGAGGGGCTGCTCAAGGAGAATATCGACGGCGAGGCCCTGCTCTGGGCCCATGGCCGCCTGATCGCCCGGCCCGAGGAGCGGCGCATCCTGATGGTCATCTCGGACGGTGCGCCGGTCGACGATTCGACCCTCAGCGTCAACAGCGGCACCTATCTGGAGCGGCACCTCAGGCAGGTGATCGGCTGGATCGAGGCGCGCTCGCCGGTGGAGCTCGCCGCCATCGGCATCGGCCACGACGTCACCCGTTATTATGCCCGTGCCGTCACGATCATGGATGCCGAGCAGCTCGGCGGGACGATGGTCGAGCAGCTCGCCAGCCTGTTCGACGCGGAATAGGGCGGGATCGGACGAACTCCGCTTCTCCGATCGCGCCCGGATTCCGCGGTTCATGACCAAGGCGTAATCTCCGCGCCACCTTCGCGGAAGGGCGGCTTGGCTAGGAAGGGCGCGACGAGGCCGCTTTGCTTCGTCCCGATGATTGATGCTGAACCTCCTTTGTCACTCCGCCCGGCGCCTCCCCTGTCGCCGGGCGGTTTTTTGAGGGGCCAGGTGACGCCGCGCCTTGCCTCGGCCGGCGCCGCATCGCACGGTGGGGCGGGAGCTGACATGGGACGCAAGATCCTCCTCGTCGAAGACGATCGCGAGACCGCCGCCTACCTGGCGCGCGGCCTCGCCGAGGAGGGACACAGCGTCGAGCATGTCGCGGACGGCCGCGACGGCCTGTTCCTCGCCTCCGACGGGACGTTCGATCTCGTCATCCTCGACCGCATGCTGCCGGGCATGGACGGGCTCGCGGCGCTTCGGGCGATGCGGGCGGCGGGGGTGTCGACTCCGGTCCTGATCCTCTCCGCCCTCGCTTCGGTCGGGGACCGCATCGAGGGGCTGGAATCGGGGTCCGACGACTATCTGGTCAAGCCTTTCTCCTTCGGCGAGCTGCTCGCCCGCGTGAACGCCCTGCTGCGGCGCGGCGAGGGGCGGGGCGGGGGCGCGGCGGACCTCCGGATCGCGGTGGGGGACCTGGAGATCGATCCGCTCGCGCGCTCGGTGAAGCGCGCCGGGCGCAAGATCGACCTGAAGCCGCGCGAATATCGGCTGCTCGAATATCTCGCCCGCAACGAAGGCCGCGTCGTCACCCGCACCATGCTGCTCGAGCAGGTGTGGGATTATCATTTCGATCCGGGCACCAACGTCATCGACGTCCATGTCAGCCGCTTGCGCCGCAAGCTGGAGGAGGGGTTCGACCGGCCGATCCTCCACACCGTGCGCGGCGCCGGCTACAAGCTGGAGGCGGCGGGCTGAGCTTCGCCCGCGTCCCGATCACGGTGAGGGTGGCGCTGCTCTCCGCCCTCCTCGCCTTCGCCGCCTGCCTGCTGGTGATGGGGTTCATCTACTGGCGCACCGTCGAGGAGGAGGCGGGCGCGCTGCGCCGCCACGTCACCGAGGAATCGGCGGTCCTGAACGACGTCTACCTCTCGGCCGGGCGGCCGGCGCTACGCCGCGCGATCGCCGACACGCTCGGGGCCAACGATCCCCAATATCTCGCCGCCACGCTCGATTCCGCCGGCCGCGGCCGGACCGGCAATGTCGAGATCCTGGTCGGGCCGCGGCTGCCGCTCGCGCCCGGCTATCGCGAAGGGCTGGTCCGGGTGCGGGGCCACCGGGTGCCGTTCGAGGCGGGCTACCTGCTGCGGCCGCTCGACGACGGCGACTGGCTCGTCTCGGGACGCGGCTATACCGAGCGGATCTCGCTGCGCCGGACGCTCGAGCGCTCGATCCTCGTCGCCAGCATCTTTTCCGTGCTGCTCGGCCTCCTGTGCGGCCTGCTCATCGCCCGCTACGTCGGCCGCCGGGTCGGGGCGATCGCCGAGGTGGCGGAGCGGGTGACCGGCGGCGACCTCGACCAGCGGGTGCCGCTCGCCGGCAGCGGCGACGCATTCGACGCGCTCAGCGCCCGCATCAACCACATGCTCGACCGCATCGGCCGGCTGATGGGGGAGCTGCGCATGGTGACGGACGCGCTGGCCCACGACCTGCGCTCCCCGATCGGCCGGCTGCGCGCCCGGGTCGACGCGGCCCTTCGCGCGCCGCAGGACGAGCGGCAGACCCTGCTCGCCGGCGTCATCCAGGAGGCGGACGCGCTGATGCGCATCCTCGGCACGGTGCTCGAGATCGGTCGCTCGGAGGCGATGGCGAGCCGCAACCAGTTCGCGCCGATAGACGCGGCGGAGCTGCTCGCCGAGCTTGCGGAGATGTACGAGCCGCTCGCCGAGGATGCCGGCGTCGCGCTCCGGGTCGAGACGTCGGCGCCGGCCGTGCCTCTGGTCGGGCACCGGCAGCTCCTCGCCCAGGCGCTCAGCAACCTCATCGACAACGCGCTCGCCTACGGCGGCGAAGGCGGCGAGATCCTGCTCTTCGCCGAGGCCCGCGCCGGCCGCGTCGCCCTCGGCGTCGCCGACAGGGGACCCGGCATCCCACCCGAGGACCGGTCGGAGGCGCGCCGGCGGTTCGGCCGCCTCGACAGCTCGCGCTCGCGCGCCGGCGCCGGGCTCGGCCTGCCGCTCGCCGAGGCGGTCGCCCATCTCCACGAGGGCGCGCTCCGACTCGACGACAATCGTCCCGGCCTGCGCGCCTTCCTCGACATGCGCACCGAGCCGGCGCGATGACCCTTTCCGCCGCCGTGCCGAGCGCCTAAAGCACCGCCGACCCGATTGCTGGAGCCGTCATGAAGCGCTTTGTTTTCGCTGGACTTTCTCTTCTCTCCCTCGCCGCCGCAGCGGCCGCGGCGCCGGCGGGGTCGTTCGATCCGCAGCGTCTGTCCAATCATGTGAAGGTGCTCGCCTCCGACGCCTTCGAGGGCCGCGGCCCGGCGACGGCCGGCGAGACGAAGACGATCGCCTACATCGTCGAGCAGATGAAGGCGGCCGGGCTGCAGCCGGGCGGCAGCCTGGTCGACGGCAAGCGCGGATGGACGCAGGACGTGCCGCTGCTCCGCGCCGCGATCGACGGCACGCCGCGTCTCTCCTTCGACGTCGCCGGAACCCGCCAGGCGCTGGCCCAGGGCGAGCAGATCGCCGTCCGCGCGGCGATGACCGGCGCGCACCGCGTCTCCATCGCCGACGCGCCGCTCGTCTTCGTCGGCTACGGGGTGAAGGCGTCGGAGCGCAACTGGGACGACTTCAAGGGAGTCGACCTCCACGGCAAGATCATGGTCGTGCTCGTCAACGACCCCGATTACGAGACGGGCCAGGGCGATTTCGGCGGCAAGGCGATGACCTATTACGGCCGCTGGACCTACAAATATGAGGAAGGCGCCCGCCAGGGCGCCGCCGGGGTCCTCGTCATCCACGAGACAGGCCCCGCCTCCTACGGCTGGAACACGGTCAAGAATTCGAACACCAACGTCCAGTTCGACATCGTGCGCGAGGACCCGGCGGCGGCGCATACGCCGATGGAAGGGTGGATCCAGCGCGACGTGGCGGTCGACCTTTTCCGCGCCTCGGGCCTCGATTTCGAGGCGCTGAAGAAGGCGGCGCAGAGTCGCGACTTCCGGCCGGTGCCGCTCAAGGCCCGCTTCAGCGCCGATTATGCCGTCGACGCGAAGGTGATCACTTCGCACAACGTCGTCGGCCGGGTGGTCGGCGCGAAGCATCCCGACGAGACACTCGTCTACTCGGCGCACTGGGACCATCTCGGCGTCGGCCGGCCGGACGCGCGCGGCGACACGATCTACAACGGCGCGGTGGACAACGCGACGGGAGTCGCCGCGCTGATCGAGATGGGGCGCGCCTTCGCGCAGGGGCCGCGGCCCGACCGGTCGGTCGTGTTCCTGGCGGTGACTGCCGAGGAGAAGGGGCTGCTCGGCTCGGAATATTATGCGGCCAACCCGCTCTATCCGCTCGCCAGGACCGTCGGCATGATCAACACCGACGCGCTCGGCGTCTACGGGCCGGCGCGCAACTTCTCCATCTCCGGCGCGGCGAAGCTCGGCCTGCTCGACGACCTCATCGCCGAAGGACGCCGCCGCGGGCGCAGCTTCATGCCCGAGCCGCATCCCGAGGCGGGCGGCTTCTACCGTTCCGACCATTTCCCGATGGCGAAGCGGGGCGTGCCGGCGATCTCCTTCGAGACCGGCAACGATTTGGTGACAGGCGGCACCGAGCGCGGCGAGGCGCTGTCCAGGTCCTATACGGAGCTGCGCTACCACCAGCCCGCCGACGAATGGAGCGCGGACTGGGACCTGACCGGCATGGCCGGGGACCTGTCGATGCTCTACGCGGTCGGCACCCGCCTCGCCAATTCGCGCGAGTGGCCGAACTGGAGCCCCGATTCGGAATTCCGGGCCGCGCGCGACAAGACGGCGGCGGCGCGGAAGTGACTCTGCCTCCCCATCCTGGCGGATGGGGAGGCACAGGTCTCAGAAATCGACCTTGTCGTAATGGGGCGGGGGGACGATCACCTCCATCCGCTCGGTGAGCAGGGGCCGGAAGCTGGGGCGCGACTTCATCACGCCGTACCAGTCGGCGGTCTGCTTGTGGCCGCGCCAGTCGATGCCGCCGAGATAGTCCGCGACCGAGAGCTGTGCGGCGAGGGCGAGGTCGGCGAGGCTGAGCACCGGCCCGGCGAGCCAGCGGCGGTGATCGAGCAGATAGTCGAAATAATCGAGGTGCCCGTTGGCGCCGCGCATCGCGTCGCGCAGCACGGCGGTGTCGGGCGGGTCGCGGCTGACCAGGCGCTTGCGCATCCGCTCCTCCATCAGCGGCCGGACGACGTCGCCGTGGAAATCCTCGTCGACCCAGGCGACGAGGCGGCGGATCTCGGCGCGGTTGGGCGCCGTGCCGGGGATCATCGGCGCCTTGTCGACCGTCTCCTCGAGATATTCGCAGATCGCGCCGGAATCGATCAGCACGAAGCCGCGCGATTCCTCGACCAGCACCGGCGTCTTGCCGGCCGGGTTGAGGTCCGCGAACTCGTCGCGGCGCAGCCAGGGCGACTCGCGCACCAGCTCGTGCGCGATGCCTTTCTCGGCCATCGTCAGCCGCACCTTCCGGGAGAAGGGGCAGAGCGGGAATTGGTAGAGCTGCCACATGGAGCGAAGCCTTAGCGGCGCCCGCGGCGCGCGTCAGCCGGTGATTCGCGTGCCCGGCTGGACGACGAGGATCTCGACCGAGCCGGGGACGATCTTCGGCCGCTGCCCCGGCGCGGCGGGCGCGTCGTAGCGGGCGGCGGGGAGGTAGACGCGGCCGCTCTCGAGGTCGACCGCGCCGGTGCGCGCGCCGCGCTGGGTCTGGACCGTCGCCACCTTGCGCGGCAGCGGGCCGGACGTGTCGAGGATGGCGAGCGTGCCGTCGCCTCCGGACGGGATGTAGGCGCGGCGGCGGCCCGGATCGACGAAGGCGCCGTCGGGCCGCGGGCCGATCGGGATGTCGCCGAGCAGCTTGCCGTCGGAGGCGCGGACGAGCTTGGCGACGCCGTTGCCGCAGGCGGAGACGAGCACGCCGTCCGCGGCATAAGCGAGGCCGGTCGGGCCGTCGCAGCCGGGGAGGGCGATACGGCGGAGCAGCTTGCGGTCGGCGATGTCGAGCTCGACGATCTCGTTCCTGTCCTCGACGTTGACGAAGAGATGGCCGCGGCCGTCGAGCGCGGGAAGCTCGAGGCTGCCGCCGACCGACACGGTCGCAACGACCTTCGCGGCGCGCGGGTCGACGATGCTGATCGAGCCGTCCTTCGCGTTCATCACCCACACCGTCTTCGAGGCGGGCTCGTAGATCGCCGCGTCCGGATTGGCCCCGGTCTTCACCTCGGCGCGGATGTTGCCCGTCTTCGGTTCGAAGAGGATCGCGCTGTCGGTGCCGCCGGCGGTGGCGAGGGCGAGGCCGGTGCCGGGAATCGGAACCACCGCGTGCAGGCGGCTTCCGGCGACGACGCGCGGCGTCACCTTGCCGTCGGCGAGGTCGATCGCGGTGACGCCGTCGGTGCGCGCGACGAGCAGGCGCTGCGACTCGGGATCGACGGCGAGCAGGTCCCAACCGCCGTCGGGGAGGGCGATTCGCTCGGCGACCTGCGGGGTCGAGACGGGGAGCGCCGCCAGGGCGACGGGCGCGAGGGCGGCGCAGGCGGCAAGCAGGATCTTCCTCATCACGCTCTCCTCACAAATCCAGCTTCAGCGCCGCGTAGACGGCATAGCGCCCCTCCTCTCGCCGGTGCTGCAGGCCGGGGCCGACCGAAAGCAGCAGCGAATAAGGGCCCTTCACCTTGTAGCTGAGGCCGGCGTTCAGGCCAGTGAACGCTTTGCCACCTTCGGCGTCGGGGCCGTGGTGGTAGAGCTCGGCGCCGAGCGTCAGCTTTTCGGTCACCGCGCGGGTGAGGCCGACGCCGGTCAGCCAGTAGTTGCGATTCCCGGCGCCGGGATTGATCTGGTAGCCGCCGCCGCCGAACAGCGCCCATGGCCCGAAATCCTTCTGCGCCCAGAGCGGGAGGAGGAGCCCGACGCGGCCGCTGCCGAGGCCGGCGCTTGCGGTCGGCAGGAAGAGGCGGGGGAAGAAGGCGACGTCGGGAAGCGGGCTGCCCTTCTGGTGGAGGAACTTGTACTTGGCCGCGACCTCCGCGTCGCCGGCGCCGAAGCGGGTGGCGCCGGCGCTGCGGTCGTAGCTCAGCGGCAGCACCGCGGTGAGCTGGAGGTCCTTCGCGGCGCCGTAATTGAGGTCGAGCCCCGCGTCGCCGGCCGTCTCGCCCGCGCGGCCGCCGCCGGTCGCGAAGACGTAGATTTCCCAGTGGCTGGGATCGGTCGGCTCGGGGTCGTCGCTGACATAAGGCGGCCCGGCGGAGGCCGCGGAGGCGAGGAGCGCCGCCAGGCCGAGGGCGATGGGGGCTGCGAGGCGGCGGGGGCGAGCCATGGCTCGCGTCAAGCCGAAGCAGGCGCTAGGCGCAAGCCTGCCGACCGCCGCGCGAGGAAAAGCGATGACCGATACAGCCCAGCCGATCCGCCCCGGCGAGATCCTCGCCAAGGTGCCCGCCGTCACCTTGGGCTTCTGGATCGTCAAGATCCTCGCCACCACGCTCGGCGAGACCGGCGGCGACGCGGTGACGATGAGCTGGCTCGGCGAGACGACCGACCATCCCGCGCCGCACGGCTACCTGATCGGCACGGCGATCTTCGCGGCCCTGCTCGTCGCGCTGGTGGCGGCGCAGATCCGGGCGCGGCGGTTCCATCCCTGGCTCTACTGGGCGACCATCGTCGCGTCGACGACCTGCGGCACGACGCTCGCCGACTTCGCCGACCGCTCGCTCGGCATCGGCTATCCGGGCGGGTCGCTGCTGCTGCTCGCCTGCGTGCTGGCGGCGCTGTTCGCCTGGTACCGGACGCTCGGCACGGTTTCGGTGAGCAGCGTCGCCGGGCCGCGCGAGGAGGTCTTCTACTGGATCACCATCACCTTCTCGCAGACGCTGGGGACGGCGCTCGGCGACTGGGCGGCGGACGACGGCGGGCTCGGCTTCGGCGGCGGCGCGCTCCTGTTCGGCGCCGGCCTCGCGGTGCTTGCCGCCCTCTACTTCCTGACCCGCGTCGACCGGGTGCTGCTGTTCTGGGCCGCCTTCATCCTCACGCGGCCGCTCGGCGCGACGGTCGGCGACCTGCTCGACAAGGGGGCGGACCAGGGCGGGTTCGCGCTCAGCCGGCCGGTCATTTCCCTTATCCTGGCAGCCGTCATCGCGCTGCTGATCGCGGTGCTGCCGCAGCGGCCGGGGGTCCATCCCGGCGCTCGCGAAGATGGAGCGAAGCGAAAATAGGACTTGATATGTTCCCCTATTCCTGCTATGTTCATCGCGACTCGGGTGGCTCTTTGACATTGTCGATTCGATGGACGGCGAGGCCGGCGGACGCGCCGGCTCCCGCTCCCGCCGCAGGTGCCGGCGCGCAGGCCGGTCAGGCGTCGACGATGGGAGTCGCGCGCCGGTGGTGCCAGGCGAAGACGGCGAAGGCGCCGCGATGGGGACGCCAGGCCTCGGACAGCGCGCGCAGGTGCTTCTCGGTCGGCCGCTCCGGCAGGCCCATGATGACCCCCGCCTCGATCTGCACGGCGAGATCGCCGGCGGGCCAGATGTCCGGCCGCCCCTCGGCGAAGAGGAGGTAGATCTCCGCGGTCCAGCGGCCGATGCCCTTGACCCGGGTGAGGAGGGCGATCGCGTCCTCGTCGTCCTCGGGAAGGGCGTCGAAATCGAGGCGGCCGGAGAGGACCTCCTCGGCGAGGCTGCGGGCATAAGCCGCCTTCATCCGCGAGAGGCCGGCGGCGCGCAGCGTCTCGTCGCTCGCCTCGAGCAGGCGCGCCGGCTCCGGCGGGTCGCCGACGAGGCCGGTGAGCTTCGCCCACATCGAGGCGGCGGCGGCGACGCTCACCTGCTGGCCGACGATGGCGCGCAGCAAGGTCTGGTAGCCGCGCGGGCTGGTGCGCGGCGCGGGATAGCCGGCGCGGGCGAGGGCGGCGGCGATCGGCGGATGCCCCGCCGCCAGCGCGTCGAGCGACGCCTTGAGATCTTCAGCCTTGATGCCCACGCGCCGCTCCCTTGCCTTGCCGCCCCCGCCTAGCATAGGCGCGAGGCGAGGCACTTCCCGAAAAGTCAGGCATCCAAGCGCGCATGGCACAGCTCATCATCGTCGGCCGCGACGGCAGCGAGAAGGCAGTCGAAGGCAAGGCCGGCTGGTCGGTCATGGAGAATATCCGCGATGCGGGCTTCGACGAGCTGCTCGCCTTGTGCGGCGGCTGCTGCAGCTGCGCCACCTGCCACGTCCATGTCGACGAGGCCTGGCTCGGCGCGCTGAAGCCGATGGCGGCCGACGAGGACGATCTTCTCGAAAGCTCGAGCCACCGGCGTTCGAACAGCCGGCTTTCGTGCCAGATCGAGTACGGGCCCGAGCTGGACGGGCTGAGGGTGCGGATCGCGCCGGAGGATTAGGCCTCCGTCCCTTCGCGCCGAGGCGTGCGGAGTTACCCCTCCACCACCCTTCGGGTGGTCCCCCTCCCCATGCTGACGCATGGGGGAGGAAAGGTTAGAAGCGGATCACGGCGGTCGGGACCGTTTTCGACGTGGGCGTGATCTTCCACACCACCTTGGCGGGCGGGCCGGCCGCTGCGCCTTCCTCGTTGTTCTGCATGACGAGATTGGCGTCGGTGGTGAGGGTGAAGGTGCCTTCGCGCCCCGCCGCGTCGGGCGCCGGGGCGCCGGGCGTGTTCTGCGTCATGTCGCCGAAGCCGGGCGCCTTGATGCGGACGCTGCCATCCTGGCGCACTTCCGCGGCGAGCCACGGCACGATCGCCATCGCGTCGAGGTTGATCGGATAGGCGAAGCCGCGGTCGAGCGTGCCGGTGAGCTGATAGTCGACCCGGAAGGTGCGGCCGCCGACATATTGGACCGAGCGATAGCCCTGCTCCTTGGAAAGCGCCTCGGCGACGGCGCGGAACTGCACCGCGTCCTCCGCCGACACCGGCTGGGGCTTCTTCGGACCGCTCTTGCCGTCGGTCATGTTGGTCTCGGCGGCGAGCACTTCGCCCACATAGGTGAAGGTGAAGCTGCGGTCCTTGCGGATGTCGAGCGTGGAGACGAAGCGGCCGGGGCTGAGCAGGCAGGACGCGAGAAGCAGGGGCGCCGCCAGCGCCACGACCAGACGTGCGAACCGCATTGTTCCTACCCCCCCTTCGTCCCCCCGGACGTTGCGGCCGCGTATAGCGCAATCGCCGCGGCGTTGGAAACGTTGAGGCTTTCCATGCGCGCGCCGATCGGCAGGCGGGCGAGGGCGTCGCAATGCTGGGCGGTGTTGTGGCGCATGCCTTCGCCCTCGGCACCGAGCACCAGCGCCATGCGCGGCGGGCCCAGCGCCTCGGCCAGCGTCATTTCCGCCTCGCCGGCAAGGCCGATGCGCCAAAAGCCGGCGGCGGCGATGTCGTCGAGGGCGCGGGCGAGGTTCACGACCCGCACCCAAGGCACAGTCTCGAGCGCGCCGCTCGCCGCCTTGGCGAGAGCGCCGGATTCCGGCGGGGCGTGGCGGTCCTGCGTCACCAAAGCGAGCGCGTCGAAGGCGGCGGCAGAGCGCAGGATGGCGCCGACATTGTGCGGATCGGTCACCTGGTCCAGGACGAGGAGGGGGCGGCCGTCGCCGGCCTCGTCCAGCACGTCGGCGAGGAGGAGGTCGGGGAGACGCTCGACCTCGGCGACGATCCCCTGGTGCGGCGCGTCCTTCGGCACGAGGCGGCCGAGATCGGCGGCGTCGGCGAAGGTGACGGGAACGCTCTTCGGGATATCGAATTCGTCCGCCGCCTCGCGCGTCACCCAGATGCGCACCGTCTCGCGCTCGGGATTGGCCAGCGCCGCGGCGACGGCGTGGCGGCCCCAGAAGCGGGGCCGGTTCTCGGGCTTGGTCTGCTGGCGGGCCTTGCGACGCATCGCATCCCCATGGCTTCGGCGCACCGCCGTGGCAAGCGGGGCCAGCGGCGTTGACAGCGTCCCCCCCTTTCGCCATTTGGCGCCCTTCCCCCGAGGGGCGCCGCTGGACAGGTGGCCGAGTGGTTAAAGGCAGCAGACTGTAAATCTGCCGGACATGGTCCTACGCTGGTTCGAATCCAGCCCTGTCCACCAGCCGGCGCCCCTCGCGGGGCTATGGCTGGCGAGCCAGCCGGCGCGGCGCATCCCGCAGTCGAAGCCGAAGGCGGCTTGCCCGCCGAAGCCCTCGCGGCTAGGCGAGGGCGCAGGCGGGTATAGCTCAATGGTAGAGCACTAGCCTTCCAAGCTTGTGATGCGGGTTCGATTCCCGCTACCCGCTCCAGCCGCCGCCGCTCTCGCAGGGCTCCCTCTCCCGAGCAGCCATCGCTCGGCAGGAATTCGCGTCGGCGCCAAGGCTTGCGCTTTGCCCCCCGGTCGTCGAAAGCGCGGCCGTGACCCAGATCGATCCTCGCCGCACCGTCCAGCGCCTCGAGACGATGGCTGCCGCCCCGATGGGCGAGGAGCTGGCGATGATGGATCTCGACACCGGCAATTACGTCGTCCTCAACCGGATCGGCGCCGCCGTCTGGGAGGAGATCGCGGAACCGGTGGCGGTCTCGAGCCTGATCGATCGGCTGCGGGCCCGCTTCGACGTGCCGGCGGAGCGATGCGCGCAGGACGTTCTCGGCTTTCTCGCCGAGCTGGATGCGAAGGGGCTCCTCAGGATCGGCGATGCTTAGCCCAAGCCCATCCGTCCGCCGCGCGCGATCCGCGGCGGACCGGCTGCTGGCCGCCGAAGCGTTGATGTGGCTGGCGACGGCGCGGCTCCTGGTCCTCCTCCTTCCCTACCGCGCCCTCCAGCGCATCCTCGCGCGGGACGATGGCGCGGCGCAGGCGCGGCCGGCGGCGGAGAATGTGCAGCGGATCGCCTGGGCGCTGAACGCGGCCGGGCGCCGGGCGCCGTGGCGGTGCAAATGCCTTGAAAAGGCGGTCGCCGGATCGGTCATGCTGCGTGCGCGCCGCTACCCCGCGACGGTCTTCTTCGGCGTCGCCCGCGCCGCGCCCGCGGCCGATCTTCGGGCGCATGCGTGGCTGCGCTGCGGCGACCTGCCCGTCGTCGGCGAGGAGGCGCCCGTCGACGGCTATGCCGTGGTCGCGCGCCTGGCTTCGGGCCCGCCGGAGAGCCGCCGCGCGTGAGCGCGATTTTCGGGATCGTCGACTTCTCCGGCCGGCCGATCGCACGCGAGCGTTTCGAGGCGATGCGGGAGGCGATCGCCTATTACGGCCCGGACGGTGCGGGCGCCTGGCACGGGCCGGGAGCGGCGATCGGCCAGTTGCTGCTCGACGCGGGCCGGGAGGCTTTGGCGGACCCGGCGCCTTTCATCTTCGCGGAGCAGGTGATGGTCGCGGCGGCACGCCTCGACAATCGCGACGACCTCGTGGCGGAGCTCGGCCTCTCGCCCGGCCTGTCGGACGGGGCGATCTGCGCCCATGCCTGGCGCACATGGGGCGCCGCCGCGCCGCCGCACCTTTTCGGGGATTGGTCGTTCGCCGCCTGGGACGCGCAGGCGCGGCGGCTGCTGATCGCCCGCGACCATTTCGGCAATAGCGCACTCTATTATCATTGGGACGGACGGCGCCTGACCTTCGGGTCGAGCCGCAAGGCGCTCTTCGCCTGGCCGCACGTGCCCCGGCGGCTCAACGAGCTGCGGCTCGCCCAGCACCTCGCAACCTGGATCACGGACGGGGCGGCGACGCTGCACGAAGGAATCCACCGGCTTCCGCCGGGGCATGTCCTCACGGCCGATGCCGGCGGAATTTCCGTTTCCCGCTATTGGTACCCCGAGCAGGTGCCCGCGCTGACGTTCCGGCGCGACGAGGACTATGTCGAACACTTCCTTGAGCTCTACGATGCGGCGGTGCGGCGGCGCATGCGCGGCGCGGGCGTCGTCGCGACGACGCTGAGCGCGGGCCTCGATTCCGGCTCCGTCACCGCGCTCGCCGCGCGCGAGGCGGCGAGGACGGGGCAGAGGCTCGTCGCCTTCACCGCGCGGCCGCGCTTCGCGCCGACCGCGCCCTCGCCATTCCTGCTCGACGAGTGGCCGCTGGCGCAGGCCTGCGCCCGCCATGTCGGCATCGAGGACCATCGCCCCGTCGTAGCGGCGCGGATCACGCCGATCGAGGCGATGCGGCGGTCGCTGGAGATCCATGACGAGCCGGAATATGCGGCCGCCAATCTCGACTGGATCCACGACATATTGGGGAGCGCGCGCGAGGCGGGAGCGCGGATCCTCCTCACCGGCCAGCTCGGCAACGGCGGCGTTTCCTGGACGGGCGACCGGCAGGCGATCGCCAAGCTGGCCGTGCGGGGACGGATGATCGCGGCGGCCGCGGCGCTGCGGGAGCACGCATCCGCCGCGCGCATCTCGCTCGCGCGGGCGGCGTGGCGCCAGCTGGTCCGGCCGCTCGCCGCGCTCGCGCCCGGCTCCGCGCGGCGCGGTCCTCCGGACCAGGGGCTGATCAACGCCGGCTTCGCGGAGCGCATCGGGCTGCGCGAGCGGATGCGGGAGAGCGCAGCCGACGGACCCAACCCGCGTCTCCTCCCGCCCCGCGACCAGAGGCTCCGGATTCTCCTGCCAGAGATCAACCCGGTGGGCGCGCTCTGGCACGAAAGCGGTGCGGCCTATGGCCTCGACGTGCGCGACCCGACCGCCGACGTCCGGCTGCTCGAATTCTGCCTCGCCATACCGGACGCGCAGTTCCGGCTCGGCGGCGAGGAGCGGTCGCTGATCAAGCGGGCGATGGCCGGCCTGATGCCCGAGGCCGTGCTGCGCAATCCGCGCGGCGGGCGGCAGGCGGCGGATTTCACCATGCGCCTGCACGCGGACCGGACCGAGGTCGATGCGGCCGTGGCCGCGATCGGCGCGAGCGCCGCCGCGCGCGAATATCTCGACCTGCCGGTGCTCGAACGGCGCTGGCGACAGATAAAGGAGGACGCCGAGAACGTCCCGCTTGCGGAGGCTTACGCATTCGGACGGAGCCTGCTGTTCGGGCTGTTCCTCGCCGCCGCCTGAACCCGGGGCAGGGCATCCGGAGGCGCCAGGACTTTCGTCAGAAAATTAAATCGACGGGCTATCGCGATCCGGTTACAGGGATTCTTCCAAGGTAAGGAGCTGTCATGCGCGGAGAAATCTCGATCCCGACGGACACGGCGGAGCCCCAGGTGGGCCCGAGCCGGGTATGGGAGACGCCCACCATCGAGGAAGTGGACTTCGCGTCGACCGAAGCGGCTTATGCCGGGGTCGGCCCCGATCTGGGTCTCTACCACTCCTGAGTCGGACGCAGGGGCCGGCCCGGCGCCGCCTCGCGCCGGCTTCGCGCCACCGCCGTCTCCGGCCCCGAAAGTGACTGCCATGCGGCCGAGCCGGCCCGAGCGCCGCATCCACCGGCTCGTCGCCGCCACGCCCGTACCGGTGCCGGACGATCCGACCCGGTTCGACCTCGTCCATCCGGACACGGCGCTGCCGTACCGGATCAATGCCGCGTCCGCCTGGATCTGGACGAACCTGGAGGAGGAGACGGACGCGGAGACGCTCGCCGGCCGCCTGGCCGGCGCGTTCGGCATCGCGCCCGACGCCGCGGCGGAGGGCCTGGCCGCTTTCGTCGAGCGCATGAGCGCCCTCGGTTTCGTCGCGGCGGACGACGGCAGCCCCGAGGCTCGGTTGCGGGCGCGGTACCTCGGCCTCCTGAAGTCGGCGCTGGCCAACCTCCTCTACCCAGAGCATGAGCTGCGCATCGAGCTGCTCGAGCGCGAAGGCCCGCAGCCCGATCTCGCCCGGCGGCTGCGCGACATACGCTACAGCGATGCGGAGCAGTTCGAGGCGCTGATCGCGCACAAACGCGACGGCCGCAACTGGCGGCAGCGCGCGACCCGCTTCTCGCACACGATGATCGGGCTGAAGCGGCTCCAAAATCTCGAATATTGCGCGCAGCGCGTGTTCGCCGACGGCGTGCCGGGCGATTTCCTCGAGGCGGGCGTGTGCCAGGGCGGCGGCGCGATCTTCCTGCGGGGGCTCCAGGTGGCCCACGGCGAGGGCGAGCGCCGCACCTGGCTGGCCGATTCCTTCGAGGGACTGCCCGAGCCGAGCCTGGAGCAGGACCGCGGCTACGATTTCCACGAGGCGGTGCAGCCCTGGCTTGCCGCCGGCCTGGAAGCGGTGAAGGACAATTTCAGGACCTACGACCTGCTGTCCGACGCGGTGCGCTTCCTCCCCGGCTGGTTCGCGGACACGCTGCCCGGCGCGCCGGTCGAGCGGCTCGCCATCCTGCGGATCGATGCCGACCTGTACCTCTCGACGAGGCAGGCGCTGGACGCCCTCTACGACAAGGTCGAGCCCGGCGGCTTCGTGGTGGTCGACGATTACCACGCCTTCCCGCCCTGTCGCGCCGCCGTCGACGAGTTCCGTGCCGAGCGCGGTATCGCCGAGCCGATCACCCGTATCGACTGGACGGGCATCTTCTGGCGCAAGCGATGAGCGGCCGCTCCCTGCTCTTCCTCGCCCAGACGGACTTCAAGGGCGAGAATCACGGAGTCTATATCCAGCACGCGGCGTCGCTGGGCTGGCTGCTGGAAGCGGCCGGGGATTGGACGGTGGAGAGCCTCCCCCTTTGCGACCCGGCGGCGGAGCGGGCGGCGCTGGAGCGGGACGTCGTCGTCCTCCACATGGCCGCGCATCGGTCGGCCGAAGCCATCATACGGCGCCGCCGCGCCGCCGGGCGCCCCACCATATTCGAGATCAGCGACAATTTCCTCGATCTCGGCGCCTGGTTGCCCAGCCGGCACTGGCTGCGCAGCCCCCTCGTGCGGCAGCGGATCCTGTTCCATGCATGGCTGTGCGACGCGGTGCAGGTCTACGCGCCGCCGTTGGCGCGGCTGTTCGCATCGGCGAATCCGAGGATCGGCGTGTTCGATCCCTACGTTCCGCTCGCGCGGGAGCGCCGCGGCGCGGCGGACGGCCGCTTCGTGCTGGGCTGGGGCGGCACGACCTCCCATGCGCGGGACCTGGAACGCATCGCGCCCGCGGTCGTGGATTTCTGCCGGCGGCATCCGGACGCCACATTCGCGTTCATGGGCGACCCGGGACTCGCCGCAAGCCTGTTCGGGGGCATTCCCGCCGGGCAGCTCCGGCTGCGGCCCTTCGGCCGTTACGAAGACTATCTCGATTTCGTCCGCACCTGGGACGTGGGGCTGGCGCCGCTCGCCGCCGGCGGCTTCGCGGAGGCGCGGACCGACACCAAGTTCGCGACCTACGCGGCGTGCGGGGTCGCGGCGCTGCTGGAGCGGCATCCGGTCCATGCACCGCACGACGACCGGGCGCTGCTGTTCGCCGGTCCGGAGGAGCTCATTGCGCAGCTCGAATGGCTGCACGCGGATAGGACGCGCGCCGACGCGCTCGGACGGCGGGCGCGCGCCTGGGCGCAGGCCCACCGGGGCGAGGCGGTCCTCTCGAGGCAGAGGACCGGTTTCTACGAGGCCCTGCTCAAGGAGACGCGGCCGCGGCCCGAGCCGGTCGATCCCAGCCCGCTCGACGCGCTGCGCGGCGACCACCGCGCCTGGCCGTGCCGCGTCGCCTATTTCCGACGATTGCTCCAGGAACAGCCCTACGATTATGCCGCGCTGCGCACCGTGATCGCGCACGGCGAAGCGCATCCCGACGATGCCGCGGACCTCGATACGCTCTACGGGCGGCTCTGTCTCCTCGCGCCCGAGGACGTGCCACACGAGCGCCGGCCCGTGCCGATCCGCCCCTTCCTTCCCGCATGACCGAGCGCTTCCTCTATTCCGTCTACGGCTTGGCGGTGGAGTCGAACCTGGAAATCCCCGGGCTCAGCGAAGGCGGCGGGCGGGGAGCGCCGCTCGCGATTCGCGGCGGCCCCGCGGGGGACTTCGCGCCGCCGGCGACGCCGCCGCGGCTGGCGGGCGAATTGGAGACGCTGTGGCATCTCGGCGACGAGCGTTGGCTGCTTCGCTACGACGGGCGCAGCATGGGTGCCCCGTCCTGGTACGTCGAGGCTTCGCAGCGGGGCGAGCGGCTCGACGTGCGATGGGAGGAGTCCGGACAGCGGGGAGACATCGCCGCCTTCCTTCCCGGACCGGGCCTCGCCTTGGCGCTGCACATGCGCGGCGCCTTTCCGCTCCATGCCGGCGCCGTCGCCGCCGATGGCCGCGCCGCGCTGATCATGGGTCCTTCGGGTGCCGGGAAATCCACGACGCTGGCCGCGCTCGTCCGGCGCGGGTTTCCGCTCATTTCCGACGATGTCGCCGTCCTCGCGGACGAGGGCGACTTTCCCGCCGTGCATGCCGGACCGCGGCGCCTCCGCCTGTACCGCGCCTCCGCGAAGGCGGCGGGCTGGGACGGCGAGCTGTCGCGCCTGTTCCGGCACCCGGAGCTCGACGACAAGAAGTACCTCCCGCTCGATGACGCTCCGGACCTGGCAGGGCCTATTCCGGTCGGATCGATCTGGTACCTTCGCCCGCGCGCCGCGGCTGGGTCCGCGGTCGGCATCGAACGCCTCGCCCCCAAGGATGCCCTCGCCCGGTTGCTCGCCAACGTCTATTGCGGGCGCTTCCTGGATCGCGGCGGCGTGCAGCGCGCGGCCTCCCGATGCGCCGATCTCGCGGGCGGCGTTCCGGTCTTCGCCGTCACCGCGCCGGACGATCTTGAAGCGCTCCCCGCCTTCGCCGAAGCGCTCGCCCGCGCATTCGCGCGCCCAGGCTAGCCACGCGCCGGGCCTGCGATCCGGCGGCTTCCGCCGTGATTACTTCGCCGTTAACGATTGGCGGCCGGCGGTTCCGTTTCGACGCGACCGAAATGGCCGTCTGGACGACGGACGGGCGGCGCATCTAGCCGATCTCGGATGACGAACGCTGCAGCCTTACGGGAGAAAGCCGACGAGCTCCGGCAGCTGGCGCGCGAATATGCGCCCGATGTCGGCTATCCCCTCTCGCTCAAGGCGATCTTGCTCGAACGCGAGGCGGCGGAGCTGGAGCGCTGCGGCCGCGAACGCCGGATGCCGCCGCTCAGCCTCAGGCAGCGCGCGCTGCTCCCGTCGCGCAGGCCGTTCGGCCGGCGCGGGCTGCCCCGCGCCGGCTGAGATTTCCGGGTCCGGCTAGAACTTGACTTCCGCCGACACGGTGAACGAGCGCCCGCGCGGGTCCGCCACGCGCGGCTCCCACGAGCTGCCCGCGCCGGTGTTCGAATCGTAGGTGATCGCGAAGGGGGGATCGGTGTTGAAGAGGTTCTTGACGCCCGCAACCAGGGTGAACCGGTTCTCGAAGGTCTGCGCGATCGACGCGTTGTAGATGATGTACGGCTTCACGCGCGGGTTGAAATCGGGCCGCGAGGCGCTGCCGGGGAGGGCCTGGTTCTGGTAGCCGCCGCGGTAGATTTGCGAGAAGGTCGCGGAGAAGCCGTCCTTCGAATAGCTGATGAACGCGTTGTGCTTCCACTTGAGGCCGAGGTCCCCGGCCAGCGTGAAGACGCCGCGCGTGTTGCTGTACGGCAGGTTCGGCAGCAGCTTCTCGCGCTTGACGAGCAGGTAGGTGCCGTCGAAGCCGGCGAGCAGGTTGCCCCCCATCACGGGGAAGCTGGCGCGGCCGGTGAAGTCGATGCCCTGCGTCCGGCGGGAGCCGAAATTGCCGGTGGTGAGATCGATGAGGGTGATGACGCCGCCGGTGCGCGTCACCCGGTTCGAGAAGGCGTTGATGTTGGCGAGCAGCTGCTGGAGCGTGATGGTGCCGATCGTATTGTCGACCGCGATCGACCAATAGTCCGCGCTGAAGCTGATCCGCGGCGTCGGCTGCAGGACGATGCCGAGGCTGTATTCCTTCGCCGTTTCCGGCCCCAGATTGGGGTTGCCGCCGCTCAGCGTGTCGGGCGTGATCGCCTGGCAGCCGGGAACGGTGGGGGAGACGATTCCGGAGGGGCAGGTGGTCGGATCGACCAAAGTGTTGCCCGGGTTCGGCGACTGGGTGATGCCGTTGTAGATCTGGTTGAACGTCGGCACGCGGAAGGCGGTGTTGTACGAGGCGCGGAACATCACCTGCTCGATCGGCCTGAACTTCGCCGTCACCTTCGGGTTCGTGGTGGTGCCGAAGCCGGTATAGTCGTCGATGCGCCCTGCGACCGAGACTTCCAGCTGCTTGAGGATCGGGAACAGCGCCTCCGCATAGGCCGCCTTCACGGTGCGGTTGACCTTGTTCAGCACATTGGCGTTGTCGAACGCGGCGTTGAAGATGTCCGGCTGGGTGCCGTCGCCATAAGGCGAGCCTTCGAAATGATAGCTTTCGCGCCGGTAATCGACGCCGGCGGCGACCTTCGCCATGCCGCCGGGGAGCCGGAACAGGCTGCCGGAGACCGAGGCGTCGAACTGGCGGGTCTCGTAGCGGCCGCCGTACAGCTTCACGCCCTTGGCCGAAACGGCGTCGAGCGCGGCGAGCGCCTGCGGCGTCTGGTCCAGCGAGAAGGGATTGAGGATGCCGCTGTTGAACAGCCCGACGATGCCCGGCGCGCTGGCGCCCGGCGCGGTCGGAGCCCTGGGATCGACGCCGCCGATGACGGCGTTGGTGATCCCGGCCGCCTTCGCCGCCGCGACTTCCTGCGCGTTCCGGAACACGCCGGAATAATGATAGCCGGTCCCCAGCACCGAGCTGGCGCTGCTGCGGGCATAGCTTGCGCCGGCGCGATAGTCCCAGCCGTCCCACAGCGGCCCGTCGATGCCCAGGGTGGCGCGGAAGGTCTTCGAGTCCGTGTCGTAGGCGCGGTTGCCGCAGACGATGCAGCGATAGCGGAAGGTGATCGGCTTGCCGTAATTGGCGGAGATCGCCGGCAGGACCGCGACGATGCTGTTGTAGACCGCATTGTAGGTCGGCGCGGTGAGCGCGTTCAGCGGATAGGCGATCGGCAGGCTCGAATTGTTCGAGCTGTACTGGTTTTCCGAGAACTTTTTGCTCGATTTGGCATCGGAGCCGGTGACCTCGGCATAGATCTGGTGGTCGCCGAGCTGCACGGTGGCGCGGCCGTAATAGGTCAGCGTCTCGATCGGCTGCTGGATCGTCGCCGCGCGGCCGGTGTCGTAGGCGCAGGCGAGGGCCGCCGAGGGGTTCGCCCACAGGTCGGAATCGTAGTTCATCCCGCCTTCGAAATAGCCGCAGCCCTGGCCGCCCGGCAGCCTGAGGGTGTTGACGCCGCCGGTCGGCGCCGTCGTCGTGCCGGGGATCACGAAGCCCGGCTTGCCGACCAGCGACGTCGTTCCGCTGGTGCCGCCGAGGAGCGTGCCGTTCTGGATGATGCCGATGCCGGCGCCCGACGGGTTGATCGGGAAGGCGGTGGCGACCGGCGTTCCGCGCGTGTCGATCGACAGGCCGCGATTGGGCTGGTTGCCATTCACGAAGGCGCGGTCGCGGCCGAACAGGGCGCCGTTCCAGCTCTTGCTGACGGCGGCCATGACGTTGAAATGCTGTTCGTTGAGCTTGCCCCAGCCGACGGTCGCGGAGACGCGGCGGATCGGCGCGTCGCCTTCCTGCGTGATGTCGTTGAAGGCGGAGACGTCGACGCCGGTGAAGTTCGTCTTGGTGATGAAGTTGATGACGCCGCCGACGGCGTCGGTGCCGTAGATGGCCGAGGCGCCGTCCTTGAGGATCTCCACCCGGTCGATGGCCGCGAAGGGGATCTGGTTGACGTCGACGGCCGAGCCCTGGAGGCCGTGGGCGGCGACGCGGCGGCCGTTCAGGAGAATGAGGGTCGAGGCGCTGCCCTGGCCGCGCAGGTTGGCGGCGGAGAGGCCATTGGTGCCGCGCGCGGCGCCGGTGACGACATCGGAATTCGAGGCGAGATTGTCGGCGCCGCTGCCGTTGTCGGTGAGGTAGGAGATCAGCTGCTCGGGATTGGCGATGCCCTCGCGCTGAAAGTCGCGATTGGTGATGATCTGGAGCGGAAGGGCGCTGTTGTTCGGGTCCTGGCGGATGCGCGACCCGGTGACGATGATCGCCTTGCCCTCCTGGTCGGCCGATTGCGGGTTGCCGGGTCCGGGCGCGGCGTCGGTGCGCGGAGTCTCGGCGCCGGTGGGGGTGGGGGCCTCCTTGGTCGTGTCCTGCCCCGGCGGCGTCGTCTGCGCGCTGGCGGCGCCGGCGATGCCCAATGCGGTGAGCGCGGTTCCGGAAACGAGCATCCGCCGCAGGCGCGTCCAATCTGCCATCTTATTCCCCCTCATTCGGTCCGCCGCCCCGGCGGGTGACGCATTCATGACAATTTTTTCAGCGCGCGCCAGAGGCTTTTGCAAGCTGTCCACAGCTTCGCGGCAGCTCAGTTCTCGGCCGCGACGAGCTCCAGCGCGGAATCCATCGTCTTGGACGCCGGCACGCCGTCCGGAACGTCGTTCGCGTAAGCGGCGAAGGCGAAGGTGCGGCCGCTCCTGGCGGTGAAATAGCCGGCGAGGGCCGTCGTCTGGTTCAGCGTGCCGGTCTTGGCGAAGACCTTCCCCTCCAGCGGCCCGCCCCGGAAGCGGCGCGCCAGCGTCCCGTCGACGCCGCCGACCGGGAAGGTGGCCGCCCAGGCGGCGCCCCAGGGCTGCTGCCGGGCCCAGCGCAGGAGGGCGACGACGCCGCGCGGCGAGACGCGGTTGTAGGTCGACGTGCCGGAGCCGTCGGACAGGTCTGCTGCGCGCGGCGGTATGCCGGCCTTGTCCAGCATTGCGCGGACGTGGGCGAGGCCATCGGCGATCGCGCCGTCGCCTCCCGCCTTGCCCAGGCGCCGCAGGAGAAGCTCGGCGTGGAGGTTCTGGCTCGTCTTCATCGTCTGGCGGAGATCCGCGAGGAGCGGAGGCGGCGCCAGCCGCGCGACGAGGGTCCGCGGCGCCGTGGGTGCCGGGTCTCCGCGATGGCGCACGAGGATCCGTCCCGTTACGCGCACGCGGCGTTCGGCAAGGAGCGCGGCGAGGCGGCCGGCGGCATAATCCGCCGGATCGTCGATCCCGAGGTGCATGCGCAGCGGCTTCGTCCCGAGGGGGACCGTGCCGGTGAGGCGGAGGACCTTGCTTCCCGGCAGCCGCTCGACGTCGAGCGCGGAGGGACCGCCGGCGGCGACGGTGCGGGCGTCGTTGCGCAGGGAGAAATAGGGAGGAGCCTGGACCTGGGGCGCCTGACCGGCGGCCGTCGGCGCGACGAGAAGCGGCAGGTCGTTGTCGTCGATCGTCAGCGCCGAGACGGCGGTGCCCGAGCCGGTGCCGATATTGTTCCAGCTCATCCCCGGGCTCCAGCGCTGGTCGGGGAAATAGCTGTCGTCGCCGATCACGTCGCGGACCGTGTGCGTCTTCGCCGCGACGGCATCGGCCAAGGTCGCGAGGCAATCCTCGCGGCAATCGGCGGCGCTGGAGAGCCGGGCGTCGCCGCGGCCTTCCAGCACGACGTCCGGAGTCGCGCCGGGCGCGCCCTCGAGCCACGCCGCCGCGCCGCCGGCGGCATCGGGAGCGTCGAGGCCGGAAAGGTCCACGAAGGCCGCGGCGGTGGTGAACATCTTGGTCGTCGATGCGGGGACGAAGCGGCCGTCCGCGTCGATCGCGACGATCTCGCGCCCGTCCTCGGCGGTTACGACCAGACCGAAGCGCGGGCCTGGGCCTGCCTGCGCCAGCTTCGCCTCGACACGGGCCTGCAGGCTCGGCGCCTCCGCCGGAGCGGAGGCTGACCAGAGGAACGCCAGGGCGAGGAAGGCGAGCGGGCGCGGTCGGGTCGTCATGACCAAAGCCTAGCAGCCGCTTATGGGGTCGTCGTGCGCGAAGTGGGCTCGCCCGTCCCCGTGTCAGTGCGTCGGTTCGTCCCGCAGCCAGGCCATCAGCTCCCCGAACGGGATAAGCTGATTGAAGGCGATTCCGGCGAGGCCGCCGGCGCACCAGCGCACGACGCCGTGGACCGGGCGGAACTTGTCGAGGGTGAGGACGACCTCCCGCCCCACGTCGAGCGGTTCGTCCGTCTCGATCTTCACGCCGCCCTGGCTGATGTCGCGCGTGTTGACGCCGTAGATACGCGCGCCGCAGCGAAGCGTGGCGAGGCGATCCACTTCGATGCGGGGCAGGCGGGGCCGCCAGCCGTTCTCGAGGACCGCCTGGCTCGAAAGCATTTCGCCGACGTCGATCGGCGCGTCGAACTTGACGCCGATGTTCGAACCTTCGGCCCAGATGACCTTGCCGGAAATCTGATGGTTCGTCTTGAGCTCGATCGCTACCGCCTCACCCGACAGGTGTCGGGAGTAGACATGGGCCATGAGGCCGCCGGCGGAGATGTTGCGGATGAGGCAGAGCTCGCGCCCCTCCTCGCCGACCAGCGCCCCCACGCGCAGGATGGTGAGATGCCGCGGCGCATGGCGCCGCTCGGCCGACGGCGGAAGCGGCGCGCGCTCGGAGAATGAGAAAATCGTCTCGTCGTGAAGATCTTTTGCCAGCATCGTTCCCCGCCCAGTCCCCTGAAGCCCCCTCGGCGATCCCCCACGACGAAATAACTATAGCAGGAGAGACATTTAAGAACTTCTTACGGCCTCGCGGGGGCGCGTACGGCCCGACGAGCGGAAAGCGTTCACGGCTTGCTTACCATTCCCGCCTAGGACCGGCGGGATGAACGCCGAGCTGAAGATCGCACGCGGCCTCAGCCAGCGCCTGCGGCCCCGCTCGGCCGTGAGCGGCGGCGTCGGCCTCGCCGGAGTCGCCGGCCTGCTCGCCTGGGTGGTGGTGGCGCGGCTCTACGGACTTTCCGGCCCGCGCGCCTCGCTCTGCGCCGTCGCCGCCTGCGGGCTGCCGATGCTGGTCTGGTCGCTGGCCGTCGACAGGGTGCACCGCAGCCCCGGCAACGGCATCGACTGGCGGTCGCCGCCGCGCCCGCTGCGAGAGACCGCGGCCACGAGCTTCGTGAAGCTGGCAGGGCTCTGGGCGACCTGGGCCGCCATCGCCTTCCTCTATTGCATGGGCCGCTGGTATTGGGCGGAGCCCTACCTGTTCTCGATGCATATGTTCGCCCTCGCGGCGGCCCCGCTCGTCGTCGCATCCGTGCCTTACCTGCTGTGGATCGACCGGCGGCTGCGGGAGCCGCGCGACGGCGCCTGGCATTTCGGCTGCCTGCTGCTCGGCCGCCCCTACGAGCGCGAGATGGTGTTCGAACATCTGCGCTGCTGGGCGATCAAGGGCTTCTTCCTCGCCTTCATGCTGGCCATCGTGCCCGGCAACTGGTTCGGCGTGATCAGCCCGCCGCTGAGCGCGGTGACGACGAACATCGTCGTCCTCACCCAGTGGCTGATCGTCGCGATGTTCATGTTCGACACGACCTTCGCGACGGTCGGCTATGTCTTCACGATGAAGCCCTTGGACGCGCATATCCGTTCGGCCAATCCCTATGCGGCGGGCTGGATGGCCGCTTTGATCTGCTACCCGCCCTTCGTGCTGATGAGCGGCAACGGCCCCCTCAACTATCGCTTCGGCACGCTGGGAGAGGACGGCTGGGGGCATTGGCTGAACGGCCATCCCGTCCTGCTCGCCTGCTGGGGCGCGGCGCTCGTCGCGCTGACCGGGGTCTATGCCTGGGCGACGGTCGCCTTCGGCCCGCGCTTCTCCAACCTCACCCATCGCGGCATCCTCACGCACGGGCCTTATGCGTGGACGAAGCACCCGGCCTATCTCTCCAAAAACCTGTTCTGGTGGCTGGCCACCTTGCCCTTCCTCGTGACGACGGGGAACGTCAACGATGCCGTCCGCAACAGCTTCCTGCTGTGCGCGGTGAACGGCGTCTATTACTGGCGGGCGCGGACCGAGGAGCGGCACCTGATGGCCGATCCCGTCTATCGCGACTATGCCGCCTGGGCCGCGGAACATGCTCCCGTGACCAAGTTCCTGCGCAAGCTGACCGAACTCGCTTGGCCGACGCAGCGCCCGGCGGCACCTTCGACGATGCCGGCGGAGTGAGGGTTCGAGGCCCTAGCCGCGTACCTTCCAGGACACGGCCTGCCGGTAGACGCTCCTCATCGGCTTGCCGGCGGCGTCGAGCGCGGGTTTGAACCTCGCCCGGTTGCGGAACGCGATGCAGGTCTGGGCGTCCAGCGACGCATTCCCGCTGGTGTGCTGCAGCAGGCAATCCGCGACCTTGCCCTTGTCGTCGACGAGGAGAAGGACCGAGGCCTTGCCGCTATCCTCCTCGGTCAGCGCCTGCTCGGGATAATCGTCGCTCGAGAGGAGGTCCATCAGCCGGTACACCGGCTTCGCCTCGGTCCGGATGGCCGCCTTGGCCTGGTCGGTCATGTTCCAGTGGGTGCGCAGATCCTCGTTGCACGTCGCGAGCGCCGCCAGCACCTGCCCCATCCCCGTGAGGCCGAAGGCATAGTCGATGCCGCTGCCGTGAAAGGTGAGCGTCCGCGTCTTCGGCAGGTCGCGCAGCGTGTCGTTGGCGAGGCTGATCAGGATGGTGCGCCGGCCGCCCTTGTTGAACCCGTATTCGAGGGCGGTTCCCTTCACCGTCGCGTCGGCGAAGCCGACCGTCACCGGCACGTGCTGCGCCATGGCGAAGCCGCCGCTCCTGAGGATGAAGAACTGAAGCACGTCCCCCTCCGGCGACGGCCGCAGGACGAGGTCGAGCGGCGCCTCCGTCGTCCCGAAGGCGCGCACCGCCGCGCAATAGGTCTCGGAATAGTCGACGACCCACGGCTTGGTCGGCGTGAGCGGCGTCGGCGCCGCCGCGGCGAGCGAGAACAGGAGGCTAAGCATGACAGGGGGTTAGACCGAGCCTCCTCGCGGCTCCAGCCTAAATGCGCAGCAGGTTGGCGAGGATGCGGTTTCCGGTCGGCGTCAGGATAGACTCTGGGTGGAACTGGAGCCCGGCCTGCCGCGCCTCGGCGTCGCTGATCGCCATTGCCATGCCGTCGATCTCGGCGTGCACCCGGAATCGCGGCGGAAGATTGCGGGTGCACAGCGAATGGTAGCGCCCGATCTGGAGCGGCCCGTCCATGCCTTCGAAGGGGCCGGCGCCGTCGTGGCGGATCACCGACGCCTTGCCGTGGACCGGCTCCGGCGCCCGCTCGACGGTTCCGCCCGCCTCCAGCACGATCGCCTGGTGGCCGAGACAGATACCGGCGAGCGGCACCTTCCCCTTGGCCAGCGCGATCAACTCGAGGCAGCAGCCGGCATCCTCCGGCGTGCCCGGGCCGGGCGAGAGGAGGAGGGTGGCGCCGGTCTCCTCGGCTTCGGCCAGTGCCTTGGCGGCGGGCACGGAGCTGCGCAGCACGCGCACCTTCCGGCCGAACCGCTGGATCGCCTCGACCAGGTTGAAGGTGAAGCTGTCGAGATTGTCGATGAGGAGGACGTTGCCGGTCATGGTTCGGCTCCGGCCGCGGCCGCGGCGGCGGCGGCGATGGCGGAGAGGACGGCGGAGGCCTTGCGCCGCGTCTCGTCGGCCTCCTTTTGCGGATCGCTGTCGTGGACCACCCCGGCACCGGCACGGACGAAGGCGGTCCCGTCCTTCACCACCGCGGAACGGATGACGACGCCGGTGTCCATAGCGCCGTCGCCGTTCAGCCAGCCGACGGCGCCGCCATAGGGGCCGCGCTTGGTTCGCTCGGCGCGGCGGAGGAGCTCGGTGGCCTTGAGCTTGGGCGCGCCGGAGAGGGTGCCGACGTTGAGGCAGGCGGCGAGCGCGTGGCAGGCGTCGTAGCCGATGGCGAGCGCGCCCTTCACAGACGAGACGAGGTGCATGACCCGCGCGTAGCGCTCGACGCTCATCAGCTTCGCGACCCGGCGCGTGCCGGGGACGCTGACCCGGGCCACGTCGTTGCGGGCGAGATCGACCAGCATCATGTGCTCCGCGATCTCTTTGCCGTCGAGCCGCAGGTCCGCCTCCATCCGGTCGTCCTCGTCGGGATCGGAGCCGCGGGGACGGGTACCCGCGATCGGCTTCACCTCGACGACGGGCCAGCCCTCCTCGCGCAGCACCCTGACCGATGTCTCGGGCGAGGCGCCGAAGAGGATGTGTTCCGGCGCCGCGACGAAGAACATGTACGGGCTCGGGTCCAGCGCACGCACGGCCGCGAAGGCGGCGAGCGGGTCCGGGCAGGGCGCGCGGAAGGTGCGCGAGGGCACGATCTGGTAGACGTCGCCGGCGAGGATATGGTCCTTCATGCGCGCGACGACCGCGCCGTAAGCCTCGTCGTCGAGGTCGGCCTCGGCCGCGACGGCGACGGCCTGACGAGGCGCTTGCGGAACGGGTGCGGAGACATGCTCGCAACGCTCCGCCAGCGCGGCGAGCCGCTCGGCCGCCGCGAAGTGCGCGCGTTTCTCGTCTGCCTCGTCGCTTACGAAGCCGGTGCAGACGAGGCGCGGCGCCAGGCCCTGCTCGAACACCACCAGCGACTCGGCCAGCCAGAAGACGAAATCGGGAAAGTCCAGCGGGTCCTCGGCCGGGGCCGGGAGGCGCTCGAGGAAATCGACATGGTCGAAGGCGACGACGCCAAGGCAGGCGAGGGCGAAGGGCTCGTCCGCGGTTTCCGAGCGCAGCGCCGTCGTCACCGCCCGCAGCACGTCGAAGGGAGAGGCTGCGAGGAGCCGGGCCTCGGCGTCGTCGCCTTCGGGCGGCGGGAAGCGGAGGACGAGCGCGCCCTCTCCCTCGGCCCGAACGCGATGCGGCAGGGCGCGGGCGACGGCGCGCAGAACGGCCGGGCCTCCCGTGCCGAGCGCGGTCAGCGTCGCGGCGAGGCCGCGGCATTCGATCCGCACCGCGGCCTGGTCGACGATGAGGCTGGGGCCGGCGAGCGTTTCGAGCAGCATCGTGTCGCGGCGGCGCCCGCCGTCCGATAGGGCTGCGTAGAGGGCAAGGCGATCCGGCGCGCCGGCGAGACGCCGGGTCAGTGCGCGTGCGGTGCCGCAGGCTGGGATCGGCGCGCTCATGCCGCGAGCTGGCGCCCGACGGCGGCGCAGATCGGCGCGAGGCTCGCCATCAGCTGCTCGAACTGGGCCGGGTAGAGCGACTGCGCCCCGTCGGACCAGGCGACCGCCGGATTCTCGTGCACTTCGACGAGGATCCCGTCCGCTCCGCAGGCGGCGGCGGCAAGCGCCATCGGCGCGACGAGGTCGCGTATGCCGGTGCCGTGCGAGGGATCGACCAGCACGGGCAGGTGCGTCTTCTGCTTGATGTAGGGGATGGCGTTCAAGTCGAGCGTGTTGCGCGTCGCCGTCTCGAAGGTGCGGATGCCGCGCTCGCACAGCACGACCTGCTCATTGCCCTCCGCGAGCAGATATTCGGCGGCGAGAAGCAAATCCTCCACCTTGGCCGCCATGCCGCGCTTCAGCACGACCGGCTTGCCCGAGCGGCCGACGCTGCGCAGCAGGGCGTAATTCTGCATGTTGCGCGCGCCGATCTGGAGCGCGTCGGCATATTCGGCGACGATGTCGACGTCCGAGGTCTCCATCACCTCGGTGACGACCGGCAGGCCGAACTCGTCCCCCGTCGCGCGCAGGATCTTCAGGCCCTCCACCCCATGGCCCTGGAAGGCGTAGGGGCTGGTGCGCGGCTTGTAGGCGCCGGCGCGGATGCCGTGCGCGCCGGCCTTCTTCACGGCCGCGATCGTGTTCCTCATCTGGCTCTCGGTCTCGACCGCGCAGGGGCCGGCAATGACGGTGAAGCCGCGCCCCCCGATCGCCGTCCTGCCGAGGCGCACCACCGTGTCGTGCGGGTGCATCTCGCGGCTGACCAGCTTGTAGGGCGCGAGGATCGGCTTGAGCGACTCCACCATCGGGTGGCTCTCGAGCGCGAGTTCGGCGAGCACGCGCTCGTCGCCCAGCGCGCCGAGGACGACGCGTTCGGCGCCCGGCATGTGGAGCGGCTTCAGCCCCTTATCGGCGATGCGGTCGAGCAGCTCCTGGGCGACTTCGGGGGTGGCTTCGGGCTTCAAAACGATGATCATCGGGTTCGGCTTTCGGATGGAGGAGACACGAAAAAGCCCGCCGGGAGGGGCGGGCCTTGGATTGCGGCGGCGGAGGATTCTTAGGTCGTCAGCGCAGGCAAGCGGGGGCGCCCCGGGCGGGTTCGGCCGGCCAGCGCCACCAGCGCGCGGTCAGGGCGCACGCCGGGGAAAGGGAAAAGGGACGGGTTTCCATCGCCATAGACCGATAAGGCTAAGCGGCTGAACCGGCGCTGGCAAGCCGCTTTGTCGGCGGGGCGTTGCGTGGGGACGGGCCGCGTGGGAGGAAGGCCGCTGAACTCCCCTCCGCCGGAGCCCATCGCATGCTCGACCGCCGCCAGTTCCTCACCGCCGCCGCTTCCGTCGCCAGCCTGCAGGCGCTCCCCGCCCGCGCCGCTCCGCCGGGAAGCGCCGACGCGGCGGCCGAGGCGCTGCTCGCCGACATCGCCGAGGCGCTGCTCGCCGACCATCCGGAGAATGCGACCAGCCTCGGCCTCGACAAGGGCGCGCGCGCCGCGCTGAAGTCGCGACTCGGCGACCGGTCGCTGGCCGGCAAGGCGCGGGAAGCCGCCGAGGTCCGGACGCGGCTCGCCCGCCTCGCCGCGGTGCCGCGCGCCCGCCTGAGCCCCGCCGCCTTGCTCGACCTCGAAGTCGTCGAGACGGCCCACCGCACCGCCGCCGAGGGCTTCGGCTTCGCCTATGGCGACGTCGTCACGCTCAACCAGAACATCTCCTATCGCAACTCGCCTTATGCGGTGGCGCAGAACATGGGCGCCTTCGTCGAGACGCCCGACCTGCTCGACAGCAACCATGTCATCGCGGAGCCGGCCGACGCGGAGGCCTATCTTTCGAGGCTGCACGCTTATGCGCGCCAGCTCGACGGCGAGACGGAGCGGCTGCGCCACGATGCCGGGCTCGGCGTCGCCCTTCCCGACTTCCTGCTCGACAAGACGATCCGGCAGATGAAGGGAGCGCGTGCCCGGCCGGTCGGCGAATGGGGCCTCGTCGCGTCCCTCGCCCGCCGCACCGCGGCGATGCACGCCGATTATCCGGCCAAGGCCTTCCGGATCGTCGAGACGGAGGTTGCGCCGGCGATGGACCGCCAGCTCGCCGAGCTTGCCCACCAGAGGGCCGGCGCGGACTCGCGTGCCGGATGCTGGAAGCTGCCGCAGGGGGACGCCTTCTACGCCTGGTGCCTGCGTGCCGGCACCACCACCAGGCGGACGCCCGACGAGGTCCACAAGATGGGGCTCGAGCAGCTTGCCGAGCTGCAGGGCCGGATGGAGCCGATCCTGCGCTCCCTCGGACTCACACAAGGTAGCGTCGGCGCGCGGATGACGGCGCTGGGCAAGGACCCCAAGTCGCTGTTCCCGAACACCGACGAGGGCCGCAGGCAAATCCTCGACTATCTGAACGGCCGCGTCGCCGACATCCGCACCCGCCTGCCGCGCGCCTTCGCGACTCTCGTCCGGGGCAATCTGGTGATCAAGCGGGTACCGCCGGACATCGAGGCCGGAGCGCCCGGCGGCTATGCGGCGGCGGGCTCGATCGACGGCTCGGTGCCCGGAAACTATTATATCAACCTGCGCGATACCTCGATCTGGCCGCGCCATGCGCTGCCCACCCTCACCTATCACGAGGGCATTCCCGGCCATGTCTGGCAGGGCGAATATACGTACAAATTGCCGCTGATCCGCTCGCTCCTCGCCTTCAACGCCTATTCGGAAGGCTGGGCACTCTACGCCGAGCAGCTCGCCGACGAGCTCGGCGTCTATGACGGGGACCCTGTCGGCCGCCTCGGCTACCTCCAGTCCCTCGCGTTCCGCTGCTGCCGGCTCGTCGTCGACACCGGCATCCACGCGAAGCGCTGGACCCGCGAGCGGGCGATCCAATGGTTCGTCGAGACCAACGGCTCCAGCCACGAGGAAGTGCAGGGCGAAGTCGACCGCTATTGCGCCTGGCCCGGCCAGGCATGCGGCTACAAGGTGGGGCACAGCGAGATCAACCGGCTGCGCGACAAGGCGAAGGCCGCGCTGGGGCCGCGCTTCGACCTCAGGACCTTCGACGATGCGCTGGTGCTGGGGGGGAATGTCCCGCTGACGCTGCTGGAGCGGGTGATCGACCGCTCTATCGCAGGCGTCCGCGCCTAGCGGATGTCGGCGAGTTCCACGCCCTTCGTCTCGCGCGCCAGCAGGGCCGTGACGCCGCTCACCGCACAGCAGGCGCCGACGTAGAGTGCGACCGGGAGCGCCGAGTGGTTGCGCTGGTAGAGCCAGAGCGAGATGATCGGGGCGAGGGAGCCGGCGACGATCGAGGTCAACTGGTAGGCGATGGAGGCGCCGGAATAGCGGATGCGGGTGGGAAAGAGCTCGGCAATGAAGGCGGCCTGCGGGCCGTACATCGCGCCGTGGAGGAGGAGGGCGATCACCACCGCCGCGACGACCTGGCAGGTCTGGCCGCTGCCGAGCATCTGGAAGAAGACGAAGCCGAAGGCGGCGAGGCCGAGGCCGCCGATCGCGTAGACGGGGCGGCGCCCGATGCGGTCGCTGAGCGCGCCGAGCAGGGGGATGGCGCAGAAGTGGATCGCCGAGCCGATGAGGATCGCCTGCAGCGCGGCGTCTCGCGACAGCTTGGCGACCTCGGTGATCCAGGTGATCGAGAAGACGGTGATGACGTAATAGGAGACGTTCTCGCCGAGGCGCAGGCCCGCGCCGGTCAAGAGGGCGCGTGGGCGCTCTCGCAGCACTTCGAGGGCCGGGACCTTCGGCGGCGGCGCGGCCTCGATCTCGGCCTCGAAGGCGGGCGTCTCGGCGACCGAATTGCGGATCCACCAGCCGATCGCGACCAGGATCGAGGAGGCGAGGAAGGGGACGCGCCAGCCCCAGGCGCGAAAGTCCGCATCGCTCTGCGCGGACGACATGAGGGCGAGCACGCCCGAGGCGAGGACGAGACCCGCGGGCACGCCCGCCTGCGGCCAGCTCGTCCAGAAGCCGCGGCGGCGGGCATCGCCATGCTCGGCGGCGAGGAGGACGGCGCCGCCCCATTCGCCGCCGACCGCGAAGCCCTGGACGAGGCGGAGGAGGACGAGGGCGAGCGGGGCGAACAGGCCCGCCTGGCCGTAGGTGGGGAGCACGCCGATGAGGGTGGTGGCGAGGCCCATCAGGATGAGGCTGAGCATCAAGAGGCGCTTGCGGCCGATCCGGTCGCCGAAATGGCCGAAGACGATGCCGCCGACCGGCCGCGCGACGAAGCCGAGCGCGTAGGTGGTGAAGGCGAGGAGGGTGCCCGTCAGCGGCTCGAACTGCGGGAAGAAGAGCTTGTTGAAGACGAGCGCGGCGGCCGAGCCGTAGAGGAAGAAATCGTACCATTCGACGGTGGTGCCGATGAGGCTGGCCAGCACGACACGGCGCAGGTGCCCCGAATCCCATCTGCCGAGCCCGTCCGATGCCTGCATGTCATCACCTCCGCCTTTGCTTCCTCTTAGCCGCACCGGCGGGAGGGCTGCCAGTCGCCAGGATTCATCGAAATCCGTGAGCCCGGCGAGGCCGCTCTACGATGATGTTGAATGGGCGGCGCCGCTCGACAGGAATGGCCGAGGGATCGGACTAATGACGTGGATCAAAAGCGGGAGGGGCTTTCATGAAGAGGATCATCACCGGAGCGGCGATCGCGCTGCTCGCGCTTGGGGCTGCGGCCTGCGACCGGGGCTCGGGCGACAAGCCCATGGTCGCGGCATCGACCGCGGGCGGCGGGGCGGTGCCGAATCCCGCCATGACCGCGCCGGACCAGACCGCGTGGAACGTGTTCATCCAGGCGGTGAAGCCGTCCGGATCCAGTCCGACCACCTTCGAGACGTGGCCGAGCGACGGCCAGACCTTCTCGCCGCCGCCGCAGGGCAAGTTGATGACCGCGGCCGAGGTGACGCCGGCGGCCGGGCTGAGGGCGCCGGTCATCCCGAGCTTCCGGGCCGAGGCGCGCAAGGGCGCCGCGGCGGTGGGCGGCGGCGCGCACGGCCTCGGTGCCGCGCCCGCCGGTGCGGCGGCCGGAGCGGCGGGCGGTCCCCCCAATCCGCTGCCTCCCGGCCTCGCCGCGAGCGGGTGCGACGGCAGCCAGAATCCCCAGACCTATGAACCGGCATGCGATCCGGGCACGATGGAGGATGTCCGCCGCAACCCGGTGACGTACGATTATATCGTCAAGAACCACCTGAATTCGCAGAGCGGCCTGCAGAAGGCCTATCAATCGAACTTCGTCATCAATCTCCCGGCCGACTCGGTCGAGGTGAAGATGAACTGGATTCCGGTGTCGCTCCTCGGGACCTACTATCCGGGGGTTCCGCAGAGCCAATTCTATGTCGCGACGATGACGGTGAACGGCGCCAAGCAGCCCTATGCCCTCATCGCCATGCACGCGATCTCGAAGCAGGTCCCCAACTGGACCTGGGCGACGTTCGAGCACCAGGCGAACCGCGGCCGCTGCGACTTCCTCGGCTGCCACGACACCTACGGCGCCACCAACCCGAACGTCGCGCCGGCCAACAACAGCGGCGACGGCGCCGCCAACCAGGGCACGGTCTACCCCAATTGCGGCAAGACGGCCGCGCTGCTTTCCGCCTTCAAGGCGGCTGGGGTCGCGGCGGTCTTCCAGAACTATTGCCTCAAGGGATCGCAGGCGGACTTCACCGACAATAACGGCCTTGCGATCCGGGTCGGCAATTCGGTGACGGAGAACGGGTTCGTGCCGCAGGCGTCCTGCATGACCTGCCACGGCGAGGCGAACGTGACGAGCGCCGGCAAGGCCACCAGCGTCTTCGGCTTCTTCCCGGCGGGCGCGAACGGCAACGGCCAGATCGGCGCGATCAATCCGCTTCTCGTCCAATATTGGAAGCTGGGCGGGCCGGCCCCCGGCTACACGCCCTACGAGGGGATGCCGGGGCTTACCCGCAACGCCATTTCGGCGGACTTCGTCTGGTCGATCCCGTTCTGCGCCTATGACGACGTGACCGATCCGAAGCATCCCAAGCCGTCGCGCTGCGCGGCCAAGTAGCGAAGGAGGCCGCGGGCGCCGCCCTTGCGGCGCCCGCGGCACGCGCGTAGCGGCGCCTCCATGCGCCGTTCCCTCCTGCCGCTCGCCGCCTTCTTCGCCCTCTCCGCGCAGGCGCCGGCCGCCGCTCCCGCCGATCCCGAACTCGCCCGCCTGCGCACCGAGGCGGCGCGGGTCACGATCACGCGGGACGATTGGGGGATCGCCCATGTCCGCGGCCGGACGGACGCCGACGCCGTCTTCGGGATGGTCTACGCGCAGGCGGAAGACGATTTCGACCGTGTGGAAAGCAACTATCTGACGGCGCTCGGCCGCACCGCGGAGGCCGAGGGCGAGAAGGCGGTCTGGGCGGACCTCAGGGCCAGGCTCTACATGCAGCCGGACTTCCTCCAGGCCCGGTTCGCGGCCAGTCCGCCCTGGCTGCGGCGGCTGATGACGGCGTGGGCGGACGGCCTCAATTTCTACCTCGCGACGCACCCGCAGGTGCATCCGCGCGCGATCCGCCGCTTCGAGCCGTGGATGGCGCTGTCCTTCACCGAAGGGTCGATCGGCGGCGATATCGAGCGGATCGACCTGAAGCAGCTCGAAGCCTTTTACGGCCGCGAGGGGTCGCAGGTCGCCGCCGCGGCGCCGACGGGGGATCCCGAGCCGAAGGGCTCGAACGGCATCGCCATCGCGCCGAAGAACACCGTTGCCGGCCACGCCCTGCTGCTCATCAACCCGCACACCAGCTTCTTCTTCCGCGCGGAGCAGCAGGTGACGAGCGACGAAGGGCTCGACGTCTACGGGGCCGCGACCTGGGGGCAGTTCTTCATCTACCAGGGCTTCAACCGCCACGCGGGATGGATGCACACGTCGAGCGGCGTCGACAGCGTCGACGAGTTCGCCGAGACGATCGTGCGGCGCGGCGGCAGGCTCTTCTACACATATGGAAACGAGCAGCGGCCGGTGATGGTCTCGACGGTCGCGGTGCCGTACCGGGCGCCGGACGGCACCATGAAGAGCCGCAGCTTCACCGTCTATCGCACCCACCACGGGCCGATCGTCCGCGCCGAGGGCGGCAAGTGGATCGCGTTTGCGATGATGCACAAGCCGATCGAGGCGCTCGAGCAGTCCTTCCTGCGCACCCGGGCGCGCGATCTCGCCGAGTTCAACCGCATCGCCGACCTCAAGGCGAATTCGTCGAACAACACGCTCTTCGCCGACGACAAGGGCGAGATCGCCTATCTCCACCCCCAATTCGTTCCGGTACGCGACGACCGCTTCGACTACACCAAGCCCGTCGACGGCAGCGATCCGCGGACCGACTGGCACGGCCTCCATCCGCTGGCATCGACGCCGCACGCCATCGATCCGCCGAGCGGGTGGGTGCAGAACACCAACAACGCGCCGTGGAATGCGGGCGGGGTAGGCAGTATCCCGGCGGCGCGCTTCCCGCGCTACATGGATACGGCGGGTGAAACGCCGCGCGGGCTGCATGCGCTGCGCGTGCTGGAGGGACGGCGCGACTTCACGATCGAGGCGCTGCGGACGGCCGCCTACGATCCGTACCTCACCGCCTTTGCACGGCTGACGCCGGGGCTGCTCAAGGCGTATGATGCGGCACCCGAGCCGAGGCTTGCGGCCCAGGTCGCGGCGCTGCGGGCGTGGGATTATCGCTGGAGCGTCGATTCGGTGCCGACGTCCCTCGCAGTCTTCTGGGGCGAGGAGATGGTGAAGCGTGTGTCGGGCGGGCAGTTCCTCGCGGGCATGGCAACCTACGACCGCATCGATGCCGCGCCGGCACGGCTGAAAGTGGAGGCGCTCGCCGCGGCATCCGACCGGCTGGTGCGCGATTTCGGGCGCTGGCAAGTGCCGTGGGGCGAGATCAACCGGTTCCAGCGCCTCACCGGCGATATCGATCACCCGTTCTCCGATGCCGGACCGAGCATCCCCGTCGGCTTCACCTCGGCGCGCTGGGGGTCGCTCGCGTCGTTCGGCGCGGCGCCGCATCGCGGCACCAAGCGCTGGTACGGCACCAGCGGCAACAGCTTCGTCGCGGTCGTCGAGTTCGGACCGCGGGTGCGCGCTCGCGCGGTGACGGCGGGCGGCGAAAGCGGCCACCCGGCCTCACCGCATTTCAACGACCAGGCGCAGCGCTATGCCACCGGCAATCTGCGCGAGGTCTATTTCTGGCCCGATCAGCTGAAGGGGCATACGGAGCGGACGTACCGGCCGGGAGACTAGGCTAGTCCACCATCTCGTCGGTCGCCCTCACGAGGCCGTCGAGGATGCCCGGCTCGGCGAAGCTGTGGCCGCCGTCGGGGACGATCCGCAAATCGGCTTCGGGCCAGGCCCGATGGAGGTCCCAGGCCGCGGATGGGGGCGTGCAGATGTCGTAGCGGCCCTGGACGATGATGCCGGGAGTGTCGCGCAGCCGGCCGGCGTCGCGGAGCAGCTGGCCCGGCTCCAGCCAGCCGCCGTTGCGCATATAATGGTTCTCGATCCGCGCGATGGCGACGGCGTGCTCGTCCTCGGTCGACTCCGCCACCAGCGCCGGGTTCGGGAGCAGCGTCACGACCTCCGCTTCCCACCGGCTCCACGCCTTGGCGGCCCTGAGGCGGACCGCCGGATCCGGATCGTCGAGCCGGCGGGCGTAGGCGGCGACGAGGTCGCCTTGCTCCTGCTCCGGGATGGGAGCGAGGAAGGCTTCCCACTTGTCGGGGAAGATCTGGGAGGCTCCGCCCGGCCGATAGAGCCAGTCGACCTCGTAGGAGAGGAAGGTGAAGATGCCGCGCAGGATCAGCCCCGTCGCCCGCTCCGGATGCGCCTCGGCGTAAGCGAGGGCGAGGGTGGAGCCCCAGGAGCCACCGAAGACGAGCCAGCGTTCGACGCCGGCGAGGGCACGCAGCCGCTCGATGTCGGCGACGAGGTGCCAGGTGGTGTTGGCGGCGAGGCTGGCGTGCGGCGTCGAGCGGCCACAGCCGCGCTGGTCGAACAGGAGGACGTTGTAGCGCGCCGGGTCGAACAGGCGGCGATGGTCTGGCCCGCATCCCGCTCCGGGGCCCCCGTGGAGGAAGACCGCGGGCTTGCCGTCGGGGTTGCCGCACTGCTCCCAGTAAAGGCGGTGCCCGTCGCCGACGTCGAGCCAGCCGGAGCGATAGGGCTCGATCGGCGGGTAGAGACTGCGGCGTTCGCTCGTGTCGATCACGGTTTTACCCCCCTCACCCCGGCGGGATCCGGGGTCCGCCTTACTGCGACGGCGGCGCGCAGAAGGAAAGGCGGATGCCGGACAAGGCCGGCCCGCGACCCACAAGGACCCGGCTAGAAGCTCATCTCGTCATAGACCCGCGACACGTCGCCGCCCCACTCGCCGCGATAGCGATCGAGCAGCATCTCGGCCGGCGTCTTGCCGCGGGCGACGATCTCGCGAAGCGGGTCGAGGAAGCCGCTCTCGTTCTCCCCGATCGAGTTGAGCCGTGCGCGCGCCTTGAGACCGGCGTCGGCGATGTCGAGGATGCGGCGGCCGAGGTCGCGCAAGCTCTCCCCCGACGGGGTCGTCGCCGCGAGGCCGAGCTTCGGCACGGCGTCGCGGAGCCGCTGCCGCTCGTCCAGCGTCCAATGCTTCACCTCGTCCCAGGCAGCGTCGAGAGCCGTCTGGTCGTAGAGGAGGCCGACCCAGAGCGCCGGGAGGGCGCAGATGCGGCTCCACGGTCCGCCGTCGGCTCCGCGCATCTCGAGGAAGCTCTTGAGCCGCACTTCCGGAAAGGCGGTCGAGAGGTGGTCCACCCAGTCCGACGCCCGCGGCCGCTCGCCCGGCAGCGCTTCCAGCCGGCCGTCGAGGAAGTCGCGGAAGGAGAGGCCGGCGGCGTCGATGTAGCGGCCGTCGCGGTAGACGAAGTACATCGGCACATCGAGGGCGTAGTCGCAATAGCGCTCGTAGCCGAAGCCCTCCTCGAACACGAAGGGCAGCATGCCGGTGCGGTGGGGATCGGTGTCCGACCAGATGTGGCTGCGGAAGGAGAGGAAACCGTTCGGCTTGCCTTCGGTGAACGGCGAATTGGCGAAGAGGGCGGTCGCGAGCGGCTGGAGCGCAAGGCCGACGCGGAACTTCTGCGCCATGTCCGCCTCGGAGGCGTAATCGAGGTTCACCTGGATGGTGCAGGTGCGCAGCATCATGTCGAGGCCGAGCGTGCCGACGCGCGGCATGTGGCGCAGCATGATCGCGTAGCGGCCCTTGGGCATGCGCGGCAATTCGTCCCGCGTCTTGTCGGGCCACATGCCGAGCCCCAGGAAGCCGAGGCCGAGGCGATCGCCCACCGCCTTGACCTGCCGCAGGTGGCGGCCCGCCTCGGCGCAGGTCTGGTGGAGGTTGTCGAGCGGCGCGCCGGAAAGCTCGAACTGGCCCGCCGGCTCGAGACTGACATTGCCGTCCGGCCCGGAGAGAGCGATGACGTTGCCGCCCTCCTCGACCGGGCTCCAGCCGAATTCGGTGAGGCCGGCGAGCAGGTCCCGGATGCCGCCCGCCTCGTCGTAGGACGGGGCGCGCCGATCCTCCTTGCGGTAGACGAACTTCTCATGCTCCGTGCCGATCCGCCACCCCGCGGCCGGCTTCTCGCCTTTGGCGAAGACGCGCAGGAGATCGTCGCGGCTCTCGATCGGCGGGTCGGCCTTCGCCGTGTCGGTGCGCGTCGTCATCGGCGCCCCCTAGCCGCGGTTCGTGACTGCCGCCAGACCGTTTCGCATCGCTACCGGTCTCCGTGCCGGTGCCAATCCCCGGCGGCGGCCATCCACACCGCGACGGCCGAGACCGCCGCCGTGTCGGCGCGCAGGATCCGCGGGCCGAGGGAGACCGCGCATGCCTCCGACAGGGCGCGGATCGCGTCGCGCTCGGCCTCGGTGAAGCCGCCCTCCGGCCCGACGAGGATGGCCGCAGGCTGGGGCGCGGCAATGGAGGCGAGCGGCACGCCGCCCTGCTCGTCGGCGAAGAGCAGGCTGCGGCCGGTCGGCCAATCGGCGAGGAGGCGATCGAGCTTCACCGGTGCGGCAAGCTCCGGCAGCGCCGTGCGTTCGCATTGCTCCGCGGCTTCGACGGCGTGGGCGAAGAGGCGCTCGGCGTTGACGCGGTCGACGATCGTGCGCTGCGTCAACACGGGGATCAGCCGCGCCACACCGAGCTCGGTGGCCTTCTCGACCATCCAGTCGATGCGGCCGCGCTTGATGGGGGCGAAGACGAGCCAGAGGTCCGGGACCGTCTCCCGCTCGCGCAGCTTCTGCGCGACGCGCAGAATGACGCGCTTCTTCCCCGCCTCGACGATCTGGGCAAGCCACTCGCCGGTGCGGTCGTCGAACAGCTTCACCTCCGCGCCGACACCGAGGCGGAGCACGGCGGCAAGATAATTGGCGGCGGCGCCGTCCAGCGTGACGGAGGCTTTTTCGGCCAGCGTGTCGCCGACGTAGAGGCGCGGCAGACTGGACGGCGGCCAGGCGGGCGTGGCGGGCATGCGCTTCCGTACTCGTTCGTCCCGACCGTAGTCGAGGGGCGCTGCTCCGGGTCCGCGCCACGCCCCTCGACTTCGCTCGGGACGAACGGATAGGCTCGCAGCCATGCTCGCCGACCCGAACGACATCGTCCCCGACAGCGAGCGGCGCGGGCTCATCGGTTCCCTGCCGGGCCGACTGCGCCCTTACGCCTCGCTGATGCGGCTGGACCGGCCGATCGGGGCCTGGCTGCTCTACTGGCCCGGCGCCTGGGCGGTGGTGCTGGCGGGGCTCGGGCCGCGCGGCCTCCCGCTTCTGCTGTGGTTCGGCCTCGGGGCCTGGGCGATGCGCAGTGCCGGCTGCGTATGGAACGACATTGTCGATCGGGACCTCGACCGGCGAGTCGAGCGCACGCGCCTGCGTCCGCTGGCGAGCGGCCGCGTGTCGCTCGCGGGCGCCTGGGCGCTCCTGATCGTGCTGTGCCTCGTCGGTCTCCTCGTGCTGCTCCAGCTGCCGCCGCTCGCGGAGGCGGTCGCGCTCGCTAGCCTCGCGCCGGTCGCCGCCTATCCCTTCATGAAGCGGATCACCTGGTGGCCGCAGGCGTGGCTCGGCCTCGTCTTCTCCTGGGCGGCGCTGGTCGGGTGGCCGTCGGTGCGGGGCGAGCTCGGGATGACGGCGATGCTGCTCTACGCCGGGTCCGTCTCGTGGGTGATCGGCTATGACACGATCTATGCGCTGCAGGATCGGGAGGACGACGCGCTCGTCGGCGTGCGATCGTCGGCGCGCGCCCTGGGCGCCCATGCTCGCGCGGGCATCGGTCTCTTCTACGCCGTTGCCGTCGTGCTCTGGAGCGCGGCGCTGTGGCGGGTGCGGCCGGACGGCCTGTCGCTCCTTGCGCTCGCACCGATGGCGCTGCACCTCGCATCGCAGGCGGTCCGCCTGAAGACCGAGGACGGCGCCGACGCGCTGATGCGATTCCGGTCCAACCGTTTCGCGGGGCTGCTCATGTTCCTCGCCTGCCTGGTCGTCGGAACGACGTCCTGACGCTTTGCATTCGCCGGCGGCGGCCCCTAAGTCCGCCGCCATGCTTTCCGTCTCCGAAGCCGAGGCCCGCGCGGCCGCCCTCGTCGAGCGCGCCGTGCGCGCCGGCGCCGATGCCGCCGACGTCCTCTATTACGCCGACGCCTCGACCAGCCTGCAAGTGCGGCTGGGCGCGCTCGAGGACGTCTCCCGCTCCGAAGGCGAGCAGATCGGCCTGCGTTTCTTCCGGGGCCGCCGCTCGGCCGGCGTCTCGTCGTCCGACCTTTCCGACGAAGCGCTCGAAGCGCTGGTCGAGCGGGCCGCGGCCATGGCCCGCGAGGCGCCGGAGGATCCCTATGCCGGGCTCGCTCCGGAGGAGCGGTTGCTGCGCGGCGCCGCGCCCGACGTCGACGGCGACGACGGCGAGGATCCCGCGCCGGCCGCGCTCAAGGAGCGGGCGCTCGCGATGGAGGACGCCGCCCGCGCGGTCGCCGGCGTCACCAACAGCGAGGGCGCCGGCGCGTCCGCGGCGCGCACCGTGCTCGCGCTGGCGACCAGCCACGGCTTCTGTCGCGGCTACGCGACGAGCGGCTATAGCGGCTATGCCAGCGTCATCGCCGGCAGCGGCAGCGGGATGCAGCGCGATTATGCCCAGCACGGCGTGCGGCATCTCGCCGATCTCGAGGCGCCCGAAGCGATCGGCCGGCGCGCGGGGGAGCGGGCGGTGGCGCGGCTCGATCCGGTGCGGCTCGCCAGCGGTGCGATGCCCGTCGTCTTCGACCCGCGCGTGGGGGGCGGCCTGGTCGGCCATCTCCTCGGCGCGATCGTCGGCTCCGCGGTGGCGCGGCGAACCACCTTCCTGCTCGGCAAGGAGGGTGAGATGGTGTTTCCGGAGAACGTCACCATCCGCGACGACCCGCTCCGGCCGCGCGGCCTGCGCTCCAAGCCCTTCGACGGAGAAGGTCTTGCGACGGCGCCGAGCGACCTCGTCGCCGCCGGGCGCCTGACCGGCTGGCTGATGGACAGCGCCTCGGCCCGGCAGCTCGGGCGCCAGCCCACCGGCCATGCCGTGCGCGGCGTCTCCGGCCCGCCGGGCGCCGGCGCGACCAACGTGCACATGGAGCCGGGGAGCGTGTCGAAAGACGCGCTGATCGGCGATATCGAGCGCGGCGTCTATGTCGTCGAATTGATCGGCCAGGGCGTCAACGGCGTCACCGGCGACTATAGCCGGGGCGCCGCCGGGTTCCTGATCGAGAAGGGGCGGATCGGACCGCCGGTGGCCGAGATCACCATTGCCGGAAACCTGCTCGACATGTTCGCCCGCCTGAGCGCGGCCGACGATCTCGAATTCCGCCGCTCGGTCAATGTGCCGACGCTGCGTATCGACGGAATGACCGTCGCCGGCGCCTGACCGGCGGGCCTTCGTCGCGCCTTCCCCGGCCTTCGTAGCGGGCTCTTTTGCGGATCACCGGGAAAAGGCGTAGGCTGGCCTGGTTGGAGGATCCGACCATGAAAGCGCTGCTTCCCCTGCTTCTCCTCGGCGCCGCCGCGCCGGCCCCGGATCGCGCTCCCGCTGCGCCTGCCCCGGCCGCCGTCCCGACGGCCGACCCGGGATTTGCCGTCGGCATCGGCGCCGACGAGGCGCAGCGCATGACGGTGCCGGTCAGCATCGGCGGCAAGGGTCCCTATCGCTTCATCATCGACACGGGCGCCGAGCGAACCGTCATCGCCCGCGAGCTTGCCCAGGACCTGAAGCTCGGCGCTTCCGGCGAGGCGCGGGTCCACAGCATGACCGAGGTGAGCGACATCGCCACCGTGCTGATCCCGACGCTGCAGGTGGGTCAGCGGCAGGTCCAGACCATCCGCGCCCCGGCATTGCTGCGGCAGAATCTGGGCGCTGAGGGGATGCTGGGCGTCGACTCCCTCCAGAAGCAGCGCGTCTCCTTCGATTTTGCGCGCCACACGATGACGGTCGTCAACGCCGGCACCCGCGAGGAGCAATGGGCGAGCGACGCCATCGTCGTCACCGGCAAGAGCCGGTTCGGGCACCTCGTGCTGGTCGACGCGTCGCTCGACGGGGAGAAGGTCTGGGTCATCGTCGATACGGGGGCGCAGGTGACGGTGGGGAACCGCGTGCTGCGCGCCCGGCTGGAGCGGCGGCACCGCCTCGGCGCCGTCCACCAGATCGAGATGCTGAGCGTCACCGGCGGCCGCCTCGTCGCCGACGAGACCTCAGCGCGGGTCTTCCACCTCGGCAATGCGGAGATCCACGATCTGCCGATCGCGTTCGCGGACGCCCATCCGTTCAAGAAGCTCGGCCTGCTCGACCGGCCGGCGATCCTCCTCGGCATGGACGCGCTCAAGCTGTTCGAGCGGGTCTCGGTCGATTTCGGCAATCGGCGGGTGAAGCTGCTGACGCCCGGCCGCTCGGAGGTGGTGGCGCCGACTTTCGCGGCGGCGCCCGGTTTCCATCACGCCTCCTGAGGCACGCGCGGCACCCTCAGCCGCGGGATGTCGATCTTCGGGCAGCGGTCCATCACCACCTTGAGGCCTGCCGCCTCGGCGCGGGCGGCGGCCTCGCGGTTGACGACGCCGATCTGCATCCAGACCGCCTTCGCGCCGGCGGCGATCGCCTCGTCGACCGCGTCGCCGGCCGCCTGCGGGCGGCGGAAGATGTCGACGAGGTCGATCGGCTCGCCGATCTGGGAAAGCTCGCGCCAGACATATTCCCCGTGCACATGCTCGCCGGTGATCTGCGGATTGACCGGGATCACCCGGTAGCCCCGGTCCTGCAGGAACTTCATCACCCCGTAGCTCGGCCGGTCGGGCCGGTCCGACGCGCCGATCATCGCGATCGTGCGGGTCGAGGCGAGGAGGTCGTAAAGGTCTTCGTCGCGTGTGAGGGGCATGGCCTGTCTCCGGCGGGATAACTCAGCGGGCGGCAAGCCGCTCCATCAGCCGCTCAGCGAGCGTGCGGAACACGGCCGCCTCCGGCCCCTCGCCGGCCGCGGGCGGATCGCCGGCGTCGGAGGCCGCGCGGATGCTGCGCGTCAGCGGGATCCGGCCGAGGAAAGGAATGTCGAGCACCTTGCCCGCAGCTTCCGCACCGCCCGAGCCGAACGGGTCGGAGAGCTCGCCGCAATGCGGGCATTCGTAGCCGGCCATGTTCTCGATGAGGCCGAGGATCGGCACGTTCATCTTGCGGAACAGGTCGATGGCGCGGGTGGCGTCGATGAGGGCGAGGTCCTGCGGCGTCGAGACGATCACCGCGCCCGCCGGCTTCCATTTCTGGATGAGCGAGAGCTGGACGTCGCCCGTACCCGGCGGGAGGTCGACGATCAGCAGGTCGGCATCGCCCCAGTCGCCCTCAACGAGCTGACCCAGCGCGCTTGCCGCCATCGGCCCCCGCCACGCGAGGGCGGCGCCCGGCTCGACCAATTGGCCGATGGAGAGGAGCTTCACGCCGTGCGCCTCCACGGGCACGATCTGCTTGTCGGCCATTTCCGGGCGCTCGCTGCTGCCCATGATGCGCGGCTGCGAGGGCCCGTAGATGTCGGCGTCGATCAAGCCCACCCGGCGCCCCGCGCGGGCGAGGGCGACTGCGAGGTTCGCCGCGACGGTCGACTTACCGACGCCGCCCTTGCCGCTGCCGACGGCGACGATGGTGCGCTCCACCTTCTCGGCGGTCATCGCGATACGAACCTCGCCGATCTCCGCCACACGCGTCAGGGCATCGCGTATGTCGGCCTCCAGAGTCGCGCGCGCGCGTGCCGAGAGGCCGGAGACTTCGAGGACGAGGCTCGCCGTGCCGTCCGCCAGGCGGGCGCTGGCGATGCGCCCGGCGGCGCTTGGCACGGTTTCGAGTGCTTGGAGGAGGGGCGCTGTGTCTTCGGCCATTGCGCCGACATAGGCGCGGCTTCCGGGCTTGCCACTGTTTTTCCCCCGAGCGCGCTCCTATAAAGGCATCATGAGAGCCTTATCCGGGTGGGGCGCCCGCCTTTCCGCCATGTTGAACGAGAACAGGGGCGGCCCGTGGGGCCCTTCGGGCGACGGGGGCGACGGCGACGGAAAGGGGCCGCGCAGCCCTTGGGGACAGCCGCCTCGGCGGCGGCGGCCCGCGGGATCGCCCTCCAACATCGCGTCTTTCGAGGATTTCCTGAAGAAGAGCCGGGACCGCTTCGGCGGCCGGCTTCCGCCCGCGGACGGGCGGCCCTACTGGCTCTACGGGCTTGGCGTCTTCCTCCTGCTGTGGCTGGTCTTCACCAGCTTCCACCAGGTGGGCGCGCAGGAGAAGGGTGTCGTCACCCTGTTCGGCGCCTACAGCCGCACGGTCGGTCCGGGCATCAATCTCACCCTGCCCGCCCCGATCGAGCGGATGCAGAAGGTGGACGTGGGCCAGGTGCGCAAGACCGACGTCGGCAATTCGGCCCATGACGACAATCTCGTCCTCACCGAGGATCAGAACCTCATCGATCTCGCTTATTCGGTCCGCTGGAAGATCCGCGATCCCCAGCTATACCTTTTCAGCCTCGACAATCCCGAGAATACCATCTCGGAGGTGGCGAAGAGCGCGATGCGCGCCGTCGTCGCGAACGTTCGCTTCAACGATGCCGTGGGCGCCGGCCGCGACGACATCGCCAGCCGGGTCGCGCTCGCCATGCAGCAGATCCTCGACCGGTACGGGGCCGGGGTCCACATCGAGGGCGTCACCATCATTCAGACGGATCCGCCGGCGGAGGTCCTCGAGGCCTTCAAGAAGGTGACGGCGGCGCAGCAGGACGCACAGTCCGACATCAACAATGCACGCGCCTACGCGCAGCAGATCACCGCCCGCGCACAGGGCGACGCGGCGGCGTTCAACCAGATCTATGCGCAGTACAAGCTGGCGCCCGACGTCACGCGCCGGCGGCTCTATTACGAGACGATGGAGCGGGTGCTCTCGAAGGTCGACAAGACCGTGGTCGAGGCGCCCGGCGTGACGCCCTATTTGCCGTTGCCGGAGGCGCGCAAGCGGGCGCAGCCGCAGGAAGGAGCGACCCGATGAACCCGTCGCTCCGTAATCCGATCGCCCTCGCCTTTGCGGCGATTCTGCTCCTCATCCTCGCCGGCGCGACATTCGCCAACGTGCCGGAGACGGAGCAGGCGGTGATCGTCCGCTTCGGTCAGCCGCAGCGCACCATCAACGCCTACCGCAACGGGGAGCAGTTCGGCCGGACCGGCGCCGGCCTGATCGCCCGCTGGCCCTTCATCGAGCAGATCCACTGGATCGACAAGCGCATCCTCAGCCTCGAAATGGATCGCCAGCAGGTGCTCTCGACCGACCAGTACCGGCTGCAGGTCGATGCCTTTGCGCGCTACCGCATCGTCGATCCGCTGAGGATGTACGTCTCGGCCCAGACCGAGGCGCGGCTCGGCGACCAGCTGAAGCCGATCCTCGGCTCGGCGATCCGCAACGAGCTCGGCAAGCGGCCGTTCGCCGCCCTGCTCAGCGCGGAGCGCGGCCAGGTGATGAGCCATATCAAATCGGCGCTGAACCGCGCGGCGGCGCAATATGGCGCGGAGATCGTCGACGTGCGCATCAAGCGGGCGGACCTGCCGAGCGGCATCCCGCTGAGCTCCGCATTCGACCGGATGAAGAGCGCGCGCGAGCAGGAAGCGACGTCGATCCGCGCCCAGGGCCGGATGCAGGCCCAGATCATCAGCGCCCAGGCCGACGCGGACGCGGCGCGCACCTATGCGGCGGCATTCGGCAAGGATCCCGACTTCTACGACTTCTACCGCGCCATGCAGTCCTATCGGGTCACCTTCGGCGGCGAGGGCCAGCCGCAGGGCGAGCAGGGGAGCACCAGCATCATCCTTTCGCCCGAGAACGACTATCTGAGGGAGTTTCGCGGCAAGAAATAACCGCGGCCGACGCGCCGGCAGGCCTATTCAAATCCGGTTCAGCCGCACCAGATAGCAAGCGAGCAGCATGCGATTGGAGTTTCGAGGGTCTGCCCGCCCCGGCTCCGCGAAAAGACCTGAGGAGACTGAGCACCGTGCGTTACGTTTATGGCCTTTCCGCCGCGCTCCTGCTGGGCGGCGCCGCCGCGACCCTCGCCGTCGGGCCGCTCGGCGCGCAGACCGCGCAGAACGATCCCTCCGCCATGGCCGCCAGCGCGCCGCGCCCCGGCGCGCCGATGAGCTTCGCGGACCTCGCCGCCCGCCTGCAGCCGGCGGTGGTCAACATCTCCACCAAGCAGACGCTGCGCGTGAACCGCCAGCAGCAGCTGCCGCCGGGCCTCGAGGACTTCTTCCGCCAGTTCGGCGCCCCCGTGCCCGGGCAGGACGACGACGACAATGGCGGCAGCGGCGGCAGCGGCGGTCAGTCCGTGCAGCGCGGCGGCTCGCTGGGCTCCGGCTTCCTGATCTCCGCCGACGGCTATGTCGTCACCAACAACCACGTCATCTCGCCCGCCCGCACCGGCGCGACGGTGGACCAGATCACCGTGACGCTCGCCGATCGCCGCGAGTTCACCGCCCGCGTGGTCGGACGGGACCAGGCGGCCGACCTCGCGCTGCTCAAGATCAACGGCCAGGGCCTCCCCTATGTCCGCTTCGGCGATTCGACCCGCACGCGGGTGGGCGACTGGGTGCTGGCCATCGGCAACCCCTTCGGCCTCGGCGGCACCGTCACGGCGGGCATCGTGTCCGCCCTCCACCGCAACCTGCAGTCCGGCGTCTACGACCGCTACATCCAGACCGACGCGTCCATCAACATGGGCAATTCGGGCGGCCCGATGTTCGATCTGAACGGCAACGTCATCGGCATCAACACGGCGCTCTATTCGCCGACCGGCGGCAATATCGGCATCGGCTTCGCCATTCCCGCCGAGCAGGCGCGGCCGGTGATCGAGGCGCTGCAGCGCGGCGGCAAGGTCTCGCGCGGCTATATCGGCGTCAGCCTTCAGGCGCTCGACGAGGATATCGCCGAATCGCTCGGCATTCCGAAGAATCAGGGCGAGCTGATCCGCGGCGTGACGCCGGGCGGCCCGGCCGCCCGCGCCGGCATCCAGCAGGGTGACGTCGTCGTCGCGGTCAACAACCAGCCGGTCACGCCCGATCAGTCCCTCGCCTATCTCGTGTCGCAGCAGCCGGTCGGCTCCCGCGTCCCGATCACGGTGGTGCGCGAAGGCCAGCGCCGCACCCTCACCGTGACGCTGGGCGAGCGGCCGAGCGAGGAGGAGCTCGCCCGCCAGGGCGGCGCCGGCGAGGAATCGAACGGCGTCACGGCGCCGACCGACCAGCAGCAGTCGACCAGCCAGCGTTCGGCGCGCGAGAGCCTCGGCCTCACCGTCCAGACGCTGACGCCGGAAATCGCGCGTTCGCTCCGCCTCAACGATCCGAACCTCAAGGGCGTCGTCGTGTCGGCGGTCAACGCCAACAGCGACGCGGCGGCGAAGGGGATTCAGGTCGGCGACATCATCCTGTCGATCAACCAGCGCGCGACCCGCACGCCGGAAGAAGCGGCGGCGGCGGTGGCGGCGGCGCGGAGCGCGGGCCGCAAGTCCGTGCTGCTCCTCGTCCGCCGCGGCAACACGGCCGCCGCCTATTTCGGCGTCGAGCTCAGCACGCCCGCCCGCTGACGCCGCGCTTGCCGCCCCTGTCCCCGAAAGGATAGGGGCGGCTGCCGTGCGGCGTCGAAGGGAGAGTGCGTGTGACCCAAGGATCTCTTCCCGCCCGTAGCGAGCTGACGGTTCGCGCCGTCCTGCTCGGCGGCCTCATCACCCTCGTCTTCACCGCCGCCAACGTCTATCTCGGCCTGAAGGTCGGCCTCACCTTCGCCACCTCGATCCCCGCGGCCGTCATCTCGATGGCGGTGCTGCGCTGGTTCTCCGGCGCGACGATCCTCGAGAACAATATCGTCCAGACAGTCGCCTCGGCCGCCGGGACGCTGGCGGCGATCTGCTTCGTCCTGCCCGGGCTGGTCATGATCGGCTGGTGGCAGGGCTTCCCTTATTGGACGACGGCGCTCGTCACCGGCCTGGGGGGCGTTCTCGGCGTGCTGTTCTCCGTGCCCCTGCGCCGCGCCCTGGTGACGGATTCGCCGCTTCCCTACCCGGAAGGCGTGGCCGCCGCGGAGGTGCTGCGCGTCGGCGAGGAAGGCCGCGGCGGGGCCGACGAGAACAGCCGCGGCCTCGCGGCGATCGTCATGGGTTCGCTCGTCTCCGCGGGTTGGGCCCTTTCCAACGCGCTCAAGCTGACCGCTGCCGACGCGAGCGGCTTCTTCCGCGCCGGCAGCGGCGTCAGCGGGATCAATCCGGGCTTCCAGTTCGCGCTGCTCGGCGTCGGCCACCTGGTCGGCATCTCGGTGGGCGTCGCCATGGCCCTCGGGATCGTCATCGCCTGGGGTGTCGCCGTGCCGTGGCTGAGCAGCGGCGTCCCGCTGCCCGCGAACGGGCTCGAGGGACTGGCGAACGACGTCTGGAAGAACCAGGTGCGCTTCCTCGGGGCCGGGGTGATCGGCGTCGCCGCCATCTGGACGCTCGCGATCGTGATCGGCCCGATCGTCCGGGGTCTGGCCGGCGCGGTGGCGGCCTCGCGCGCCCGCAAGGCGGACAGCGGGACGCTTGCCGTCGAAGAGCGCGACATACCGATCGGTATCGTCGGCCTCGGAACGCTGGCGGCGCTGGTGCCGATCGGCTTCCTCCTGGTCCACGAGCTCGGCGGCGCGGCCGGCGCCAGCGCGCCGCTGGTGGTTGCCGGCAGCCTCGTCTTCGTGCTCCTCGCCGGCGCCTTCATCGCGGCGGTCTGCGGCTATATGGCCGGCCTCATCGGCGCGTCGAACAGCCCCGTCTCGGGCATCGGCATCCTCTCGGCGCTGGGAGCCTCCCTGCTGCTCGTGGCGGTGCTTGGGCGGGTGGCCGATCCGAAGCCGCTCATCGCCTACGCATTGATCGTCACCGCGATCGTCTTCGGTGTCGCCACGATTTCCAACGACAATCTGCAGGACCTCAAGACCGGGCAGCTGGTCGGCGCGACGCCCTGGCGGCAGCAGGTGGCGTTGCTCTTCGGCGTCGCCTTCGGGGCGGCGGTGATCCCGCCGGTGCTCAACCTCCTCAATGTCGGCTACGGCTTCGCGGGCGTGGCGGGCGCGGGGAAGGAGGCGCTCGGCGCGCCCCAGGCGGCCCTGATCTCGACGCTCGCCCAGGGCGTGCTCACCGGAACCCAGCAATGGGGGATGATCGGGTACGGCGTGCTGCTCGGCGTCGGCCTCATCGCGCTCGACGCTTTGCTGGGCCGGATGCGGCTGCTTCGCCTGCCGCCGCTTGCCGTCGGCATCGCCATCTACCTGCCGATGTCGGCCACGTTGATGGTGGTGGTCGGCGCCGTCTGCGGCTGGATCTACGACCGGGCGCGGCAGGATGAGGGGCACCGCCGGATGGGCGTGCTGATCGCGACCGGGCTGATCGTCGGCGAGAGCCTGTTCGGCGTCCTCATGGCGGGGATCGTCGCCGGGACCGGCACGGGCGAGCCGCTCGCCGTCGCCGGCCCGGGCTTTCGCCCCTATGCGCTTTGGGGCGGTACGCTGGTCTTCGCGCTGCTCGCCTGGTGGTGCTACCGGCGCGCGGCGCGGCTGGCCGCCTAGTCCGCCGTCTCGCCGCCGCTTTCGCCGAGCCGCACCCGCTCGCGGGTGATCGTCACAAGGGTTGCGCCGTCGGTCATCCCGTACAGCTTCCTGGCGAAGGCCCAAGGCAGGCGGATGCAGCCGTGGGAGGCGGGGTAGCCGGGAAGCTGGCCGGCGTGGAGGGCGATGCCGTAGGTGGTGAGCCGCTGCATGAAGGGCATGGGCGCGTTCGAATAGATGTTCGAGCGGTGGTGGACCTGCTTCTGGAGGATGCGGAAGGTGCCCACCGGCGTCGGGTGGCCGGGACGCCCCGTGGAGACCGGCGCGGAGGCGAGCAGCGCCCCCTGGCGGAAAACAAAGAGCTTCTGCTGCGGCAGGCTGACGACGATGCGAAGGGCGCCTTCGGTGGGGGAAACCGCGGCGGCGGGGCCCGCAGGGACCGGGGCGGGAGTCGGCGGCGGGGCCGGGACGACCGAGTAGGTCACCTCGCGGGAGTCGAGCGGGAGGTACGGGAGCGACGGGGGACCCTCCGGCGGCCGGGCCGTGCCGAGCGCCAGCGCCGCCGGGGCGAGGAGGAGGAGACCCTTCACCGCCGCCGCTCCGCTACCGGACCCGGGCTTCGAGCCAGCGGCTGATGTCAGGCACCCGCGTCATCCGTACCCGGATACGGTCCTTGATCGAGGCGATCGCCTGGTCCGCCGGGCGGCGGGACTGGGGCGTCAGATATTTGCCGGCATAAGCGTCGATCTTGTCGACCATGGCGGGGTCGGTCGAGCGGGCGCCGAGCTGGGCGACGAAGCGCGAGCGGGACGAGATGTCGACCAGCGCCTCGACCTCCTCCCGGTGCCGGATCGCGAAATCGAAGGCGAGATCCGGATGCTGCCCGGCGACGGCGGAGATGATCCCGGCGCTGTTGGTCGCGCCGGGCTCCGGCGTCAGGGCGAGATCGAGGGCGCGGCGCGCCAGAGCCTCGTCGCGGGCCGAGGCGAGCTGGCGGTAGAGCTGGCTCCTGACCAGCGGGTTCTTCTCGGCCCGCGCCGCTTCGTGCAGCCGGTCCCAGGCGGCGGCGTCCGCATTCTGGGCGACGATACTTGCGATCGCGCTGCGCAGGGGGCCGCCGGTGGCGAGGGGGTCGCGTGCCGCCGTCAGCCGGTTCGCCTCGGCGATCACGCCAGGCTCCTGCACCGCGCCCAAGGCGCCGATGAGGCCGGCGCGCAGCACCGTCACCGTCGCCGGCTCATTGGGCTTCGCCTTCCAGCCGATGCGGGCGAGCACCGGCGCCAGCTTCGCGCTCGCATAGCGGGTGACGAGCGCCTGGTGGCGCGCATCGCCCTCGTAGAAGCCGTAGATCTGGGCGAGGATGCCGGCGACGGAGCCGACCAGGCGCGGATTGGCGTCGGCCGGGGCGGCGTCGACCATGTCGAGCGCGTCGGCGGCGGACTGGTAGCCGGCGAGGCCGAGGCCCCAGCTGTCGGCGAGAAGGCCGAGCTGGTCGACCGTCGCCAGGCGGCCGTAATCGGCCTTGAGCCGGGCGAGGAGCGGCGGCGCGTAAAGCGTGCGGTAATAGCCGGTCTGGCCGCTGTTGACGACGAGGGTGCCGCAGCCGGCGGCGGCGACGCTGCCCGTGCCGCCGGTGACGAGCGTCCGCGCCTGGGCGCCGCCGAGCGTGGCGGCGATGACAGGGACCCGCCAGCGCAGCGGCGTCTTGTTCGGCCGGTCGCGGGTGAACTCGTCCTGCCTCAAGTCGGCGACGGTGCGGCCGGCGACGCAGCGCGCGCCGGTGACGCGGATCAGCGGCACGCCGGGCTGGAGGGTGAAATCGTGGGCGATTGCGGTGACCGGCTTGCCCGGCGCCGCGCGCTCGACGGCGGCCCACAGGTCGTCGGACTGGGTGTTCGAATATTTGTGGACGCGGACATAATCCTGGACGCCGCGGCGCCAGGCGTCGGCGCCGACATAATCCTCCAGCATCGTGATCACCGCCTCGCCCTTGTTGTAGGTGATCGAGTCGAAGGCCTGGCTGATCTGCTCGACGGTGGTGAGGTGCTGGACGATCGGGTGGGTGGTCGCGACCGAATCCTGGCCAATCGCGCCCTCGCGCCCGCCGACGCGGCCGAGCTCCGGCTCCCATTCCGGATGGAGCGCCTGGGTCGACTTGGTCGCCATCCACGAGGCGAAGCCCTCGTTCAGCCAGAGGTCGTCCCACCAGGCCATGGTGACGAGGTCGCCGAACCATTGGTGTGCCATCTCGTGCGCGGCCGTCTCGAAAATGTCCTGGCGCGAGGCCTCGGTCGAGATGGCCGGGTCGACGAGCAGGCGGTTCTCGAAGCTGAAGATCGCGCCCCAATTCTCCATCGCGCCGAAGAACTGGCTGCTGCCCGGGCCGGCGACGTTGTCGAGCTTGGGGAGCGGGAAGGGGGTGCCGAAATATTGGTTGTACCAGGGAAGGATGCGCGCGGCGCTGGTCAGCGCCCAGCGGCCCTGCTCGCCATTGCCGCGGCGGGCGACGACGCCGATCTCCGTATTGGCGGCGCGGGTGGTGATCCGGTCGAACTCGCCGGCGCCGAAGAAGACCAGGTAGGAGGACATGGCCGGCGTCTTCTGGAAGGTCACCGTCTTGAGCGCGCCCTGCCGCACGGTCCGCGCCGCCGGCATGTTGGCGACGACGTCGTCGCCCGCCGGCACCGTCGCGACCAAGGTGTAGGGCGTGCGGAAGCGGGGCTCGTCCCAGGAGGGGAAGAAGCGCCGCGCGTCGGGCGCCTCGAACTGGGTGAACAGCGCCCGCTTCTTCCCCTTGGGGGTGTCATAATCGAGCGCGAAGAAGCCGGCGGCCTGGGTGTAGATCTTGCCGGTATAGTCGAGCGTCAGGCGATAGCGCCCCGGCAGGACCGGCTGCCGGAAGGTGAAGGTCGCGGTCTGCGCTTCGGCGTCGACGGAGATGTTGCGCGCGGGCGCCTCGTCGCCGGCCCGGCTGCCCAGCGTCACGCGCGTGAAGGCGAGGTCGGCGGCATTGAGGACGATCGAGTCGGTCCGCTGCAGCACCTCGATGTCGATCGCGGCACGGCCGGAGAAGCGCAGGTTCGCCGCGTCGGGAACGATCTCCAGCCGGTATTCGAGCGGCCGGACGCTGCGCGGCAGCTGGGTCGGGATGGCGCGCTGCGCGAGCGGCGGAAGCGGCGCGGCGGTGGCGGTGCCGGCAGCGAGGGCGGCGACGGCGAGGGCGGCGAGGGAAGCGGCGGTACGAAGGCGCATCGAAGACTCCGGCAAGGATCGCGATCGACCTGCCCCCGGCGCATTAACCTTGTCAAATCAGTAACCGAAGAGCGGCGTCCCCTTGTGGGCCTCCATGACGTGCCGCCTGAGGTCCTGCGGGCTCCACAGATGCTCGACGCCGGCCTCGGCCTGCTTGATCAACCCCACGATCGCCTCGTTGACCGGGGCCCGCCGCCGCAACCGGGTCGCCAGCCGCACGACCTCTCCGTTCAGATAGTCGATCTCGGTCGGGCGGCCCGCGCGCAGGTCGTCGAACATGGACGAGCGGGCCTTGGAGTCGATCTTCTGGATCTTGAGGAACTGGCCGAAGATGAAATCCGGCGCCGCGATAACGTGGGGGAGGAGATTGGGCGGCACCGGGCCGATCTTGGCCGGGCTGATCTTCGCCAGCTTGAGCAACTCGAGCGCCTCGACGATCGAGGCGGCGAGGACGCGGCGATAGTCCCGCTCCTTCAGCTCCTCGAGCAAGGTGCGGCCGGAGAGGGCGTTCACCGCATTGTTCAAATTGATGAGCAGCTTGCCCCAGGAGACGCCGGCCATGTCGGCGACGATCCGGAGACGGCCGGGGCCGTCGCCGATCCGCTCGGCAAGCTCGTGGGTGCGCGGCGTGTCGCCGCCGACGAGATCGCCCGCCGTGCCCTTGTGCCAGCGGCCGTGGCCGAGATAGGCGACGTTGAACGGGACCATCCCGCCGACCACCTCGAACTTGTTGCCGAGCAGGCCCTGCAGCGTCTGCGCGTTGGTGACGCCGTTCTGGAAGCTGATGACGGTCGCGCCCTTGCGGCCGTGCTTCGCGATCTCCCTGGCCGCCTCGGCGGTGGCGGTCGACTTGACGCAGAGCGCGATGACGTCGGCGGCGGCCAGCGCTTTCGGCTGGGTCGAGAAGGCGACCTGTTCCGGCGCGAGCCGGGTGCGCCAGCCGCTCGAGTCGGTGAGGGTGAGGCCGTTCTCGCGCACCGCCTCGGCCACGCTCCGGCGGCCGACGAAGGTGACGGGAAGGCCCGCCGCGGCCCAGCTGCCGCCGACGAAGCAGCCGATCGAGCCGGCGCCGTGGATCGCGACCCTGGGCCCGTCCACGTCTCAGCCGCGCCCGCGATAGGAAGCGACGCCCTGATCCGGCACCCACAGGCCCGCGGGCGGTTCGCCGGTCTGCCAGAAGACGTCGATGGGTATGCCGCCGCGGGGATACCAATAGCCGCCGATCCGCAGCCAGAGCGGGTTCATCTCCTCGGCGAGCCGCTGGCCGATGCCGACGGTTACATCCTCGTGGAAGCCGCAATGGTTGCGAAAGGCACCGAGGAACAGCTTCAGCGACTTGGATTCGACGATGCTTTCGCCGGGTGCGTAGTCGAGCACGATATGGGCGAAATCGGGTTGGCCGGTCACCGGGCAGAGGGACGTGAATTCGGGCGCCGTGAAGCGCACGAGATAGGGCCGCCCGGGCCGCGGGTTCGGCACGTAATCGAGCTTCGCTTCCTCCGGCGAGGCGGGGAGCGGGGCGCTGCGGCCGAGATGCGTGAGATCCATGCGCCGCCTCTTAATGCCCGCGGCGGCGCGACGGAAGCGCGGTCGGCGCCCCAGCCCACCGGGGGCGCCGGGTCAGGCCGGCGCCGACTTCGACTGGTGCACCGCGATGAACGAGGCGGTGACGCCGGCCGGCGATTGGGGGCCGTGCGCCTTGACGCGGACGACCGTCCCCACGAGCGACGGAATCTGGTCGATGCCGTCCGGCCAATGATAGCCGCGCGCGCATTGATAGTCGTAGCGCCAGCCCGCGGTCGGCGAGCCCGCCACGCCCTCACCGATGATATGATAGGATTCCGGGCTGCGCGGACCGTCGTGCCGAACCTCGCCCGACAGGTTCAGGACATAATTCTGGCCCATGTCGAGCGTGCCGTGGAAGCGGCCGGGGCCGCTTTCCGTGAAAGTGAACACGCCTTCGCCGAAGATGAGGTTCAGCGCCTTCTGCGCATCGTCGCCGACGAGCCCCTGATCGTTGACGAAGCTCCTGTACGTCCATTTGCCGCTCAGCATGTGCCCATCCCCCTCGCTCTTCGCCACGGTCAAGCGCCGATGACGCTGTGATGAAGATGCGATTTGCGTGCGGCCGAGTCTAGAAATAACTGGTGTTGCATCGCGGCCGACACTGTATGTTGCCTGCAGCCTCTCAAAGGAACCGAGACGATATGGCCGCGACGGCGCCGACGATCGTGATACCGGTCTATGACGATGTCGACATGCTCGACGTCACGGGGCCATGGGAAATGTTTTCGTGGGCCGGGTTCACGCCGATGCTGGTCGCGCAGGAGGCGCGAAACTACAAGTTTCGCAATGGCTTCGACTTCTGCGTCGCTTCTTCGTTCGACGATGTTTCGCCCGGCTGCGACGCGATCTGGGTGCCGGGCGGCGATCCGGCCTCGCTTGCCGCCATCATCGCCGATCCGGCGCGAACCTATTTGAACTTCATCACCGCCCAGGCGACCGGCGCGCGCTACGTCGCCTCCGTCTGCGAGGGGGCGCTGCTGCTCGCCGCCGCGGGGCTGCTCGACGGCTATTCGGCGACGACCCACTGGGCGTTCATCCCGTGCCTGATGCGCAATCCGAAGATCGCGGTGGCGGACGGGCACCCGCGCTTCGTGCTCGACCGCAACCGCCTGACCGGCGGCGGCATTTCCTCCGGGCTCGACGAGGCGCTGAAGCTGATCGAGCTGCTCGCCGACACCGAGACGGCGCAGGGCGTGCAGCAGAGCACGCAATATTATCCCCACCCGCCGGTCTCGAGCGCGATCCCGAACACCGTCTCATGCCCGATGGACGAAGTGGCCAAGCGAAAGCCGCTTTGACAGCCGCTCCCGCGGCGCGCTAGCCGGGAAGGGTCGCACCTCTTCGCCGGGATCTTCATGTCGATGCTCAGGATTGCCTTCGCCTCCGCGGCCGCGATCGCCTTCGCCGCGCCCGTCGCCGCACAGCCCCGATCCGCGCCTCCGCCCGCCGCCAATGCCGCGAATGCGCCGGCGACCAAGGAGAGCGCGCCGGATCGGCCGGTCCCGCCGCCCACGGTGTCGGTGACCCGGCACGTGGGGACGTTCGGCGGCCAGCGGATCGCTTATGTCGCGACCGCCTCCGAAACTTATCTGAGGGCCGAGGACGGCACGCCCAAGGCGGCGATCTTCTCCGTCTCCTACGTGAAGGAGCCGCGCGACCCCTCGCGACCCGTCGTCTTCCTCTACAATGGCGGGCCGGGTTCGGGCTCGGTGTGGCTGCAGATGGGCGCGTTCGGGCCGAAGCGGGTGGCGATCCCGTCCGACGCGCGCGACGATGCCGCCCCGCCCTACCCGATCATCGACAATCCCGATTGCCTGCTCGACGTCGCCGACATCGTCTTCATCGATCCTGTCGGCACCGGCTTCAGCCATCCGCTCGGCAAGACCGAGGGCAAGGAATATTGGGGCGTCACCGCCGACGCCAAATCCGTGTCGCAGTTCATCCGGCTGTGGCTGAACGACAACGGCCGCTGGAACTCGCCCAAATATATCGGCGGCGAGAGCTACGGCACCACGCGCTCCGCCGCGCTCGTGAACCAGCTGGAGGGCGCCTATAACGACGTGGCGCTGAACGGCATCATCCTCATCTCGACGATCCTCGATTTCAGCGCCGACACCTTCGCGCAGGGCAACGAGATGCCGTACATCATGTACCTGCCGACCATGGCGGCGACCGCCTGGTACCACCACAAGGTGGCGAACCCGCCGGCGACCGTCGAGGAGTTCGTCGCCGAGGCGAAGGATTTCGCGACCGGCGAATATGCCGCCGCCCTGCTCAAGGGGCAGCGCCTCTCGCCGGAGGAAAGGGCGCGGGTGCGCGCGAAGCTCGCCCGCTTCACCGGCCTCTCGGAGGCCTTTCTCGACCGCGCCGACCTGAGGGTCAGCGACAACCGCTTCTACAAGGAGCTGCTCCGCGACCGCGGGCAGACGATCGGCCGGCTCGATTCGCGCTACACCGGCAAGGATTACGACCAGGCCGGCGAGCGGCCGGACAACGATCCCAGCTTCTACGGGATCGACGGCGGCTATACGGCGGCGATCAACGCTTATGTCCGCGGCGACCTCGATTTTCACACCGACCGTTCGTACCAGACGATCGCCGGGCTTGGCTCGTGGGACTGGGAGCTCAAGGACCAGGGCGGCGACAGCACCTATTACAAGAACGTCGCGCCCTATATCGGCAAGGCGATGCGGGAGAATGCGGGGCTGCGCGTGTTCGTCGGCGCGGGCTATTACGACTTCGCGACGCCGTTGCTCGGAGCGGAATATTCGCTGAGCCGCACCGGCTTTCCCGCCGACCGCATCCAGTTCCATTACTATCATGCCGGCCACATGATGTACGTGCACGACGAGGACCGGGCGAAGCTGGCCCGCGACATACGCGACTTCATCCGCAGCCGCTGAGGCGGACCCGCCGCTGGACACGAAGGGCGGGGGGAGCCAAGGAGCGGGTCATGGAGTCCCTCGTCTCCACCGAATGGCTCGCGGCCGAGCTCGGCGCTCCGGACCTGCGCATCCTCGACGCGAGCTGGCACCTGCCGGGCACCGGGCGCAACGGCAGGTCCGAATATGAGGCGGGGCATATCCCCGGTGCTGCATTTGCCGACATCGACGCGCTGTCGGACGCGGATAGCCCGCTCCCGCACATGCTGCCGCCGCCGCACGTCATGGCGAGCCGGATGCGGGCGCTCGGCGTCGACGACGGGGCCCGCATCGTGATCTACGACAATTCGCCGCTGCACAGCGCCGCGCGGGTGTGGTGGATGCTGCGCAGCTTCGGCGCGCGGCAGGTGGCGCTGCTCGATGGCGGGCTCGCCAAATGGGTGGCCGAGAACAGGCCGCTGAAGCGGGGCGAGAGCCGACCGAGGCAGGGGCATTTCACGCCGCAGCCGCGCGAGGGCGCCGTGGTGGACAAAAGGGAGATGCTCGGCCTGCTCGGCACGGCGACGGAACTCGTCGATGCGCGCGGCGCGGCGCGCTTCACCGGGGAGGAGCCGGAGCCGCGGCCGGGCCTTGCCTCCGGGCATATTCCGGGCGCGAAGAACCTGCCGCAGGGAGCGCTGTTCGAGGCTGACGGCAGCTGGAAGCGGGGCGAGGCGCTGCGCGGCGCGTTCGGGGCCGCCGGCGTCGACTTGTCGAAGCCGATGGTGACGACCTGCGGCTCCGGCGTCACGGCGGCGGTCTTGCTGTTCGGGGCGCACCTGCTCGGCAAGGAGGACGTCAGGCTCTACGACGGCAGCTGGTCCGAATGGGGCGCCGATCCGGCGACGCCCAAGGCGACGGGGCCGGCATGACCGGAAAGAAGCCGGACACCGGGCTCGTCCATGGCGGCCGCCGCAGGGAATGGCGCGGGCGGCTGGTCAACCCGCCCGTCCATCGCGCCTCGACGATCCTGTTCGACAGCGTGGCGGAGCTGAGGGCGACGGCGCCGGAGTTCGGCGTGCCCTATTACGGCCTGCACGGGACGCCGACGACCTGGGCGCTCGCCGAGGCGCTGACGGAGCTGGAGCCGGGAGCGGCGGGGACGATGCTCTATTCGACCGGCCTCGCGGCGGTGACGGCGGCGCTGCTCACCGTCGTGGTGCCGGGCGACGAGCTGCTCGTCACCGACACGGCCTACGGCCCGACGCGGCGCTTCTGCGACGGCTTCCTCAGGCGCTTCGGCGTGACGACGCGCTATTACGATCCGATGGTCGGAGCGGGCATCGCGGAGCTGATCGGCGAGGAGACGCGGGCGATCCTGCTGGAAAGCCCGGGCTCGAACACGATGGAGGTGCAGGACGTCCCGGCGATCTGCGCCGCCGCGCGGGCGCGGGACGTGGCGACGTTGATCGACAACACCTGGGCCACGCCGCTCTTCTTCCCGGCTTTGTCGCACGGCGTCGACCTCTCGATCCTCGCCGCCACGAAATATGTCGGCGGGCATGCCGACGTGATGCTCGGCGCCGTCACCGCCAACTCCGACTGGTACAAGAGGCTCGAGCGGACGAGCTGGGACCTCGGCCACGGCGTCAGCCCGGACGATGCCTGGCTCGGCGCGCGCGGCCTCAGGACCATGGCGGTGCGGCTGCGCCAGCACGAGGCGAGCGCGCTCAAGGTCGCCTCATGGCTGAAGGGCCGTCCGGAAGTGGCGCGCGTGTTGCACCCGGCGCTGCCGGACTGCCCGGGACACGACGTCTGGAAGCGCGACTTCAGCGGCGCCTCCGGCCTCTTCTCCTTCGTGTTCCGGGGCGGGGACGATGCCGCGCGGAGCCGGTTCATCGACGCCCTGGAGCTGTTCGGCATCGGCTGGAGCTGGGGCGGCTATGAGAGCCTCGCCGTGCCGCACGACCCGCAGCCGCTGCGCACCGCGACGCGCTGGGAGGCGGAGGGGCCGCTGGTGCGGCTCCATGTCGGGCTTGAGGACCCGGACGACCTGATTGCGGACCTCGAGGCGGGGCTGCGGCGTTTCGCCGCGGGAACATGAGGACGATCTTCGATACGTTCGGGGTCACCTGGCCCAATTACTCCGACTGGATCTCCGCCGGGGCCGCTTCGATCATCCTCGTCCTCCTGTGGCTCGCGGCGGCGGCCGTCGGGCGCTGGCTCGGCCCGCGCTTCTCCGGCTTCTGGACCCGCCACGGCGGCACGCGCGGCGAGGATCTCGCCGAGCGCACAGGCCCGATCGTGCGGGACGTCATGTTCCTCGCCGCGGCGGGGATCGCGCTCAACGCCGACACCTGGCGGCCGCTGGCGCTGATCGTCTTCGGCATCGCCATCGCGGCCGGCGCGGCCCTGCTCGTCCTCACCGTCGCGCGCGGGCTGCAGCTGGCGCGGTGGATCACCTGGCTGCTCGCCGGATTCGCCTTCGTCGGGCTGCTCGCCCGCTCGGTGGGGAGCCTGAGGCCGCTCACCCGGCCGTTGGACCGCGTCGGCTTCGCGGCGGGCAAGGCGCACGTCTCGCTGCTTACCGCGCTGCAGGCGGTGATCGTGCTCCTCGCCCTCTACGCGGCGGTGAAGCTGTTCAACCGCATCGTCGCCCAATCGATCCGCCACATGAAGGACCTCGACGCGACCCAGCAGCTGCTCGCGCAGAAGCTGGCCGGCGTGGCGATCGTCGTCGTCGCCTTCTTCGTCGGCATCGACCTCATGGGGATCGACCTTACCGCGCTCACGGTCTTCTCCGGTGCGTTCGGCCTCGCGGTCGGCTTCGGGCTGCAGAAGACCTTCGGCAACCTCATCGCCGGGATCATCCTGCTGATGGACCGGTCGATCAAGCCCGGCGACGTCATCGTCGTCGGCGAGAGCTTCGGCCATGTGAACAAGATCGGCGTGCGGGCCGTCTCGATCGTCACCCGCGACGGCAAGGAGCATCTGATCCCGAACGAGAACCTGATGACGAAGGAGGTCGAGAACTGGTCCTATTCGAGCCGGGACGTGCGCATCCATATCCCTGTCGGCATCAGCTACGATTGCGACCTCGCGCTCGCGCAGAAGCTGATGGTCGAGGCCGCCAAGGGCGCGAAGCGGGTGCTGAGCTCGCCCGCGCCGAGCGTGTGGCTGCGCGCCTTCGGCGAGAGCACGGTGGACCATGAGATATTGTGCTGGGTCGGCGATCCGGAGGCGGGAATCGGCAGCGTCCGCTCCGAAGTGCTGAACCGGGTGTGGGTGCTGTTCAAGGAGCACGATATCGTGCTTCCCAACCCGCAGCGGGACATCCACATCAAGGACTGGCCGGGGCCGCCGGCCCCCGAGCGTTCAGCCGCGGACGATTCCGGCGAGGGTCGCTAGCGCGCGCCGCAGCGCGTCGCCCAGCACCGAGGCCGCGGCGCCGGCCGGCCGGCCGCCATCGCTGAGCTTCAGCAGGGTCTCGACCCCGGCCGCGGCCCAGGCGGCGGTCTCGGCGGCGATGCAGTCGAAGCGGCGCTGCACGATCGGCGAGGCGTGGGCGTAGGCGGCGCTGACCCGCGCGGCCTCATCGAGCCCGTCGTCGCGGACCGGCGCGTGCTGGCGGCCGGCGATCTCGTCGACCAGCGCCAGCACCTGGCGCAGCTGCGCGACCTGGCCGCCGGCATCCGCGAGGCCGGGCATATAGGCATGGGGCGACTGGTGCGTCATCGCACCCGCTCATAGGCGCGGGGCGGCTAAGGAAGGGCTAACGGAGCCGGCGGCCGCGAGGGGCCGCGTCGGCTCAGCGCGGCGTCGTCGCGGTCGCGTCCTTGCCTGCGGCCGGGGGCGCGTTGAGGATCGCCTGGGTGGTGGCGCCCTTGTCGACCACGGTCGTGCCGGGATCGCCGGCGACGGAGCGGGCGCCGAGCGCGGCGCGGTCGCTGCCCGCGGCGTTGAGCATGGTGGTCTCGCTCTGGCTGCGCGGGGCGGGGCCGCCGAACAAAGCTTCGAGCGCCTGGGTGCGCGCGTCCGCCGCCTGCGGGGTCGGGTCGCCGGCGCGGGGCGGGGCGAGCGTGTAATCGGGCGGGATGACCAGCGGCTGGTTGCGGGCGACGGCGAACTCGTCGGGCCGGTCGCGGCCGGCGATGTTCTGACGGGCGCAGCCCCCGAGGATCAGGGCCGCGGCCGCGGCAGAAAGGCCGATCGTCACGATACGCATTGTCACTTGTCCTCCGAGGGCGTCTTCCGGTCGCGCGTCAGCAGCGCGCGGACCAGCAATAGCAGGACGCCGATGGTAATGGCAGCGTCGCCGACATTGAAGACCAAAAAGGGATGGACGTCGCCGAAATGCAGGTCGGCGAAGTCGACGACGTAGCCGAGCCGCACCCGGTCGAGGATGTTGCCGAGCGCCCCGCCGAGGACGAGCGCGAGGGCGAGCGCGTCGTCGCGGCGCTTCTCGCGCCACAGCCAGGCGAAGACGAAGGCCGAGATGGCGGCCGTCAGCGCGACCAGGATCCAGCGCATGACGTGGCTGTCGGCGGTGAGGAAGCCCATCGAGACGCCGTGATTGGCAGTGAAGAGGAAGCGGAAGAAGGGAGTCAGCACGATCCCTTCGCCGCCGAGGCTGCGCTCCTCGAGATGGAGCGGGTGGACGACGATCCATTTGACGATCTGGTCGAGGATCAGCACGGCGGCAGCCAAGCCGAGGCCCATCGCGCGATTGGATCGTATGCGGGCATCCGCCGCAGGAGGCGGGTTCGTCATTGCAGCCGCTTCAGCCATTCACCACCTCCGCGCAGCGGCCGCACAGGCCGCCATCCTCCTCGACTTCCGGCATGTGCCGCCAGCAGCGTCCGCATTTGAGGCGCTCCGTGCGGGCCACCTCGATCCGGTCCGTCGCCCCCGCCTCGAGCTCCGAGACGATATACACTTCCTTGAGCACTTCCTCGTCGAGGTCGAGAACATTCTCCTCGTCCTGCGGAACCAGCACCCGCGCCTCGAGGCTGGAGCCGATCACCTTTTCGCGGCGGAGCGGCTCGATCGCCTCGGTCACTTCCTCGCGCGAGGCTCGGACCAGCGCCCACTTGGCGCCGAGCGCCTCGTCGCGCCAGCCGGCGTCGATCTCCGGCCATTCGAGCAGGTGCACCGAGCCGCCGTCCGGATAGCGGGTCAGCCAGACCTCCTCGGTGGTGAAGCACAGGACCGGCGCCAGCCACCGCACCAGCGCGTGGAAGACGGTGTCGAGGACGGTGCGATAGGCCCGGCGCTTCGGCGACGAGGCGGCGTCGCAATAGAGGCTGTCCTTGCGGATATCGAAGAAGAAGGCGGAGAGGTCGTCATTGGCGAAGGTGGCGAGCAGCCGCGTATAGCGGTTGAACTCGAAGCCGTCGGCCGCCGCCTTGAGCTCGGCGTCGAGCTCGGCGAGGCGGTGGAGCACCCAGCGCTCCAGCTCCGGCATCGCCGCCGCCGGCACCCGCTCCGCGTCGCCGAAGCCGTCGAGCGCGCCCAGGAGGTAGCGGAAGGTGTTCCTGAGCTTGCGATAGGCGTCGGAGGTGCCGGCGAGCACTTCCTTTCCTATGCGCACGTCCTCGAAATAGTCGGTCGAGGCGACCCACAGGCGGAGGATGTCGGCTCCGGATTCCTGGAGCACCTTCAGCGGGTCGACGGTGTTGCCGATCGATTTCGACATCTTGCGCCCGTCCTTGTCGAGCGCGAAGCCGTGGGTGAGCACCGCCTTGTAGGGCGCGCGGCCGCGGGTGCCGCAGCTCTCCAGCAGCGACGACTGGAACCAGCCGCGATGCTGGTCGGAGCCCTCGCAATAGAGATCCGCCCGGACGTCCTGGCCGTAGCGCGCCTCGACGACGTACGAATGAGTCGAGCCGCTGTCGAACCACACGTCGAGGATGTCGCTGACCGGCTCCCATTCCTCGAGGCTGTAATGGTTGCCGAGCAGGGCCTGGTGGTCGGCGCCGAACCAGGCGTCGGCGCCGCCCTCGTGAAAGGCGTGGATGATGCGCGAATTGACCACCGAGTCCTTCAGATACTCGCCGGTCTTGCGGTTGACGTAGAGCGCGATCGGCACGCCCCAGGCGCGCTGGCGGCTGATCACCCAGTCGGGGCGGCCCTCGACCATGGAGCGGATGCGGTTCTTCGAACGCTCGGGGACCCAGCGCGTTTCCTCGATCGCGGCGAGGGCGGTATTCCTCAACCCCTCTCCCATTTCGGGAGAGGGTGACGGCGCGTCAGCGCCGACGGGAGAGGGACTGGAGATGTCCGTTCCCTCTCCCTGCGTCGCTTCGCTCCGCTGTCCCTCTCCCGCGAAGGGAGAGGGGCTTCCCATCGGGATGAACCATTGCGGCGTGCAGCGGAAGATGATCTTGGCCTTTGAGCGCCAGCTGTGCGGGTAGGAGTGGCGGAAATCGTCCGACGCCGCCAGCAGCGCGCCCGCTTCGCGCAGGTCGCGGCAGATCGGGCCTTCCTCCATCTGGCTGTTGTTGCCGCTGGCGTTGAGCTTCGGGTTGATCACCGACAGCGGCGAGCCGCCGAGCCATTCCCAGTCCGCTCGGTAGCGCCCGGCATCGTCGACCGCGAAGACCGGGTCGATGCCGTTGGCCTTGCACAGCAGGAAGTCGTCCTCGCCATGGTCCGGGGCCATGTGGACGAGGCCGGTGCCCTGGTCGGTGGTGACGAAATCGCCGGGGAGGAAGGGGCGGGGGCGGGCGAAGAAGCCGCCGAGGTGGTGCATAGGGTGGCGGGCGACGGTGCCGAAAAGCCGATCCGAGGAGATCAGGCTCTCCTCCTCCAGCGATAACCCGGACCGCTTCGAAAAGTCCGATACCAAGGCGCGCGACAGCAGGAAGCGATCGCGCGATTCAGACCGGTACACTGCATAGGAGGAGTCGAAATTTTCCTCGTCTAAGGCCGGGTTGAACGCGATCGCCTGGTTGACCGGGATCGTCCAGGGCGTGGTCGTCCAGATCACCGCGTGGGCGCCGACCAGCTCCGGGATCGGGCTCTCGACGATCTCGAACGCCACGTCGATCTGCGTCGACGTGATGTCCTCATATTCGACCTCTGCCTCGGCCAGCGCGGTCTTCTCCACCGGGGACCACATGACCGGCTTGGCGCCGCGGTAGAGCTGGCCGCTTTCGGCGAATTTCAGCAGCTCCTCGACGATCTTCGCCTCGGCCTCGAACTTCATCGTCAGATACGGGTCGTCCCATTCGCCCATCACGCCGAGGCGCTGGAACTGCTCGGACTGCACCCGCACCCATTCCTCGGCATAAGCGCGGCACTGGGCGCGGAATTCGCGCGGCGGGACGGCGTCCTTGTCGAGCTTCTTCTTGCGGTACTGCTCCTCGATCTTCCACTCGATCGGGAGGCCGTGGCAGTCCCAACCGGGTACGTAGGGCGCGTCCTTGCCCATCAGCGACTGCGAACGCACGACGATGTCCTTCAAGATCTTGTTCATCGCGTGGCCCATGTGGATGTCGCCATTGGCGTAGGGCGGGCCGTCGTGGAGGATGAAGCGTGTCCGGCCGGCGCGGGCCTCGCGCAGGCGCTGGTACAGCCCCTCGGCCGCCCAGCGGGCGAGGATCGCCGGCTCCTTCTGCGCAAGGCCGGCTTTCATCGGGAAATCGGTCTTCGGGAGGAAGACCGTGGAGCGGTAATCGGGCTGCTGGGACATTGCGCCGCCGCTTAGCGGGGAACGGCGGTGGGAAGCAACCTGCCTCCCCATCCGTCCAGGATGGGGAGGGGGACCACCCGCAGGGTGGTGGAGGGGTGATCTGGAGAAGACGTTATAGCCGTCGCGCGAGGACCGCTTACTTCAGGGCGCTTACCCCTCCACCACCCTTCGGGTGGTCCCCCTCCCCACCGCTTCGCGGCAGGGAGGCACTTTAGCCCGGATCCCTGTCGCGGCTCAGATCGTCCACCTCGGCCATGATGCTGGCGAGGGCCGAGGTGCCGTCGGTCTCGTGGAGGCGGCGGCTGGGGAGCTTGCCTTCGGCGAGGAGGTGCTCGAGCGCGACGCGGCCGCGGGCGACGCGGCTCTTGATCGTGCCGACCGCGCAGCCGCAGATCTCGGCCGCTTCTTCATAGGCGAAGCCGCCGGCGCCGACCAGGATCAGCGCCTCGCGCTGCGGCTGGGGCAGATGGAGGAGCGCGCGCTGCATGTCCGTCAGCTCGACATGGCGGTCCTGGCTCGCCGGGGCGGCGAGCAGCTTGGAGGCGGTGATCTCGTCCCACTCGCCCTTGAAGCGCGCGCGACGCATCTGGCTGAGGAAGAGGTTGCGCAGGATGATGAAGGTCCAGGCGCGCATGTTGGTGCCGGCCTGGAAGCGTTTCCGCGCTGCCCACGCCTTGAGCAAGGTTTCCTGCACCAGGTCGTCGGCGAGGTCGCGGCTGCCGGACAGCGAGCGGCCGAAGGCGCGCAGGTGCGGGATGACCTGCGCGAGCTGGTCCTTGAACTCGTTGTCGGGGAGCGGAACCGGCTCGGGGCGCGGGGCCTCGAACTCCTCCTCCTCGTCTTCGTCCACGATCGGCGGCTGGCTCAAATCGTCCCCATGGGCTGGCGCTGCGGTGAATTCGCTCATGCGTTCGTCGGGAACGCGCGGCCGCGCCCCCCTCTCCCTCTCGATGTAGGCTGTCAGTGCCAGACCAACAATATGATGGCGAACAGGACGATCACGAGGCCGAGCGACACGGGGAGGATGACCCTCACCATGTGGTTCGACTGGCCCGCGCGCGCGCGGGTGGTGTCGAGATGCCGTTCGCCGTCGCCCATGATCCCTCGGTTCCGTTCGTTTCAGGCGGGGAACGCCCGCTGGGGAGTCGGGTTCCGGTGGGGACACGTACTTTTCCCGGCCGGCGGGTCCAGCGTCGCGCCGCCGTGCAGAAAAGTACGTGTCCCCTTTTACGCCGGAACGGTCGCGTTGTCGAAGAACAGGGCCTGGGCGATCGCCGCCTTCACCGTCGAGCGCTGGAACGGCTTGGTGATGAGGAAGGTCGGCTCCGGCCGCTCGCCGGTCAAGAGCCGCTCCGGGAAGGCGGTGATGAAGATCACCGGCACCTGGAATTCGGACAGGATGTCCTTGACCGCGTCGATGCCCGAGCTGTCGTCGGCGAGTTGGATGTCGGCGAGGACGAGGCCCGGGCGGCGGGCCATCGCCTGCGCCACCGCCTCGTCGCGGGTGACGGCGACGCCGGTCACCTGATGGCCGAGGTCGCGCACGATCGTCTCGATGTCCATGGCGATGATCGGCTCGTCCTCGATGATGAGGACTTCGGCGCGGGTCTGGCGCTCGATCTCGGCGAGCGCCTCGGCGACCAGCCGCTCGACCTCGTCGGGCGACGCGCCGATCAGATAGCCGGCGTCCTCCGGCGTGAATCCCTCCATGGCGGTGAGGAGCAGCGCCTGGCGGGAAAGCGGGGTGATGCGCGACAGGCGCGCCTGGGCGATGCCTTCCGGATCCTCGGTGCCGACCGCGCCCGGATCCTCCTCGATGTTCGCCGACGACCAGATGGCATGAAAGGTGCGGTAGAGGCCGAGCCGCGGATCGACGTCGCGGGGGAAGTCACCGGGAGCGGCGACGATCGCCTCAAGCGTGGCGCGGACGAAGGCGTCGCCATGCTGCTGGCTCCCCGTCAGCGCGCGCGCATAGCGGCGGAGGAAGGGAAGATGCGGGGCGAGATCCTGTCCAAGCGACATATTCGTTACGACTCCTGATCGACTTGCTGCGTCTATTGAGAGGCCGCCCGCCGCATTGCAACCCCGCCGCAAGGAGGGGCTGGAACGCCGCGCGCGGAACAGGAAAGGCCCTGCATGTCCCCGCTCGAAACGTTGGAACCATCATTGGACTTTTTTGTTTCACGTGCGACCGCGGCCCATTATTGGACCCGCGGCACCACTCTGTGCATCCGCTGGACGGCTGCTGGGGGGCACGTTTCGGTTTTCGGTTCGAGAGCAGCGGGCGCGGCGCTGCCGCGAGGGGTTTGAGATTGAGCTTCGAAGACGACAGGGACCGGCGCCGCAAGGCGGACACCGCTTCGCAGCCGGAAGGAGCCGAAGCGCCCAAGGCGAAGAAGAAAAGGGGCTCCAGTCCGGAGGTCGGCCACGCGCTGCGCGCCGCCTATCAGCAGGCGGTGAACGAGGACATTCCGCCCGAAATGCTCGATCTGCTGGGGAAGCTCGGCTAGGCCCGGCGGCCGGACGCGGCGGCATGCGGCCATTGCCGCACGCCGCCGCCGGACGTAGAGGGTATCGCGCTCGCAGCATCGGATCGACGTGAACGGCAAGGACCAAGGCTGGCTCGGCGCGCGCTTCGCCCGGATGTCGACCGGGCTGAAGATGCTGCTCATCCTCTCGGCGGCCTTGCTGCCGCTCGGCATCCTCGCCGTCTGGGCCTCGGTGCACAGCGCGCAGGAAAAGAACGCGCAGCGCCGCGACGAGCTGCTCGCGCGGCTGGAGATCAAGGCGCAGCGGCTCGACGCCGCTTTCTCCCGCGCCGTCCTCACCATCGGCACCGCCAGCACCGCGATCAGCAGCGCGCCCAACAGCCGCGCCGTCTGCGAGAACACGCTGCGCCGGCTGGAGCGGGGGCCGGTCCAGGGCCGCTACGCGCTCTATGCGGCCGGCGCCGGCCTCGGCTGCGCCAGCGAAGGCTTCGTCGTCCCCGGCGCCAGCCTCCGCGCCCGTCCCGGCATGCGGGCGGAGGTGACGCCGGACGGGAAGGCGCTGCGCCTCTGGGTGTTCGGGGAGAGCGGCGCGCTGGAAGGCATTACCGAGTTCGACCGGCAGGCCCTGACCGCGCTCACCTACATTCCCGGCACCACCCGCAACTTCGACCTCGACCTCGTCCAGGGCGGCCGCACCATGGTGCTGCGCCGCGAGTTCGAGGACGGGCCGCTGATCCGCAGCTATCAGGGCGGCGAGCGGGTGGCGGGCGGCCAGATGCAGCTGCGCATGACCTTGGGCGTCCAGCGGCTCGGCACCGTCGACTTCCTGATGATCGTGCTGCCGGTGCTGATGTGGCTCGCCGCGGCGATCATCGGCTGGCTGATCCTCCAGCGCCTGCTGCTGCGTCCGCTTGCCATGGTGCAGCGCGCTGTCTCGGCCTACCGGCCCGGCGACCGCGACATTGCCCTGCCGAACATCGCCAGCCCCGCACGGGAGATCGGCGACCTCGGCACCGCCTTCGACGAGGTGGTGCAGACGGTGAGCCGCCACGAGGCGGAGCTGGAGGCGGCGGTCGACCGGCAGACGCGGCTGGTGCGCGAGGTCCACCACCGGGTGAAGAACAACCTCCAGGTCGTCGCCTCGCTGCTCAACCTCCACGCGCGCGGCGCCGCCAATGAGCAGGTCGCGGCCGCCTACGCCTCGATCCAGCGCCGGGTCGACGCGCTCGCCGTCGTGCACCGCAATCATTATGCCGAGCTCGAGGAGAATCGCGGCGTCTCGCTGAAATCTCTCATCTCCGAGCTCGCCGCGAACCTGCGCGCCACCGCGCCGTCGGCGGCGAGCGCTATGACGATCAGGCTCGATCTCGGCGCTTATTATGCGAGCCAGGACGTGGCGGTGTCGGTCGCTTTCCTCGTCACCGAGATCGCCGAGCACGCCATGCTGTGCGGCGCGGGTTCCGTCGCGATCGCGCTCGACCAGGGCGAGGCGCCGGGGACGGCGATGCTGATCCTCGAATCGGACAGCTTGCGCCGCGACACGCCATGCGAGGAGAGCCTGACCGACCGCTTCCAGCGGATCGTCACCGGCCTGTCGCGCCAGCTCCGCTCCACCCTCTCGCGCGACGAGACGGAAGGCCGGTACAGCCTGGCGATCGCGATCATCGAGAAGGGTTAGGGACGCTCCGAACGGGTCATCACAACTTCGCGCCCTCGGCGCCTAGGACGGATGCCCCTCGACCTCGTCGGCATAAGGCGGACGGCCCTGGTTTTCCTCGTGGGCGCGCTTCAATTCGTCGCCGCTCTCGCCGCGGCGGGCCGCGACGTCGGTGTTCGGCTCCTCGTCCTGGTGGACGCCGTCCAGGTCGGAATGGGGTGTGGAGGGGGGAGGCTTGCTCACGGTGATGCTCCTTCCCGCCTCCAACCGCGCGGGTGCGGCCGGGGTTGCGGAAAAAATTTGCGGGGCCGCACTTTTTTCGGCGGATGGGCGGAACCCGGGAGCGCCTTCGCCGTTATGCACTTCGGATAGTGACCTTTTGCCCCCCCGCTCTCGCTATCCACGACATGGGCCCGGACGCGCTAACCTCCCCCCCCCCCCCCC